>Ga0180218_1000014_pt1 | contig 596507 bp, 680 predicted proteins | sample eDN3rd37CKraftBY_FD_151334 | JGI IMG/M metagenome (GOLD analysis project Ga0180218, IMG submission 151334) | Enriched backyard soil microbial communities from Emeryville, California, USA - eDNA 3rd pass 37_C Kraft BY (version 2) (version 2) | ecosystem: Environmental > Terrestrial > Soil >... | reverse complement strand
GCATAGGGACGGGAGACCGCATGGACATGGCCCGTCTCATCACAGACGACCTGTGCCTTAACAACCCGCTGCTTCTTATATGAGGCATAATACCGAGTATCGGTTGTTCTGACCCGCGTTGAGGTCGCATCGACGATCAGCGTGGGTGGATCTGTTTCGGACTGGTCGAATTTATCAGCCAGGATGCTAGCGATGGTTTTGCACCATCGCCAGAGTGTGACATAGGGAATTTCGCAAATAGCACTGACTGTTCTGAGAGGTAGACCCGTTCTGAAGCGAAATAGAACAGCCACAAGTGTTTCTCTGATTTTATGTGCATAAGGTCTGCCTCGCCTTGCTTCGTTGAATTTGAGGTTGATCAGCTTTATTAGTGTGAAGGATTTGTCTTTAATCATTGACTTGTATTTATTTAGTGTTATTGCTTCATAATTATTAGGAAATTCCATTGGCTAAAAAGAACAGCGACAAGCAAGTCAGGACATTGCGTCTGCCTGTTCCCGACAGGGAATGGGCAGAGACAGCTTGGGCGCTGTGCCATGAGGCGAAAAATCTCTACAACATCACGACCTATCTGATCCGCCAGGTTCATTCTGCCTATGAATATCAGGCTGAGACAAAGCTGAATGTTCTGAAGGCCGAACTGCATCAAAACCAGATTGATGCTATTAACCTGTTCAACAGAGTCATTGACCTTGTCAATGACAAGCGTCGCGCCAAGGCCGAAGACCTGTCGAAATTCGTGCCGATCCAGCGGCTCGAACGAACGCTGCAATATGGGCCTTTAAGCTCTGTTCTGCACAAGACAGTGATTGATAACGTCGTTCGCGCTCACGTCGATGAAAATGGGCAGAGCGTCTACCGACGCTTGCCTGCGGTCGCGGCACAGCAGGTCGTTTTATCCGTCGTAGACCTGTGGAAGGCATCGCTTGCAGCACAGAAGGATTTTGCCAAAAGTCCGCACAAATATACGGGCAGGCCACAATTCCCATCGTTTCTCGCCACAAACGGACATTTCCCAATCGAATTTCCGTTTGTTCAAATCAGCAAGGCTTTGCCCAAGCCGAACAAGCTTGTGGCTTTGAATGTCGATGTGACCGTTGAGGCTTTGGAGCGGTTTTACTCATGGGACATCAAACAGGCCGTGAATACGGCCTGTTTGGGACGTGGATGGTGTGTCTACGAACCGAAGCACATCCGCATTGCCGCAGAAGGTGCAACAAGTATCAGGATCGAAGCGGTTGTTCACCTCAGTCAGGAATATCCCGAAGGGTCGCTTCTGCATCAGGTGTATCTGCAGCACCCCGAACTGTCCGAGATCACAAAGGTCGAAGAGCGCAACGCTTTTCTGATCAAAACGCTACAGAGCAGTGTCTTTGCTGGATTGAGAGCCGCAGGAATCGATCTTGGTCAGAACAACGTTGCGACAGTTTCATTCTCCACAGGCCACAGGGCGCATGTTCATGCGGGTGACCGCTATGCGACCATGATGCGGGACTATGAGCAGCGGTTGGACAAGTTACTGTCGTCTCTGGTCACGCCCAGAATGAAAGAGCTGCAGGCCAAAGCTACTGATCTGATGGAGCAAAACCAGAAGCTCAGCCTTGCTGAGCGGATCGAGCTGCGCAAAGAGTTCAAGCAGCTCTACGCCAATCCCGAATATAAATCGCTTTTGTCGCGTCGCAGCCGTCGCAAGCTCGATTACGAGCATAAGCTGACGAGCGACATTATCGAGCAGTGCCTCAAGCGGCACATCAATGTGATCGTCATCGGCCGCAACAAGGGCTGGAAGAGCGAGATGAACATTGGGCGAGAGAATAATCGCTCGTTCCATGGCCTCGCCCATTCCAGGTTGATTGACCTGATCCGCTACAAGGCTGAGGCACATGGCATTGCCGTTGTCACGGTCGAAGAGAGCTACACCTCGAAGACATCGTTTTACGATGGAGACGTTTTAAGGAGTTTTTCAGACAAACAAGACCCAACGGATGCAGCATCAGAAGCACGCATGTCGGGATATCGCTCAACCGAGAACCGCAGATGGTTTGTACGTCGCAGAGACGCGGTAAAGCCGGGTGAGATCACGAAGATTCATGCTGATGTGAATGGTGCATTCAACATCATCCGCAAGGTCTTTACGGGCTTCTGTTATCATGTCGGGCTGAGTTTGAAATTCACCGTACGGTGGATCAGTCCAAGGCGTGGTGCAGTTGTGCCGATGGCCTGTTTGTAACAGTCCATCGGCAGATTCAGATCCCCGCAATGGCGGCGGGGACATAATTCGAAAATGAATTATGAAACAAGCCATTACTGCAATTATCCTCGCGACATGGTGGAAAAATCAGCAATCGTGTTTTAATCGAACGAACAATTTTCCATAGCATCAACGGTAAAGGTGATGTGACTGGCAAGACGTATGGCATCCGCGTTCACAATGATCAGGCTGGCACGTTCATCGACTTTGTCGAAAGCCTTGATACGCTTAAAGCGATGACGCAACAGAATCTGATAGACCTTGTCTGCGAAACCGATGCTGTGGCCGCAGGTATGATCGCTTCGGCCCGCAATAATGGGCATCCGGTTATCGTCGATGGCGAGCAGGTGATGCTTCATCCATCGGTTTCGCTGGTGCCTTGCGAACCCAAGTATTTAACCGTGTCTCTGTCGCATGTCTGGCGCACTCAGGAGCCGATTAATCCCATGCCTGACAGGCTTCCTAAACCATAATAAAGGGGTTTATTGCCCCTTTATCTTCAGCCTTAGCCTGCCAATCGAAGTCAGGATGCCTGACTGCAACTTTTGCCATCGAGTCGGCTTTATTGTCGTCAGCACATCCAGAAGCGCTTCTGGCGAACACGGCAGCTCAGAGTGCGGGTGCATATAGATCGGATATTCGTACATCGTCACATAGAGAAGCTCAAAGAACGATCCGAGTTCACGACGCTGACGCTTGTATCCGTCCGAAATTCGGTCAGTGGTAAATCCCCAGCCTGCATAGAACGGATAACCGTGGGTTCCGACTGGCACACCGTAGATCAGGGCTTCAAACCCTGTGAGCGAGGTCATTGTCTCGACGCGGTCGCACCATTCCAGAAGATCCGCAATGTTATGGTTGGTCACTACGAGATCGGCCGCGCTGGTGTCGGCCTTGCCTGGGCGAAGACCCGTTGCGACGTCTGGATGCTCTTTGAACGCGATCAGGGCGTCTGGATACAGCTCTCGCACCCTGTTGATCAGCGCTGTGTTGGTCGAAATCTCTGGCGAGCCGTATCGGAGCGATGCGTCGCCTTCGACCTGACCAGGCACTAGAATGCGCAGCTTTCCTTCGGGCTTGGGAAGGCCGTGGGTCGTCTCGCCTTGGAGCATGTACTTGTTCACCCGCTCAAGTAGGATGCGCTTATTCAGCTCTCTCGCGCGCTTCAGCTGATGTGGCTTGACGTCGAACGTGTTGAGCAGGGTCTCCAGATCGCTTGCGCCACGGCGGTCGAAATGCAGGTGTCCGCTATTGTCGACGACCACTGAGTATGGACGCGCAAAAGCTGCACCTAGGCCGACTGAGCGGATAAAGCCGTCTTCGACACGCGAAACAGGGACACCGTGCGGCTGTTCTCCCGCCATCTCGTCCTGTCCCCAGACGGCAATCCTGGTCTTTGGCCAGTGCTGCTGGTGTTTGATGGCGTCATTGGCGTATTTGAAGTGGAACGGCACGTGTCCCATGCCCTTCAGAAGAGGCTCCAGTGCCCGCTGCTTGCGAAACGACATCCCAACCGTGACAAAGTGCGAGCCATTGCGACGGCGTGTCTTCGTCAACCAGGTCAACTCGTCGATTGCGTTCTCAATCGTGGTTGGCTTGCGGGTGTGCAGGCTTAGGTACCGCGAATATTCAATATAGGCTGCGGCGAAGAGCTGTTCGAGAGACTGCTCATGGTCGTTGCGCCACGAATCCATCATGTCCGTCGTTAGGCCCCAACCAGCATAGAAGGGCATGCCAAAGCATGTGACGGGTTTCCCAGCCATAAGCGCTTCGAACCCAGTCTGGCTTGATACCGTGTAGAAATGCTCGCAATTCTCGATCAGGGGCCAAAGATTGACCCTGTCCTTGATGATCTTGCAGTTCATCCCAGACTTTTTAGCAGCTTCCAGAAGCGGTCCTGCATAACCCTTGGATGCCGGATGGGCTTTGATGACGATATCGCAGTCAGGGTGATTGGAGACTGCGTGCTCCAGCATTCTTACGAAGGACGCGTTATTGGCTTTCGAGCCTTTGATCGACTGGTCGCCCATTACCTGATCAACCAGAAGGACGAATTTCTTCGGGCCGATGCCGAGTGTTTTCAGATCGACAATTGGAGCGTTGTTATATTTCGAAAGCTTGGCCTCGATAATTTCCTGCATGCACGCCTTTGCGCGAGGTAAATCGCGATGTGGAAAATCAATCCCATGCGTAATTATGCTTTCAAGATGCGATGTCTCTTTGGCGTTGTAATAGATGCCCATTGGGTCAATCACATAAGAGACCGAAGGATCGTCAACTCCTGACCCCCAGCCCTTCAGAAAGCCGTCTTCGAGGCGAATGAACTTGGTATGTAGTTTCGCAGCCATTTTACGGGCGTGAACGCTGCTCGGCTTGTCGCCCCATCCGAGATACCCATCGGTAGAATGCTGGAAGCCGAAAGGTCTGTACTGGACGTCAGCCTGCAAGATGGCGCGAAGATCGTCTCTGCGCGCCCAAAGTCCTCGACTTGCGATGGAAAATGTCTTGCCTTCCCACATCAATATGCGCGCACCTCCGAGCTTACTGCCTTGAGAGCACCGATGAATTTCAGAAGGTCGACGGACGGCTTGCGGGACACATAGATCACGTCCTTGTCCTGCATTTCGAACTGCTGGGCGAGGAAGTAGCCATCGGCCTGGGCGAGATCGATCCGATAGACGACTGGCCAGTTGCCATCGGCATTGCGCAGAGATTTGTTGCCGACCAGCTTTTTGAAGGTGGCGGTATCAAGCGCTTTCTTCAGAACGCTTTCCTTCTCATAGCGGAACAGGAAATAGCCGCCTGGATCGCCGCGTCCTGCGTCGATGCCTCCTGCCAGAGAAGCTGCTTCAGCCAGCGAGAGCTTGATGGTTCCGAACTTGATGTTGTCCTTCTTGTTGACTGCGCCAAAGGCAGAGAACGTGCGCGGCGCATGAACGAGGAAGAGTTGATCGGATGGACGCAGGAAGATGTTGTCCGCTGGGTTTTCGACCAGCGCCTGCAACGGAAGTGTCTTGGTCTTGCTACCACGAGACAGCGTAATGTCGGTCTCGTAAGGCGGGTTGGACGGGCCGCCTGCCGCAGCCAGTGCGTCCAAAATCTTCTCGCGTCCGGTCAACGGGATCATATTCGGACGGCCAACCGCGCCATTGACGGAAACGAACTGGGTGTTGTTTGTCTTCAGCGACACGATGACGTCAGGTTCGCTGGTCTTGTCGCGGAGACGGGAAACGATGTCGGTGCGGATTTGCTCGAAAGTCTTTCCAGCTACCTTGACCGTACCAGCATATGGAACCGGAATATGACCCTTGTTGTCGACCTGCAGGTCGAGCGACAGGTTCTTCTGCGCGCCAGAGGTGAACAGGCCATCCTGAGCGCTCTCGAAGATCGTCAGGTTGAGGGTGTCGCCAATTCCTACGATATGGGTTCCGGCCGCTCCGCCCCGTCCGAAGGTATTTCGGAAGCCTTCAGGCTTGGTTTCGCGAAGGGCTGCAATATTCTTGGTCGATACATCCACGACTGCATAAGGGATTTGCTGTGCGTTCGCTGCTGCCTTGCGTGCAGCAATTTCGGCGCGCAGAGGGCCGTCATTCGGCATCATTGAAACACAACCCGTCAGGGCGAGCGTCGATACGCTACAGGCAACGATAGCAACTGGGCGTATTTTTCGAAAAAATGAATGGGCGCTCACGGGAACCTTCATAGAATTTGTGACATAAATATATAATAATCGTCAAAATTAATTAGGCGCAAGACGCAAAACTGTTGACCTTCTGATGGTTCCCTAAATAAAATCAAGGAAATACGTCCTGAACGCTTCCGTTCGGGGTCTAATCTTGGAAAGCACGACAATATGGACGTGGGAATGGAAGATTTTCCAAAAATTGAAGATGAAGAAAGCAAAAAGGGTGTCGTGAAGGCTACCAAGGCAAAGAAGGAACCTGTGGAATTGCCAAAGCGAAAGTCCGCACCTGAATTTGATTTTTCCACTAAGCCAGCTTCGAAGCGCAAGGTTAGATCAGGTTCAATAATCAGCTTTTTTCTGATGGTGATTGTGCCGTTTCTGGTTTCTGTCTTTTATTATGTCGGTATCGCTTCCGATCAATATCGGTCTGAGACCTTGTTCTCCGTTCGTGGAACAACGACATCTCCCCTCGCCGCTCTCGGCATGCTGTCGCTACCTGGTGCGGCCGCTCAATCGGGTGATTCATATGTTGTGACGGAATATATTCGTTCGCAGCAGATCATTACCGATATTTTGGAACAGGCGGGCCTAGATGTTCGAGGAAAATTCGCTGGCGACGAGATCGATTGGCTGTATCGAATTGATCCAGACAATCCCATAACGAAATTCGTCGAATATTGGCGGTGGATGTCGGCAGTCGAGTTTAATTCCACGACAGGCGTTATCACGTTCAAGGTCGACGCCTTTAGCGCAGAAGATGCCCAGCAGATCGCGAAGGCCGTGCTCAAAGCGTCTGATAAGCTCGTCAACACACTATCGGAGAATGCGAAGCAGCAGGTGATCGCTTCTGCGGCCGACGAAGTTCGGCGTACCGAGGAACGTCTAAATGAAGCCCGTCAGGCGGTTGAGGGGCTGCGCAACAAGGAGCAGATCATTGACGTCACTGGCACGGCGCAGATCGAGCAGAGCCTTCTGGGTGAACTCCAGAAGCAGGAGCTGGAGCTGAAGGCGAGAAGGTCGTCAATTGCCAAAATGGCGGCGAATTCTCCGATAGTGAAAGACTTGGATAGCCGGATAGCTGTCATTCAGGATCAGATCGAGGCTCAGAAAAGTAAGGTCGGCACTGGAACGACGACGGCCTCGAACGCCAAGAACATCAGCTCCCTCGCTACCGAGTTCCAGCAACTGCTGGCCGCACAGGAATTTGCGGAGAAGGCTTTCATTGCCGCGCAGGGCGCATTGGAAACAGCGACGCAGGAAGCTCGAAAGCAGGAGCGCTATCTTGCGGTTGTCGTTGAACCGACGCTGGCCGACTATTCGATGTACCCGAAGCGTTTCGCCAACATCATCATGGTTCTGTTCGGCTCGTTCGTGATCTGGCTGCTCGCTTATCTGCTGGCCATGTCGATCAGGGATCATACCCGATGAGCATCCAGCGCCTTCGGTCTTTCGCTACCAATTGGGACGTGATTGTCGCGATCATCATGCGCGAGACGCTGACACGTTTCGGCAAGAACAAGATCGGTTATCTCTGGGCGCTGCTGGAACCCGTCGCCTACGTCTCGCTGTTCCTTTCGATCAGGAACGCGGTCGCGCAGACAGTGCCTTTCGGCGACAGCATGATCCTTTTCGTATTGTCGGGCTTGCTTTGCTTCCGTGCATTCAGCTCGATTGCGTCGCGCGGCCTGAAGGCTGTCTCGTCCAACAATGCGCTCTTCACCTATCCGATGGTGAAGCCAATGGATGCCGTTTTCGCCCGCATCATCCTGGAGGCGGTGACGATGCTCGTGGTGTTCGCGATCTTCTTCTCATTTATGCATCTGGTCAGCGATCACCACATCATTGCTTATCCGGAGAGGTTCGGAGCCGCCATGGGAGGACTGATGGTCCTCACGGCCGGAATGTCGGTTTTCAATGGGGCTTTGAACGCAATCATGCCGTCTTGGGAGCGTGTGTTCGGGATGATCCGCCTGCCGCTCTTGCTTCTGTCCGGCGTTTTTTATGTCCCCAAGGTGCTTCCACCTGAATTCCATCCCTATCTCGAATGGAATCCGCTGCTGAACTGTGTCGAATGGTTCCGCTACGCAATGTATCTCGACTACGATCCAATGCTCAGTCAGGCCTATGTGATCGCCTTTGGCATCACTGCATTCGCTCTCGGCATGCTCATCGAGCGGGCATATCGCAGGAAGGTCATGAAGGCATGATTGAATTTCGTGACGTCACAAAATCCTATGGTCATGGTGATCGTAAGAAGGTCATTCTCGGTGGCTTCAATGGGGTTATCGAGAAGGGCAAGAACATTGGTATTCTCGGCCATAATGGTGCAGGCAAATCGACCTTGATGCGTATGATCGCTGGTACCGAAATGCCTGATAGCGGAAACATCGTCCGCGATGGTCTTGTGTCCTGGCCACTGGGCTTTTCTGGCGGCTTTCACCAGTCTCTGAGCGGGCGGCAAAACATCGAGTTCATATCCCGTATCTACGGCATGGATAGTCGAGAGGTTTTTGATTTCGTCGCTGATTTTGCTGATATCGGAAAATCGATTGATGATCCAATTCGCAATCTCTCCAGCGGAATGAGGGCGCGCATAGCCTTTGGCGTCAGCATGGCTATCGACTTTGATTTCTATCTGATCGATGAAGTGATCGCCGTTGGCGATACGGCATTCAAAAAGCGCTGCAAATACGTTCTGGAAGAGCGGAACAAGGCGTCGACCCTGATTTTGATTTCGCACTCAAACTTAATTCTCAAGGAATTCAGTGAAGTCGGTGCCGTTCTCCACAAAGGAAAACTGGATTTCTATGATGGTATTAATGACGCCATCAAGGTTCATGAAGCCAATCAAAGGCGCGGATGAATGATCGCTTGTGTCATTGCTCGTGTCAGACAATAATTGCATGAGGGCTTTCGGACACGGTCACTGCTCCTGCACACCCCCGATTGACGTGAATACGAAAAAGCAGGCCGTGAGCCTGCTTTTTTTGTTGTTGATGAACTATTCAAAGGCCTATCTGCCGTAGAGCGGCAGCTTGTAGACGCGGTTCGTCTTTTTCCCCTTGTCGCCCGACACGATGCCGACCGCCAGAGCAAGCTGGCCCTTGTGGGAGATGATCTCCAGACCCTCTGGTTCGCTGAACATGCCCTCGCCGTCTTGAGCACTAAAATCGCGGCCAATGGTCAGGACTTCGCTCTGCAGCTTGCTTCCCATGAGGGTGTAGGAAACGAGGCGATTGGTGCTCTTGATCTCGGGACGTCCTGATAAGACGAACACGGTATTGCCGACGATGGCCAAGCCCTGTCGATACTCGCCATTCGGCTGTTGTTCGGCGGCAAGAGGAAATTCGCTGATCGGCCTCAGGTTGGAGACATCACCCGTCGAAAGTACGTCTTGTAGCTGGAAAATCTTGATCGCCTGCTTGCCACGGAAGCGGTCTGAAATCTTGCCCATAATGGCAATGAAGCGACGGTCGGCCGAGATGGTAATTGTGTGGCTGGCGACAGGCTTCTTGAGCATCCTGACAAATTGAACGTCGCTTACCGACAGCTTGCCTTCGACGTCCGTCGTGAGCCTGAATCGCTTGGCTCCAAGGCCGTTTTCGTCAGGCAGCCAAAGGTAGGGGTTAGAACTTCCGTCATGCTCGACCGTGAGATCCTGCGGATGGCCAAAAGCTTCCGTGGAGGTGAAAGCGCCCTGCTCCGCGCCTTTCGGCAAAAAGGACCAAATTCCAACAACTTCCGGCTTCGTCTTCATACTGATTGTAGCAATTGTCCGGCACGATGATGGGTCGATGCCGATGGATTGGACGGTGCGGCCTTTGTACTTGCCAGAGAGAGGTAGCGTCGTCAGAAGCGAGGCCTCCGTCGTGCTTGCCATATATGTTTGAGAGGTGCGGGTCTTTGCAATCAAACTCGCGAGAGGTTGGTACTCGCATCCTGGCGATTGCGCGAAGGCGCTGGTGGTGCTGGCGAGCAGCGTTGATGCGAGAATGATTGAGATACGTTTCATTAGGTTCTCCTGTACGAAGATGGCGGCCTCTAGGCCGCATCTCCTCAGTGTTTTCTATTGATGATCGCCAGCGCTTCCTGCTTGAAAAGCTCGCCTGGCTTCATGTGGCTGTCGCCGAAGGCGTAATTGCGGAGTCTGGTTGTCCGGAGGTCTTTGAGGCGATCAGAGCCGAGCGCTTCTTCGAGTGAAGCAATGACATTGTCTGCTGCAGGCGTAAGCAGGTACCCGCCCTGTGTGCATGGATATCGACTTAAATCGTTGAGATCGAAGTTGTTTGGATTGGTGATCAGGTACGGCTTCTTCGAATACAGGAAGTCTATGACCACGCTTGAGATGTCCGCGATCAGTACGTCTGACCTGTTGAACAACGTGATGGCATCCACATTGATATCGACGATTTCAGCCGTATTTTTTGGACTTGCGGCAATCGCTTCCTTGATCTGATTGAAATACACGGCAGCGTTCGGGTCCTTGTAAGACATCGGATGAGCCTTAAAGAGGATGTGAACCTTCGTGCCGAAGTCGTGGTTCAGAACGTCACGGATGATCTGCGGAGACTGCTCAAGCGAAGAAAAGCGAGCTTCTTCGTGATAGCCGAGCCACGTCGGCATATAGGCAATCGTGATCTCGTCTTTTTCACCTCGATCCTCAACGACCTTGATGTCTTCGGTCTGCGGGCGGCCTACCACGGTCGTGAGGACATGGTTCAATGAGACTCCGTTGGCCGCATAGCGATCAATAGCCATTTGCCCAGAGACGAACAAATCCGTGTAGCAGCGCACGACTGGGCTGTAGCTGGACGGTTTGTCGCTGTCGCCGTGCAGCAACTGGACATGGCGGAGTTCCGGCCGTGCATTGATCAGTTCGAGGTTCTTGAAGCCATTGTTGGCGTAAAAAATCGTGCTGACGCTGGTCGGAATAACATCGCCTATTCCCTTGCCGGAAGTCACCAGAAGCACAGGGATATCCTTGTATTCCTTGGTTTGGAAAAAGGCCAAGTGCTTACGTTCGCGCAGGATGATAACATAAGGGGTGTCGAGGCCGTCGAGATATTTTTTCCAAACCAAATAATGCATGGGTGTTTCAAGGTCGCCGCCTGAGAAATAGAAGGCGAACTTTGGTTTGAATTTTTTCTCTATCTTCTTCGATTCGATCAAAGCGCGTGCGCTCTCATCCTTAGAAAATTTAGTGTTTCCGATCAGAAGCGAGAGCAGCGGCATCAGTATGAGGGCGAATAGAATAGGAAACCCTATGAAGTATGAGGTCTCGAATGGGTCGGAGGTATCGGATGGATCTATGAAGGCACACGCTACACCGAGGGCGATGGTGGCAAAAACATACGTTGTGGTTGAGGTTTCAAAATTCTTCTTCTCGTCCTTCAGGTTTGAGGTCGAAAAACGGTCAGTCAGAAATTTGGTTTTAACATCATCAATCAGTAGGTAGCTGACAACGATACAGGCCAGTAAAGTCGAGCCAGACGTGATGTCGAGTGCGTCGAGGATTGCTGCGGCAACGACTATAAAAATGCATGCCAAGCTATCTCGATTAAGGAGAATAGATTTAAACATTATCGCCTCCGATTACTGCTTTAAATCGATGCTGGTATAAAGAGCATTGTGGAGATCGACTTCAGTTTCGACCGTGCCTCCGACATGTTTGACGGTGTAGCTTGTCTCGCCATGGAGGTCTTTGTGTGTTTCGATCAGGCTCGTAAACATTCCGTAGGTCGGACTGATCTCCAGAGACTCGGCGGGTGCATCCCATAAAATGTGATTTAGTTGGTGAAACCGAACCAGGTGGGCGTTTTTTGCCCTATTGTTTGTGTACATGATTGCCTTGACTGAAGGCACGATCAGCGTCTCAAGATCGGTCATCTTCGTGCAGATGATGATGTTTTTCACCTTCTTGGCCTTGAGTGCGTTGTAGATCGTTTGCTCGCGCGCCAGCGTGACAAAGGGGATTTTCTGCTCATTGAGTGCCTTGATCGCATCGGTCAGTTTTTTGGACATCGGACCTGTGTGATGAAGGATGACCTTTGGCTTCATGTCCGAAACGGCCGCAGTCAAAGAAGACCATTGCTCGTTCCTAGCCTTCTCAATGGCAGGATTGCAGGTCTTTGCGCGCCAAACAGCCGTCGCGAACGCTAGTGGCAATACCAGCATGAGCACGATGGCCCAGTACGTCATTGGCAGATAGAAACCCAAAGCTGGATCAGCGAGGAATGCGGCATATCCGATAATGAGGAGGGATAATGCAATCACAACCTGTCGAAGATGAAAGACGGCTTTATTCAGAAGGTTACCTTTGACGGACACGGGTGTGGGTCTGACAATATTCGTCCTGGAAATTGCCCTTGTTGCCTTGGTAATGCGCTCAGTGATGAACTGTGTGGCAATCAGGAAGAAGCCTGTGGCTGATGCAATGAGTGCGACTTCGGAAATGCTCGTTGCGTGTTTCTGAGAAAGCAGAGCAGTTGTCATTGAGCTACAGACGAGCGCTCCTGTCATGTCGAGGCGTCCGATCTTGTATGTCCTAACCTTGAGGCTTGTCACTACCTTGTTGAACACCCAGTTCGGTAAAGCGAGCGCGATGTGAGATAGGACGAAGATCAAAGTGGCCGCGATCAATAGGTGGTCGATGCCATGCATCTGGTTCAGATAGAGGAATCCAAAAGCCGTCGCAGTCACGACCGTCAAAGCTGTATTCTTCATGGGCTATCCGTCATCTTAGGTTGAAACGACATTCCGACACTCCTGACGAATTTGTAGTTCAGGAATTGCTTCCTGGCGCTTGGCCAGCCCTTGGCCGTTACGACTAAGCTGGACGTTCACGGCACGGCCGATCAATCCAGAAAGACCATGGCGCAGATGACCTGTGCCACCACACTCCCGCCAATGACGGGTGTAGGGTCTGGAGCGTTTGGGTTGTCCAGACAGCCTTTGCTCTTCATGAGCCTTTTTCAGTTCCTTGTTCACCTCGCTCCATTCCGACCACACATGCCTCAGCTTCTTCCTTACAGGTGGAGCAAGGGTGACATGTTCGGAGTTGTTAAGTGGGACGGTGACCGACCCATCAACGTTGCGAGGGATGCCCTCGAAAAGTTCCATAGCCCTGCGGGCAATGGAAACGGCGGCGGCTGTGTGGACGCTCAAGCCATAACGGCGAGCAAACTTCACACGACCGATCAATGAGGTATAGGCAGGATTGACCCGCCGATGTGCGACGCGGTTGCGCGCACAAGCTGATGCCAGTGCTGCGTCGAAACTGCTGTAGGCGAGCGATGACAGCATACGGGCGTATTTCGCACCGTCTTGGGCCTTAAGGTCACGCTTCTTCCTCGCAAAATCGAGCTTTTCGCTAACTACAGGGACACCGAGACGCTTTGCCTCCATGGCGAACTCTTTTGCGACTTTGCGTATTAAATCCTTCGCTTCGCCAGTTGAAAGTCCGTACGTGTTGAGCGGAATAGTCCAAGTCCGTACTGGATTTCCGAAGCGGTCGATAGCCGCATTTATTTGCCCCGCATCAGCGGCCGCTTTGAATGGCGCGCAACGCTCTTCCCAAAGCCTCAGATCAGACAAAGCCTTTTTCGTATCAGCCTTGTTCTTGCCAATAGCCTTGTTGTGTTTGGCAATATCACCTTCCTTGGATTTGATCTTGCCTTTCAAATCGCTGATGCGATCCTTGGCCAGTTCCTTAATTGAACCGAGTTTCGCCAACAACTGGCGATAGGCCATATTCAGGTGAGCCGAGCCAATTCCCAGTTCTTTATAGAGAGAGGTGTGAAGATCGCCCTTCCATTCACGCCCAGATTTAAGCTTTGCATGGATGAGGCGTTGCGCGTGATTCATCACTTCGGCGTATTGATCCAGAACAGAGTTAAGCGGGCGCAATTCATCCGCTCTTAAATCCAGACGTGTTTCAAATGTTCTGATCAATAATACACCACCCTCAATTAGGTATAAATTCTAATTATTCTAAAACCAACCGTCAACCTCGGATGTCGGATAGCCACTTCATGTCACTTCCAGTAGGTGTTTTCGTTCATAAACTTGAGCAATGCCGAATGCCGGACAGCATAGTCGTCAGCTTTAAGTTCGTCGCAGGAGTAGCTGAAAATGGCATTGCGATGCATGTTGTCTAATCGTGCCTGAAAATCACCATCAAACAAAGAGAATAAAATGCCGTCTACATCTGTGAGTGAGCTTCGAAAATTAATCGATTTGGAATTATAGATGTTTTCTTTGATCTGTTCAGGAATGGCATTGTTGGCTTCTGGCTTTAGGATTACCAGGTGAGGAATGTTCTGTTTAAGGCAGATCGCTTCCATTCCAGAGACGTCAACAATTGCCAGCTTTACCGCCATTGCCTTGGATCGATCATGGAAAAATGGCTCCTGACCAATTGAAAGCTTCAGGCGAAGCTTGGTGGTAAAATCCAGATTATCTTCGAGGAATTTGACCTCGAAACCGTTGTCTACAAACCCGCGCACCATTCTCCGCAATGTGGTCAGCAGTGAATTGTCATGTTTTCCGAAATTTGGGTGCAGCTTGATGGCAATCCTCCGGATATTGAGAACCTCAGCTGCGCGTTGGGCGACTGTGAAGCCGTACCCCTCGACCGCGCTACTGTAATTCTCGGGCGCGGACGAATTTTCCCATGTAGGAGCGTAAAGAACCCATGGGTCGCTGTCTTCTGGCGTTGCGGCTCGAATGTAGGGGATCGTCTGGATGAATGTATCACCTGTCTTTATCAAGCGGCCGCCATCGACATCGCCCAACCTGAAAATTCCGGCATCGAGATAGCGCGTGATTGCCGCATAGCCGGACACGCAAACATGGTCATAAAGACGAGCTATTGGTCTGCATGAGGAAATCTTGTTGCTCTCGCCATGGAGAATAAGCGCGTGTTTGACGCGACGGTTGGCTGTAATCGAGACATTTGATTTTGAGTTGAATGAATAAAACACCGCAACCTTATCTTCAAATTCGAGGTGAGGAAGCATGTTTTCCTTGAAGATCAGGACGTTTTTGAGGTGTGGTGCCTTACTGAAATCAGGGCCACCAACGCGTCTCCGCGTGATAATTTCTGTTTTCTCCGCGTCAAAGAATCCCGACGCGAAGAATGGTTCAAATTGTTTAATCGATCCCGGCATCGGGCTGTCGACATAGAAACTGGAATTCTGGTGACCAAATTCCTTTGGCGAGATGTCCATGATGAAGCCTATGCCGACTGTACGAATTACGTGCGGATAACGAGGTTCTGGCTGTCGATCATTCGACCAGATGGCGATGCCAGGATCGAAAGGATATCGGCCACGTCTTCCGGCTGCATGATCGTCGACGGATCTTCATCTGGAGCCAGAGTACGACGCAAGGCCGTTGCGCAGCGACCAGGTGATACGCAGACAACGCGAGTGCCGTACGGCTTCATTTCTTCGCGCAGGACTTCCGACATGTTGATCAGAGCGGCCTTGCTTGCCGAGTAAGTGAGCCAGCCTGGGCGGCCGTTCATGCCAGCGGTCGAGGCAACGTTGATGATCAGCTTCGGCGGGCGACCCGTCTTCAAGAGACCCTGAATAACCGCAAATGGTGCAACCAGATTGGTAGTCAGTGTCTTGTAGAAGTCGTCAATGACGATTTCCTGAATGCTCTTCGGATTGGTGTAGCCAGCATTGTTGATGACGCCATGGACTTCGATGCCAGCCTGCTTGATCTCCGAGAGGACGCGCGACACGTCATCGAGGCTGCTCAGATCGGCCTTGAGCTGCAGGAAGGTCTTGTTCGGGTTCAGCTTGCGAACTTCCGCGATCAGCTCGTCATAATCGGTGCTCGGACGAGCGACCGTAACGAAGGTGCCGATGGTGGTGGATTCCGAGGCCATCTTTCGAAGTGTGGCTGCGCCAATGCCGCGTGACGCGCCTGTTAAAAGGACTGATTCAATCATTGTCATAGGTTTCCTTCAAGAATGACTCGGCGAAAACGAAATCCTCCCGAGTTGTGACTTTAATGTTCTTTTCCCAGCCAAGCATAAACTTGACTGGAACGTTACCGACCTCGCGGACGAGCATCGCGTCTTCTGTGAAGACAACGTCCAATTCAGTCGCTTTCTCATGGGCGTGAGTTAGTTCGCGCTTGGAGAACTTTTGGGGGAGCTGAATGTTCATCGTAGTGGAACGGTCAACTCGTCTAACCATTTCCATGGAATCGAGATCGACTTCACACATGGAAAATGGGATGGGCAGGCAGTAAGCAACGTTGCTGGCTTCGTGCTTGATCAGGTTTCTGAAACCAGATGCTCCAATAATTGGGCGTGCTGCTTCATGCACGATAACGTCGAAGTTCTTGGCGGCTTCGAGCAGGAGCTTTGTGGATTGATGGCGAGTTTCGCCGCACGGTACGAATTTGACGGCCATATCAGGAAAATAAGAGCCGATAATTTCGCGTGTAATGCCTTCGCAACCTTCAGGGTAATTAATCACAAATTCGTCGATCTCGCGGACCTTCCGCGCCGCGATCAACGAGTAGACCAGCATAGGGTGGCCTTTGATTTTGTGAAATTGTTTCGGGTAATCAAGTGCGGTTCGAGAACCAACGCCGCCCGAAAGGAGAAGAAGACTATACTTTTTCACGAATTTTCCTGATTGATTTTTGCTTGCGCCCCTAAATGTCATAAAATCTTCATGTTTTAATGAATGCCAGTCAATATCATTTTAATTTTTATTAGTATTTCTGTGCAGGCGACGCTTATATTTTTCTTCGAGTAAAAATCGCCAGGAAGAAGCGAACGGCATCGTATATTCGTGATGAATCGCTCATTTGCGGTTGGGTCTGGTGGGTAAATTTCCGACCAGAATTTGTCGAGGTCGCTTTCGTGGTCGATGCAAGTCGATAGATCGTCGCGGCGGAACATGGCATCGCCAAGAACCGCTAGAGGCACATTGAAGTGCAGAGCAGAAAGAGCGCTGGTGCTATTGATCGTTATCATAGCCTTGGCGTGCTTTGTGACCTGGCCGATTGATCCGTCGTCGATATAGATCACCCTGCCCTTCACACCGTTTTGGGTCGCGAGCCTGGCGATCTTCTTTTTGGCGTTCGTGTGACCTCGCTCAAGCGGATGTGCTTTGAAAACAAGGCGCAGGTCTTGTGGAGCATGAGATGCGAAAGACGGTATCAGCCGCTCAATGACGAGATCGTTGCTCCATCCCCTGCCTGCAGCGATTAGCTGGCCGTCGTCGCGGACCTGCATGGGGACAATGACGTAGTTCTTCTGGAGGTCGCCAAACAGACGCTTGATGGTGCGATTGTTGGAGACGCGATGAGACTGCTTTCGTATGACGTTGCGCACCCAGTAAAAGGCTTCTGTAAGCAGTCTGCGCTGCTTGTGGTGGCCAGCGGACTTGCCCGTCACAACGCCGAGGTGGAGGATGATGTAGTAGAGGAACCCATACCACGCCATGTGATTGAAGGCGTGTCCAGGCGCTGGTGTCGGCTCTGGCGGCAGGTCGGTAAGGTCTATCGTTAGATCGACGTCCTTGAGCGGGGAATGACGGTTGTTACCGAACATCTCGGCAGTGATGTAGCCGGGACGAACATAGCCCTCTTCGAGCGAGAGGACTGGAATACCATGCTCTTTCCCGAATTCGATTGCTGTGATGTGCCGTGGACGCTCGCAACCAAAAAGGATGATGAAATCAATCGGAGCGCGCTGGTTAAGGCCTTGAAGCCACTTCTTCCATTCGCTGTCCGGCTTGCGAAAGCTGGCGCGATGTTTCCTTACGCTGAAAAACTCGTCAGCAGAGTTGAAGCAAACGTGAGTGACATTGGCTTCTTCTTTAGCGAGGGTGTTGCTTAATTCCCGGAAAAAGGGGCCAACGGGACCCTGCAGAAGAACAATATGCTTTTCTGCCAATGGGGGCGCTATATCGATATTTATTTCCTTGCCGTCAGACGATCTTTTCGGATCACAGGCAAGATGTGCCCCCTGCATTCTCGATTATCCTCACAATTTCTTGATACCTAAATTGTAAGGATTTCATCAAAACATTGGTCGGGCAACACCGATTTGGATTTCAACAGGAAATTGAGCGCAATTGGCCCTAATTGCGCCTGATCTCTGCTTCAGCAATGAACGGAATCTGGACTCTCTCCGATCAAGGTTGGAAAGAAATGTTGAGGTCAATAGTGCGCATTTCCCATCTGTTGAGAGCGAAATTGGCATCTTTCATGAAACCCCTAATTCGATAATCCGATTCCAATTCAGGTCTTTCCGACAGATCGGCGCAAAGTTTCGAATAGGATTCAGCTACGAGTTCAGTGTTTTCGCTGTCGGGATTTTCCTTTGCCGCTGCTATAGCATCCCGAAGATCGTACCAAAGCATTCCTGTTTCGCGTTGAAATGTTTTCAGCTTGTCCTCGATCTCTTCGCAACCTATTCTGGCGGTGCGTCTCATCGAAGTTTCGTCATCCCTGAATTCGAGAATACCTTCGATATGCACCTCGGGTCTGGAGCCTGCGATGATTTTCCTGTTCCCTACGAATTCTGGGAAAAGCTCTTTCGCCTCATTCAGGTGTGCCACCATATCGTCGTAGCGGTCGAGACGGAAAAACTCGATTTTTTCGCCTACCTTAATTTTGTCGTTTGGTGAGAATTGAAGGACAGCTTTGACGTGTTCGTGCGTGCGGATGATCGCATAGAATGGCTCAGGCGACCGACGATAAATTTGACCATCAATGACGCGGACGTCATTGGCGAGCTGCTCGGCGTAAAAAGCACGTGTCTCTTCAAAGTCACTCTGGCGAATATCGCGATGCTCGTCAGGATCTAACTCGGAAGACCATTGTGCATCGTGAGCGAAGCCTCGTTCTTTCGCTCTTGCCATCGTCGCATTCCAGAAACGGTGTTCAATTTCGTATTCTGGGGTCTTTTTCGGTCTGATCGAGGACCAGTCATCAGGGGTCGCAATGACGTTTCCGGAATTGAATTCTGGGTACCACAAGCTATCGTCGTAATAACGAAGGATTCCTGTCGGATTCGGCTCATCACGGTAATCGGTGACTTCACGATAGCCTCGACCATAAGGCGATGGTTCGTGCCGATTTACAGGGGAGTTATTGCGGTCAAAGCCCTGGATAACGATTGGCGCGTCTGCGGCCGAAATTTCCTCAAGAATGAAATCAGCATGCTTGTAAACTCTGGCCTCCTGATGGCCACGATGATGCTTGAGACGCGTGGAGATGTTGTGATGGACAGGAAGAGAAATGTGCATGAATAGGCTCACTGTAACGTTGCACTGATTTCCTGTCATTTTCAGTGCAACGCTTGAATGCCACAAATCAGATTTGCGGAGTGTCGTGGCTGTTGATCTGCCAAATTTGATGTGCTGAAGCCATGGCATATAGAAAGAAAATAGTAGGAAGCAGGTTTGGCTTGTTAAGGAAACCGCGCAGGTCAAAGGACCAAGGGAAATAAAACTGGGCGATTGCGGATGCCAGCATCAGCCAGCGAGCAATGTTTTGGCCAGGGACATCGAGTTCGCGGAGACCGCTAGGTGCGCGATATTCAACATTTGCTTCTTTGAAGGCGTAAATGACCTGATTGGAGATTAGGATTGTGAAAACACAGATCGCTGCATTCGAGAACGCCATCGTAGGATCGTATCGCGCCAGCAAAAGCCCGAGTGCGAGCAGAAACACCATGTGGAGGCAGAAAAATATATGCTGGTAATCGAGGTACTTTTTCATAATACATGTCCTGCTTAATTGGCTCGTGAGAGTCCGATGCGGATAAGGGAAGCGATGTCAGCCGCATCGCCGAGTTCGTCGACAGCTGCCCGAATGGCCTTCTCTGCCTTGGATTTGTCGAAGCCGAGACCCACAAGCGACTGGATGGCTTCTGAGGCGATAAGACCAACTGGAGCAGAGGCTGGAGCGCCGTTGGTGGTGAAATCGCCTGCGGGTAGCTTGCCCTTCAGCTCTGCAATCACCCGTTGGGCGACCTTGGGACCGACGCCAGGCGTGCGGGAAATGGCTTTGACGTCTTCGTTCTGGATCGCGGTTGCCAATTCGCTCAGACTGAGGGTCGAGAGCATTGCAATCGCGGACTTCGCGCCAACACCTTGGACCTTGTTGGTGAGCAGCTGGAACCAATCCTGCTCGATCTTGGTGGCAAAGCCATACAGAAGGAATGCGTCTTCACGGATGATGGTCTCGATGAAGAGGACGACTGGTTTATCGATTTCGGCCTTTTTGAGTTCATGGGCCGTGCAGGCGACCAGATATCCAACGCCATTTACATCGACAATTAGATGGCTTAAGCCAATGTCGACGACAGTACCGTTCAGTCTAGCGATCATAGAAAACTCCTGAGTTGCCGAAATTATGACATGGAAAACAATTATGACAATAAATATCCATGAAAAATGTCGTTCTATGCGATGGCGTTAGATAATATGGGGGTACCAAATAAGGAGAATTCCCATGCCTAAGTTCAATTGGAATGAGTCAGTCAGCTACAAGCCTGCCGAGAAGAAGGAGTTCCATCGTCTTGCGAAGCGCCAGCTCAAGAAGCTGGCCGATGACATGGGCTGGAAGAAGGGTGAATACGACCTGCGTTCGAACATGGGCGGCATCGCCGTTTCGGGGGAGGTCACCCTGCATCACGAAGATCTCTACATTCAGGCATCGCAGTCTATGGCGGGATCGGACAAAGGCCTCATGATCCGCACCTGCGAAGGGCGCAAGGACTATGGCGGTGGCCGCAACTACTTCGCCTCGCTGACCAAGCTTGACGACGAAAATCGCGCGGAGCTGGTTAAGTTCTGCAAGCAGGTGCGCGAGGCGAAGGTTGGCTTCAATGCTGATCTGGTCGAGGACAAGGGGTACAATCCTCACACTTCGACGCCAACGGTCATGAGGTAAATCTCATGAAGGTCACAAAAGACAACATTCTCGATATGATGGAAAGCCGATACGACAGGCGCATCGGCCAGAGTCGTCTCTACATTGGAGAACTGGAAATTGGCCAGCTCGTGAGACGTGGAAAACGCACGGGCATCACGAAGACAAAAGTGGTTACGGAATACATGTTCCGCAGGAACTCATCGATTGGTGTGGAAACGGAACTTTTTGCAGGCAGTCAGTCAGCCTTGGAAAAACAGATCGCGACAGCCGTGGTTCGTCACATCAAGGCTGGAAAGATGGAAATGCCTGCATCTCGCGAGGTCGCCGTTGTTCCTCCTGAAGAGGATTCTGTTGATGAGCCTTCGGGACCGAAAATGTGATTTTCGAAGAACACTGGGAGGGAGGCGCTAAGCCTCCTCTTCGATTAGTCCGCCAATCAGATCATGTATGTGAGCGCAGGAGCGTCTTCAAAGACGACTTCGTCAATGAGGTGGCTTCCGGCCGCCTCTTTTAATTCGCAGCGTGCTCCAAGGTCGCGCAAGGCGTTCTGAAGGGATGCCACCAGCATCTTCACGCTGGAGAAGCCTCCATAGGACATAGCAAGATCGTAGAACCAGCCGCCGCAAGCGCCTGGGTGAAATTCCCATAGATGTCCGGAATGGATGTCGACGCCGTCGATGGAGATTTTGGCTGCGCGATTTTCACGATCAGTTTCGACAAGGATCGTAACGTCTTTCCCACCGAAAATGTTCAGGTCCTCAAGTTGAGAAATTGTTTGCATCTTGGTCTCCTCTCATAGAAACCAGATTATATTCACGAAATGTAAATGTCTATTTATTTTTCGCGAGAATTTCGTTCTTAGTGTCGTCTTCAACTGGCGATTATATCGCCGCCATTAATGACGGCGTTTTAGCTCGTGTTTGGATAAATTTTATAGGCATTATGTCGCTAGTTACTTGTCGAGATGGGAATAAAAGCGCTTTCGCACCTAGCCCTTTGAATTGCTTAGATTGTCATGCTGTTCGAAACGTCTTGGCTGAATTGCTCGTCGAAGTCGTCGACATCAACAAATGCTTCCAGGAAAGCCAGCGCTTCATATCCGTCGCCGAAATCTAATTCGATACAACGCTCTAAAAATTCCATGTCGGTTTCGGGGTGGTCGCGGTCGAGGTAAGGAGCATCTCTTTCATATAGATCGGCGTATGTGGAGAGAATGCTATCGGAATCTTCATTGAACTTGTTCATGACGAAATTACTGTATGTTTCGAAGGCTTTGTTTTTCATTTGCTGAGACCTTAGCATTGTTTATGGATTCAATGTTTGATGATCCATAAGAAAGGAACAAGCGACGGTCATATCGGCAGGATGGGCGCTCATCGCTGAAACTGAGCTACATCAGCTTCGAGAAGCAACCGGAAGAGCTTCTGAAGTCGATGCTGAGCGCAATGCGCCAGATTGCTGATAAGCACGACATCGATCTCGATGACATGTTTCAGGAGAACCGCTTCAGCATGTGATCAGGCGTGTTTTGAGGAATGCACCGCAAAGGCAGGTGTCTGCCTTATGCGCTGTGAGATATAGATCGCAAGGAACTGTATGGACAAACCGACCGCCAGTAGAACCGCGTCATGCGCGATTGTCAGCTGATATTTGGCCTTGATGACTTGTAACAGGATGCAGACGACCGACCCGGTTGCAAAGGCAACTAGGCTATTCTGCCCGAGATGGCGCACAGGCGCGGCCAGCTTGCTGTTGGCGACCTTGGAAAAGACGGGCAGGTGGATAACCGCATAGGCGAGCGCCAGCACGTGAAGGAGCCTTGGGAGCGTGAGATAGCTCTTGTTGAAGCCGAAGAGCACTGTAGGGAGGCTGGGAGCCTGAATGTAGGGCCACAGCTGCCACCGGACGACGATCAGCGAGAAGGCGAGATATCCAACTGCGATGGCATATGCCAACGGATGGAACGAGCAGAACGACCGCTTTTCCTTCGTCGAGACACCGATAACGATCCCAATGATGAAGACGAGCTGCCAGGCGAGCGGATTCAGGAACCAACCGCCAGATGTCGGATAATTTGGGAAGTTGACCTGCAATAGACCAGCGGCCAGCCACAGGCCCGCTGACACCGCCAGAAGCACATAAGGCGAGCGAAGGGCGGCATTTACAAGGAACGGGCTGGCGAGGATCAGGACTGCGTAGAGGGGCAGTATGTTGAAGTAGCCGAGCTGGTGGCCGAGCGTGACGATCCCAACAATCCCAGTGACTGGCTCCAATAGGAGCGGCCTGAAATTGTTGCGATCAAGGAAGTCTCGCACTTCGAGAGAATTGGCGAGCATGATCACTCCGGTGATCGCCAGAGCTGTAATGAGCAGATGGACCCAATAGAGCTTGAACGAGCGCGAAGCCGTCTTGCGAATGGCCTCGGCCATGGAGAGCTTGACCGATGACGTATAGGCGAATGCGGCTGCAATTCCAGCCATCAGAACGAATGCCTCCGCAGCGTCGGAGAAGCCAAAGTTTCTGCTGGTGAAATTTTCAAACACAGTGCCGGGGACGTGATTGACGAAAATCGTAATCAACGCAAAACCTTTAAAGAAATCGAGTCGCAGATCACGCTGTCTGCTCATAGGTTTTGCCATTGTTCACACCCCAATCTGATAATTGGTCATTATTTATCGGACATCCTGAACGCGACTTGAATGAGCACCAAAAGCTACACAATTCAACGCACAACAATTGAAAATCGCCTTTAAATACCGTGAATTATTGGGCTGGACTGGTGAATTCTTTGGATTATTGCGCTGAATTATGAGAATCAACAATCAAATATCGGGAAAAGGTTAATACAAGGAGATGTGCCGTGAAGTTCAAGCTTGAGAAGACGACAAAAGCAAAAACCTGCAACGAGGATGTGTATCACTACATTGGTGAAGATGGCCGCAAAGTCGCGTTCCACAGCCATCCAACACAGGCTTTCCATATTGTGGTGGTAGAAGGCGACGAAAAGCTCGCTACCGATGTCTACGATGCGTATGTGACTAACGGCTTAGCGCAGCATTCGTATGCTGGTGGTTTTGACGAGGCAATTTCCGAACTGGAAGTTGATGAATCCCCTGCCCCGAGGATGTAGTTTCTGATTTGATCGGCCGCTGACGCGGTACCGTTTATTTTAGGCTGGACCTACGATTTTGATAATCGGTGCGATTGTCCCGTTACGTAACGGTGACAACAACGACTGGGTTGAATACCCATGGCTAGCGAACCATCCGCATGTGCGCCGGGCGGTTGATCCCCAGAATGTCGTCTACGTCGCATCGGACGAACTCGTGCTTCCTGGTGTGGAGTCCACATTGAAGGGTGGCGGGTCCGTCTAGACCTTAAACGAACAGCGGACCCTGACCGATCCCACATCCAAGAACCGCTCCACATGGCGTCTGCCGTCATGGGGCAAGCAGACGGATGGTTTATCTCCGTTGAGCTATCATGCTTCGCCAGATCGTTGGACCGATGACGGCGACGCCGTCCAACTGCAATCGGTCGCCCGAGGTCAGGAGTTAGTGCTCGATTGCGAGAACCGCCCGCAGGCTTCGGATTGGCTCATGAAGCTGTTCGCAGAAGGCCGTGATCTGGGGGATTGATCCTTTCGGGGGAATTGTGGGCGACTTATGCCGCCCACTGGTATTGATGGTAGACGTCTGGGGTATTATCGACGACCGGATTCGTGAAGAGTTCGTCATCGACGAGGCGCGCCATCGCCGTCGAAGTTGATCTCATGCTGGTGAAATCATCCAGATAGTAGGATGGACCATTCACAAAGTTGATTTGGGTCAGACCTGCTTCACCTCCGTAGAAGTCAATGGCCATGTCAAACTCCCCATCGCGGTCAACGTCAATAGCAAGGTAGCCATAGTTGAAATCTGACTCCCAGATTACCTCGACATAGATGCTGCCAGCTGGGCCGTTGTCCCAATCGAAGGAAACATCGCCGAGTTCAGTAAAATCGAAGGCATCGTCGTCTTCCAGATCACATATTTCATCCGACCGATCCAAGTCCCAATAATCGGAATCACTGACATCTTTGTAGACGAAGATATCTGCGCCTTGATCGCCCCAAATGATGTCTTTATGTCCGCCGCCATAGATGATGTCGTTGCCAGCTCCGCCTTCGAAGTAATCCTCGTACTCGCCGCCGATGAGGATGTCATCGCCATCTCCGCCGTATAGATCGGCAACTTCGTCGAGGACTATCAGAGTGTCATTGCCATCTCCACCGTGCAGAATGTCGTACCCACCAGTGGCGTAGAGGATATCATCACCGTCACCACCAAAGATAATGTCGTCGCGCCATGTGCCGTAGATAACATCATTTCCGGAGGTTCCCTCAATATTATTCTCGAACTCAAGAGCTTCAATGAATATTGACTTAGTCAAGGTATTGATACCGTCGAATGCCTGGACAGTTACTTCGACTGGTTCCCCATTCCCGAAGTTAATAGCCCCTATACTGGATAGCCGTCCAGATGAAGAGATAAGGAATTTGTCAGCATTCGGAGATGTAATCGACCAATTAATATCGACGTCACCTTCAAATGCATCAAGGGCAAAGTCGAAAATTACAGTGTCGTCTTGTGCAGCTGCGATTGTCGCTGGAGCCAATATTTCGGTTGGCCTTTCATTCAGATCGCGAACGTTCATTACGACACCACCAAAACGAAGGTCGGTGGCAGAGAAATCTGGGTCTGTCACACCCGAATAGTCCATTGAAATGTTGCCTGTGAACAGCATATCTGCGTTAAAATTCTTTATCGCAGACTTCGGAAGCGAAATAGTCCAGATGCCATTCGCAACCTCATAATTTGCTACATGCGTTTGTCCAGCGATGGAAATTTTGGCGACCCCAGCTATAGCACCATTCGGTAAATCTGCGTTTAACTTCGCCTTAAATATCGTAATTTGATCATTGTCATCAGAGTTCGTCTCCTTGACAACGCACGTTTCAATCTGCGCCCATTGATTATTGCTGGTCAAGTTAAAAGAATCATGAGGAAGATCACCAATCAACGCTTTCTCATACATTTCTTCGAGCGAAATCGATTGTATACCATCCCATTCCTTCGTAATATTATTGTACGCCCAACCAACGCGGAATTCCTCTACGTTTTTGATTGCAAGGCCATTGACCTTCAATTCAAGCCTCGTGCTGTTCAGACTTAAGTAAACATTGCTGAGGTCGTCTATGTAAACAACGTCGTTTCCTGATCCTCCATCAATGAATCCGCTTGTTGTATTTTGATCCAGCCTAGTTATATCGAAGCTATCGTTTCCAGCCCCGCCCTCAAATGAGCCTGCTGCATTTACAATGATCATGTCATTGCCGTTTCCGCCCAATATGATGTTAAAATCATTTCCCCCGATTAATACGTCATCTCCATTGCCGCCGTCGATATAATCATTGCCTCCTGCGCCATAGATAAAGTCGTTCCCATCGTTGCCAATGAGCATGTTGTCCAGATGATTGCCGATCAGGATGTCATCGTTACTCCCGCCAATTGCGTTTTCGATGCCTGTATTGAAGGATTGGTTTGATGAGCTTCCGTTGACTACCGACGAATTCGCGATCATATAGCCGCCAGCAGTCATCTGGCTACCTTCAAATGTAGTGGATATGAAACCACCAGCATTGTGGGAAGAAGACAAAAGGTTGTTGCGAATGAACTCTGGAAGATTATTTACATCATAAAAATTACTCATTATAAACTGAATTTCTGCAGCGACGCTGTTTAAGTTCTCATTAAGGGTTGCTTCATTCAAGTTTATGATTGATCGCTTTGTCGATCCGTTATACGTGATCGTATCACTGCCGCCAGTATCCCAGATAGTATAAAATGCGCGGCCAATTGCAACATTCCCGTCTTCATGGTTTAGGTCTTTAGTCCCACCTTGGTCGATGATCCTATATATTGTATCACCCTCAGCTTTGCTTTTTGCACCAAAAAGATAGTGGATTGCAGCAACATCAATTGCCATCGGTGTGACTGCATGTCCATATGGACTCTCGTTTGAAGTATGACTATATGTCATCACGGTAAAGGCATCTAAGTTTAGAGTTTGAGAGTATTTCCCCATTGTGTGCTGAAATCCGAGTGCATGCAGTATTTCATGTAGGGTCATAACCGACCTAAAGCCTGATGCATCTGAAAGTTCATCATAGTTGTATTCTTTAATTAATCCATCTCTGTTTGGATTTTCGACGTCTAGTAAAATAGTCGACGATGTCAGATTGTCTTTGATAATGTCTTCTGGGATAATCGCATATCCTGAATGTGATACACGCAATATATTTCCATTCTCGTCCTTCATTGGTTCATTGTTTTGGTTTAACTGGTCTAGTTCTATTTTGGTTGCCCCATAAAATGTTATGTCAGCTATCAATGTTGATGGCACCTCTTTGAACGACAGCTGCGCGTATGAAGAAATGATGTCAAAAGATTGCCGTGTCGAAATCAAAAACTTTTGGTACTCCAAAATATCAATATTCGATGCGACAAGATTGTTGTGCTTTTCAATGTAGTAGTCAATTAAATCTTGAGGCATTAAAGATCCAAAAGTAAATGTAAATGAATTTTGTCCAGCAACGTTGTCGAAGTAAAGATTGTCTATCAATTGATTCCCGCTTGATACTGGTTTATTCGCTACCTGCATTTTACCTTCCTCCTGGATTGCACGCTGAAATCAGCTTGGATAGTGTCACGACGAAATTAGATCGGTACTTCTGCCTCACAGCCATCGTTTTGCTGTAGCTATTTAACTTTACGTTCGAATAGGCAGCATCAATAACTAGACCCTTTTTATTTGATATGGAGGCGACGTAATAAGACAAATTGAAGGCATCATTTAATTCATAAGAAGATGGCCGACTTACTTTCGCTTCATACTTTTTGTCAGTAAACTCTGACACAACTCCCAGGGGATCTCTTAGACCCTTGATGTAGGTTTTTTTTAGCACAATAGGTGAAGGGCAATTTCTCAGTTCCACGGATGAACATTCATTTTCAGCGTGGGGTGCTATGTCTGCGACTTTATTTGTTGTGTATTCTGACGGTTTATTTGTAAGAGATGAATAAATTCTTGTTATCAGGCTGCTTTGGCGCTCAAGCCATCTCCACATTTCGATGTTTTCGTACACCCTTACCGAGTATTCAAAATTATTTAGCTTATCTAATGATGCCGTTTCAGTCCTAAGAGGAGTTCGCACCATGAACTGTAGTTCACCATCACTTTTCGATGTAATAATATTTTGCGGGAGGGATATGCGTTGACCTCCGTTTAGAACGTATTCAACGCAGTCTTTATTTGCGTCGAAATTATCCTGTCCTATTCTGTCATATATTTCTTGGCCTGTTAAATACTCGTTGTGAGGTTCAGCGCTGCGATTGATAGAAGAAACCATTTCAAATGACGACCCCTGTGCGTTGATGGTTGTCGCTGTAAGCAGACATCCCATCAAGAGCGGCAAGAATTGGGTTGGTTTGATTATTAAGTTTGAAATTTTAGGCACCCCTCTTTGTGATAGATGTTTCTTCCGTTTTCATCACCGATAAAACATCTATTCCCCCAAATGAACTTATAGGTACTTTGAGCCACCGGCGCTAGTTTATATATGTCATTTCTCTCTAAACGTCTTCACAACGCGTCTACAAGCGGCCTCACGAGATAACTCATTACAGATCGCTCTTCAGTCGGAATTTCGATTTCCGCCATCATGCCTCCTGAAGCGGACTGAGAAATGCTAGGCGGTTTCAATGCCGTCTGGTAACTTGAAGTCATTGATCTAGACTCGACAGCAATGACCAACTGGTTCGTATTCATCTATGGGGATCTATCCCGCACGGTGCCTGAAGGCTCCGATGACGTTCGTCTTTGGCAGAACGAGGGCTATGAACTCGTCTGGGATAAGGCTCCGTCTCAGTTCGAAGGCCAGGCTTTCGCCGCCATCAATCATGGCTGTATGCCGGACGATTACGATGATCGACTGATGCCCGGTCTTATCTGGGAGCCAATTACGCTCTACCGCTCTGTGTCCATTCAGGAGCTTGAGGCAATCGTAGCATCTGGCGATATCAGGGGTGGAGGAAACCTGTTCAATGAATTCGATCCTCGCCCGTTTGTGTTCTTCGCAGACAAGCTGAACGAGCAGACCATCGGTCAAGGGGAGCGCGCAGACCGTGTTGCTGAATACCTTGCTATTAAGTCGTGCTTTGATGAAGGCATGACTCGTGAGGAGATGGCAGCGGCAGTTCGCCCGCGTTACCTGAATCTATATGCTGAAGAGCGTGAGGCGCGTGAACGGATGACCTATACCTCTTGCGTGATTGAGACCACGCCGATGAAACTAGGTTTCCGCTATTCGTGCGAAGATGGCGGTCGGACAGGCATGAACGGCGACAACGAGTACGGTCTGTTTCCAGGTCAGGTGGCAGTCGATCAGATCGTTGCCCTGCATTGGGTGAGGGATGGCGAGATCGTCCATAAGACCTCGTTCGATGAAGTTTCTGACATCCTTGATCAGCTGAGAGACGAGCGGAACCCTGCTGTGGCTCCCGCATTCTGACCGTGTGGACGCTTAGAACTTTGGATTGGCATAGTAGACAGGCTCTGTCGTGAGCGGCTCCCAGCCTTCAATCCAGACACCTGCAAAGTCCATCGCATCCTGCATGTGCTCTGGATTAAGCTCGATATGGCCATTTGGGAGGACGACGACGAGCGATTTTATGAAGTCGGCTTCAAATGCGGTCCGAGCGCGTTCCTTTGATGTGCCAGTCAGGAAACGCAGGAAGTGCTCGATGTCGCCTCCGACCTCTTTGCCCTCCATTCGGTGCTGAACGACATTGATCAAATCTTCCACGGCAGCTGCCTGCAGCTCGTCGTCAGACATATGCTTAGTCGAATAGAAGCCGTCATCGTCATCACGGAGGTTCCAGCAGAGGCGTTCGTTGATGACATCCTCTGCCGTCTCGATCTGGTCGGCGCGTTCCTTAATTGAAGCCGCAAGGGCTTGAATGTCCTCTTTCATATTCATCGCGGCTTCATAAGCGGATTGACGTCGTAATACTCATTTTGTTCGGGATTGGCTTCATTCTCAAAATAGCCGCCAAAGCGTTCTGCCAGGTCTCGCATGATCTTGGGGCCATTATCGTGTCCTCCGAGCGTCATGAAAGTGTATTCGATGTCCGACCCGATATAATTTGCCGCATCTGTCTCCGAATCTACTCCAAAAGAATGATGGATACGAAGTTCTCGCTTGTTGCGACGATTGTGCGGATCACGGAATGCGATGGTGAAGTAATGAGTGTCAAGAATCCATTCGTCACGAATGACCTCTGCTGGGCGATCACTTGCATTCTGTAAATACGAACGGACCTCGCCCACGTCGAGATGGCCTGCAGATTGAAGTGTGACTTCGAGTGGCATATTTTATTTCCTGTCTGTTGCAATCAATTACCACTAATATGCGAGCGGTCGTCGAATTTCACGAATCATATATCGTCGCCCGAATATTCATTCCATGCAGCTTGCGACACAGCGTCCGCGATTAATTCCGTGTCACATGCATAGAGGCCGGAACAGGAAAATGCGTTGATCTCTAGAACACGAGCTTCTTGCTTGCCGTTGATTTCGGTCAGGGCGATGTCGCAGGTGTAGACGCGATCCGCCTGCCATTCCCTGCGGCCGACCTCCTCGGCCAACTCAAGGGATGCGGGATGGACGTCAGAACGGACATCGAGCGTACTGTCCCAGCTGTAGGCGCTGCCAGTCACGACCTCGCCCTCCGAAATGATGAAGCGGAACTCGCCCAGGATCGGCTTTGGTTTCGCGACGACGATCAGGTCTTCTGGGAACACGTTGGAAAGCCGCTCAAGAGAGTTCGTTTCGTGATCGAAATCGCGTTCGGTGATCACGAAACCAGTGAAGAGCTTGGTTACAGCGTTCGGGCGGATGAAGACAGCATCACCCCACGCCTTCACACCTCGACGGCGGAACTCTGCGTATGGAACGATCACAAAATCATCGTTGAGCAGGATGTCGCCTAGAAAAGGCGAATAGGCCGCATATGAAAGGTTTTCCGTGCGTAGAAAAGCTCCTGGCTGCCATTTGCCTCGGCGGAGTTTGGTAACCTGATTGACAAACTGAACGGAGCCATATGTGACGACGCATTCGTTCTCCCATTGCGGGAGGTCAGCAAGCGAGCGGTCTTCATCGTTGTACGAGAGCACGGCGACTTCGTAGCCACGCGTTTTGAGGGCTTGCACGAGGTTAGGACGTCCAGTCGGCAAGGCGCGCTGAATTAGATGATCATGGACAACCCATTTTACGCTTTTCCGCATACTCAAACCTCAGAAAATTTGCCGCATGGCATGGTGCTTTTCATTCTATTGGTTTTTCATTTTAAAAAATAGGAATTTTGCCATGTCGCATGATCGTAAGTCATTGTTGGAATCGCTTCGCGGTGTTTTGCTCAATTGTCGCGAGCGCGCTGGTCGAGAAATTGTTGTTTCTGAGGGTGGGGTCGAAGTGAAAGGCTTTTTCGGCGACAAGTCCGAAATGACCAAAAATGGCGATGCCATTTTACTGCCTATTGATGGTCTGCAAGATCTCTTCCAGAACACGAATATCCGTAACTACAACTATCGCGCAAGCGCCTTGGAAATCAGTGTCCCAGGACTTGGTGATTGGTCGTATGAAGTCAAGGATGACTCGATCAGCATCAAGCCAAAGCGGCCGCCAAGACCGTGTATCGAAGCGGTTGTCCCAGGTTTGGGGAATGATCTCGGGCGCATGCGTTCGCTCTATGATCAGGGTGGCTTCAATATTTTTGTTGCCTGTGAAGGTGAAGCCCGAGCAGCAGAGCTGATGCAGGCAATGATTGCTGAGCGTCGCTCTCTCAGGCTCCCGACCGTTGCACACTATGCCCCAGTGACCGAACGCTATCGCTCAGACATAGTCCATTCGATGCCGCAGGACGTGGACGTTGATAACAGTGCGGAAGGTATGAAGTGGAACATCCGTCAGGTGACGGAGAAGCAGGCTGCAGAGGTCGCTGTTGCGAGATCCAAGTCTGCCAAGGAGGCCAACGTCTACATTTTCAATCTTGAGGCACACACAGCATCCCACATCTCCAGATGGGGTCGGCAGATTGAGCAATTCGACAGGCAGGACTACCCGTCTGTTATTTTCACCGTTGAGCTGCAAAAGTCAGAGCCTGTCGGCAAGATAGGATTTGTGTCTTCTCTTGGTCCTCTTCTGCAGGTCGGATCGAAGTTTGAGAACGCCCCTTGGGATGTCTTTGAAGAAAAGCGTAAGGCACGCGCTGCTTCTCGCCCTTCGAAGCCAAAAACCTGGCATCAGACGACTGCATCGGTAGCGGAGGCATTCATTGCTCGTGAAGCGCCACGTGGGCTGTTGAGCAGTGAATCGCTCTATTTCCATGGGCCGATTGCCTATGCCGTCTATTATAGCAATCCGGTTGCAGCCTTCGTTGACCTTCCTGACGGTCGGACAGCACTTTTCATGGGTCGCAATCAGAGCCTTGGTGGGACGGATGCTGGCACCGCTTCTAGTGCTATCGGCGATGTCGAAGTTGCCGCCAAGAACGGTAAGTTTGAACGTTTCAGAGTTGACGATCTTCGCGACTTCATCACTTGGGGCGGCGAACAGTTGGCGGAAATTCCGAGACGGTGCAGGTACTCTAAAGACGAGGAGACGAGGCCGCGTGGCGCATCAGTGGACTTCGAAAAGATGGCTACGTGGATTGAGGAGAAAACTGCTCATCTGCAAGCCGAAATCGAAGATTCATTAAAGACCAAGGTTGGGACTTTTCGCAAAGCGAACGCCTATAAGGCGATGGCATACCATGCCGAACTTCGTAATCAGTTGTCGGGGTTTTTTGGCGTCGAACTTCCGCCTGTAGCTGATCCGGTCGAATATCGAGCAATCGGAGCCGAGCACGAAAAGCTCGCTAATATGCGGCAGAGAAGTCTCGAACAGAAGAAGCGTGAGGAAAACGCTAGGGCTAAGATGGAAGATGACGAAGGGACCACATTTCGCATGTGATCCCTTCCAAGCGGTGACTAGACGCGGAACTTGCTACTCATTGGGTGACGCCAGTCCAGTCCGATGAACGCTTTCCTGTGAAGCTTCGGTCCAGGGCAAGCCTGAAACCGTTTGTACTCCATGAAACGGACACGTTTCCTCACAGATTCTACGAGATCGAGCGGATAGCCCGTTTCCGCAACAATCTGATCGTCCGTAAGGCTTTCCTTGTGGTCGATCATGTTCCAAAGAATTTTGTCGAGCACTGCATAATCAGGAAGGCTGTCGCTGTCCTTCTGGCCTTCAGCAAGTTCGGCAGAAGGTGGGCGGTCAATCGTCTTGCGGAGTGCTTCAACTGCACCCTTGTCAAGGGAAACAAGGTCGTGGCCAAAAGCGTCTCTGAAAATTCGTTGGGCGGAAGTATCCTCTTTCGAAATGGTCGCGTTCAGAATGTTGAAAGCGATCCGATGACGAAGCTCCAGAAGTTCAAAGACCTCGGTTTTATAAAGGTCTTTGAGCGGGTTAAAGCCGCCGCGCATGTCACCATAAAGGGTTGCGTAACCCATGGCGATTTCGGACTTGTTACCTGTCGAAAGGATCATGGAGCCGAATTTGTTTGAAAAGAACGAAAGAATGTCGCCACGAAGCTGTGCCTGCAGGTTTTCCTCAGCGACGTTTGGCTTCTGAACGCCAAAGGATTGGTTGAACCCAGCGAGAAACGTATCAAATACTGTTTGCACAGGCATCGTGTGAACGCGTGCCCCTGTGCCCATGCCATATCCGAGCATTTCTGCAAAGTCATTGGAGTCGTCAGATGTGAAACGGGTAGGCATTGTGATGAAGTCAACGTAATCAACACCGAACACGTCAGCTGCCATCAAACCAACAAGAGCGGAGTCAGCGCCGCCAGAAAGGCCGAGAACCACTCGTTGAAATCCGTTTTTGTGAACGTAGTCACGCAGGCCCATACATGCAGCAGTGTAGCGCTCGATGTCGAAAGCCTGTTCTGCTGGTGCCTTGGCGTTGACGATCTGCCAGCCATTCTTGTCTTTCGACAGCTCAATGATCGAAACGCCTTCCTTCCAAGGTTCCATTTCGTGGTAGTTGCCTTCGCCGTCGAGAGCAGCGGAGCAGCCATCCCAAACCAATTCATCATTTCCGCCAACCTGATTGACGTAAATGAGCGGAATGCGGCTTTCCATGACGCGTTCTTCGAACACTTTGCGCCTGAACGCCGCCTTGGCGATGGAATATGGGCTGGAGTTGATGGAAATCACAAAATCGGCATTGTCGCGATCTGCTGCTTCCTTGATGACATCACTGAACCAGATGTCTTCGCAGATGCAGATGCAAATATGAGCAACCAGATTGCCGTCTGCATCATGGTAATCAACCGTATTCGACGCCTTGTCTGACGTGGTAAACCAACGCTCGTCGTCAAATACTCCGTAATTCGGAAGATGGCGCTTGTCGGCAGCAAGGGAAATCCCGTGGCGGTCGATCAAGAAAGCTGAGTTGAATGCCTTTTTGTTCGGATCGGTCGCGAAACGTGGCGCACCAATGATGATCGTCTTGTCATTGTCCGCGACGAGTTTCTGATACTCGTTCAGATATTCTTCAGCGCGAGAGACGAATGTCCGATCCAGAAAGAGGTCGCCGGATGGGTAATTGCTGACGTAACATTCCGGAAATACGTAAATATCCGCATCATTTCCTTGAATCGCAGCGGCGGCCTTGGCAAGGTTGTCTTCGAAAGCTCCAATTGTAGGATTGAGCTGGCAAAGTGCGATTTTAAGTTTAGACATTAAGGAGTCCCTTCTGTTGCACGTCTTGTATCACAAGATAATTATCCTGCAACATTTTTGCAGGGATTAATTGAGGAAAATCGTTTTTGTTATGCATGTCGGTGTGCAATTTTTTTGTTAGTTAAAATTAAGGAGTGAGAGATGCGTCTTTATCACGGCTCCGGTCAATTCGATCAGATCATGAAGGAAGGCCTGGTTCTCGACAGTGGGAATAAAACGGACTTCGATGATACCGGAGCGCTGACGTCCCTTGGCGGGATATATATGACCGACAGGGTGGATGTCGCCGCTTTCTATGCTGCCAAGGCCACGTCTTCCGAATGCTCATTAGGCATGGACCCGTGCGTATTTGTCCTGGACGTCGTCGACGAGGACACCCTCATCGCAGACGAGGACAAAATCTGGTCAGTCATCAGGAACGATTTTGAGTTCGGCCGACTGGGCTTTGATGACGGCGACGATGCCGAGCTGCACGCCGCCTTTGATGACGCTATCGCCAAAAATGGTCATGTTTTCAGACGGTTGATGAGCGACATCTATGTTGAAGGCACGGATGAGAACTACGATGCCTTTGTCCAAGGGGTGCGGGCATTCGTTCTACGTGCCTACAGCTGGGAATGGAGCGAGGAAACCTGCCAGGCGGAGTTCGAGGCCATCAATAAGCTCTGCGATCTGGCTCGCTCTACCGTCAGTCATGACTGGATGGCGCGCAACTTCACTGAATATGCCATCACCTGTAGGACAATGGGTGCGATCTCTCCTGATCCGTCATCTGCTGGCAATCGAATTGTCGGTGCGATCTGCCTGCGAATGAATTCAGATGGCCTGAAAATTGAAGATATCGAGGCGGTCGGTGATGTGACCAAAGAAGATGTCAAAAAATTCGTGACAACTTTCAAGGAAAAGGTCAGAGACATTACAGGTTGCCGTGTAACAGGTGGAGCTGGGAAATTCGAAATTAAGGAATTTCAATTCCAGTCACCTAAACTGGGCATGTAAGCACAATCTGATGCGAAAAGCGGTCTATGCGATGCATTTTTGCAGTCGCATTTAGGTATTCTCCTCTTGAAAAGAATTTCCATGCTGGCTATTTAGTGGAAGTCATGTTGGGGAAATTCTTATGATACGTAAAACCTGTGTCACCGCCGCTCTCGCAATCGCAATGCTCGCTCCCACTGCTGTGAAAGCTCAGGGGCTTGAACCTTTTGAAGCTTATTTCGTCTTCGTTGGAGCAACAAAAAGCGGCCAATTTGGAGCAGGCCGTGATATTGAGCGTGCTGCAAGAAAATGCGGGTTCAAGGTCACCTCTGATTTTTCTTTCAAGTTCAATGGCAAGGAAGGGATGGATGTCTACTTCCTCGAAGACTATTTTTCACAGGAGGTTCATGGAGCCAAGGCTAAGGGCAAGGCAGAAGCTGTTCGCGATAAGGTGAAGAAGTGCATCCCCGATGCCTATGTAAAAAAGGCGTGGTATGCGGGAGAATAGATCAGTCTCGTGCCTAACAGTCTTCCGGGCGGTCCAAGAGGCCGCCCTCTTTGTTTGTGGAACTTTAGCGCGAGACTTCGATCTCTGCGGAAGGAAACGCCTTGCAGGCAAGCAGGTACTCCTCGACGAACTGCACGAGAGTGTCGTAGCTGCCCCACCCGTTCGGAGGATTGAAGGCTTTGAAGTGCTCAGGGTCGTCCCGAAGGAGTTCCAGCCCCTTAGTCAGCGAAGGAACCAGGTCTCGTGCGAACCTCAAGCCTATCTCATCGGGTCTCCATAATGGCTTGTAGATGCCAGCTGCATCCGCCATTTTACCCAAGTTGTGGGTGATGTTGCCCTCATAGAGATAGCCATCTCTGGGTTTGACGGTCACAGGCTCGCGACCAGGATTGAGCCGATCCCACTCATTTCGTGAAATCCGCTTCGACTGGCCGTTCTCGCGGATGAAGATTTGAGGGCCGCTGACACTGCCAAATGGGCTGTCGCCTTTCAGATAGACGTCTAGGCTCATGTCCGTTCTCCGACTGCGGGTTCAAGTCTGCGCCTAGACCTTGAACTCGGCGTAGTCAATTTTGGGGAATGGGTCTTTCGCAAGGCCCGCTTGAACGACGCTGTGAATTCGCCCTTCCGTAATTGGTTTGGCTTTCCCGTTCTTGTCCACGAGGAGCCATTGCGTGCCTTCCTTTCGGAATGCTCCGCCATCTGCAATCACGCGACCTACGCGCTGGTTATCCTTGTTTGCACGCAAACTGGCGATGCGATTTTCATTCAATCCAGCGAACAGCGGTTCCGTGATCCGATCAAACAGCGGGTGGATGTCTTTGAAGCTCTGCCCGATGTCGTTGCCAATTGGCAGGATAAGGTGAGTGTCATTGATGGTGCCGCCTGCATCTTGAGCGATTTCCAGCATCTGCTGTTTTCGTTCAGAAGGGATATCCTTATAGTCGCGCAGCGTTTCGAAAGTCAGATCAAATTCAGCAAATAGTTTTCCCGACCTTCGTTTGATATCGACGCGATACCAGCCGCCATTCATAAGCGGATTCCATGTGCTCTCCTTCAGGAACCAGTTCGCATATTTGACTTCGAGTTTGAGGGCTTCAGTAGTTTCTTCCCTGATCCTGATAGGTGGCGCACTCGTGTTTCTGTGCCTGTTGGGGGTGTGATGCATAATGAGATCGTTGACTTCAGCAGACCATGCCACCACACCCTGGCGTCTGGCCGCATCGGAATGCTGCACGAGCTTGATCGCTTCGTTGAGATCGGTGGTGTCTGGCGTTTCTTCGTCAGCAAACAGCACAAGCACGGCTTGCGAAACATCGCCCAGACCGAGAACGGCAGTGACGGAGTTGCGGCCCGCAATTGCAATACCGTTGGCGAACGACTTGGCATGAGAGAAATCACGGTGCCAATGCAACTCGAAGCGCCCTTCCCCCAGTTCTTCAGTCGTCGTGATGACCTCGTCAGTCACCCTGTCGGAAAGCGTTACGCCTTCGCTGGTGCGGACGAGCCATCCAAGGCCGTGAAGAAGTTTAGGTGTCGCTTTCCCGGTCATTGCGTCTCCAGCTTGGTTCAGATGCAAAGTGAATATTAAATGCGAAGAATATTGTCAATAAATATCGCTAGCTAGCCGCGTTCAAAACCCAGCACCTTGAGATTGGCGGCCATTGCGCCGGAATATGCAATAATTAATTGCAAAAATGCCGTAATTTGAATGTAGGATAATGGTGCCGCATTGCGAGAAATTCGCTGAAGTGGCATTATTAAGCAAAAATGGATTGTCGTCATGCGTATTGAAATCATCGCCCCCTTGGCTGCGGGAAAATCTACTCTTGTCCAACATCTGTCCGGCCATGGTTTTGAGTTGGTGACGGAAGATCTGAGCACGAATCCGTTTCTGGAGCTTCGGAAAATCGATCCGGAGACCTACACCCTGCCCTGCCAGGAAAAATTTATTGCAGACAAAATATCCTCACTGGGCGCGGCCATTGAAAACAGTCAGCAGGATATTGTCGCAGATTTCAGCGTTTGGACCGAGCGCGCGTATGCTCGTCATCTAATCCCGACGTATGCCAGTGAGCTTAGTAGGATGAGCCGCCAGGTTGACGACTTTTATGAGAAGTACGGATTGCCTGATCTGTTGGTCTGCATGGCGATCTCAACTGGTGAGCAGATCGAGCGCATCAAACAGCGCGGTCGAGGTTTCGAGCAGGTTCATAGCTACGACTATCTGCATCGTTTGAACGAGCAGATTGAACTGGAGGCTTCTCTAGCGGTTCTGACTGGTGTTAAGGCGCTGGTGTTGGACGCTGGGAAATTGGGAAGCGATGCGATGGCCGCTGCACTTCTTGAAGAGGTGTCCAGAATGCGGCCGCAGGTAATTGCCGCATAGACAGTGAATGGCGACGAAGTCGTCTTCGGATAACTGCGTTGAACATCATTTACAATCGCGGACGGAGCGGTAGTTCCTATGTCTTATCCACCACGAATTCAGCCACAGAGCCGATCTTGGTTCTGTGGCTTTTTTACGAGCGAGCCGTTGGTCGTAAGTCTTGCGTCTCAGTCATTAGGACACCTATAATCTCGGTTCCAGAAATTCCAGCAGGAGCATGGAAAGAGTGCCGTCAGTTGCTGAATAGTGCACCTGGTCGCCCTTCTTGATGAACGTTGCCAGATTGGCCTTTGACACGCTGTCGTAAACGCTGACCTTCTCAGGTTGCTGGTAGATAACAACGTTGCCTGCGGTCACGCATTTGACCTCATCAGACGGTCGGTCGCAGTTGTCGAATGACTTCTCTTCCAGAGAGGCGAGCCTGGCATAGAGGCGTACGATTTGGGAGCTGCGGCTTTCGGTATCATTCTTAATTTTGGTGGTCAGTCCACCAATGACCAGAAAGATCAGTGCGGCGACAACACCAAAAAATACGACGGGCGACCCTTCTCTTTCCATATCGTTTGTTTTCCTTTTTGTCTACTTAGCTGTCGTCGGGATTTCGGCGTCCGTAGTTGCAACTTGACCGCCAAAAATCTCATAGGCATCGATGGTTGCCAGCGAAACGAGGATGGCAACGATCATTCCGAAAACTAAGAATCCTGCAATTTTTCTTGTCATAACGCTGTTCCCCTTTGTTTGTTATCATCCTCAGTTAATTATTTATTCCTTGAATGCGTTTTTGAATGCGTCGGTGGTCACTGATTTGAATACTGGGAAGTTAATGGTGTAAGTGCCGTCTTCAACAGTCCCTGACGCCACCATTTGACGAGAAGTCCCGTCATAGAAGTTGAGTGCCGTATCAAGCTTTACGATCAGATAGCCCTTGTTCGAATAGCATTGGGCTTCTTCGGGAAGAGGGATCGAGGATACATTTTCGCACAAAATTGGTTTTGCTGAACGGAATGCGTTGGAAGCATATTCCGCCTGGTATTTCTCAGTGAAGAATGCGGTTAGAAGCATGGTCCCCATGACCGTTACCATGCAGACTACCAGGATAACCGGAATAAAGTATTTAGAGTCGCAGAATTTTTGGAACATCCTTAAGCCCTCCAGACTAGACAAATTTTGAAATGCTTAAAGGAATTATTTGTTTAAAATCTGGGTTGGTCAACAGAATTGCGAAAACTGATTCATCAGCCGAATTACATGGACATAATCCGTTCATTGGCCATATCTTCCAGACCAAGAACCTCGATAGCCTCTATCGCTCGCGGATAGATTTCATCCAGAAATTTTTGATACGACCAGCTATGGCTATAGTCGAATGTCGCATATAGCTCAGGGTCATAACTCGCACCATCCCAATGCCCCTCTTCAAGGTGCCTGAGCATCGTTAGAAAGCTTTCCGCATCCGAAAAGCGTTCAAACCTCGGGTTGGAAAACTTCCTTTTAATCGTGTCAAGGAAGTCCTCTTTGAGCGTGGCTTCATCTGAAAATCCGCCAGCATCGAGGAAACGGCCATCGGGTGAAATGACATAAGCATGGACAGGGTGCGGCCAGAATCCATTTTCTACACCTCTGTGATCTAAATCGACAATCAAGGCCCCGATTTCCCAGCCGAGTGTACGGCTTAACGCGACCGCCATCGGATAGCATTGGCCGTGTTTGAATTCTGATATCAGACGTTCAGGATCGGGTGTGGTGGTCATTGAATTCTCCGTACTCGTTGTCATTTTGCCGAGATTTAAAGAAAGCAAAAAGGATGGACCGGATGTCGCGCCCTTCAAAATGCTAGGGAATAATGTTGACGAGTTGCGAATTTTCCAAATAGTTAATTATTAGAAAGGTCCGGTTTAATATGAAAAAGTCAGGATTTAAAATTATCGCTTCAGCTTTCGGTGCTGTTCTAGCGCTTTCTGCTGGCGCTTATGCGGCCCCTGCCCCCGATTTATCCAAGACACCACGAGGTCAGGCGCAGCAGGCGTTCTGGGGGCGTCCGAGCTGTCTAAATACGGTGAACTTCAAATATGTGAAGCCTACCCACAAGGTTGAGAATCACAAAAATATTCAGCGTTTCACAAAGAAGAAGCTTCGACCAAATCAAAAGCTCGGAGGCCAGACTCGCTTCTCAGGCTTGACCTGGACGATCAAGAGTGTGCAACGCGGATGCGGTAAGGGCATCGAAATTCGAGTCCAGCATCGTGCTCCTATCCGAGTCATCATGCCGGACAAGAAATCGATGCTCGCATGCAATTACAACGGCGTCTTGAAGCACGAGATGGAGCACGTGGCCATCTACCGCGACACTCCACAGGAGTACGAGAAGAAGTTCAAGGCGATCCTGTCGACCTCGAATGCTGCGGCCGCCAGTAGGCAGCTAGGGCGTCTTGCGGGCGAGATCAGCGCTGAGATGAAGCGTCGGAACGATAGGTTCCACGACAAGCACGGAGCTATCTACTATCTCAAAAAGGGATGCGGCTAGGCACTGACCAAGCCGCATTTGTCGTTATCGTTTGGTGACTTCGTACTCAATGTCTTCCAGCAGAGGAAAGTCAGTGTCCGCAGTTGGGGTGTAGGGACTTTCCATCGCTAAGGTTGGATCGGGGAGAAGCGCGGAAAGCACCGTATCAACGGCTTCCAGATTGCCTAGTTCGGCTTGCAGCTCGTCTTCTAGCGCCTCTATGCGGCCAATGATCCTTTGCCGTTCGGTATAGAGGTCTTGAACGGCGTCGGTCTCAGTAGGCGCAGCACTCGTTTTGTCGTGTACTTGGGCTTCTGGGAGAGGCTTTGGGCGACTTTTGTTCTCTGTCTTGGCCTTGGCGGGCTTCTTAGGGGCTTTAGGCTTCGGTTTGGCCTTAGTCGTGTCTTTGCGCTTCGGTTGAGCCGTCGCAGGTTTGGCTTGGACTGGTGTTTCTGCGCGGACGGCGACGGGTTTTGCCTCTTTGGTGGTCGATGTAGCTTGAGGCTGGCTGGTCTGTAGGCGCTTTTCGAGTTGTTCGGTGCGCTCGCGCCTTAACACGCGTCGAGCCTTGATTTGTTCCAAAATCGTTTTGGGTTTTTTGTTTCTCACATAGCTCATGGAGGTCTCTTTCAGAATGCTCAGGCTCGAAGTGTCGACCTGCCTAAGGCGGTAATTTCCCAGAATACGATCTTGTTGCCTTTGGAGTTGGTATGTTCGGTCTTCGAAACCAGCTCGTGATTTTGAAGGCGATACAAGAGGCTGGAAACGCGGCTATTGACGATGTTCATGGGAGCACCGTTGCCAAGCTCAATGGGGTGGTTCTTTAATAGCCCTGCTGCAATGGTGTGAACCTTTGCTGGGCCTTTTAGCTCACTCAGAGCAGTTAGAACCGCGATCCGTTTGTCGAAGCTGTTGAAATAGATATTCAGCTTCCCTCTTAAAGCCACGTGATCTTTGGCGGGTCTAAGGGGTATTTCTGAGCGCTCAACACCAGACTCAGGAGTCTTGGGTCGCTGAGTTGCCGGGGGTGTTTGAGCGGAGGGAGATGCCTGAAGGGATGGAGGCGGCGGTAGTTGAACTCTAGGCCGCTTGATGGCCCCCTCGCCAGAGGTCGGGTGGAATGGAAGGGCTATATGATCGGGGTCATGGACTTTGAGCAACCTGTCAGTTGCCGCAATCTGGCCCTCGATCTCGATAACCTGGCGAATGAGTTCCTGACGCTTCAGGAGTAGGTTGTTGCGGATTTTCCGCAGGTTTGCAGTCAATGCTGCCTTAGGGTCTGCCATGCAAAGGCCTTACAACAACGTCTTGGTGGGCTGATACCAAACCTCATATACGACGCAAGGGTCAAATCATGAGATTGCATTCGATTTGATCGCTCTAGCGGTTAATGAACTGTTGATAAAGACCAAAATTAGACGATAAGCGGAGTCATTCGGCTTTTTCGCCGAGAAACTTTTCCTTGAAATCCGAAACCGTTCCCTGATCTCCGAAAAAGGAGACGTCGATAGCGGTGTTCGCATCCCTTCGCTTGAATTCAGCAACGAGAATGGGCGATCCAGCTCGATAGACGCGCCAAGAACCAATCTGTTTTTCTCGACCATAAACGAAACGGAAGTTCGCTTCATCGAAGCAATTTCCAAGTTCGCTAATTTCTTCCGAAGGTTCGAGAGATACACCGGAGCAGATTTTCAGATTCTTTGAGTTGGAAATGCGATTATAAAGATCCGAATAGATCGAATTTTCATAATTTCGAGCTGCAATAACATGAAAGGAATACACGCCAACGCAAATCGAGGTGATGGTTCCGAGCAATGCAGGCGCGATTTTACGACTTGTATCCATTTGGATTGTCTCCTTCCTGATTTAAGTCGCAAAATATATCGACCATGTCAATAAGGACCAAGCATTCTTAAATTATCATTGGAGTCGCATCAGCGAAGTCCACGTATTCGCTGAAAAATGTATCGAGGTTTCTGAATTTGATTCCGGAATGCTTCTCGATCAGCTTCAGTTCGATCTTTACGTCGTTGAGCGATGAAGCTTCACATTCAATCAGTCGAGCCTTGTTCGATACGCTGGAGATGCTGGCCAGAAGCGCCATCGTAAGGGTCTGCTGCGCGCCTAGAACGTCGGTTCTTGTTGGTCCTGCCTTGAATGGGATGAGCGCCTCCGACCCAGGCGCAGGGGAGGATGCACTTACAGCAATATCGAGGTTGCTGAACACCGCACTGTCAGCCCGAGAGTAGTAATTCGCGTTCTTTTTCTGAACGAACAGAAAGAATGCAAACTTTGAGAAGAGCGACACCTCGGACATATCGCGCTTTCGTAGGGACATCGCCTGCAAACCAGGACGGATATTGCGGTGATAGATTTCCTTTACCTCAGCTACCTCCGTCTCGGTTAGATCAGATGTTAATTTCCACGCGATTTCGTAACTCATTCCGCATCTCCTTTCTTTTTTCAAAATATTTGCAACGTGCGGGAAATCAAACAATAAAATGTTGACGGCGGAAATATTTAATTATAGATATAGCCCATGTCTTAAAGACGGAGCATACAATAGCCCACCTGACGTCGACTATGGTGGGGGAAACCAATGCGAAATCTTTCGGAATAGAAGTGACGCTGGATTGCGGCGCAACCATCATGGCATGCCGCGCTTGCTGACGTTCGATTCGTCAGACGTATCCATGTAAAGTCCTGCATGAAACGCCTGGTAGGATGGGTTCGATTCCCTGTTCGCTTCGAAAGGCAAGGCTCATGTCGTTACGGCGGCATGGGCCTTTTTCATTTCGCTCGGCCGTTTGTCTGTTGCGATTCTCCTGCGCATAATTTCTGTCATCAGGAGTGATTGGCAAATGAAGAACCTAGACGACGTCCTCCTAGGACGCACAGATCAGCATCTCGAAACAGTCTATGAACGCAATTGGCTTCAGCACATACGCGATCTTTCGAGGTTGGAATTCCTGGGTCGGCAAAGTGAAGGCGACGAGTTTGATCCGGCACAGCAGAGTGCCAGATTGCTGATGATCGAAATCCAGAAGCGCTCCGAACAGTTCGAAAATGGCGATCTCTGCGTCGATCTCGATACAGAAATGAACCTGTGGATACGAGAAAACTCGATGAACGCGGCCGATTGGGCTGCCGTCGATGACGTCCAAGGGGCCTTCCGCGCTGAGGTGAAGAAGGTCATGCCTGCACTCGCTGTGCTTGGCGACGAAGTCGACTTTTCGGTCCTGGTCAACGTCTATGGCAGGCTGGTGGGCCATGTGCCTGCGAACAAGCGTGCTCGCTTCAATTCAGGCATTTTGGACGGCGATGAGCGTGCGGAGATCGGTCGCGGTAGCTGGCAGGATCGCATTGCGCAGCGCCTCGGTCGCCCAGAGCATCATCCTGTCGCAGAGGAGCTGGTGAATAAGACGGTCATCAGTGTCCTTGAGCAGTACACGGCGGGGATCATGAATGGCGACATCGAGGTGTCTCTCACTCGTGAACGTGAATTGGAAAACGAGGGCAAGGTCAGGTTTGATTTGTCGATCAACGAAAATGCGGCTTTGTCGTCAATGAGATTGTAGGAAGGATATACAGATGGAGAATGAAAACGAGCACCTCGTTCATGTGAGCGACTGCGAAATCGAATTTTTTGACGAAGATCCAGACGGTGAACCTGATCGTGCTGGTGACGGATATTACTTTCGAGTACCTGGCGACGACAGCTGGAGCGGCCCTTGGCATTCTGAGGAAGAGGCCGAAGAGGAGTTGAAAGAGCAACTCGAACTGAACGAAGAACGAGCAATTGAGCGGATATTTGCGGACGAAGGTTGGCTTAGCGTTATTGGCCAGAAGGATACGGTTTCATATCTGAATAAGATTGAAGATCGTTGGTTCTCAATCTCCATTGGCGAGAAAAACGTCGTTTTGTCCGAGCGGACGCGCGGACAAAGTTCTCCGATCCGAGCCGTGACTGAGGTTGAGCAGGACGAAACAATTTATGGATTGCATCTGCAGGCTTTGAAGGAAACTCTCGGAGTTCTGAAGGCAGGACTTGAAATTGATGTCCCCGCTCCAAAAATGTGAGAATTCACATATAATTAGTTCAGAGGCTTCGCTGGGTTTATATTGGCGGGGCCTTTTTATTAAGTCAGAATGCTCTTTGTAACAAGGAGTTTTCATGTCCCAAATTCTGACTGAAGGCACAAACAATCGCCATTTTCTGATGGTCGACGATTTGCGTCCAGATGAATTGGACGTCATCAATTTTCTGCTGCCGATGTCGGGAGATTATCCGAACATCGAGCGCTGGTACGTCGATAAGGTCGTCCCTGGAATTAGAGCAGGCACGCGGCATTTCGTGAAGATCGAGCGCCATGGACAGCTGGTTGCTCTCGGGATCGCCAAGAATGAGGCGGACGAGAAGAAAATTTGCACTCTGCGCGCGGCTCTGGAGTATTTTGGCCGAGGAATGGGATTCCGCATCATGGATGACATGTTGCGCTGGCTCGACGAAGACCATCCTCACGCCACTGTCAGCGAACACAAGCTCCCGCTCTTCCAGCGGATGTTCGACCACTACGGGTTCGACGTGACGTCGCAGAAGGCTGATCTCTATGTGCCTTCCAAGATTGAGGTCGGCTTTAACGGTGCGCAGCTCGTCGACCAGTATGGTCAGCCTCTGAAAGGCCTCCAAGTCAGTTTAACGCCTGCTGATACCAGTTCGGCAGATAGGTCGCGTTGGACGAGTAGGCGATGGCGAGTTTGGGGTGATGCGCAACCCATGCTTTTAAAGACTGCCAGGCCTTGCTTTCAGTGAAAGTGGGCGAGTCCTGCACGCCAGCAATAGAGATGCCGAACTCTCGGGCGAGCGCTATGCTCTCTTCCGGTGTCAATCCTTCGAGGCGGATTTTGGCTTGGCCCTTTGGGTTGAACAAGCCAAACATGGCTGGTTTCCCCAGCCGCATGTACTCTGGGATCACGTCAAGCTTCACGGTTGGGCCAAGCGGGATATTGCCAAGGGGGATGACGCCCTGTGATGCTGTCAGGATGGGGCCGACAGCACCAATGCTGGCCGTGAATTTCAGGCCGCCGATTTCGAATTCATGAAATTTGGTTCTGTCCATTAAAAAGCGCCTGTCCGTAACAGGCGCAATCTACGACTTCGTCGCCATTGGTTCAACGCTACGGCGTCGATTACTCTTCTTCTTCGTCGTCGATCCGGTCATCAAGGCTGGTAATGAGGTCGGTCAGATCGCGATACTGCGCTGGAATGCGAGACAATTCCTTCTTGGCTTCGGCTTCAACGTGGTCGAACATTTTCTTCGTTGGGAGAAGCTTGGAAGTGTCCTTGGTCCTGATGATGAAGTCGCTTTCGAATAGTTCTCGCTGGAATACGATGCTTTCAATCAAACCTTCCAGCCGAGGGTAGTCCAGAGAATATTGTATCTGAAGGTAATTGAAGCGCTTCGACAGGGAATTAGGTAACTCGACAGGAGTAGTTTTGAGTGCCTTGAGGCGATTATCCATGTGGTTTTCGATATCTTCACGATTGTTCGCGAACCTTTCCTCCAACCATTCGGCAGCATAGCAGATGCCTTTGAGATATTTGCTGGATAGATCGTCAGCCGAAAGCAGAAGGTCACTTTCCAGTCGGAAAGAGTCGTCATCGAAATTACCTGAAATCACGCCAGATGCGGATAAAAGCTCCAGTGCAGTTGCGATCATATTGATGCGCACGGTATAGCCCATTCCGCGATTGGGATTAGGGTAATGCATGCTGACTGGCATTCCTACATCCCCGCCGTGCTGGACGAAGAAGTCGAGAAGTGTCAGGTCTCGGAAATTTAGATGATGACCTTTGAATACATTAAGGATGATCAGCTGGCGCTGCATAACTTCGCACATACCATTATAGGCATATCGGAAACCATCATTGATGCGTTCTTCGAGAGCTAGCTTTTCGTTGTCACGCAATGTTTGGGTCACTTGGCTTCCTTCGGTGCGTGAAACTGCTCGTAGACGGTCTCGCTGTTCTCTTTGCCTGGGAACCATACAATCACATCTGTGTCGGGATCATAGACATACGGGGATCGATGGTAGCTACCCCACCAAAGAAAAAACCAGTAACGCACCGCCGTGCGGTAAAGCGGCAAATCTTCTTTGAAGCCGCCATGAGGCAGATACCGAAGACGTCGAATGGTAAAAACCGCACACTGATATGCATCTTTGAATACGATTTTGACGCCCCATCCTAAAGGCATTGCTAGAAGTAGCCAGAATACCACACCACTCCAGTAGAAGAACGAGCCAAACATCTATCGGCCGCCCTTCTCATCGGCGCTGCCGATTTTGGAATGGTGTGCGATCAGCTTGTCCAGATTTCCGGATTCTTTGGCTTCAGCCCAAAATGCAAGCGGGATCGCTGTGGCGACGGCAACGTGGTTCATTTGCTGAGTGGGCGTGAGTTCATCCCATTCGGCAACGCTGCCGTTGAGAAGGCTCATCATAAAATTCATGCCGTGAAGGTTCAGCTTTGTGAGGGCAATGAGTGGGGTCATGTCCGGCCGCGCCAGAATATCTCGCCAAATCTGATCCTTCGGCGGAGGAGGCGTGTATTCCCAGACCTTGCCTTCAAATGGCGCAAAGAAGTTGCGTTCGGCTCCAGCGACAACGACATCCATGTAGGCCTCATCGCAGTAGGTAATTTTGCCGACACCGAATTTCGTATTCACCGTCTGGCCTTCAGAAAATTCACTGCCATCTCGCTCTCCTGTTGATCACAACAATTATCGTAATTGCAGAGATAATCAACAAAATTCAACGAACGACAGCCATTAATCAATGCGTGACCAGAAAATAAATTAGAAGTGAATAATTCCTCTTCCATTTGATTCTAATTTTATGTAAATGGGCATTCTGGCCACTGATGGCTATGTGTGAGTGAGTAAGATTCGTAATTATATAGCAGGTATTGCTGAGGAGAAGGTTTTTTTGGATCGACTTAACAGGCTCAAATCAGGCTTCTACGGGGCTATCGCCGTGCTAGAGGGGCGAGCGCATGAAGCTGGCAAAAAGCCAATTGGAGCCAAGGAAGCGCTGGACCTTTTGAAACCAGAAGGGCTGGTGGCGATGGCAAACGGCACGTTGTTTGAAGGTGGACATAGAGCGAAGGCAGTGGATGATGTCATTAAAGAAATAACAGGTGTTTCTGTTCTGAATGGGCAGTCACTTGATGATGTCCTTAATGATAGGGTGGCCCGTGAACCTCTAGAAGCGTTCTATAAACATCTGCAGAATAGATTTGGACCCAAATTAATCCAATAGCTTTCATAGGCGACCTTTGGGTCGCCTTTTATTAACTATTGCGCCGTTCCCAAAATGTGATTTATTCTTTGTCTAGGCCTTTCCGTAGCCTAGGCATTCTCCACCTCGAAAGAGGCATGCTAAACCTCGGAAGCTCTACTGAATAACTCATCTGTGCAATCACTCTCAAAACGTAAGCGACGGCACAGGAGATGGAGAAGTCCTGATTTTGATGCTGCTCGCTGACAATCGAGAGGATTTGTCATGTCTGAACTTACTATTTCGCATTCCTTCATCAGGAAACTTGCGTCCAATATCCGTGCTGAATACGGCAAGGACATTAAACACACCAAAGCTATTGAGTTGGTCGCTAAGAGCCTCGGCTGGAACGGCGATGCCTTGATGCATAAACTTAAGCATCGTGATGGTTCGAACAAGGATTCTGAACCGAAAACAATCGCCAACAAATTTCACAATCCAGAACTCCTCCAATCATTTTTTACGGCCGTCATATCGGATGAGCGGTCTACTGCGAGCCTGTTTGAGCCTTTGATTGATACAGATAACGCATGGTGCTGTCTGGCTCTTGCCTTTAAGGGACAGACCCTGCGCAACCTAAACGATGAAAAGAAGTTTGAGAGGTTGCTTGTACGCGCATTCAGACTGGATTCTAAGACGATTGAATACGTCGCGAAAGTTGTTGGTTATGATTTCAATTTGAAGGACGAGACCGATCCCTGCTGCAGAATTGTTTATTGGACGAATTCCAATGATGGGATTCAACATGGGAGTGTCTTTAAGCGTCCTGATCTGATGGCTTGGGCTGTGGGCATCGCCTTAAAGAAGGGTTTTATAGTAAATACGGTGGCTGGTCCCAAAATACAGGCCAACCCTATTCCTAAGACTGATGCCGAGAAACTTGATTATCTCGTCTCAGACGATTTTTGGGATGCCGTAAAAGAAACTAACACTGACAGGTGGCGAAAGCACGACCTTGACATCATTTCTTCACTTCAGGATATGGTTGTCGATCTGATCGATAGTTCATATCGGAAATTACAAAGCTCAAGAATTTCTCCTTCCCTGCGTATCAAGTCTAAATTCACTGTTGAAAAGGTTCTTGAACTGTTGCGGCTTGAGGAGTTGGTAAAAGCGTCTAATCCTGTAAATAATGAAAAGGAATATGAGCCTGTCGTTTACGTGGATGGCAAAGACAAGCAGGTCATAAGGACTTACTTGAGAGCTTTGCCGGGTTTGGAGGACACATTCATTTCCAGGCTCACATATGATGATGTGCCTGAATGCGCATGCTCAAGGCATAATTCCGTTGTTTATGCGGTGAAACAGCGGTTGAGTGAGGTTATAGATCTCGAAGATTGATAAACTACAGGGGCGGTTGAAATTTCAGCCGCCCCTGTTTTTAAAACCGCCTCGGTAGCGGCTGCTCTGGCACCGACATCGGAGCTGGCGCTGGAGCGGCGACGACTTGCGAGCGGATTGCTCGCGCAGCCATACGCTCAGATATCTGCTTCACGGGAGCCAAAGCGGCCGAGATCTGTTCCTGAGTGACTTCCGTCATGGCAGGCGGATGCGGCGTAACCTTCTCACCTTTGGCGCGACGGCGGGACCAGTCTGCTACGATGGCAGCTTCTTCAATCCCAGAGATCGATGGCTTGAGGGCACCTGCGGGTGCCTCCAGTTCTTTCAGGCTGGCAAATACCGCAGTGCGGACATCGACAGGCGACGTGTATGCATTAATGGTCTTCGTCTCGCTTTCACCTGGGCAGGTTGCAGTGGGCGATAGAGGTGTGCTTTTCAGATTGAATGCATAGCGCTTCTCGCAGACGTCAACCTTTGGAGGTGTCTTGGTCGCTTCAAAGGCGTCGTATCCTTGCTTAAGCATGGTCCAGAATTTGATGTTCGGATCGTTGCGATAGCGCGCCATGTTGCGGTCGGTCATCCGGAATGGGAATGCCTGTAGCTGGAAGCTCTTCTGGCCGCCTCGGAAGGCGTCGCGGGCATAAGCGTAGATCTCTTCGATCTGCTGGTCGTTCATGGAGTAGCAGCCTGCTGACGAGCAAGCGCCGTGAACCATCAGGTGCTGACCATAACGCCCGTTAACGCGATCATATGCATTCGGAAATCCGATGTTGAAGGCAAGATGGTATTGGGAGTTCGGGTTCATCTGGCCAGGCGACACGGTGTAGAAGCCCTCAGGAGCCTGCCTGTCGCCTTCTGCATATTTGGGGCCGAGCTTACCGGACCACACGCAGATGTCGTAGCTCGATGCCAGTTCATATTTCCCGCTGTCGACACGCTTCCAGACTTCGAGAACGCCCTCTTCCTTGAAGATACGCATCATGATCGGAGCTTTCTTCGACATGTTTTTGGATTTCAGGACCTCCTCGACAGCTCGGGACTGTTCTGGCTCCGGTCTGGAGGTGGGCACGGAATTCTGGGCCGTACACCCTGCGGCAGTCAAAAGCGTAATTAGCGCCACCCCTTTCAGAAAGCGTGAAACGCGAATATCCGAGCGAATGCGATTCATCAAAAAGTCCTGCCAGCGTACATTATTCAAATTATTTTGAGATAAATATGGCTGGTCGTAAAGCGAATATATATGACTTCAGCGAGGCCGCTTAAATGGCAAAAATATTGACGATGAACCTAATTTTGACTAATGAATAAGAATGAAAATTGTGGCTCGTGCGACAGATTGGTCGTATCCATGAGCATATTAAAAAAGGGATCTCTTATGGATAACGAGAAATATTTCGACGCCGATGTTCAAAGGAACATTCAAGAGAAGGCCAAGACATTCCGTTACTGGGTTCGAACGTTGGATTATTGCTTTTGGGTGTCAATGGCCATTCTTCCTTGTATTTTGCTGCTGGTACCTTTTGGTTGGAATCTTATTCTATTTGCTATGTATGTGGCTCCGTTCCTGGTGGTGGTATCAATTCTAGAGCGTCGGATTGCGTCGAGGCCCTTCGTCGGAGCGGCAACCTACTTTCGATTGAAGAAGGCATGGCAAAATGCTCGTGTGAATTACGCTCTCAAAGATGGGCAGACTGGAGTTGGCGTTGTCGACGAAATTCGTTCGAATGGCGTAGATGCGATGCTGCTGGTTAAATCGGAAACCGATGGCGATCTGCTATTGTTTCCGACTGAAGTGTCGAAGGTCGAAAGCCGATATATCCGTTTTATTCTTCCTGCTTGTTTTGCTGTGATGGCGGCCGCCATGGTTGCGTTCATTGTGAAAACGCTCGTTAGCTAGGCTTGGCTGCGGTGCCCATTTTGATTATAGGGAACGGATGGCAAAGAATCCGCTCGACGCACTATTGGATGTTTCCCCAGAAGGCATGACTCGTGCCCAACGCAGGAGCGCCAAAAAGCTCCTGCAAGACGAAATCAAGCGCCTTACCAATCTCACAAACGCAGACATGATGGGCGGCGCTGGCTATCCCATCGATCAGCAAGTACGTTCGTTGCTCAAAGCCTGCAACGAGGAGATGGTTCACGGTGCCAAGGTGCCGTTTGCTAATATATGGGATGTGTTTTCTGGGTTTGTGAGACGTGAACCAGGCCCAGTCGTCGATGTGCTGCGCATGAAGCCTGAAAAGGACCATGCATTCAGCGCCATGGATTTCTTCCATTTCGTCACCGAGGAAGGCCTGCAGGAACAGACGCTGCCGAGGCTACGAGACCTGCCCGAGGGGGTGATCCACAACTTTACAGCCATCGGCGATCTGAAGGAGGTCGCATTCGAGCAGGAGGGAAGCGATCCTGTCGTGATGAGCGGGATTGCCATGGTGCGCTATGGCGACCACCTGCATTGGATCGTCCTCGGTGGGCCAGTAAAGGACCTTGCTGCTGCCACGGCGGCACGTCGCGCAGAATTGGCTACCAATGAAGCTCAAATCAGAGCGGCCAACCCTCGCGCTTCCGAGACGCAGATCCAAGAAACACTGAACCCAACTGCGGTGCCTATGCCAGGTGCGGATGATGTCTGGCTCTCGTTCACGATGGGGCTGTTCAATCTCAAGACTGCCAAGCACGAGATTAGGATCATCGCTCGCGATTGGGGCGTTACGATCTCCGTCTTTAGCGATCAGTTCGAGACCAGATTCGCTGACGCTTATGACAGCAATCCTCAGGTCAAGCGGCTGGTCGACAAATCAATGGCGCAGCTGGAGGCGTCCAGCCTCTACTTCGACCTCGCTGAAACGGCATTCAGTCTCCCAGCCTATTTTGCCACGAAGGTGAGCCTGGTGACTGAGCGAGAGGTCAAAACTGCACTCAGCGACGATAACCCTAAGGCCAAGTACGCCCTCAAGGCTCCTCTTGACATGCGTATCCTGACAAGGCGGGTGTCCACACTCGATTTCAGCTACGCTGGAGAGAAATTTGATCACGCCTACACCCCGCCGCGCTTCAGGGTCGAGGTGGATGGCTTTTGGAGGAGGTTGGCCCCGGAATCCAATGGTCGGGATGCTGAGGGTAATCTGGTTCGCGGCCGGACTTGGGTTCGCGGGCACGCTCGTTGGAAAGACAAACCACCGAGGGTTGGAGTCGTCCACATCAAGACACCGATCCGACAGGCGCTGGAGCGAGCAGAGGCCCGTGCAGAGAAGACGGGTGGTGACGTCAGCATCCGCTACTGAGGCATCGTTCTCCACCCCAACCAACTTCGAGCAGGTGTTGGCGTAATTCTTTGCTTGCGCCGGTTATGCTTATCCTGAAGCCTCATATAGATGGCAAATCTATATGAGGTGGGGTATGACTGACCGTCCAGAATTTATCGTTCAAGGTGAACGAGCAAGACTTTTTCCAGTTCTTTCAGAGACTTCAAGGGAAGGGCGCACGCTTTCCATTTTGCTTTCATGCATGGAGAACGTGAATGAATTCGGTCGAGGGTTGTTATCAGATCTTGGCATTCGCGCTGGGGTAAGAACCAAAATAGAAGCCTATACCGAAGTCGTCTTGAAGAAGTGTGGCGACAAAAACCTTAGACCTGATGGACTGATTGTAGTCAGAACGGGTTCAAAAATTTGGACCGCCTTGGTGGAGGCGAAGGTTGGAAACGCAGATCTCAATGTCGATCAGTTAGAGGCTTACCTTGAGATAGCTAAGCTAAATGGAATCGACGGTTTGGTGACGATTTCCAATCAGTTTGCTCCAATGCCAACCCAGCTTCCAGTACAGCTGTCCGCCGCAGCCCTGAAGAAGGCAAATGTGCTACACTGGTCATGGAAATATATTATCACCCAGGCATCTTTGCTGATTAGGAATGATGATGTTCTCGATCAGGATCAGCGAGTTATTCTTAATGAGATGGTTCGCTTTCTCTCTCATCCGAGTGCTGGGGTGCAAAGTTTTGATCAAATGCCTGCTTCCTGGACGACGTTGGCGTCTAATATTCAGGCTGGGGCGAGTGTGTCTGTAAAATCATTGGAAACTCAGGAAGTTATTGCTGCCTGGTATCAGGAAATTCAGGATTTAAGCCTCATACTTTCGAGACATCTAGGCGAAGATGTCGACATTAAAGTCCCGAGGGCGCACGCGTCAGATCCGATTGCAAGGATGAAGGCAGATATTCACGGACTTGCAGAGGATTTCAGCCTGAAGGCTGTCTTTTCAGTTCCTAACGCTGTTAGTTCCATTGATGTTGTGGCAGATTTCGCGAAACGTTCAGTCTTTGCTTGTATGAAAGTGAATGCACCTGAGGATCGGAAGTCAACGAAAGCTAGACTGAACTGGCTCCTGAGGCAGCTGCAGAAAAGCAATCCTGACAATATTCATGTACGGCTTATTTGGCCTGGTCGAGGACAGCGCTCGCAATATACACTTAAGGCACTCAGGGACAATGTCGATATCGCAGATGAAGCGGGGAAGGTAGTGAGTTCTTTTGAAGTTCTATATGCCCGTGATCTCGGCGCAAGATTTGGACAAAGAAAGAATTTCATCATCGATCTTGAGCAAATTGTGCCTGATTTCTATGAACAGGTTGGGCAACATCTGAGAGCTTGGCAACCACAGGCACCAAAAATTAGAGACGAAGCATCGAACGAGCTGAAACACGCCGAGAATGAAATAGAGGCAATTGCGGCTGAAGCTGAAGATGTAGTTAATTCTGGCGAATGAGCGGTCTGGAACCAGACCGTTTAACATTGCCTTTTTTACTGGTTGCTTTCAAGCGCTGCTTCGACACTGGGCTTCTGACAGGAGGAAGTCCATGTCTCTAAGTCAGCAATACGAATCCATCGTCGCTAGCACGACTATCGTGCGGGACGAAGTAGGTTTGCTTGGAACGATCTCGGTTGATGACTGGGAAAAGCTCGTCGAACTCAAGGACAGCATCGAGTTCGACGTCGACAGCTCTACCTACAAGGGGACGACTTTCCCAACGAAGGAAAAGCACGAATGGGATGAATGGCACGTCGTAACAAACGATGATTTCGCTACAGCTCGCGTGATCTATCAGAAAGATGGTGGCGGCTTTTTCGTTTCTATTTACTTGAAGGACGAGCCGTACTGGCAGAACTTCGACATTCATCAGGCCAAGGAAGAGCAGAGCTTCGCTGTTCTACGAATGTTGCCGTCTGAAGCCATTCAGCAGATCAAGACCGCAATGCTCAAAGACGAGGATTTGACGCAAGAAGACTATTGCGAGTGGATGGATCGCGCTTTCGAAGCACCAGTTCCAGGCATGGCTCGCTGAAAATCAGGCTGCAAGAGGCTTCCAGTGCCGTTTCGCAAGCATTCGTGCAACGCCGTCGCCTGTGCCGAGCGCGCAGGATAGCGTCCTGACGTAGTCTGCGGCCGCTTCTCCGATAGCAAAGAGACCACAGTGTCCAGTCTCGTAATCCGATGAGGTGATTATCCGCCCATCAGAGTCAAACTCCAGCTCTTCGAGTTCAGAGAGATCGAGGGTGCCGTCTGCGCGGGGCGATCCAGTCGCGAGAATGACGTGCGTTGCATCAACGGTTCCGTTGTCGACTGTGACCTGGAAGCCTGTTCGAGGGATGATTTTGATTGCTCTTACCGAGCCTGTGACGGTCCTGATATTTCTCTTGCGGAATTCGATGATGTTCTCGCGAGCGATTTCGACCGTGGATCGATTTTTGTCACTAAGATTGGGAATTTGCGCATTGGGGCAATGTGGCAACGGCCGAGATATTACCGTGACGTCCAAGCCCCATCGATGCAATGTCAGTGCGCACTGCGTCCCAGCTGGGCCGCCGCCGATTATCACAAATTTGCACTCACGATTTTCTAACATCTAAACACCTCTTATTTAAAAGGGTGTTTTTAATAAGCACGGTTGTCAACGATCTTTGGTCGTATCCAGCAGGTGGAAACTAGAAATCCGCTTCGATTTCGAAATACACCGCCCTGTGACACCGCGAGCGATCAAGATCGCCCCGAGAATTCCAAGCGGAAATGAAATCGGACTAGAGAGCTTAAATCCGACTTTGAATAAATCGGGCAGCTTGTCCACTTGGAATCCCCTGCCATGCATACCGCTGGCCAGGTCGAAAGCAAAACCACATGCTACAGATGGAATTGCGATCAAAAAAATGCCAATAAGGATATAAATTCCCCTCACTGTACCTCCCACAGCCTGTTCTGTAGAATTCGACAAGAACAATCTTAAGTTGACTAGAGCAGTGCTGGGAAGTGAAAAATCCGCCGACGATCACAATTTGGGAGTTGTGGCCTCGACATCTTGCTCCTCAGTTCCGGCCAGGCCCATTAAGGCAACGTGAGTGCCATCCCGGCCGCCAGTGCGCTGGACGACATTGGCAACCGTGTCTATATTCCACCCCTCTCCTAGCGGATGAGGGCGTGCTTCGTTCTGACGTGTAAGGAATTCTTGTGCATCTTCAATAGTATCGAAGGTTTTTGCATTGTCGACGAACGGGGTGGCGAGCGCGAATTCCTTGCCGAACGCAATGCGAGTTTTCTCTGACAGGTACACAACAACCTTTTTGCCACTATTGTCGTTCGGAATGCCGTTCCAATGGTAGACGACTACCTTGCCGTTCAGCTTCTCGTAGATTTCATCATTGAGGTCGGTCCAACTCATTTTTGCGCTCCGGATATCCTTGTGGGTGTGGAGATAGTTTCATGGCAGTTAGCAATCGGCAACTGACTGGCTGAAATACTGATTGATGTTGTGACTTGATGATGTGGAACGACGAATCGACTGGGAAGTGGCAATTTTTGGCGTTTTTGTGCAAATTCCGAGATTAATTTGCTCACCTTCAGTTTTTATTTTGGGAATCAGATGAAATATTTTGAAGATATTTTTAGTGCCATGGCGGGCTTGATTTTCGTGCGCGTTTGATTAAATTCGCCTCGTGGAATCAAACGGGGCAAATGGTCCCTGGTGAAACGCAACCCTACAGAGACATATGATCAGGTTTAGCAACAAAAGCGTCGTGGTCGAGGTTAAACATCCTCGCCGTGTGAACAAGGCTGGTAGCTCAATTTGGGGCGATATCGACTTGGATAAGCACTCCAAGAACGTCTCTCAGATGTTTGGTGCCCCGAATGAGCAAGAAAACGTTCTGCGCGTGAAACCTGCCCCAGAAGTGCAGGCACGGGAGCATGTTGCCCGCATTCTCGAAGATCGGCAGCAGGTCGCGCAAATGGAGGCTGAAATGAAAGCCAAGATTGCAACGAGTTCGGTCGCGGCGTCGCAGGAGGAGGTTTCAGCCTCAGTTCCCGCGCAGACGCCCGAGATCGAGGTGGTTGGAGAGCAGGTCGATGAAGCGGTGGAAAACATCGATCCTGTAGCGGTGTCGGAGCCGGAAGCTCAGCCAGAGCCTATTCCCGAACCGGAAATTGAACCAGTCTCCGTAGAGGCGGCTGATCAGCAAGAAATCGCTTTTGATGCGCCCGTAGAAGCTGTGGGCGACATCGACGATGAGGAAGACGAAGCCGAGGAAGTCGAGCAGTCACTGTCCTCGGATGACATCACAGCCGCTGCCATGGCTGAGGACCAAGATGACGAATCGGTTGATGATGACGACTCAGCTGATGACGCCGCCGATGAACGGCCTCAGCAAGTTCATCCTGCTGTCGAGAGTGCCAGAAGGGCAAGGTTCAAGAAGATTCCCGGCGTGCGTTATATCCGGCGCAACGGAGAGCTTCAGGTGGCTCGCAGCGATAAGTGGAAGACAAGGTTGCTGAAAACCGCACGCCTCTAGCGTTTCAGCTGGCGGGACCTGACCTGATCTGTCTCGCCAGCTTTACCCCTTAGAGCTTGATAGCAGCTGGTTCTGAGACCTCTGCATGCTCTTGAAGCTGTTTCATCATCTGCAGATTGAAGTTGATGTGCTGCGCCTGAATAAGGATCAGGCTCTTTACGTTCTCGTATGCCAGACGTTGCTCGGTGAAAGTGCGACGAGCTTCCTTGAGCATCGGTAGCACAAGGCTGATTGCCTCCTGCAGATAGGCCTTCTGCTTCTCAAGGGTCCATCCTGCAGCCTTCATGGTCAGGATGTTGTGGGCACGATCCAGGCCCTTTGCCATCGAAGCAATCGGATCAGTCGCCAGTTTTTCGTAGTACCTGCGATTGCGCAGTTCCTTTTCGTGCTCTGGAATTTTTTCGCCAGGAGTCTTCTTGGTCAGAAGGCGCACAGCATGCGCTACGTGTTGGCCAAACATCTCCTCGATCTGCTCGATTTTGACGTGGTAGTCCTCGCAGACGTCATGAAGGAAGATCGCGGCCAGTGTTTCTTCCTTGAACATCAGACCAGGCAGGATCGACATCGCATAATTGGCGATGAACATCTGGTGTGAGAATTCAGGGCTGACACCATCCTTGCGGATGCCCTTGTGGTGCTTCTGGGCAAACTCAAAGGCCTTGAGTGCCAGATGGTAGCCTTTGCCGTCCAGCCAGCTCCGCATGGTCGAAATCTGCTTCTTTGGCTTGTTTCATAATTCATTTTCGAATTATGTCCCCACCGCCATTGAGGGGATCCAAATTTGTCATTGATTTGCTATGAAGCACCTCAATGACGCATCTGCACCATGCTTTGACACATAGGGCAGATATTCTGTGCATTAAACGGACAATGCATGATCCACATTAGTATGACCTTGATAATCCACTCACTGTAGCCACGTCTCTGCGACGAACGAACCATCTGCGGTTCTTGGTCGAGCAGCTATCAAGCATACTGTGCAAATCAGACATATCCGTTTAATACTATTCACAAATCTAGCCATATTTAAGAAAATGGCAACTTATTTCTTTTTGCCTTTATGAATTTTTAACAGGGCAATTAAGGCCATCCACGCCATGAGGCGAATTATGAAACAAGCCACTTATATTCGGTCTGCGGTACGTCGATCATCTTCGCCACTTCCTTTCGATATCAACAGTATACAAGCCACGTTGGCTTGTTAGCAACAAACCGAATGATCGATTCCCATATTTGAAATTCGAAAATTCTCACATTTCTAGCGAAGTTCTCGAAAATAGGATTTCCGCTCTCTCACTCATTTGGTGCCAGATTTCCGCGTTCCAGAAACCGTTGGCAGCGCCTGAAGTCGAAGGTAGTGCCCATATTTCCGTCGCACCGATGGTCTCTGCCTGCGCTCCGAAATCGACTGCGCGGCCAAGAAAATGTCGAGCTGCGGCCACCCCGTTGAATGCAAGGATCGCGGGGTGTGCCTCTTCAATCGTCCTCTGTAGACGCTGATTATCGTAACATCCTGCAGGTAACTGGTTGTCCATTCCGAAGTGATTTTTCGCGAGATCGGTAAGCCCGATATCGTACTCGTCCAGACGTCGCCATTCTTCGGGATCGAGCTGGCGATCTCCGGTCATGCCGATCTCATGCATGATCTTCCAGAAACGGTTCCCTCGCCCTGCATAATAGGCGTTGCGCTCGGCCGAGGCGGTGCCAGCAGCAGAGCCACAAATGACGAGCTTAAGGTCTGGTCGAATGAGGTCGGTCAGGATGTCGTGTGTCACAGTGCGTCCCCAAGGAGATTGCTGCCTCAGATTATGGTTCTGGAGACTGAATGTTTTCCAAGGAGGATTTCTCTTCCATGAACGAGATTGCTTCCAATGCAATTTCCGCAGCGCGATCTATAAAGGATGCTCCGAAAGCTGTTGGGTTCACTTCTTCAATGATCTCCTTCTGGAACGCCTCATGTTTCAATGCTATGCGCAATGCTGCTCTTTTATACACTTCTGGAGGCAGAAACGGACATTCAGCCGCGATTTGAAGTTCCTCTGGAGACTTGAGAAAGACGGCGGCCAAATCAAAGGCATCGCGAGGTTTAAACCGAGAACTCCTGTATCGAAGCTTCTTGGCTATTATTTCAGCTGGTCTTTCGCGACGTATGATTGTGCCATTGAAATCGAATGGCGACGTCGGGTCTTCGACCATTTCACTGGCACTGAGAAAATCGATCTCACCCTTGCCTTTGATATTCAGTTTTAGATAAGAACCTGGCCAATCAAAATCAGCTCGTTGGGTTAGGTCGTTCCAACAGATGGCCTTGGTGACAGGGTTTGCGTTTGGAACAAGTTTCTTGATGAGCGCGGCTGAATCTACAAACGCATCGATGTCGTAACTTATTCGATGTTCGAGATCGATTGCGAGAGATGTGCCGCCTCCAAAATTCCATACAGATTGACTATCAGACACTGAATATATTGCCTGAATTGTAGAGCTAAGAAGCTCCTGCCAATAACTAGGAAGCCATTTCCCTGATCCATCGCGCATTATCGCTCTCCTCCAATTGCCAAAAATTCAGGCATTCGAGTAGATTATTGAACGAAACAGAGCCTTCGACAACCATATCCATGATGATATCCAAGTTGACGTCGAGAAAAAATGATTTGATATGAGGTCGCCATTTTGGATCTCTGTTTTGCAGAAGAAGGCAGTCAACAAGTATGTTGGCATCAATGTGCGTTGATAATGGCGCATTGATTGTAGTTATCGCTCGGTAAGCGGATGCATGTGCTTTCTTTTGGCTCATTTTTACCCTGTACCAGAAATGCCGTAGGAATGGAATACATGCTTTTAATTGCGGGTGTAGCCTTGGTCGAGGCGACCATGCCGTTCCAGGTCGATCTACAGAAGGGGAGTTCTCTAGTTTCTATTTGATTGCTCGTGCCGCTGAACTTGTGGTCCAAGGCTCTTAGGGGGACGGCGACAGTTCTGGCTCTTTGATCCGCTCGATCTTGCAAAGGCGGTTGAAATCCTCCTTGGATGTGATCATCCGCATGTAATCAGGATCGAGGCTGTGTTCATGGACGACGATCATCGCTCCGAGGTCGGTTAGCGACTGTTGCCAGGTGAGCGTTCGGTGATTGTTGATCCAGTTGTCGTAGACCACCTGGTCGTCGAGCTTCGTCAGTCCCTTCAGCGGGAAGTCAAGGGTGGCGAGATCCGGCCGCAGGTCAAAGTCCTCTTCCAGCTCGGCTGTGTACGCCATCAAGAGCACTGGAGTGGCATCGGGATCGCGTTCTGCGACGGTGTCTTCTGCATAAGCTGACGCAGTGTAGACGTCGCCCCAGAAACTTCCAGTGTCGTTGAGGCTGCCTTCCGAGATCGCATGGGTGATGTCAGTCGGCTCCATACCATCCTCCAGGATGTTCAGAGCGCGTCTGTACGATGTTCCGTGAAAGACAACCTCATGCGTCAGATCATTGTCTTCGACCCACTTGGCAATAGTTTTAACGAGATCAATCCATTCCGCTTTCTTATGCGCATCCTTGATAGAATAGCCGATGATTTCTCGCTGATTTGGTTCCGTTTTAGTCATGAAAATCCTTCCGCGTTTGCGGTTATGCTTGCGACCAGTGTGAGATAGAGTTGGTATTCTTATCTCACAGAGGGGCTGTCGGCGGAAGTAATGATTTCGAGTAGCTGGCGGGTGTTTAATTTTCTAAGCTGTTGATATAGCTAGATTTGTCATTCAATCTCCCAAAGTTGGGGATGTGAATGACAAATCTTTAGATTTCAACGGATTAGCCCCTGCGGACTTCTGAACTTCAGTCCTTGATCGCTACGCAACGGAGCTGGTTCGATCCTGCTTCAAATCTACGTCTATCGCCCATACGCATGTTCTTGTGACGTGGACATCCGCCAGCTTTATGTGGCTTGCACATAAGGCATCCAGCGCGAGCTGCCTTCGGGCGTTTTCTTTTGTGATGCATTATTACCTCCGATTTATATCGGTGCGCCCCGATGGCGCACGCGTATGATCGGAGTGTCGCGGTCGATACTCATATTATGCGTTCTCCTCGATAAACCGCTTGGCGCTGGCTTCGTCGGGATGATACGTGGAGTTCTTGCCAGGGATACTGGCGGCAAAGCGTTTTTCTGGTGGCAGATAAGAATGCTCTTCGTACCCGCCTAGATAACCGAGTTTGGAGTCTTTGAATTCCATGATCACACGAATATTGCTTTTATCAGTCCATTCACGGCTCATGGGAAACTCCTTTCCGAGGCCCGACAATAAATCCCATGTCATCGAAAATCAATGATTATTCGCATAATTATTATTGCAGTGTTGTAGCGTGGGCCAATACCTATGGCCGCCATGGCAAATGGGTTTCGTCGCTGGGTTAATCGGTATCAGAGCGGTGTGGCCAAGGAACGAAACAAAATCCGCCAAGCCAATCGCCATCGTAAGGCCAAGCTGGCTGAAATCGCTGCGCAAAAGGAGGTGTAGAGTTGAAGGCTGGAGACATCTATCTCTGCAGCAACAAAAACGAAAGGCGGTCCTCGTAAGGCCGCCTTCAAGTGTGTCATACGATAGGCGAAAAATTTCGTTCTCGTAAGCGCATGAATAATTGTTGATATTATTGAGGACTTAGTTAACGTCCAATTGACGCGCCAAAATATAGGCATCATATGTATTATATGGGATGAGAAGCGGTTGAGTGCGAAAGCACGAGAGCTACCCCAGCTACCGGATTCCTGGTTCGTCAGTGGCGAGTAAAGCGATTGCACCGTGCGTTCCACTAGATGGGACAGAAGTAGCCTCTGCGGGGGCTATTTTCTTTTCTGGACATTCATCATTTTCTGAATAAATCCATTTTATGCTCTTGTGATTTCATCCTCATTCGGATACTGAATAGGCGAGAAGGATGTTTAATTACAAATGAGGTTTTGGATTTTTTCGGATCTGCATCTTGAGGTGCAGAAGATCAGCTTGCCGTCAGTCGCCCCTGCGGGTGTCGATGCTATCTTATGTGCAGGCGATTTATGTCAGTCGCATCAGCTTGCCTATTGGGCTGAGAAGATCATTTCGAAATACAATCTGCCTCTGATCCTCGTCCCAGGTAATCACGAATTCTTTGAAGCTCAGTCGGCGAATGCTCGCATCATGCGCTATAAGCGCAATGCCATGCAGCAGTTGGCTCAAGCCAGCATCCGTTGGCCTCAGCGCCTGACCGTAATCGATGACAGTACGACCCTGATCGGCGACGTCCAGATCATTGGCGGGACGCTGTGGACAGACTTCAAATTGGATGCCGTGTCTGAGCGCGATGTCGCCTGGCGCATGAATGACGCCATCTCCATGGCACCGGATTTCTCCAATATTTATACGTCCCCTGGAAAGAAGCTTACTCCGCAGTCCGCTCTCAAGATGCATCGTAAGACGCGGGCGTTCATTCGTGAGCAGCTCGAACAGACCTCCGGCCGCAAGACGCTGGTGCTTTCTCATCACCTGCCTCATCCTGACTGCACGCCAGAAGCTTACGCAGCCCACAAATCGAACTTCCTTTATGCAAGCAGCGCCGAGGCGTTCGGAGACATCTTTGCTTCAGATAGTGCGCCAGCGCTCTGGGTTTGCGGTCATACACATCAGAAAGTCGACGTCACAGTCGGCCGGACACGGATCGTCGGAAACCCGAAAGGCTATCACGTGGATAGCCATGAGAAGGAGAACGGGTTCCGCTGGGATTTTGTGATAGATGTCTGAGTTATCACGGCTTTGGCGCTGCCACCAGAGGGCGAAAGTTCCGCTTCATGACGGGCGCATCTCCATCACTGTAACCTGTATCTTCAAATCCAAAACGATCATACCACTCAATAAGTTGGTAGTTGTTCATGACCTTCTCGTTTAATGCGTCCAAGCGGTCAGCTTCGTCATCGGAGTGATCATCGAGTCCGACGTCGTAGAACAGCGCGAACGGTGTCAGCACGATGTTGATTTCGGATTCGTCAGCCAGCTTCAGGAACGCATGCATTGCCCTTGTAGCGTGCCCTTTGCCTCGTTCGACGTGAGACCAGAGTTGCGCAAGTTCGATCTCATTTTCCCTATGGCCTGCTCCAAATAGCTTAATCTCGACGAGGCCCGATTTGACCTCATCGATCTCTTTCACAGCATTCTTGAAGGCCTCGTACTCATCCTTGGTCATCGGATCATCTGCCACGTCTGAAGTGGTTGCCACTGACAGGCTCGGTGCCGATGTATCCATTGGCGAGCTTGTATTTCAGAATGGCTTCCGCAGCGTCGTTCATGCTTTCATATTCGTGAGCATCGATGCGCTCGGCCCACCAGCCACCCTCCCCGTCGAAGAATTCGCGGTTGTTTTCGTCGCCTCGATAAACGTAGTGGGCATTTGCCATGATTGTCCTCCTAAGCTCTTGGCATCGACTTTGTGAATTCTTCGACCATTGTTTCTGGCCACCATTTCGGCGGAAAATCCGGATGATCTCGGTCGGAGAATAGCGTGAACAATCCTGCGCCGTTCAGCATCCCGTGTTCGCCGAGCTTCAGTCTGCTCTGAAAGCCCTCGATGACGTCGAACATCTGTCCTTCCGAGATTATCGATGTCTTGAAGCGATTTTTGTTGAGCGAGACGACGACGCGCGCCTCACCAAAATTCGCAGCAAAGCTGTCATCCTCCAGCTTTTCAAAGCCGTGCTGTATCAGCCAGTTCTCGATTTCTGACCGCTGCATTGCGTTCTCCCGTCATGGCCTGAGGCCGAGTTGCTCATCGAGTTCGCGGTTTCTCGCCTGACGCTCTTCCCATTCTGCGAGCGCGTCTTTGTGTGTGAGTACCAGCTTGTCGCAAAGGCGAGTGAGAACGATGCCTAGCTTGTTCTGGCCTTTCCACTGACTGCGAACCATTGCACGCGGATCGTTTGCAGCAAGGCCGATGCCCCAGATTTTGTCGTACGGAGACGCTTCAACGAATGTGGTGCCCTCGCCAGCGAGCAGAATTTTGAGGAGATGCATGTTTTGGGTGAACTTGGCGTAGTTCCCCTTTTCCACGATGTCCATGTCGTGCTGGTTCCAGACGTCTTCCTTGAATCCCTTGACCTGTCTGCCAAGTGCTTTCTGCTCCTTTGGAGACTTCGCTTTGAGGATAAGGCTTTCGGTGTCGCGGTCATTAAAGAGCCGCGCCTTTTCAGCCATCATCCATTGCTCAGTGCAATTATATTCGACGTGATGAACAGTGAATTTGCACATATGCCACTGGCTCAAAGGGCCTTGCCAGAAGAATGTGAATTTCTCTTCAGGAGATCCGGTAGGCTTTGACGGTTGTACAAGCGCGGGCTTGTTGGGCTGAATGATGTTCGGCTTGGCCATTCCAGGACGCGTGAAGCCTCGACCGAATGAATTCGTGACCATAAATAGTGCTCCTTTTTTTAATTATTTACACGGAAAGTTCGCATAATTCCATGCAAATAGTTTGCAGATTCGCATTTATGAGATTTCATCGACTATCGCTAAAAATGATTCCGATGCGCTGTTGTGCAATTGGTCGAGAATTCTCTTCGGAGAGCCGATTTGTGGGATGACTTTAATGCCCTGCATCCGCTCTTCGAGATTGGTCACTTTGTTCAGGATCGCATCATCCGGCTGGCCGAGCATTCGCAAAGTGCTGACCTTGGATGCAACTGTTTGTTCGATTTCGTCAGCCAGCTCGTCTGCGTCCATCTGCCTGTCGGCGATCATGTAGGTCCACAAGGCCGTCTGGATGATGAATGACGGATCGAGGTCTTCGATAGCGTCGGTGACTTGTACGAGGGTGGGGGAGAGCGGCGGGCCACCGAGCACGTGCTCTTCGATCAGAAACGGCTCCAGCTTTCGCTTTGCCGCTGTGAAACGGACGAGCTGGTGGAAGCTGCCACCTGCGTTGATCTCGGTTAGCTTGGGGAAGTCTGACAGTGACCTGGCTCTCTCACGGTCTGCGGCGTCTGGGAAAACAATTGCCGAGGCCGTGCGCATGGCGTGGCGGAAGTCGGTGCTGTAGTGAATGTGGTCGCCGAGGCGAAGGACGAAAAGGCGCATAGCTGTCTCCAAGGTTTTGATGCCTTGAAGACTTGAACCTCTATCCAGAGAGCCTTCAGACCCGATCCTGTCCAGGACGGTTGGCGATATCCCTATCACAACGGACGAATTCGTCAACTCTTATTGTTCAATGCACGCCGCGCCCGTCTAATCAAATAGATTTCAGGGAGAAAATGATGAGCGGAGAATTTCTTTCTCAGTCTGCGGTTCGCGATGAAGACGGCAAGTTGAAGATGATGTTTCGCGGCGATTATCGCGCCGATGCGCTGCGCAAGGGCTTTAAGGTCGTTGAAGTAGCCGATGGCGGCAGCGGCGGCCTCTATTTTACCGACAATTCTGAGATTGCATCGAGCTACGCGACAACTAAGCAATATCAGGATGACGAGGCCTGCGACACCTGGCGCTGGATTAACGTCACTGTCAAACATCGCGGTCGAGACAAGGTCATTCCGCTCGAAAGTGCAAATCTCTGGCTTAGCAGTCAGAAAAAGAAGCAAATCGCTGACATGATCATGAAGCTTTCGGACACGCCAAACGGATATAAGCCAACTGGAGAAGACCCTGTAATTGGCGAAAGCACCTTCAAAGATTTCTTGGCTAGGAACAGGCATGATTATATCAAAACGATGATCGATCTGTTGCATGACAGCGGGTTGATGTTCGGTGACGACGAATTTCTGACGTTCGTTAAGGAGTGCGACATCTTCGATAATGTTGTCTTCAATGACCCATATCGACAGGAGTCGATTGTTACGCCCGTCTATCTCGATATTCGGAACCCTTTGTCGACGGATGCTTATCCAGTAGACATCTTTGATCGGATCGGGGCTATTGTCGGTAAGGACGACGCGGCTCTTCAATATCTGCGTGAGACGGTCACCGAGACGGGCATGGAGACCGTGACATATCTAACACCTGCCTTCCGAAATGCGCTACTTGAACTGGGTTACGACGGCATAAGGGATACGGGCGGCCGAGTAACCGGAGCGGATTCTCATACCGTTTATATTGCTCTCTCGCCGGAGCAAATCCGTCCAGCTTATTGCAAGGACGCTGTTGAATATCGAAAAGCGGTGGAGCTTGAGATTGCACCTGCTGTTGGATTGTGAGGAGAATTAAATGTTTTGGAATAGCGATAGGACGCCAACATACGGATATCATCTGAAGCCCGTCGAGTTTGAAGGCGATGACGCGATCATCAAGATGGATGATGGTTGGAACGGTTATACGGCCCTGTTCCCGTCTGATGATCTCCTGGTGAAAATGACTGCCAGTGAAATGGCGGAGCATGCTGGGCTGCAAGTGGACAATTTCCAGGAAGTGGTCGATTACGCCATTCGTCGTTGGCGTCTAAATCCAGCTGGATCACTCATCAATATCGTCAAGGATGTCGATCAGGGTAGCGCTGGTCAGCCAATGTTCGCTGATATCCGGTCACAGTCTCAGGTGATTGCGGGTGCGATCCTTGGCAAGGTAGTGAATGAGCGTAGCATGGTTGGCGTCTGGGGAGGGAAGCTCAAGGAGAACGGGGCCAAGGAGCGGTGGCAACTCACTGGGGACTATTGTGCAATGACCGCTCTGGATGAAAATGCCGCCAAGATTAATGCGCTCGGCCGCGCTTTCCGTGTATGGGAAGAAAAGAACCGTGCGCTGGTTCGAGAAGGCATCGTCAAGCTGCCAAAGAAGCTATTTCGCGGCGTCCGAAATCAGAACATCAAATTCGATAATAGCGCTATCGCCAGCGATCTTGGTCGCTGGGAACTGTGTGTTGAAGTCCATAAGGCGCGCAAAGCGCGAATGCTTGAAAGCACCCTCGCTGATTTTTCGCATTCGGAGATTTTATCGTTCACTGCCAACCGGAGCATTGCGGAATATTTCGCAAACCAGGAAGGTTTTGTGTTGGAGATAGACCCAAAGGATGTGTCGGTTGTTTCTGCTTGGTGCATGGATGCCGTGCTCGGAGGTAAGGACCCCGTAACGGGCAAGGAAGAGCGCGAATGGATCATGCGTGTCGGTGATTATGCACTCAAACCAGAGAATGTGATCAATCAGACAAGGGAAGTAGCCTGGTTGTCACGCGACGCTCGCGGCATCGAAATGGTGAATTCCAATTCTGTTCGTGCAAAATACAAACTGAATGGCAAGAGCATAGAGTGCAATAGCTATTGGAACGAGGCTGGCACAAAGGCGCATCTTTATTTCAACAACTATGATGGCGAATATCGAGGGTCTTTCAAACGGTCGGAATTCAAAAACCTGTATGGGTTCGATCCTCTACCATCGTCCAAAGACAAGGTGGAAGATTTGGAGTTTTATGAGTACACGCGTTACTCCGGCAAGCCGGACGAGCATATTCCCCATTTGGATATCGAGAGAATGTCCCTGGAACGCTCCCTTTAAATAAAGAAAGCGGGAACTGCACTTTAATCGAGGTCAACGTAGCCGTTCCCGCCGTCTATGACGAGTGTCGTTGACGAGGGATCGGCAACCAAGTTAGATGTCCGTGAAAGGACTTCAGATGCGCCTATATCACGGGACTTCCTCGAAATTTTTGGATTCGATCCTGAGAAATGGCCTCGTCCCGCGAGGTGAGAATGCGTCGAATTGGGAAGCCGCCAGTAATGCCGACCTCGTTTACCTGACAAAAGCATATGCAATGCATTTCGCTGCCAATGTCGCTTGCGAAACCGAGAGCGACATCTTGATCGTAGAGATCGACACCGATCTGCTGCCTGCACAGCACTCACTGTTGGCTGATGAAGACGCTATCTGGTCAGCTTGGCGTCTCAAAGCCCTTCAAGGTCTCGGATTGGACGAGCACCTGGCAGGCTTGTCTCATCATGAACAGGCTACGACTATCGCGCACAAACTCGAAGAGCTTGCCGAACTGGGTTGCAATAGCGATTGGTCTTTGAAGGCTATCGGCAACTGCACTCACAAAGGCATTATTCCGCCCGAAGCAATCACACGCATCGTGTCGTATTCAAATGAACGTAGCTGGTGGATATCGTTTCACGACCCCATCATCGTCATCCAAAACTTCAAGTTCGTAGGGGACGAATTTATCGCAACTCAGTTGGTGTTGGCTGATCGCCTCGAAGAGGCTGAAGAAGTCAACACCATGTTCCCGATGGCTTTTCCACTGTCCGATCTCGACAAGTACGTCAAATCACACAGGCGCGGTGTGTGGGATCGGGTGAACGGAGAGCTGTTAAAGGTGGTCTGAAGTTTGGAAATTAAAGGGGAGGCGGAAATCAGATTCTGCCTCCCTTCGCCCTTCAACGCCGTTTCCTGAGTAGTTCGACGGCTTCTGAGATTGATAATATGACTTGCGATCCGTCTGCTTCTCTTACGGCCACCTGTCCTGCTTCCGCCTCGCGGCGGCCGATGATCACGGCAACCGGAATCTTGTCCTGGTGGGCCTGAACTAGCTTCCTCGAAAGCCCTTCATTCATGTCATAGAGGACTGAACGAACGCCTTCGTTAAAGAGCTGGTTGTGGACGTCGCGTGCATTCTTCAGCTGGCCTTCCGAGATCGGGACGACGGCAACCTGATCCGGTGACAGCCAGTATGGGAGATTGCCCTCATGCTCTTCCAGCAGGATCGCGAGGAAGCGCCCCATGGAGCCGAAGACCGCATGGTGGATCATCATAGGCACAGCAGGCTTGCCATCCTTGTCGATGTAGGAGGCTCCGAGGCGCTTCGGTAGCACCACGTCGAGCTGGACAGTTCCGCACTGCCATGAGCGTTCCTGACGGTCTTTCAGCACGAATTCGAGCTTGGGTCCGTAGAAAGCGCCCTCGCCTGGCTGGATTTTGATTTCCACGCCCCGCTGCTTGGCTGCCAGTGCCAGTTGCTCTTCGGCCCAGTCCCAAAGCTCATCTGAACCTGCGCGCACGGCAGGTCTGGTCGACAGAGCGATCTCGTAGTTGGCAAAGCCGAGATCCGCATAGACCTGATCCAGAAGCCCGATGAAACGCGCGACTTCGCTTTGGACATCTTCTTCACGGCACAACACGTGAGCGTCGTCTTGTTCGAAAGCTCTGGTCCGCATGAGACCATGCATCGATCCCGATGGCTCATTGCGATGGCATGCTCCGAATTCGGCATAGCGGATCGGCAACTCGCGCCAAGAGCGGATGCCCTGATTGAAAATCTGCAGGTGGCATGGGCAGGACATCGGCTTCAGAGCGAATTCACGCTCGTCATCGTCCGATACGCAATACATGTTCTGCTTGAACTTCTCCCAGTGGCCGCTCTGTTCCCAGAGTTCACGAGGCAGGAGCTGAGGGGTGCGGACTTCCTGATATCCGAGGCCTCGCATTTTCTTGCGGATGTAGTCTTCAAGCACCCGATAGACGGCGTAGCCGCGAGGATGCCAGAAAACCATGCCGGGAGCATTTTCCTGAATGTGGTAGAGGCTGAGATCGGAGCCTAGCCTGCGGTGATCGTTATTTTCCATTGGTCTGTTCCTTCGTGTGTTTTGAAAATGGGCACGGGGAACAATTCTGGATAAAGAAAAGGCCCCGTCCGAGATGGCGAGGCCTAGTTTGCGGTGAGTGCTAACCTTGCTTAGCGCATGACACCACGATACGGCCCGCCGTAAGCGGTCGTTGTGGTGGTTGTAGTCATGGCGAAGTTCAAAATTGCTCTCATGCTTGCAACAATGCCGAGGCTGATTGAAGTTGTCAACCGCATGATGTTGTTCCTCGCAAGGATTAGCATCAAAATTATAAGAGAGAGAAATTAGAGGCCTGAAATGGTTGAATATACGCATCTGACGCAAGCAGAATTGGAAATGCTGGAGGCTGGAATTCAGAAAGTGACTTCTGAAATGCCAATCATTAACGGCCGGTCGCGAAGACTTAATATGTCGGACATCATGAAGCCAGTTCATGGTATCGTTGATGTACTGAGGAGCGATCCATCAAAGTTAGGCGAAGACGGAAACGTAAAGAGAGAAGTCATCTCTGAGATCGTTTCATTATCGAACCTTAAGTTCGTTTCTCAATACCCTTATGACGATTTGGAATATCTGGAAGAGGTTAAGGGCGACATTGCTTGGATACTTTCTGGAGAGCTGAGCGACGAACAACGCGAGAAAGTGAATGTGCTCGATGTAGCAGTCGCTGCTGGCTTGGCTGGTGAACTTGATGTCTCCGAGACTCTCCAAGCTTTCCATTACGACGGCATTCGTGCGGTAACGCTTTTCGAGAGGGATGACCCGCGTCGTGAGATGCTGACCGAAATAATGATGCTCGATACGTATATTAGCCTTTATGGCCGCGAATATTACGACATGGCCAAAGAAATAATTGCTCAAGATAAGCAGCCTAAAGCGCCAGGAATGTGAGATTGATTATGATTGAGATCGAAAAAGAACAGGGTTTCGACAGAGCTAAGGCTGAGGCTGCGATTGATGAATATATCATCTCGAAGCTGACGTTGCCGCTTGAAACATTTGAATCCAGAACGCCTGGAGTTATTGCCTTCGAGCGCCCGAGTTATATCGATGAAGACAAAATCGATTTCGACGAATTGGCTGAATTCGTTTCGGCAAGGGTAGGCATAGAAATCGTCTCTATCGGACACTGCGACTGGACTTTTGACGATGATTGCGACGAGGAAGCAATTGCTGTTGCATTCGATATCCCTGCGTTGGAACCAGAATACAGGGATGTTCATGACAATTTAATTAGTAGAGAGGCCAGCCCGACTCCTTAATAGCTAAGGGGGCGTCTGGGAGGGGGAGTTTATGAACAGGCCAAAACGAGAGGTGATGGCAACCGTTCCAAATAGAAAGTTTCAGAACATCGGGTACGGATTTATTCCAATTGCTGCTCATCAGTGGGACTTGAGAATCAAAGCCGTTCAGGACGTTTCAAATATGTTGGAAACGGGTCGGATGCCTGCGGCAGACGACGAGCAAGGTATAAAAAACCTGAAAATTGTGAAGGGTATGTTCCTTGCTCTTGTTGTGGGCGATCAGTGGGATTGGTTCACGACATCAAGAATGCTTGGTTTTCCATCGAGCGATTTGTCTCGACAGATGTCGCTTCGGTTCCATCGTATGGTCCACGCCGTCGTGACGGAGAGCGACAGCTATTTCGAGAAATGCATGGAATTCCTGCACAAGAACTATGCTCGCGAAATGTTGGATAGCTATCTGGATATCGCCTGTGCAAGCCAGCATCCGGTCGAAGAAGAAGGCTGGGCCTATATCCTTTGGTCAAGTTCTGTGCCGGACGAACTCTATATCGGTGCCAGCGGTGGTCAGATTGACGAAGTCACGCGTCAGCTCCGGATCGAGAACCCTGACAAAGATCCTTATGGTGTCCTGGGAGCATGGTTGGTTCATGATCCGGTTGAAGCCTATCACGATATCCGTAGCAGGCTTTCGAACCACAGTCTCGGTTGCGGCTTCTATCGCATGGATTTGGATAAGGCCAAGGCAGCTGTCACGGAAACATTGACCCTGAAAGACAATTACGCGCTCTCCCCATGGCACGTGGAGGAAGTCATTTGTGCGCACGAGCACGAGCATGAGAATGCGGCGGCAGAGCCGTCAGAGGAGCCTGAAGAAGAGCCAATGGCCTTCGGCATGGGCATGTGATTGAATGATCAGGGCGGCGTGCCCCCTTCCCTCAATATCGCCGCCTTCCAAGCACCGGATCCATCAAAAGATTGAATCAAACCGTCGTCTACGATTCAGATTTTGAATTTGTAAAGCGTAGCGAAACCTGTTTCTTTATCGCCCATGAAACGGGTACAAACACATCATTTGCCTCCGACCGTTCTGCATATGGTCGATCCAGCAAGAAACATGGCCAAATTCTACACAATGGTCATATCGCCGTCCCTATTCGGGGATGTTGCGCTGGTCCGATCATGGGGGCGTATGGCGAAGAGAGGTGCTGTCCGGATAAAGCTATTTGGAAGCCACGGAGAGGCAGAGGTCGCACGGGCTAAAATCGTTGCACAAAAATTGGCCCGAGGGTATCGCGTAGGAGCAATTCCATCGCGACCTCGGGCCAATTTTGGAAATCAATTGGACTTGTTTTCCTGATTTCGACCTTTCAATACTCTAAAGACAACAACTTCAGTAATTAGAAGGTGTTATTATTATAGTATTGAATTAAGCTGCCATCTTTGGCTGGTTTTCGGACAGGAGCTTATCAAGACCGCGCTTGATGTCCTTTGCCGCATTCTTCATCGCGTGATGGCACGAAGCCGAAATCGGCATTGCGTAGCGAAAACCCTTTTCCATGCCCTTCATGCGAAATTCGTAGATAGCATGGCTATTCTTTCGGACTAGGATCATTTCATCTGCGCCCGAAAGCTTCAGGACTTCCTTCGCGAACTTCTTTGTAGAAATACCACTCATGACTTTTCCCCATGTCTGTAAGCCGCCGAGTTAAGCGGCTTATGCAGGACTGTTTATTCCTGATTTTCATGATCGTCAATAGATAATTTCATAATTTTCAGTTTTTTCTGAAATCTGAGAACCAAAGTTTCTTCGTTTTGAAGTCTACGAGAAAGGATTTGTGGGGTTTTATGCTGATGTATCCGGCCCGTGATCCAATCATGTCGACAGGAGTTTCTGGGCCGGATTATCGAGGGTCATGCGCAACGAGAATGATCAGGCGGTTTTGCTATTGTCTGAAACCAACATGGCGATACGCATGTTCTCGCACATTTGGAAGTCCCAAGCGAAGAGCGGTAATACGGTGTCTCTGACCAGTGCAGACTCGATTTGAGGCGCTGGTCCGTAAAGTTCGTCTGGCGTGACGTCTTCTTTAATTCCGAGCGCGTTGGCGACGTGGTTCATGTGGGAATATGGAAATATCATAATCCCATTTGAATTAGGTTCGGCCGCCGATTTTGCGCTGGCAGTCGAACCAGATGTTGGCGACAAATAAAAATATTGGCTTTTCTGGTTCTCAGGAAGGTGATGGATGATTTCATTGATCCCGTAGAGAGTGCCGTTCTCTCGGGTTTTCTCAGGATTCACATATGCCTGGAAGCAGGCATTGTTCAGGATTAGCCAATTTTCAAAGTCATATCTCTTTGCCGCTGGGCCGTAGATTGTGAGACTGTAATGACTGGCTTCATCGTTTCGATGGGCATTGTAGAAGTCCCAAAGGCGGTCAATTGGATCGCGAATAATACCGAACTTCTCAAAGTGCTTGTATTCAATCGGGATGCCATCGTTTTCCATCTGATTATAAAGCGGGCGCGCTGAGGCATACTTCCGCATGATGGCATCGGAGAGTTTGCCATCCTCGTTCGATGGAACGCGAATGTAGATAGCGTTGATTTCTGGAATGATGATCATGGGCACCTCGTTTAACTAATTAATAGTGTGTTGGCGCAATACGTGTCAGTCAACCAATTTTGGCGATATTAAATGCGAATGAAACCTGCTCAAGGACATTGACCTTAAATGGATTATGACATCGAATATGTCCAAAATGGAAAGGCAGGGGCCGTTTTACTCACTGCATCTGCCAATTTGCCAAAATAACCATTGCACAATGATTTGGTATTCATTATTTAAAAAGGAGAAAAGGAGAAAATATGAAGCGTTCTATTGCGGTTTCGCTGGTCATTATGGGGGCTGCGGCTACCCTCACGGCCTGTGAGGATACGACTATTAATTCCTCGGTGTACACGAGCGTCGACGAATGTGCGATTTCCAACGATTATTCCCGCGAGCGTTGTGAGCAGGACTTTGTAGAAGCGCAGAAGGCTCATGCTAAGTTTGCGCCTGCTTTTAAGTCTCAGACTGATTGCGAGGCTGAATTTGGCCAGGGCAAATGCGAACCCGCTAAGGCGGAGAATGCAGCTGCGGCGTCTGGCGGATCGTATAGCTCCTTTGTACCGCTCATGATGGGCTACATGATGGGGTCGCGTATGGGCACGACGGACAGGTCGATGGCTCCGCAAGCGCTTTATCGTCCTTCCAACACCTCGAATTTCGTGAATTCGAACGGCGCTCCTGTCGCAAGTAAGGTTGGTCGTATGACTATGTCTGGTCGATCTGAGGCGGCTCGTGCGCCTGTCGGTCATACCAGGACGCTGGCACGCGGCGGTTTCGGCTCGCGCTCGATGAGCTTTGCGGGTTAAATCGGCATGAAGCGCATCGCATTTGAAGAGCGTCCTGACTGGCAGCAGGACGCGGATTATGTCGGTTTCGAATTCCACACGATGGATGGTGAGCGTTATTGGGACGAGCGCCATGCCTATCAGTTCTCGCTCGAACAGATCGAGAATGATATCGAAGATCCATCGCAGGCCCTGCTGGGCATGTGCTACGAGGCTGTAGCTCGTATCGTTGAAGAGCCTGAGCTGATGAACAAGCTCGCGATCCCTGAAGACTTCCATTTCGCTGTGAAGCAGTCGTGGAACAATCGTGAGTTCGACCTCTACGGCCGCTTTGACTTCGCATATGACGGCAATGGTCCGGCAAAGATGCTGGAGTTTAACGCGGACACTCCTACGAGCCTCTTTGAGGCGGCCGTGTTCCAGTGGCGCTGGCTTGAGGCCATGAAGGCGTCGGGTAAGCTGCCTGCGAATGCAGACCAGTACAACTCGATCCATGAACGACTAATCCAGTCGATCCCTGTGATCGCGCGTGGCGACAAGAGCATCCACTTTGCGGCCGTGTCCGACGCTATCGAAGACTGGGGTACTGTTACCTATCTGGCTGACTGCGCCACACAGGCTGGCTACAAGGCTAAGCTGATCGACATCGCACATGTCGGTGTCGACGCTGGTGGATGGTTCACCGATACCGAGGATCAGCAGATCGAGAACCTCTTCAAGCTCTATCCGCTTGAGGACATGGTGCGCGAGGAGTTCGGTCAGTACCTGAAGCACACCCCTACCCGCGTGATCGAGCCGCTCTGGAAGATCGTGCTGTCGAATAAGGGGCTGTTGCCGATCCTGTGGGAGATGTTTGAAGGCCATCCGAACCTGTTGCCAGCTTTCTTCGATCACGACCCGCGTTCGGCCTCACTGGGCAGTTCCTATGTCCGCAAGCCGCTGCTTTCTCGCGAGGGCGCGAACGTGACTATCGTCGACCCGAAGATGGGTATTTCGGTCGATGGGCCATATGGCGAAGAAGGCTATGTTCGCCAAGCATTTCACGCCCTGCCCCGTTTCGGTGATGATTGGGCTGTGATCGGTTCCTGGGTGGTTGCGGGTAAGGCCTGCGGCATTGGCATCCGCGAAGATGACTCTCCAGTCACGCGCAACTCATCGCGCTTCCTTCCGCATTTTGTGGTCGATTGAAAATGAAAAACCCGAGGTCTCAAGCCTCGGGTTTCCTCTTACATTTTGAAGGTCGATGCCTTCTTGTCGGTTTTTTCGAGATATGACTCAAGGCCGACTTCCACTTGCCGGATAAAATCTGGGTCCTGGAGGAATGCGATGTCTTTCACCCAGAAACTCTCTTTGTAGATGTAGGCGGAATCGACAAGTGGGTTGTCTTTCAGAACTGCCACGAACGCCTCGCCATCGAACCATCGCTTGTCTGGATTTATATAGGCGCGTCCGTTCTCGCAAAGTTGGGCTTCAAAGATATTGGCCTGAAGACGGCCTGCCTCGTTCACGTCAGTGATGCGGAAAATAGCTCGGCGTTCCTCACCGAAATCATACATTGGATATCGAAGTCCGAAGTCGCCAGCAAGTCCAATAAGGTCGCCCGCATTCTTGTTCAACATTTCGTACGTCGGGGAATTTTCAATTCTAGTGAAAGTGGGTGTTCCCTGCGTGAATGTCGGCAGTTTGGAAATATTGGTATAATCGATCTTGTGATCTGGCGCGGGAATTTCACGAACTTTCCCTGCCTTTTCCAACTGTTCAAACAGCTGTCTTGGAGTATTCTTACCTCCGTAACTTTTCTCAAAAAGGTGCTTGGGCTTCCAAAAGTCAACGGAAGGCGTTTCGCCCGCCTCAGTCAGGATGAAGTCACCACCAGCAAGCAAATGAAACTGATCGCCGGGAACAGCATTTTTGCCTTCGAAAATCGTGTCATAAGCCTGCGATCTGCCAATCCATGTGTTGGAAAGCGCGTGACCCTTGCGCTCGAAATAATGGATTGGCTCGATGACTTCGTAATATTTGTTCCACATGGCAAGATCCTTCTTGTTAAATGGATTCTAAAAAGCACCTCTGCATTCTACAAGGCCAACATCGACCAGTGTGGCTTGTTTCATAATTCGTCGTTGCGAACCATGTCCCCGCCGCCATTACGGGGGGCTAAATCTGCCAATGGAAACAGGCTATTGGCACAACTGCACCACGCCTCGGGCTGATCCACCGTACGGTGAACTTCAACGACAGTCCGGCATGATAACAGAAGTCTGCAAACACCTTGCGGATGATGTTAATGCACCATTCACATCAGCATGTACTTTTATTGGCTTATCGCTCGCTGTAGCCACGTCCATGCGACGAACGAACCAGTTGCGGTTCTTGGTTGAGCGGTATCCCGACATGCGTGTTTCTGCCACGGCATCCGTTTGCTGTTCTTTGTCTGTGTAGCTCCTTAGTTCATCTCCATCTATGAACGATGTCTTCGAAGTGTAACTCTCCTCGACCGTGACCACGACAATGCCATAAACCTCAGCCTTGTAACGGATCAACTCGATCAGCCTTGCATGGGCAATGCCATAGAAAGAGCGGTTGTTCTTTTTCCCTATATTAATCTCGTCCTTCCAACCTTTATTCCGGCCGATGACGATGACGTTGATGTGGCGCTTGAGACACTGTTCGATAATGTCGCTCGTGATTTTATGCTCGTAGTCGCTCTTCCGCTTGGATCGTCTGGCGGTGAGAGCCTTGTAGGCTGGATCATTGAACAGTTTCTTCTGATTTTTGCGCAGCTCGATCCGCTCAGCCTTGCTCAGTCTCTGGTTTTTCTCCATCAGATCAGAAGCTTTAGCCTGCAACTCCTTCATTCTGGGGGTGACCAGTGACGACAGCAGCTTGTCCAGCCGTTGCTCATAGTCACTCATCATGGCCGCATAGCGATCTCCATCATGGACATGCGCCCTGTGACCTGTGGAGAAAGACACAGCTGCGATGTTGTTCTCACCAAAATCAATCCCAGCCTTTCTCAGACCTGAATATACACCGCTCTGCAGTGTTTTGATCAGAAACGCATTTCGCTCTTCGACCTTCTTAAAATCACACAGTTCTGTGCCATAAGATTGAAACAGGCGATGAAACATCGATCCTTCAGGATATTCCTGTCGCAGATGAACAATCGCTTCAATCCTGATATTCGCCCCACCTTCAGCGGAAATACGAATATGCTTCGGCTCATAATCAAACCAACCACGGCCAGAACAAGCGGTGATAACCGCTTGTTTGATGTCCCATTCATAGAAACGCTGAAGAGCTTCTAGTGATACATCATCTAGTGCTACAAGCTTATTTGGCTTGGGTAATGCCCCACTACGGATTGAAATAAACGGAAATTCGATTGGAAAATAACCATTCGTTGTGAGGAAGGACGGGAATTGTGGTCTGCTAGTGTATTTAACTGGATTTTCGAAATAGTCTTTTTGCGCAGCGAGTGACGCCTTCCATGCATCGACAACAGACAATACAACCTGTTGTGCAGCTTTCGCTGGCAAGCGTCGGTATACGCTCTTTTCGAAAGCGAAATCGTCGCTGTGAATTTTGTGTCATCGGAGTCATAGTCAGCATTCCGATACCAGATCTGCTTTAATTCATGGCAAAGATCGCTTGCACGTAGTTTGCAGTTTAGCGTCAGTTTTGGTTTCAGAGGGATGCTGAACGTGTATACGTTTCCAATCCTCTTGAAGGAGTAATGCTTACTCTTTGGGATTGGAACGTCGTTCAATTTTTCTGTCGTCTTAGGCGAGGTCTTTTTGAGATTCACAGGCAAAATCAGAACTCCTTGTGACGATCTTCTATAGTCCTTCGCTTTCATTGTAAAGATTATTTAGCACGAGCCTCGAAATGCGGTCCATAACTGAAACATATTCCATGAAAAAGAGATTCTTCGTTGACGATTATGCTTAATTCCAGGAGCATTTAATAATTGCCACAAAATTGAGCAGAAAGGCTCATTAAATGCTTCATTCAACGTCCGCTGCCTTTCGAGGCTTTACGCGGCCAGTTTTGCCTGGCCGGACGCCAATAGTTGCAACGCCAGAGGTCGTCACTGGTTGGGCATGGTTCGAGGAATTCCTCGCTGAGCGCGGTGAGACAGGACAAAAACAGTACCAAGACTGGGAAAAACGTCGAGGAAAGCTCAGCAACTGGGCCGAGTTGATGGCTGGCTTCCGTGCGCTTGAGCACAAGGTTCTATACCGTCTTGAGATTGTCGACATCAAAAATGCCATCCGGCAGACGACCCATGCATTGGGTACAATCGACAAATCTGCTGCAAAATTCGAAGACATCCATAATTACTCTCCCCCAGTGCCTCTGGTCTATATTTTTCATTCTATATTGGAAAAAATGGGCCGCGTTCCTGTCTGGAATGACATCAAGCGCTACCTGTTCGGAGACTTCCGCTCTCTATGCTGGGTGCCGTTTTGCAATAGCCGAAAGCTCAATGCAGAACTCCCAGTGAACCAGCAAGACCCGCGCATCATGGATGCCTTTCTATGGCGGATGGGGAATGCCTATTATTCATGGCTACGTGAGGTGGATCTCCTCACCTATTTGCGTAGAACGGAGAAGCTCGATCTCAAATATCACTTCCTAGTCGACGCGGAGTGGCGTGCAGATTTCGTCGCTGGTCGCATCCTGATCGAACTCTATGTTAAGAACCGTGAGTTTAAGGACGATGACGGTGGCCGGAAGCTAACCTGCGCTCGAATGAATTCTGGCTATGTTGTGCTTCCGATCAAGTTGGACACAGCTCCTGACAAGGAAGGGCCGAAATTCGGCAAGCCTTGGATGGTTTCGGATGAATGTAAGCTGATGATCGCTCGCGATCTTCGATCAAAGGGTTGCCCTCGAATAGTGTGAGATGAGAAGGCCGCCGATTTGAATTCGACGGCCTTTCTCTTGATCTGTTCGACTGTGGTCAGTCACCGCCACCACCACCGTCGCCTCCGCTGGAGGAGTCGCTACTACTGCAATGGCCATCAGATGACGAAAAGCCATAGATATGCCCATCCGAGCTGCTGGAACTGAGGTTGTAATAGCTGCTGTTGTTCCTAGAGGCGGTCGAACCTTGCTTGAGGCGTGCTTTATTAGATTCGTGCATTTCCGCCCAAATTAGTACGACTATTAGGCCGACGAGCACGAGGATCGCAACGATATAAATCACGAGTTCAGTAGGTGATAAATCCATCGAATTTCCTTTCAGAAAATAGTCGGTGGACGTGTTCACGGTGTCAAATTAATTCTGTGCGAATTCACTCGTTGTCGTGTGAGTCGCGACGATGCTTTAGCCAAACATCGATCAGAACATAGGCGACGAGCAGAGCTGCGCTAATTAAGAGGAATTGACTTGCGAACGACACGAATTCAAATTGTCGTGCTGGATCAGAGGTGACATTGAAGACCGCGTCGGTAAAACTGTACGACTTAGGAACGGGCATGATGCTAACTCCTTCGACCTCATGAAGGAATTATTGGTCTCAAGGTTTGAAATTGGAAGTCCGGCCGATCAACTCGTCTATAATTTCGTCAGTCTCTCTGAAACCAGGCGAACCAATTTCCCAGTCTGTCATGTCGAGCAGCGGAAGGTTCATTGCATCAGTAATCGCCTTGATGGCTGTGAACCGCTCTCCTGTATGGTCCAGATCGTCATCCTGAAAGCCGATTGCGACTACGCTGCCCTTCGAGATGGGGCCTTCAATGAAGACCTCGTCTGTTGTGCTGTGTGTTCGCTTTCTCGCCTGAAGTAAGCTTTCAAGGATTGGTTCGATTGGCTTTCCGGCCTTGCGAGCGTTTCTGATCGCCTTGGTCAGGTGGTAGGTTTCCCCTGATTCAAGATCATACAGTGGCGCTTCAATCGTCGAGCGCTCGATAATCAGGCAGGGTTCTCGGTGAAGTTCTTCATCTGGATGCCACAGCATTGGTTCTTGGCAGGTCGAAATGCCTTTCCCGTAACGCTTTTCGTCAAACAGATAGTGTGTCCAGTACGGCTTCATGACCCCAGACTTCGCGAGGCGCTGCAGGCGCTCGATGGATGTCCAGTGAAAGAGGTACTTGTTTTCGGGAAGTGTGGTCATGGGCCTGCTCTGTCTGCTGTTTGCATTAGATCGCAGGTGGATGCAAGGAGCATGTTTGCGTCGTCGTAAGCGCGCCGAGCTGGGTAGGCCGAGGGAGATGCTAAGCCGATCTGCGAAAAAAAGTTCTGAAGGATCATTTTTAGTATTGACGACACATTGCAAAATGCAATATGGTCAATATCAACGAACTCCCTTGCTTTGGGTTATCTTTTGAAACGATACAACCCCATTGCGTCCAACGCGTTCGTTACTCATTTCTGTGCTGGACCGAACTCCTGATTTTCGGTTTTCCAAGCAGTCGGTCGCGAGTTCGAGTCTCGCCTTCCGCTTCATTATGCGGGAGTAGCTCAGGTGGTAGAGCAACAGCCTCGGGCGCAAGCCCAATCGATGTCGCCCCGCGTTCGTTCCAGCACAGAAATTAGCCTCTAATCGAGGCTTTTCACGATAAAATCTTCCCATTCATCATCAGGTGTTTCTCTAATAGCGACCTCCTGAGGCAGCTTGTAGACGCAGTCATTGTCTTCCTGCATGCCTCGGAGCAGTTTCTTTGCCGCATCGATCTTGTTTTCAGTGGGGTAGACCAGGTAAATGTCGTCGTGAAAATATGCTTCCCATACGTCGTCTGCCATCACAATGCCTTTTCTCTTCGAGTGACCATTCCATTATGATGCAGGATTGCTCGGCCAGGCAAAACTGAGGTCCCGCCGATAAAAATGTAAAAATCTCAAAATTAGCACTTGCACGACATTGCAAAATGCAATATCAATATATGCATAGCTTGACGCAAGCGAACTCCCCGCATTGGGTTATCACTTGAAATGATTAGCTCCCATTGCAATTAACGCGTTCGTTTCGTCGGTTTACAGAGTGTGCGAACTCCCTGGCTTTCGGTTATCGCCTTCTAAGCGGGTAACGCAGGTTCGAATCCTGCACACCGTCGATTTGATGGTGTTCGTCTAGCGGTAGGACACCTAAAACATCGATGCCTAAACCGCGTTCGCACACTCTGTAAGTTGACGAGACGGCGCAAACCAAAAGAAAGGTTTGAACATGTCTTATGCTGATCTCGTTCGTAAGGATTCCATCCCTCAGAGTGAGCCTCTCGATGCGCGCCAGGTAAAGAACAACGCTGGTGGCTTCGTTTATGCACTCGACATCTGGGGTCGCCTTCAGCGTTTCCTCATCCTCGGTTCTGATGCGCAGACCTATTACGAGTCCGCTCGCAAGCTGACCCGTGACAATGCTGCTGTCATCGAGCAGTGCTGGGCGGCGGACTATGCTCGTACCGCGCAGGCTATCATCGATATTTCTGTCGCTGGTCGTGCTCCGAAGAACAGCCCTGCGATCTTCGCACTGGCACTCGGCACCCTGTCTGAGAGCGTTGATGCTCGCCGTGCAGCGTTGGCCGCTGTCGATCAGGTTTGCCGTACTGCGTCTCACCTGTTCGAGTTCGCGTCGACCCTCGATGCTCTCGGCCGTGGTTTCGGTCGTTCGGTCCAGCGTACTGTTCAGAACTGGTATGAGTCCCGTCCGGTCGACAAGCTCGGCTATCAGATGGCTAAGTATCGTGAGCGCTACGGCTATTCTCACGAGCGCCTGATCAAGCGTGCTCGCCCGAAGGCAGAGGATGGTGACGCGCAGCGTGTCGCTCTCTATCGTTGGGCAATCGGTCGCGATCATGATGCTGGTGCGCTTCCTGACGTCGTCGTTGGTCATCTGGCCGCGATGAAGGCAGAGACTGCATCCGAGCTGATCCCGCTCATCGAGAAGTATCGTTTGACTTGGGAGGCTGTGCCAACCTGGGCGCTAAAGGACGAGAAGGTTTGGGAGGCTCTTCTGCCGAATCTCGGTCTGACGGCTCTTCTGCGCAACTTGTCTACGCTGACTTCGGTTGGCGTGATCAAGCCGCTCGGCAAGCATAATGCTTTCGTCGAGGACCGTTTGACCGATGCGAAGCAGATCAAGGACGCTCGTGTGCACCCGTACGCGATCCTTCAGGGTCTGACCGCATACGGCATGGGTCGCGCAGTGAAGGGTGATCGTACGTGGACTCCGGTCTCTACGATCAAGGATGCGCTGGACGACGCTTTCTACAAGGCGTTCGACAACGTGGTCCCGACTGGCAAGCGTCACCTGTTGGCGATTGATGTGTCGGGTTCCATGACGTCTTCGATGATTGGCGGTATCGTCAGTGCTCGTGCAGCGTCGGCTGCAATGTCGCTGGTGACTGCACGTACTGAGAAGCAACATCACTTCTGCGCTTTTGCGGGCGGTATTACTCCGCTTGATATCAGCCCGAAGATGAGGCTTCCAGATGTCAATAAGACGCTAGGCGGCTTCCCGTTCCAGCGTACTGACTGCGCGCAGCCGATGCTCTACGCCCTCAGCAAGGGTCTCGAAGTAGATGCCTTTGTCATCTATACGGACAACGACACTTGGTCTGGTTCCATCCATCCGATGGAGGCTCTCAAGCGTTACCGTAAGGCGACGGGTATCAACGCGAAGCTGGTTGTTGTAGGCATGACGTCGACGGGCTTCACGATTGCCGATCCAAAGGATACGGGTTCGCTCGATATCGTTGGTTTCGACAGCAGTGCAGTTTCGGTCATGGGAGATTTCATCCGCTCATGACCCCGTACGAACTTGAGAGCGCTGGCGAAAGGCTTTTCGGTGAAAACTGGAAAGGACTGATCGCTGACGCTCTCGGGATCGATGCATCGACAAGATGGCGAATGCTTCAAAGAGGCAAGATACCAGGCCCCGTTGCCGCAGCAGTCACTTCATGGCTGGTGCTGCATGGGGCCTTCGGCATTCTGCCGCCGTTCAAACCTATGGGGCCGTACAGATCTGAAGACGGCAAAAACCTGGGCTTGATCTCAGAGGACGACGGCCTGGATATCGGGCAGATGGCCGAAAGCATCTTCGGCGAGCACTGGAAAACGGCATTATCCGAACATCTGGGCGTCAATTATTCAACGCTCTGGCGGCAAATGGATGCTGGTGAATACCCTGCCCCGGTCATTGTTGCCCTTAGAGCATGGCAACTCCTTTTCGATCTTGAAGAGCCAATTCCGTCACCGGAATCCAAGACCGAGACCGGAAAGCAGACTTCGCAGAAGAAGCCCAAGGCCTCGAAATATGCGAAGCTGATGTCAGACTAACGTCCGGCTCGAAATCCAAACACCGGAAATCTCAGCCTTTGCGCATGGGCGCGGTCGATAAGCGTCGACGCGCTCGAAGGGCAAGCGGATTGCTCCCAAGTTTTGAAGGCTGGCTAACAGGCATGTTCGGGAGATTTTTTGTGAATGGGTGAAGCGGTTCTCGACTGCTAATGCCTTCTGCATAATTAAGGTCAGATTTTAACGAAAACTCCTCTTCTGATATCCCGAATGGGGTAATTTATAGCGATAAATTACCCCTGCTGGCTATATTTAAATGGTGAATAATCCCGCATTCGGGTTATTTCCAAAATTATTTGCATATTTATGAAGAAAAATATTGACCACCTTAGATATTAATGGCATTAAGGCCGCGAATTGAGCGCGACACAAAATAATTCGCGCCAAAAAAGGAGAGATTTAAAGATGACGAATATGACCGCTGACATCACCGCCGTATCTTCTTTTGCTCAGGAACTGGTTACGGAAACGAATTCGAAGGGCCTGAAGGATTCGGTTTCGATCTCGGCTCTTAACGTGACCGTCAACGTCGGCCGTGCCGTTCTACAGCGCGCTATGGATTTCAAGACCAAGCAGGACGCTCTTTTCGAAGGCATCGCCAACGCCTACGAAGCATATGATCTGGGTGAAGCCGCTTCCGTCGATGTCAATATCGGTCTCGGCAAAAATGGTTTTGTCACCATCACCGACAAGGCTCGCGGCATGGATCGCAAGGACCTTGAGCGCTTTTTCTCTCTTCATGCTCACACAGAACGTCGCGTTGGCGGCCGTAATCTACGAGGCTACAACGGCACGGGTAAGGTTGCCCCGCTGGTTGTCGGACGCACCATGCGCGTTGACTCCGTTCGCAACGGTTTCCGCAACGTTGTCGTTCTAACCCTGGACGCAGTTGAAAAGGCTGCTCGCACCAACACGCCAATCGATCTCAAGGAACTGGTCATCAACGAAGTGACCAATGAGCCGAACGGCACCTCGATCACCATTTCCAAGCTTCATTCCGGTTTCAAGGCCGAAGATATTCGCGACGTTCGCGAAAAGATCGCCCTCGAAATGATGATGTGGATGAAGGGCGCTAACATCACCGTCAATGGCGAAGCTGTCGATGCACAGAAGGTTGCTTTCGACGAGGAACATTTCGTGACCTCTGATTGCGGCAACTTCAAAGCCCACATCATGTACCGCGCTGGATCGCACCCTGAAGAATTGGCTTACACCTACATCACCTGCGGCCCGATCTTCGTTGCGCGTGAAAACTTCGGCAAGGAAGGCCACAAGTTCTCGAACAAGGTCCACGCTGTTATTTCGACGACCGATGCGTGGGCTGAAGAGCACTTCAATCATCGCCGCGAACGCTTCGTTTCGGAAAGCCGCGACCTCAAGCTCAAGACTTCGGACGCCAAGGCTCGTGAAGTCCGCGACTTCGCCATCAAGGCAGTCGGCGACTACATGAAGAAGCTGGTCGACGAAGAGGAACAGCGCCGCAAGGAAGAAGACAACAAGCTCCTGCGCGAGTGGGAATCTGACCTCAGTCGCTCGTTCTCCTCGATGTGGGACCTCGGTGGCAAGCGTGAGCGTCAGGAAGCGAAGAAGGAAAACCCTGCCGAGCCGCGTGAGCGCGTGAAGCGTGATGCTCAGGCCGAGCGCAAGACCAAGGTGAGCCTAGTTTTCGATTACTACGATCACGACCTCCCATACCAGATCAATGAGGAGGCTCGCTTCATCGAAATCAACCTCAACCACGAGCATGCACGTTGCCTGCCGAAGGTCGAAGACGATCCGACGCGTCGTCAGGCTCTCATGGACGTTGCCATGGATGCCTTCGTTGAACTCAAGACCAAGCTTGCGCTGGCACAGGAGTTCGAGACCGTCGCCATGACTGATCCTCGTGAGTTGATGAAGAAGTATGCCGAAGCTTCTCGCGCCCTGAAGGCTGACATTAAGTCCCGTTTTGTCGAGCGCTACCGCGCGTTCGCCACGATCCGTTCGGCGTAACCCCTCCCAAGCGCTGAACGCAGAGGCCCCCGTTTCCTCCTCCTTTGCGGGGGCCTCTTTCCCTCTTTCTAACGACACAAGGTGATGATCATGGACAACAATTCGAAGCTTATTCCCGCAGATCTATTCAAGGCTGGCCTTTTCCGTACTTCCTGGTTGCCAGAGGGTCTGGGAGCTTCGAACATGGTCTCGCTCGATGATGGCTGGAGTGTTGTTCTCGATCACAACACCGCCGCTGCTGAAGCTCTATATCGCATCGCAGACGCCATCGATGTCGTCATTCCTTACGAGGACCTGGCCAAGGGTGTGTCGAAGAACATTTTCCATCTGGTTCCATCGCTGAAGGAGGCATTCATCTCCTATCCGTCGTATGAGGCACTGAAGAAGCTTGCTGAGTTCGTCGGAATGGAAGTCACCGAAAAGGGCTTTAACCCCAATACGATGCGCGAAGTTCTTCCTATGTCGGATGATGAGCAGCGCCTGCAGGGCCTGCTGCTTGCGACCCTTGACGGTCACTGCGCTGCCGCTCGCCTCGTTCACCAGTTCGGTTGGTCCGGCCGCCGCACTCATTTCAACGATCACTTTCTGCCAACCGTGCCTTTCGTGATCCACGACAAGAAGCAGCCTGTGAAGCTCTTGGGCTATGAGCCGCATCCGAAGCTCCACAATGTCGACGACCAGGGCCGCTTTATCGGTATCGAAATTTCGGAGTGCGGCAACCGCTGCCTGCTCGAATTTATTGTCTCGGAACAGGCGGTCGAGGGCAACTCCTTCAACGTTTCGGTTGCCGCCAAGGAAGCCGTCGCTGGTCGCTATACCGAAGTGAAGTCGGGCATCGATCTGTCGTTCTCGCTGGAGCGCAAGAACGCCCGTAAGTTCTCCGGCATGGGTCGCGTCGTCCGCAACCTCTATCCGGAATACATCGCTGGCCAGACGGCTTGGGTGGTCCTCGATAAGGAGGAAGGGAAGGCTCTCGTTGAGCTGCACGAGACGAGCGATTTCGATGCTCGTTCTCGTATGCGCGATATCCTTCGCGACGGCATCGACAGCGTCAATAAGCCGTCCATGTCGATGTAGGTGAGATTAAATCGTTAGACGAGCTTTAAAGGCGAGAGGATTGAGTTCCCTCGCCTTTTTGATTCAGATTTCCTGAAATCCCATCGTTGCACACAGCAACACCTTGCCATCCTTGACGATGATGTCACCCATCGAAGTGCTCCGGCGACCGTACTTTTTTCCGTCTGGTCCGGCGTGAAAATTAGGTTCCGTGGGAGAGATTATGCTTGGCGGATCAAGGCTCCAGCTGTCGCTCACGACACCGTTTTGCGTAGCCTTGTACACCTCTTCGATGTCGTCCGCGTCCGATGTGGCGACAAGCTCGTATAACTCGCCTTCGTCAAACAGTTTGCGAACGAAGGTGCGGTCGTCAGCCGCCAACGGCGAGATGATTTTGAAGTGATCGTCTCTGCTTCTGGCGGACGATTTTTCCCAATCGAGATGATAAAGTTGCATGCGTGGCCTCCAAGGCCTGACTATAGCTTCAGGCGATGAAGGATCTCAAGACTGGGATTAGGCTTTCTGCAGGTGGTGAGCGCCTCCGGAGAAGCGCTCTCTCACCCTGTTCTTATTTTTGGAAGAGCGATGCCACCATCAGGTCCAGATCATCCCAGACATGAATATTCGGGCGTTCAAGCTTGCCCTGCACTTCGACGTCAAGGCGGCGCTGGTATTCAGGGTGTGTGCCGACGATCAGCTTCCGTTCGGAAACCAGAAACTTGCCGTATTCAAGTAGTGTGATCGGGCAGAGCGTCTCCTTGGGGAACCAAAAGAGGATCGTCTCGGAGCGTGCAAGGTGCTCGTGCTCCCAGATGATCTGCTTTCTGGACTCCTCGGCCTCGTCATCCATATTCCAGCCATTCCGACGCGGATTGAAAATCGTGTAGTCCGTATGCTCAAGCAGCATCTCTGCGACTGGCGATTGCCAGTCAGGACAATTGGAGATGCCGCCCGCGAGGAATAAGGTGTTTGTTGTCTGGGTTGAGACGGCTGGAGACGTTATTAATTTACCCAAAGCTCCATCCTTTAAATTAGGCGATTTAGAAGCTCTTTTGAAGCATCAGCGCCTTCTAGACGTTTATGAATGCCGACCTTGGTCAAGGCTGAAATGATCAGCGGAATATCTTTATCAGCCACATTGAGATCGCTGAAGATCGCGTTAGCTTCATCGATATTCAGGCTGTTGTGCTGTTTTACATCCGAAGCCATTCGCTGTTTCGCGACGTTGTAGGCCTTGTTCGCCTTCGACTCTTCTTCGAACAGGATGACTCTGGCCTGGTATTCTGCGATGAGACGATGGTCTTCGTCCGTCAGTGGGTGGACTTCAGTGACATCTTCCCAATTCATGATGCGAGCTGAGCTGAAAAGCCCATACGGATTCGCCATGATCTTTGCGTCGTCTTTGTTTTTGTCCAGATAGAGATGGAGCTGCCCCTCTTCGTCGAGACAATTGTCAATTCTGGCGATCCCTGTATAGGCGAGATCGTCACTGATGTTGAAAGTCACACGGCCATATTCTCCCTCGAACGGACGTTTTGGTGCCCATCCTTTTTTCCACTGCTTTACCGTTCGATTGAAGACGGATTGGTGATGAGCAATGAAGCTTTCCAGGTCCTCGATAGTGTCGTCATCAGTGTCGATTTTGGCATACCGAGCAAGGGCATGGGCGTCGATTGTGCCGTATCTGGCTGCCTCAGCCAGGCTCTTTGTAAGGGACTTTGCACCTGCCTCGGTATAGAAATAATCTTCCCGCTTGAGGTGATCGAGATTCTTTTCCACCCATTCTTCGGCCGCTACTTGGCAAATCAATTCATCAGTCAGGTTTGGTCGTTTCATCGGGAACTCCTTTAAAATAAACATTGCGCCAAATAAGTGGGTCGTCAACATTTATTGACTAATTATGGCATCGTTCCCAGTGTTTGGCGGTAAACGCTTTTCGTGCCGATTTCGAAACAAAGCTTGCATTGTATTCAGCCACGGTGGGCGTGTCCTCAAACTTGTAACTCTTGTAATCCCATTTAGTGAATTCGCGGGCTGCATAATGTGTGGCAATCACAGCTCGCTGGTTATTCGCGAGAAGGACTTCCGCTTCCGACCGGAGGTATTTTTGGAAGTCAGTTCGCTCCACAATATGAATGTCGGCAGTAAGGGAGGTCGTTGGCATCGGTGTTTCAACCAGCTTAATGACCACGGTGGGCGCGATTTGTTGAAGACGCTGTATTAGTTCATGAATGTATTCATTTTCGTGTCTCTGCAGAATCTGGATCATGAAAACAGGCATTCTGCGCTCTTCAAACCAGAGGCTTTCGGCTGTTTCTACAATCGCTTGAAGCACGCGTTCCGCATCTCTGTACTTATATATTGTAGGCGGACCATCCAATTGGACTATCGTTTTCTTTCCGGCCCTCATCGCAGCTACAATGGTTTCGATCTGCTTGCTGACTTTGAATTTTTTATAGTTATCGTCGTACTTGATGGGGGTGTGAACTATACTGTCTCCGCTTAAAGTCCAGTCATTACGATTTAGATTAAAACGCCCTGATTCGTGACGGTGATACATCTCGATGGGAAAGAGCGAAGTCCAGAATTCTACTGTCGGTTCATCAACGTATTCGGCCCAGGTGCATATTCTACGGATATGGTCCTGCATAGGGCTGTGTATGCCTGAATCGAGCAGAATGGATTTCCCATTTGCCAACTCTTCGCGGATATCGATCATTTTTGCCTCGGGCGCTCTCACAATCCCAAGAATATTCTTAGCAAACCATTCGTGCATATCGCCCTCAATTAAATCCTGTGACTAAATGTGGGCGAATAAATTTGGTCTCTCAAGACAATTGTGAACCCATTCAAATTTTTGGGCTGTTTTCAGGTAATTCCCATTCACCGCGCAACGTGTCTCCGCAATTGAACTCTGAAGAGGCATTCAGTAAGGGCGAGTTCGCAAGGGCATCCATTGCTTCTTTGCAGGCAGCGAGATGTTCATCCTTTAAACCTGCAGACCAGACATCGCCCCAGTCGGCGCACCATCCACATTCGCCTATTGCGCCTTCGATGTTGTCATCTAGCATGGCAGCTTCGATGACACGCGGATCGCAGACGTAGGAGACCACATACTTGGATAAATCCGCAATTTCCTCGGCGATGATGGCAATCTCCTGCTCGTCTTGGCCGAAGCCGCCGCCCTCGTATGTCTTGTCGGTGTGCGAAACGAGTTCGAAGTCCTGAGCGAGCTTCTCGCGGTCAAGCACGATGACGCCGCCCTCTCCCCAGTGGCACGCATATTCGATGAAGCTTTTCGCAACGTCGAAGCTCTCGGTCGTGCGAGGACCATGCGGTTCGTTTGGTTTATCCCAATAGACACCTTCGAGGAGCGAATTGGTGTGAGCGATGTTGGCGAGTGCGTAGATGCTCGTCCCGTGAAATAGGTATTTAGAACTCAATTGGATGTCTCCTCTCGGTGTTCAGGAATTATCATTTCAGACACTCGCAAGGCTCAAGTTGAACCTTGTGGCCAACGGTTTACGAGAGGACAATGTGGGAATGCTAAATTAGGTGGAGGGGTTATGTCATTACGAGAGATGATGTCTGAGCTAGTAGTTAATCGGAAGTCGGCATGCGCTCCGAGAGACATTATTGTTGCTCACTCAGACGATGATGAAATGCGGAAAGGATTGTCCGTTCCGTTGAAATCTATCGATGGCGAGAATAGATCATTTATGATCGAGTATGTTGACTCGAAAGGAGATTTCTCGGCGAGGAGAATAACGATAAATCGACTTGAGGTGGACGAGAGTAATGTTGTTATTCATGCATTTTGCCACGAGCGAGGAGCACAGCGAACATTCATTATGAGCAGAATTGCCGCGATTATAGACTTCGACGGTGTTGTCCATGACGATGTCGCTGCCTTCATTTCAGAGAATTTTGGAAATCAAATTAGATTCATCGCAGACAAGCATGCGTCAGAGAGAGCCTGGGAGACGTTTAAGTCCTGCGTGATTCCAGATATCGATATTCTGCTAGCCGTGAGCATTGCCGATGGCAAAAAATCAAAGCACGAATCCGAAGCTATCGTTGATATAGGGGTGAAGTTGGCAGCTGATGAAGGCATACACCTTGATCAGGAAAACGAGAAAAGATTTCTGGGTTATGTGAAGCGTGTTCGTCCGGATTTGGACGCGATTGATCGCGCTTGCCGCACTGTGTTCGGTCGAGGAAAATCTCGAAACGTGAAGCTTCTAAACGCTGTCGTTAGAGTGATGGATGCCGATGGAAAGCGAGATGATGAAGAAATTATATTTTTAGAGCGCTTCTGCAAATATATCACAGGGATGCCTCTGTCTCACTTTGCAAGGAAACCAAGGCCTGAATCTGGCTTAAATAAAAACTGACTGCATTCTATTAACTCTAAATGAGGTTTTATTTCAATGAGGTTGACATGGCGCAAGGTGTAGAAAAGAAGGCGAAGTTGATCGAGAGTTTGGCTGGCACCATGACAGACAATATGTGGGGCGATGACATTCTGCAGCGATGCCGTCTAATCAGGGAGGCTCTCGAAGAGATCGAGAAAAGTGCTCTCAGCGCACGCAGCGGAGAGCACTTTTCCAGGTAATTCAGGCGCTGGTCGTTTCTCAGGCAACCTCAGAGTAAGTCGCGGTCGAGTAATGCTAGGCGAGTCATAGTCAATTGCCTGCGGATGGCGGAAATGATTTAAGAGCGCCAACTAAGGAGCACTCAATGAGCGAATATTCCAAATTTGGCTACTGGTTCTCGCCGCAGGCTAATGTTTTCGGCCTCGACCTTCCGCAATCCCATGCAGAAGTCATTGCCAATTTGGGAGTTTTTGATCTGCCAGGTGCATCGCCTGACGAGGTCATGCGTCACGCCATTGAACAAGGCTGGATTGCTGTTTCCATCTCGCCAGTCGGCAATAGCCTTGGAATCCGTGTTCGTGATCATCTGCCTGAAAAGGGCGCGCTCATGCGAATGAAGTCTGTGCTGAAGGATGATGGTCTCTTTGACATTATCGTGCACACGGATAAGGACAGCGGCACCGTCAAAACGGTCATCGAGCGTCTTCAGAAAATTGAACGTGACTCAATGACCTATCCGAATATCGAAGATGAGATCGCCTTTCATGTCCGGATGGTTGAACGACGCCGTGCGAATATGCGCTGGTACGATTTCGTGGCCAAGCGGTTCGACATCCAAAAGGTCGATTTGGACGGCCTGCGTGCTGCACTGACGGACGTAAGGAAGCTTCCCTATCAAGCCAATGAGATTGTTTTGAACTCCGCACTCCGTCGCGGCGCGAGCGTCGATGAATTCATGTCTGTCGTTACCGAGGCAAGCCAAAAGCTGACAGCTTGTGGTGAAAAGATTGCTGGTACGCTCAATGACGCTTTTAATCGCTCAATGGGCTTCGATGACTGGCAACCTTCGCCAGACTTCCCTGAATATAATTTGTCCGGCTCGTTGGGAGAGCAGCTGATCGTGGTAAAGAAGCTTCGCGAGGAAACCGCAGTCGCTCAGGCCGTGCTTGATAACCATAAGCAAGTCATCGTGCCGATTGCTCCGCTGGTTCAGGCCATTAATTCGGCATCTTCTTTCGCCAACAGCCTCGGCTCGAATATGCGAGTGATGATGAAGGAGCTTGAAAAGGCGCGAGCTAACGACGAAGGCCTTGAACGCATGCAATCTATTGCCGATTACTATATCGGCCATGAGTGCACCGTCGCCCTCGGCATCTCGGATACGGCTCTTGGGAAGGTCGAAGTGGCTATTGCCGTCGTCGAGGCCAATCAGAGGTCGGCCAATGCCTAAGGTCGAACAGGTTTATTCACCATATGGCTATTGGTTCTCGCCTGCAGGCGATGTCTATGCACTCGAAAACCCGCAGGAGCATGCGAAGGTTATTACCGACATGGGCGTCTTCGACATGCCGGATGTGGACCCCAACCATGTATTGCTGCACGCTATCGAACAGGGGTGGATTGCTGTCTCGATTTCGCCAGTTGGTACCAGCATCGGCATTCGCGTTCGCCAGGATTTGCCAGAGCGTTTTGCGCTGAAGAGCTTGCAAAGGGTCCTTAAGGCGGATGGCTTGCTCGACGTCGTGGTGCACACCGATCATGAAAGTGGAACAGCATCTGAAGTTATTGCGCGCTTGCGGGAGTATGAGCGCGACAGCAAATCTTTCCCGAACATCGAGGATCAGATTGCGGACGTACTGAAAGATATCAGGCGGCTGCGTGAGGCCGATGCGTTCGAGAAGCATATTTTGGCGGTGCCGCTCGATACCAAGTTTGATGTTGCGCAAGCCGTGAAAATCCAGACCACTGTTAAACAACTGCTCGATGACGGCTATTCCGTTGTCAGCAGTGAATACGGTTCCCGTGTCAGCGATTTTGATGCTCAGTTGAAGCTGATGCGCGAAATGGGAGCCAAGCTGGTCGGTTTTGCTGATGAAATCGTCGCGAAGGTCGACCCCCTGTTTAATGAGATGATCGGATATGCGCCTCCATCTATCAATGAAAGCGATCCTGAGCACCTGCATGTCGAGCCAGCAGAAGCCCATCTCGTGCATCTCATCAATGTGCGTCGTGATCTTGAAAATTCCGCAACGAGTAAATCGATGACATTTATGATGCAAAACTTCAAGGCGCTGTGGGATTTTCGTGCTGCCGCAGAGACGCTTAAGGCTTCGATCAGGCTTGTACGCGTGTACATCGACCGTATGGAAAAAGCCTCTGAGAATGTAACAACGCTCAAGGATTTGCACAGTAGTGCTTCGTATTACATCGGGCACGAGTGCGCACGTACGTTCAGCGTCGGGCGATCCCATTATTTAAAGCAATTCCATAATGCGGTTGTCGAATTAGGCAAGGCGGGTTGATTTTCGTGAAATTGCGGATATTGCGCCCGTTTTTCTTTGCTTAATATCTTGTCAAATCCACAAAATTGCGAGCATCATGGATCAATTGCGAAATTCTCGCGTAAACCCGTGGAAGAGAAATAATGACAGACCTGATTGAAAACCTGCCTGTGCCCGAAAAGGCGGGCCTTAATGTGGATGCCAAGCCACAGGAAGACGTGCGTGTCGACGCCAAGAAGGCGGAAGAGGTTTTGGACATCTACCATGACCGCCAGGCTCGCGCTGTTGCAGGTGTTGGTATCGCGGAACGCAAGGTTCTGGAGCAGTGGCTCGGAAAGGGCTTCACTGATCGTCTACGTGACGCTGATGCCGGAATTATCTATCGCTCTTTGACGAACCTGCCGCGTCCGGCCGCGCAGGGAAGCTTCGTCTGGAACGTGATCACAGATCCTGCAAGCGTTCGGTCAGCCCTTCAGGCTATTTCTGACATCAAGGCGTTCAGTGCTCAGACCGTTGTCATCGCTGACAAGATTGGCGCTAACAATCATTTCCGTGAAGCTATAGAAAAGTTCGACGCCGCGCGCTCGGCTCCACTTCGGCAGCTTGTCGACAAGATGAGCGGGAATGTTGCTGGTCTGCGTGATTTCGTGGATCGCGTCCAGTATCTGCGAGATCGCGCTCAGACCGTCTTCATGATCGAAGACTTGTCTGTGGAAGCCATGTTGACGATCTTTGCCGCTTCGCACTCCATCGTAGCGTCCGAAGATTTCATCAGCGAGAGCATTTCCATCTCGCAGTTCCCTCAGGGTGACATTCTGGACAAGCTGGAAGTCGCACGTGGCCTGGTCGTCGCCGCTTCCAATGACGTGAAGCGCATCTGCGGCGTGGCTCCGGTTCTATTCTCGGAAACGGCTCTTGCAGGCGCTATCCGCTCGGTCAAGCACATGCGTCCTGGCGACTTCGTCTACGTAATCGAGGCGCTCGGTGGTGCTCTGGAAGGCGAAGAGAACATCGATAGCGCAATCAAGGCATTCGTTGACTACATGGATGCCTATGCCGACATGAAGCGTGAGATCGTTTCGTGGGGCTATTCGGAAGACGAAATCTCTGCACTGATCTCCTATGCCCTCATTCAGCGTCATCTGCGTACCGCCGCCGAAGAGCTGGGTATTGATTTCTCTCGCATTGAAATTTTCCTCCGGCTCAACCGCCCAGATGACGGCTCAGAAGAGGGGCACAACGCATTCCGCAACCACGTGATGCAGTTCTTCAAGGAAATGGCGAAGGATGGTGTGTCTGGCCGCCTGATCGCGGTTTGCGCGAACAAGCAGACCATGCTGTCGAAGGTTTATGAGACGATTTATCGTGCAGCCATCGAACGCGAATATTTCCTGCAGGTCGGCCAGCGTATCATTGACGTCTATCACGATGTCACCATTGGCGAAGTGGTCGAAGTCATCGCTCAGGAACCCGAGCTTCGTAAGGCCAATGAGGCGATCCGTAATCTTGGTGTCGAGACTGCGGATGAGCTGACGGAGCTTGAAGCTCACGTCGAATGGGCGATTGCTGCCAACTCTTTGCCAGTACCTTCGGATGCAATCACGAAGCTGATCGAAAGCCGTGGTCAGATCTTGCCGCCTCGGGTTTGAAGGTAGGCATCCATACTTCAACATGGGCGGGCATTTGCTCGCCCTTTTCATTTGGACGGATATCGAAGGTTACAGGATCATCCCGTGCTTGTTGATTTCGTCATCAGCGTTGAGGATGATGCATCCACAAACGACGGCGCTGAACAATGATCACTGGAATCGAACTGAAGCAGGAAGCGAAGGAGATCCTTCCAAAGGCGCTCGAAGAAGCGCGGTTGGCTTGGTATCAGGCTGGAAACTACGACGACCAATGGCTTTCCAATGCGGAAGAAGCCATCAAGGACCTGATCGTCGATATTGATGCCCCTGCCCCTATAAATCCTCACTATTCAAAAATGGCGGAACTGGCTGCCGAGTTGGTCTATCTGAGTTGGCATCACGAGGACGAACTATCGTGCACACTCGGCATTCTGAAGAACGACGACTGCAGAAATATCTCAATCCGAGACGTCAAGGGCCTGAACCGCATCTACGGCTTCTACAGGGCGATCTGCGATGATCACAGTTATACGTTGAGCGCTCCTGCTGACAAACCCATCATCACGATGGACGATTTTGACGTTCTGATATCACCAAATTCATTGGTGGAAGAGTTGCAGAAATATCGTGCTGAGCTGATGGCTGAAGTGGGGTTGAAGCCTTAAGAGGCTGGACGCGGGCGCATTTTGAAGAGTTTTGAGAGCGACGATCCGCAAAACAGAAGTCTGCGGCGGAATGCGGAGCCTGTCTCTGCCATTATGTGATCCCGGCTATTTGCACCGCCCAGGACGACGGGTTCTTTCAGGAAGTATGCTTCTTCTTCGGTCCAGGCAGGCGGTTGAGAGCCAGTTAGCAATGCGAGATTTTCAGCGAGGCCTGCGAGATGGGCCATATGTGCCGGACTGTGCAGGTCAATCGGCGCGTCTTCATAAAAACTGCTGGGTATCTGATAAAAGCCGTATCTCGTTTCCGGCGCATCGGTCGAATTAATGACCTCGTCTATGAATTCCTTGACCGCGCATGTGTAGTCATGCCCGTTGAGGACACTATGAGCAACTTCAGCAATGCTTTTTGGTTTCGGCGAAAAATGTGATTCAAGAGACATATGGCTTAGCATGTATGGCTGATAAATCGCTGTCAACAGGATTCACCAGCCAATCATGGGACTATACTCCTCACCAGCCTGCTGTGATGCAATTATGTCATTCAAGATGGCTACATCACGCTGAGAGAGTTTATCCGAAGGGAAAAATTTGTCGAACCACTCGATTGCCTTATCGGCATTCGAAATGCCGCAATGTTCTAGCAAAAGCCATATATCCTTGATGTCGTTTCCTTCAAACGAGGAGCGTGGGCTTTTCATCTTCATGGCCAGAACATATTCAGGTGTGGCAGTAAATACGCGCAGGCCAGGCTTCTCAGGTGGAAAATCACCGAGAAAGCTGTATTCCGGATTCTCGGAAGCTATGACTTCGGTAACATCGGCGAACCAATTACCGGAAAGTCCGTATTCCTCCCCAATTTCGACAGCGATCTGTTCAAGGTCATTGTTGTTTTCGCTTATATTCAGATAGTCGATATCCTTGGTGGATTGGCGGCCGTCGATGGTGAAAAGTAGTGAAGAACCGCCATAGAGTGCGATTTCGGAGGTCACGTTTTTAGCCGCAAGGCCTTCTCCGAGTTTAAACAACAGTTCTCTCGCAAGCTGCGCGTCGAGATAGCGGTTCCCGTCCATGGCGTTGTCCAATAATTAGGTTCTTTGATTATGAACCTCAATTTTGAAAGCCACAGCCGAATAATGGCTTTTATTGCTCGACGCGGGGTAAAGACGCAGGATGCAGTCATGAACGCAATCGCAGACAACGTTTCTGCTTCCCTGCCTGAGCGTTATAGCCCGAAGAAAGCTGAAATCTGGCACTAGGCGAAGACCTTATTGATCAAGCCTGAGTTATTTCTGGCATTATTTGGATTATATACCTTGATATAGGTCCCGTTTTTCCCATATAAGCCTCATCCATTTCAATTTAGGAGAGGCAATAAATGGCGAAAATTATTGGCATCGATCTAGGTACGACGAATTCGTGCGTTGCCGTCATGGACGGTTCGAACGCGAAAATTATCGAAAACGAAATGGGCGCTCGAACGACCCCGTCTGTCGTTGGTTTTTCCGATGGCGGCGAACAGCTCGTTGGACAGCCAGCTCGCGCTCAGTCTGTCATGAACCCTTCGGGCACGATCTTCGCGGTCAAGCGTCTCATTGGGCGTCGGTTTGAGAAGTCGTTGAACAACCTTCCTTACGCTGTCGTCGCTGGTTCGAACGGTGACGCATGGGTTGAAGTCGAAGGCAAAAAGTATTCCCCATCAGAAATCTCGGCGATCACTCTTCGCAAGCTCAAGGAAACGGCCGAGGCCTATCTCGGAGAAAGCGTCAGCCAGGCGGTTATCACCGTTCCGGCTTACTTCAACGACGCACAGCGACAGGCTACCAAGGACGCTGGCAAGATTGCTGGTCTCGAAGTCCTGCGTATCGTCAACGAGCCTACTGCTGCTGCGCTGGCCTACGGCCTCGACAAGAGTGATGGCAAGACGATTGCTGTCTATGACCTCGGTGGTGGCACGTTCGACGTCTCGGTCCTCGAAATTGGCGACGGCATCTTCGAGGTGAAGGCCACCAATGGCGATACGGCGCTCGGTGGTGAAGACTTCGACATGGCGCTGGTCAACTACCTGGCCGACGAATTCAAGAAGGAACAGGGTCTCGACCTTCGCGGAGACAAGATGGCTCTCCAGCGTCTGAAGGAAGCCGCTGAGAAGGCCAAGATTGAGCTTTCTTCCGCTCAGCAGACCGAAGTGAACCTGCCGTTCATTACCGCTGATGCCTCTGGTCCAAAGCATCTTGCAATCAAGCTTTCGCGCTCCAAGCTGGAGGCGTTGGTCGAAGATTTGGTTCAGCGTACCATTGAGCCGTGCCGCAAGGCGCTCAAGGACGCTGGTCTCGTTGCGGCTGAGATTGACGAAGTGGTTCTGGTCGGTGGCATGACCCGCATGCCGAAGATTCAGGAAGTGGTGAAGAGCTTCTTCGGCAAGGACCCGCACAAGGGTGTCAATCCAGATGAAGTCGTGGCCATGGGTGCGGCGATTCAGGGCGGCGTCCTGAAGGGTGATGTGAAGGACGTCCTGCTTCTCGACGTGACCCCGCTTTCGCTGGGTATCGAAACGCTGGGCGGCGTATTCACTCGTCTGATCGAACGCAACACGACCATCCCGACCAAGAAGTCGCAAACCTTCTCGACGGCAGAAGATGGCCAGAATGCCGTCACGATCCGTGTGTCCCAGGGCGAGCGAGAGATGGCTGCGGATAACAAGCTTCTGGCTCAGTTCGATCTCGTTGGCATTCCTCCGGCACCGCGTGGCGTTCCGCAGATTGAAGTGACCTTCGACATCGACGCCAACGGTATCGTCAACGTCTCGGCCAAGGACAAGGGCACTGGTAAGGAGCATCAGGTCCGCATTCAGTCGTCCGGTGGCCTCTCTGATGCAGATATCGAGAAGATGGTGCGCGATGCCGAGATCAACGCTGAAGCTGACAAGAAGCGTCGCGCGCTGGTCGAGGCCAGGAACAAGGCTGAAGGCGAGATTAACTCGGCTCAGAGTGCCCTCAAGGACTATGGCGACAAGCTCCCTGCGGCTGTTCGCTCGGACATCGAAGGTGCTATTGCGACCCTGAAAACGGCGGCCGAAGGCGACGATCTCGACAGGATCGAGGAAGCCTCCAAGGACCTGATGCAGAAGCTCATGAAGATGGGTGAATCCGTCTATGCGGCAAGCCCTGAGGCTCGGGAATCTGATGCTGATAGCGATGCGCGTACATCGGCATCAGGTGATGACGTGGTCGACGCCGAGTATGAGGAAGTCGACGACAAATAGGGATAATGATGCAGAGGCACTCGAATTATTGAATTTGAGTGCCTCTTTTTGATCGAAATCGCAGTCGGTGATTGGATTTAACCCACCGGCGATTTGATTAATTGCACTGACAGGGAACCTTATCCCCCAAACGGGGAGTGGAGAATGTCATGCGCAAGATTGTAGGCTTGTTATCTGCGTTATTCTTGTTGAATAGCATTCCTGCTTCGGCGCAGGAGAGCGTTTATTATTTTCGTCTAAATTTCGAAAGGCCTGTAGGGGCAGCGCCGAAAGGCATAAATAACGGTCATCTCGCCATACCAGACCTCTACGTCGGTGAAACAGTTGGCATTCAGGGAACTTATCTCGGAGGCGACGGGAAAGTCTCATGGCGTAATTCTGGCTCGCCGCTCCCCTCTGGATTGAGCCTTTCTGATACTGGTTTTTTGGGTGGAGTTCCTCTGGCCGGAGGAACTTATAGCGGCATATCATTTGAACTTACCGACAGCTTCAACAGCACCTATACGGTTAGACCCAACACAATCAGAGTGTACGAGCCATTGAGTGTTGCTCCTACCGTCCGACGACTTGTTGTTGGTAAAAGCGCGACCATTGACCTGAGTGTAGCAGGCGGTAAATCTCCATACACAGCTACAATCAGTAGCGGGGTTCTTCCCGATGGATTGACGTTGTCTGGAACAAGGATCAGAGGCACTGCAACGGCCAAGGGAAATTATAATTCCGTAATCAGCGTGTCTGATGTTAATGGGAGAAATAAGTCCACAGATGCATTGATCGAAGTCTACGATGCGTTGTTTGCAACGAATGCGATGAGTGACGGGTATGTAGGTCTTCCATATTCCGGTTCCGTGAATGCATCGGGCGGCGAGTCTCCATATGTCTGGTACTTATCCTCTGGAGTGGAGCCTAATGGTTTGACTTTCCATGCCGATGGACGGTTTAGCGGCACACCTCAAACAGCTGGGGTATCAAATCTGGTTGCCAAGGTTGCAGACGGTTCGACTCAGTTCTTTGAGCTGCCAATTTCACTGGGGATTTATCAGCTTCCGAATATAAGTACGGCCTCTATTCCTGATATTTACGTCGGCGAAACATTCCAGTTCGATCTGAAAGGTAGCGGTGGGCGAGCACCTGTCGCATGGGGTGCGTCAAGTCTGCCGAGCGGGATTTCTATCAGTCCGACAACGGGCAGGATTTCCGGTGTTGCGACGACAAAAGAGACAGTTACCACGACAGTCCAGTTGTCGGACTTTAATGGGAAAAGTGCCATTAAATCCTTCACCATGTCGACCTACAATCAGCTCGCATTGGCCGCAAAGACATTCGCTGACGCCTATGTAGGAATGGCATATGATGCTGCTGATGGTCAGCCTCCTGCATTGAGCGGAGGCAAGTCCCCGATTGCCTGGTCGGCCACTGGTTTGCCAGCAGGTTTGACTATGAATGCAAATGGGCAGATTTCAGGGGTGCCCACTTTATTTACGGACTCGACGGTGACGATTTCTGTGACCGATGCAAACTCGAAAACCGTGTCGAGAAAATACGGGCTTTCAACGAAGGGAGCGTTGGCTCTGCAGGCCAAGGTTTATAGCGACCCATATGTCGGTGTTGCCTACACAGCCTCCGAAGGTGCAGCTCCGGCCGTGAGCGGCGGAAAAGCTCCTTATGCTTGGTCTGCAACAAAACTTCCGCAAGGCCTGAGCATTAATTCTGGAACTGGGGTCATTTCGGGAGTTCCCTCGTTAGAGGGGACTGTCACATCGACCATTACGGTTACTGACGTAAATGGTAAGTCCGTATCGAGAGCTTACGATTTTGCCACCAGGCCGCAGATTGTAATATCGTCTGCAAACCTCGATCCAGCGATTGCTGGCATCACCAATGTGAACTACGCGTTCACTGTAGCGGGTGGGAAGCCTGGCTATTCATGGTCTATCACGGGCAAACTCCCTACGGGTTTGGCGTTGTCCTCGGGCGGCGTATTGTCCGGCGTCCCAACAGTTGCAAGCACCTACTCTTTCGCCGTTGTTGCGACAGATGCCAACGCGCGTTCAGCTTCTCAGAATGTGTCGTTCGTAGTTTCAGCTCCTAGCAATTGCACTGCGCCATGGGGTGCCACGGTAAAACATGGAGCCACTACGACAGCATATGCGGCCGCGAGTGTGCCTTTTGGGAATACTTGCGCTTCGCAAACTAGAACATGTACGAACGGGACGCTTTCGGGTTCCTCTGCCTTCGGAACGTGCTCTGTAGCAGCGCCGTCTGTCTGTACTCTTCCTTGGGGTGGAACGCTTGCGCATGGCGCTTCAACGACCGCTTATCAAACTGCGTCGGTGCCTTGGAACGGGACCTGTTCTCCAGAAACGAGAATTTGTAATAACGGCACTTTGTCGGGGTCATATTCCAATAAATCATGCGGAGTGACTACGCCGGATAATTGCACGGCTCCTTGGGGCGGAACCGTAAATCACGGCTCCTCTATTACGGCTTTCCAAGCTGCTTCGGTGCCTTCTGATGGGACATGTACATCACAAACCAGAACTTGCACCAACGGTACGCTGTCTGGTTCTTATGCCTACAGTTCCTGCGTGAAAAATTGCTCCACGCCTTGGGGCACTGCGGTGAACCACGGTGCTGCGGTAACCGCTTATCAGTCCGTATCTGTGCCTTGGGATGGAACCTGCACGTCTCAGTCCAGAACTTGCAGCAACGGCACTCTATCGGGGACCTATGCCAATAAAACGTGTGCTGTGACCACCCCTCTTAATTGCACCGATCCTTGGGGTGGAACGGTTAGCCACGGCTCCTCGGTGACGGCTTATCAAGCTGCATCTGTACCCTGGAATGGCACGTGCACCTCGCAGGCCAGAACCTGCACCAACGGAGTGCTGTCGGGAACTTATGCCAACAAGGCATGTACGGTTACGGCTCCCCTTAATTGCACATCTCCTTGGGGCACGGCGGTAAACCACGGGACTTCGGTGACTGCTTACCAGGCCGCGACCGTGCCTTATGGCAGTACCTGTGCATCACAGGCTAGAACCTGTACGAATGGTGCTCTGTCTGGCTCTTATGCCAACAAAACGTGTGTAGTAGCTGCCCCAAAGAATTGCCCTGTTAGAGATGGAACAATGTACCATGGGGTAACAACATATTTGTATTCCGCTAACGTTCACAGATATTGCAACACCATTAGAGCGCAACATACATGTAGCAATGGTGTATTAACACCGGATGGTTCGCTCAAGTATCTCATGTGCAATGAGTCTCCAACGAGCAGATAAGGAGGCGAACATACATGTCCAGTTGATTGGGCATGTATGCTGAAGAGGGTGGGGATTTGTTACCGTGACACGCCTACGAATAACACTGGTCTCGGACATCGAAGATGCTGTCGTGCTTCTGAAGTCAGCCCATCGAAGGCGTCGAACTCGACAAGATCGAGGGGGCCTCCAAGGACCTAATGCTATTTTCAACTTCTCGCTTATTTAAGCCTAACATCGAATTTGTTATTGTAGAGGCCTCAAGGGTTTTTGATGCAAATTAATATGTGAAGCTATTGAAATGTTGAAGGAAGCATCAGATATATAGGAGAAAAGTTGCGGAGGGATTATGTTTATTAGATTGTGGAATTCTCTTAAAAGGAAAAGGGTGCCTGCTGTAGTCGCAGATTTTGCCCCAGATATTGAACCGGATAGCGTGATCGCTGATCCTGGTTTAAATGTTAAAAATTACGATGATTCCGTGATAGAACGAGAATTCTTTTACAGGTTCGAAATACCTACCCACGAAATCTTAAGTGAGCCGTCAAAATTCAGGTCTGATATAGATGGGCTACTTCGCCGCTTTCAATATTTGTGGGAAAAAGAGCATAAAAGGAGTTGGGGGCAGAATCAATCCGACCAGATACTGAATGCATTGCAAGACCGTGTAAACGGCTACTTTAGGTTCATAAATTTGGCTTACCATTATTTCACTTTGAAAAAGACGACGGATAGAACCGTCGGATATTTAAAAAGACAAGTTTTTGAAAGTGAATATGATGTGAGAAAATTAGGTGATCATATTGCAGCTGAAAAGGTGAAGGAATTATCTTCTTTTGTGGATGATATAGCAAGTTCAGCTGAAGAAGAGAATAAGAAATGGCAAGAACTTAAAGATGAACTTTTTGCGGCGTTAGAGGTTTTCTTTTCTCCGACTCCCATGGAAGGCGAGAAAAACGAAAACTTTGAAAGGTTACTAGAATCTTTTTCCGGCGTTGAAGACATTGAACGATCTTTTGTATCCGCTGAGAGTAGGTCGTTATTTGACGCGAAGTTGGAGTTAGTTCGAGAAAGCTATTCGGAGAAATTGCAAGCTCATTTGCAGGCTGAAAGAGAGCGGAAGCGTCATTTGTCAGTAAGCCGTCAAAGTTAAGGTGATGTAGTCTACAGTAGCTTTAACGCTGGTCCAGACCACCCATCTTCAGGTGACCATGTTGTTCCAGGTCGATCTCCAGAACGGGCATTCTCAATGAGCGGACCAAGGAAGTCGTTGAGAGTGCCGACGACTTCGTCGAATTTGTAGTTTGGTTTCCCTGGTAGCTTGCCCAGGAAGTCCTTCCAGGCCCTGTCGCTCTCGGCGACGAACTTGTCCGATAACCCTATGAAGGTTTCAGGGATTGGCCGCTCCTGATGCCGGAATGTGGTCTCAATTGCATCTGATATGATGTCGCCATCGAACTCCTGAAGCTTGGTCATCATCCAGATATCGTAGTAGTCCTTGAGGCGGGTATTCTGAATGCCGAACTGCGCCATTGCATGCAGCTTTTCCGCAATTACGGTTTCAAGCGGATAGCTGTTCATCACAGGGCGAGGTATGCCTCCATCGAGTATGGTTGGGAATTCGATCATTCTGACTTCCGGTGTCACAGGATTTCCGAAGCCGACATCGATTTTTAGTTCCACTTTCGCTGTTCCCACCTTGGCGAACATCGCGATCTTCCCTCCTGGAATGATGCCTGTGCGATCTTTCTTTATCGTCATTGTCTCTACGATAAATTCGACACCATCATCTGGCACATCTAGCGCCAGAATTTTCTCAAGAGCTGATCTCAACCGTTCGACGTTGCCATCAGGAGCAATACCGCTGAAGTCGATGTCTTCTGTGGGGCGCATCAGATTGCCATTATTGTATGCAGCCATGAGCAGGCCACCCTTCAGGACGAAGTTATTCGCCTCATCAGAGACAGACATGCGATAAAGAAGGCGTTCCTGGACATAGCGGCGCAAAAGAGAAGGCATGTCCAAATCTACTGTTTTGGATAGATTTTTAAGCTTAGCTTGAACGCTCGCGCCGATATTTTTCATAAAATTACTCCCTGTTCAGGCTATTAGAACAGGGAGTCGAGAAAGTAACAAAATGGGAGTTTTCGCGTTAAATTCTACACCTAGATGCCTTCGCTGGTAGGAATATTCAACTCTGTTCAAAGCGATTGAGTGCTGTAGTGCTCCTCAGGAAGGCTTGAGACAATATGCAACGATGCTTTGAGAAGCGGAGACATGGCTCTGCGGATTCCCGCCTTCTCAGCATAATCAGTTAGCTTGTCGATTGAGAATTCTCTTCGTGACAGAGTTCTCTCCATGCAAACCAAGAGGGACTCTTCCGACACATGTCCCTGTCCGCTTCGCGCTGCCCGATTGAACGTGCTGAACCGGAACATGTCGACCAGGGTACGCTCCAGATCGGTGATCTTCACCGGGATGTTGTCAATGACGTGCTCTTCGACTCCGTAAGAGAATGGGTCAACGCTGTGTTCGTTGCGCACACGGACAACTCTCGTGCTAACAGGAAAACTGGAAGCCAAAGTCGACCGTGTGCCTTCCTTATGTGGTCTCATGACGTGGATTTCGCCGACCAAATCCTGAGTTGTCCGGTGAAATGTTGCGGCCGACTGCGTACAAATGACAGCATCCGGGTAACGAAGGGCAATTGCAGCCCAGTCCGCGTACTCGCTGGTAAACTTGGGAAGACGGAACAGGCCAGCTCCAACACGTTCAATCTCCCCCTTTTCTACCAGCCGATGAAGCGTCATGCGGTTGATGCCTTCAGCGACGAAATCGGAAGTGCGAAGCGGTGTTGGCGACTTCTGCAAAAGTTCGACAGCAGGATGTTTGGCGACCTCATTCATTGTTACAAAATACTCCCAGCAACGCTGCCTGGGAACATAATGTAACAATCACAGGAGGTCAAGTGCCTTGTTACATATTACACCCAGATGCCCTTAATGGGAGTATTTTGTAACAATGAATGAGGTCGCCATTCTTGCAATTGATAGGCTTCGAAGCTGTAAGAGACATGGAGGCAGCAGCGTTTGGTTACATTCGGTTCTTTTCACTAATGTCGTGTATAGAATGTAACAGCGGCATTCGCCGCCTTGCTGTTGGAAATCCTCGTATAGACATCAGGGAGATTGGGAGCCGCCCATTGTGGCCAGCCACGAGAACGCTGAAAGATTCAGAATGCAGGCTTTTAGGCGGCCGAAGTTTATGATTCGGATTTGGATTTCTGTTCTGAAAGTCTTCACTCAGTCTAAATCAACTGTTTGGTTCAGAAGCCTGCGTCAGATTAGTCTGACGTGCTGAATGTTGCGGGCTGTGTTCAACCGTTCGTGGCGGATAGCTGTAAACTAGGCAGTTGATTTAAATCGGCGAAACGCAAATAGTGCGACTGACTGCTATTGATGTGGTCTTAATCGGAATAATCCCAGGTGGTTGGGATTATGATTTGAATGAGAAGGAGACGACGACCAATGGCCGACGACAATAACGTTGATCATGAACAACAGTCAAAGAAAGTCATCGACAGCAAGCCTACAAGTCCAGTTGCTCTGATCAAGGAAAATAAGCCTATTTCTGTTAAACCAGCTACTTCAGCAAAAGTGATGGGCAGGACTTCACGGGACAGAAGCAAAATTCTCGCTAAGATCGCCGCCCTCACCGTGAATGGTAAGCACACGCTCAAGAAGGCATTGCAGGAAGCCGGAATTAGCAAAAGGACTTATTACACCTGGAAGAGAGACGCGCCGAGCGCTGAAGCGCCAGTGAAGGTAAAACCTGAGTTGAGCCTTTCTGAGGAAATCGTGCAATTAGAGGCAGAAAACAAGCGATACCGAAAAATGCTTGGCGACAAACTCCGAGCTGAAAATGCAGAACTGAGGCGTCGGCTGGCCTCTTGAATATTCGGCTGACCAAGCGAGCACGGAGTCAGTTCTATGGTCGGTTGGTCAGCCGAGGCTTGTGTGTGGATGAAAAATTGGCGTGCGCGAGGCCATTGCGGAGATCGTGCACGCCTGCCAACGTCGCGTAGCGAGCCAGTGGGGCCGTTAGCTCATATGAAACAAGTTTATCCCAGTTTAGTTCACTCTTGCAAACCAGCCAGCTATCTTGAACGAAAGAAATCAATGGAGACCCATGATGGCGAAAGCTTCAAAGGAAAAAGTTCTGACGATCACCTGGCGTGACGAAAATTATGGTCGCGTTAGTGGCGCTGTCGCCTTCCGCGCCATGCTGGACCCTTTTCCGTCTCAAACGGAAAGCACCAAACTGGGTCGCCTCTACAAAAAATGCGGTTTCGAACTCAATTTTAATCGCCAAAGCTGGATAGCCGAATACAAGCCAGAAGACACTCCTGTTCGTCTCGTAGAGACGCTTGAAGAAGCTGGCTACACCGTAATCAACAAAGGTGCGCAGCCGAAGATCCTGACCGACGCGAAGCCTGCAATCGAACCAGCGGTCGCCGATGACGAGGCCCCTGCCCCGAAGATGTGATCTGATGGAGATCATCCTCTATCACGGTTCCGAGCAGGATTTTCCCGAGTTCGATCTCAGCATGACCAGGGATGGCTGCGCTTTCGGGCGCGGCTTTTATTGCGCGAATGACCTTAGTCTCGGTCGCCAGTATTCTGGCGGAAATGATCCATATGTCGTCCGGATCGCCTACGATAATCCCTACATCGTCGATCTCGATCTGCCTTATGACGAGATGTTGGAGCGAAAGCGCGTATTTAGACCGAACAAGGATGTTCGTGAGCGTCTGATCGAAATGGGGCATGACGCCGTTCTGGTGAAGCAAGGAAACTACGTTGAGATGATCGAGAACCTCGGGCGAGGTGTCTCATTGGAGCTGGACGAGGCTCCAGTCTTCAGGCCGTAGAATTTCTGAAGTTAGCTAGCCATCTTGATGCTCCAGCTGCCATGAGAACTCAGTGAACTGTCGGCGGACTTGAAAACAATTTTTGGCAACCAATAATTCAGTTGTGTCGGCGAGGTTGGCGCTTCTCTCAGGTGTAGCACTGCGCTCTCCACCAACGCTGCCTGAGGATATGATCGGTTCGCAGTGCCGATGGAAGATTTCCCGTTCCTTCTCGCCCCGCCGACACATCATGCCACAAAGGATACAAAAAAGGCCGCTTCAGCGGCCCTTCAATGTTCGTATTGGAATTGTTAGAATTTGACGTTGAAGCCAGCTCGGATGGTATGGAAGTCAAATCGAGTTTCTCCGCGCAAGCTGGTGCCGAAATTCTCGTTCGCGAAATTGAGCGTCTTGGCGTTGCCAAGGTCGGTATATAGATATTCGGTCTTGAACGTGAGGTTGTCGGTCATGGCAATTTCGGTGCCGCCGCCCACTGTGTAGCCGAATGTATTCTTTTTCCACGAAGCGCTTTCGGTGTTTGTTCCATCGGAAGCGGTCACGCCAGTCGAAACTTTACCGTAGGCTAGGCCGCCAGTCGCATAGAGAATTGCAGTCGGAGATACCGCGTAGCCGAGACGACCGCGTGCCGATGAGTACCAGTCAACGCTGTTCTTCTGCTTGAAGGAGTTGATGGCGTCGTCAAAGACAGCCTTTTCCTTCTTCATCGAGCCGCCCTGAATGTCGAGTTCAAAGCCGTAGACGTTGCGTTCGTGCTGCCAGTTGTAACCAGCCTGAACGCCTCCGAGGAATCCTGATCGGCTGACGGTGTCAGAGAACTCCGCAGTCTCTCCAGTGTTTGCGGATGCGTCGATCCGATTATGAAATTTTCCTGTAGCATAGCCACCGTTTACGCCGATATATGCGCCCTGCCACGAGAATGTATCGAGGCCGAGAGTGTGTGGGTTGCTGGCATATGCCGGGATTGCTGGATCGATATTATCGTTCGTCAGCTCCTGGGCAATTGCCGTCGAAGCTAACAAGGTAGCGAGAATGGCTAGAGTAAAAGTCTTCATGTCGAACTCCTCGGTTGAAAGACTTTCTCAACACAATTATTGAGATATTAAAATGATGGTCGTAAAAATACCCCGTCTCAATAGCCGAATAATTTAGACCATTAAAAAAGGGCACCATCCGATGCCCTCTTCATTAATATGTGTGATTGGCTCTTAAAACTTGTAGTTAATGCCAGCACGAATAGTGTGGAACTGCAGTTTGTTCTCACCGCGAAGGCTTTCGCCCAGATCGGCGTCCGAGTAGTCGAACATCTTGGCCTTGCCGAGGTCAGTGTAGAGGTACTCGGTCTTGAACGAGATTTCGTCAGTAAGGCCGATTTCGGTGCCGCCGCCTACGGTGTAGCCAACCTTGTTCTTCGACCAGGACACGCTTTCGGTATCAACGCCATCGCTGAGTTCATAGGCAGTCTTGATCTTGCCATATGCCGCGCCGCCAGTGGCGTAGACCATGGCGGTAGGCGAAACTGTGTAGCCGACGCGACCACGGGCGGTGCCATACCAATCAAGGCGGTTCTTCAGCGCCAGAGAAGCGCCGTCGTTTTCAAGGATGACCTTGTCCCGCTTGAGCGAGCTGCCCTGGAAGTCCGCTTCGATACCAGCTACGACATTGTCGAACTGCCAGTTGTAGCCTGCCTGGACGCCGCCTACGAAGCCGTTGTGCGAAACCGAAGTGGTGTCGGTAAGGCTTTCATTGGTGACGAGGTCGGACGCAGTGAGCGAGTTCTTGAACTTGCCGCCTGCATAGCCACCGTTGAAACCGAAATAGACGCCATTCCAAGAGAAGGTGTCGACACCAGCCGCATCAGGGGTGCCCGCGACGGTTGGAATAGGTGGCTCAATAGTGTCGATTGCATCAGCGGCAAACGCACTCGAAGCGAATAGAACAGACACGAGCGCAAGAGCAGTGGTCTTCATTAAAGTCTCCTCACAGCTAAAATGGGATTAAGTCCAATCACCATGAATGGACTTAATTTAATAATGACATCAATTTAGTTCGGCTCAAGAATTATTCGACACCTTGAGCGATTAATAAATTTTTCGGACCCCTTGGACGGTGCCCGAAAAATCTTTATTTCAAACGCAGCTGAAGCGTTTCACGATTTGCCGCGCATCAGCCCTGCTTACAGGTCCGATGCCCAGTGCAGTCACGATTGGTGATCCGTCGAAATGTGGAAGCAGGATGTGGTTCTCGTCGACGACCAGCGCGCACGGCAGGCCTGCTGCTTGGCAATCTTCGTAAGCTCGCATCAAAGCGGCTTCGTTCTTTGCCTTCAGTGTCGCCTTTGATCCGGCGTTGTCGCCTCGGCGGTATCTATCAACGAGTTCGGGGTGCTTGTCCAAGCAATCGAGAAGTGCGTCTGTGTAGGCATGCCCCGCTTGTGCGGCCAGCTTGCCAGTGGGCATTTCAAGGTCTGCCCGAACGATTGCGTAGATGAAGAGATGATTGTTCCGGTCATCATCCGGTGTGGTATTCGCTTGTTCAGCGATGCGGTCGTCCCGTACGCAAGAGCTACGACATCAGTTTGATCCTTCCTGTTTACAAAATTGAGGCGCAGTCACCGATTGGTTCCTGCACCTGATTGCCGTGCTCGCAGTAGCAGCGCCTCCTTAGCTCCAAAGGGGTCGGATGCCAGCATTACCTGTCCTGCGAATAGCGCCGCTGTCGGCTCTACCGTCCAAGTCCGAGGGCCAGTTAACAGCTAAACGCCCGGATCACGCTCTTTACGTCACCGCCCTAACATAACCACTGGCATATTATTCTTCAAGGGATTCATTCTCGTAATTACATTGAGGTGGTCATTGCGCATTTGCTGGATATTCGATATATGGCGTCAGTTTTAAATTGAAACCATTTTCCATGCTATTTGTGGCTTGAGTAGGAACAGTATGAGCGATACGACGACCACCGTGAATGGGGTAGGGTCAATGACCGATGACTTTGTGGGTAGTAGCCTGAGCACCATAAGGGAAAGCGTGAAGGTCTACCACAGGATCTGCCGCGATGCTCTTGCGGGCTTAAAGAAGGCCAATGTGGCGCTTACGCCCGAGTTTGAGGCCGATCTGCGTGGTTTGAAGGAAATCCGCGTTTCGGTGTTCGTTTCGACGCTCGCGAAGGCTGGAATGGCTTTGCACTGTCGGTTTGCAGGCGAACAAGAGCCAACTGTAGCGGTATCGTCGGTCTCAAAGCTGTCGTCGATCCTCGCAGCGGCCCATGACAACGACGACGAAGGTCTGATCGCCAAGAGGACGAAGATGTTCGAGCCAACTTTGGTCAAGTCGATCAACCAGCCAGGTGAAATCTCGATGCCGACACTGATTAAAATCTGTCAGGCAGCCAATCTGGAATTGTCTGTAAAGTAGGCATTTTTTGCCAATAACCCAGGATTTAAAGGGTTGCGATAATAATCACTTCTGTCATCATTTTGGCAGAGGTGAATTATGGAAGTCATTTCCGCCAAGGACATTGTAGTCGACAAAGATGGTCTCCCCGTGGACAAAGTTCTGCGGCGGATAGCCTTGAATGTCATTATGCGCATGCGGCTGTCTTATCCGATCACGAAAGACGGGGTCCGTGATTGCATGTATAACGTGGCTAAAAAGATTTTCAAAAGGCCCGACTGCCCTATCCTGGCAGCGCAGCAGATACAACTGGCCAAGGCGCTAGGTAGATCAGGCGTGATAAGGATCGAGCAGAAAGATGGATATCATGGTGTGTATTACTACCCCATGCCTAGGTTTCTCCCAAAGAAGCCTGAGACATACGAAGAGCGTGTTGCGAACTTCAACGCATCAATACGGGGCATCGCCGAACGTATGGTCGACGGCAAGGAGGCTCAGGAGAAGGCATTCGCACTGATCCGCGCTCTCAAGCTTGCTCGCCGCGCTTATGCGGGGAAGGCTGGTCGTTATGACGCTGTGATCTGCCCTGAACATGTCGAACGAGGCAGTCGCGATTCCTGATGAGAAAGCGACTGAATTTTTACGCTTGTATGACCCGATCATGCCGGATGCATTGAAGGGTAAGGATATCGCTTGGTGGCGACAGCGAGCGAAGCAGGAAATGGACAAAAATATCTCTTTTTATTTTAATTATGATCATCATCGCGGCGGGGAAATTCAAGATCAGGAGTTTTATTGCGACACAGGTCCCAGAACTCGTGAGCATTAAATCGTAGAGCCTTGCAACGACAGGCTCCAAAATCACGGATATTGGTTTTCAGGGACTTGATCATGCAGATTGTTGGCGCTTCGGTATTGGACGACGGAATTGAAGCGATTGCGCACCGTAGCGGACGAGTTGTTGTAGTTGAATGGGCACGTCGAGTTCTGAAGCGCCATGTTCGTCGCGAGCCGAGTCTTGTGAAAGAGGTCATAGGATTTAGAAACGAGAAGTCCATCATCGCAGCAATGAATGCGGATGGCCTCAATGATGAAATCCAGAAGCGCATTCTCGATGAGTGGCGTTCTGGGAAGACACAGGTATTCATACATACCAAAACTGCCGTCACGGATTTCCTATCTAGAGCTGCCGACACAATGGACTGGATCGAGTCCCTGCCGGACAACGACCGTCGAATTCGTCGCATCGAACGTATGTCCTGGAAGGACGCAGACGATGCCGCTCTTGCATGGCACGAGGCACTCGCAAAGGCCAAGGTCGACAACAATGCTCGAATGAGCGGTGTCGTTGCGGTAGCCGACCTTGAAGATGGTGCGTTCATGGCTAGGCTGACGACTGAAAAGGCCCTGAAATCCGAAGGCGCGATGATGGGGCATTGCGTTGGCGGTTATTGGAGCCGCGTCAACTCAGGCCAAACCCAGATCTATTCTCTTCGTGACGCGGATGGATTCCCACATGTGACCATTGAGTTGGGCCGAACTCCCGAAGTGAAAATGGCTGACGGTACTACGGTGCGGGTTGGCACAAGCCCTCGACCTGGGGTCAACTATCTTCATCTGACGGATAGCAACTGGGTCGCAGTGCAGGTCCGTGGAAAGCAGAACAAGCGACCTATTGACCGTTATCTCAATCAGGTCACGAACTGGCTTGCAGGGCACGACATACCTTGGGTCGAATACGGCTCGGAACTTCCCGATGCCCGACCTGACAGGATGATTTTCGTATTCAATGTCGGAGGCTCGACGGGTGTAAATTACGATGACCCGATCATAGCTCATGAAGTCGCCAGTGCCCAGATGGCGAAATACGCGGCGAAAGGAACCAAGACATTCAATTTTGGTGAAACCTACCGCGCCCTTGGTCTGGGTTCCCTTCACAATCATTGCGCCAGCGCCGAGGTTGTGAAGCGCTTCCTTGACGTAGTGACGCCTTCAGTCGTCGACGTATTCTCTAGGGTAATTGAGCAGTACCCGTTTGAGACGGCTGCTAATCGGTCAGGCGTCGCGCTTTTGGCCAAATTGGCGGGAGACTACAAACTCCCTGTCGACGAGGTCACGAACGTCGTGTTCGAATCGGTCTGTGGTCAGCAGGCCGATGGACCGCACTATTCGAAGCAGCATCTTCTCGCGAGCAAAGGTGTCGATAAAGCGCTTGATGTCGTTTTGCATAGCCTGCCGCTCGCTCCGCTGGCTCTCTTGGCTAACGGCTATGCTGAGGGCAGAGAGAATGAAGTCCTAAACAGGATTAAGCCTCACCTGACTGAATCTCTCAACGTCATGGATAAATTCCCGGATCGGGTTCACGTCATCCAGTCGAGTTATAGCGGGGTCACTCCGGATAACATTAGGCAGGCCTTCCTCTATTGCGGTCTTGTAGCAGAATATGCGGCGGCGCGTTCAAAGGTCATCGACGGCGTGAAGAAGCGGATGAGTGAAATACGTATGTCGATCAGGAAGGCTCGCCCGTCAGGAGAGCTGACTGCGGAAGGCATTAATCTCATGCGAAACATGTTGAGTGATGGATACGAAGCTCGGATTAATAACGCATTGGGATCGAAATTCGGGAAGTCCGGCTTTGTGGTGGCGTTCGAGGATGTGAAGCCTCAACCTGCGCCGCGCTTGTCGGCTGATCCAGTTGTCCGGCCGACGCGATATCCAGCAATGCGTCTCTAGCGAGGCGCTAGCGCCTGTTCATCAGAAGCCAGAACACTTTCAATGTCTTCCGCCCATTCCTTGTGTTCTGACTTCAACTCATTTTCCATATGACGCGCCGAAGCGAGAAGCTCTTCGTCCGTGAATTCAAGCGCAGGCCTGAAGTCTTTGTAGAACGCGAAGAACAGATCGTCACAGCCGCTGATACGAAGTTTTGAGCAGAAAATCTGAGTGGAACAAAAGGCATCGTCCGCAGGAAGCGCATCTCGAAGGGCTTCGCGAATCCGCGCGACCTGTTCGGCCTCTTGCTCTTCATCTGCGGCATCGAAGATCGTCGAGTTGTACTCACTAGCGCCGCGAACAACTGAAAGAGCTTTGGTTGCAAAAGCCTCAGAGACACGAGCAAACAATGCTTGCTTGGCATTGGCTGCCAAAAACAGCTTGGGCATCGTCTGCCAAGTGTCCTTGATGTTGAACAAGACGCGGGAGATGATATGTCGTTCGCCATTCAGTTCTGGCTTGTTTCATAATTCATTTTCGAATTATGTCCCCGCCGCCATTGCGGGAATCTGAATCTGCCGATGGACTGTTACAAACAGGCCATCGGCACAACTGCACCACGCCTCGGACTGATCCACCGAACGGTGAATTTCAAACTCAGCCCGACATGATAACAGAAGCCCGTAAAGACCTTGCGGATGATGTTGAATGCACCATTCACATCAGCATGGATCTTCGTGATCTCACCCGGCTTTACCGCGTCTCTGCGACGTACAAACCATCTGCGGTTCTCGGTTGAGCGATATCCCGACATGCGTGCTTCTGATGCTGCATCCGTTGGGTCTTGTTTGTCTGAAAAACTCCTTAAAACGTCTCCATCGTAAAACGATGTCTTTGAGGTGTAGCTCTCTTCGACCGTGACAACGGCAATGCCATGTGCCTCAGCCTTGTAGCGGATCAGGTCGATCAACCTGGAATGGGCGAGACCATGGAACGAACGGTTGTTCTTCCGCCCCATGTCAGCTTCTAACTTCCAGCCCTTGTTGCGGCCGATGACGATCACATTGATGTGCCGCTTGAGGCACTGCTCGACAATGTCGGTTGTGATTTTATGTTCAAAGTCGCTTTTGCGGCGACCACGCCGCGAAGTCAGCGCCTTATAATCCGGATCGGTGAACAGGTTCTTCTGCTCTTTGCGCAACTCGATCCGCTCAGCCTTACTGAGCTTCTTGCCCTCTGCCTTAAGAGCCGCAGCCTTCGCCTGCAGCTCTTTCATCCTGGGCGAGGCCAGAGTCGACAGCAGCTTGTCCAACCGCTGCTCATAGTCCCGCATCATGGCCGCATAGCGGTCACCGTCATGGACATGCGCCCTGTGGCCTGTGGAGAATGAAACTGTCGCAACGTTGTTCTGACCAAGATCAATCCCAGCCAGATTTAAGCCTGAATATACGCCGCTCTGTAGCGTTTTGATCAGAAACGCATTTCGCTCTTCGAGTTTTGCCAGATCACGAAGTTCAGCACCATACTGTTGATAGAGGCGATGCAGAAGCGACCCTTCTGGAAATTCCTGACTGAGGTGAACAACCGCTTCGATCCTGATACTTGTTGCACCTTCTGCGGCAATGCGAATGTGCTTCGGTTCGTAGACAGACCACCCACGTCCCAAACAGGCCGTAAATACGGCCTGTTTGATGTCCCATGAATAAAACCGCTCCAAAGCTTCAACGGTCACATCGTCATTCAATGTCACAAGCTTGTTCGGCTTGGGCAGAGCCTTTTTGACCATGGCAAACGGAAATTCGATCTGGAACGTCTCGTTCTTGGCCAGAAACGATGGGAACTGAGGCCTGCCCGTGTATTTGTGCGGATTTTTGGTAAAATCCTTCTGTGCTGCAAGCGATGCCTTCCACAGGTCTACGACGGATAAAACGACCTGCTGTGCCGCGACCGCAGGCAAGCGTCGATAGACGCTCTGCCCATTTTCATCGAGATGAGAGCGAGCGACGTTATCAATCACTGTCTTGTGCAGAACAGAGCTTAAAGGCCCATATTGCAGCGTTCGTTCGAGCCGCTGGATCGGCACAAACTTCGACAGATCCTCAGCCTTGGCGCGACGCTTGTCATTGACCTGGCCAATGATCCTGTTGAACTGTTTAAGCGCATCGAGCTGGTTCTGGTGAAGCTCGGACTTCAGAACATTCAGCTTTGTCTCTGCCTGATATTCATAGGCAGAATAAACCTGCCGGATCAGATATGTCGTGATGTTATAAAGGTTCTTTGCCTCATGGCACAGCGCCAAAGCCGTCACTGCCCATTCCCTGTCGGGAACAGGCAGACGCAATGTCCTGACTTGTTTGTCGCCGTTCTTTTTGGCCAATGGAATTTCCCAATAATTATGAAGCAATAGCACTAAATAAATACAAGTCAATGATCAAAGGCAAATTCTTGAACCTAAAACATCACAAATTCTCGACACTGATGAGGTTGATCAGTCTCAGCTATGATGAAGCAAGGCGAGGCAGACCTTATGCACATAAAATCAGAGAAACGCTTGTGGCTGTTCTATTTCGCTTCAGAACGGGTCTACCCCTCAGAACAGTCAGTGCCATTTGCGACATTCCCTATGTCACACTCTGGCGATGGTGCAAAACCATCGCCAGCATCCTGGCTGATAAATTCGACCAGTCCGAAACAGATCCACCCACGCTGATCGTCGATACGACCTCAACGCGGGTCAGAACGTCCGATGTTCGGTATTATACTTCATATAAGAAGCAGCGGGTTGTTAAGGCACAGGTCGTGTGTGATGAGACGGGCCATGTCCATGCGGTCTCCCGTCCCTATGCTGGCTCAGTCCATGATAAAGTCATTTGGAACGATGAGTTGCAGAACATCTGCCAAACACCCCAGTACTGGCAGACAAGGCTTATGCGGGTGGGACTGGCGAATGGCAGAGATTGTTCCGACCGATCAGGAAAAACGAGGCAAAATGGAAGCAAGACCCTGTCAAATCCAAAGCCTGGACCGTGAACAATCGAAACGACGTGTCAAAATCGAGCATGTCTTTGCCCAACTAAAAACATGGCGGATAATCCATCACTATTTTCCTCAATCCCCAGAGACATATTCGACGGTCCTCAAAGCAATTGCATTCATTCACAACCTAAATCTCAAACATCGGTGTGATTTATGAAACAAGCCAATCGTATTTTGATGGTGCTTATAACAAACTGATAGCCTGGTTGTCTCCCAATTGATTTATTGCGTGAACTGGTGCATTTTTACGGTAGCTCCAAAGGAAAACAAAATGCTAAGAAAAACAATTGCCGCGCTTACCGCATTTTCAATCGCAATCCCGCCTGCATTCGCTGATCAATATATCTTCCGATATAAATATGGCTTTCAAGTCTCTGCAGTTGAACCCGAAGTTCCTGGAGAAGAGGACTATGATATCCGTGCCAACTTTGTCGGCTATCCAGGCGAGGATTTCTCACAGAGCATTCCTGTGAAGGGCGCGCAGCCTGTTGCTTATTGGCGGATCACGAGTGGATCGCTACCGCAGGGTGTCGGCTTTGATCAGGCGAGCGGCTTGCTAAGTGGAACACCAGCGCGTGTGCAGACTGTTAGCTTTGACGCAGTTGGGTACACAGCAGCGGGTGCTGAAGGTACGAAGGCGAAGGTCACGTTCTCTGTAGTTGCTCCGGATGAGAAAATGGTCAAGGTCGACGGATATGGTCACGTTGATCGAAACATGGTCGTCAATATTTCTCCAGGCGTCGTTGTTGATCGTTGGACCGCGAATGAAACCTTGCCTGTATGGCTCAAGGCTTCGGGGTCTCTACTTCAGGGCACGCCTCCGCCTGGTTCGGAGGGCGTCTATTCGATTAATCTGACGGGATACGATTTTTCGGGAACGGAAGTGGCCACTGCTCGTGGTAATATTCTCGTAGAAAATGGTCCGACAATCGCATTTGTTCCTGATCAAGTGCTTAATTTGAATACGTACACAACGATTGCGGCGAAGGTAAATCGAGCTGTCGGTGAATTGAGCTGGTCTCTCGAAGGTGACGCCCTGCCCCAGAGCCTTGCATTTAATGGTAAGGGCGCAATTCAGGGTTCCCTGAGATATTTTAACACCAGTGCAAAAATCCGTTTTGTCGCTCGCGATGTCGATGGAACGACAGGATATTCCAACTATTTCACAATCGCATCGAGTGAGCCTGACACCGACATTCGAAATATCGCAGACCAGTCGCTTGTTCTCAGCACTCCTTTCCAGCTGGTAGTGACAGCCAGCGATCTTCAGGGCGAGAAGAATTGGTCGGTTCAGTCGGGTGAATTGCCTGCAGGCATGAAACTCGACGCAAAGACGGGCGTGATCTCCGGTGTTCCTGAGAAATTGGAGACAAAGGAAAACATCGTGCTGGCGGTCACGTCGTCAAATGGCGGCAGTTCGACTTCCAATGCATTCTCGATGGCGGTTTTCCCCGCCCCGATCACAATTGCTGGCGAACAGACCCATGTTCGAGTTGGCAAAAGCTTTTCCAGCGCTCCTCTGGTCGTAACTGGCGCGATGCAGCCATATTCGATCCGCCTGGCGGACGGCGAGACCTTGCCTGCTGGCTTGTCTCTCAATCCGGCGAATGGCGTTGTTTCTGGGGTGTTGCCTTCAGCGGTTTCGCATTCCCTGCCAATGGTTGTGGTGGACGCAGAGGGCCGAGTGTCAAAGTCATATTCGCTCGGTATTACCTCTTACAATGATCTGGCGATCTCCGTCTCGCCTCAGACGACCAATGTGCCAAGGTTGAAGGAAATCGTTTCTCCGGCCGTCGCAGTCGCTGAGCAAAGCATTATTCCTTCCAAAGCCAATCCGTTTGGCGAGTATGAGCTTGCTGGAACGTTGCCTGTCGGGTTGACCTTCGCGAAGACCAGCGGCCGCATTTATGGCACTCCATCGGTTGAAGGTTCTTACGGCCCGTTCACGATCTCTGTCGTCGATGGCAGCGGGGAGCGCGCGACGTCCAATGCGTTTCAGATTGAAGTAGGTCCACGCGAAGCCCTCACGGCGACCGCGCCCGATTTGACAATCTACGCTCTGCAGAGCCTGTTCAACAGCCGCCCCGTCAAAGTCGACAATAGCGTCGGTAAGGTCACCTACGAACTCGTTGGCACTGGCGTGTTGCCTGAAGGCGTAAAGTTGACGCAAGACGGATATCTGCAGGGTGCGGCGTCCAAGGTCGGCGTTTTTGAGGGCATCACCATCAAGGCTACCGATGCCGAGGGCCAGACGGCGACGACTGAACCTTTCAAGATTACGGTAGCGCCCGCAAAGGCAATTGAACTGGTCGATAATGCCTTTGAATGGACTACGGGTAAGGCATTCAGCTTTGATCTGAAGGCTGTTAACGCAGATAATCCAGTCACCTATGTCTTTGCTGACCGAAACACGCTTCCTGCAGCCGTGCAGATGTCGTCTTCGGGGCAACTGACTGGAACTGTGGCGACGCCAGGGACCTATCGCGGAACCGTCACGATCACAGATAAGCAGTCTCGTACTTCGACTGTCCAGATTACGCTGACGATCAAAGACGCGATGGCAATGCAGCTTGCCTCAGAGCACAATCTCAGCCGTGGCTCGCAGGCCAACGTCACCCCGGCCGTCGAAAACGCTATTGGCACTCTGAAATTCACCCAGACAGGCGCATTGCCTGGTGGACTGTCATTCGACCCGTCGAATGGTTCAATCTCGGGAATTCCGACCAAAGAAGGTGAATGGGCGAACATTCAGATTGTCGCTCGCGATGACGCTTCCAACACGGCTTCTGTGACGACCAAGCTTATTGTCGGCCAGAGAAAGACGCTGGCAATCGCCTATGATTTTTCAAATGGCCTCATTGAGGGTTCAACGACTGGTCTTCCGAAATTCCCGATTGAGCCAACCAATGCAATCGGTGATGTGAGCTACTCGGTAGCGGGAACTCTGCCAGCTGGGCTAACCTTCAATGCGAGTTCAGGCGCTTTCGCGGGCGTGCCAACTGTTGCGGGTGTGTTCGACAATATCGTTGTCACGGCAACCGATAGCGAGGGAGCAACCGCGAAAACTGGCGCGATGTCCATTCGTGTGGAAAAGGGTGGTCAGTTCAAGATCAAGGATCTGATGGTCACTGCCCGAGTTGGAGATTTCATCAACACAGGCGCTCCAGATATTGAAAACGGCGTCGCACCGATGTCCTTTACTGCAGGGGCAGGCAAACCTTCGGGCGTTAATGTGAACCTCGTGAACGGCTCCGTGTCTGGCACGTTGACCGCTGCAGGAACGCACAGCTTTATCGTGACAGCCACGGACGGCGTCGCCAAGACAGCAACCTATAAGGTGACGATTGTCGTCGTTGGTGATCTTAAACTTTCATATCCAGCCACAACGAACGCCAACCAGTTTACAGAAGCTCTAATTGAGCCATCCGTCGACAACCTGGTTGGGAAGGCCTCCTATGAGCTTGCGTCTGGAACTCTGCCTTCCGGCATGAGGGTCGATGCTGCGACGGGTAGGATCGTAGGCGCACCAGATCAGACCGGAACGTTTGGAAATATCGTCGTTCGCCTTACGGACGGTGGTCAGACATCCTACGCTGCAAGCTCGAACCCATTTTCCATTGTTGTGGGGACGAGGCTGGCTCTGGAAGTTGACAACGCAGATGAAAATCTGGCGCTCGTCAATCACACCTATCAGCTAAAGGCCAAGGCGCTGAATGCTGTCGGCAATGTGACATGGACTATTAGCGGATCTCTGCCAGACGGGCTTTCGGCGAACAATTCCACTGGTACGATCAGCGGCACGCCGACGACAATTGGCGAATGGCCATCGATCACGCTTAGCGCTGTTGATGACAAGGGTGCAACGGCGACGAAGACGATCAAGATCACCACTGCTGCAGACGGTAATCCGCTTCTCCTGACGACCTACTCGGTGAAGGGAAAGCCTGGGGTTCCCTTCACGAGCAGCGAACCTTCAGTGCTGAACGCAATCGGCGAAGTTCGCTTCTCGTCTCCTGATCTCACTTCCTACGGGCTGACTATCGATCCTGTCACAGGTGTGATTTCTGGAACAGTCAATAGCGTGATCAAGATTACGGCTAACATTCGGGTAACTGACAGCACCAATCGACTGACGTCAGAGTTCATCCTGATCGAGATTGTTCCTTCAATCCGGATCGTCATGCGCGCTGCAATCGACGCTACAGTCGGCGCTGATATCAATCCTGTAAAGCCGACAGTCGACTACGCGGTGGGCGCAGTGAATTTCACGCTTCTGGGGAATCTGCCAGCTGGCCTCGTGTTCAACAACAACACTGGCACGATTTCGGGTAAGCCAACGGTCATCGGAGTAAGCGATCCGTTGATCATTCGCGTTGTCGACGCGACCGATGATAGTGCCAATACAGAGCCGTTCGTCATAACTGTCCACGACGATGGCGTGCTGCCAAGGGTCCAATATTCGACTTCAGGGACTGGTTATACCGAGAATAATACCTTCGGGACAATTACTCCTACGCGTTACAACACCCAGAAAAGTGGCGATAAATATTCGATCAATAAGAGCCTGCCAAACGGTTTGGCATTTGATGAAGACACAGGCGAGATCAGTGGACGCCTCACCATTGGAAGCGCGGGTATCTACGATGGTTACATCGTGACCGTGGTCAATTTGGCTGAACAAAAGGGTGAGTCAAATGAATTCATGATCAAGGTGCTGCCGTCTTCTAGAACTGGCGTCTATAAAGCAAAGACGATACCTGCCAGACATAATCAGCTTGTTGACTTTGGTAAGCCTGAATATGACCAAAGCAGGATGGTTGGCGACATAACGTACTCCGTTACAGGGAAGAACCCTTCAACCACAACCTATATGGACGTTGGCGTTGACCCTAAAACGGGAGCGGCTTGGGCAACAATCAAGAATGGAGTGTCTACAGCTTACTTCGATCTTACGGCAACCGATGCTTTGGGGTCAACGTCAGCCAGGTACACGATCAATCCACTGCTTCTGAAAGCAACTTATGACGATAAGTACTATCTGGAAGTTGGCGAGTATGCTTTAACAGCAGAGCCAACGCTGACGAATGCTGAAGGCGATCTGACTTTCGAAATTTCGACAGGCACGCTTCCGCAAGGCCTTCAGCTGGACACACTGTCGGGTCAATTCTATGGCACTCCAACGCAGTCAGGAACGTCCAGGATTTCAGTCAAGGCAACGGATAAATATGGCTCGGCAACGTCGAATGCTTTTGATCTCGTTGTCCAGTCCACGGCGGTTGCCGCATTCGATATTCCTGATCTTGTCGATCAGAATAATACGGGTACACGCGTATATAGTGCCAGAATTCCAATTGTAGGTAACACGGCCAACGTGCCGTTTACGTTTGAAGGCCCTTCTGATGTGACCACCCGCGTATGCTACCCAAGCAATCCAGGTGGGATTTGCTACAATATTAATTCTACAACAACTCAGCCCAAACAGGTCGGAGAGGGCGGGATTATCGAAGTTTCAATGATACCATCGACCACTCTTGGTGAAACAAAGACGGTTCGTGTGTTCGTTGGAAATCAGTCCGCTGTCTGGAATGTGACGACTAGAAAAGCTAAAACTGAACCAGACGACTTTAATTTCTTAAATATCGTCGACAGCGCACCCGATGTTTCGGTCGCGTCAGCCACCATTACGCTCGCGGGAATGCCGGACCCTCTTCCGTTCACCTTGACATATTACGGCACCAATCCAAGAGCGAACTCCTTGGCGAGTCATGGGCTTTATGTCAACGGTGTCGCAAAGCGCCTTGTTAACAACACGGTCTCTGGAACGCTTTCGAATGGTAACAAGATATATATCAACGGGCTTTCTGAAACGGGGTTCTTGCAGGAGAGCTATTACGTTCTCCAAATCGGAACGATGGTGAAAGAATTCCGAGTAACCACAAGAGAACTCGATGACACGCCAGATGATTTTGGGTTCTCGACACAAAATGATGTTGCGCCTGATGCGATTGTTACCTCTAACCAAATAACGGTGACTGGGATTTCCGATCCAGTTCCTTTTGAGGTGACGTATTATGGCACGAATCCACGAGCAAATACGAACACGCAGCACAGCGTTGTTGTTGGAAGTACCTCATCGTATTTCAAGACAAATACGGTTGCTGGTACGATATCCAATAACCAAAATTTTTCGATAAAAGCTCTGACCGAAAAGGAAAACGCGAGTTCGAGTTATTATGTCGTCAAAATTGGATCTGTTACGAAAGAATTCAGGCTGAATACTCGCGCTTACGTCGACACACCAGAAGACTTTAGCTTTCCAGATGCGTTAAACCAGGCTCCTTATGAAACTTCCAGTGCTGCAATTCTCTCTGCAGAGGTAACTATACAAGGAGTGCCAGATCCAGTTCCCGTCACGCTAACAGCAGTTGGGAATGGGTCTACATCATATTTAAATAAGAATGGGACCATGTACCAAATGGGATCCGTTCAGATGAATGGTATGACGGTAAAAACAGGAGATAGGATACACATCCGTGGCACTGCGCCGAGGGGTAATGAGACAGAAGCAATCTATACTCTTACGGTTGGTACGGTAACAAGAACGTTCAAGATTGTCACACGGCCAATTGTTGATACTCCAATCGACAATTTCGATTTCGTTGATAAAAATGATGCTGCTCCAGGTTCTGGAAATTCAAGTAACACCATTAAATTTGATGGAATTCCTGATGATGTCCCAGTTAGTGTAACTTATAATGGGAGCAATGCTTCTGCGACTCATTGGGTTAAATTGAGCACATCAAATACCTACTATAACATTCCGGTGAATAATCTGAAGGTAAAATCTGGAGTGACTTTGTTTATTTATGGATCAGCATCGAAGGTTAATGATGAGAATTCCGAATATACATTGAAGGTTGGTAATCTTGAGAAAAAATGGAACCTAAGAACAAGGCCTCTAAACCTTACGCCTGGAGATTTTACATTTAAAGATGTGAGTTCTGCTGCGATTTCAACTAACTATACGAGCAATACAGTGACTCCAACGAATGTTCCTGATCCAGTACCCTTGATCGTTGAGCCTAGTGATCCGTCCTCAGATGACATCCTTTTTGTCAAAAGATATTTATCGACCGACCAATACAAATTAACTGGTAAAGTTCAAACGACAATATATGGACCAACTGAATCACTTTACATACGCTCAAAATCGTCGGGGGGTGCAGGGCAAAGCAAATCGTTCAAGGTTACGATTGGAGATAAGTCAGACGTTTGGACGATAACTACAGCTCCGTAATTTAAATAATAGGGAGGTTCGCCTCCCTATTATTTTGTTGATTTTTCTTGCTGAACATTGGATAACTATGCATCCAAAATTATGAGGTGAAAAATGGACGCTGTTTCCCAAGCTGCCGACATGTTGTTCGGTGAGAATGCAGAAGCGAAGTTCTTGAATGTCAAGTTCGCGGCACCTGGTCGCGGCAAGGCTGTATCGGCAAACCATCTGGCTCAGCAGGTCATCTACGCCGAAAACGCTGTGCGCTCTGGCAAGGCCCGTCTCGTTACCCAGATTGACTGAGGAAGTGATCCTCATGTCAGAGGCATCTAAAAGCCTCGGGTTTGACGCCTGCATGGCTGAATTGCGCAAGGCAAACGCCACGCTGGATCGTATCGATGGTCATTTCAGAGGCATCCGTGAGATCATGCTCACGTTGCCTCTGTTTGTCAGTATCGCTGTCGGGCTTAGCCTATCGACCATCCTTGTTGTGAAAGCGATCTTCTTCTGATCACATCCGTATGGCGGGCGTCTCGTCCGGCTTTGGATTGATTTCCCGCCATTTTCTGTAGCTATCATAGACCTCTAGCGGGGACTCGGAGGCGAGCTTGTCTCGAACGCTGTTGATCAGCCAGTCAGGTCGCTCGCCATGTGTGTCCGTGACTTCTGCAACGATCTCCGCTGCGGCTTCGGTCGGGTTGAACCTTTCGATCACAAACCTCTCGCCCAGCGCTTCCCTGTCGCGCAGCTTTTCGATGCCAGTTTCCTTCAGGTAGTCTTCCGTGATCTGGACGTCATAGGTCTCCCATTTGCGCGGCTCGATGCGGGAGAATTCGTTCTTGAACTGCTCCAAGACCCGATCAACGTAGTCGAAGCCGTGACCAACGGTGCCAATCTTGAATGCGTGATGGTTCCACTTTGAACTCATGCCGCTCAGGATCGAGCTGGCCAGGTTTCTGCGGTCAAAGCGGCACGCAATGAACGTGTCATGTGTGGAGGCCCGCATGCGTCCGTATTTGGTCATGACCTCGAACTCGCGAGTGTTTTCGAAAGTCCGGATTGGTTCACCAGCGGCCTCTTCAATGATCTTGGCGGCTTCAGCCTGGAAATAAGCTTTAATCTCTTTTGCGTTTTTCAATTCGCGTGGCATCTAAATCTCCTACATTTATTCCTTAGCGGGATTGTGCAGTGATGTCTCGCATTAAAGAAGCTTGCAGCCGACGCACTGCTCGCCTACGATGAAATCCTGTCCAAATTAATCCGAACTCAAGGACCCGACCATGTAGCCGCAGATATCCTAGCAAGACCCCGATAATCGCACCAGTCGAATTGACGGGCGAAATGTGTCCAATCGCTAGGAGAATAGAATGCGTAATACTGCAAATGTCGTCCTCGGATCTTCCGCCAAGGCTTCCGTTCACAACCAAGAGAAACTGCAGAAGCAGGCTGAGGCCGTTGCTTCCGGCCTGCTCGTTCCAGCAGGTGTCGAGTTCGCTCGCTTCGATCACGCTGGAAAGCAGTTTGCCCTCAGCGCCAGGTTGGTCATCGAGGTCGAGCTGCTGGAGAGCCGTGTGCCCGACGTCGTGATCCGTAAGGGAGAGCTGAAGCGGCCGTCTGTCGTGCGCAAGCGGCGCTAGCCTGCCTTGTTGGAGGGAAGCCGAATCTGTATGTTGCTCCACGCCTTTAGGGAGACAAAACGTGTCAGAAAAAGCTTCCCGCCCCTACCCCGAGTGGTTCAAGCAGTATGAGGAATTCGTAAAGCCCGAGGATGTTCGCTTCAGATATCTGAAGAGGAATCGCTACATGGCGATCATCCCTTTCCTCTACACAACTGCGATCATTGTCGGAGACAGTCGAAATCCCACCTTTTATGAAGACAGGTGGTGCTACGAAAACATGGAAGCTGCCATGAAGGCCTTCGACAAGTGGGATGGCGCATCAGGGACGGAGCCGTCTGGATGGCATCGTCATCCAAATAGCGGCCGCCGCAGACCCGATGGCATCGAAGCGGCCCAATACATCAATCCGTAGCCGGACGGCTTGGGGCTGTGGCTCCCAGGCAGGTGAAACGTTTCGAGCGCCGTTAAGCGCCCGAACGACCTCGATTGGGGTTTGGAAGAAGACTTCGCTTGCCTTGGTATCAGCCATGGACTCCGTCCTCTTGCATCATCGGTGCGAGAACCTTTTCCGGTGCCCCGAAGATTTCCTCAAGGCGGTCATAGACCGTGCCATAGCCACGGTTGATGAGAACAGGCTCGACTTCATCAAAGCCCCGTTTTGAAGCCTGAAACAGGTTTATCGTTTTGTTTTCAGCGTCGACAAAGCAAGTCGTCAGCAGGCCGAAATGATAGGCACCCGTGTCGATGGAGATACGGTTTTCAGTCACAATCGGAGTGGGGCCAAGGATTGTATGTCCGTGGATGACCGGAGGCAGTTTTCGCTCGGCGAAGTTCAAGAACGGCTCTCTGATCCAGTTTAGGTCAAAAAGCCGCTGATTGTTGAGCGAACGCGTTGGGTCTACGCCTGCATGCACGCCGATAAACGCGCCGTTGATCGTAAAGCGCTTGGCGTTGGCCAGCATCTCAACATGATGCGGATACTTGGTCCTGATCTGTTCCATGGCATCTCGCGGCAGCTCACCGTCGAAATACGACATGATAGTCTGGATGCCCCCATTGGCGATCCAGCTTTCAGAATATTGATATTCGTCTTCGTGACGGATCGTTTCAAGGAACCATTCGTCATGATTTCCGAGAACGAGCATTGAGCCTTCCCACTTGTTGAGAGCATGATGAACGAGTTCCATGACGCCGAGGCTTTCAGGGCCACGATCAGTCAGGTCTCCAAGAAAAACGATTTCAGGGACTGCACCGCGTTCGGCCGCATGGGACTCGATACCCACCAGCATATTTTCGAGCAGATCAGCTCGACCGTGAACGTCGCCAATGTAATATTTCGATTTTACCGCAGCCATTGCGCAATCCCTTCATAATTCCCGGTTGTCATATCTGATTTATTCAAGAAATAAAAGCCAAATATGCGGAAATATCCCATAAATTTATGGAAAATTCCAGCCCTGCTAAGGGTCATTGGATTTACTCCGAAAGGACGTCTGAAGGGAAGATAATTGCTTCGAGGGCGGCGCAGGCATTGTAGTAGGCCTGCTGTTCGTCCTGGTAGTAGTCTTGGGGATCGTGTTGCCCCGTATAGCCAGGAACGCCATTCATAGCCTTATCCAAATCCGCCTTGGTCTCCTGCACAGCCAGAATGGCCTCGGCCAGTTTCAACGCACGCTCGCTACAGGGGGAAGCACGTTTGCCAGTGAAATTCAGGTAATCCTCGATAGACATTTGTTTCTCCAGAAAAGTGCGGGCTTAATTCGCAAATAACCATTGCGTTGTCAATAATTTTGGAATATTTATTTCTCGACAAATTAGGAGTAACTATGCCAACGCCACATAATCGAGCAAATCACGGAGACTATGCGCCAAGCGTTCTATTGCCAGGTGATCCCCTGCGAGCAAAATGGATTGCAGATAATTATCTCGAAGATGTAAAGCTCGTAAATGATGTGCGCGGCTGTTACGGCTACACAGGTCTATTCGACAATCATCCGGTTTCCGTTCAAGCCACGGGCATGGGGCAACCATCAGCCGCAATTTATGTCGAAGAGCTTCTTCGCGATTACGGCGTCAAGAACCTGATCCGCGTCGGCACCTGTGGTGGTTTTTCGGAAAAGATCAAGGTTCGTGATCTGATCATCGGCATGGGCGCTTGTACCGACAGCTCGATTGTCACCAATCGGTTCGGTGGCTTCAACTACGCGCCAATCGCTGACTACAAGCTGATGGCCTCGCTGATCGAATATGCGGGCGATCTGTCGAGCGTTCCTTATCACGTGGGCAGTCTGCTGTCGTCGGACACGTTCTACCAGGAAGGCGGTTTCGAGGACTATCGCAAGCTCGCAGAACACGGCGTACTCGGCGTCGAGATGGAAGCCGCGACGATCTACACGCTCGCAGCCAAGTATGGTGCTCGCGCAGTCGCCATTTGCACCATGACGGATTGCCTTGTCACCAAGGCGGAAATCCCAGCCTCCGACCGCCAGAGCAGTCTAGACGATATGGTCAAGATCGCCCTTTACACAGCAGTGGTGGCGTAAGGAGAGCGACATGATTTCGAGTCTTTGGAATAAATTATTCGGCAAAAAGGCAGTGCCTGCGGTCATCAATGAAGACGTCGCTGACGAAGGTGCACCGCTGTTTCGAGAAGTGAGCATTATTGCTAAACCAGAGGATGCGCCAACGTTTAAACGGCAATATAAGGCCGTGATCGGTGGAGATATCGATCTTAGAATTGATATCGAAAATGGAAACTATAGCTGGCAGCCTGACCGCACAGTGTCAGGCGTCCTCCATCAATCAGGTCGCGGTTATGTCTTCTTCGATCCTCAGAACATTGCCGAAAAGGTAATTATCCCAGAAATCGTATCGGCAACACGTGCGTTCCTTCGTCATGTGTTGGAACTGGATGCAGAGTATATGAACTCCAACGACAGGTTTGTCGACAAAAAGGGCCGCACGTGGGTCCTTCTAAAAGACGGCGAATAATTTGGTGAAGTGAGCTAGTGGCGTGGCCACCTCTATACCGCTAGACAAGGAAAGGTGTGAGAAAATGAATGCATGTGTGATCTACGACAGCAATACGGGCGCAGTCGCCCTTTCTCCTGCAGAGGCGGCCTCGAATGTGGTTCGTCAGGGCCGAAACGAGGCCGCTGTTGCTCTCCGTAAGGAAGCAGAGCGCTTTGGTGATGAAATCGAGTATGTCGTCTATCTAGGGAACCGTACATACAAAGAGCTGGAGCGGAGTAGTGTCACTACGCTCTGGAAAGAGTTTCTGAAAGAGCCTCTCCCCTGTATTGCGGGGGCATGGAGTTTATTTATGGGTCTTTCATTGATTTTGATTGTGTGGGTAGCTGCCATCATTGGGCATCCTACCGAAGGAACTTTATCGCCATGGATTGCGGCTGCGGCTACAGCTTTCGTTTTGGGGTTGGCGCGCTTCTTATGGAAGGAATTGAAAAATGATTTGTCTTCCGTAAGCCATATCAAGAAATTTGGTTTCAAAAGGGACTTTTTACCAACAGCACGACGATACAGTCGGAACATGATCGGTGTCGGTCGAGATAGCCTCTATGTTTTCGCCGCTCCCATGAGCGAGGATATGACCGTCAACAAGATCGGCTACGACCAGATTCAGCATGTTCGCGACCAGAATAGCATGTTAAATATCGTATCCCGTGGCGGCCAGATCATCGAGACTGTCTACAACTACGAGAGCGAATATAAGGGCGATGTCGCTTCAGACATCATGAACAGACATTTGGAAGCAACCAAATAAAGCGATGATTTACAAATTTAATTCCTCTAAAATACGCATAATGTTGACGAGGGGTAATTTAATATATATATGACCATCGGTCAGAAATGGAGAAAGCGATGTCTAATTCAACACTAGCAATTAAGGCGGTTGCTGAGGCTCAGAAATCAGTCGCCAAGTCAAGAGAAGAAATGAAGGCTGAAATTCGAAAGAAAGCTTTCGACTGTGGTGACAGCATCGATTTTTTCATCACTCACAGTGAAGTGGAATTCAATCAGATTGTTAAAAACAATGTCATGAGCGCTTGGAAATATTTCCGGCATGGCAAGGATTTTTACCTGTCGTTCTTATTGGGTTCATTGTTCTTGATGTTAGCTGTACCTTCTGTGTTTATTAAGACGCTAAACGATGGCTATCAGGATACTGTGAATCAGGTTGGTGTGTTAACTACGGTTCTGTTACTCCTGTTCGGCTTTTTGATCGGAGCGATTGTTACTTTATTTTTTGGTTATTTCGCCTGGGATGTAGGAGGAAAACACCTGATTTCCTGCTGGAGAAAAGGCCATGCCAGATATTTTTTCAATGAGGTTGAGTGGAAGGCTAATAACGTAATTGGAGTTGGACGAGATCGCCTCTATGGTCATGTGAATAATTCTGGACATGATTATGAGACCGATATCCGGAAGATCGAATACGATGCCATTGGTGATATCGATGCCGTTGCATATGCAGTTCAGAAGCGTGGTCGCGAAGGACAGGAGATCGAAAACGAAATTACGATCCTTGATCGGTTCGGCCGTGTAGGCTTGAATATGACGAATTTCACGGCTGACAAAGATGTTGATGTCATCGGTGAGCTAAAGCGTCGGCGTGATGAGGCCCAGTAAATTGTGATAAATAGATGTCCAAAGCGTCGCCATAGTGCGGCGCTTTATATTGTAATTGCGTTGACGATCTGTAATTAAATATGTAAGCCTTTTTCAAAGTGAGGATTTCCTTTGGTAAAAACGTTCAAGCGATTTTTCGCACGGAATAGTTCCAAGAATATTGAGCGGGTCCAGCGTAAAAACGCGGAAACGCGACAAACATTCGAAGCCATGATTGATATGGAAATCACCCTCGGTACGAGAATGGTTGAACGCGAAGGCGACAAGGTTCATGTCTCCGTTCGACCGACGACAGCTGTCGTGCTGGATTGGTGCGATGCCCGCCTGTACCTCCCGAAAGAGGTCGATGGCCAGAGTGGTCCACAGGCTCTTTTCGTGGCCTGGCTATACAAGCTGAAGCTTCCTCATCTGGCGATGCTGTTCGCGCTTGTCTCCGCTTTGACCGCCCGCGCACTCGTGGAAGCTGGATTCATCGGCATGGAGAATATTCTGCTGACGTCGGGCGTCATCATGGTCGCATTGCTCTCCTTGCATCTGACGGGCCTATTGCATCCGAAAGAGACTCAGTTGCCAGACGATTACGACTGGATGATCCCCGAGATGATGAAAGTGGCTAAGCGCTACGTTCTGTTTGGTGCCAATGCGGTTTACGTGTCGTCGCCGAGCACCAAGGACAAGCGCCTGCAGACAGCTGCGGAGTCGGCAACACGCCTTCGCGTGATCCCCTACAAGGAGATCGGACGCGTTGAGCAGGTGCTTCGTGATACTCATGAAGGCTACAACTCTCACGACACCATCGTTTACGACAAGGCCGGAACGGAACTATTCCGCATAGATCGCAAGAATTCGTCTGTTGGTGTGGATGCAGTCCATTTTCTGAAAGCCAAGCTTGCGGACGCGAATAGCCCTGAACGCCAGCGAAACGTGGAGGATGAGTGAGATGGCCAACGCAGATAAGTTGCAGGATTTCATTGATGTTCGGCGCAAGCTTGCCCAAAATGAAATCAAGGAATTCGCAGCCGAAAATGATGATGTCATTGTCTGCTTTGTTCACGCAGGTGAATATGGCATGACAGCATTTCGATCATTGAGTTCGCTTTCTCTGGATCAGTATCTATGGCATCTGGTGAAGAGCCGTTTTGTGGCTATCGGTTTCATGATTGTTATGGCTGCGTCTTTTGTGGGCGCAACCTACACCGAGCCTGATGTCGCAGTTCGACATGCGTCGCAACTGTTCTTTTCCGGAATGATTTTCCTGTTCCTGGGCGTTCTGGTTGCAGACGGTCGATTGAAATATCGGTGGTTCAAGGAGCACGGTTTCGATCTTGAGCAGTTTGACGATATTTTTGCTGCTGCTGTTCGCGTTGTAGGTGTCGGTGAGAAATGTCTTTATTCCATCAAGCTGGAACCTAACGCTGATAAATATCTCCGTGGCGAAGTTGTCCTTTCAGTGGACCCCTACTCCGATATTTCCGTCGTTGAGGTGAAGAGCCTTCCTGGTCGGCAGTCGCTTTTATTGTCCGGCATCGAAACTGGAGACGACGATGTCCAAGACCCCGTACTCGCCACTGAGGTTGAGGCTTTTGGCTTCGCTAACATTCAGGACGTCGCTGAATGGATGAGGGGCCGCATCCCGCAACGGGACGTCGTCCTGGAGGTCTGAGCCGATATTTTTAAATGTGAGATCGGGGTCTTCGGCTCCCTTTTGTGTTTCCCATGGGAAATATCCCGAAAGCAAAAAATTCTTCGCTTCTCGACCTGTCCTTTAGGGGAGGGTTAGGCGCGTCTCTGGATTTCGATATCAACGTCACTTTTATTTTACGGATTGCCTTTATTTGTTGTTTGGAATATATGTCATATTAATGAAGCAACTAACGGCATACAAATTCAGGATTTATCCTGATGTAGAGCAGGAACGACTTTTCCGTCGCACTGCTGGCAGTTGCCGTCTTGTGTATAATCTTTGTCTCGAACAGAGAAAAATGGCATGGAACCGTCTCAATCCAACGTCCATTTCTTATATTGATCAGCATAAAGAACTGAAAGCCCTTAAAGCTTATCTGCCCTATCTCAAGGAAGTGCCCCATCACTGCCTGCAACAGGCCGTCATCGATCTGCAAAAGGCATATGTGAATTTCTTCAAAGGCCGTGCCGCATATCCCAAGCCGCGCAAGAAATTTGAAAACGAGAGTTTCCGCTTCCCCGATCCGAAACAGATTTTTGTGCGAAACGACGCTATTTTCCTGCCCAAGGCTAAATGGGTGAAGATGGTCATGCATCGGCCTATCATCGGCACGATCAAGAACGCCACGGTTTCGACCTCCGGCGATCATTGGTATGTGGCGATTCAGGTCGAACAAGAGGTTGTTGAGCCTGTTGTTGGTCCGATGGTCGAACGGTCGATGGATCTCGGGGTCGTCAAGCCAATTTGCATGGACGATGGTGAGGTCTTTGACCTGCCCCGCATGTCCGACAAGGAAAAGAAAAAAGAAGCAACACTGCAACAGCGCATTGCGCGTCGCAAAACAGGTTCGAAGAACCAGTTTAAAGCGAAGCGCGACTATCGTCGTTTCAAAGCCAAAATTACGTCATTATGGAGCAAGTGCCACAAACTGAGAGAAACCAGTTGTGGCACGACAAATCGCCAATCTCCAGAAGGTTCGGATAAGCTTATGCGTTTGAATGGCTTGTATCGCGACGCTTCCAATGCATCGCGTAAAACAAACTGCCGATGGCCAATAGCTCCAGCACGAAGAATGCACCAGTCATTCTCGGGGCCACGCTGAACTGTATCATAGCCGACAGTACCACCACAGACAGCAACGCTGATGGCTCGATGAGCAGTCGGTTCCGTTTGAAGGCGAAATGACACTCTCTAACGAGTGAAGTCCGGTTTTGGCCAAAAGCTGCCTTTTCTTCGGGCCGCGATAAGACAACCTTGGGCCGGGAAAAATGTTGCTAAGCAATCTTTTATGTTGAATCGCCTGACACCGCATTGCAAATGAAATGTATTGCAGGAGATTTTGATTGCTCGATCATTTGGGAACCACGGTTACAGTAGGAGGAGCGGACTACGACATCTCCCACCTCGCGCCTTTCATCTATACTCTGAACGCGGCTGGTCCTAATGGCATGGACATCAGGGTGCGCGTCAGCTTCTCTTGTCATGTCTTCAGTGAAAAGGCCGCGCACAATGCTGCCTTCGATTTTCGAGATCATAACGGAAGCCATCGAATCTTCTGCGCGAACCGCTACGCCAAATGCCTTACTCTTCAACAAGGCGTGCAAAACCTGTTCGATCAGAACGGCATTACTTGGGAGATGAAGGACCACAATCAGGTCGAAAACATGGCCGCATTGGCGCACAATCCGGCTGTGCGGATCGTCAGAGGCATACATGACGTGATCCTCTACTACTTCTATCCGAGTAACTCCGAACACTTCGAGATCGAGATGAACGTGCTGACCTGTCATGAGCGGTCGGTAAACACCACGGACAAGCACAAGTGGAATATGAAGCAAGCTGTGCGAGCCTGCTATTTTAGCAAGGAGCGAATGCCGATGACCGAGGATAAGCGCCGAGAGCTTGCCCAGATGAAGGCCGAAGACGTGCGGGCTAAGCGGGCTGCCAAGCGCGATAAACGGAAGGCATCGAAAGCGAAGAAGTCCTAAATGACAAAAGGCTCCCAGACGGGAGCCTTTTGAGAATAACGAAGCGGGTGCGCCTTACCGTGGTTTACCGAACCTCAAGAGAGGTGCGCAGCTACAGCATCAAGGCTATCACCAAGAAGTCCCGCCACCTGAAGCTACCTCATACATACAAAAAACAGGCAGGGTTAGCAACAAAAAAGCGCATGAAAGTTTTCACAAACATGTGAGAACAGCTATGCGGAAGAGCCTGTTCGAAGTTAAGACGCTGAATCTACGTAGTTTCTTGCGACATGACAAGAGGTGATGTCCTGCACAGTGTCATTTCGCCCTTAGCCGGAGCCGACCGCAACAGTTGACTCGACTCCACGCGACTCCCCTGATATGGGTCCTTTCATGTTCAGATCGATACGAATAGAGCGCTGACCTTTTTCTCCGCCCGAGTGACGGAGTGGCCGCCTATGTCCTGCGTATTGAACGGAACTAAACATGCTCCAGAAGCGAATTCCTATCTTGAGGCCGAACACGTACGACCCCTTCTGCGCAGGAGACCGGAGGTTCGAAATACGACCGTTGCGCTTGGCCTGACCCGAAAGAGGGCTTTGGACAGCATCCGCTGTTGCGACCAGATGGCCGCAATCTCGACCCTGAAAAGGTCTGGTCACTCTCCGAGGACGACGCCTACGGCCTCTTCGTCGATTTCCGCTGGGCGGACAACGGCGGCAGCCCCTATTGCCCGCGTTGCGGATGTCTGGAGCCTTACGATGTCCGCCGTCGCCGCTTCCGATGCTCCGAGCCTGAATGCCGTGCCGAGTTCTCGGTGACATCCGGGACGGTGTTCGCCAACAGGAAGCTGTCGTTCAAGAAGATTATCATGGCGATCTGGGAGGAGATCACGGCGGCCAAGGGTATGGCCGCCCTCCATCTGAGCCGCAAGCTCAACGTCCAGTACAAGACGGCCTACGTCCTGCTACAGAAGCTTCGTGAGGCTGTTGGCCTGCGCCGCAGTGCCATCACACTTCAGGGACTGGTCCAGATCGACGGCAAGTATGTCGGCGGTGTTCTCCGCAAGGCAAACAAGAAGGAAGAACGCAAGGACGGTCGCAAGAAGGAAAACCAGAACGGCAAGCGCATGTGCGTCCTGGCGCTGAGGGAGGCCAACAAGCACGCCCCGAACAGGACGCTGACGCGGGTCATCATGGATGAAAACGGCAAGGATGCCTGGGCGGCCGTTGCCAAGCATGTTGCCCCGAAGGCGTTGTTGATTGCCGACGAGCACAAGGCGTATGACGATCTTGTCGGCCTTGTTTCCATTCATCGCGTGAACCACAGCCTGCAGTACCAGGAGGATGACGGCACGAACTCAAACGTCATCGAAAGCTTCTTCAGTCGCGTCGAAAAAGCCTACCAAGGTGTCAATCACCGCTTCTCGACGAAGTACCTCGACTGGTACATGGCGATGCTCTCCTGGAAGGAGGATACGCGCTACATGGGCCTGCGGTGGCAGTTTGCCGATCTCCTCCGAACAATCACTGCTCGGCCAACCTCGCGAAACCTTTGCGGCTACTGGCAGGGAGCTGCTCAGAATATCAGCGACCAGGTCTGGCTCCAAGGTGAGCCGCCGGACTAGCGGCTGATCTCCCAGAGATGGCGACGGCCATCGACAGTGCCAGTATGTTTGACCAGACCCTGCTTCTGCAATCCATCGAGCGTCGCCGAGAACCTGCTCGCCAACGCCGTCTCAAGTCGTTCTGCTTCCTCGCCCAGTTCTACATCTTTAGCGAACTGTCTCGCGATTTCGGAGCTGGATGTCGGCCTATCCGAGCGTCTCAGAATATCGAGGACGACGTGACGGTTGTTCTTCCCCTTCAGAAGCTCGGTGACACGACTGCTCGCCGTTCCCCGTTGGGCTGAACGAGGCTTACGTGGCGCAGCGTTCACCAAGGTGAACTCGGGATCGTAGACCCTGATGACTTTCACGAAGGCATCCCACTGATCTTCGAGATCGCCGATCTGCCGACGCAGAAGATCAAGCTGGGTGTCGATTTCGACCAGCTTCAATTTCAATCCGTCAACGATTTCCACCATACGCAACACTCCCGAGACACCCTCAGGAGATAGCATCAGCCTTCATCGGAATCTTGTGGCACTTGCTCCATAATGCCGCAAAATTACGCGTCGTCGCAAGGATCAAAAGCATAAAGCTACGACCAAAATCGCAGACAGCTGCAATGTGCTGTATATGGAGCGTTTGAAGGTCAAGAATCTGACCGCTTCCGCTCGCGGAACGGTTGAAGAGCCAGGTAAGAACGTTGCTCAAAAGGCTGGTTCAAACCGCTCAATGCTCGATGTCTCGCCAGGTGAGACAAAGATGTATCTCGAATACAAATTGCGCCGCAGAGGCGGAATTATTGTTTACGTGAACCCAGCTTACACCTCGCAGAGGTGTTCTATCTGCGATCACGTCGACGCAACGAGCCGTTCCGAACGGGACGTGTTCTCTTGTGTTTCCTGCGGTCATACCGCTTGCGCAGATCATAATGCTGCGCAGAACATTCTGAAATTGGGGCGTAAATCCCAACCAACCGAAGGACCTTCGGGGCTGGCCTGTGGATCGAACCGCGTTGGCGGTCGGAAGCAGGAACTCTCAGGCAGGAGCGAAGCGGCTATCGCCGCCTAGCAGAGGTCCGAGAAGCCCGGTCCTTTAGGGCCGGGAGAAGTCACGGGAATAAAAAGCCTGGATAACTCCTTTTATATCAACAAGGAGAATGCAGATGATTAAACAACCTCGGAAGCAGGCAGCTGAGATTATCGCATTTCATTTGGGCTGGGACATCAAAGACGTGAAGGATGGCGTCTACCAGCCGAGCACCTATTATTCGCCGCGCGTCTATGTATGCGGAGAGGACTATTATTGCAGCCCGACCGCTGCGCAGAAGCTGTCGAAGGACTTCAAATGGAAGGAAGTCGGTGAGCATTATGGTCGCAAAGTCTATTGCGCGACCTTGGAGGCTCGCAAACTCGATTGATGCCCAGCTCTCGCGTGGTCAGATCGAATTAAGGGGGCCACGGCCCCCTTTCTCACTTTTCCCAATCCTTGTAGTACACGCGCTGAGGTTCTTTTGGGTGGTCACCACAGAGACCAATGCAACCTGGCTTCGTTCTGAACTGGCCTTGGATGGCTTCATCGGACTTGGTGGTGATCGGCTGACCAGCAAGTGGCAGGCACATCGCGTGTGGCTTCAGATACCGATTTCTATCGTCCTCATGGTAGAGGTTGTCGACGCATTCCTGTTGCGTTGGGAAAGTCAGCATTTCGCTTTGGCAAGTAGCGTATTGCCCTTGGCAGTTCATAGCGAAAAAGAACCAAATTAGAGGACCGTTCATATAATCTCCTTGTTAATGGAGGGATTAATTTGCCATGGCCTTTATGTCAATAGATTTCCGACTTTTCATTGACTTTATCTTTAGATTTTGTATTTTCCGCCGAAAGGAGAATTCAGATGAGTTCAATTATTGAGGCCGCGTCCAGTGGTTCTTCTCGATCTGCCAGAAAATTAGTATATTTCGATGCTGCAGAAGGTCTGGAAGCTGTTGCTAATTATAACCACCGTCAGGTGTCTGCTGCGCAGGCATTTCTAGTGCGTCAGGCCGACCTCGGGAATGAACGGATCGATTTCTTTGCACTACAGGACGTCCTTGGTTCAGTTGCTGGATACAAAGTCTCGACACCAACGCGTGATAAGGGCGTTTCTAACCTGGGAGACGGATCAGATAATGATCCTGTGATCTGGATTTTTGGGGCACTAGTTTTTGCAGTTTGTGGCTGGTTTGCGACAAGAATCGGAGAACAGGTTGACGAATTTGGGCCTTCTTTGTTTGGTGTCGCCTTGTGGGGCCTCGCGTCTTTATTCCTTCTGATCGGAGTGGTGCGTCTATCATATGAACTATGGTTTAGACGGAAGACTGGGTACTATTCTTCGGTCGTCGATAAGCTGAAAGCCAATGGCGTCAATCTCGCCGCTTTCACCCCGAATTACATCTATTTCTGCTTCAATGAGAGCGATGGGAAGGCTTTGAGTTTCCGGCGTCATGCATTCAAGGACATCCATCGTGTCGTTCGATCTGATGTCGAAGGAGAGCTTATCTACACAGCTATCGATGCAGTCGGAAATGAGATGTTCAAACTGAGTTCGCTACAGGCACCTGAAGGCGTCGATCTGGCAAAAGAGCTTGAAACGCGGATTCAGGAAGCCCGTGGCTGTGCGGTCGCATAGTGCTCCGATCCTCGAAATATCCCGAGATTATCTTATAAGCTGCCGTTGGCGGCCTTTCGACTTTCTAAACTGGCCCAGGATGGCTATGGTTGTCCAAGTTCGAATCTGGAGGCCAAATGAGCGGCGACAAGGCAATCCTGCCCCATCCTTTCGTCCATTCTGACCGGAAGAGGCCATATCAGGTCAAGACGGCCCTGTTGAACGAGTTTGGGATGGCGGACGAACTCGCCTCAGAGATGACTTCTCGAATGTTCGGGTTTCAATCCTGGAAAAAGCTTGAAGCCGCCTATAACGATGTACGTATCGCCAGCAATACGCCTGATGAGCAGGTGGATCGGCAAGTCATGATCGAACGTAGGTTCGCTCAGGCTGAAGTGCTGGCAGATTGCGGCATCAAAGGCATGGCGCTGAGCCATGTCGTAGTTGGTTGTCTGGAGCCAACTGGAAGTTCTCGGAAGCCCTCTCTGCGAAGGCTGAAGGAAGTCCTTTTTCACGCAATCGATGTTGGAGAGAATATCGGCTTCGATTTGACGTCGGAGGACGAGGTTAGCTTCGCGAAATCGATTGCGGCTACCAAACAGATTCCTAAAGTCTGGTTGGATTTCCTTGCTGCCGAGATTGGCTGGTTCGTACGTCCTGTTGAAGGTGTAAAGACTTTTCTGTTCCGCCAAGTCGGCGAGACAAGGACGTTGGATGGCAATGTGTTTCCCATCTTCATGACGTCATTCCAGCATTCGCCTGCAATGGAAAGCAGCGAAATCGACGAGTTGCAAAAACACATCGAACACCAGTCTCCACGGGATCGGGCAATCGTGATTTTCTCGAAGCCGACGTGCAATACGAAGGTGGCAAAGGATCGCGATGATCCCAAGCTCCAACTTCTTTATGGCGGGATGGCTTTTCAGGATGGCGAGTGGTGGAACTTCGTTCTGCGGCCGAATGCCGGGTTCGAAGACGTTTTCAAGCAACGAGGCCAATTCAAGGGTGGGAAGCCATCAGTCCGGTTTGCGATGAAATATGGCTACGAAGCCGCTTTGGCGCGCTTCATCGACCTGCATAAGGCGCTCAACTACCAAGACGATGATCACGACGAGGAGGATGACGAAGAGGCCTTCCTCCTGGCGGAAGATGCTGGAGGCTGGAACCACTTTGTCACTCGATAGTAGCGGGCGGGTATCAACTAGAGCCTTGGCGGCCGCTGCCGCTCTTCCAGCCACGAGGAGATCACTCTCTGGAAGAACGGCAGCTCGAATGGGGTGTCGACGCCCTGCTCTGCTTCGGCGTCGTAGAACTTGCCATTGAAGGTCAGGAAGACGTGAGTGCCGCAGGAAAAGCCTGCGTCTTCGGATAGCTGGTTCATGTCTTCCCATGTGAGGCCTTCTGGCGGCGCAATGTTTGGCCAGTGCGTACCGATTAGCTCAAGGTCGAATGGTCCTCCGCTGTCGTAGCTGCAGCCTGTATCTGGATCGACTTCGATGAAACTTGCGATGTCGACGGCCTCAAGCCCCTCGATCTCGGGTAGCTGCGCTGTGATGTCTCCAGCAAAGTCGCTACAGAGGCCGTGATTGATCGTCATGACATCGGGTGCCTGTCCGGTCGCGAGGTATTCCTCACGTAGCGCGATAATAGCTTCAGAGATTTTCTGTTCTGCGATTTCGATGTCCGACATTGAGTATTACCCAAAACTTAAATTCCCACTGGCCAATTATCCCCAATCGCCCCGCAATATTCAAAGTGATAATCTTCAGATGGTCAGCACATCTTCATAGAAGGTACGGTCACGTCCTGAATATTAGCGGACGCCATTTTTGCATGTTCTGACGTCAGGATTGTGTTTCTGCCGAAGTCTCGAATGACAAACCTGTCGTCGTCAGCTCGTCCGATATTGGAGAATACGAGATCCGATACACTGAGGCCTGTGGCATCTGTATAGGCTTTCAGTTCTCTGTAGATCGCAGCTAGTTTCTCGATGTCTTCAGGGCACTTCCGCATCGCGATTTGGAATGCAGGCTCGTTACTCAGATCGTACCCGCCTGTGAGGAAAGGCCAGACGATGCGACAAATGCGGTGCAGACTTCCATCTTCGTCATTCATTTCGTCAAAAAGATCGCCAACCTCTTCACGGATGATGGCGAAAAATGCCCCAAATTCGTCTTCGATGCGATGCACGCTTGCGACCTGAGGGAAAAGAACGTGAGGGTTGTCGACGAGATGTGAGGCGAAAACGGCCTCTTCTTCGCAAACGGTTACCTTGAATACCTTCTGATCGTCGAGTAGGTAACAACGCCCCTGAATCCTAGCACCCATTTCAGCTAGGACTTCTAACCCAAGCGAGGCCTCTAGCATCCTGACCCGCTCTTCGGTGTCTGGAAGTGGAATGGTGTTGGGATCGATTTTGCCGTCCGCCGTCACTGGAAGTTTGGAGATGTCCATCGCATGAATTCTGTTTGTTAGACGAGTTTAGGCTCAGGCAGTGCAACCAGCGAGCGCGTGGCGATTGTTGTAGTTCTGGAACACAGAAGGGGATGGCAGCCGAATGTGGGGAATGCTCGCATTCGTAATTGGTATAAAATAATAGGACCATTTCGCTTAAAAGCGGCCTGTAGCCGTAGGAATCTGGAAGAAAGAGGGCATCCAAATCCGGCTCAATCATCTGTGTTTTTTTTAAAAAAATTATAGATACCCCCCCCCTGGTTCTAAAGTGAAATTAATTTACCAAAAATGTTTGTTGTTTAAAATAAAACCTGATAAAAAATGGCCGACGAAAGGAGTTTTCCCATGAAAAAGCTTGATAGAACCCTGCGCATTGCGCTGACAGTCTGCTCCCTGGGTATTGTAACGGCTTCTGGTGTGGCGCAGGCCGCCCAATTTAGTGTCGGAATTCAGATCGTTAATCCCTGTGTGTTGAAGGGTCAGAAGTGGGAAAAGCAGTGTGCTCAGCTTAAAAAGCAGCGTCAGCCTCAGGCCAAAAGCCGAATAAGAAGCAAGCCAGGCGCAAATTTAAGTAACTAAATGAGTGTCGACCACATTGCTGAGGTCGGCACTCTAAATGAAGTCACCTTAAGGCTTCGACAACAGCCAGCATCGTTCACTAACAGGTTGGTTCTTGTCCCCATTTTGGCTTGAACTGTGCTTTCGAATCCAAAGGAGACCCATAGGAGAACCATGTTGGCCCTGATGGGCTAATGTGTTGAACATTCCAGCAACTGAGATCGCCATTGAAGGCCGTCGCATATATGAACATATTGTCCATATTTGTTACTGCTGAAACGTCCCAATTACTAATAGCCTGATTGAAGGCGCTAGCATTTTCAAACATGTTGCTCATGTTTCTTACTTTTGAAACGTTCCAATTGCCTATGGGCTGATTGAAAGGCGATTTAAAGGCTGCAGTGCCGCTGAACATGCTACTCATGTCCGTTACGCTCGACGTATCCCAAGAACCAATTGGTTGATTGAAGGAAGTAGCAGCACCAAACATGTAACTCATGTTTGTGACTTTTGAGGTGTTCCAAGAACTTATATTTTGGTTGAAAGCTTGGGCATTGGAGAACATCTCGGACATGTTCGTTACTTTCGATGTATTCCAAGTACCGATTGGTTGATTGAAGGAAAAAGCGGCTGAGAACATAGCGCTCATGTTGGTTACGTTTGAAGTATTCCAATAGGCAATGTTTCCATTGAAGTCTGTCCAGGAAAACAGGAAGGACATGTCTGTAACCTGACCAGTAAAGACCTTGTGTTCGCTGTCAGCGAGTGTGAAGACAGTCCCTTCGTGTGTGATCTGATATCCATTACCAACGGCACTGGTTAGCATCCCTCTGTCAACGATGAGCATGCCGTTGCATTCAGGTCCCGTCCCAACTTTTCCTATGTTATTTGGATCGTAGCAGGCTGAGACTTGGGCGGCGTCAATGAGAATATTGTATGTCCTGCTCACGGGTGCCTTTGCGTTTTTATGTGATGCAGTGATCGTCAAAGAAGCCGTGCCCTCTCGGATCGGGTTGCCGGATAGAACTCCGTTATTGACCACAAGTCCCTCTGGGAGGCCTGTAACAGCCCATTCAAGATCATTGGTGGCTACATTGCTGCTTCCAGTGACAGTTGCCAGGGATGAAAACGCAATAGGCGTGATACTTTCTCCAGCAGTATATGGTCCGAATGTAAAATCATTGAGAACGATTTCTACAGAACCGTTTTCTTTGCCAGTATCCGATCTTTCGATGATACCTGATTTTGCTCGGAAGATGAATAGAGGCTCCGCTAGGGAATGACCCGCAGAAATTAAGAGGAAACCTGAAATTGCGAGGCTGGAAAGTATGAATTTCTTTCTCATCTAAATACCTCCATTGTGAATGCATTTCAGTAATATTGAGTGCTTAAACGTAAAAGCAAAAAATGTAAGCAGTGGCCGACAACTTCAAATTAGTTTTTGAAAGAGAAAAGAAAGCTGGCACGAACTACGTGGACCTAAGGGGGGAAAGTCTGCAGATGCACACAGCACTTGCATGTTTCATCTGGGAACGCTGAAAGATTCAGAAAACCCGACCACAGCGACGTGGTCGGGTTTCTCATTTCTGCATAGCTGAAATTTTAATTGTTCTCTTTTGGATATCCGACGTCGATAATCTCGGCGCGATATCCGTTCTTGGTCGCGTGCTCCCAGTAATCTGAAGCAAAATAGATGTCCAATTTGCCTGTCATGAAGTGATTGAGATGTGCCCGAGCGAAATCGAGCTTCATGCTTTCCAGGGCGCGACGACGCTGACTTTCATGCACTCGCATCCCGCCAGGTGCGGTCGGCTCGAAGCAAACCCCTTCGGCTACAACAGCGCCATTAGGATTGATTGCTACAGCCACTACGCCCTTGGCGGTGTTTGCCTCATGCTTGGGGTCGAATGCGCGAATATAGTTTTCGAGTTGCGAGCGCAGGGTGGGCGATAGAGTTTTGTTCTCGTTCACCTTCTTGGTCAACTCGTAAAGAAAATCGCCAAGTTCTTTATCTTCGGACATCGGATACCTCTCTTTTGCGTCAGAGACATTGTCTCTTTGATTTTCCATGTTTTCCAGTGAATTATTGCCTGGAATAAATAAGCGTTGAATCACAAGCAAATCCCAGATATACAAAATCTCGTATAATTGGAGATTGAGATGGGCAAGGTAGAATTCTTAGGGCCGTACGATAACGTTTTCGAATCGATTGTGGATGATCCGATTGAAGTCGCAGACCTCACCTTTCGTTCCGACATGGTGATGGCTTTGACCGACCTGATTGAGGCGCGTGGCCTTAAACAGAAGGAAGTTGCCAAGATCCTCAATGTTCCGCAGCCCCGAGTCAGCGAACTTATGCGTGGGAAGATTTCAAAGATGTCGTCGGACAAATTGATCTACTACGCAAAGTGCTTCGGGTTCGAATTCAAGCCGATTTTTGACAACGGCAAGATCGTCGTCAAAGTCGTTGAAAAATAAGCAAAATACTTGGCAGATGTCGTCTTTTATTTATTGACATTTCTCACTTAAATTCGTAAACAAAATTCAACGAAAGGCACCCGTAAAAATGGCTCTCAACCCCCTCACCGTTCTCAAGCAGACATTTGGTTTCGACAGCTTCCGTCCTCTACAGGGCGAAGTCCTAAATCACGTCATTGACGGCAATGATGCTCTGGTTCTGATGCCTACGGGTGGAGGGAAATCCATGTGCTATATGGTGCCGTCTATTTGCCGTGATGGCGTGGGCATCATCGTTTCGCCTCTAATCTCTCTGATGCAGGATCAACTCGACTTCTTGGAGTTCCATGGCGTTGAAGCTGCATCGCTTAATTCCTCGATGTCCTCTTCTGAGCGGAAGGACGTCAAGGAGCGCCTACTCGCTGGCGAACTCGATATTCTCTATGTGACGCCTGAGCGTTTCTCGAACGCGCAGTTCCAGAAGCTTTTGGGCGAAATCGACATCGCTCTCTTCGGTGTCGATGAAGCGCACTGCGTCTCGCAGTGGGGCCATGATTTCCGTCCTGATTACCGAAATCTAGGTTTGCTCAAGCAGAAGTTTCCGAATGTGCCTGTCGTCGCGGTCACTGCCACGGCTGATCCTGAAACCGTTGATGACATTCTGTTGTCGCTCGACATGGCTGACGCGAAGGTCTTCAAGACCAGCTTCGACCGCCCGAACATTTCGTACACGATCAAGCCAAAGAGCAAGAAGTCCAAGCAGGAAATCGTCGACTTCCTGACCGCTCGCAAAGGCGAGAGCGGCATCGTTTATTGCATCGGCCGCAACACCGTTGAAAAGACCGCTCAGTGGCTGAAGGACGAAGGTTTCACCACCCTTGCGTATCATGCTGGCATGTCTGACGCTGACCGTTACGACAACCAGCAGGCATTCATGGACGGCCAGGTGGACATTCTCGTCGCCACTGTTGCCTTCGGCATGGGTATCGACAAGTCGGATATCCGTTTCATCGTTCATCCCGACCTGCCGTCGAGCCTTGAAGCCTGGTATCAGGAAACTGGTCGTGCGGGCCGTGATGGTCTCAATGCCGATACCCTGACATTCTACAATGCGGGCGACATTTCCAAGCGCCGTCGCATGATCCACAAGGGCAATGGCTCTACTTCCAACAAGCGTACCAGCTACGCCAAGCTCGACGCCATGCTCGGTGTCTGCGAGACCGTATCGTGCCGCCGCAAGGCCGTCCTGAGCTATTTCGGTGAGACCTATGCTGCCACCTCCTGTGCCAACTGCGATATCTGCAAGTCGCCAGTCCAGACCCGTGACGGGACGGCCGAGGCCAAGGCAGTCGTCAATCTGCTGAACGAAGTCGGCGACCGCTACGACGCTTATGACATCGTCTCGTACGCCTGCACGTCGACATCGAAGATCAAGACGGCCAGCTCGGCGATCCGTGACGCTTTCAACGCCATCGATGCGAAGGACCATGAATGGTCATCGTATATCCGTCAGATGCTGTCGTCGGGCCTGCTGAAGGTCAATCTGGCGAACTACGGCTATATCAGCGTGACCGAAGCTGGACAGGCCGTTCTAAACGGTGCCGCGTTCGAGCTGAATGCCGAGAAGGTTCAGATCGAGACCACTGTGAAGAAGGTTGGCAGCAAGCCGTCTGCTCGTTCGGCCGCGCCTCGCAAGCCGCGTGAAGACGGTGACTACGTGTCGTCAGGCACCAGCCGTCGCAAGTCGTCGAAGGGGTCACCTCTTCTGGAAGCTCTTCGTCGGGAACGTAACCGTCTCGCCCGCGAGATGGGCGTGAAGAAGTATTACGTCATCCACGACAGCGCCCTCAAGGAAATGTCGGAACAGCGCCCGCGCAACGGCTCTGAGCTGATTGCCATCAAGGGTGTTGGCCAGGCGAAGATTGATCGCTTTGGCACCGCGTTCCTGAACGTGATCGAGCGCTACGCGGCATAAGCGTTACGTAACGGGTGACAAGGTCCAGAGAAGGCGCTTCTCTCAATTTTGTGAGCTAGCCGTTCATAGGTGTTTTGTGCCTTGCGAGGCTGAACATTTCACTGAAGACCATAACGGGAGAATACGATGGTTCAAGTTCAGGTCTATAAAAGTGAAAGTGTCGTCGAGGCTCAGGTCGACGGCTACCAGATTCAAATCAATGGTAAGAACGGAGAGCTTTCCACAGTTATCTATGGTTCTTATGGGCAACCTGTCGCCAAGAGCAAAATGACAGCCAGTGACAAAGGCGACGCCCAGTCATTTACAGTTATCTCAAATGATGACGAAAAAAGAGCGACAATTGGCTATCAGTTTTTTGAAACTGAAAATCAGATAGAGATCGTTCATGGCGACGAGGGCATTTCAATTAATGTCTACGGCCCGAGAGACGAAGCAATAATGGAAGTTTATGCTGATTGGAATGAACTTCTTGACCTTGGCGAATATGATTCACCGAAAATGTGATCAAGTTGTCGGTTGATCTGGAGCGATAGAAGGCGGGCGTCGTAGGGCACCCGCCTTTACTGTTTTAGCGCTTGTTGTCGAGCGCGAACTTGCCAGCGCCCGTGGTGACGAGCAACAGGAAGACGAAGCTGAACAGGATCGAGGCATCGCCGCCATTGGCTACCGGATAGAAGTTCTGCGGGGCATGGGCGATGAAATAGGCGAACGCCATATGGCCAGAGAGCACGAAGGCTACTGGACGCGTGAAGAGTCCGAGAACCAGAAGGATGCCGCCGCCGACTTCCAGGAGGGCAGAGACCAACGCGAGCGTTGACAGGCTTTCAGGACCAGCGACAGGAAAGCCAAACAATTTCTGCGAACCGTGCGCGAAATAAAGCAATGCTGCCATAATGCGAAGTGCGGCAATTGTATAAGGCTGAAAAGAATTCAATTTTTCTGTCATCAATAACTCCATAATGCGATGGTGGTTAGAAGATTGCCTCAAAAACTCGTCAAAACAATCAACGAAAATGTGATTTTGGGGTGACAAACCGTCAATGAATTGGTAACAGGAGCGGGAATTATTAGGCACCGGAATTATTGGTTGTTGCCGATGTGAGGGTAAAATGTTGCGAGAACTGGATGATTATCAGCTGAGAAAACTTGAGCGCAAGAAGCGCTTCGAGGCCGAACACGGTCGCAAGTTGGTGAGGTGTACGGCATGCAGCGGGTCTGGCTACTATGACCACAATGGCTCACCGCCGTGCGGTGGCTGCAATGGCACTGGGAAGGTTCGGGAGCGGGACTAATCAGGCTTTTTGATCTGCCAGGTGTAAACCCGGCCGACCGTCGCTCCGTTGGACACGTGCTCGATGCTGTTGGTGATTTTGCCCGCTTTTTTAAGTTCGGCCAGCTCTTTGCGCGCCGTCTTGGTGTCCCATCCGAAACGCATGCCGACCTCAACCGTGTTCACGGCTCCTTGGCGAGCAATGAACTCCAAGAGCGTTTCTGCGGAATATGGTTGCCCGATGGAGACGATTTTAGCCATAACGCATCAGTAGCGAAAGCCCATACTATCGTCAACATTTACGTTGCCTTATGTCTTTGTCTCAGTGGTATTACTTAATTCATGGGGTCATTTCACCGTTTGGTCGGTTTTCAAATAACCTAACTGCCTCGAATTTAATCTCTGGGTTGAAGCTGCCTTCGTACTCTTCGGCAAACGCTTCTGCTTCTTCGAGCGTCATTGAGTTCACAATGGTAAGGTTATTGGGATCGAAGACAACCCAAGCGCCGTATAGGTCGTCGCGTGGATTTTCGTCCATGCAGAGACCGTCGAAACCTTGGTCTATCAGCTCGAAGCGGCGTTCGATGAACTGAATACGGGATACGTCGTTTTCGCGATCTTCGAAGTCAGGATCGCGGCCGAGGTAGTCTGCGGGATCACTGACGAGGCCAATCTGTCGAACCTCGGCTTCAACCATGATCACTCTGGGCGACTTGCCGTGAATATCTCGCGCTGAGAGACGTGCATACTCCGCAGCCACCGTAGGATCTTCCGTCAGATGGATACCTAGAGCGCTATTCGGGTCGTTGCCTCGCAGTATGAAACGGTCATCGAAGGCGTTGAACTCGTGTGCGGTGCCGTGAAAGAGGGTGATTTTAGGCATCGAAAATATCCTGATTTGCTACCTCTGAGCTTATTTAATGCGGTAGCAATAATCCAATTGATCGATGACGGAATCATTCGTGGATTTATCCGTTAAATATGTTGACGGGGAATTATGGGTTCTATATACAGATATCAACGGCCATGGGCGCGGTTCCTTCTATTCATTGTCTTGAAAACGAAACACCGTTCCCGCTTTCCGTTGCTCTAATGATCATGGCACTTTCGAGTGCCATTTTTCATTTCGCGCGGTCGGCCTGTAAAAAGGAGCAATAAATGACAAAGACCAATCAAGCCATCAAAATGAACGACGCGATCCTGCTTCTGCAGAATGGTTTCATCGACGTGCCTGAAGGCGCTCCGCGCACGGGCAACGAGGTCGCTGTGGGCACCATTGTCGCCAATATGGCTTATTTCGGTTTCGCTCCGTCCAAGGCAGTCGTAGACGCTATGTCCGCACTGACGAATGTTGATCTCGAAGATTTTTGGGCCAAGCTCAAGCCAGCTCTCAAATACGTCACGGCTGACGACCGGAAGATGGGCAAGTTCGTCGTCTACAAGAATTTCCCAAAAGAAGTCCTGTCGATGAGCGACGCCGAGTATTGGCTGAAGCAGATTCTCATGTACTGGGGACTTCCGAACGAACTCTTCACAGAGGAAGAGAATGCTCGCGAGCCGATCTATGAGAAGATTTCGCCAAAGGTCCTCGACCTGGCGAACGACGAGACGCGCCTCAAGATTTTCGACAAGCTCACGAAGCAGTCGTCTGACTGGACGGATTTCCAGAAGGAGCAGGCTGGTTTCCTGATGAAGTCCTATCCGTCTGCTGTCATCGATCTCGATGCGTTCACGCATAAGACGAATGGCATCAAGCTGATTGCATCTGCGTGGTCGGCCGTCCTGACTGGCGAACGCTCGGTCAAGGTTTCGACCGCGACTGATGTTATGCGTCTTGCTGCTGCCCTGTCGGATATCAACGTGTCTCTGCGCGCTGTCGGCAAGTTCCGCAAGTTTTCGCGTTCTGAGCGCCGTCTGCTGGTTTCGCTTCTGGATGGGGCGTCGAACCTCGAAGGGGACTTCGCGCTGCGGGCTGAGCGGTGGAAGCGTCTGCTGTCGTACCTTCGGCCAGGCGAATTCAAGTTCGACAAGGTCAAGGCTGCCTATGATCGGCTCTACAAGGGTGAGCTGAAGACCGTGGCTTCTGCTATCGAGGCTGGCTTGCTGAACAAGGATGTCGCGGTCCTTCAGGTCCTGAAGACGCGTCCTGGCGAGTTCCTGCGCCGTCTGCATAAGGCCTACGCGGTCTTTGGTCGTGCAGCGCTGGAAATGTTTGTTTGTGTGTTTGACAGCTTGTCAGTTTCCCAGCTTGTCAAGCTTGACGGCTACCTGTCGACCGTAAACTCCCGCAAGGCGTATATCGTGACGCCAGCTGGATCGTGGGCGAAGGCTCAGATCATCGATAACAAGAAGGCTCAGGTCGCGCAGGAAGACCTATTGTTCATCCGTAGCGCCATCTCGGCCGAGATCGGCAAGCGTCTTCGGGACATCCATCCTGAGGGCTTCGCAGTGGCGGCAGATACGCTTAATCTGAAGTTGCAGGGCAACGGCCAGGAGTTGGCTCCATATGGTCGCGGCACGGTCTTCGAAATTCCGGAGAACGTCACCTTCATGCGTACGGCAAGCTATTGGAGAACCGACCGGAAGCATGGCTACGTTTGGTTCGACAACGGCTTCAACTTCTTCGGCCACGACTGGTCTCCGAAGGGATCGATCTGCTGGAATTCGACCAATCCTTTCGGTGACGGAGAACATTGGGGGCGGAAACAGCCAAAGAATCCCGCTTGCGTATTCTCAGGCGATCCGACGAATGCCAAGGAGCTGAAGGGCCGTGCTTGCCAGATGATCGACCTCTACCCTCAGGCGTTGATTGATAAGGGCGTGCGTTACGCAGTCTGGAACATTCTGTCGTACAGCAACATCATGTTCTCGGACACGGAAGACCTCGTTGCCTCGCTCCAGTGGGGCGAAGATGCCGAGTCTGGCGCGCTCTATGAGCCTTCACGTGCTCAGATGGTGTTCCCGATCACAGGCAAGGCTCTGACGAAGTTCGTAGCCTACATCGACCTGATCGAGCGCAAGCTGGTCTATCTCGACATCGGGTTGAGTGGTTCCGTTCATTCGGCTCGCGCCAACGAAAACAGGATGTCGAAGATGATGCCGTCCATCGTCGAGCATCTGGACTCGCTGCCATCGATTGCTGAACTCTTCGGCCACGCGATCAACGACAAGGGTATTCCTGTTGTCGCTGATGACGAAGGTCTGGAGATCAATGGTTCGGCATACGTGTTCAAGCGTCTCAACGCCGAGAACAATGTCGAGCAGATCGATGTCGAGGAAATCCTGAAGGCGAAGCCGTCTAAGGCGGCGTAAGGCCTCCAATCTGACCAAACGAGAAAGCTACCAGCTGCTGTTGGCGGCTTTCTCGTTTTTTATCCAAGCCATTTGCTCGCTTCTAAAATATGCGTCGCTTATTTCTGCAGGGGATTTCGGCCAATAGTCGTTCTCGCTTGCAATTCTGCAGGTTAGCTTGGTCTCAAGACACAAGGAATTGTCACCAGGAGAGAGAAAATGGGTCTTGCTAATGTAAGTTCAAACGTCGCGCTTGCACTCGATAAGGTGTCGGCCGCCGATATCGCCACACTCAAGCGAATGGGAAATCGCACATCCGAAGATAACCCGATCCGCGTTCATCATGCCAAGGGCGACGGCTTCATCATCGCTGTTGGCAAGTTCTCGGTGGACGAAGCGCCAGCTGGCCCGCGTTACGGCCTATCGGCTGAGTTGATCGATGTCATGACCAAGGCAGCTGAAAACGGTGCTTTCTACCTCGAACTCAGCAAGGATGGACCTTCGGTTCCGACGACCAAGCCACACGCGGATCTCTCGACTGGCCATCTTCGCCATAGCGACTACCATCTGCTGCAAGACGTTTCAGATGATCTGAATCCTGCTCCGATCCATGCCTACGATCACAGTTATGGCTGGATTGTCGACGTCAAGTCTGCTGGTCCAGAAGCTGATCTGAAGGCTGCTGGCTTCTCTGATGAGTTCTTGGCACTCGTGGCTGCCGCTCGCGAATCCGGCGCAGAACTTCTGGACTTCGATCAAGATGCTGATCTCGATCCGGGGTTCCCTGAGTTTGATGCCGCAACGGGCGAATTGGTGAAACCGGAAGAAGACACTCCGAGCGCACCAGGGATGTAAAAACAGACGGGGCTTCGGCCCCGTTTTTTTATTCAGTTGGCGTCGTCGATTTAATTCGCGCCAAATGTCGAAGGCTCCAGCATAGAACTGCAAATGCAAAGAGCGTTGGGAACGACGCTGCAAACATAAATCCGTTAAAATCAGGCGTGCCGCCGATCTTGCTGGCAGTATAAGCTATGCCGCCTACGCAAGCGATAAACAGCGCCAATGCGAAGACCACCTCGCGAATTGCTCCAGTAATTCTATCGTTTGCTGAGAAGTGGATTTTACTCATAGTTCTTGTCCCCAAATTAAAAGAAAGGTCCTATCCGCAATTGTTTGTCTATTGTCAAACCCAGTCAAACGATTTTTGCTTTTGGCGCTATTCAGTCCTGCGAAGCTAAAATTTCAAGACAGATTGACACCGTAGACGAAGCACAGCAGGGGAAATTATCGGGTCACGAATTAAAATGTGGGACCGGAAAATTTGGCCTGATTTTGTGCCTTCAGCTCGTAGTGCCATTCTTCTGGATGGAAGATTACCGGAATGTCGGCATGGCCGTTTGAGACATATATGTGGAACCGATGCCAGCCGTCACGGATCGTTTCGTAGTCAGAATCTGACATGATGACGGGCCATCTGTCTGTGTCTGGATATTCGGTCGTATGGTAACCTTGAATCGGAGCTTGAAAATGGGTCCGGGTGCCTTCAATCCCGTATTCCTGAAAGCCTTCATCGCCTGCAATGGCCTTGAGTAAAGAGTTGGTGTCCCATATGGCAAAGCCATATTCGATATCGCCGTACTTCATTGCAAACTGAGGTAAAAGCTCTTCAATCACTTTTTTGTATATGCGATCCCAAGCGGTGTAATCGTCAGGCTCTCCTTCTGGCAATGGAAGAACGTCATGATCGATGACGTCACTCCATGCGTCGCCATCGACCGCCATGTGCCAAACCACAGCCATTCGACATTGGACAGGAAGATCACGGAATTTGATTATCTCGAATTCCTGCTCGAATAGTTTGAGTTTATCTTGTCGTCTGTCTAATTCGCTACTCATGCGCACGGCACTTCTATATCTATGCGATGAGAGTACGGTTCACTGAATGCCAGCAAACAACAAGATCACGGTTGAGGAAGGTGAAAGAAGTCTGTGCCGATGCCAGATCTGTCTTCGGGAGAGGCGGCTAAAATCAGTCATTCAGCAGCCCGATTTGGATAGCTAAACTACCTCGGCTTTTTACATGCGCATACCGCTTGCATCTTCCATGTCTGCAGTCAGCGTGTAGTGCTTCCCAAACACGGCCTTTATGGTCTCTTTCTCGCTGACGACGGCGGCCGCGCTACGGTGCCACCCATCCCATATGAAATAGCTGCCGTCTTCACGTTGGACGATGACAATCGGATTTTGGATTTCCTCGATAGCCAATCGAGACCATCGTCCGTCGCCGTCGCAATAGTTCTCCTCGTTGTCGAGTTCCTCTTCCCACCACTGATGCCAATCGATGTGGTTCATGACCTTAAGTAGATCAGCAACAGGGAAATCGTCTACTTGTTCCCATTCGAACTCCTCAATTGAAGTGTGTTCTTCTCGAAGTTCGCCCACGTCGGCGGCGTAGGTCATCATGTCTTCTCGTGTCATGGACATGCCCGGTCTCCTTCACATGCGCGGCGCTGCGGGTTCATCCAGGTCAGCAGTCAGGGTGTGATGCCTTCCGAAAACAGCCTTGATCGTCGCCCTCCCCGTGACAACGGTTGCCGCGCTGCGGTGCCAGCCGTCCCAAATCGCATAGCTGCCGTCATCCTTCTCAACGATGACAATCGGCTCCTCGATCTCTTCGACTGCAAGACGGGACCAGCGCAACTCGTCTTCTAGCTCGAATTTTGCGATATCGAGTTCTTCGGCCCAGAATTCTTTCCACTCCTCGGCCGACATAAGGGTCAACAGCGCCTCGACCGACAGTTCGGTTTCAGACCACTCGAAGTCCTTAATCGGAACTTGCTCATCATTGCAGTCTCCCACAACACGGGCGTATTCCATCATCTGATCGCGGTCCATCGGCATAATTCATTCCTGTCGGATTTCTTGTCACAGAATAATTGCGCTCCCTGCAAACATGAAACTTGTTTGATGCTTGTAGAACTTCGACAATGAAATTTGAAAACAGGAGTATTCAAATGAAAGCTAAAGCCTTGCGCGACCTTATGCTCTCTATCGTCAAGGGTGAAAAAGATGATGCCACCCAGCAGGAGCAGAACGTCTCGGCTGCTCTAATCAAAGAACTGATTTCCGGTTCAGCTGATCTGCATGACGCGTTCCATTCAGATTATGAGCTGTCTATGGTGGTCAAGGAAGTCGATGGCAAGCTCCACGTCCTGACGACCGATGGAAAGACGTTTGCGCCTTTCGATGATAATGCTGGCGAGCCTAAGCTCGGATGTGACGACTATTACCTCAACGAAGAGATCGATGCACTCGGCGAAGATTACGCTCGCGTCGTGACCGTTGCCGAAGCCTTGGCATACGAACCAGTGGCATCTATGAAGCCCTAATAATTTATTGCATTAAATATCTCGACAGACATAATTGAAGGAGCCGTTTCATCCGAATTGGCTCCTATTTCTTTGGGCGGATTATGTCGAAAAAGCAAAAGCCGGAAACCATTTTTTTCTACAAGTCGCCATTCAAGCGCGGCGTGGACGACGTCTATACGCTTGCTCCTTTGCGATCCGCTCTCAAAGGCCTGTTCGCACGCATGTTCACAAGAAAGGACGGCCGTAAATGAAGGCTACTGATCTCAACGGAAAATATGTGCCCATTGACAGCCTCGATGATCTCAAAGCCTTCGAAGGTAAGGACGTCACTATTTACAGAATGGTCGACAGGAAAACCAGTATGGTCACCGTTCATGTCGAGCACATGATAGCCTCTTCGGGCAATTTCGGTGACTTCTATCCAGGTTGTCACGGTGGCTGGCACTATGCCCTTGAAAAAGAGACGTTCGGCTACATGAATTCTAGAGGGTTCGCCGAGGCCATTCAGAAGGCGTTACTGACGCGTGGCGCGAAGTCCGTCGCGATAGAGGAATTGGACTACGACTGGTGCGAATACACATCCTCGAAGGCATATCAGCATATCTGAGATATCCGGCGTGATGAAACCCCACGAAGCCATTGCGACTTATGGGGTTCCAGATGGGCCGCAACAAGGGCCTGAAGAGGCAGTCAGATATGCCACTCGCCTACATGCCGTTCCTGTTTGCGCGTGCCTCGAACTTTGCTTCGTATTCATTGATAGCCGCAATCGCCGCTTCGAGCTTTGCGCGAATTTCTCCAAATCCCTTCGGTGGCTCGTCCTTATAATCGGGTCCGAACCGCTCATCGTTATTGATGAAGTCCAACGTCGAAACGAGATTGGCAGCTTGGAATGAAGCGATGGAGACTGCGTTTCGCCCTTGTCCGCCGTTGCTCGAAGGTGACAGAACCAGGTCGTGTACGTAAAGGCCACCCATAAAATGCCGGAAGTCAGCAAGCGCCACGAGCTTCTCGCGGAACTTTTCAGCTACTTCGATGTCTGCCAGGTCGTCGCGGACTGTTGCGCCCACTCTGTCGATGGCAAGTTTCTGTTCGTAGCTGAGATCGCACCAGCCTCTGCCCGACTCCTTGATCCTGAATAACTCAGGAACCGCGACTTCGCGCCCGTCGAGGAAAGGATATTTGTCGTCGTGGAAACCTGAGAAGGTGGCCGCATTATAGAACTTGTCGTCCCCAGCTTTGAATCGCAGTTTAGCGTCGACGAGCATCTCGAAAACAGTGTCGATTTCATCATCGGTTGTGGAACCGTAATTCTTCGAGACAATGTTTTTGTAAGTGCTTTCTGCGACGACAAAAACTCCGAGATACGCCATCTCGTCGGGGGCATCTTTGTTGAACTTGATGGTAGGCAATGCGATGCCTTTTCCGCCGTGCACGTATTCGAATGCTTCCGACGCGAAAGACTCCCAGTTGTCCTTCTTGAACGCGCCAAGAAGCATGTCCAGGGACACCTGGCCTTGGTGGGGGACGAAATCCCCATACTCACCCGCATGGCCACGCAGAAGCAGGGAAACCGCTGTAAAGCGATCCTGAGAGTAGAGTGCGGGTCGGGCAGCCGTAGCCACGGCATCTGGATAACCGCCAGTCGTTGGCTTGATAACCACTGCTACGGCTTCTTCGTCCTCGGACAGGCAACGGCCAGTGATCGCGTCGGAGAGATATGAGATTCCCAATGGTGGTCTCCTTACATGGACTGGCGAGGGCCGCTCAGCAGGTTTTCTGCCTGTAGCTCAATCTCTGCCTTGACGATGTCGAGGCCAACGAAGCCACCACATGAATCGATGGTTTCTTCGTTTTCGTCGCAGATGTTGTAGGAGTAGGTTTCACCGTTTGCCCATGCGCTATATTCCTTCGCGATGTTCTGGGCGTATTCGAACATTTGCTCATCGGCCTCTTTTCCGTTGCCCCATTCGGAACGCTTCAATGCAATGGTGCCGACACGGCCGGAATCCCAAGGGCAACTGAAAGGGTTGTCTGCACCGACAGCGTATGCAGTGCCACTGTGATCGTACAGCCAGAGCGGGATCGTATACCAGGACTTGGCGTTCTTCTTTTCCCAATTGGCCACTTCATCAGGCGTTTTTCCGCAGGCACCCTCCGAAGGGTCCTTATATTTGCCGTGTAGAACGACGATATGAACGCCTTCGTCGTCAGCGTAGGGCTGTTCGACGTCGCTGTCGTGATGAATTTCAGCGTAGTGGCCGTCTTTGAGTTCAATCTTCTCAATCATTTGAATTCTCCAATTTCATAACTCATTCAATCCTGTTTGGCTGCATGAAACAAAAAGAGCGGAGACGACGAACGCCCCCGCTCCTGCAGGCAATTTGGACTGATTACGGAGCCAGACTGGCAGTGGCGTTCTTCTTGTCTTCCAAGTAGTCCGTGAAATGCTGGACGACCTGTTCAATCAGTTCGGGTGTGTCGACTAGCTTCGCCAGGAGGGTTGCCTGCTCAAGGGGAAGTGTCTGCGCAAGCTTGACCTTCAGGAGGCACTCTGAAGGCAGTGTCGACATGATGTCAGTCGAAGGCTCATAGGTAGCCCATTCACTACCGTCGCGTAAGTTGACGAAACCGCCGAATTCCTTGGCCAAGACTTCAAGCATCTCCTGGTCGCTGCCCCAGCCGTTGAAATTAATTACCGTGCGTTTGCCGCCATAAACATCGGCATAATCGCTGATAGACTCTGGTGGGAATACATAGAGTTGACGATGGGTTGCATTTCTATGGCCGCGATATTCTAAATTTGGTTCAGGGAAAACCAGAATAAAATGTCTGTCTCCCTTCTCATGCAAGGTATCGACTTTGTCGATTGTCGGGAACGCCGCTTGCAGAACAGCAGCGATTTCAGCAGCAGTCACATCACCGAAAAGAATCGCCTTCGAAGTCACACCCATTACCAATCTCCTTTAGTTGGAAAAGTCATATGAAAACCAGGGTAGAAAATCAACCCGAGCATCACAAAAATATGGTTGAATAATTGAATAAATAAGGTATTTATGCTGGCACAAAACAAAGGATCGAGACTTATGACCGCTGTAAAACACAAGATTGTCGCCGAGAACCGAAAGGCTCGCCACAATTACGATATCGTTGAGACGTTCGAAGCGGGCATCGTGCTGACGGGCACCGAGGTCAAGTCTCTGCGCCATGGTGCACCCAATATCGCTGAATCCTACGCCAGCCCCGAAGGCAATGAAATCTGGATCATCAATTCGTATGTTCCCGAATATACGCAGGGCAATCGCTTCAATCATGATCCGCGTCGTCACCGCAAGGTCCTGTTGAGCCGTCGCGAAATTACCAAGATGCAGAATGCGGTCGCTCGCGAAGGCATGACTATCGTTCCGCTGAAGATTTATTTCAACGAAAGGGGACGCGCGAAGGTCGAGTTGGCCATCGTGAAGGGGCGCAAGAACCACGACAAGCGCGAGGCCGACAAGAAGCGTGACTGGCAGCGGGAGAAATCTCGCCTGCTCAAGGCCAACAGCTGAGACGAATGAGCCAAAAACAGATCATGAGGAGCCACAATGGAACGTGAACGGATCAAAGTCGCAAACAATGACGTCATTGGAGCAGCAATCGCTCGCCTTCATTTCTGCAAAGCAAATGCGGACGGGTTTCTCGTCGATAATGAAGGCAATGAGTATCTGATCGACCGATTTGGCACCTATGCCTGCCGGACGCTTCATCCAGCCGAGGAAACGCTGGCAGGCCTCCAGCGTGAAGTCGAGGGCGTCGCTTATGATCGCCTGACTGCAGAGGAAAAGGAAAAGCGAAAATCCACTTCACCCTGGGCACTGTAAGCCAGAAAGGAATTAAACCATGGCTGAAGATGATTATAACGACGTAAAATATCTAGTTTTGTGGGCGTCGAATAATCGTGAATTCGTTGTCGCTCATGTCCAGTGGTTCGACAGGAATGACTATCCGGAAGAAAATATGTACGCCCTGTATAAGGACGAGACGACTGCGGACACCGTCGCCCTGCTCCTGAACAATCTGGTCGACGGCAACAGCCATTCAGCGAAGACGCTACTTCAGACTGTGAGGCTGACGAAGGAGAACGGCACAGATTGGTAATCTGGTCCCGACCAGCGAATTGAAAAAGCCTGCCAGACATCAAGTTTGACAGGCTTCTTTGTCGTTTTGTCGATGGCCACCACATCTTGCATGCTGAAGTCGCCTGCATGTGGCGCGACCGCTCTCGAACGAGAAACTCAGGCTTCAAGGCGTAGGAGATGCGACTTCCTCTGGCATGAAGCGGCCATCGTAGCGAGTGACCTCGCCGTTCTCATTAGATGACCAAGCGAGATAGCCATGTTCGTGAACGAATTTGAGCGCGGCATCCATTTCGAACCCCTCGATGACGTAAGGATTGAGACGGCAGCTCTCTCCGAACGTTTTGTAGTCGCGGGAAATCGCCCTGATGGCCTTCTGGAAAGCCTTGGAGGTGTGACGAAGTGGGCAAAACACGACCGCGAAGGCGTCATTCTTGCCCGTCGCCTCATTCTTCGGCCCTCTGCATAAATCCAAAATGATCGGACACCGTGAATGTAGCGCAGGTCGCTGGCAATGACCTCTGGCGGGGTTTCTGCCAGAACCTTATTGACCTAGCGAAATGAAATGTTCTGGCCGTTTTCGACGTCAAAAGCGTATTCCGCGATCCTGTTAATGGAGTCGCCTGCGAGCCATTCATTCCAGATGCTAATTTTAGATGCTTCACTTACCATGCGCGCGCTCCGCCAGCTTCTTTGCGATTTCGTCTGGATTATACCGCCCGTCGTAGCGAGTGACATCGTCCTTTTCGTCGACCATCCATGCGAGATAGCATTGCTCATGGGCGTATTTGATAGCGTACGGAATTGGAAGGTGCTCGCTGATGGATAAGTCGAGGTTTCCAGTGTCACTGGTTGTCTGAAAATCAATCAGGATTTTTTCCTTGATGTCATCTGGAAGCTTGCTCATGCCCCCTAGGGTAAACACGACGATAAATGCGTCTTTGACGCCAGTGGCAGGATTGATCCTGTCTTCGAGGAAAATCCAGAAAGCTCGCACGTTGTAGATGTGTCGAGGATCGTTCTTATATTCCTCAGGAAATCCGGCATCAATAATTCTGTACACGTCATTTCGGGTTACTTTTTCAACATAGCCCTCCCTGCTATGGACGATTTCGCTTGCAATTACTGTCGTCTCGATGCCTTCCAGCACCATGTCCCAGATATCGTGTTCGTAATTTTTGATTGCCATTTAATTTGATCCTGATTACCGCAAATTCTATGCATGTAGTCTCTATTAATCAAATAAAATGTTGACCAAATATATAATATTCATTATGAATTGAGGTTCGAAAGGGGAAGTTTAATGTCGAAGGCAGTCGAGGAAAAGCTGAATAAATCTGAAATCCATACTGTGGTTTTGATCGTCGTTGTAATTGCTGTAGCGGTCGGGCTTGCTTTGCTTGAATTGAAAAGGGATAAAGAGCGCTATGCTCTTGAAGCTATGAAAATCCATCAGGTAATGACGGGCGAAAAATATGTTGCTTCGTGTGAAGCCATTAGACGTATCGACACTGGCGTTCCAGTGAAATCCACAAAGTGTTACGGTACGGCAACCTGCGCTGCCACCGATAATGAATCCGGCCTGACTATCTACAATGCCATGAGCGGGCAGCGCATCCAAAAGCTTCACGCCACAACCGATAGGATGAAACCTTATTACAGTTATGGTGCTGATTATCAGGAATTTCACGATATCTGCATCGCTGGCGTGAAGGCGTAAGGGAGAGATTTATGTCAAAGCTGATCCTTTCTGATCTGCAGAAAATTGCCGCGAACGATACGCCAGAGCTGTTTGACCTCAAAGCCATGAAGACGAAAGCTTATCGAACGCTTACGAGTCTTAGTGGTGTAGTGGCGCTTCTGACCATTGCTGGTGTCGCAGCTCGGATCGAAGGCTTTCCTGATAAGGTTTTGACGCAGACGCGGCATTTCTCATACGTCCGCAAGGATGGTGTCTGGAGCGTCCAGTTCGACCCGTTCAAGGACGGAATCTACGATCTTCGTGAAACCAGTCCTCAGAACCCGATTGGCAAGGCGGCGAATATGGAAAAGTGGGTTCTAATGGCTATGGGATGCTATCCAAGCCAGCAGGTTGCTGCGACCATTCTTCCGTTTTTCTATGCTTTCGAGGACGGTGATTTTTCTCTGTTGCCTGAAATTCTGAATGCGGTTCCGATTGAAGTTTCTCGCCGTGTTCTGGGTCACGGGCGCAATTTGACGGATGCGTTTGGCATTGAAGATGTCGATGGCTTTATCGCCGCTTACAAGGGATGGGCGGCTACAGCAAATCTTGATCTCGATGAGAAGCTCTTGCCCTTCGATAAGCGCTTCCCTGTTTCGATTCAGGCTGCAATGGATAGCGATGTCAGGTTCATCAAAGCCTTGTTCGATCTCGGGGCTTCGCCGAATGCTGTCGATCCGATTGGCATGACATCATTGCTCTATGCGATCTCGTATCAGCGTCAGCCATACGTCGAGGCAGTCGTGAAAGCGGGAGCGTCTCCAAGCCTAACGACCTCTGTTGGTTCATCCCTGCATGCCCTGTCCTGGCGGCTAAACAGTCGAGGCATCCATCAATGGGGAGACGTGGACGGCGTGATCGAGGTTGCCAAGATGCTGATTAAATACGGCGCAGACAAAATGGCAGTCAATGATCGCGGCCAAACGGCGGTTCAGGAACTGCGAGAAAGCGTGCTCCCTCGGGAGACCAGTCCCAAGAACAAGAAGGTGCTCGAAGCGCTTGTCGAAATCTTGAGCTGATAGAACAATCGAGGCGGTCCCATGTGGCCGCTTTTTCCATGCATGCAATCATTCAATCGAAGAAGGTGTGAAATGGTCTCGAAATTGAAATTCCCGATTTCCAATACCCAATCCGAAATAGTTTCCCCCAAACAGGGCTGGTTTTCCGATTTTGTGGTCAGCTTTGTTGTCGCCTCGATTGGGGGTTGGCTTCTCTTCAATGGCGGGAACGCATTCGCGGAACAGGTGCTGCTGGCAAGTCTTGGTATGGCTGTGAGCGGGTTCTACATGGTGCGCGGATATCGCCGCTTCAGTGCCTGACATCAATGCTTGTGTTGAGGCACTCCTCTAGCAGCTTGGTGCCTGCCCCCAGCGAGGTTTCCGAGTTTCCTCCCATGCTGACGCTCCTGAATCGAAATGATTTGGTTTCGAGGTGATGTGCTGGACGTTCCAGCAACTGAGATCGTTATTAAAGGATTTGGCGTCATAGAACATAGTATCCATTTTTGAAACGTTCGAAATGTTCCAGCCACTGATGGGTTTATTAAAAGCGTTGGCAGCGTAGAACATACTTTCCATGTTCGTCACCTTTGACGTGTTCCAATTTCCAATTGGTTGGTTGAAGACACTCGCTCCCAAGAACATCGCGTCCATGTCCGTTACCTGCGATGTATCCCAAGCGCTGACAGGCTGATTGAATGCGATGGCTCCGCCGAACATGCCCGCCATATTCCCCACATTCGAGGTGTTCCAATTGCCGATAGGCTGATTGAATGAGACGGCTCCTCCGAACATGCCTGCCATGTTCACGACGCTCGAAGTGTTCCAGTTACCGATTGGTTGATCGAATGAGCTAGCGTAAAAGAACATGGTGACCATGCTTTTTACTTTCGAGGTGTTCCAACTACCAATAGGCTGATTAAACGAGATGGCATTAAAGAACATCGTCTCCATGTCTGTTACTTTTGACGTGTCCCAGTTGCCGATAGGTTGGTTAAATGATTCTGCGTTGGCAAACATGCCTTTCATGGTCGTAACGTTCGACGTATTCCAATAGTTTATATTTCCATTGAAATCCGTTCCGGAAAATATCCAGGACATGTCTGTAACTTGACCTGTGAAAACCTTGTGCTCACCGTCAGCGAGCGTAAATGAGGTGCCCTCAAGCACGATCTTATATCCATTGGAAACAGCATGCCAAAGCAGGCCGTTATCGACGATCAGCATGCCGTTGCATTCACGATCAGTCCCAACTTTTCCAATGTTTTCTGGGTCATAGCAGGCGACTTGTTCAGCATAGATTGACAAGTCATATGATCTGCTTGCGGGTCTTTTCGCATCCTTATGCGATGCGGTGATCGTTATGGAACCATGTCCAGCTTGGGTCGGAATACCAGAAAGGACACCGTTATTAACGACTAGCCCTGTGGGAAGGCTGCTGACGGATATCTCAAGGTCTGCGCTGGAAACATCGCTACGCCCACTAACAGTAACCAGGGATGTCAATGGTACAGGGGTGATCTCTTGCCCGATGTAATATGGCCCGAACGCGAAATCATTAAGAGTGATTTCTAGAGGATGGTTTTCCTTGTCCGTCGCGACCTTTTCGATGAGGACTGGTTTGGTTCTGAACAAGAATTTAGTCTCAGCCACGGAATGGCTGACAGTGAGCGCAAGGAAGCATGCCATTCCCAGGCCGTGTATGACATATTTGTTCAGCATAGCAAGTTCTTCAATTTGGGTCGTTGAATAATAATTCCGCCCTGAATAAAAGTAAACTTTAGAAGGAATTAGCCGATGGACTACGTTTCGGTTGTTTGAATAACAAAAAAACGGGCACCGAAAATAGCGACATCTCGTTCACATCGGAGCCGTTTATTCTGCCGCTTTGACTAGCGCCCGACAGGCTCGTTCGTCTTGGCGGGGGCTACAGAATTTGCGCTGAGGTCGACTCCGAAATGTTCAGCTGCCGAGAAAACCAGATCTCCAATCGCCTTGTTCACGTTTTTTGACCGAAGATCGAGTGCCAGCCGCTCTTCGGATGTCATCTCGGCGCGACTATCATTGCCTGGCGCATAGAGGTCGAGGAACATCAGTGTAGCGAGAGTTGCCTTCCAATGATGAGTCTCTGGAACAAGCCCGAGCTTCCTTGCGAGACTTACTCTCCCATGTTTGCGGACATCGAAGTGAATTCGTTCAGAGGTCAGCACCAGAGACATAAGGCTATTCACAGCGAAATAATGCATGTCGCCACCCGAATGATCTCGTGCAGTGAGACATTGGGCGGCTTCCCACATTCCGTGCGCATGGCGAACAATGTTGGCAAGAATCTGGTTGCGGATGTCACGCTTGAACAGAAGTGTACGATCATCACGAATGCCGAAAGGCAGAGTGTTTTCAACGAGAGAAGTATCGGAAAACCAGATGTATCCTTCAGATACGATCTGGACGTCGAGTGGCGTTGCCTTCTGGATTGCGGTCTCGTTGGAATACTTATCGATCTCATTGATGCGATGATCGTCAACAAGAATCAAAAAGTCCCAATCGCTACCTTCTTTTGCAGTTCCACGATGGCGACTGCCGAACAGATAGACTTCAACCGGATCGTAGAGTTCGACAATCTTATCTACTACCGCCTGCACGTCTGTCTGCTCTTCGGCGCTCAAAACTTCGCTTAGCGCCATCGTCAGACCTTCGGTTCTGAAGCTTCGAACTTCACACCAGCGCACAGGCGTCCAGACCATTCGCTAGAGATGTCTTCGTAGAGCGGGTATACGAAGTTGTCACCCTCCCACCGACCATCGCTGATGTAGTCATTCTCGTAGACACCTGCCCGATCCCGATCATTACAGTCATAGCCGTACCTGTCGTAGCCGTCATCGTCGTAATTGACGTCGTCCTTGGTGTTGTTCTTGTTCCACCAATTTTGATCCTTCATATACGAAAAAGTGACAGTAGGCGAATATTTGCCGACACCCATAATGGCTCTCCTTGTTTGGTCGGTACTTATTAAATAAAGGCCTCAAAATCAACATTTATTCGGTGCATTTGAAAAATAAACGACAGCGAACTGTCTTTTATGATTGACACCGTTAATTCTATGCGACACCCTACTGTCTATTAGATGAATTACGGACTGGAAAATGTCGGAAGAAGACGAAATTTCGATTGAACGGCTCGAAGAGCTAACGGGGGTTCCGCGAAGAAATATTCGCTATCTGATCTCCGAAGGTGTCGTCCCCGAGCCTCATGGGCAAAAACGTTGGGCGCGATATGGGCCTGAACACATTAATTCGCTTCAGATTTATGCGGATATGAAGAAATCGGGCGTCAGTTCCCTCGATATTATTCGAAGCAAAATCCTGAGTGCGGCCGAAGACCTCCCTCCCCTCGTGCTCAACGACATTGAAGGGGTGGAAATCAAAATCGATCAGGCAACGCTCCAAAAATTGGGTGTCGAAAATCTGATCAAGGAAATCACTGAAACAATCCGGCGCGAAGCCGTCAAGAAAGGTTAAATCGATGCCTGCAATTGATATCAAGCACCCTCTGGAAACGTTCATTTCTCAGCGCACATGTGCCAAGCATCCGGTGCCTCTGAAGAAGACCAGCTACGACATCGAAGTCGTCTCCGGTCTCGCAATCGTTCGTTCGACCCGTGTGTTCAAGAACGTCGAGGACCGTCCTATTGAAGCGACGATGACCTTCCCGGTTCCGTTCGACGCCGCCGTCTATGAAATCCAAGCCAAGGTCGACGGGCGTATTCTGACTGGCAAGGCTCAGGCCGCTGTCGAAGCTCGCGAGACCTATGAAGCTGCAATCGATGACGGCAAGCGTGCTGTTCTTCATGAAGAACTCCTGCGCGGTCTTCATATGCTCTCGGTCGGCAATGTCGCACCAGGCGTCGAGATCGAAGTCACTGCCGCTTATGTGGTCCCGGTCGCGCTCACCAAGGGCAACGGATCGTTCCACATTCCGCTCACGGTCGGTCAGATCTATGGCGTCACTCCGTTGGAAGATAGCGACAGCATTGCAACTGGCGGTGACGTTAAGTCGGTATCCGTGACGATCAAGGCCGATAGAGGCACTGTCCAGATCGGCGGCAAAGACGTCTCAAAGAAGACAAAGGTGCAGTCGAACCAGCCAATCGAGGTTCGCGTCATCGGTCTCTATGAGGACAAGCCATCGTCGCTATCGGGCGTCTCTGCGGACGGCAAACTCGTTAGTCTGGATTTCAAGCCTCTCACCAAGGTGAAGTCGCCGCTCAACATGCATTTGATGCTCGACGTGTCAGGTTCGATGGGCGAGCGCGTTTCCTCTAACGCCAACGGCGATAAAACCAAATGGGAAGCCGTCTTAGGCGGCGTTGATGAAGCGACGGATGAAGCGGTGAAGTCTTCGGATCGCATCACGGTTTCGACATTCGCAAGCCATTGCACCATTCATGGTTCAACTACTGGCGACAATCTCAGCTCCTATGTTCGATCCCTGCCGTTCGTGTCAGGTGGAACCGATCTGCCGGAAGCAGTCGCCAAGGTTGTGAGCCATGAAAGGGAGGCCAATGTCCTTCTCGTGACCGATGGCAAGAGCTGGAAGAAGATCGATGTCCAGTCGGCAATTGCGAGCGGCGCTCGTTTCACCGTGGTTCTGGTCGGCGAGGATTCACTTGAGATCAATGTCGGCTATCTCGCTGCCATGACGGGCGGCCAGATGTTCATCGTCCGTGGCGCTAACGTCCGCAAAGCGATCAGTGCGGCCATCAAGTCGATGCGCAACGTTTCGTCGCCGATTGTCCCGATCAAGGCAGCGCCTGCCCAGCTGACGCGTCAGATTGCAGGTGTTGAGATCAATGCAAGCTGGAAGTCCATCAAGGGGTCAGCAGGCATGACCAATGATGCCGTCAAGCAAGCGGTTGGGGCCTTTGCCGCAAGTCTTGCAGTCCAGGCAATGGAAGCGGAAGCTGGTGCCGTTTACGCGGCCGAAGCAGGTCTTGTGACCCATCTGACGTCCATTGTTCTCGTTGACGAGGAAGCTGAGGCAGTCGAAGGCATTCCGGCGACCCGCAAGGTTGCTCTTCCTGATCCAGCGACTTCACGTGGTCTGACGGCAATGCGAGGCATGACGTACGCAAGCGCGGCACCTCAGTCTTTCAACCTGGTTGCTTCCAGCGCTGGCGCATCCCTAATGTCTGCAAGCCGTCATGTTGAAGCCAAGACTGTAATGGCATCGGCCGCCAGCGGAATGTCAGACGCAGTAATGGGCGCGCAGCCTGCAGGTTGGGGTGGTGCAAACCCAATTCTGGTCGGCATGGGGCCTCTGATGGGTGACAAGGACACGACGGCGGTCAATCCTTGGAACGACTTCTCGCAGATTCCAGACCCGCAGCCTAGTCTCCCTGTCGTTCCTTCGAAGCCGAAGAACGATGAGCTGACTGACTACAAGCTGGATATCGACGACTACGCCAAGAAGATGCTCGGCCTCAACGGCGACTTCCAGTTCCCTGGCCAGTACCTGAAGAAGGCATACGATCCGAAGGCCGTCGCCCAACTGGTACTGCACGACATCAATTGGGAAGACGCGCCGGATCTGCTCTTGAAGGGCGACATCAGCCGCCTTTCGCGAACGACGCAGGCTCAGATGCTCGGTCTCTCTCAGGAAAAGGCCATCAAGAAGCTCGCGAAGTCCCTGAATGTCACGGAAATGGTTGCCTTGATCGCTGTTTTGGCTAATAAGGTCAGGAACCGCTCTGCAGCTCGTATCGCTCGGGCGGTGCTCGCAGACGTCAAACCAAAGAAGTTGGCGAATGCGAATGAAGCGTTGGGGTTGTTCTAAAAAAAACAAAGGGGTGCGGGAAGCCGCGCCCCTTATTACATTGGCCTAGGTGAGGCCAAGCGTGAAGACGAGAATGGGCGATGAAAAATTCAGTCTGCTCTATCGAGGTTTGCCGAAGCCGTATCGGGTGAATGGCAGATCGATAGCATTTGGCTCTTTGGAAGCCGTGCACGCGGTGATGCAGGACCTGACAGCGACATTGATGTGGCGGTCGTCCTGAGCGGAACTTCGGCGGAATTTGACTAAGGTCTATCAAGCGAATGGAAATTGTAGTCGCTGTCGTAAATCCCGCCCTGCTTCGCAACATCGTTGTTCCAGCCCAATTTTCTGTCTTTCAGGTATGGAATAATCAGATCGAAATATTTCGGAGCAGGCGATTTGTTTTGTTTCCCTTGGAGCTGGACCACGAGGTCATCATGAATTTCTAACGTTGCATGTGGCTTTCCCATTTTGTCTCGCAAGGCGCTTTCGCGATCCAGTGCGGTCGGTGTCAGCATCTGCACGATGTGATAGCCGTCTTCCAGCACTTTGATTAACCGCTCCTCACCTGCGGACACAGTGGCTCCAATAGATTGCTGTGCCTTGATGCGCATGGCTTTGTCGGCTTCGGCGTGAATTTGAGTGAGCGAACTGAATTTCATCAACTTCTTGATGCGGCCCATGTCGTCGAGATTTTGCAGCCAAGGCTCATTGTTGATTTTCGCAGCTTTCAGCCAGTCTACAATGTGCCGTGCCTTTTCATCTGGCAGTATCGAGCAATCGAGTTCTCTTTCGTCCTGTTCGTCGAGAGCGATGCTGGCTTCAATGAACTCATCCTTCTTTGCCTCTTTCAGCATAACTCGACCAATGGAAAGCGTGAGTTCATGCTCGACCGATGCGGCGTCGAACTTTTTCACAATGCGTGCAATCCTTTCGGCCACCAAGGCAACCAGTTCGTCATGTCGGGACATCGAAACTCTCAGGCGATCTTCTATGGCTTGAGGCTAGCTCGATTGCTGGCCACCCACAAACGCCGACCGCACAAGCGAAAGAGGCCGCCAGCATTATGCGGGCGACCTCTCGGATCAGGCATTACCGTATTTCCTAGTGCCGCGCCGATCAGCCTGGTTCGCCAACCAGCGCATATTGTTTTTCGTTCTTCTCATTGCGCGTCATACACAAGCGGCGAATAGTTCGAAGCAATGTAGATATTCATCTTCGTGTAACCCTTGGACATCAGGAAGTCGCGCAGCGGGCGGAACGGGGTCGTAATTACGTTCTTCAGGAAGTCCACCGTATCGAATTCGATATCGGTTAAACCGCCCTGCTCTCCCTTGAACCGGATCTTTTCGCCGTCGATATCGAAATGACGGCTTTCGCGTAGATATCGCTCAACGAGATCGACGGTCGGATAGGCGTATTTGGTGCCTCGACGTGTCAGGCCATTATGCATGGCTTCAGCCAGCCGCTTGATGTCGACTTCCTTGTGAACGGCAAACACCTTCTCGGCCGAGTTGATCAGGAAGTTGTCGCGTTCCTCGTACATAAAAAACATCTTGTCGCCGTCGTGATAGACCCATGAAGTCGGATCGATCTCGATTGCCTTGCGGTAATATTCCATCGCCAATGGTGCTGGATCGATATAGCCAACCGCTGCGATGCCCAGAACGCCTGGCAGGGTGCGTGTGGAGCGCATTGTTTTCCGAAACACTTTAGCGCGTGCTTTGTTGGTGATGAAGCAATCATCGGATCGAGATACAGCCGGACGGGTCAATTCAACGAACCTGCAATCGAAAAATCTAAGACCCTTAGCACCACGGAGGTCCTGGATGAGATAGATCAGATTCTGCAGGTTGGTTCCGAAAGCGTCTCCGATCTCTGCCTTGATCGCATCCTTTAGCTCAGATAGGAGCCAGACCCGCTTTCGGGTAATAATTCGGTTGCAGGCGCTTAGTGTCGGAAGTAGGGAAAGATTCGCCTTACTGAGTAGGGATTGAGATAGAATTTGGCGAACGCGTTCTCTCGTGCCGATGCCGAAATGCTGCGCCGTAGATTCCAATGTCGGAGCAACTTCGCCCGTGAAGCCGTAGTGATACAAAACGACGTCGATGTTCCGCTCTACCATCGATTTCGGAGAAAGATTTTTTGTCGAGAAAGTCGACGATCTCAGACTTAATGGGCATTGTAACTCCTATTTAAAAGCAAACGTCACTCCTGCAGATTTTGACGTTATAAAAATCCGGGAGATATCTATTTAATTCGGCTTATTTTGTCAATGATTTTCGTTTGATTCTCATGTGGGCGGCCACAGTTTCCCTTATTTTGTGCGCAGCAACGCCGCCGCATATAATTAATTCGTGGAGATCGTCAGAATGAATAATGTAACCGGAACCAGTGCAGTGAACGCGAAGGGCGAAGTCATCATTCTTCGCGGATGGTGACATGCTCGATTTTCGAGGATTTCTTAGTTGCGGATACGAGCATCGTCCTGTGTGCCACAGACGGTAGCACCCACGACAAAACCTACGGACCTCTGACGCTGGAAACTGTTCGCAGGAACGGTCGGATCATCGTCGTCCATATCGATGAACATGGTCAGCCTGGTGCTGCCTTGCTCTGGAGGTGCGCCGTGGACGCTGATGTGGCGATCAAGGATTTCCTATCTGAGGCATATGTGATCGAGCGACCAGCCACCGCGAATCTCCTGGGAGATGGTGCACAATAATCTTCAAAGCTTTAGCAGTGCAATATTTTTGATGTCTCCAGGTATGCGATGGAATGCCGATTGAAAGCACTCGATCTGGCTGATGGCGAAGGCCTAGCCCGCGTTTAAAAATGGAGATTATCAGATATCTGCGGCTTTACGCCAGGCATGGGCAGACACAAAGAAATATTTGAGAATGCGTTTTTCGACTGCTTAGTTCCTTGCACTAAGCCTGCGTATTGTAAAAAAAAACGGAGTCAGAACACCCATGAAAATTACACCAAGAAATCACAATAAAGCCGCCATACAGAAGCATATAACGGATTTTTGCACATGGTTTAATGAGGCATCTGTTAAAAAAGGCCTCGGTATTCAACTAGACGGTTCTGATGTCAATAAGAGTATTGAAGCAAAAAGAGGCAGAGAAATAGAGGAATTAAATGATGCAATGCAATACCACATGGTCCACAAGGAGCAGGTACTTACGGCTGTAGAGGTGATACATAACACGATTGAAAATCCAGGAATGTCTGGCCTTGTAATCGGGGCGCTTCAATCGGGCAAGACTGGAACCGCATTCACAAGCCTTTTTGCGGCTCCTATCCACTATCTTAAGTCTAAAATTAGCTATGTCCCTATGTTCCTGACGACAAATCAGAACAGCCATCTTCAGCAGACCCAGGATGCCATGCGTGCTTTTTTCAGGCTGTATGGCGATATTTCGATTATATCAGACGGCCGAAAAAACAGCCTCATTGACTATTATGGAGAATACGACGTCGATTTGGCCGAGGCTTCCGATATAGAAGAAATAACTCTGGAAGATTACTCGTACGCACTTGTCAGAGATATGTATCCTGGCAAAGGCAAGGACGTGGTTTCCGCTCTTGTCGAGGGAATGACGGTAAAGAGGCAGAACAAGGACATTAACACGAAGATCAGGTCACTTTGTGACAAGGCAAAGAAGAATGGTCATGGCGTTATGTTGATAGTCGACGAGCCTCAGTTCGGTGCAAGCGATAGATTTTCGCGAGACGGTAAAAACGTAAAATGCCTGCTTTCGAAAATTATCGACGAGATCGATGATGACTTCTTCTCGCCCTACACTCCTAATTTTATGGTCGGGCTGTCTGCAACTCCATTTGATTCCGCCAGAATCGACAGCTTGTTCAAAGTGCGGCAGAGGCTGAACGAGAATTATATAGGCCCAAATTTTTTCGACGGCCAGGCAATTGATCCGTCGATATCCAATAAAGCTCCGAATGTGTATTCTTTTAGCGATATTGGGCATCTGCTGGAGCAGAAAGATTTTACAGAACTGTCATACCTTCTGGGCAACAGAGAAAATCCTATTAACTCAAAGTATCAATCGATAAAGGTCGCAAAGGACGGGAATAAATCTTTCAGATCAATGTCTGAAAACCTTCGGCATGGAGCGGAACTTGTCCGGACGCTTTTAGATGCTTTGGTCGACGAAAAGGAAGAAGCCTATCCTGATGACCATATAGGAGCACTATTACGTTTGAGTAATAACAGATACCAGACTGATGTGATACTGGACGAGATGGGTTTGAATAGCCCTGATTCCCCTTACAATGTAATTAGATTTTATGACAACAGTGAGGATATCAAGGAACTGGTTTGGCGTCATACGAAAGATGATCCTAGGCCGTATATCGTCGTGGCAGTCGGCAAAGGCCGAATGGGGGATGCGTTCCCGACTGGCTGCTGTATATCGATGGATCTCACTCATAAATCGAGTGACGCGAACGCCTTTCTACAAGGTGTTTTTGGCCGTATGTGTGGCTACGGAAAGAAAGAGCCTGTTGTTATCGTCTCGGACCTGAATAAAGAAATGTGGCAGGAATACAGCACCACCTTGGGACAGATGGCAAGCTTCAAATCAAGCAGGCATGCCGTTGAACGAGTTGTCGAAAAAGGTAAAAATAAAAAAGTCAGCTATTTCATGATTTCAAACGATATGATTGATAATGAGCCTGCAGACAGTCCGTTGCATATGCTGCGGTTCGAAACGGTGAGATATTTGGAATCGCAAAAGCTGTCACAACCGACAAGTAATCAACATGTTCCCAAGCGATATGGAGACGATCTTTATCTGAATCTTCCTGAGATTATGGAAAAATATAACATAATCAAATACGTGAGAGAAAATGCTCATCGATTAGCTCCGGAACTCATAGGGGATATCGAAATTGTGCCCTTTAATGAGCAAGTCGAGCATATTTCACATAAGAAAGACGATAATGGCATTCGTCATCGGTCGATGCTTGGGTACGATCTCTCGGATGACAAAACTCAGTGCCGAGTGAACGTTTCCAAGGCAGATGCGAGAGCTGTAGGCAGGTCTCGAAGCCAGAATTATGCAGTGCCGCATCAGTCTATTGGTAAGGAACGTGGATCCATTACACCCGTTATTACGGTTGTGAAGGAGAATGAAGCTGGCGAGAAAGTAGAGTCGGATCAGTTCGGCAAGTTTGTTTTTGAATCAATCCATTTTCTTTTGAAGAGACAGGTCAAGCATTATAACCCAGGCGTGACTGAATTGTCGCCTGTGCTAGGGCATGCCTTTACAGATGCTATGTCAGATCAGGAAAAGGCCTCTCAGTTCGGTACATATTTGCATGCGGCTATGTTTGGCGGCAGGAAGGAGCTTTCTCTCCTTGAAGCACTGGGGACTGATCAGATGCAGCGGAGTCTAGGCAATTTGTTCGACAGGAATACACACACTTATAGCGTATATGATGATGTGATCGTATTCGAAAACATTGAGACCGGGGCAATTGAAAATAATGTTGGCCCAGCCATTATTCGCCTTAATGACTTCAAGAACGTTATTGGTGAGACCATCAAAGCGGAGCCGGAATTCGAAGAAGAAGTCCTGGAACGGTCGTACAGCATGTAAGGAAAGGCCGCGTTTTGCGGCCGCCTCCCCTTTAATTCAGAACTCGCGCTAGCAATTCGGCACGTACGCGAGCATCCTCTCCAGCCCTGTGTGCGGTGCCGCGCTTTTCATCGATCTCAGCAATCCACTTATTGAGCTGATCCCGAGAGATGCCTCTCTCGTCTGCGAGGCGCTGCAGGAGCGGGAAGAACTCGACCATCTCCGACTTGTAGCCGTGAGAAGTGGTCGACATCAGACGGTCCAGCAAGGGGCCGTCGATGAAAACAGCATCGCTGACCAGCGTGTATCTCTCCGCCAGCGCATGAACCTGTCTCGCCAGCGAGGCCGCGTCCAGGCCGTGCTCCCTCGCCTGATCCCAAAGACCGTTGTTGAAAATCTTTGTGTGGTCGATCTGCCAATCTGCAATCGGCCGGATCAGAGCTGACTTCGGAGCCTTGCCTGGCGGGCATATGCCGATCTCTACGGGAAACATCCGTCCGTCAGTGTCGGTCTCTGCCTCAAAATCCACGAGCAGCAGATACGGCTTCATCCCAGACGCTCACGGCTGAGGATGGATGGCGAACATGTCGTCATCCAGCGGATCGGACAGCTTCATTTCCAAACTGGGGAAATCGGCTCTCAGCCGTTGGATCAAAGGCTTCAGATACTGCTTGCCTTCATCTGAAAATGAGCTGAACTCCAATATCTTGCCCTGGGCTTCGACGTATTCAAACCCGCGCTTGAGAAGCTCTGTGGCGATGCCTTGGTTTTGGTAAGCCTTGTCGACAGCAATATGCTTCAGCCAGATGGTGTCCTGTTCCCAAGGAGACTGCTGGAGCGCGAGGTCGCCGATCACCTTCTCTTCCGGTGTGTGGCAGACGAAGTGCTGTTCCTCCTGCATCTCAGAGACGTTTAGGTACTTGATGCGCTCGAACAGATTGCGATTTGAGCGCGGGCCTTCTTGGTAGAAGCGCCGATGCATCTCGGTGCCGTCGATAAAGGTATATTCAGGTGAAATTTTTGACATCGGTCGCGTTCACTGGTCCAGTGATGACCATTCTAGAGGCGGGACAAGGCAACAACAATGCGGATTTTTTGTTGTTGTGCCGATGCGATTGGATCGAAAATTTCGGATATGGAAAACAATCGCACTTCGAGATTTATGTCATATGGATAATTTGAGGATATTCCGCTTGAAGTAATTAGGGAATATGGCCATCATTATCACAACAAGACCCGCCACGCCTCGGGCAGAGCCTCGGCTCCGCACTGCGCACCCAGGCGGGTTACTTTTTTGAAGCCGTCAGCGTTCCGTTTGTCCGGTATTGATGTTTAGCCACTCGCCATTGCCTTCATATTCAAGGGTAAGCGTGGTTTCGGCTTCCCGCTCTGCCTGATTGTCCGCCCACTCATTCTGGGTAATACGTGGCTTCTCAAAGTAGTCGAGCTTGTGGTTCCGTTTCGCCCAGCCCTTGGCCAATGCGAGGGACGGAAATGCTCGGGTCTCCATGCATTCGTCCATTTCCACCCAATCCCACCAGGAGTCTTGGTCGCGAGGGCTGACAATGTCGGTCTCGGGACGATCAGGATCTATCTCTCGCGCCTTGGCTATTTCGCGAGTGCGCCTCTTGTCGAAGAGGGCTTCCGCCTTATTCCCATTCAGCCACTCAACATAGATCTTTGTCGGCATCAGCTTGCCTCCTCGTCGTTATCGTAGAGCGCGCATGAGTGCGTCCGGCAGCTGCACGGTGACAGGAATGCCTTCTCCGCTAGCGGTTTGTCCATCTGCAATGTCAGCAAAGAAGGAATAGAGCTGGTCGGTGCCGACGCTCAAGTCCATCGTAATCCGCTCGCTCTTGGCGAAGATCGTCACATCGCCATCGGCATCAAGGCCGATGAACAATGACGGCATCCAGCCGCTACTGAAGTTTGCTCTCAGGAAGACCTCGGCGGCATCCCTGACTGTTTTCGGCATCGCAACGCTGTCCGGCCCCTTCCAGCCAGCTTCTTTGGTCGCCAGATGGTCCAGTCGCTCGATAGCCGCTTCAAGCCGGACTTCTGCCAGCTTGCCGTGGACAACGGTTTCTATCGCGTCGACGACAGCCGCAGCGAGCTGATCGCCGATCTTGTCGAAGATTTCGCGGCTGTCGATGTTTGCCTGCGTGATCGGGTCATTCAAGTCCGAACTCTCCCATCTGCTCGGCCGACATCACGTCGATGCCTTTCACGGTCTCCAGATCGAAGATGGTGTCGGCTTCGAAGCGATTGCCCACGATGGTGCCGCGAGCCGTCGCATGTGCCAGCAACACATCGCCGAGGGTCGTTTTCGTCGTCGACAGGTTCAGAATGGCCTCAACCTTCTCCTGAAGAGACTGCTGCGACTTACGGACATTGTTGTGGATTCGGGTTCCGCCAGTCAGGTCGGCAAAGACGACCTCATTGGTTTCGAGGTCAAAGATGTGCGCAGAAATCTCGGACGCAGGAGTGTTGACGTCGAACTTCAGCTGAACGGACTCAGGCTCGAACTTGCGACCGCTGCGCAGGCTGTCGCGCTCCATGAACCCTGCAAAGCATGGGAACGTGTTGAAGCCTTCGCGACGGAACGAAATCAGGTGTGACAGCACATAGCGCACACCCATTTCTCGCAAGCGATTGGGCACAAAGTCGACGAACTCGGCCGCGCCGTTCGGTGCGTTCTGAATGTCGCCGGAATGCTGAATCTGAAGATCGTGGTTTGCCAAATCCCCGTAGTAGATCGAGTCCACGACGTCAAAATTGGCGTCATAGAGAACGGCAGACAGATCGACGTCCACGTTGCCCTTCCACCACGTAAAGAGGCGAATGACCGGAGCGTCTCCCAGCGGGTAACGGCTTCCCTTGACGACCGAAACAGACGTCGAGGAGTCAGCGCGGCGATTGAACGGCACGAGCTGCTTGAACAGGATCGGATCGATGTAGACTTTGCCCATAGGCTTGAGTTGGCTAAAGCGCCTCTCAAGTTCGATCTGGAGATCCAGAAATGCGAACATGCCCCCGACAGGGTGGATAGGTTCGCGTTTGTCTTCGACGATTTTTGCCTTCGTTACGGTGCCTTTCGGGAAGAACGTACGCTTCTCACCGCGATTGGCCCGCATTGGAAGGTATTTGATCATCGCGAAGATGACTTCTACTGAAAGTTTGTCGATGACCTTTGCTAGGTTCTCAACCACCTCCTCTTGTCCGTAATTGCCAGCGTGTCTCAACATGAAGTCGAGCTTGCGAATGAAATCGCCAGGCCGTGCGCTCAGATGCGCTGCCAAACCGCCGTCTCCGAGGATAGTTCTCTCACGCGTCAGCTTTTCTGCTTTCGCATTGAAAGTGGTGAAGCCACGTCCGTTGTCGCGAACGATATCGGCAGCCTTGGCCGCGTTTGGATATCGCTTGCGATTGGCTTCCGATCCCGCATGAACAGCGTGAAGTAGTCGTTTCCACTTCTCACGGTGGCGCAACATGTCTTCGGCCGCATTTGGCATGCCATTCAGGATGTCGAGCAGTCGCTTCGCATCGCCGCGCTTAATCGATAGGCGCGTATTTCCCGACAGGGAAAGATCGGCTTCGCTGTCCGAAAGGAAAGTCGCGATACGAAGGACGTCGGTTGCGCCCTTGAACAGGTGGCGCACCTTTTCGACGTCGCCCTTGGCAACGAGGTAGGCCAGAGGCAGGTTTTCGCGATAAATCTCATTCGGGATCGCGATGTCGCGTGTCTTGATGGCTTCCAGAACAAAACGGCGCTCATCAGCCGATAGCGAGGAATTTCGCGCGACCAGCTGTGTTGCCGCCTTGGTGATAAAGGCGTCGTCAGCAAGGTGCAGGACCTTCAGAGGCGTGATCGAGTTGAAATCATGCTTCGGGAGCGCATCGTCCTGCAGTTCGTCGACCTGGAACTGGCAGACAGGGCAAGCGCCGAATTCTTCTTCCACATTCGGGAAAATCGAAGGGTCGATAACGTGACCGCACGACAGCATCAAATGATTGCTGTTTTGACGTCCGAAAAACGTGTTCTGCACATGCTGCATTACACGCTTATGCATGTATTCGAACTGATCCGGCGTTGAATATGGGAAGCCCTTGAAGAGCGTCTGGTGACGCACATTTGCGCCAGAAATTTCACCAAGGGAATTCAGGGTGGAACCGCGAAGGCCGATAAAGGCATCTTCTGACAGAGACGATACGGCCTTGATCAGCTCTGGCGCGAGCGTATAGCCGAACGCGGCCACTTCAGCATTGAGGACATGGCCTCTGGACTTGCTGACAGGCTCGGCATCGACATTCACATGCAAGCACTGGAAAAGTTTGATCAGTAGGTCGTTCATCTGAAAATCCCCAAGTAGGTGAGCGGAAGACGTAGCGGATAGCTGGATCAGCTCAAATGATAGAAGGAAGCCCTTCCATGGGTCTCCCGCTCAGACTGAGCTGATTACATATTCACGTATTATCTGTCAACGATAATTGGAATTATGCAGAAAATAAAAAAGACGCTGACCGAAATCAGCGCCCTTTTTACACAAAACAAAGGAGATCAGAGAAAAAAAAGCGCGAAGCAAAGCGAACAGCTAAGTTTTCATCCAAAAGAAATTAGAAGGAAGCACATCCATGGGCCTCACGCTCTATCCATAAGCTAAATATTGGCTTCGAAAGTGTCAATGGTGAAAATTCAAAAAGGCAAAAATAATTCACGGCCAGATTAAGGGAGTCGCGCCAGCATTGAAGCGAATGGATCGTCGATTTCGTCAAAATCCAATTCATTGTAGGTAAATAGAGAGCCGAACTTGTCGATAAATTCGTCGTAGGTGAGTTCCCTTACGCCGATGGGCTTTGGGGCCGCTGTTAAATCGGCAACGCCCAGGTAATCCGTAAGCGGAGAATTGTCCTCATGGGTAACGATAAACGCCAGTCCGGAATGCGTGGAAGGACGCCCGGAGTTGGGAGCTGCGCGCAGGATCGTCTTCGGAGTGGCAAATACCTTGGTCCCGTTCGCTGACAGGATCAGGTGTCCCTTAAAGCAGCCCTCGATATCCATAGCTTCTGCATCGTGGGACAATTTAAGCAGAGTGGCTTCCAGTTCATGCGCATCCATTTTGCGTTCCTTCAGAGGTAGAAGCAGACGTTCTGCTGAGGTGTGAGTTCCAGTCCATCGAAATGGCTGCCATGATGATCTGCGAATTGATCGAGTGTGACAATCATCGGAGAGCAAAACCGTTTGTCGCGCTCGAAATTATCGACCGCCTCTCCTCGTTCATCCAGGAAGAAATAAGTTACACCGAATTCCTTTTCGAACTCGAATTCGCCAATTCCATATGAAAGAACGCGTTCCGAGATATTGTTCGGAGCCGTATAAAGGGTGACGCCGTCCTTTTCCAAAACCGGATAGCCGACGACATTCCTGAATGGCATGGGAGGCATTCCATCTTCATATTGCCCGCGCCACTTCTCATATAAATATTCTTTGACGTGTTCTTTCAACATGGTGCTCTCCAGTTCGACTTTAAGGTCGCATGTTGGCGAGCAAGGGAGAAAATGTTTGGAGCCGATGAATTAGTATATAATTATGAGATGAAGGGGGGTGAAATGCGCAAAAAGATAATTAAAAAGGCCTGTTTGACGACTGTGATCCCTAGCGGATTCGCAATGATTTTGTGGCAGCCCTTGAAGCCGTTTTCGTTAGTTCTTCTATTCCCACTTTTCGGACTCTCGATGATCGGCGTGGTGCTGTTGATAATAGGCCTTGTTCTCCCATCAGATGGCGATTTGTCTTCCGACCCTGACAATGAAGACCTAAATAGCAACCAGAAGGGGAAGCGTGGGTAGGATTCCAGCCTTTGATCGGACTGGTTCTTCGCAATCGGTTCACCGCCAACCAGCTCTACCTCGGAATGGCTTTCGGAAAGACGATCCAGCACCTCCGCTCCCAAAATCCCGGTCTAAACCGTCTCTGAGCATGAATCTCAGAGCCAGATCGATGGCTCAAAATTGACTTGGACAGCAAGGCATGCAAATAGCTGGGCCTTTCTGGAAAAATTTAATGAGCACAGCTATCGAGAGCGCCTCGTCTCCTTCATTCCAATACAATGATGGCGGTCGTAGAGAGGCTGGATTCAAGGGCGATACGGGAGACTGCGTGACCCGGGCAATCGCCATCGCGACTGAGCTTCCTTACAAGGAGGTCTATGATGCGATGAACGATCTCGCCAAGAATGCAAAGATCACAAAGCGCACGCCAAAAAAGACATCAGCCCGCACAGGCATGTACCGTGACGACTATCAGAGATTCCTGGAGTCGATTGGCTGGGAGTGGATTCCGACAATGAAGGTTGGAAGCGGCTGTCAGATGCGACTGAACGCCAAGGAGCTTCCGTCTGGACGTCTGATCGCGAAGGTCTCAAAGCACCTAGTGGCTGTCATCGACGGCGTAGTTCATGACACTGAAGACCCGTCTCGCTGCGGGACCAGATGCGTGTACGGCTATTTCCGCAAGCGCACATAATTTAAAAGGCCCCAGTCTCTCTACGAAACTGAGGCCTTTTCGTTGAAGGCCGGAGGTCGGGATTAGAGCATGGCCTCGACTGCATCGCTGACTTTGAGTTCGAGTCCGAGTTCCTTGGCGATCTCTGCAGCCGCTTCGTAGACCGAAGTGGGGTGCTTTTCGAAGTTCCAGAATTCGAACATATGGTAATCGCTCGGGCGTCCATCGGGGGTTACGCCGCTTTGGTGGAACGGGCTTGCCTCACGTGGAAGCGTGGTCTTTGCAAGGACGCTGAACCGCTCCGAAAGGTCAACGGTGACATCGGACTTCCTGATCGTCCTGAATTCAAGCATGTAGCCTTTGTCTGGTAGCGGGCGGCCGAGCTTCAGGATAGCGTCTTTGCACAGAGGCACAGACTTCGACACGCTGTCGATCATGTGCTGCAGGGCGAAAATAGGCTTGGAAATCGCGTCGAGCAGCTTATTGCGGTCAACGCCATGCTCTGCAGCGATCTTAGCTGCCAGCTCGTCAAGAATGGCAATACGATCATCGGTCGACGTCGTAGCTTCCGCATCCATGCGCGGCTCGTTCTGGAAGGCGGTAAAGAAGGCGCTTGCAGCGGCCTTGAGCTTGTCGGATTTCGACATCGTAAACTCCATTGATTGGCCTTCAGAGCGGCCAGCTCGCCTACGCAGGCAAAGAGGACGGATCGCTATGCAATCCTGTCCTCTGAACGATTGAGATCGGCTGGATTAGTTCAACCTGCCGGACATCTGACGAGCCGTGACCTTGATCAGCTCATCAGCGTCGACGTCGTGAAGCTTTGCCACGTCATCAGCGATCTGCTTGATGATCTTCCTGCGTTCGCGCTGCATGAGCGTTCCCGCCTGGAGACGGTCGTCACAACGCGTTGCACGGACGAAGGTCGTCACGGCACTGAAAATCTCATGATTTGGTTCGTAGGTTTGCATTTTTTCACCCCTTGTTGGTGTGTGAATACAAAATGTTTGGGGGAATTTCAAGAGGAAAATTTCCTTTAATCATTTATCCATGCCTTATTTCCGTTATAACGGTCATAATTCGATTGCGGATTAATTCTGCTTTTTGGATCACCCTTTAAAGGACGTGCCTGCTAGGAATCAAAGTTATTGTTTTTGGCCGTCAGATATCTGTGCAAAGGTAGTAATGTCCATGAAAGGGATTGGGGATGAGAATTTTCGGCTGGGTATTAATTGCGCTTGGATTTTTGGTTGCTATCTTGCCGCTAACCTTCGCTGGCTTAGCGATGGCCCTTTTGGGCTGGGGCGGTGGAGGAGGTGGGGGTGGATCTCATTCGATGAATCCCTGGGAATTCTTCAAGATGCTCGGTTCAGTAACCTATTATTTCGCGGGGGTTAGTTTTCAGAATGCAGGATGGCTAATAAAGCCAGCCCTGGTTTCTGGTTCATTCATGATGATAAGTGGTACCTTGATGGTTTCTGGTCGGATTAAGAAGGGCACCCTCTCATCCGTGTTTTTCCCAAAGGAGATGACCGTCGATAGCCTGACGCGAAAGTATCGAGGATGGGCTTCGTTCTATCTGATTAATTGGATGTCGATCCTATCTTTGACGATTGCAAACACGGTAATTTATAAATTCAATCCGACAGCCAATTGGCAGTTTTGGTACTACAACGTATTAGTTCCGGTTATTTGCATTGCAGGTTTGCATTATAGATTCCAGTCGATACCAGCCTTTCTTATGGCTGGGTTTATCGTGAAGCCATTATATGATTACATGTATAGTAATTATTGGTTTTGGAGTTATACGCGGGAGCCGTTTTTTGCGGCATTTACTCTTCTGCAGTTCCTCATCACAGTTTTGTGGCTGAGAACGGCATACCAACTGAAGACATTGGAAAAGAATAAAAGGGTTTGAACGAGGAGCGGCTCCCGTCGAGAACAATGCTCGCAGCCGAGTTTGTCCGCTCCCCTTTGATGATTAATCGTATTTCCAGACATTCCGGCAGTCAATTAATTTCGAATTTGTTTGAGAATATACATTATTTTGCTTGTGTTTTCGATAGGTTATTGCTAGTTAGAGCGCGAAAGGAATTCGTGTCATGTCTCCGCGCGATCAAGCAGAAGCAAATATTGCCTTTTACGGCGACCCTCACGGCGATTATCGCCCGCTGAAGGCCATTGCTGCTGCGCGTCCGAATGCTGTCGTCTTTCTCGGTGACATGGACTTGTCGCGTTCATTCGATGAAGAAGTGAAGCCGCTGACGAATGCTGGCGTGGAGAGCTGGTATATCCATGGCAACCACGACACTGATCGCGAAGAATGGCACGACCATCTGTTTGAAAGCGAACTCGGCAAGAAGCGCAATCTGAATGTGCGCGTCGAGAACATCCACGGCGTTCGCGTTGCAGGCCTTGCTGGAGTTTTCCGCTCCAAGGTCTGGCATCCGAGGGATGGCAAGGGCGAGCAGAAGTTCACGAGCCGCGAAGAGTTCCTGCTCATTCATCGTCGTGCCGCCTGGCGCGATGGCATGCCGCTTGGACAGCGTTCTACGATCTATCCGGAAGACGTCGACAAGCTGGCGAACATGAGTGCGGACGTTCTGGTTTCGCACGAGGCACCGTCTTGCCATCGCCACGGCTTTTCGGAGATCGACCTCGTCGCCCAGATGATGGGCGCGAAGACAATTATTCATGGTCACCATCACGAGAGCTACGAGGCCACACTGCCTTGCGGCATCAAGGTGATCGGATTGGACAAGGCCGAAGTCGTGACGCTACCTGCGTCGGCATTGGCCGCTTAAGAGAACAAGGAGAAACCCATGGAAGATAAAGGCGTTCTGTACGAAACCGGAAGCGGCAAGTTTCTGGAGCTGATCCCCGGCAATGCACGGTTCCATTCCTCACGCGAGAATGCGACGCCGATCAGCAAGGCGGATTTCGAGGACAAGGGTAAGCTTGCCCAGCTTCTCGATCACCACAATGTGGATTGGTACATGAAGACCATCGAGCTGCGGCCACTGACGATCCAGCCAATCGCTCTCCCAGAAGAAGCAGAGTTCGATCTGTTGTTCCAGGTGCCGTCCAATGGCAAGGACTGGCAGGCCCACTACGACGATGTTGAAGCGGTCATCCTGAAGACCACGTTCTGGGACTACACCTTGCTAAGCGGTTCCACGACCGACAAGGATGGTGGCAGGTTCAATCTGAGCGTGGAGATGCCAGGTAGCGACGCCGAAGTCTTGGCAAAGGTCATGGCTGAACTCGCTACTCTTCTGCCGAACATGCGGATCTTGAACATCGAATTCGCACATGTCGATCTGGGAGCGAAGTCGAATGGCTAAGCCGAAAAAGTCGCTCTCAGAACGGATTGCCGACGCAGACGCGCGTGGCGGCCGCTATCTCGCTGATGCCAATGAAGCAGCCGAACGCGGAGATCACGAGAAAGCTGAAAAGCTCTACGAAAAAGGTCAGTTCTGGCTGGATCGCGTGAACAAACTGCTTGGCAATCACTGACAGAAACTCAGGGCCAAAAAAATAACCCGTCAAAAGCGAAAGCCTCTGGCGGGTTTTGCAACTTTTGGGAGGATGCTAATCAGAAAGTTCTAGAGGACGGGAGCCGTCATGGGGGGTGGGGGAAAACTCCCGCCCTCTAGGGCAATCCAACTTAATGTCGATTTGCCATTGCTTCCGACCCGAAGGTCGAAACCCTAAGCTGGAACACACCAGCAATATGGTCATGATGTCCCGACCTAACACCTAAGTCAATTACCCCGAATGGCCTAATTATCTCTTTTTCCAATTATCACGTTCGGGGTAATTTCATATTTTACGGGAAAATCGAGATAATTTTGAGGTAAACTATGATTTCTTATTAGCCCGCGACACTCTGTCACTTACGGTTTCATGGAATTTTTCTGCTCCAACTCCTCTTCATGAGCAATTCGCGCCTTTTCCATGAAATGAGCAACGACATCCGTCACGCCTTCATCGAGTTCTCGGCCGTCCAGGCTGTCGATGATGTCCGCAACGACGCTCTCCATGTCGATGCCGAGGCGCTGGAAATCATCAGGAGTTGCAGGAACGTATACGCAGTCGAGGTCGCAGTCGTAGTTGCCTTCGTAGTCGTATCCCCCGTTGAAGCGGGGATTTTTCATCAGCCACAGGCCTTCGCTAACGCCATGCCCCTCAATGTAGTCACTGAAGTCATCGACCGTATGAAACAGATGGCCTGTGAAACCCATAATGAATGGGTTCGTGTCGCCTTCGCGAATGTCGTCATTCAGCCACAGGACGATAGCTTCATCCGGCTGCGTGCGCAGGCGGGCTTGCCAGAGCTGGTTCTCGACCTCCTCAATGGGCATGAACATAGCCTTCTCGCGACTTGAAAGGCGCATGACCGTGAAATTCGGATCTTCTGGTTCCGGCTCTGCAGGAACGTCCTCCTGGCGAACGTTGAGAAGCAGGAACGCACGAATGTCATCGAGCGATGCATTCTTTTTCACGATGTTGATGCCGTGATTGATTGAGACGCTGTTCGTGTTGTTGATCACGGTAATCAATTCATCGCCGACATAGTACATGTTGATGTCGTCAGCGATGATCAGATCGCCAGATTCGATATCCTGATTGCAGAAAATTGCACTGACGGGACGGGTGCCCTCTTGGAAACGTTTCGAGTAGGTGTTGATGACAGCTGGAAGATCGATTGTTCGAACACCGTCCTGATCGACACAGTCGAGTCGGACGTAATCTTCATCGGCATCGGCTACGTCGAGCAGCTCGTCATCGGCCTCAGTCTCGTTAGGGTCAGGGGTACGAGTAATGAAGCGGCCCGTGATTTTGCCGTCTTCAACGCTATCGACATGAATGAAAATTGGTCGTTCTTTCGCGGAGTCGATTGCCTTTAAATAGCTGAAAACTTCGTCATCAGGCAAATTTGGAATGAGGTTGGACCACTTGATATAATAGCCAGATTTCCCGTCCTGGTCCTTCCATGTGTTGCTCCAGTTTTCTGTATGGAACTTTAGCTTGCGACCATCCGACAGATCGACCGTAAAACCATTTTTGTAATCATTAGTAATGACCTTGCCGAAGACGAGTTCACGGTTGTTGTAGTTGCTGAAAACAACGGTTTTGCCTGGCTTTAGGTTTTCGGAATTTATTTTGAATGAATAATGCACGATGCGATCTCCTGAGGTGCTTGATCAAGGGTATTCGAATATTTGGCAATGATCACGCCTATTCGATCTGACGGCACTCAGCTAAGGCTTCCCGAAGTTTCAGATGGCGCTTAAGCCATTTTTCGTATTCCTTTTTCGCAAAGGTGTGTTCATCTAGGGGTTTATGCATGAAATTTTCGGGGATCGCCTGGCGAACCTGAACCTTGGTTCCGTCGCAATATGCGCAACAGGACAAGATCGTGCTTGGGTCTCTTCCCGTGCCGCCGCAATGTCTGCAACATCCATCTGCCGCGAGCGAATATTGGACTTTGCCGTAGGAATTGATCGTGCGCCAGCTGTCTGTCTTTGTGCGGACTACTGCTTCGGTGTATCTGTAGGCACGGACCAAATTTTCAGGTTCGGTGGCAAAATCCTCTGGGAAGAGGAGACTATGCTCATTGCCCTGAGCGGCTGCCGTGTCTCGAATATAGCTGTTCGCCTTCAGAATCTCGTCCCTCAGGACTGCCTTCAGTTCGTCCTCAGACATGTTGTCTGCGAAGACGCCCTTATCAAACCAGCAATTGTTTCCCTTGAAAAATAGACGCATGCGATCTCCATAAAGCGAACTGAGTTCTTACAATATTTATTCCGATATTGCACCAATTTTATTCGATTAATGCCCTTCATTTACGCATGACCGCCCAAAACAATTGAAGAATGCAGCGCCAGCGGTGATGGTGACGGAATATGGAGCTGACAACCGCCCTGCTCTATGGCTGGGGGTATGGAGTGTATAACCTGATGACCGATCTTGAACGTGAAATCTTGGAGCGCGTGACATTCGCCATCGAGAGCGGCATGCCTATTGAAGGGGTGCTGTTCCATGGGACATGCGAGGCAATCATCGGGCCGTTGCATTCCAGAACCCATGACGGCCTTCTCTGGACGGCAGACAATCCCGTCATCGCTCAGGAGTACATTCCGGCCTCTGGCGGCTCCATGGCCTGCTCCAAGCCATACTCCTATGAGTTCGACAGCCGTCCTCGTCCAACCGATGGCAATTCGCTCTATCTGGTCTCCAAGCAGATGACTGGCAGCGAAGTGACTGACATCGAGTTCGACAGCCACGGAAACCTGAAGTCATGGGGTTTCCCGAAGGGCTGGCCGACCAACGGAGAGATCATCGACTACATCGAGAATGAGCTGGGCTACGAATTCAACGGCAATGGCTCCGTCTGGCTGAAGACGCGCTTTGAGGGCGGTAAAGAGGTCTTCAAACCAGCGTCGTGGAAAATTCCTGGTGAGGTCTACATGACCTTGTCGGATGGCCTGAATCTGCTCGACCTCCGCAGGGCTTCAGAAGGTGACTTGAGCGATCCTGATCATCGTCGCTACGACCTTTTCGAGAAGGCGGCCGACAAAGGTTATGACGGGGTGATCATCAACGATTTCGCTCAGGTGGAAGCCTTCGGTAACTACGGGCACGTGGCCTACGGACTCAATTCTAAAGGGCTGGAAGGCCGTGAGTGGGTTTCGTTCCCTGCCGTGAACTTTGGCCTCGACACCATCAGCACTCCCATTGTGACACCGCAGCTCGAAGAATGGATTGAGAGCATCCGAGCCAGCGAATTTCGTATGTGAATCTCAACAAACGGAAAGAGCGCTCAAATCATCGATCTGGGCGCTCTTTTTTTCAGTCCTGAGGATCGTTTGCCGTAACCTCTGGCTCCTCGACGGTATCATTTTTACCGTCGCTGCCATGACTGAAAGACTGAGCCTCTGGCGCGAGACTGTTGAGGTATTTCAAAGCGGCGATCCCCTCGATGCTGAGATCTCCCTTGATTGGCTTCGCCCAGCCGCGAACGTGGCAAACCCAAGCCTGAATGGCGTGAGGGCCAAAGCGTCTCAGCAGATCGGCAACGAACAGAAGCTTCTCAGCCGGAATCTCCTCGGTATCAGCGCCAAACGACCAGACGTGAGCAAAAAGAGCTGGTTGACCAAGGCGGCTTTCGGTCTTGATGTCGTTGAGCCAATGGGTGCCGATGAACACGTCATTGGAGTTCAGAAGCTGAATGACCGCACCCTGTACGCGGATCGCGGTGTCGAGAAGGGCATCACGGTGTGCAAGCTCTCTCGCGGCCTGGTGTCCGATCTCTTCGAGTGTATTCGCAAGCTGTGTCTGATCGATTGCGTCCAGGTTTGCTTGGCTGCCGATCAGATCAGAAAGGCGGCGGAGGTCCTCAGCCACCTTGTAGTTCTCGGGTTCGGTGTGAAGCTTGTCCAGATGACCAGCGTAGACCTGCTCGATGTGCGGATAGAACTTCTGGAGAGCGGTTAAAACGGAATCCGCTTGCCATTGGGTAAGCGTCCGCTCGCCCTGTTCTCCTTGGAGCGCTGTGGGATTGAAGATTGCCGCGAATATTTCTTGATATAGAGCGCTACGGTCCTTCATGTCGACAACCTTTCATCTGGTCTGGACTTACCAAATTCCGTCTTGTTTGAATTCGAGAAGTCCGTCTTCCTGGAATTTCACAATGCATGAGTCGCAAACCGTTCCTTCCGGAATGTGGTCTGGTCGACCGCCTTTGAAAATATGGAGTTCCATATCAACAACGGTGCTCCCGTAATATCCCGTGAGCTGATCGCCTCTAATCTCAGCCGCGCAGTGCATAGCCTGGTTAGCTTCGGGCCTATCGTCCCAGAGGGCTGGATATTCGGTCTTGCAGCAAACGCATGTCACTTTTACCTCGGACAAATTTCTCTCCTTTTGTTGATTGCGAATATTTTAAATGATCTGCATTTATTTTCAATAGATTTAATGGCCGACACCCTGCGAATATCCCTTTGAAAAAGGAATTAAGCAGTTATCATGGAGGCGTAATATGGAGGCAGATATGCATCTAAACCATACAATGGACGTCATCATTGAAGGCGAACCCTTCCTGTCCAAGGCCGTTGAATTCCGGCGCACTTCTCAAATTGCTCTCGATAAATGGAATGAGTTCCGCGAGAAATATGGCGCTTATGCCATCGCTCCTGGCGGGAATGGCCTCTTCTTTGACGAAAAGTCTCCTGAAGGCTGGACAAAACGTGAAGGCCGCCATGGCTTTTCACGACCAAAGCGCGGCACCGAGGCCTTCGAAGAGATCAACGCCCTGCCCCGCTTCCCGAAGGCATGGGATGTGTTTGGTGAAAGCCTGGTATTCGATGTCAATTACGAGCTGGATGGGAGACGCCAATCCGTTGTTGTCAGCGAACTGTGGGACGGTCCTGAGATCGAGTGGAACACTCATGACGCTCTCTATGCTCGCATTCCCAATCCAATTGACGCAATTAAGGAATTGAAGGCAAAATATCCGAAAGCAGTCATTCTGGATGGAGTGGAAAGCTGGACAATTCCGCAAGGCCTCAAGCAAATCCGTCGAGAACGAGAGAAATTCATCCAATACGCAATCGGGCTTTGATCCACAGGAGAACGAAATGGTCAAAATAAAAAGCTTCTATCCCCAGACCGCTGCCGAGGCGCTGAAGTGGATTAGAGATAATGAGCATTTCGAAGGCTATGCTGCCACACGCAACGAGCAACAGGGCCTCGTTTTGCGTAATGACTCCAACGACTGTTTCATTCCTCAGGGTCTCCTGCCTGAAGGCGCTATGCAGCCGTCTGATTATGAAGCAACGAAGCGAATGTTCGAACCGACCGAAATCGGCCTGGCTCTGATCGCCGCTTAACCAGCTGAGGTGACAATTAATCTAGCGCATGCAGTCCTGGCAACCGTCGTTGTCGGCATCGGGTTCTACGGCCTCTACTCGGTCGCTCAGGCTGATCGAAAGCTGCAGCGGATCAAGGTCCGCATCTCGGACGGAAACAGAAGACAGTAGAAAGTTCGTAAATGGAAATGGCCCCGATGGGGCCATTTGGTTAGGAAGACATCTCGCCTTGGGAATTTAGGTTGGCCCACTCTTCGTAGCTCAGTATTGGAACCGCATGCTTCCGTGCCTGTTTCAATTTATTTGTGTTTCTGGTCGGGTCCTCAGCAACTAAAACCTTTAGCCCTACCTGATATTCATCGACCGCTTGCCATCCAGCTTCTCTAGCGACTTGTAATAGGTCTTTTCTGCTTATCGGTCCCGTACCCGTAAAACAGACTTTAGGGCGAGCGTAATAGTCCGTGCCGAACTCTTTTGTCAGTGCATTGACATCTCTGGATGGCCTAGGTGCAGCCAACCCTCGCCAGACACTCCGTTTGCGCCAAGAGCCTTTCCAGTCACTAGGAATCTGAATTTTGCCTGAGGTTGCTGCCATGGCTTGGTCTGCGATTTGTCTGTCTTCAGGCGGGACCATGTGGCGCTCTCCAGCCACCAGAGTTGCATCAATGTGACTGCAAATGATGGTAAACGAATCGCAATCACACCAAGCTTCGCCAGTTTTCAGTTCAACTGTAATAGTCCTGAATTCGTCGGTTGACTTGGACTTACATCGAAAGCAAATTTCTGTCATTTCTACCCCCAAAAGTTGTTTCCCTCACCGAGCATATGCGTCGGCGGTTTGAAATCAAAATGAAAGGGCTTTATTCGTCGTTTTATAAAGCCCCGCTCTGCGGGGCTTTTTCGTTTTCACATCGAAGGTGCAGTTGGTGCGTCTTCGTCTTCTAGGTCTTCGTCCCAATCTTCTTCTTCGTCGCGTTCGAAGTATCTGCTGAAATCATCGTCATGGAATTGAGGGTCATCGATTTTTTGCTCGTCGATCATGCTGATATCGTCGTAGCTGTAGAGCAGCGCCATGTGCAGGAGGTCAGGACATTCGTCAGAGAACCTGACGAGAGTGTTCGTGTTGGCGTCAAACTTGATCGATGGTTCGCGATCAATTGTGCCATTCCAGATAGCCTCAATGACATCAGGCAAGAAGTCCTTGTATCGATGGATCGGGTAAACCTCGACACCTATGGTTTTCCCTGTTTCATCCTTGTCTGTGAGGATGATGTGAGCCGAGAAGTCAGTCACAAGGGAAATGTTTTCATGATAATGCGCCTGCTGAAGCGGATTGGATGTCGGAACCGTAAAGACCTGCTGGTTCCAGTTGTTATAGGTCAGCATCTTCTCATTCCAGACCATGCCGCGTTCGTTGAGCGCTGAGTGGACTCTGTCCGCCTTCTCTGCGAGCCAAGGCAACAGCTTCGAAAGCAGCTCATTTCGTGCGACTTCAATCGTATGAACTGCCAGCGGCCCAGCTAGTCCGCCATCTTCCTTGAGGACCAAGGGAACGCCGGAATTCGTGTGCCGCCAGCCCATTTCTGCGTCGGAGCGGAGCTGATAGCCATCAAGAGCAGGACGCAACATGTCCATGACCGAAACAAATTCGCTGAAACAATCAAAGCGGCCATCGGGACGATAAGACATGCGAATGTTTTCTTTCCCCTTTTTCCTGCCCTCGAACAGTGCGCCGAATGCGATCCGTTCCGGATATTCGTCATTCGGTTTTTCGGGATCGATCCTGTAAATATGCGCGTTGTATTCAGTGATGTTATCACTGGGGCCTTCGATCTCGTACGTAATTTGATATGCGGGCACCGGTTCCTGGCTATTCGCTGGATAAATATCCAGCGAAAATAGCTCTCGCTCACCACTGTTGTAAATGTTCTTCCTTTCAGGCCTATCGGACACCTTGAGGACGGTGTCGCCGACCACGACCTGGCCTTCCAACTCTGCCCTCTTCGTCAGGTCACTAAGCGGGCCGAGAAGGTTGAAGAAGGAAAGCGCGGTAAAAGACCCAATGGTTTCATATTGCGGACGAAAGACCTCCTCGACCCCATATCTGTCGGCAAGAATGTCTCATTTGCCAAAATCGTATACACAATATTTATTGGAAAATGAAGCGATTATTTATTGCATTCCATAAATGAATTTGCTAATAGATCGCCAACAAACAAGGAGAGACACATGAAGGTTTATAGCTGCCCCGAAGAAGTGAAATTCTCTGAGCCTGATTACCGGAATTTCGACCTCAAGGTCGAAGAAGCTCGCGTTCAGAAACACAAGGACGACCTGAAAGCCTGGCTGATTGCACAAGGCTATACGGGGAAGAATACGGGCGAAGTCGTTTCCTTCCCCGTTGGTGACGGCTACGCGCAGTACATGGTCGGCGAAGCTCGTTCTCTGATCCTCATTCACCTGCCCTACTACGACGCCTATCATTATCGGATGGTGGATCGCTTCACGAAGAAGGAAATCCTGGCGGAAATTGAACGTGCCAAAAAGATGGCGGCGCTATTCGCAAACAAGGCACAGGCAGCGTAAATTTGTCTGCAGATCGCATAAGGAAAAGCCAGTGGTTTTCCACTGGCTTTTTTGTTTTCATGCCTGTTTACATCTTGATGACAGGATTCTCGTCCTCATCGAGGTCGTCATCCAGATCACAATCGGGTTCTTCGTAGTAGCGCTGGAATTCTTTTTTCTGGCGCTTCTTCTTATCAGCTTCGCCCTCATTGATCTGCTTGAGGTCACATGTGCTGGAAAAAACCGCCATGTCCAACAGGTCTGGACACTCGTCCGAGAAATGAATGAACCTCTTCGAGGTGAGATCGAAATGAATCATCGGCTCGCGATCAATTGAGCCGTTACCGATGCCTTCAATGATTGTTGGCAGGAAATCCACCTTTCGATCAATCGGATAAATTTTGATCTCTGTATTCTGTCCCTCTTCGTTCTTTTGGGTCACGATTATATGTGCAGAAAAATCAGTGCACAACGCTATGTTCTCGTGAAAGATGGCTCCCTGAAGTGGTTTGGACGTCGGAACAATAAAGACGTGATCATCAAGATCATTATAAACCAGCATCTTGCGGTTCCACGTCAGATCGCGCGTTTCAAGACCAGCGTAAACTTTGTCGAAATTGCTTGCGAGCCACGGCATCGCTTCCTTGCCGATTTCGGTTCGAATTCGGTTAATCGTGTAAAGAGATAATTCTCTTGGAAGGCCGCCATCTGCATTGACTAGGTCAACCGCGCCAACATTGCTGATGCTGATGTCCTCGATCACGTCCGTCCTGATCACGTGTCCATATAGGACAGGCTCCAACAATTTCATGACCTTAACAAATTCAGAAAAGACGATGAACCGCCCGCCTGATCTGCAAAAATACCTGATTGCATCAGTCTTCTTCTGATTTTCCATGAAGGACCCCTTGCCTACTGTTGCAGGGTGCTCTTCGTTTGGCTTTGTCGGATCAACTCGTTCAATCTCTGCCGAATATTGCAGGAGATTAGATCTCGATGTGTCCATATCGTAGGAAATGCGATAGGCGGGGATGTTCTGGTCGCCATCATCTGGAAAGATGTCGAACGAAAATAGTTTTTCCGAGGTTTTAGGGAAGATGCTCTTGCGTTCCGGCTTCGTCGTCAACCTGAGCGTTACGCCTTCGAATGAGACTTGTCCCACGGCTTTGACTGTCTCATGCAGCTTGGTCAACGGATCGAGCAGATTGAAGAAAGCCAGCGAAGCAAATGCGCCCTTGGTTTCGTATTCTTCATTGAAGACGTCAGTCCCATACTCTTCGTCAAAGTGGTTTTTGCCGTCTGAGAAGCCCTCCATGTTGTAATTGTGCCCCCATAAAGCTTCATCTACGAGTTCTTTTTGTTTTTCGTTGAGTTCCATGAAGTGTCTTTCAAAAAACGTGCCGACGATTGATCGCGAGATAGCTGCCGCTTACTCGCATCGATTTAAGTTCAAACTAGTGATGATCAGCGTGACATGATGCGTCGAGAAGCACAAAGCTTTTCGTTGCATTTGAGGGCATCGGACGGGTGCTTACGCGATGAGGCCCAGAGTGGCCATGATCGCAGCATCTTCCCGCTTCCGAAAGGCAGCTTCGCTGTCGTCCTCGAACTGCTCCCGAGGACGGCCCGACATCGCGGCGCGGAAACCAGCATAGTCGTTGCGCTTGAACCATTCGATGGCATGTCGTTCAAACCCGTCTGGGTTCGACATTGCCTTATCGCGTGTCATCTCGAACGCGCTGCCAGGTTTGCCCTCAAAACGATCCCACATATTGGCCTTGTCGATGGAGATATGGCCATTCATTTGAACGGTGATATGTGGATAGAGAGCATTTGGATCGGCAACCGCCATCGCAGAGTTGATCGCATGACATAAGACGTGCTCGCCGAAGAGAGCAGAATCGCCTTCTGGATTGGAGTTTTTCAACTCGACCAAATCCTGGCATTCATTTCGACACCACTTTCGGAGGAAATGCTTGTTTTCGTGTAGATCGATTAATGCATTAAGTTGTTCGTTGAACGGCATAATGGTTTCAAGGTCGATTGGGTTGCGGTTTCGATTGAACAGACTGAACATGCTATCTCCTTGTTGGAGATTTCATAATTCATTTTTAAACGAATTTCTATTGTTAAATGACTTTAGTTCGAATTATTGTTTAGCAGGAAGCGCCAAACATCATCCGCTGATGAAGCGGCTCTGAGGGTAGCTTAGTTATCGCTCGCGACCACAATCTTGTTTCGCCGACTGGGTGCCAAAAAAAATAATTTGGTGCTTCCTCTTTTTTTCAAAATCGCGGTTGACTTTATCTCAGCGGTTTATTATCTCTTTAATTGTCTCGCGAGAGACTATGGTGCTAAACCGGATATGTAATAGGTTGCCTGGACGCGGCTGCGACGCCGCCACCTCCACCATAATTGCTTCTGGAAAGTCTTTGAGTTAATCAGCTCAAGAAAGGCGGACTAGGAAAGGTAGTACGATGAGGAACCCGAGTACGATTGTAGGTTCGATTCCTACCGGAAGCAATTATGATGGGGGTGATTTAGGTTCGACAGGGGCTGAAAGATATTGCGTTGTACTCGGCATGATACCGCCGCATCGGGTCAAAAATGTAGTTGCAAACGACAACTTCGCTCAGGGTCGTGCTCTCGCTGCCTAACCGCAGTGCGGGAGACCCGCTCAAGTCCTTATGGTTAGCACCTTAAGGCGGGGTTTGGTGGCACCTGGCAACAGAACGCCACCATTTTTCTTTTCAAAAATGTTTGCCGCACTGATGGTGAAACCAGATTATCGTGATTTGGTTAGCGGCTCCTGCCACAAATTTCCTGAATATGGACATGTTTAAGTTGGATATCTTTCAACAAATAACAATTGACTTATTTTTTAATATAAAATAATAGACAAAATTAATTTACCAAAGGAGATAAGAATGCGTATTTTCAAACTTCTGCTTGCCCTTGGAATGCTCTCTTTCGTGTCGCCTGCCAGCGCGTCAGTCATGACCTTCTTCACGCTTGAACCGCCAGCTAAGTATAATAAGCTCAAGCCGAAGGTTCCTGTTAAAGTGTACCGTCTATCAATGTCTGAATTGCAAAAGGCATGTATGAATAAGCGCCCATATCTGGGTCTTGTTTATGGATGCGCTAAGAATCTTAAGGGACCTGATCGCTGTGCGATTTTTATCCCAAAGAGCGCTGTCGTTAACGTTGGGTTCCCTTTGCCACCCATTCCAATCATCACTCCAAAGATGATTCTGAAGCATGAAATGGCTCATTGTGTTGGATGGCCGCGAACTCATCCTAGAAGTTAAGAGGCTAATTGCCATCCCGGTCCACGCGATTTGAATGTTAAAGGCTCGATACCATGTGGCGTTGAGCCTTTTTTCTTTAGCGTCGATTTACATTCTCATGTTTGAGTGTCACCGTCGATGCAAACTGCGAGGATCGATGATTACATGAAGCTTCTATTCGACTCTGCCTGTCTTTGAAGTGTGCTTTCGATTGCTCCCAGATTGGTGATGCCCCACTCCTGTCTGGGATCGATATCAAACTCAACCTTCGCGTTCGGCATCACCTTCATAACGGACTCCACCGTCATGATGCGATCCTTAACGGCATCGCAAATCTCGATCAGGTTGTCCTTGTCCTCCAGCGTCTTACCGGGCATTCCATGACCAGCGAAGAACTCCTCGACCTTCTCAGGCGTGTCCAGCAGTTCGATGGCACCGCCAGCCAAGCTCACCCACAAGTGGCTTTCGAAGATCTCAAATCTGAGGCCAGAAATCCCGTGATCGATCTCGACATCACCATGCGTGACGGCATCGGCATCCCAAACATAGAGATCGCCGCTATCTTCCAACGTCGCCCGTAGGCTTCCATAGGCTGCTTGCCTCCGCATGCGTTTAATTTGCGCAGGCATCGGATTGAGCATGATGGTGACGTATTCGTCTCGGTAATGGATAGGCATTTGAAATTCGCTCCGATATCGCCGTTTAATCCAAATTCTCACAGCGTTTCGCAAGCAACCAATTGACGTATGGTTTCGATCAATCTTTATTGACATTTATGGATTTTTTAAATAAACCACATTTCAATTAAGTCCTGCGTTACACCAACCTGGCAGGCAGAAATTTGGAAGTGAAAATGCAGTATTATTTCCCGCCGAAATTCGAATGGTCCTTCGATTATTTCAATGAGACATCGGTCGTGCGCTCCGCCAAGGACGACACCCAGGCTGCTGTCGAGGCATGGCTTGCTGAAAATAGCCATGAGCAGACACCGTTTTACAAGTGGGTCGTCAGCCGCACACTCGGATTGATCGACGTCGAGTACGATCATGGCGTTTTCTATTACATCCACCTGAACAGCTATCTGCGCGATACGGCGTATGCGGTCTGGAATTGCGTCGACGAACGCCTGCGGCTGGAAGGCGTGCCTGAGAAGGAGCGCGGCAAGAAGACCGATGCTGCTCAGAAGGAATTTTTGGAATTTGCCAAGAAGACGTTTCCTAATCGGCCTTCGAAGGCCGCAAAGCAGTAGGAACACTCAGCCAGATATGAAAATGGGCGGTCACCCGCCCTTTTTTGTTGTCTTCAGTAAACCTGTAGCTCAGCGTCTGAGAAAAGGTAGGCCTTCAATATCGTGGATAATGCTTCCGGTTGGAAGATCGAAATTATTTTCGATTTCATTCTGAACTGTAGTGCCTCTTGTAAAGTCAATTCGAGGATCGTGAAACCTGCTGTCTTCAGACAGCTTCAAAGCACCATCCTCGGCGGACTTTTCGGAGTCTGCTCGAACGAAATATAGCTCTTCACCATACACCTCATCATCGGCATAGAACGTTACCTGAACTTCAAAAATCGCCATGATTCGCTCCCGTGGATTTATCTGTGCCTAATCGAACCATGTCAGAAGGCAAGTTACCAGCTGAACTTCAAGCTTGATTTTACTGGCCTGACACGCAGGCGGTCACCCGCCTTTTTTCGCCTAGAAGTCGAGCAGCTCGCTCGTGTCCTTGAGATAGAGAGGATGCCCTGGAGATCCGTTGTTCGTGATCTTGAGGGCGTTCAACTTGAGGCCAGCAGCTCGCAGCGTATCGGTAACAGCCTGACCATGATGGGCCAGCTTCTTGTGGAGCGAACCGTAGGCCATGACGATGATTTCAGCCTGCTTGGCCTGCTCGACGATGGTTCGCATGTTCTCGTCCGTGCACGGTACCACACCCGGCTCCAAGAGCATCTTGGGGTGCGTGGCGCGGTAGTCCATGACATTGCACTTCACGTAGCGACCGTAGCCCCAGCGACGCGTGAACTTCTGCTCCTTGAAGACGGTTGGATCATCGACGTCGACAGCTGCCGTGCTGGGGTTCATGCCAATCCAGAGCACGAAGCCTTCCTTCTTGGCACCATCCCACTCACGGGTCAGAAGGCGGCGATATCGGCCGCAGTCCGAGAACACGGCATTACCTCGAATTTCGTCCTTTACCTTCAGACGGACCTTGCCGCCTGGATCATGCAAATGGGTATTCGTCATAACAGTTGAAACCTGATGATTATTGACACCCCCAAAAATAATTCGATAATACAAATGTATCAAGAACTTTAACGGATATTGCGTTTGCAAATTACGGTTCATACAAGACTGGATTTATCGGGAGACAGGCAGCCATTGGCTGTCGTTCTTGATGATTATTCGTCTTTGATGAACCGGGTCGAAAGAACCATTCATGCAAAACTTCAGGCCGGACGGAAGTGGCGCGGTGACCTGGCTGTATCTCTTTATAAAGATTTTGGAATCTCAGCCAAGCTGATCGAGAGCGCTTATGATTCCCAACAAGGAAAAGTTAAAGCCGCTTTTGAACTAGCGCAGCTTAATGCCGAAAATGTATCAGATAGAGTTAAAAAGAAGCAAAAGCAGATCGATGATAAAAATAAAAAGCTCGAAAATGCGGATTTAAAACTCGATAAAGCCATCGACGCAGTTGCAAAGCTCGAACCGAAAATCGATGTGCTTAAGCAGAAGCTTGATGATGCAAAATCGTCAGGTTATGCCAAAGCTCTGCAACGCCTGAAATCCGCGCTTGGCACGTATCATTCCAAGAAGCAGGAAATTTCTGAAATTCTTGCGCAGAAAAGGCGTTTGAAGCGCGAGCTTAATCAGCATAAACGCAAATTAAATATTGAGCAGCATCGTCTGAAAGTGGCATTGGAACGGGTTGAAAATCCGTCGATTTGTTTTGGGACAAAGAAGCTTTTTAAATCTCAATATAATCTAGCGAAAAATGGCTTTGCCAGCCATGCCGAATGGAAAGCGGCGTGGGAGATGTCTCGCTCATCGACATTTCTCATTGAAGGGCTTGCATCTGCTCAAGCGGGAAACGAGTTTGCCAAGCTTATGCCTCGGCCTGATGGTTTGTTTGATCTGGAACTGCGCCTACCGGAAGCACTGAAGCATCATGCTCGTGAAACGAAACAGAAATTTGGCAAGGACTTTCACCTAGTGAAGTTTGAAGGGCTGAGCTTCTCGCACAACGTCGATTTGCTCAACGAAGCTTTGTGTGGAAATACTTCCGTTGCGGTTCGCTTCAGACGCGACGAAAAGGGGTGGACAGTTTATGCCTCGTTTAAAATCGTTAGGCAGAGGATGGTTGAAGACTATTCCTGCGGAGCCATTGCTGTAGACCTCAATTCTGGCTTTGTTTCCGTCGCCAGGTTGGATCGTTTCGGAAACAAGGTCGAGACATTCGATATTCCGATGGTGACCTATGGCAAAAGACATGGGCAGTCTGAGGCTATTATCAAGGAAGTAGCTTCAGAGATCGCGGCCTATGCCGTTAAACATCATTCTTTGCCTATCGCCTCGGAACTTCTGGACTTTCAGGAGAAGAAGCAGAGCCTCAAGGATAAAAGTCCGCGCTTTGCGCGTATGCTGTCCTCTTTCGTCTACAGCGCGTTCGATGCGGCATTGGCGTCAGCCTGTGCCCGCAACAACATCTATCACCGCAGGGTCAATCCTGCCTATACATCCATCATCGGACGCACGAAGTTCGCTTCCCGTTACGGGTTGAGCGTCCATGCGTCCGCAGCAATTGCCATTGCCCGCAGGGCAATGAAACTGAGCGAGAGGATCCCTCTGTCGTTCAACGAAAGGGCTATCACCCTTCCGCTGAACGACGCTCACCATGTCACCCTCGAACTACCTGCAAGGAAGGACACCGATCAGCTGCAATCTGACCGGACGAGGCATGTATGGTCAGATTGGCGGAGGGTAAACCAGCAGTTCAGAGGTGCGCTTGCAGCGCGCAGACCGTCGAGGCAAAAGCCCCGATCCACCTTGGTGGGACGGAATGATCTTCATTCCATGGTTTGCAGGAGACGGAAGGACGTTCTGAAAGTCTCTACCCAGTCGCTGAACCAACGGGTTGGTTCAGTAGCCGTACTGTCAGCTTTAGCCTGATATTGCGAAACGTTGCAAATGGTGTCTCAACCGTTTGTGACGATTACCCGTGCAAATCATGAGACATCCCTACTCCTTATGGGGTTCGTTTAAAGCAAGCCTGCGGGCCTCCGCAACGGCTTCGGAATTGACCAGATACATCTCGGCACCGTTGGGGTTGATGTAGACGCGCTTGGCCGAGCCAACGACGTTCCTGAGGACCTGCAGGAGTTCTTCGTTGTGCTTCTTCAGGGCCGCGATCTCTCGATCCTTGGCGTCGATCAGCTCTTCGGTGTCATCGGCGCAGCAAAGGCCCACGACGGCGTTGCCCTCGTCTTCAGCCTGCTCTTCGGCCTGGTCTCGATGAATGGAAGCGTCGAGCATGATGCCATTCCTGTCGACATTCATCCATGCAATTACACTAGGCTTCGCTTGGGGAAGAGCTGAAGCCATTTATCGAACCCGCAAAATTTGGTCGATCTTGCCGAACTCGGATTCCAACTTTTTCAAGGCATCCATACCAGTCGCCTGGCATGGGCTAGTCATGCGGGTATGGCCAGATGCAGCCGCCAATAGATATGAATTCTCGGTTTTGTTATTGATGACGTTCATATTAAGGCCCTTTCGATAACTAATGATGGGCCAAAAATAAGAAGCGGAAAAGCCAGAATTATTGCTTAAACGTGCGATATTCCACATCAGGTCGCTTATCCAACACGCCAGGCGTTCCGACCAACGTAATACGACGCCCGCAGTTTCAGCTTGCGAAGCGCCGACACTGGATAGAATCTACAACTAAATCCCCTCCCCGCCCTTATTTCCTCTCATTCCGAATTTTCGTTGTCGATAAGCAAGCCTTATAGAGGCGAATAAAATATGCCAATTTGCGTCATAATTAAATGACCTCTACAAATTTTCGCGGACAGTCAGATCAAATCGTCTTGAAAGAGGTCTTATGACAAACCACAGCGTCTACGATGCCTTGAACAAATTAGGAATCAAGCTTCCAGAACCGCCACCGCCAGCCGCGAACTATGTCCCCGTCAAACGGGTTGGCAATCTGCTGTTCGTGTCAGGTCAGGCTCCGAGAGAAGGCCGGACCTATCTCTTCACTGGCAAATTGGGAGATGAAATTTCTATTGAAACTGGGCAGGAGGCGGCGCGACGTTGCGTCCTCAATGTGTTGGCGCAGCTCGAAGCTTACACAGAGGGAAACCTGCAGCGGATTGTGAGCTGTGTGAAGGTGAATGGATACATCAATGCGACGCCGGACTTCACCGAGCATCCAAAGGTGCTCAATGGTGCGTCTTATTTACTGTGCGTCCTTCTAGGTGATGCTGGCGCACATGCGCGAACAGCCGTGGGATGTTCTTCGCTACCAGGCAACATTCCGGTTGAGGTCGAGGCCGTTTTCGAGATTGAGTGAGTGAAACAGAGAAGCCTGACGTAGCGATCCGTCAGGCTTCGTTCGTGTTGGACCTTCGAGGCCTTGTTCGAAAATCAGCCGAACTTCACGGCAGATGCTTCGTTCCCAAGCTTGAGGCCGAGTTCTTCCTGCATCGCTTTCACATGCTTGGCGATGATGTCGGCCGCCTCGACAGGCATGTCGCCGATATCGGCTGCAGCGCCATCATAGGTCCCGTTCTTGGTCAGCCAGCTGGCAATCTCGTTGCGTGCGTACTCAGCCGCCATCTGGAGGCTCTTGTATGGCTCTGCCGGACGGTTTTTAAGGCCATAGGTGGTCGCATCATAGTGATTGAAACCCATGGTCAGGAACAGCTCTTCAATGAAGGCTTCGTACTCGGCGACGGTTGCATCCTTGCCAAGAGCAATATGTGAAGACAGTGTCTGTTCGTCGTTTTCACCACGATGGAACTGGACCTCGCAATCGTAGGACAATCCAGGAGCAACGCCCTTCAGATTGCTCATGTCGTATTCGAAGAAATTGATGAAGTAGCGAGTCCCGTGCTCGTCATCTACACGCTTCTGCCAGAGAGCGATGCAGTAGTCATTTTTTAGAAAATTATTTCCCTTGGCATCAATGCGCTTGTAGCCAGTTTCCAACAGGTCCTTGCCCTTCATATCGCTCTCCTTAATTGCTGCGATTTAATACAGACGAATAATCGCAAAATCAATAGGAATAATTCGATTTGCTACAATGCATTTCCGAATTATCATTATTTAAATCACATTCTTAAGGGCTGAAAAATGAAAATTTCCTGCATGTTGGCATTCGCATTGATAATCGGCGTATCGACTTCCCCTGTCGCAGCTAAAGACGCTACGCCGTCAAACAAGCATGGTTATGTATCTTCAAAACATCAGAAGCCACAACCGCCGAAGTCGAAGAGCGCCCGCTCCGAAAAGAAGCTGGAGCGGAAGCCGGATGGAACGCTTGGTTATCGATATACCTGCTCGCCGAGCGGCTTCGGACAGATGGGCAAGTGCTGGTAATCAATCAGGAGCGGCGATCCCTCGTCGCCGTTTCATAGATAGCCAGTGCGTTGCAGCTTCGTTCAAGCTCACCAGATCGAGTGCGTCCTGCTCTTTACGTGCCATCGGCCATCTCCGCTTCTTCCTGGCTTTCGACAACGGCATCCGAGATCAGACGCATGGTCTCGATGGTGTTCTCATTTATTTCGGAATAGGTGTGGATCGAGTTGGAAGCCTTGATCAGAGTTTCTCGCTGATCGCGGATCATTTGACGGAGTGCGGATACCTTGCGCTTGCACATCGTCAGTTGGTCTTCATAGACGACGCTGTCCATCTTGCCTTCCGCAATCGCAGCAAGGAAACGTCCGGTGTCACGGCATTCCTTGGCGGTATCACGCATAACCTCCTGGTAGATCGTCCCGTCGAATGTCGTATTCGTCTCAAGGAAGTTGATCATCAGCATATAGTCATGGGCCGCAGCCGAGCAGAATTTGCGCGCTACGTCACGTTCCGTCGTTAGCTGGCGGATCATCAGCAGAGCTTCTGTCATGTTCTGTGGTGCCGACACGTCAGGGGGATAGACAGCAGGGTCGCTCTGGGCTTCTGGATGATCAGGATCGCACTCGTCGTACATATGGAGATCGAGATCGACCGCCAGCACGCTTGCGGCCATTCGCGAAGCAGGATCATTGAGTTGGGTCGCTCGCATCTGCAGAAACGAACATGCGCGTAGCGCTGCGTTGCGAAAGCCTTCTATGTAGTCGATTGTTCTGGTCATAGTTCCCTTTGCTTTTAGATATCCGCCCCAGTTTTTGTGACCGGATAATTCACGGGACCTTTTCGGCGCAGTGCATCGATAATTGTCTGTGCAACGGGCCGCCATTCGTCATTGGTCATCAGCTTCGGCCGCCGAGCGATGACATATAGTCCAGTGAACGAAGGCATAAGCATGTTGCGAACCGCCAAAATCTGCTGCTCGGCCCAATAGTTTTTCCATTCCGTTAAAGCCCAGTTATACGCGAAACGCGCACATCCGCAGCAATTGATTAGGTATGAAATTTGAGACTTGTTCGGAACAAGTTCAATTCGGTGGGCTAAGAGCATGTATATTTATATGATTGCTTTAAATAATAATGTCAACTGGATGTTCCGCATTTATTCTTGTGAGAGCGTTTTCCGTAAAGCCTCGTGCAAAACACTGCCATTAATTCAATTACATCCCGAGACAATTCCTGCTCAAATGGCACTTCAGCCATTCCAGCTTCAACAATGACAATTTCGACCTTGCAGAACGAGCAGAGCATGAACACAAGCTCTGCTCCAAATCTCAACAATCGATCCTTGTGATTCAACACAAGAAAATCGATCTGCCTCGTCCATATCAGTTTTCAAGAGTTGAGACAGTCCCTTCTTCTTATAATTGAGACCTTATCCAAGATCGGTGATGTGAATTGCTGCGGCAGACGGAAATTCCTTCGCGACATAGCTCTGTAACTTCAATGTCTGCGTCTCTAAATCGCTTTTCTGATCGGCCGAAGACACTCTGGCATATGTTGCGACAGTGAGTTTGCAATCTGAACGACTGAGAAACTGCGCCTCGATCTGACCGATGTCGAAACGGCGATGTCCTCCAGAAGTAAGAAAAGCCGGAACAAGTGTTCCGGCTTTTAATCCAACGATATGCGGTTGAGAGCCGATATTCCGATCAAGCGGCATAATTTACCGATGCTGATATGTCTTTCCATGGCTCATTCTCGAAATAATGACCAAACATGAATAGATTTTTCATCGGCTGCAAACTAACCGTCATGCGCTGCCGACCAGTTCCAGCCCAGCGCAGCAGCTGCCTGCTTGTAAATTTCGATACGAGCCGTAGAAAGGTTGGCTTCATTGTTAGGTTCAGAGGATGCCTGAGGAATAGTCATAAATGCTCCCTTCATTGTCACATTCGTATAGTTAAGTTTGATATTAATTGCAAACGAAAAAGGCGCTGCCGCAACAACGCCTTTTGAAATTCACACAGCGGATTATTTACAATGACGGCGATGCGACCCTGTCGTGATCGTATTTCGGGTCATTGTGCTTCAGCCAGTAATCACGAGCCATCTCACCGATCTTAGGGTCATCAAACTTTACGACTGAATGATCAACTCCAACGCAGTAGTCACCATAGCCATCCCGAATTGCTTCAAGCGCGTCCAATTGCGGCCAGTGGTATTGCCCCGTCGTGAGGCGGGGGTTCTTCAGGTACTGGATGTCGCCAACCAGGATGTAGAAGTCGATCTCTTCCTTCGTGGAGGCAAATGCCATTTCTTCACCGTGCGCCCGCTTCCAGACATTGCCGCGCTCGACCAAAGTCAGCTGATCATCTTGAAAGTATGAATAGCCTCCTTCTTTCGATTGGCCAGCATAGATTGGCATTGGGGTCACACCGTCATTGCGTTTGCGGCCGATCTCCTCATAAGAGATATGGTGGATTGTAAGGACGTTGCCTTTCTGATCCAACGCGATGTCCATTTCCCAGAACTTCGTATCCGGTAAATCGCCAATGCGACGCTCTTCCTTGCTTCGCTTGTCCATCATTTCGGAAACGCCGTCGATAGCGGCAAGCAAAGGCGTCCAGATTTGGAAGCGGGAGCCTTTGTCGTTCTCGACGACGGCGTAGCTGTCGTTTTCGTAGAGGCCACCCTTATCGTGACCGCAGGTGCGCCCGTAGTGAATCCGTGAATATTCGACGACTTTGACGACACTGCCGTGCTGAATATCCTTGTTGGCCCAACCTCGTTCGCCCTTGTCGAGATCAATCACTACCGTGGTACCAACAACTGGAATTTTCGCCATTGTTATCCCCTTAAATCTATCGATGTCATATCGATTTTGCCGGGTTCCTTTTTGCACGTTTTAAAGCTTGAAACAACGATTATTCGTGCCAGAATTCTAGATAACGGGAATATTTCTCGATATCGAAAGGTAATAAAATGGGCGAGGCAAAACGCCGGAAGGAACTTGGCCTTCCACCGAAAACACTAAAGCTCACCGATGAGGACAAGCTTGCGCTTGCTACACGTTACGGCACGGCAAGACTGGCTTTCATGGAGTGGCCCGCACCCTTCCCTGAGGGGCATTCCTATAATCACGAGCTGGCTGTTCGCGTCGAGAAGGACTTCAGGCCAGGAAATTGGGCAATGTCTCGCAGTTCTCCGAACGACATCGCATGCTTGGTGGCGCGTCGCGACCAATATGAGGTTAAGCGATACGATCTAGACCCCAAGGTGTATGACGCCATGGACGAGCTTCTGACTGCGCATCCCGATATGATTGTTCTTCGCCGTCTCGACGGATTGATGACCCTCGTTAAGGTTCAGACCGACGTCGACAGGTTGTTGCAACGCTAACTGTGTCAATGCATTGAAAGATGTCTCTTTCAACAAAACGATTTATGATCGGGATCATTAATATTGTCCACATCGGAAAAACCAGATGATTGATCAAAAAGCGCGTAGCCAGTTTAAGAAGTATGTCTTGGATAAATTCAAGATCGAGAGCTATCAAGACATCCATGAAGCGATTGATGCTCTTCGCGGACTGTTCTCGAACAAACTCAAAGGAGACTTGTTCGAGACTTTCGTTCACGGAATGCTGATGACAGATCCTCGCCTGCGGATTAAATATTCTTTCAAGCCTGGTGATGACGGCCCAAACGACGCGCTTCGTCAGGAAGCAATTAAAAAGCTTGGCATCAAGGATAAAGATGACGGCATTGATCTGGTAATGATCGACAAGGACGACCGCATTATCACCGTTCAGGACAAATATCTGAGTAATACATTGGCCGCCGTTACCTATGGTGAAGTCACAAACTTTTACACCCAGTCTCAGTTTGCGGATATTCAGTATCTGGTCACGTCGGGTTCGAAAATCGATGGCAGCAACAAGGACCCGAAACATAAGGAACAAAATAGAATTAAGTTCACATTTGATGACCTGAAAAGTCTGTCCAAAGAGCGCATTAGTCAGATCGTTGATTTCATTAAAACCGAGACTTATACAAAGCAGATGCGTAAGGCACCTCGCCCTGACCAAGCTCGTGCTATTAATAATCTTAAAGATGGCTTTTCGAAGAGTGGTCGTATCCAATACATTTCTGCTTGCGGAACTGGGAAGACCTTTGTGTCATCGCGATTGGCGAATGAGACGGTGGAGAGAGAAGGAGAAGTTGTCGTTTTTGTCCCAAGCATCAATCTCATGAAGCAGACTATTGAAGCGTGGGCAGTGGAATTTTCAGACCGTGAAAATTACTCATTCCAGGCAATATGTTCTGACGACTCCGTCACAGGGAATGTAATTCAAAATCGAAACGATGACGAACCCGTAGATTTGTCAGTAGACGACCTGAAGTGTGCTACAACAACCAATGTCGAAGAAATCCGTAAATTTATAAATCGACCGCTGAAAAAGGGGGAGTTGAAGGTGACATTCTGCACCTATCAATCTTCGCCAGTTTTAAGCGAGGCAGTCAAAGAAACTGCATTCAAGGGCTTCAATCTCGGCATTTTAGATGAGGCCCATCGTACAGCCGTGCAGGGCGATAAGAGTGCTGTCAATGAGAGCGTATTCACCTACCCGCTACACGATGACAAAATTCCAATCCTGCAGCGTCTTTCTATGACTGCTACGCCAAGGGTGCTCAAGCTCAAAAATCGGGACGACGAGGACGATAGCTATACCTACTCAATGGATAACGAGGACATCTATGGTCCTGTCGCGCATGAATACAAGTTTTCGGAGGCCGTGGCCGACAAGGTCATCGTTCCGTTCAAGATCGTGATTTCTGCTGTTTTGGAAGAGGATATCAAACTTTTTCAGAACGCTCGCGTGCAAGCTGGTAAGTTTGAACTCGACGCTAAGTCTGCCGTGGCTGCAGTCGCACTGAAAAAGGCGATTGAAGACACGGGTGCACGCAACGTTGTCACTTATCAATCGAGGACAAAAGATGCGGCAAACTTGGCGAGGATTATGAGTGAGGTGATGCCGGACAATTGGAACACCGATTTCGTTGATGGCAAAATGCCAGCAAAACAAAGATCGCAGAAAGTAGCCATTCTCGGTCAGAAAAATCCTGCGATCATCACGAACTCTCGCGTTATGACCGAGGGTGTCGATATCCCCGATATCGATATGGCCGCATTCATCGACAATATGACCAGCGGTGTTGATATCGTGCAGATTACTGGTCGCGTTATGAGAACGGCCGCCAACAAAGACGTCGGTTATGTTGTCTTGCCCGTGGCTGTGAATCGGAAGCCAGGACAGACTATCGAAGATGCAACTGAAGAAGCCGATTTCTCGATGATCTATCGTGTTATCAATGCCCTTACATCAGAAGACGAAGACCTTATGACAGTTATTAATGAAGTAAGGTCGGCGCGTGGCAGTGGAGATGTGTCACGTCAAAGATTTGCATCTGAAGAACTAAGAAAGCGGATCAGCTTCTCGTTCTCTGCGAATAAGAACACGAATGATTATCACATGACTTCTGACGCAATTGCACGTGTTGTCGAGACAAAGGTCGTTGATAGGATTTCTTCTTCATTCTGGCATAGGTTCGGAGAAATCAAAAGATATCTATTTAATAATGGAGGAATTTTTCCAAGTCGAAATGATAAAGATGTCGCCTTTTCAGACGGAGTCTTAATATGGCAATGGCTGAGCAACCAAAAGAATCTATATAGGTGCGGAAAATTGTCCCAAGACAGAATTGACGCCTTAGAAGGTCTCGGAATCTCTTGGAACAGATTCGAGGATACGTTCTACTTTAAATTATCAGAATTCGAAGCTTATGTAAGAATGAATGATGGAAAAGTGCCGAATCAGAAAGACCGCACGGCAAAATTTACAGATGGCACATATATTGGTGTCTGGGTTTATAATCAAAAACGTGATTTCAGCAGAGGAATCATATCAAAAGAACGGGTAGAGCTACTTGAGGCTGCTGGAATAGACTTACACGCTCGTGAAGATAATTTCAGCGCAAGAATTGCCGAGCTGAAGTGTTTTATGCTGGATAACGACGGAAGACCGCCTCGGAAGAGAAGTAGATTTGAAACTTTTTCCGATGGGGTGAAAATGTCCGTATGGGTCGCGAACCAGAAGCGCATTTATATGAGCGGAAAAATGTCAGCAGAAAGAGTGAATATGCTTAAAGATGCTGGAATAAATTGGGCATCATCAGAGGACACATTCGCTCAAAAGATTTTAGAGTTACAACAAATCTTGAAAAACACTGGAGGGGTGTTCCCCTCTAAAAGTGATAAAGATACTTCGTTTTCAGACGGCGTTCTTGTCGGTGTATGGATCAATAACAAGCGACAGGAATATCGGAACGGAAAGCTTAGTTATGAACGGGTGAATGAGTTGAATAGACTCGGGATGAACTGGAACGTTAAAACAGACTTATTTCCAGCGAAGGTTGTTGAACTTTCCTTATACCTTAAAAAGAATAATGGCGTTTTCCCTCAGCAAAAAGATAGGAGTGCTAAATTTTCTGACGATGTTTTAATCGGTCAATGGTTAACTATACAACGTCAATATTATCGAAAGGGGCTAATTTCTCCTGAAAGAATAGCTATGTTGGAAGAATTAGGTTTCGAATGGTCTCCGAAAGACGATGTATTCATGCGTCAAATTGCCGAGCTTAAGATATACCTTCAAAAAAATAATTGGGTGTTCCCATTAGCAAATGATAAAGACGCTACTTTTTCAGACGGAGTCCTTATGGGACAATGGTTGTCAAATCGAAGGAGCTGGTATAAAGAAGGAAGATTGCCTTGTGATAAGATTAATGCCCTGAATGATCTTGGGATTGATTGGACGCCTCGCAAGAATAGGAAAACAAAGCAGATCAGAGTGGATGATTCTGTATCATTAGGTATGTAGTTCCTGTTTAGAGTAGAGTGTGGATGATATTTTGCCCTTGCCTAACGAGAACAAAACGAGTACACCACATCGCCTAAGATAAGAAAGGCGGTCAGCATGGCAAAAGCTTCACTCAAGCTTGTAGAGGACAACACCAGCGACAAGGCAAAGGCGCTAGATGCCGCGCTCTCTCAGATTGAGCGTGCATATGGCAAAGGCTCGATCATGAAGCTTGGTGCCAATGAACAGGTCGTCGAGACAGAAGTCGTTTCGACAGGATCTCTGTCTCTCGATATCGCGCTTGGCATTGGTGGACTTCCCAAGGGTCGTATTGTCGAAATCTACGGGCCTGAAAGCTCGGGCAAGACGACTGTGGCTCTGCAGGTGATTGCCGAGGCTCAGAAGTCTGGAGGCATCTGCGCCTTTGTCGACGCAGAGCATGCTCTTGATCCTGTCTATGCACGGAAGCTTGGCGTCAATCTGGATGATCTGCTGATTTCTCAGCCTGACACTGGCGAGCAGGCGCTGGAAATCACAGACACGCTCGTTCGCTCAGGAGCGGTCGACGTCCTGGTCGTCGACTCGGTCGCGGCTCTTACGCCACGTGCTGAAATCGAAGGGGAGATGGGCGATTCTCTGCCTAGCTTGCAGGCCCGCCTTATGTCTCAGGCGCTGCGCAAACTTACTGCCACGATCTCGCGGTCGAACACGCTCGTGATCTTCATTAACCAGATCCGCATGAAGATCGGCGTCATGCACGGCTCTCCGGAGACCACGACAGGCGGCAACGCTCTCAAGTTCTATGCGTCCGTCCGCTTGGACATCCGTCGCATCGGCTCCGTCAAGGACCGTGACGAAGTCGTCGGCAACCAGACCAAGGTCAAGGTCGTCAAGAACAAGATGGCACCACCCTTCAAGCAGGTGGAGTTCGACATCATGTACGGCGAAGGCGTCTCCAAGACGGGTGAGATCATCGACCTCGGCGCGAAGGCTGGCGTCGTTGAAAAGTCAGGCGCTTGGTTCTCGTACAACTCCATGCGGCTCGGACAAGGGCGTGAGAACGCCAAACAGTTCCTGAAGGACAACCCCGACCTCTGCAACGAGATCGAAGCCAAGTTGCGCCAGGATGCGGGGCTGATCGCCGAACAGCTACTCGACAATGGCGGGCCTGAGGGGAGCGAAGGCGACGATATTCAGCCGAACGACGACTAAGGGTTCACCGCATCAACTGACAAAGGCAGGCCGAGAAATCGAGCCTGCCTTTTCTTTTGCGTGCCTGTCAGTTTGCAAGAAACATAACGCTTGCTCTCAAGCTGGCAAAGGGGAAAGAAATTCGTTCCTCTGCTATGGCCTTGGAAGATCGATATCGTTTTCATCTTCTTCTTCGGGTGTGACGTTGGGCGTTTTCATCAACATCCGACCGTGCCTAACAGTATGGATTTCAATCTCCCTGTCACTAGGAACGTAATCAAGAAGGTAATCGCCGACGACGAGAGTTAGTCCACCTTTGATTTGCAGACCGTGCATCCCATTCCCAATTCTCGGGTAGCGACGGAGTAAGATTTTTTGCTTCTTTTATTGATTCCAAAAATTTGCTTGCTGCTGATGGACTTCTGTCGTTCAGATACTTTGTCTCTTTCCTAATGAAGTTGCTCGCTTCTCGCGATAATTTAATCCGCATTAAGCAACTTTCTTCCCGATAATTCGCTCCATGTCTGCAATGACATCCTCAATGTCTTCACAGTCACCTTCAGCGATTTGTTCACGCCCTTTGACGGCGTTCAGGATGTCAGCACCCTCATTCATCAGATAGATTTTCAGAGCGCGAACAATGATATAACTCTTGGAGCGATCTGTAGCCTCAGCGATTTTTTCCAGATCACTGTTTACTTCATTCGGAATTCTGACGGTGACAGATTCTGTCGTCATAACGCATCTCCCTTTCTGTAAGACAGTGTAAGACAATTCTGGAAATATGCAAGAATTTGACTGATATGCCTTTATCTGCATAATTAAATTTGCCTGAATGTGGTGAGATCGGAAGATCGAGAGGGCAGCCAGAGCCAGAAATGGTTGCACGGGAAGTGCATAAAACGGTTCCATTCGTCCTTCAGTGGATAGCGGCAGGTCCTTCGGGGCCTGTTTTGCTTTTCAGGGATTGTTGGGGCAAGGAAAAAGGACCTTGCGCCCCCTCTTTTCAGATATTCTCAGCGGATTACCGTTGCTAAACGTTTCCACAGAGGCCGACGCCTAAGGATGATATTGCCGAAATCCTAGCAACTAGGTGCCTGTCCCCAACGAGGTTTTCGGGCTGCATCCCAAGCAGTCGCTCCAGTAGCGAAGTCTAATGGTTCCGCAGAAATATGCGCGACATTCCAACAGCTGAGATTATCGTTAAAAGCCGTGGCGTTTTCGAACATCTTGCGCATCTCTGTAACGTTGGACACGTTCCATGTTCCAATGGACTGCGTGAATGATTTTGCGTCATGGAACATGTCGCCCATGGTCGTTACTTTCGATGTGTTCCAAGTGGCGAGGGGCTGATTAAACGATATTGCTTCGTGAAACATGCCTTGCATGTTCGTAACGTTCGACGTTTTCCATGTATCTAGAGGCTTGTTGAAGGAGCTAGCTTTGTAAAACATAAAGCTCATATTGGTAACTTTTGTAGTGTCCCATCCGCCTATGCCAAAATTGAAAGAGGCAGCTCTATCAAACATCCCTGCCATGGACGTTACCTTAGAAGTATTCCAACTGCCGACAGGCTGATTAAATGAAGCCGCACCTGAAAACATGTAATTCATGTTCACAGTGCTTGAGGTGTTCCATCCACCGATAAATTGATCGAATGATATTGCATTGGCAAACATGTAATTCATGCTCGTCACGCTGGAAACAATCCAGCTGCCTATTGGTTGATCGAACTTACTGGCGTTGTTGAACATATATGCCATGTTCATTACTTTAGATGTATTCCATCCACCTAAGGCTTGATTGAACGAACTTGCTCCGTTGAACATGTCGCGCATGTTCGTCACATTCGATGTATTCCAAGTGCCGATGGGTTGATTAAAAGCGGGAGCTGAAGCGAACATATAACTCATATTTGTTGCATTCGACGTATTCCAATAAGAGATATCTCCATTGAAATTAGTATTCATGAATAACTTAGAGAAATCTGACACTTGCCCCGTGAAAACCCTGTGCTCACCGTTAGCGAGCCTATATTCGGTTCCTTCGTGCTTGATCAGATATCCGTTGGCTACGGCGGTGGTCAGCATCGCCCTGTCGACAATGAGCATGTCGTCGCATTCAGGATCAGTTCCCACTTTCCCTATGCTGCTTGGGTCATAGCAGGCGACCTGTTCAGTCCGAATTGAGATGTCGTAAGTCCTGCTTGCGGGTGCTTTTGCGTCTTGATGGGATGCAGTAATCATTATTGACGTAGATCCGGCTTGGGCTGGGGTGCCAGAAAGGACGCCGTTACTGACTGCTAGCCCTTCGGGTAACCCCGTGACGGTCCACTCAAGGTCATTGCTGGAAACGTCGCTGTCTCCGGTGACAGTTACTAATGACGCTAAGAGTACGGGGACGATTTCTTGTCCGATGTAGTAAGGTCCGAACGTAAAATCATTGAAAACGATTTTGACAGAACCGTTTTCGTTGCCCGTGGTCGTCTTTGTGATCAAGCCTGGTTTGGCGCGGAAGAAGAATTGAGGTTCCGCAACGGAGGGTTGGCCAATAGCGCTAGCAAACCCACTACGGTTAGCCCCTTGACGACTAATTTATAATTCATGATCTGACTTTAAATTTGGTGAATGCGTCCAATATATCATTTCTTGCAAATAAAAACAAAACCATAAATAATTTAAACCGCTATTATATAACCTGGGGTTGAAGGAGCCAAAAGGCTCCTTTCTTAGGTCAAAATCGATCTGATCCAAATTTCGGAAGGTTCATCTTACTCCGACATATAGACCATTATCAGGCATGACAGGCATTTCCGAAAGCGGAAGACACATGTTGTTCTTCTTGACGACCAACCGCTCCGCGACCAGCCTCTTTCCGAACAGACCCTGACGGGCATAGTCCTTCTCGATTGTGCTGATAGCGGTTACGCAGGTCTGCTGATTGTCGAAGAGACGAGTTACGATATTGCAGTCATATGCGGATTTGCTGGAGCACAGGAGCGAAACTGCTACCCATACGCCTGTGGCCGTGGCACCCATTGCTTCCTCTTTCTCGGAGCCTTTCTCCGGTTTGGTTTCAAGCACTCGCCCATTCGAGAGCTTTTATCCATTTAAAGGATAACAAAATCGTGGCACGAATAATTTCGGCAGTCCAATGATGAATTTACGCCGATATTTTTGCTAATGAACTGTTGAAATTAATATTTAACCACCGACAAAATATCGTGATACCGTATAAGTTACATAGAGATGGGGGCATCTAATGACAAGTAATCGAGCACCAGAAGCGCCGTTCATAAGCGCTTATCCAGCGGTAAAAAAGACGTTGCTGTGCGAACAAGCCAAACACGCGATTCATAAAATTCACTACAATGAGAGCACCAAAAGCCTCATTATGAATGAATATAGAGCTGATGCGTGTATCTACATTCTCGGCACTCGGCCTAAGACGTCATTTGTTCCTGATCAATTTGGAATACGCCTTGACGGCAAAAAAGAATGGTTCTGTGGTCAGCTACAAATCATAAATAACGGAGATGCTCGAAATTTTTACTTCGAAGCAGATGTGAATGCTCTGACTGAATATATCAAATCAGACATGATGGCCAGCGATGTCTTGCCTGACACTGTTAAGGCCAGCTTTTCGGTAGGTCCATATCCTCATACCCAAATTGATGTAAACCTAAAATATACGACGAAGGATGGTCGAAAAGATACTGACACTGCCCATGTGGAACTTGAGAAATTCCAAAAATTCTTCAGGTGGTATATTCCTGAAATTCAAGATATGAAAATTGAATATATCGGTCGTTCAACCGGAATTAAGAACTTTTCGAATGCTGTTATGCGATTGTCTGGGGGTCATAAGGCAAGAAGGAAACTGGAGGGTAAGGCTGCCTCGGAGGGAGATATAGATATCCTAGCGCTGTACTTAAACTACGATGCGGTTTGTGTTTCCGAGGTAGGAACTGTTGAGCAAATTTGCATGCCAAACCCTCCTATTATCAAAGTTTTGGAAGGCGTGCTGATCAACTACTTTAAACCTACATACAATACCGAGGATTACGCAAAAACTCCTCACAAAATTGACGAAAGAAGATACGTGGTCGAGCAGGGAATATCGTCGATTCGTGCTGACCTTTTTTCTGACGAAGTCTGTACACGTCTGTACACGGATTTGAGAACTCGTTCTTTCGGAAATGTTGTCGAAGGTATATTTGGCGTATCGGAAGATGATTATGCAGAAGTTGCTGCAGACAAGGGAGTCTACGACGGCCAGTTCGAAACTACACAGACAAGATTTCTTGTTCAGAATTCAGAGCTAATTAAGGACTTGGCCAACGAATACAAACCGCCATTCGCCTCATACCTGTCAGCGGTCGAGGGAATGGGTAAGATTGAAGGATTGAGAAAGAGAGACATTAAGCGCCTTTTTCGTATTGTGATAGGGTACTATTCTTCTATTGCTGGTGTTTTTGCTACGCCTAGGATCAACCAATCAATGTTTGACGATTGTGAAGGTGCTGTTAGCGGATTATTTGTTTCGAATGATTTTGCAAGGACGAAGTTTGTTAGCTTCCTGGTGTACTGCTTGCATTCATTTGTCGATGGAATATTTATGAGTACAAAGTGGGATGCAAATTTTGCGGTGACCTCTTTGTTGGTTGACAATAAGTCGAAGGTTTCGATTTCTCAATATAACAATTTTTACAATATGATGCATAACGACTTAGTTTTAAAGTTCCCGTTGTTATCTCAATTGATTGAAGACGTGGCGCAATTTCGAAGAGGAAATTGGCAAACCCCATTTCAGATTTTTAGTGAAACTGCGATTGACATATATAACATAGACTCCGATGCGAAAACGCAGCTTCGAAATGACTTAATTAAAATGACTGCTCCAGAATTACTACAATTTCTTGGGCAGCTTGCGCGTCGTATGCAATTGGCATTCGCAGACTTGAGAAAAATTAACGGTGATAACGTCCATCGTGTCTACAACACGATATCCGATATAGATTAGAATGAAATTGTAGACGACCCTTGTCATCGAGGGTCGTCTGAGGACCTATTCGCGGTTTGCCTGAGTAGAGGCGGATTTAGAGCTAGGTGTCCCCAAATTGAAATACGGCTTCCACGCTCCAACCAGCGCTCCCACGATCAGAAACACAATAAGAGCCGGAACAGATCCTTTGGAAACCGCCAGGTAGAGGGAGACGACTGACGCGATCAGCAATGCCCAGCGATAAGTGCTCTTGGCGTTCACACTCATGCAGGACCTGCCTGTGGAGTGTCGACCTCCGCGACAACAGTCTCACCGAGAACGCGCTTTCGCAGTTCAGCCACCGCCTCCAGCTTCTTGCGGGCATCGGATTCTGGCCATGGCTTGCCGCCAAAACGCCTCTTCTGGAACTCGTTCATGCCTTCCTGGAAAGCTTCGTTGTAGGCATCGCGGACAAGCTTCTGGAGTTGGTCGATAAGACCGCCCTCGCCGTTCACCTTCAGCAGCGCGCGTTCGAGTTCTGCAATCTTGCCAAGCTGTAGCGCTTCACGCTCCGAACCCATGCCGTTCAGTCGGGCCTGCTCAAGCACCTCCTTTTCAGCGCGGTCAGCACGCTCAAGGGCACAGTCGAGTTTCCTTTGAAGAGATTCAGAAGCCATAGAAATTTCTCCTTATTGGCTTCAAAATAGCATCTCAGAAATATAAATTCACGCTTTATTTTTGACTTTAGAATCGATCTTTGCGCGTAAAATAGTCAGGCGCTGGCGCGATTTCTCGAAGGCGTAAATTGCTACCAGGCCAACGGCAAGAGCAGCAGTGAACTTAACGATTTCCATTTTATCCATCCAAGTAGTATTCCATTTAACTCAGATGGTAATTGGCGGATTTTTGAGAACCCCTAATTGTGCAACACCCTGTTGCACAATTAGGATGGCTCGTTCTGAGTGAATGCAAGTGTTTGGTGCTGTGCTGTTACAATGTTTTGGTGTTGTGCAAACGCAATGTTTTGATGCTGTGCGACCAGCGCTCGCCAACGAAAACGGCCGGAGTTGCCTCCAGCCGTCGAATGGTCAGTAGGATCACCAAAAAGGTCTAAGCGGCTTCGGCTCGTTTCAGGTCCTGTAGCCGTGGTCCATGAAGTTTGTCGTTCCTGGTGCGCTCAGCCGTGTAGTTCGTGAACGGCAACGAGAAACCGAGTGTCTTGAGCATGCGTGAGAACACATAGTCACAGTGTTCAGGATAGAGACGCTTGTTCGGGACGAGGTTCTCGGCCGGAAGGGCTGCACCTGCTTCATGGCGTATCAGAACATCGCCTTTATAGACGACCAAGTGGAGTTCGCCGTCCTCCTGGTACACGTGATGGGTTTCGCGCTCGACGGTATAGCCGTTTCAATCCACGCTCCGAGAAGGAGCGACCTCGTCGTAGATTATGATCTTGCTATCCATGAGCATTTTCAAGGGCGGTTTTCGTTTATTTGGATTCCCAATCCATGCGCGCGTTCTATGTATGCGCGCAACTACCGCAGCTCGGTGACCTCGATCAATTCCTCAGACATCGAAAGCTGCATTTCGAGTTCCTGGATGCGAAGCTTGGCCTGCGCAAGTTCGTCGACTTCAGCACTCATTGAATAGTCCCGCGCTTGCGGAAGTAGATGATGCCACACTCACGTGCCGCGTCCTGATATGCCTTACGAGCGGCTTCTCGAACTAGACGCTCTGCAGCCGTTTCGGGCTTCCGAGGCAAAGTGATCTGATCGGAAGGCCGATTGAAATCGGACACCGCCTTCGCGTAGTCCTTCTGCGCCTGTTCTCGAATTACGCGCTCTGTGAACGTCCCTGGACGAATCCATGACCAGCGACCTAAGTCACATGCATCGATGTCGTTCTGCATTGTGTTTGCCTTTCTGTTTTCAATCGCGATCAAAACTCCGTCCGATTCCGGCTCTTTTTCCAACTTTCGCCTCCTCCTTTTCCAAGATGTAGCAGGCGATAAACACGATAGCAGCACCGAATATCGCGCCGCCCCAAAATTCAAAATCTGGAGCGTATAATTGAAAAGCAGCCTTCACGAAAAAAGATGCAAACGCACCAATTAGAGTGAGCATGGTCATTTTGAATAGGATCATTGACTATTTCCCTTTAAAGCGATGAATATCACAGGTCTTAATAGCCATACAACTCTTAGGAAAAATGACGAAAATCGTCCAAAGGACCTGATTTCAGACAGAATTTTCCTTGGGCCTTTCAAATCAGCCTCGCAGACTTCTGATTGATTGCTCCTGAATGCGGCCGAGTTCGGCGCACTGATCAAGATAGGCCTGCTGATACGGGCGTAATGGTGAGACCAGATCGTCCAAGAATTTCGCCTGTATCGAGATCAAGTCCGAGGTATCACTTGGTGTCTTCGATATCATTCCGTGCATTTTCAGCTTCCCTTCGCTTCTTGTCGTCAACGTAGATGTGACACTTGTCAACGCCCGAAAAAATGTAGTCCATCTGACGCTGAACCCAGAGTTCGGATTCGATCTTATCTCGATGTGCACGTGCTTCTTCCATGCCGCCCCATTTGGAACCAAGGAAAACCCCTGCCCCGAAAACAATAAATGCACCGATAATTCCAGTCTTACGTGAAATGGTCTTCATTGTCGTTCCTTTGTCGAGGCGGGTTTATACCAACAATTAAAGGAATAATCTAGGTAAAACTTAAATGGGGCGCATAATTTGGCACCATTTAATTCTCCTGTTTCCCGTCTTCATGCTCAACTGCATCGATCACCTGATAAATGATCGATGACGGCGTCATTGGTTGATGGGCTGCGCGCTTGATGACCTTGAGTGCAATCTTGTAGCGCTCTGCCCTCTCGTTAGCCGCATCGGCTCTCCATTTTGCCCGATTCAGCATCAGCCCGAAATTGTCTGGATCAATGAAATACGTTCCATCTGGCAACATTCGGCTGGATTGTCCGTTCGCAATTACAGCTGCAACTTCGTCCCAAATGTTTTCGCGCTTGGCAATCTCTTCGATCTTCCTGAACCGAATTGCGTGCCATTCTCGTGTCCAGACGTCATTCATCTCCAGTTTTTGAATTTCACGCTTCAGCATGCCGATCTCAGTGAGAAGATCGGAATCGCGATAAGCCATGTTCGGATTGAAATCCTTGAGTGCGATTGCCAGCTTCATGACCGCTCGGAAATCGCTCGGTCCAAACCAGGTCGTGATCGGTTGTCGCTGGTTGGTGTCTGTCCAGCCATGGTCATCGACGTTCAATCCGGCGAACGATGCAAATGGTCTGAGGATTTCTGCAATTTCGCCACGCGTAAACCTGTCGATGACTTTCTGGTCGATGGTTCGGTTCCAATCGGCAATTGCCGCTTCCTTGGAGTGATGAGGAGCGGTCTCAGGTGCGCAGATACAGCTTTCATCGTTTGAGGCCGCGCCGCATACCACTTTGTAAGTTGTATGATCTGGTGATATGACCTTTGGCGTCGAGAAGCACCATGGGCAATCCTTAGGCTTCAGATTCCTGTCGATGACTGGAACTTCTCCATCATCCTCGACAGGCTCCGCAGGGATGATGCCCGCAGCCTTGTATCTGGCGATCTCAGCTTCAAGCTGTGCAATCCGTTTCTTGTGCTCTGCAGTCTCGTCTTGTGCGGCCTTCAGTTGCAATGCCTGTGCCTCATAGGCCCAATCAGACGTCGCAAGGCGTTTCAGCAGGTCACTGCATTGCGTGCGCAAGTCCTCGGCATAGACAGCCTGGAACTTGTGCTCCTTCTTGAACTCAGGGGGGAATGGCGGCTTGTTGTCCGCATTTGCATAGCTCCAGATATCGTCCGACTGATCCGGCTTGGACAGCCAGCGATAGGCAATCGGCATTGCCGGATATGGAGGCAGGTCAGCGACCGCGTCCGCATAGACAGGGATCGTGAACTCCGTCGAATGGATTTCAGGGTCATAGCCATCAAGAGAGCAGAATTGATCGCCTTGGCCATCTTCGGACCTTGGCGACAGATAGCCCACGAGCTTGCCTTGCGGTCGGTCGTTGTAGCGCTTGTTCCACTCTTTCACGGCGTCATGCACGATGTCGTAAATGCCAGTCATCGGCTGCGAGTAGCACTCGGCCTCATCTTCGTAATAGTCAGCGCAGACGAATTGCCATTCATCAGGCTTGGTGTCGCGCATTCGTGCAGCTTCACGGCCGCAGAAAGGACAAGGCTTCAACCGGAGTTCGTGGAGTTCGTTCAAGAGGTCAATTTCCTTCGTTGTTGGCGTCGAGTGGTTCCTCGACCTTGGCATTCAGTGCCGTCGCAATTGCCTTCACCGAATGGATCAGGCGGCATGAGCTGATCGCCAGAACAGCAACCGAAGCGAACGTGACCAGCGACTGGATCAGGTTGAAGACATCATTCGTCGCGTATTGATCGAGTAATTTCACGACAAATATCAGATAGAAATATGCGAGGGTGCCGAGGAAAATCAGCCCCATGATCGCGACCCGACGCGCATGTTGCCTGACAGACAAGCATTCTAATTTTCCACAGCAGCAGGTGCCAAATTCACGATGAAATTCGCTGTCTGTTGACATTATTTCCTCCTGTCGGTTAATGCCAAAATTAGTTTACCAGACCAATTATTGCCTAGTTCCTGCCTGCAATCAATTCACATTTATTACGCAAACAAAAGGCCAGCATTGAACTTGATGCTGGCCTTTTTCGATTACTGCTCGATCCGCTTTTTGATCGAAGCCCAATGCTCTCGCAGATGGGCAGGCAGGCCTCCCAGACTGTAGTTGCCGAGGCGTTTGAAAATGAAGTCGGCAATATCTGCCTCGATGTCTGCGTTGCTCGGTTGCTCCGCGTCTGCTCCGATTGCCGTCAAATTGTCGACGATCTCTTTCAGGGCGAATGTGTCGGCTTCAATTCCAGCTAGAGTCTGATCGCGAACCGCCAGCTTTTCATCGAAACCCTCATTAAAATCCTCGCCGCAGAACTTGACGTACCGAGTCGTGATGGCACCAACAGTTTGGCGAACGCTGTCGTATTGCGCGGCGGCGGGCGTCAGCTGGATGTCATTCAGCAACGAAACAAGATACTGGCATCGAGCCTTGGTCAGCTGTGGTGATAGAGCGAGCTGCGCACCAGTCAGAAACTCTTCTTGCATGCTGGCAGTAATCTGGTTTTCCATATCGCCAAGATCGACGTCATATTGGTTGTTGCCTGCTGTTGCGGTAGCTTCCGTCGCTTGATTGAGGGAAGCCTGATACTGATCGACGATGGCGCGCAGTTCCTTGATTTCGGCTTCCAGTTCTTTGTTCGTGCCATCGAGACGGATGTTCGCGGCGTGGAGCTTCTCGATCTCGCCCTTTTTGTTTTCTAGTTTCTGTATGAGGTTTGTGTCCTCATGCGTAGTTGTTTCGCCAAATTCCATGGTCAGCACGGCTTCAAGATCCTTGCCCATTTTGAGGTCGTCACGTTCCTTGGTCACGGCATCTAGACGAGAATTGAGAGCCTCGATTTCCCTTTTTGCCGCGTCCAGCTCGCGTCCGAGCTTGTTGCCCAGATTGATTTCGTCAGTGAGCGACTTGGAATAGTGGTCGCGTTCGAGGCATGCATTAGCCAGCTCGACTTCTACCCGAGCGGTCTCAGCGTCCAGAACGGATTTGGCGACGGTCGCGTACTTGGTTAGCGCCAGCAGGGTCTTCTTCACACTATCAGGAGAAACAGCGTATGCAGCGGCGATGTTGTCGATGGACATAGCCTTTTCGTCTTCGCGGGTGACGACAGGGCTTGTGGTAACGCCGAACGCGCCTTCGATCAGTTCCAGCGGATACTGGATCGTCGGGCGCAGGAAGTCCGGATCGTTCATCAGATTGAGATCGATGGCTGAGTTGATGGCGTCAGCAAGGCTTTTGTGCGTGGAGTGCGAATTGCAAGCGCGATCCCATACCTCGTAAACCAGGCCATGGGCTTCTTCTACATTGCACGGGCCGTGGCCATCCTTATTCAACAGCATTTCAATTGGATAATACTGCCACAGCCGCATGTTTAGATACACTTCGCATTCTCCTATAATTTTTCTGGACATCAGTTCGCATATTCTGCGAATTAAATAAAGCGCAATTTACACAAATTCGCATTATTGGTCATTCATGTAGTGCGCTGTGGGCTTTCTTTCGTAAATTGGAGGCGCTTGAGAGAGAAGTAGGCGGAAATTCTGCTGCAATGAGGTCAAGATTTTGCCCCCTTGATCAACCTGGATACTGCCGGAGCCAGTGCTTTGGCAGTTCCGCCTTTTGCGAGACATTGATAGCGAACACATCAACCGGATCGCTACCGAAATGCTTGTGCTGCAGGGTGATCCTCCGCCATCCGAGATAGGGAAGCCAAAGAGTTCTTTCAGGATCGCCAGCTTTCGGATAGCCCTTTGTAAGGATAATTTGCTTGAATTGGGCGGGGCTACCGTCCGCATTCGTCAGGCGACGGGTCCAGTAAGGCGTTGCCTGGCGGAACTCCTCCAGCTTCTCGCCCGACTTGATCGCATCGAAATATTCACCATTAAGCGCCAGCTGCAGGTTCTTCACCTATTTCTCCAATAAGCCAATTGAATGTCTGGCTGCGATTGTTCAGGCGAATGATGTCTTCCTGAAAAATCGCGGCTTTCTTTTCAGCAATGATAAGTTGATCGTGAAGCTCTAACCAGTCTTTTCCGCGATAAACCTCAAATTCTTCGATGACCTTTTCCAACTCGGCAATGCGAGCATCGCGAATTGCGATATCTTCCGGTTTGGCGATTGCGAATTCCTCATTCGGCTGGAGGATTTCCTTGGGAGTATCGTCGACGTCGATTTCAAGAGGGAGCCTGTTTTCGCTTGGCTCAATGTGGTGCTGCAGGCGTTCGATGAACCCGACAGCATCATAATGCGATTTGAGTTCAGCAACACGTTCAGGAGCGACCGTAAGAGGCTGATAATGCTCGGCTTCGAACGATACCCCATTGATGGTTCCGCTGAGTTTCAGGGTCCACTGTTGCCCATTATGGGATTTGAAGACGACAGCATGGAGCGGATAGCGCTCGACACTGTCATCTTCGCTTTGCGATAGCGCTTCAACTGCATCCGCGACGACATGCGCGGGGTACGACTTTCCATTGATGATGATCGTGGCGAACCCGCCAACATCTGGGTTGACGCCCGCTCCCTTGATGACTGGAGACAGTTTGGACTGAAACATGAGACCGCAAAGTCCCTTGGATATAAGATGCGGCTTACGGCACCATTACCCTCGCCTCGACATCTTGGTTACACATCAAGTGTCGTGGCTCTATTTTTCTTTTGCAAGCACTTGTTCCGTTTTGAAACACAAAATTTAAAATTTTATTCAAAATGAAATGCCCCTGGCCGGAGCCAAGGGCATTTCATTATCGTCATCGGCAATCATTCGGGGCTAAATTCACCGCGATATTCGAGTAGCCAATCACCGACAGGTTTGCGCGGGAGCCAGCCATTGATGCTCTTGGGGTCAATTCCATATTTGTCCTTGTAGGCTAGCCGTTCCGAATTGACGTAATCGAGCCAACTCTGCTGTTCGTTTGCGGACATCCTATCAAAGATGCCAAGGCTTTCTGGCGGCAGCAACTTGGCCATGTCCTCGACAGGCTTGTCGTTCGAAAGATCTCTGGCAATCACTGGTACAGAATTCAGCCTCAAAACTCGAACATTGTCATCATGCCGGATGATAGGCGCATCATCATCATCGCTAATGTGTTCGAGAAGTTCCTTCTCCAGATCATCATTGAACATCGCGGCGAGAGGCCTTTCATCGCTTTTTTCGAGTTCAGCGTCAGAGCCGCCGTCTTCTGCAGTAGCATGAGCCGAGCAGCCGCACCCACAGCAATCGCCCGCATCAGCTTTGACGATGCCCACGGCATCATCGTTCGGCGATGCGGAACCAAGTTCGTAAAAGGCTTCCAAGAGGTCAACCTGTTCGAAGGCAGTTTCATTCTCTTGAGAGCCGTTATACTTATCAGCAGCATCTGCGACAGCCTTAGCTGCAGCAACGTCGAGTTCTTCGATCTGATTGAGATAGGACGCAAGCTTATAGTGTCCCCCAGTCCGGTTCATGCTTAGGACGTCGCGAACCTGTTCTACGAGCTTGGCTGACTTCTCGTCATTCTCACGAATGAAATCGCCAAGATTGTGCAGAAGAGCATCCTGTTGTTGGACCAGCTCGACGAGGTCGGCGATCATCTCGCGGCTATTCGCTTCTTCAGCGGCTGGTTCCATATAGAGCGTAGGCAGACCAGGGACATCTTCAGGAGCAATATGAAGCGGCTGAGTGTGCCTGGTGCTAAACCAAGTGCCGTTGATCGCGCCTGTAAGTTCCAGCACCCATTCTTCAGTGCTCTTTCGTTTCCAGATGTAAGCCTTCAATCGATGGACGTCGGTCATGTCCGCCACAGGCAATTCATAATGTCGCACGGCGGCGGCAACCAGGTCGGCCGGATAAACGTGACCGTTGATGATCAGTTCAGCGAAGCCTCCACCTTGGGGATTGAAACCAGAACCCTTGATTACAGCTTTCTCTTTAATTGCAGTCACATCGATCTCCTTAGTTCAATATCCGAATATTTAATTAATAAATAATTGTCAACGAATTTGGAGGTAAAATGGTTGTTTTCAGAAATTAAAAGTGAATCTGATAATCGCCCAAAACATCGAAATCGCCACAAATACAAGAAACCGAAAACCTCTCGTTGCGGGCAAGTCGAGCGCTCTGATAGCCATTTCTGCAAGGAGCATGGCAATTCCAAGAACTATGGTGTCGAGAATCATTTTCGCCTCTGCCTACGCAGAATAAATGACCGCTCCGCAGGCGATGAATGCGAAGACGAGATAAAGGGCAATCAGAACCCACATCGTCATTCGCTTGTCATCACGGCGTAGACCGCGCGCTTTCTTGGCGAAAATTACGCTAACGACTGCAAAGGTGAGTACGATGGCTAAAGCTGACATTCTGATCTCCGTTTCTGATGGAATCAAATACCTCAATAAATCAAAATAACAATAGATATTCTGCATTAATTCCTGTATGGGTTGCTTCGAATTAAGGAGATTATCTGCATGGGATATCTTTCCGAAGAGATCGGATCAATCGACGTCGTTTGCTTGGCGGAAGCGCAATCCAGGCATCAAAACTATGATGCGGTCATCACCATTGAAGATCCTGACTGTGGCTTCGGACTTCGCGTCAAGAACAGAATGCCGCAGCTGGTTCTCGCTTTCAATGATGTCACCAGGCTGGACCACCATTGGATCGCGCCGTCTCTCGAACATGTCACTCAGGCCATCGAATTCGCCCGACAGCACAGGGAAGGCAAGCTGCTCATTCATTGTGCGGCTGGCGTTTCTCGCTCTCCAGCGACGGCTCTTGCTGTCATCGCCGACCGCCTTGGCGCTGGTCGCGAGACTGAGGCTGTCGAATATCTGTTTTCTACGTTCGAGAGCATCGAACCCAATGAGCGCGTCGTCGCCTGCGCGGACAGAATTTTGGAGCGCGACAGGGCATTGCTCGGAGCGTTCCGCAGGAAGTCGGCCGAGGTTGCCAAGTCGAAGCCTCAAGAAAAATTCTGCTGGTAGGAGGCTCCATGACCACGGTCACCAAAGAAGAAATTGGCGAGATCACCGTTTCGTCGCGAGACTTCGCAAGGCAAAACTACAAGGGCTTCGGCGCTGTGATCACCATTGGCGATCCAGGCTGCCAGCAATTCGTCGTTCCAGAGGAATCCGGCGTCAAACAGCTCATTCTGGAGTTCGACGACGCGATCAGCATGCACGGCAACTCAAAGATCGTAACTTTCGAGCATCTGCAGCGGGCTATCGAGTTCGCCCGTGAGCATCGTGACGTCCCGCTACTGGTTCATTGCGGCGCAGGTGAACGGCGATCTCCAGCTACTGCCTTGGCGATCATTGCCGACCGCCTTGGCGCTGGTCGCGAAGATGACGCCGTTCAATACCTGTTCGACACCTACAAGGATATCGAGCCGAACACGAGAGTGATCGAGATCGCAGACCATGTTCTCGACCGTTCCGGTGATCTCGCCTGCGGCTACTACCTCGTCAAGGACAAGCGCGCTGAGGAGAAACAAGCCGAGATGGAAAAGCTCAGGTCCAAGCCCTCTCTGACGAAAAGCAAGAGACGCTGGCGTTAACAGTAAGCCTCGCTAAACGCGGGGCTTACTATTTGACGCACTTTAAGATCGAGAAGCGTCATCGACCCAAAATTTTGCGCTTTGGTTGTTGAGCGATCCATCATAGGGATCGGATTTGACCTTAAAGGTTTCTGGGATTTTGCTGCCATCTCCTCCGCCCTCGAAGTAGTCGCGGAGCGTGTAGAGAGCTGTTTGTTTTAGATGATCCCACTCGTAGAAGAGTTTTTTCTGAAGTTCGCGTGACTGTGCTGCAGCGCTCAATTTTCGTGAATTCCTGCTAGGATATGGGTTGGGACGCTCTCTCACAGTGTGAAGAAAGGTGATGCGGTGATGGTTCCATTCTTCATCAATGGATCGTCGCCATTTATAGCTGATGTTGAGTTCCATTCTTGCGCTGAAGGTAAAGGGGTCACGAATGTGATCGTCAATGAAGAATAGCTCCCCATTGCGTTCTTCGGCTTCCATTCGGGCCTTCATATTGAAGAAGGCATGGGAAAGTCTGGTCCCTGCTGATATTGCTCTGTATCTCTTGTCTTCGATGTTTTTTGCTGACCGTGCATTTGCACTTGCTCTCAATGCATCCTCAAAAGCACGCAGGTGTTTAGCGACATATTCGCCACACTCGAAAAGAGGTAGTTGGGAAATAGGCCCAAGTTTCTCTTCATGTACAGCTTTCTCGATAAGTCTATCGAGTTCGCGTGAATCAATTGATTTGAGGGCGTTCATTTCTCTAGGGGTGATGTTGATGATCATAGAGTACCTAATGGCGTTGTGGTGCCTTCCATTTTCTGGAATCAAAGCGTCAGTATCAACATCAAAATCAACAAAGTCCAAAGCAATAGGGTTTTGAACTTATGCTGGCGATGAATATCGAATTAAATCACCACTCCTTGGGGATCGGTATCTGCTCGATCATCTTCCAGCCTTCTCGTACGGACACGTCGCTCCATACTCTGGGGCCTGTGCGATCTGGCGTGTCGCCCATGATGAAGAAGATCAGGGTGCCGTCTGAGGTTTTGCGGAAATGAGCGATCCTCAAGCCCGCCCAAGGCTCTTTGCGCCTGCTGCCGATCCACCAGACCTCATGGAACTCTTCGGGACCTCCTTGCGGCTCTCCTCCAGACTTCTCAACGACCCACATATTGTCCTCAATTCCGTAGCTGTTAGCAGTCGTCACGCCTCTTCGGGCGCATAGACGATAGAAGCGCGCTCGATCCTTTCGTGAAGGCTTTTCACCTCTGGAGAAGGATTGGGCGGCAGCCGATAAAACTTTGGTCGGGTTTCCTCGTTCACTTCAAGGCATGAGCGCGTTTGAGCAAAGTGGAGGAAATAAGTCAAATGGAAAAGTTGGAGCAAAACATAGGCATGTTTTCCTAGAACCACCCGTTTCAAGGTGATTTCTGCAATCTCGGAATCATCGCGAAAACACAAGTTGCAGAGCTTCTGGAACGCACGCACGTTCGAACGCGGGTCTGAATTTCAAACTCGGGCAAAAAATCACGTAGGAATCTTCAATTTTTCGTCCCGCACCAAACGCCGAAAACACGACCTGGACTCCAATAACAGCCACTTTCAGCCCTCTTGAAGCGGTCGGGCAAGCATGCATATTGGCTTCACGTCGCTCGCGGCGAAGAATCTTATAATATTGGTGAAGGAGGACACGGGCCATGCGTTCCGTTGATCAGCAAACTCGTGCAAACAATCAGCACAATGTGGATGATGCCTATCTACATATGCGCGAGATATATGCGCCTTTGGGAAAAGTTGCTTAGGGGATAATGATAATGGCAACCTACGCTGTTACAACCAGTCTTATTATCCATTTCAAGGTCCGCATTGCAGTCGAAGCCGACAGTGCAGACGAGGCGATTAATGCATCCGCTGACTATCTTCCGAACAATTTCGACCCGAGTTCACAGAGGGGATGGGGCGCGAAAGTTTCGTTGAAAGCGCCGAAAGGCACCTCTGTTGAAGTCGTGAAGGCAACTCATTTTGAACACGCCAGTGGCTACGAGAAGGCCCGCAAGATCGGATAGAGAGTCCGCCAACGTGGAGCGTTGCGCTTAAAGGCGAATGCCCCACGTTTGTCTTCCGAATTCAATCTCGCGCCGACTGTGAAAATGACAATGTCATCGAATCCGCCTGATTCACGATCTTGCGGAGGGCGTTCAGGGCGATGTCGCCATAGTTGGCAATGACTGCCAGCTTGGCATCTGGCCCGTTGTCCTTCTGATTTTCCAATGTCTGATCGAATTTCTCCAAGACCCGCTTAATGCCATCTACATCTTGATCGCTGACCACCACCCCGCTCCTAAAGGAACCGCTAGCGTCGAACTTGATCTGCTTGAGATGCGAGATCACGCGGTTGCCCATATCCCACGCAGCTTCCTCTGCCTGCGTTCCGCTGGCCTTGCCCCACTTCTCACGCAAACTCTCAACTTTTCCATAGATGGCATTGTAAAGTTGTAGAGTTTCGTAACGCAGCGAGCCGATGATCGCATTTGCCTGCTCGCCGTCGACGAGGTTAGTCGTCTGGATTTCGAAATTCTGGACGTCTTCGTCGGACCATACTCTCTCGACTGTCGACAGAACCGTCGAGCCGTCCTTGTCGGTGGTCAGGTATGCCATGTTTGGAAGTGTCGGAGCGTCAGCCACCTTGCCGATGACGTCATGCTCCGGAAGTACGTCTTCATAGGAAGCGACCTTGTATGCCTCGTTGATGGTCTGATTGATCTCGGCGATGTAGGCCAGAGTTCCGTGCTTATAAACCCGATCACGAGCAGCCTTAACATCGGCTTCGTCGCACAGATCATGCGCGTAGACGTGCATCCAATCATCGATGCCCTGTCGAGCGACCTTGAGGGCCGAATTGAGAGCAGCAACCTGTTCGGTGCGCTTCTCAGCGATGTCCTTCCATTCCATGTCGGTCGCGCCAATGGCTCCAAGCGCTGCTGCCAGGTATTCGGGATCGGTCGCCTGTTCGAGCTGACGCTTGAGTTCGCCGTTTTCGGATTGCAACAGAATGACCTGAGTGCGGAAATCGCCACCAGCATCTGGCGTTGTCGAAGCTTCCGCAACAGCGAGCTTTGCCTTGAGTTCAGCGACTTCTTTCCGAAGTTTGTCGATTTCATGCTGTTTGCCGTCGACGTCGAAGACTAGCCCTTCCTTCATCCATGCTTCGAGCCAGTATTGGGCCTGAATACGGAGGCTAGCGACATCTTCCGGCTTCATTAGACCGAAATCGTGGCGGTAGGACATGCAAGCGCTATCAATCTGTTTGTGGCTAGCAGGGCAATTAAACATCGTTTTCTCTCCAAATCTTTCGTCGTCGTAGCTGTGGGTGCAGGGGTGCCTCAAGCGAGGCGGGATGAGGTAGCGTCGAGGGTCTCTTGAAACCAGCTCAAATGACCAATGGCGTCAGCCTTCGAAACGGCCTGAAGGTCAGCCCATGTTTCTTCCCCAAGGTTCTCGTCTAATACACAATGGCCGCCTTCAAGGGTAAAATATCGGCCTTTTTTATAGAGGATTAGAAGGCTGCCACTCTCTTCATAGGTCGACCACGACCCGTAATACACGAGGGAATATTCATTCCAGATATTTTCAGGGACACCTTCAATGTCCCTCACATATTCGAATGCGTCATTTTGCGCATCGCCTTCAAGAGCAGGAAAACCAGAAAACTGCGAGGCCTCAACATTGACTGCCTTGTCGGTCATAATTCGTCCCTTTTAGTTGAGGGTTGAATATACGAATAATTTGAGGATTAGCAATCAATAATATGGATAAATGTTGCTTAATTCTACGAAAAGGAGGGCTAACCGCCCTTCCCTTTAATATTCAGCCTTCTGATCGAGAGTGACATCAATGCAATCCAGAAGATCGCGATACGATTCCCAGTTCGGGAAGCGCTTTTCGACTTCCGCCAGGAGACGTTCGGCATCTGCAGCTCGGCGTTCTGCCGCCTGAAGTTTTTCATAGGTGCCGTCTTCATCGAACGATGCGATTAGGCGGCGGCCGAGGTCCTCGAAGGGGTCGGTTTTACGCTCGCGATGATAGCTCATATCTTCCTGAGAAAGCGGTCGGCTCACCGTGGCAAACAGCTTGCCCTCCAGAGTGCGAATAAAGCCCCAGTCATCGAGGTCGTTGGGTCGATAAGTCAGCTTCATCGTCATAGTCTGCGTCCTTTTTGTATGTGTTGGTTTCGAGAACCGTTCGCGCCAGTTCGCGGGGGTCGTTGTGGCCGTCCCTGATTGCTTCAAGAGCGGCCCTGAGATGATCGAGAAGCGAAGGCTGGTCGCTCTGGAGTGACGAAACCCACTTTTCGCCTCTGGCACGCGCTGCAGCCTGTTTCTGGCCGAATGTCGGGTCATTCTTGTGCCGACGCTCATATTCGGCGACAGCTTTGAAATGGATCATGGCCTGGTCGGTTTCGCCTTCAGCACGTAACTTGGCCTTGATCTCTTGCATCTCCACGTGATGCGAGTAGCCAAATTTCAGCTTGATATCGACGTCATCACGCATGTCGTCAGGCAGCCTTCTGGTTAGCGCGAGCCGCGCTTAGCAGAGCCTCGATAGCGTGACGCGGTAGAGATGCCTTGGAACCTTCGGTGTCAAGTGTCTTCAGCCAATCATCGACCTCAACGATGTCCGAAATGTCGACCTGGGCGGCGGGCTTGTTGTCGTTCGCGAAAATCAGTTCGTAGTCGAGTTCAATTTCTGGATTGGTGATTGTCTCGTAGACCAGAAGGAAATTGCGTTCGGCCTGTTCGGGCGTCCAATACTGAAGCTTGACGTTGAGCGGTTCGACTGGGCTGTTCCACACCTCGGGTGCAGGACCCATGTTCTGCTCTGCCTCGGCAAACAGGATCGCATAATCCACGTCTTTGACCGCCTTCGGCATAACGTCACCGTCCAGCATGAATCTTGTCGCGATAACTGACATCAGACTGTCTTCGACTTCCTTGTAGCCAGTCAGATATGGCTTGATCGGCCTCGGAACGTCGCAAAGGTAGGCTTCGGTGCCATCATGCAAAAGCGCCCAAAGTGCATTCGCATACTCGCCCTTTTTGATGAAATGAAGCGCCATCAGGATCGAATGCTCTGCGACCGAATAAAAGCGCAGGCAATGGCCATTAAATCGACAAATCATGGAAAGCGCATGCGCTATATCCCTGATATCAAAATCTTCTGGTCGAGGGTCCAGCGCCCAGAATTGGCGAGAGCAATATGTCTGAATCCAGTCGCCTTTGCGCTCATGGGGAAGATTCTCAGACGTGGTAGCGATAATTGAATAATCTACTCCCTCTGGCGCTTCATAATCATTGAACATGTAAAGACTCGCTTCTCTTACTGGTTGCGTGATTTTCACCTTTATTTTCTTCAGGTTCTTTCCAAGTGGATAGATGGAAAGTGCCGCGAAAAACAGAACGATGCCCAACGGGAAGTCGGCTGATTTGGGAACGTCGTTTATTTAAATGCTGACCATTTAATTAGGGCTGGTCAACATTATTTTTCACAGAACTTCTTCACCCTCCAAAACTTCAAGTGCCCTGAGAATGGATTCACCATGACAGCGCTGTGGCCTGCAAAAGCAGATTAAATGCCGACCAATCAAAGGGCGGAGATCGAGCGTAGGAAGGGTATTTTCCTCGAATTTGTCACAGACGTCGTCGCGGTCGCCGTCCTTGCCAATCACATATGGATTGCCATACGGAGAACCGCGACCGATGTATTTTGAACCCTTGGGTGCGGTGCCGTGGTATTTGTTGTGCAATCGGCTGAGATCGACCATTTGGCCTCCTATTTCTGAGTTGGATCACATGAAATTCCAAGAACGAGATCGATGAGTTCAAGATCCTCCTTCTCAGTTTCCGTTGTGAAGTGCTGATCGGTGACAATCATTTCCACATAGGTGCGGGCGCGTTTGAGAGCATTGCGATTGAGCTTCAGAGAACTCTTTATCTTGTTGATGTCATCGGCTAGAGCGTTGGCCTGGTTCTTTGCTTCGATATCTTTCTGATCGTCGACAGCAATCTGTGTCTGGAGGGCATCGACGGTCTCTTCCAGACGGCTGATCGTGGCGGTTAAACGCTTGAACAGGCGTTCTGCCTCGTCGTATTCCACATACTCACCATCCTTATGGATCTGCATGATACCGTACTGTTTTTGACCGCACGGATGATGCTGCTGGAGATCGTAACGTTTCAGATTTGCTAGCAAACCAAGCTCATCAGCGTTTGTCTGATCGGCAGCTGTATCAGCAGCCTGAACAAGCTTGTCTGTGGACAGACCCGGTTCTTTGAGCGCAGTTTTTTCATCGCTTACTTTATCCACTTTTAAGTCCTCCTATTGCTCCGCGCTTGGCAGATACTTAATCCGATGAGCCTGCTGATAGTGTCCGTAGTTCACAATCCCTGTCATGAAAACTGAGACTGAAAACGCTGCTATCGCTCCAGCGATTAATAGATTTCTTCTGACGTCAGCAGTATTGGTCTTTTCCATTATTTTCCTCTTCAATCCGAATTTATGGTCAACCCTATGCTATCGACGCCGTTAATCTGGGTTTTAAAAAAGAGTTATTGTGCCTTATTCGCCAGTTCATTTTCAAGTTCAGCAATCCGCTTATTTGCGAAATCCAGCTTTGCGTCCGAAATCCGTTTATTTTCTACAGCAAGCGCGGAAAGGTGTCTGAAACCCGCTTGCATCTCATCGATGTCCGTCTGAAGTCTGGCGATGACCTTGTCGACTTCACCCTTCGCATACAGAGCTTCGACGTCGGAGACAGCATAACCGTTATGATGTGAAGGCTCACAGCCGTGAACGATGCCACGCTGCGGAACGTCTCGCATCTCGCCCTTAATGGACATCGGTTCATTGTAGATGTATCTATGGGCGACGACTTCGATGTCCGGCTTCGAAATATCTGCCAAGGTGCGTTCCTTCATCTCTGTGAAATAGCGCACCGGGAAGGTGTTTTCATCACGGGCGCGCATGAAGTCAGCACCGATATTGCATCGACGGCCGATGTCATCGATGCAGATTGCTTTTACAGGCCTTCCGCGTTCGTCAGTGATACTTGTTAGGGCTTGCTCAGCAAAAGAGACCCATTGTTCGAACGTATCGAACTTGCCGATAATTGCAGGTTCCAGATGTGATGCGGGCGTGCCGTTGTCCCAAGGTCTACTCATGTTGTTTGATTTCCTATTGCTTTGCCCTAGGGCTGAATGAATTTGGTTCGTTGTCGATGAGTTTTTTCTTCATTCCGACAAAGCCGTAGACATCTTCAAAATCGTCGAAATGTACATCCATTGCGGATTTGTGGGCTTTTGCCTTGTCGAAGAAGCTCGCTTGGCGAGATCCTTCTGGGTACGGATTGTTGACGTACTTGTATGCGGCTTCACGTGCCTGGGCGCGCTCTGTGTAGTATGCTGCGCTCTTACCCATTGTTCTCGATCTCTTTTTTGATTGTTTGGATCACGGCCTTTGCCTTTGTCTGCAGGAACCACCTCGCCGATGACCATTGGTCACGCGGCGGAATTCGGCCGACAATGCCGCGCGCTTCAAGGGAGCGCAGTGTCTTGGTGGCCGCAAGGATGCCTGAGCGAGCTGGCCGATAGCGAAGATGATATGAGACCTCTTGGGCGCTATTCTGACCGTTCAGGCCCTTGGCAATCGCAAGCAGAATTCGCTTCTCGCGAACTGAGAGCTTTGAAATATCGATATCAGTTTCAATTTCGTTCATAGCATCCTTTCGGTAGCAGTCATACGCCTGCGATCACTGAAAAATATGTTTACAGAATTATCAAATAAAATGGAAGCTATATTTCATTGCTTCTAACCCCCGATTTCGGGGAGGTAAAATAATGCTTGATTTTAACGGGTTTATTTATATCCTCGAAAAATCGGGGTCAGAGGCCCAAGTTCTTTGAAATCGTCGCAACATCTACATTTTCTCCAATTTTTGGAGAGTTATCCGCCGCATAGGCGGCTCTGAATAAGAAATTTGAATTTCACGAACTTTTTGTCATGTTATCCGCCGCATAGGCGGCTCTGAATACTTCCGCCGACAGCAAAATCAACAGTTGAGAGTTATCCGCCGCATAGGCGGCTCTGAATATTGCCGAAAGTTACCAAGAGACGCCGTTTTTGTTATCCGCCGCATAGGCGGCTCTGAATTGGCCGCCCAGTTGACCAAGTCGGCGCTCACGGTTATCCGCCGCATAGGCGGCTCTGAATCCTCACGACATCGCGCCAGTCGACGTCGGAATGTTATCCGCCGCATAGGCGGCTCTGAATCATCAACTCAGTAGCTCTGATGCGATCAGAATGTTATCCGCCGCATAGGCGGCTCTGAATTCCGCTCCTGCATGCTCAAAAGACCTAGTTTCGTTATCCGCCGCATAGGCGGCTCTGAATCACAAGGAGGCCCATACCGATGGCCTGAATATGTTATCCGCCGCATAGGCGGCTCTGAATATTTCCCTAACGGATGAGAACGGGCGATCACAGTTATCCGCCGCATGGGCGGCTCTGAATCGTCATCCTCGGGCAGTTCGATACGTTCGAACGTTATCCGCCGCATAGGCGGCTTCTATCTCAACAAAAAAAGGCGGCCAATTTTCGACATTTGTCGCCCTTATTTCGTTTTAATCGCAATTAGCTGCTTATTCAGTCTTGAATTCTTCCTTCATGTCGAGTTGCGTCTTCGTCAATTTATCATCTGCACGGAAGTAAGGGTCTTTGCCTTCGTTGAATTCTCTTTTTTCGATTTGGGAACGCGAACGACGCCGTTCCAGCCATCGGTTTCAAAATCATTGATCAACACAGTGCGGAGACAGATCAGGGCAAACAACCGAAGCGAGGCAGCAGCCCATATGCAGATTTTAAGATCGAAGAGACAACCCCGCAGACAACGCGGTGGTGATCCTTCGTTCGAGATCATACTAATCCGCAAAGTCAGAGACTACTTCCTAAGTAAAATCCCGTCTCCATTCTGCTTTAACCAATCCTGTAGGAGTTTCTCTCGTTCCCGCGAGAAAAATCCTTGAGCAAAACAATTCCCGTATCGTTCTGGAAAGAAGTAAAAACGGATGCCTCCGTGGCTAATATGAAACTCGTAAGACTTCCCGTCAGAGAAGGTAACTTGTCCGTCTAGTGCCTGCTTATGTTTCACATACCTGTCACGAAGATTGACATCAGTAACGGAAAGCATGATTTGCTGCCCCTCCCCCGTTATCGAAATTGAACCTTACGGAGCAAATGAAGGCGCTGTCAACCTTAATGGCTCATATTAGAGAATGGCGATGAACCAGAACCCCTAGATTGAAACTTTGAAGACGAGGACTGACCAGTCATTGTTGTTCAGCCAATCCGTCAGTAGCTTCTCACGCTTAGCAGATCTGAAGGAAAACCGTTGAGTTGAGTCGTAAATTTTGCGGCTTGAACTGAATCGCATTTCGCCGCCATATGTTGACCATGAGTAATATTTTCCGTCAGAGAAAGTCACATTGCCTGACATCGGAGCACCGTTCGAACCAGATGTCGATACAACAGTCACTTCGGTAATTGTAATGTTATCCATTGTGATCCAACCAATCTTTTACGAGCAGTGCGCGTTTTGACGACTTGAAATAGAAGCTTTCTTTGAAACCTTCGTGTCCTCGGCGACCATGGAATTCAATTGCACCGGAATCCAAGTCACTATGCCATCCGTAATCTTTGCCATCAGAAAACGTCACATATCCAGAAATGGGACGTTTGTTATCACCCACGCGAGTTAATACAGAGAATTCTGTAATTGACAGCTTAGCCATCTGCCATACCTTCCTTGTCGGCCATCTTTTATTTAATTATACAAGCGATGTCAATATTGTCGAAAATTAATAATGCCGAAAAATGTTTGACCACTTTCGGCATTATCGATCTCAGTTATTCCCGCTTTTGGCCAGACTAATTTTCGCCTGATAGTAATCCAGCTGGATCAGCAGTCCGTTGGCCTTCGGCGATCCCTGCCTGGTATGCGTTGTCCGCGAGCATCCACTTGTCATCTCTGAGGATGTTCTGCCGCCCCTCCGAAAGCGTGAGGAACCACGCGTTGAATGACAATGGCGAATGCCCATGAAGCGGATGGCCGCTCACGGCATCGCTCATCAAGTCAGCAAAGCCCCGCATGAGATCGAAAAATTTCTTCTGAACGGTCTCTGTCACCTTCTCGCGTGCTTCCAGCTTCTCGGTGAGAACACGTACGCGTTCCACGAGATCGACATTGTCAGTGTCCGAAATCTCTTTCCAGCGTTCGATCTCGGCTCGCAGTGCTGCAATGACAACGTCCTTGGCGTCGAGAGCCGCCTGCGCGTTTTCACGGCTGACGAATTCCTTCACACTACCGAGCGAGCACGCGCCCTGCATTTCGCGTTCGTCGTCATCTTCACGGGGGTCAACCTTCGAATAGCGGTAGTCGGCATTGTAGCCGCCGCCATCGGTCCATCGCCAAACTTCCGTTGTCAGATCAGTAGAAAAAGCCACTTCCTTGCCAGCTTCCGCTTTGGCCGCACGGGCTTCAGCAACGGCGACCTTTTCCTCCCAAGCGCGAATGAAAACATCGAGTTGGAGAGCGCGGTTCTGTAACCGCGTGAACTCCTTGATACTGGCTTTGTCACCGATCAGGTTGAAGCCGTTCCATGAAAAACTGGAGATCGACTGATCGTCTGCGAAGGGGAACAGTTTGCGGCGCAATTCGATGTTTGCGCTTTCCAACGGTGCGACCGCGTCAGCGACATACCCGATGCCCTGCTGCGTGAGAGCTTCTAGCCAACAGCTTTTCATTGTCTTCACAACGTAACCGCATGGCTTCACTTTGATTGCGCCATTTTACGGCGCGTTCGTCAGCGGCAAGGAATTTTTCGCGATATGCATCCGCATCAGGATTGTTATCTTTGAAATAAGCCAGAACCTCGGTTGCCATTCGCTCGAAATGCTTCTTCGGATAGACCAACTTCTTGGCGTCGTCCTGATATTCCGATTGGAACAGAAACTCGCCAAGTTCAGCAACCTCATCATTCTCAGCGTAGAACGCTTCGTATGGTTCTGGCTGCGTCAGGTTCTCATTGCCGTTTTCGAGCGCTTCAACGAGGTCTTCCATTGCCTGTCGATACGAAGTCGCTGGTTCCGCATCTTCTGCGTAATCCTTGCAGAGCGCGACAAAGCGGGCTTTCAGCTCTGCTTTGGCTTCGACGACCTTGGCGGCAATGACCTCATCTACGATCTTGCGGGTGATGAGTTCAGAAGCCATTTTTTCAATCTTTGTCCAAGCCTCGACTTCGAAGTCGATTTCGCTGTCGCTTGGAGTTCCCTTTTGCGCGATCACGGATTCGTTCAGATCATGCAATCGGCTCCATTCCTGGATTGTCTCAAGGAGTTCGGAACCTGGCAGCCCATCATCACAAGCCTTGGGGTCGACGCGCATTCCGTAGTCGTATTGCGCTGCCGCCTTGGCTTCCGACTCTAGGGCATGATGAGAAACCGTATTCCCATTGATGAACAAGGCATATCGACCGTTACCCAATAACCGAACCCGATAGCGACGATGAAGGTCAACAGCGATAGCATCCCACGCAATCGGGGCCTTGTTCCGCCATTCAATTGCTTTCCATTGTAGAGGTTCAACATGCTTCATGTCATTGATCTCCCGTCGTTAAAGCCGCCTTCTGGTCCGCCATCAGCAGCGCACGGCATTGCTCCTCGGCGCGTTCTGCAAGGCTTTCTGCGACTGATCCACTTTCGATGTTCTCGTTGTTTCCAAGTTCGTCGGCGAGTTCGTCCCGAATTTGCGAAATGCCATCGGTGAGCGCCTTCAAACGTGCATTCAGGCGGGAAATTTCCGCATCTTTCTCAGCAAGAACCGCGTCGACATCTTCAGCCCGAGAATTGCCTTCCACATGAGCTTGAACGACGTTATTGACGGCGTTCGCAATTCGATTGCGCTGAGTGTGGTTGACGCCTGCATGAGCGAGCGCCGAGAGCAATGCCTTTTCGGACTTTTCGAGTTTTTCAGGCATTTTAATCCCTTTTCTTTCTTAGAAGAGTGCTTCTGTTTAGATACAGATCCGTGAGAAAATCCGCATCCATTGAATCTTTTTCCGAGATAAGACCATGACGGACGGCAATATCGATTACCTTAAAATCGTGCCAGTCGATATCGCCTCCCGAGAGTTCGCCAGTCGGTGAATTCACTTGAGGTCCAATCTCAAACCAGTACCGAATACGACTGCAGTAGCACTCAATCGCTGTTTTCTTGGAAGGCTTTCGCAAAAGCATTTCCATATCGCGATGTTCATCATATGCACCTGTCATGTCGTAGGCAGGCCCGTAGGTCTGCCATAGGTAATCGTGATCAGCTCGTGCCTGCTCGTGCGAAATCTTATCGCGGGGAGATTGCGCCATTCGGCTCTTCCTTCACTGTCGGATGGTCGATCTGTTCGAGGATGGCCTCGCTGACCTTCTCGTAGTCGTGGCTGGTGACGATGCCATCGTTCTTGTAGAGCTTCCAGACGAAGTCGCCAGCGATCTTAGCGCCTTCGCGTAGGCCCATTTCGCGGCCAGCCTCGAAGCTGTCGTCTTCGGAAGGCTTGGCGATAGGCGTCACCAGATAGGAGTTGGCCGCAGCTTCAAACATAGTCTGTGCCGCTTCCATGGCTTCTTCAATGGTGTCGTAACGCTCATTGTCGTCATCGTTGATCAGGAAGTAATGAGGGTCGCTCGGGTCACGCGGAGTCTTGACGTAGTCGGTCTCCCACCAGCAATAGATTGTGTATTCATCATTGGTGTAGCACTTCCATGTCTCGCCGACCTGCTCCCATTCCAGCTTGCGGATTTGAACGCCGCTGGTGGGCGCTGGCTCCAGTGTAGGTTCGATAGCGCTTGGCGGTTCTGGATAATCGGTGTCGATCTGAGCACAATGCGCAACATAGGCCGGATCGAGTTGAGCAATCTCGCGTGCGACCTGCGCCAGGTTGTCTTCAAGTCGGCCGTTGTCCTGTGCGGCCTTGAGAACCGTGTAGATTTCTGCAGGCGAAAGCATTTTGGAATTCATCTGATTGGTCATTTTAGGCACCCTTCCCTTGGTTATTGTCGGCAATTTTCTGCCGCTTCTCTGCTTTTCGCTTCCGCTTGAGTTCGGCCGCGCTCATGTGAGCTTCGTGATCCGGTTCTGGCGGCGTGTAGATGGATTTCTGTGTCCATCGGTAAGGCTCACCGCCGCGATGCGAAGACGCGGACATTGCGGCAACCAATGTAGCAACAGCGGCCGTACCGAAACCATTGCGTCTGCGACGTTCGCGTTCGGCGCTTTCACGGCGCAGCATCGCGTTGAATTCTTCAACTCTCTTTTCGGATTCTTCATCGCGATCATTTGCGACGCGAAATTCATGTCGATCAACCGCATATGGATCGTCATTAGAGACGTCATTTGCACCTGTCTCAGCGATCACCACGTTCAACGCATCTCGCTGAATCGTGCGATAGTTGCCGTCAGCTCCAGAAACAACAACGATATCGCTGTCCTGCACGAAATCTTTGCTCAGCTCACCGTCGAATACGATTTTGTCGCCCATGAATTCTCCTCAAGGTGATTAATGGCAATAATGCAATATAGCCCACCTTATTTTTCGCGCCTTAATCGCAAATTATAGCCGTGCCTGTCAATCACTAATTCCGTTTTTTTTAAATTTATTCTTAGATTCGGCATTAATTGATGGCGTACGCAAATTAAATTGACGAAAGACGGATAATTATGAATTGTAGTATTCTGATTGAGAAAGGGATTTTGATGTCTGCCAAGAAACTCACTAACGACAAATTAATCGAGTTGCTTAAATCCGACGAGCCTATCAATAACGCTCGCGCTCAGTTCTCGTATGCGAGTGCCAGAATTGAGCAGGCCGACCAGCAGCGGACTCCATTAAGCCCGCTCGACATGCGGCGCATGGAGTTCGAAGCTGTTGAAAAGATCGTGGGCGCTCTCGGTCTGCACATGCCTTCCGAAAAAGCTCATTCGGCTCCAGACATGCGTTTCATTTACAAGAACTGGCGTGGCGAGACCCGTGAGCGTCGCGTGCGGCCGCAGGGATTCGATTACGGCTTAAATGAATGGCATCCAGAGCCGCAGTGGTTCCTGGTCGGCATCGATGTTGAAAATGGCGAACAGCGCTACTTCGCCATGAAAGACATTAAGCAGGTGTTGTGAGGCAGCCATGACCGTCAACGATCTGACCACCTCTCAGAATCTTGCCATGCTCGGCATCGCATTCATATCATGGCCGTTGATGGCATATATCCTGCACCTGATTGCATGGCCTTTGCTGCGATCCCGTTCTTCTTAGAAGTGGGATCGGGAGAGTGGTGAGGCAGCGTGATTGAAGGCCCCGAATGGGGTCAGTAAATTATGCTTCTCTCCAAAATGAGGATAGTCGTTGAACTCTGTCGAAAAGCAATGACTGATTTTGGAAGTCACGTTGTGCGATATAGTCAAATGTGTCTGCGACAAAGAGCTTTTGATCACGAGTTAAGTTCTTTTTGAGATAACCAACTCTGTTCTCATCGACATCAGGTACTTTTTTGTCGGGGTCGAGCAACGCCACTAAATTGGTGACCATGCTAGCATACGGATATGGCTCAGCCCGTGCAAAATATAACAGTGCAGGCAAATATGCCAGTAGCATATCAGCCTCCATGAACTGATAGAGTCCACCGAAGCCAAATTCAGAAATACTGGCTACATCCAGTTCTAAGATGTCCTTCCAATTATTGACACCTGACAATTTTGCAAGCTCGGCCTCGTCCCACAACTCTCCTGCCAATTCTTGAAGAGTATGACGCGTGATAATCTCTTTTGGGAACATCCGTTCGATATTTTGTCGCAGGTTCAATACACACCTCCTTTAAGTTTTTCACAGTTTTGCAATTGCTTTTTTGTGTTCGCGATCTCCGTCCGGTGCGTACTATTCCCACCATTGAAGCATCTGTCTTCTCTTTCAATCCGAGCATTCATGCACTGGGTAATACCCATGATTTTAATGTCAATATCGAATACATCATCCGCAGGAGTACATTTGTTCGGTCGCACCTGCTTGCAGTATTTATTTACTCGCCCTGATAGCATGGCTAATTCATCTGGCTCGCAACGTCCAGGCGGTTGCATATTTTCACCAGGACTATATCGCCTGTTTCCAGCGCTGTCAGTAACATAGTCGCTTTCGTCAGGCTGCTTGAGAAGTGGAATGCTAACACTTCCAGCCGCCACCGCAGCAAAAAGCGTATTCATACAGGTTGAGTTCGACATGCATGTTTTTACTGCGTCTGGGCCATATTTGCTGACGATAGCCATAGCCGCTTCACCCGCTTTCCTAGCACCTGCCGCCTTGCATTGTGGGGTCTTCAGACATCCTTGAACTACTCCTCTGGCGACGATGCCACCCGCAACTAGTGCAAGCTTACTTTTAATTCCTGCATCCGACGATGCGGTTGCCGACAATGAAATTGCGGAAATAAGAATGGCCTTCGTCACCAGTTTGAACATGGTCCCTCCGTTGAAGGCGGTTTAATGCCATTTATTTCGAAGTTTTTCAACCTTTTTAAGTAAATCTATCTATGGCTTGTTTCATAATTCGAAAATGAATTATGAAACAAGCCAAATGCCTACAGCTCCAGGTAGAAAGTTGCTGGCCTATGCGGAGCGAGCAATGACTATGCGAACGGAGATGCTTACTTCGATACGCAATCCAAAGGCTATCGAAGGGGTTTTGCGTCTCGGCGTCACTGAAACCATCGTCCATGCATGGCTGCCTGATCTGATCCGTCGCGTAAGCAACGTTTATCCAAACCTCAGTCTGGAGATACAGAGCGACATCACATTCACTATGAGAACAAAACTGCTCAACCAGGAGTTGGACCTTGCATTCGTCATGGGGCCGCTAAACGACTCCATGTTGGAGAACAGATTTCTTTGCGACTACCCTGTGGCTTTTATTGCAAGCCCACGATTAAAAGTCCCCAAACCTGCGACAGTTGCTGATCTCGCTTTATTTCGGATCATGACGTTTCCAAGAAAAACACAGCCATATGAAGTTTTGCGGACAATTTTTAATGAAACCAACCTGCCACCTGTTCGAATTCACAGCAGCAACGCATTGATGACATTGGTTCCATTGGCACTCGAAGGCCTTGGCGTCATTGTTGTTCCTCCTATTATTGTCGAGAAACAACTCCGGTCAGGCGAACTCGAAATCATTCCAACCGTCGATGCCAAAATCCCCGATGTGTCGTTTACGGCCACATGGATGAATTCTCCCGATTCGTTGGCATCAGAACTTGTGGCCGATTTGGCTGTCGAACTGGCGCGACAATCATCTAAGAAGACCAGGTGAGCCTGTTTTTCCACAACGCCTGAGGAACTGCTGGTGCGCGCCATATCAAAAGCGCGTTTTGGATAAGCTATTCTTATTTTCGGGCATCAAAAATGACAATTAGCCCTCTCCATGCTCCCAGAATAGTATCGGGCCATTATTTCATTGATGGGGCCTGGAGGGTATATGTCTGGTGCGCAGTGGGAATTTTGGATTGATCGCGGCGGCACTTTTACCGACATCATCGGCAAAGATCCGAACGGTAAAATGCATGCGAGAAAGCTTCTCTCGGATAATCCAGAAGTGTACCCAGACGCGGCGGTCGAGGGTATTCGTCGCTTGCTCGGCTTGGGCCAGACGAAAAAATTGAGCATTCTGCCGTCCGAGAAATCAGGATGGGCACGACTGTTGCAACCAATGCCCTGCTCGAATTGAAAGGCGACAGAACCGTCCTTCTCGTCACCAAGGGCTTCAAGGATATGTTGCGCATTGGCTATCAGGCGCGACCGGACCTTTTTGCGCGACGGCTCACAAAACCACATGAGCTATATGAAAGTGTCGTCGAAGTGGACGAACGCATTCGTGCGGACGGCACGGTTGATGTTGCTCTCAATGAAGCAGAGGTCAGAAAGGCTTTGGAAGCGGCATACGCTGACGGCATCCGGTCTGTCGCCATCTGCCTTATGCACTCGTATAAATTTCCCAAGCATGAATTGATCGCGGGACAGATCGCAAAGGACATCGGGTTTAGCCAGATTTCGATCAGCCATAAGGTTTCCCCGCTGATCAAGATCGTCGGTCGCGGTGACACGACAGTCGTTGACGCCTACCTCTCCCCGATCTTGCGGCGTTATGTCAGTCAGGTCGAGCGCGAGCTTGGCAAGGGCGCTGGTGACGAAGAGCGCTGCCGCCTGATGTTCATGATGTCTTCTGGCGGACTGACGGCATCGGACCTCTTCCAAGGCAAGGATGCAATCCTGTCTGGCCCTGCAGGAGGTGTGGTCGGATTGGCGGAAACAGCTCGTGCGGCTGGCTTCGAGCAGGTGATCGGCTTCGACATGGGCGGAACGTCAACCGACGTCGCACACTTCAGTGGCGATTTCGAAAGGACGTTTGATACCGTCGTCGCAGGCGTTCGAGTGAGAGCGCCGATGATGCTCATTCACACGGTCGCGGCTGGCGGTGGCTCGATCCTGCACTATGACGGATCGCGTTTCCGCGTGGGGCCAGATTCCGCAGGCGCAAATCCCGGCCCGACCTGCTATCGCCGAGGTGGACCGCTGACGGTCACAGACGCCAACGTCATGCTTGGCAAATTGCGTCCTGAGTTCTTCCCGTCGATCTTCGGACCCAACCAGGACGAGTCTCTCGATGTCGAATCCGTGCGTCAGGAATTCGCAAAGCTCGCGGCCGAAGTCGGCGACGGTCGCACTCCTGAAGATGTTGCTGACGGCTTCATCACCATCGCTATTGCCAATATGGCGGAGGCCATCAAGAAGATTTCGGTTCAGCGTGGATATGACGTCTCTCGCTATGTCCTGAATTCATTCGGCGGCGCGAGCGGCCAGCACGCATGCCTTGTGGCGGATGCTCTGGGCATGAAGAAGGTTCTGATTCATCCGTTCTCCGGCCTTCTGTCGGCATACGGAATGGGCCTTGCATCGCTGCGCTCCAATCGTCAGGCCTCGATGGAAATCCCGTTCGACGATCAGGCAGTCGCGCATCTCAGAGAGCGGTCGAAGCCTCTGGCAGACGAATGCCGCGTCGAACTCACCTCTCAGGGCGTCGCACAAAGCGAAATCGTCGAGATTCTGCGTGCGCAGATCAGGTACGCAGGAACGGACACCTCTCTGCCAATCATTGTCGAGACCCACGACAACGCTCTCGACCTCAAGCAGAAGTTTGAAGCTGCACATCGCCAGCGCTTTGGCTTTGTCGACGCCACCAAGGGCCTCGTCATTGAATCGGTCGAGTCTGAGCTGGTCGGTGGCGGCGCGAACGCGGACAAACAGTCAGGCGTCAAGCTGACTGATGAAGCTCCGACCGCGACCCAAGACGTTGCCTTCTATTCGCAGGGGAAGCGCCGCGACGGCAAGATTTATCGCAGGGAGAATTTGAAACCAGGTCACAGGGTGTCTGGGCCTGCAATCATTGTCGAGTCTCATCAGACCGTCATCGTTGAATCCGGCTGGGAAGCCCTGCTTACGGCGGACGACAATCTGGTGCTGACCCGTGTCGAAGCTCTGGAATTCGCAAGGGCTGTTGGCACGGACGCCGACCCTGTCATGCTGGAGGTGTTCAACAATCAGTTCATGTCCATCGCCGAGCAGATGGGCAGCACGCTGCAGAACACGGCCTACTCTGTGAACATCAAGGAGCGCGTCGACTTTTCGTGCGCCATCTTCGACGCGACAGGTGCGCTGGTCGCAAACGCGCCGCACATGCCCGTTCATTTGGGATCGATGGACAAGTCGGTTGAGACCGTCATCAAGCAGAACCCGAATATCAATGTCGGCGACGTGTTCCTGCTGAATGCGCCATACAACGGCGGAACTCACCTTCCCGACCTGACTGTCTGCACGCCGATCTTCGACGAGAAAGGGAAAGAGGTCATATTCTGGGCGGCCTCACGCGGGCACCATGCTGACATTGGCGGCATAATGCCTGGATCGATGTCTCCGCTTGCCACGACCATTGAGGAGGAAGGCGTTTACATCGACAACTTCAAACTCGTTGATCGGGGCGTTTTCCAAGAGAAGGCCATCAGGGAGCTATTGCTGAGCGGCAAATATCCGGCTCGAAACGTTGTCCAGAACATCAACGATCTGAAGGCGCAGATCGCCGCCAATGAAATGGGCGTCGCCGCGCTGCGCAAGATGATCTCCACATTCGGCCTCGATGTCGTGCAAGCTTATATGGGGCACGTCCAGGACAACGCGACAGAGAGCGTCAGGCGTGTCATTGATCGCCTGTCTGACTCCAGCTTCGTCTATCCCTTCGATCAGGGTTGCGCCATCAAGGTCAAAATCTCGGTCGATCACGAAAAGCGAGAGGCAACTGTCGACTTCACGGGGACTTCTCCCCAGCAGCCAGACAATTTCAATGCGCCCTCCCCGATTGCCAGAGCCGCTGTGCTCTATGCCTTCCGCGTGATGGTCGAGAGCGACATACCGATGAACGCGGGATGTTTGCGACCGATCAAGATTGTGATCCCCGAGGGCACCATGCTTAGCCCGAAATATCCTGCGGCCGTGGTCGCAGGAAATGTCGAAATCAGCATGGCTGTTACGGACACCTTGTTCGGTGCTCTGGGTGTCATGACGTCGTCTCAGGGTACGATGAACAATCTGACTTTCGGCGACGAGGTGTACCAGTATTACGAGACCATTTGCTCTGGCTCTCCAGCTGGCGTCGATGCTCGCGGAAATGGCTATGATGGCATTGCGGGAATCCACACCCACATGACCAACTCGCGTCTCACCGATCCGGAAATTCTGGAAACTCGTTTCCCTGTGATGCTCGAAGACTTCCACATTCGGAAGGGTTCTGGCGGCAAGGGGAAATGGAACGCAGGTGACGGCACGAGCCGCACGATCAAGTTCCTGAAGGCGATGGACTGCGCCATCCTTTCCAACCATCGGAAAGAGAGACCATTCGGCTTGGCTGGAGGTGAACCAGGTGAGATGGGGCGCAATCTGGTTACAAGAGCGTGCGGGACAATCGAGGAGCTTCCCGGATGTGCCCAGACGCACCTCAGTGCCGATGAAAAGATCACGATCATAACGCCAACTGGCGGAGGTTTTGGTCCTGTGGCGGAGCGATTGATGGCGGCGGAATAGCCAATATCCATAGGTCACCAAATTTGTGACCCACAATTTGCCCCTAGGGTCTGATGACGCCGAGCTGGTGTTATCAGACCCCTTTTTTTAACAGCTGGGGAACTCTAAGCTTCATTTGAAGGTCTTATTGAGTGCCAGCTTACGCCTTCAAGCTCTCGTCCGGCCAAGTCACATAAAACTCCTGACCGTTGATAGATCCAGTGGCTTGATGGATGCCTTGGGATTGTATCTCTAGATACAACTCCTTGTTGAAGTTGCCGTTGCCAAAACCAAAACTGCCTAAGCCAAGAGCGCCTTTGTAAGAGAAACTAAGATGGCCAAGGCCGAGTTCTGGCACATCGCGGGCACGTTGAATTTTTAACGTACCATTCTCCAGAGCTGACATGAACTTCGGGTCATCCTTACGGGAATTCATCATAAAATCCAGTGTCATTTTCTGGAATTCATCATCGCTGATCTCTGGCGCTGATATTCGTCTGACATATTCAGGATCAATTCCCATGGAACGTATTGCTTCTCTTTCGTGGTCAGTTAGATCACTAAGGCTCAGCTTTGGCCCCATTAAATAACCGCTCTCCAAGACAACCGTTTCGTTTAGATCGTTCTGTTGATAGATAGAAGCGGCTTTCTCTGCAACCTTTGTGCTGTGAGTATTGATGACGCGGTTGATTTCAAACAATGCGTTCTGGATTCCAGATGACAGATGGTATCGCAAAACATTTACGGGTTCTTTTGCAGATTTGCTGCTGTCAACTTCGGAGGCAGTGGGGCGTGTGGCCGCAGAAACAGGTTTTAGTAACTGCAATGCGGACAACCCGGAGGAATATGAGGTGTAGATACCAATCATCGTTTCCTCCCTTAAGTTCTGTAGCCAACTGTCCCCGCCAAGCTCTCATCCGGCCACGTTATGTAGAATTCTTGGCCTTTAAGAGACCCCGTAGATTGATGAATACCTTGGAAACGTATTTCATTGTACAACTCCTTGTTGAAGTTGCCATTGCCGAAATATGTGACTCCAAGGGATCGGTCATCTTTATAAGCTATAAATTGAACACTGCCGAGTCCAAGTTCAGGAACATCTTCACCCCGCTGTATTTTCAAAGTACCATTCGCCAAGGCTTCATCAAAACCAGATATGCCTGAAAAATTACTTTTAACATAATCAAGCATCATCTTTTGGAACTCTTCGTCACCCATCCTAGGAGGTGTCACCTGTACGACGTAATTCGCATTACCCAGTGTGGAAGTAACTTTTTCTCTCTGGTAACTGGATAGTTCATCGATGCTAATCTTTGGCCCTAATAGTTGACCGAAGGCATCAACGTTTTGCTCATTTTTTTGATAGACAGACGCCGCTTTATGAGCGCTCTCAGTGCTATGCGTATTAATGACGCGATTGATTTCGAATAACGCGTTTTGAATACTGGGAGACAGCTGAGGCCTGGAACCGTTTGCCAGACTTCCGATCATAGATTTTTCTGAGGTATCAGAAATAGGTGACTGCAGGACAGAAACAGGTTTCAGTAACTGCAATGCTGAGACCCCAGTGGAATACGATGTATTGATGGTAGACATGGTTTCCTCCAAATTTTAGTCACTAATTATTAATAATGACATTCACGATATAGGTACAAGTCTCGTCAATTTCGCTAGAAATTTCGACATTATTGCAGCTTGGGCTTGTTCCCGTTCCGTTTCGGGCCGATGAATTAGCGCTGAATTTACCTTTCTCACATCCTGGTCCCGACCATGTGGAACTTGGCCCGTATGCAGACGCGGAAATCTGACAAGATTTTTTGGTTACGCCGTCGTAATAGTAAAATCTTTCACTGATGGACCTGATGTAAGTTGTGTTTAGAGCAGAGGTTGTCAGCACTCCTGTCGAGCCATTGTTAATGGAGATGGGAGCGGTGCAACTTCCACTAGGAGAGCAGCTGCTGTAGGCAAACTCTCGGCTTAAAGATTGGCCTGTATTGTTTTTGACATTAATGGTTATTGTGTCATTGGCATGTGCTGGTGCTGCATTCAACGCCACAACAAGGCCGAGTGTCGTTGCAAAAACAGCATGTCCAAGAAATTTCTTCATTAATTCTACCCCCTTCATGTATGGCATTTTATGATTTGCCAACACACTTTTTGAATTCCACCCCTAGAATTTAATTGTTGAAAATACCATGATGAAGTTAAGATTGAGTTCAGAAAGCGATTTCTCAACATAAATCCAGATCGATTGCGGCTACGACGCCAAATTCGGTTTCGTATCTTCGGAGCCTAGCAGTCAAATCAACAGTTGATGGCAATCAGAAACAGGCTCACGACCTCGGAGAGATCGCCGTGCAACTTGAGCGCTATAATTCGCTCGTCGCGAAACTTTCTTAATGGATGAACCCCCTTAAATGCGGGCTTTTTGCTGTCCTTAATTATCAATGGAACCATTCACCTTTGGCGGTGTGGCGATGATCTTTTGATGTCGTCATTTATTTGGTCGATGTTATCGTTGATTTTGTCGCCCACGGCATCGAGCTTCGGGTCGATTTCGCCAACCAACCGCTTATTTTCAAAAGCAATTAGAATATTCAGGATCATTATCACCAACAGCAACGGCAGCAGTGCCATAAAGACGATAGAAAATGGATTTTCCTTAATCGCTTTCGCGATCCTCTGGCGTTTGCTGGACATGATTTATCTATCTCGGAGACGGCTGAGCGCTTTCGATTTCAGGTTCCTGAACAAACTCAGGTCCGCGATCACAGATCAGAATGCCGTTTAGATGATCGATCTCGTGCTGCGCGCACTTGGCCGAAATGCCCGTAAATTCCATCTCGTAGCGTTTGTTATCCAAGAACGTGAAGCCAACGCGCACAACGGATGGCCGCTTTACGACAAAACGTTTGCCAGGAATGGATAGACAACCCTCGACGAGATCCGTGTCCTCAGACCCAGATGAGATGATCTCTGGATCAATCATCACCAGAGGCTTCGGGCTTTCGGTCGCCGCCGAGCGGTGCAGCATCACCAGCATTCGGATCGATTTGCCGATCTGCGGGGCCGCAAGGCCAATGCCGTGTGACAGGGCCATGGTCTCGATCATGCTGCGTGCTAGATCGCGATGTTCCTGTGCGACATCACCGATAGCTTCGGCTTTGTCCCGCAGGACCTTATGAGGGTGGATGACGACTCCGGTTGGAGTGAGATTGAAATCGCTCATATGTGCCTCAAGGTGCCTGGATACCAAAACGGGCGAAGTCTTCAGGAGACTTCAAATCGCCGCCGCCAGGTGGTGGAATGCGGACGACGTTGCCAGTTGCCGCCCATGAATTGGCTTCAGGGATAGTGGCGATGCCGTCCTTGCCTCGGTATTTTTCAACCACGCTATCGGGTAGACGGATGATGCGATGCGGAACGCCATCGGTATAGGCTGGCTCCATGACATCACCGATGATCCCGCTTTCACGGAGAAGGAGCGCAACCTCATGCGGCAGCTTCGAGATCATTTCGGGCGTGATCTCCGAGTAGTCGGTCGCGGCCAACGCTTCCAGTGTCTTCAGGACGTCTCCAGCCTGGCCAGTGGTCATGCCGCTTTGCATGAGGCGGTCGACGACCGCATTTGCCTGTCGCTGAGCCTCTTCCTGACTGATTGGCTTGAACTCACCTTCAGTAGGCGCATTCGCTGACTTATCGGAAGTTGGCGAATGCGGGCTTGCACCCGTCTCAGCTTTGGTCTGTTTTTCGGCCTCTGGAGCCTTTTCAGGCGTCGGAACAGGCTCTGGAGCCTTCGGGGCCTCTGCGGCAGGCTTTGGTTCTTCTGCATTGGCAGGAGCCTCGTCCTTCCCTGCTTCGGCTTCCTTCTGCGGTTCGGCCGAGGCTTCGTTTTTGGTTCCGGCCGCGTCAGTCTTCACCTTCTCTGCCTCAGCCTTGAAAGCGTCGGGATCGAAGGCAGGAAGGCCAAACGCAGGTTCGGATTTAAGTTCCTGCTCCGCAGCTTCGGCAGTCGCTTCAACAGGCACGTCGGCAGGTGCGGGAATTGCTACAGGCGCGACGACGTCCGGCTTCTTCAGGAAGTCGGGGCGATCCAGGATTGGCGGCATTGCAGGCTGGGGCTTTGGCTCAATCTGTCCGATAAGAGGGATGCCTGGAATATCTCGCCTCACTCCATTGTTGGGCTGCACCAACTGCATCAGCTGGAGAAGCTCCTCGTTCGTCAACTCATCTCCAGCCTTCTTGCCGATGCCGAAAACTGATGACGTTGAGAAAAAGGCAATGGCCGATGCCACGGCGATGCCAACCACGGTTCCGAGCAGAAACTTGGAATGCTTCTTGATGAAGGACGGAGAGCTTTTGGCGCGCAATTCAGCAATCAAGCCCTGGTAGGTTTCGCTCACTTCGGCGACGCCACCGCTGCAGATTTCAACTTCACCGTTGGCATCAATCAGGACGAGGAAAATGGACGCCTCTTTGCCGTTGATACGCATCTCAAGGGAAAGACGCTGTCCGCCAGAGATGATTAAAGGAGCGCCGGAGCCGAGGAAGATAAACTCAGCGCCACCGCCCTTGATCACATCGGCAAGTCTGATTTTCGCGGCCATATTCAATTTCCTTTAGTTGTTACCAAAAACAATAAAGGCATATTTTCGCCAATGCCATAGCGAAGCACCAAGAACGAAGGAAAATCACGAAAATTTTTGCAAATTAATCGCACCTGCCGAGACGAAAAAAGTTGACCGCAAAACGTCAAAAATGTGGAAATCGGCAATTTAGATTGGGTCGAAAATAAATTGAGATGATTTATTTTGATTTGAATTTGTAACCTAAAGGTGATATGAATTGGAAGCTATTTTAGGAGCAGTGAGCAGAAAATGAGCAACTGGAAGCCGCAACCCGAACCTGAACTGAGTCCGCAGCAGAGGTCGAATTATTACGCTGGCTATAGCGATGGCTATCACGGATATCAGTCTGGCGCTGGTCACCAGGACCTGAAATCGTCGCCTTCCTATCAGAACGGCTGGGAGACTGGTCGCAGGGATGCGAGCGCCGAGACCAACCTTTCTATCGATTGGAAGCGCTGATCTCGATGTCAGATGTAGCGATTGAGATGGCGATGAAATTTCGAGATCTGCTCAAAACTGAGCGGATCAGACGTCGCATTTCTCAGGCTGATCTTGCTGCAAGGGTCGGCCGCAGCCGCAAGTGGCTGTCGGATTTCGAGAGAGGTGTTATTGATCCCTCTTTCGTCTCACTCATCGACTTGGCGGTAGAACTGAGCGTTAGGATTGAATTTTCGTCGGCTGACGAAATCGAGTAAACGTGGTTGGATCAAATCGGTCAAAGTGCTAGAGCAAGCTTCTGCCATATGTAGGAGTGTCGGATGGCCGAGGACGATAAAAAAGTCGGTATGGTAGTCTTCAATTTCTACGACTACACCTTCGGACTTCCAGAGGGAGTGTCTGACGTGATCAATGTCATGAAGTTTCATGGCATTGAGATTTCCATTCAAGCAATCGAGGATCTGGAGGACTGGTTAGTGCGAGACGGCCGCGTTGATACCAAGATCATTCAGAAATTCTCGAATGCCGAGAATACCCGTCTGGTGGAGTTGATTTGCATGGCGATAGCTGGTGGATACACTCGCTGGCCCTTGTCAAAGCGCATCCACTAGGCAATGACGTTTGGGAATCGAAGAGGACGGAACCATGAATCTCGCCGAGATTGAACACCTTCTCGAACCAAAGGCTACGGAAACCGTACCGTCTAATGAGGATACCCAGTTGGTTCTGCTTCTTTCATGCGCCATCAGTCTAAAGCGGCTCGCCGACTTCCTCGTGATCGAGGATAGGGGCGGCGGACGCGGGCAGATCGAGGACTAAAGCTTTGAAATATGACCCCAAGAACTACAAGAACCTGCAGGTGGCAAAGGCGCGGCTGGAGAAGGCCATCAAGCGGGTCAAGGCGAGCACTAGCTATAAAGAAGGCAAGTACAGCGCCGACGCATATTCGCTTTTGGCTCAAAGCATGCTTCCGCACCTCAAAAAGAACTCGATGAAGGCGCTGCATGTCTATGAAGCCGATCTCGGCGGATGGCATTGTGATCTTGAGCTTCGCGGGATGCCTCCTGGCATCAATTCGGTTTTGGGGACTCCTGTGGCAATGCCGTGCGAAACGCGTGAAAAGGCAGAAGAGTTCGGCGATTTAATCGTTGCATCGATCCTGTCCTTCATCGAAAAAGGATCGAGCACTCCGATAGATCCGTCACTTAAGGACGGCAAAATTACGTATTTTGAGTTCCACAGGCATTCGTTCCCTTTGCCAATCGAAATGCTGGAATTCATGAAGACAGTTGCTCCCCCTGATATCGATGAAGCGTATGCCCAGAAGAGATTGAGGGACATGGAAGCCCTCTATGTCGTCGATGGAGAGTTCGATGGCGAGAGGTGGAACAATCTGCCGAAAGAGACGAAACTCGAATTTATTTCAGTTCTGGTCGTCGCTACGCTTCATGGCATTCCTCGCTGGCCGCCTAACGAGGCTGCGCCGCCTAGGAGCGCTCGGCACTGAGGTCTTGCTTGAAGGAGAATGGAAGGTCGGTTGCCCTGACAGTTGGCTAGCTCGTGATGGTTAGCCACGCAGGTGCCTGGAGAAAGGTCTGGCAGGCCGAGAGGCCTTCGCGGCGATTGCCATAGACGCAATCTGCGTCAAGGTTTTTTGGCCGCTTTTCCGCGTTTCAAACGCAGGAGACGCCTCTCGGTTCGCTCAGACGACGGAACCGCACTAAAACCCCGTTTGGGAGCCGTTCCGTGGGTCGTTAAGTAGCGAGGTGGGCTTACGATGCCGTATCTCGACACTGCCACCTGGCAAGCAGCGTTGCAGACTGGGTTTACGTCCGACCGTCGCCGAGACCACCAGCCTGCGAGCTGTGGGTTCTTCAAGGATGCCTTTGCCATCAAATCCTTGAGCGCTACTCAGATTGACAACTACGGTTTCGACGTCCCCCGAACCCATCAGGTTAAGTCCATCCTGTTTGCTCACAAACCACGGCCTAAAACCGTGATCTGAGGCGTGAAGTTCTCAAGAGCGCCTTCATTCAAGCCCAACGGGCCGAACTACAGTCAGACATTTCCCGAACTCACAAGGTGATGTCCGCTCTCTTGCTCCCATCTGGCTCACCGTCTCCGATCCCGTTTAAAGGGCATCTCGACGGCCTGTAACGAGCCAGACGTAGCGAATGGGGGCCGATTCAACCACCGAGACGTTTAGCGCCCGAAACCTGGGCACGCCTCCAGTCTATCTCGACCCCAACACTCACTGAGGTAGCGTCACCAGAGCACGACAGAAGTCGATCTATCCAGATTGCCATCGCTCACGAGGCGAAGGAATGTCCCAAACCGCGTTAGAGGGGGCTACACGCCGTTAGCCTCTACGCGAATGGAATTTCACCCCTTCGCATGAGTGGTGCCGAATGCGAGGTCCAGAAGAGCTTGTCTTCCTATCCTCAGCCGAGACATCCCCATCCCTTAAAGATGGATTGACCTCGCATTCGGCGGGTGGGCGGCCAGACGTCACAGGCTGGTCTGCGCTGGGTTGCGATCCCACACCGGATACCGCGCCCACCAAATTGCCCGCCTAGGTCGGGCAATAATCTACCTGATCCCGCCTAGGTCGGGACCGTCCACAACGAAGACCGGAAACCAGCCTTCGGACACTAGGGGATGGCTATCAACCAGAGCACATTGTCTCTGGGTCACCATCACGCTTGCCGAATACGCAACTCGGGCAAGTCATGGCCGCTTCGCGGCTTATACCCCTTGTTGAATGGGCTGCTTAACATGCCAGCACTAACCAGCCGCCTGTCGCTGGTCACCCAATTCAAAACCGAAACACGGCTACCGGTCGTTTCGTGGTATTCTCGGCAAGGCCCTAGCGTGCTTCTGCAGCAGTAAGTCGCTTGCCCGACAGTTCGATCATTTCCGCGCTGTTCAGGAAGCTAAAGCTATCGGCCCTATCGGGACGCAGCTCTGGCTCCTTTTCCGAACAGAAGGTCTTGAAGCGCGTGACGTCAGCAATAAGGCAGTTTGAATTATCAAGCTTTCTCATCGCTTCCTTCATGACTTCGTTTCCGGCTAATTTGGCAGTCGCGGCAGTTATCGCCTGTCGATGTTTGAATATTGTCATATCGGCTATTTATGTCAACAGACCCGCATAATTTTTTAGAAATTATTTTTGGGAAATAAGTGGCTTGTTCACATCCTCCATCGGAACCACTTCGAGATGAATCTCAAATCCCAGCACGAAAGCGAGTTCGGCAACGGTGCGCAGCTCCAGTCCTCTGCGGCCCCAAATGATGTCTTCCAGCTCTTCAGGCGTCAGGTTCATTTCCTGCGCAGCCTTTTCGAGCGTCATACCGTTTTCAATGGCGACGAGATACGCACCCTGAATCGCGGCCAAAACTTCAGCTATAAAGGCCTCCGTGAAGGCTTTCTTCTCCGCTCTCAGTTCGTCTGTAATCATGTGATCCTCTTTTCTGTGAACGAATATCCATTTAAAAAGGAGGCTTGTCGCCTCCTTTTTCTTCATATTCGTGACCAATCAGTTTTTCATTGCATCCATTCTAGCTCGATATTCCCAGAATTCCGTAAGCGAAGAGATACCATGCTCAATCATGCTATCTTCGATGCCGTCAATCGCCTGTTCGAGATGCGGTTCATAGATTGGATTCTCAAGCTGGAATTCAGCGAAGTAGTGGTTGACGGTGCCCGCGCCTTCGGTATGGAAGCGACGGCGACCGCAGTTATTGAGCGAATAATGCAGGTCACGGTCGATGTATCGAAGCCAAAGCATGTCTGCAGTGGCCAGAACGCCCGCTTTGGCGCGTGCTTTGTCCAAGATTGAGAACAGAGCCGTATTCGACCAAGCGTGCTTGCTCATGATATCCGAAATGATTTTTTGGATCTTCTCGTCTTTGGCATATTTCGCGACGAGTTCCTGCATGGCTTTGGTGCCGTCTTTGCCAGCAGCCCACGCAATCGAGATGGCTTCTCGCTCCAGCAATCCGAGGTTCTTCTTTTCGCCATCGATCTCTACGACTCTACGCGAATAATGAAGCGCGCATAGGATAGCGACGACCTGATACTTGAGTTCGGCCTTCTCAAATCCTGTCCATGGTTTGCCAAGTTGCTTTTTGAAGGCTTCTTCAGCCGCCTCGCGGTCGAGAATATTGTTTTCCCACTCGATGTTATTGTCACGCAGCCATTCCATAGGCGTACGGGCCGGGAGAATGTGCTTGTCGCGGCCGTCAGGATCGAAGTAGGCGGAAACTGCAGTGACCTTCCAGTGTTCGGCTTGGTAATGGTTCAAGCCGATAAACTTTTTCGAGCCACCAAGGGAAAAGACTCGACTGTAGCCTTTGCCCTTCATGCGGAACAGCACGACGCCTGCCATCACGGAAATGATCGGGACAATGATCCAGCGCGTCTGGGTTCCAACTATGTTGCGGATGGCATAAAAATCAGTCAGTGAGACGCCGTCATTCGGATTAGTGCGGCCGTCAAAGATCGACGTAACATAGTCCTTAGTCTGTTGCCCTATTGGCCCCAGTCCCTTCACAAACTCGATAATCTTGATCGAAACGTAGTCGAGAGCAAAGGCTGGATAGAGGACCAGAGGGCGAGCAAAAAACCAAATGAGCGCCAATACCATTGCAATAACCAACAGTGTGACAAACGCTATCACTTCTGTCGTGTTGGCTTCTTCTGGTCTCTGATTTGCGGACATCTGCAAATATCTCCAATTTCACGTGATGATCAATTTTTGCCTTGTTTAATCGTCACATCAAATCTTTCATTCGATTTACCTTGGAACTCGCTCCCTGTGGGGCTTTCGCCTTGTTCTCATCGGCGGTTTGTTTGGCTTTCTCGGCAGCAGGTACTGGCGAGGGAGCGGGATGTTCGGCACGTGGCTGTGATGGCACGGGAGCTGGAGCCTCATCGCGACGGGTCGCAAAAGGCGCATGAACAGGCATTTCGTGCGCTTGATGCGGTTGTGCTGCCATCGGAGCGTAAATTGGTGCCGGATGCATTACGGGGGCCGTCTGAGGCCAAGGTGTAGGTATTGGCAGCGGGGCTTGGTATGGATTGGCCGCAATGTGCGATGGATGTTCCTGTCCACTCTTGCGGTTTTTGCGACGCATGCGCTTTTCCAGAATGATATCCAGGTCGCACTCATCGATGATGCTCTCGGGCAGTTCGCCAGACTCCAGCATCGCCATCAGGCCAGCACGCAACATCGACCGGAAAACGTCCTGAGGACGATCCAGCTTCTTTGCGGCCTCCCACACACCAATGAGAATGTCATCCTCTTTGATGCCGGGTTTTACATAAATCTGAAGCGAACGAGAGCGTTCAAACATTTCTTGCCTCAAAAGGTTTGGACGTGTGCGGCGGCGTATGTGGGCCGAAAGGGAACAAAACTACCAACATACGTTTTGATCCCGCCGCACACGTCCAACTCGTCATGCCTTAGCCCAGCTGCAGAGAGCGTGCGAACTTGAATAGTCCGCGAGCGTTGGCAAATTCAGGGTCCGCGATCATATGGCCGTTCGGGAAGTTGGCCGCGATCTTCTGGAAGAGCGCACCGCCGCCACCGACGAACACGACAGCGTTCATCTGTGCACCAGAGCCGATGCGGCGTTCGATTTCGCGAACGATCTTGGCTTCATGCTCACGAATGATAGGTTCGACGAGCTTGCTGACGTCATTGTCCTTGCCCCAGAGGCGGACGACGCCTTCACGAACAGCACGGTCAATGACCTTTGTCGCGAACGTGTCCTTGATCTTGAATTCGGCTGAAATGACCGATTCAACTGCCTTGTAGACGTCGAGGACGCCGATGTTGGCGGTGCCGGAGCGGGCATAGTCAACCTTGGTAGGCTGCTCGTCCTGGCTGATAACCGTCGCAATGTCGGTCGTGCGGCCGCCAATGTCGACAATGGCGACAGCGCCTTCAGCCTCATGACGCTCGGTCAGGTCGTCGTTGTAGATGTAGTCGACCCATGCGGCGACAGCCTGACAGCCGACGCGGACATCGTGAATTGTCGCGACGGAGCCTTCACCGGAAACGCTGACCTTCTTCAGTAGGTTTACGCGCTTGGCGTCGATCTTTTCCTGATCCTTGAGACCGTTGACGAAATAGTCGGCAACAGGAAGGCCCGTAATGATTTCCACGTCCTTGCCGCCGTAGCCGCCGCCAACTAGAGCATGGTTGACCAGAACGCGGTTCATGGCCGAGAGGTGGAAGCCGTCGAACTGGGTGTTTTCAGAAGCAACGTCTTCAGAAACGGTGAACGGGCCTTCTTCAGCCGTGTCATAGAGACCGACCGAACCAGAACCGGAAATCTCGCCGAGACCCCAACGTCCCGAACGAACCGATGATCGCATGCAGAACTTTACGATGCTGCCGTCTTCGGCCTGACCGTAGAGCTTGGTCTGTGCGTAGCCGTCGTCAATTGCGACCAGCAACTTCTTATTTTCGTTCTCAGACATCTTTTTCCCTTTCCGTCTTTTAAGAACATTTCGTAGCCTGAATTTCGAATGGCCCTTCAGGCTGGCGGGCAAGCGCAGCGTTGACTGCGAATATCGATGGGAAACCTGATTGGGATGTCCCTTTAATTCAGAAAAGTCCGTCCTTCTTGATCGGCGTGAGCTTCACAGGCGACTGGTCAATCGGCTTTTCCCAGGCCATGCGACGATGGCTGCAATCGACCCATCCGCGAATTTTGTATTTCGGAAGCGCTGGACGGTACGCACCTGCGAAATTTTCACGGACAGCACGCAATGCGCCCATGAAGCCAAGCCCAACACGTTCGATCCACCAACCAAGCATGATGACAATAACGTCGATTGTCAGCGTCCAAAGACGCACATGCATCAGGCTTGCGAGAATGATCACCCCGACGCGAACATCGAGAAAGAAGAAACGCGCAGGGCGGTATGTATTATTCCAATGAGCCATTTATCACCTCCTTCTTTAATTATTCTCGGTTTAATGAATCTCACAAAATGCCATCAGCTCTTGCCCTTCGACGCTACGCGCTTGTAAGTTTCCTTGGAAATCTGACCGTCGTAGAGCAACTTTAGAGCGGCCTGCTGCATAGTCTGACCGACTGCGGCCTGCTCAGCCAGAAGACGGCGAGCCAGGCGCGGCCAGCTGTCCACGTCCTTCTCATTCAGGAAGCGGTCGCGGACCTTCGGGCCGAAAACCATGAATTCACGGCAACCGACCTTCCCGCCGCCAATCTTTGGAAGCAGCAACTGGGTCACGATCATGCGCATGGATTCCATGATGTCGACGCCCATTGCACGGCGGCTTCCCTCAGGGAATGGAATGATCGCACGGCGTAGGGTTTCGGCGACACCGATGGTGTGCATGGTCGTGTAGACGAGGTGACCCGTCAGGCCAGCTTCGACCGAGGCTTCGATAGTCGCCTTGTCGCGGGCTTCACCGATCAGGATGATGGTCGGCTTGCGGCGAAGAGCGTTTCGGACGCAGTAAGCGAAGATCGAGCCTTCGTCGCCATCGCCAAGACGCGGGCGCAAATCCTTGCCTGCATGAACCTGATGAATAACAGACGAAGGCATTTTTATGTTGTCATAGACATATTCGATGGGTCTGGAGTATTCGAGAATTTTCTCGTTGGCATCCGGCCGTTCCACAAGCATGCGAATGCCCGAAGACAGCAGCGTGGATTTACCCGAACCAGTCGGACCCGTGACGAAGATCAGACCCTGCTCAGGACGCCAGTTGTCGAGAATGGCCTGCTCGATATTGAGCTTGCTGATTTCGATTGGTTGAGACGGCAGGGTACGAATGGTCAATTGAGCACCCTGCCCGCCGATCATTCGACCGTTCGTGATATTCACACGATATCGACGTTGGCCTACGCCTTTAATTCGAACTTCGTGAGCAGGGTCGAGGTCGTAACCCGACGCCAACTGAGCAGGACCGTCTTCCTGATAGACGTATCGAACCAGATCATCGACTTCCGCACTCGAAATAATCTTTTTCGTAATCGGCACAATCTGTCCGCCGATTTCTGCCATGACCACCATATCGGGTTGAATGGTGATGTCCGACGCTTTGCGATTGGCAGCGAATTCCAACAGGTCGTCGAAATTATCACGGTTGAGATGCAGGCTCCAGTCACCAAAAACCTCGCCATCGAAGGTCTCGGCAAATATGTTTTCTTTCTTTTTATCCTGCTCGCTCATTTAATTCCACTTTCGAAATATTCGATTCAAATTTTGACGCCACCGATTCAAACATTGGGGATCGGGATTCGAATTTCGAAAGTTTCGATTCAATCCCCAATGTTTTCGATTCAATTAGAACCGACCGCCTTTCTTCGGCTTGGGCGCGTCAACAGACGACGACGAAGAGGCCGATTTCGAAGCCTTTGGCGGAGTTCTTTTGACATTCGAAGGTTTGCGTGTCGGCTTTGCCGCTGGCATGTCTTCGGCCTGGACTGCTGCGCCCTTGTCCTCGCCGTCCTTCGACTTGGTCGTTGCCGAGGCCGACCAGCCACGTGGACTGACCTGAAGAGCCGGATCTTCGGTGATGCGGATCGCACGGTCGTTGACGCGCATATCCTGACCCGTACCAGTGTTGCCGAGTTCAGCTTCTGCGAGACGTGCTGGCGAAACCTTGCCCTCTTCGAGGAGCGCCTTATAGCGGACCATGCCCGTATAGTCGCGGTTTAGACGGTCGAGATTTGCTTGGAAAATCTCGTTTGCCTGCTCTTCACCCTGTCTCCAGCCCTCGGAAACCCAACGTTTCCAGTTTTCTTTCTCTCCAGCAGTGCGCGGCAGCAGAGCATCAGGAGGAGTTTCTGCCTCATCAAAGTTCGCAATCAGGTAGGACTGCCACATCGGGGCAACTGACGTGAAGCGGGACTGCTCGACAATTTCGTAGACAGTGTCAGCTACACGAAGTGTTTTGCCCGCGTCCGACGATTCCCAGCTTTCCTGAGCTTCGACAATGATTGGCGGATTTACCATGACGCCATTTGGGCCAGAAATCATCAGGCTCTGGAAATTATACGATGCCGAAAGCTCGGCAGCGCGGGCTTCCAGACGACGATTGATCTCGCGGGTGGCGTATGCGAGGCCTGCACGAGCGCCAAAAGCCGTTGCAGCTTCACGCATTGCAGGCTCGCGCAGGCGATCTTCCTTGCTTGTCGGGCTTTCTTTCTTGGGCGCGCGGTCGGTTTTCGCGATAATTTCGCTCAGGGAAGCCGTCCTTTTCGTCGGTATCTGGCCTGCCCCAGTCTTATAGCCGGGGTTGACGTCAGCGCGCTCCTTGGCTTCAGAACCAGAGCGTACAGCATCCGGCGTTGGAGCGACATCGCCCGACATGACTGTGCAACCCGATGCCGCAATCGCAAGAAGAGAAACTGCTGCTAGATGGCTGATACGCATATTCTGCACCTCTTACTTGCCGAACTTCGGCGACGATCCAGCTACGCTACGCGGCTGCTGATGCTGTTGCAGATAGCGGAATTCCACGCGCTTCACGTTCGGATCGACCGAGACTTCACCAAACGGGAATGCCTGCAGGCCGATATTTTCAAGAGCCTTGGCGGCCGGAACATCGACGAGAGAAATGTTGACGGATGGCGGAATTGCAGGAGGATTACCCGTAACTGCGAAGCTGTATCCGATCAGGGCAGCAATGCGCTTAGCAGCTTCATGGGCCGGACCAGTCCAATTGATCGTTGCTGGCGTCAGCAGTTCAGGCGGCAGATTGCTTTCATCCAGTGGGAGAGGCGCAGGTTTTGTACGGGCAATCTGGACGCGAGCCAGGTTTTCCTGAGCTTTTGCGGCAGTCATGGTGGCCGAAGCGATCTTCTGTTCGATCTCTGCAGCGCCTCGATATCCCGTATCTACTGGTGTTTTGGTACCAGTAGAGGCGCAGGAAGCCAGGAAAAGCCCTGCCCCAGCCGCCAAAAGCGCTTTCTTCGTTCCATATGAAATCATTTGGCTTTCTCCTGATTTACGCACAACCCACATTGCATTGCAGGCAACTCGTTATGATTTATGGTGACCTCGGATTAATTGCCGTGCAACCCAAAAAACTCTGCCGGTGACTTCATTTAATTCGTCGGCGATTTGCCAGCGAATTTACGTGACTTACGTGCAACTCGAAAAAATTTGCAATAATACGATTCGTAAATCCGGAAATACGATTCAAACATGTTCAAAAACGATTCAAAACTCGATGCATTCGATTCGAATTTCGAAGCGATATCTGAGTCATTGTCTGGCCGTTTCAATTTTTGACAATCCCCTTGGAGCGAAATTCAGTTCTAGGTCATCTCCACCCATAGGGTGATTTTTTCTCTTGGGGTAAATTCTGAATCAGCGCAGCAACGCAGCACCGATTCAAAAACACGTCACGGACCCATTTGACTGTCTTGTCTGGATGAGACTAGGCTCAGAGCTGATGAAAGCCTGAAAAATGCTCTTTTAGGGAAAGCTGCTAAAAAAGGCCCGAATTATCCGCCGATCAAAAACCCTAGTAATTGCTGGGCTTTAATAAAACACGAATCGGATATTTCGAAATCCGAATCGGTTTTCTAGAAAACGAGCGGGTTTTTCGAGTCTTGGTAACATTTTTTATTTCGATATTCGAAGTCCATCTATATTTCCGATTCAAAACTCTTGAATCAGGTTGTTTTTTTATGGAGTAATGGGGGGAATACAAAAACAAACAGGGAATTGGTCCGCTAGCGCGTCCCAACCCCCGAAAGGGGGTCTTTCGCCCCCTGTCATAGCCACCCGAGGTGCCCATGACCGAGAATACCAGCTTTCAGCCCCGTCAGGACGGGCATCAAGCCAGACCAGAAACGAAGGCTTTCAGCCGCCCTGCGGGCCTGGGCACCAAGCCCACTGACGCAGGCGTCGTGCTGCGTCGCAGTCCCGACCCCCACGCCCCTGGCAGCTGGCGCGTCGCTCCGCTTCGCACCCGCTCTTCCAATGTTGACACCAAGGACAATCAGGCTGAAAGCCCTCACACTTCCAATGTTGACATCGAGGATGTCGAATTTGGAGTTCGCCCCTCTTCTAATGTTGACACCAAGGCTAGTCGCCCTTCGACACCCAGCAGTCCAGCTTCTGGTTCCGGCCTGAAGCGTCTGTCTTCGACACCCAACAATTCCAATGTTGACACCGAGGAGGGTTTTGAGTCGGCACCGATGCCATCTCCATCTTCGAGGCCTGTTCCGACCAAGCTGCGCGATTTCGACAAGTCGAATTTTACGGGGCCGAGTGGTCCGAATGTCGAAGTCCTTCGACGGCTTCGGGATGCCACCAAACGCCGAGTGGCGGATCGGGCCAAGGCTCGCGGTCGAGATCCCGGCGCTGGATCGGTTGAAGTCAATGATGGCCTGACCAGGTCTGCGAAGACGCACGAGCAATATCTCGAACGCGGTCGATCTTTGGTGAACCGATATCAGAAGGAGACTGGTCGAGATCAAGGTTCCCTTCAGAACCTCGACCCGCTCGAATTCGCGAAATGGTTCTTCAGCTTGAAGCCCACGGTCAAGTCATCGACATGGCGTCCATATCGACAGGCGGCGAAAGCCATTCTGTCTTCGATCCCGCACGACAATACCGAAGCCGCTTTGGCTTTGATCGACGCCGACATTGTCGAAATCGAGATGACGGATCAGCCAATGCCGAAGTCCGAATTGGTTTCGAATTTCGAAGGGGATCGAAAGAAGCTGCCGCGCAAGACTTCCGCCCGCAAGGAAAAGAAATTCCCGAAAGCGGATTTCGACAAAGTCGTCTCGTACCTTCGGCACTTCTCCCGTTCGAAGTTGGCCCCGATATTGATCGACTGGATGGTGGCCGGAATTTCGACCGGACTTCGACCAATCGAATGGGCGACAACGGATCTCGAAATTCGAGAAGACCCGACCGCTCCAAACGGGCGTCGAGTTTGGCTCTACGTCTTGAATGCAAAATCGACGAACGGTCGAGCTAACGGTGTGGTTCGAACTATCGATCTCTCGAACTTTAGTGACGAGACCCTTAGAGCAATTCGAAATATGAGTTCGAACGGAGCGGACTGGCTGTCGAGTGGGGAATACGACACCTATCAAAGTCAGGTCGCCCAACTTCTCTATTCGACATCGCAGAAGCTCTTCACTGGTCGAGTTCGAGTTTATTCACTTTATTCGCTTCGACACCAATTCATCGCCAACGCCAAGTCGTACCAGAAGCCGGAAGAGATTGCGGCAATCGTCGGACATGGCGTGACAGTGACGGCTGCCGAGAACTACGGCAAGAAGCGGTCGAGCTGGGGACCCGACGAAATTCCAGAACGTCCGAACGCGGTCGCGGATGAAGTCGCCACCGTCAAGCAGTCGCTCGAATTCTACGAAAACCGGATCAAGCTTCAGGAAGAGGCTGGACTGATCCGCCCGACTAGACGTTCGAACTCGGAGGACTAATGCATGGAATGGATCGGCAAGATATTCAGTTCGAAGTCGAAAGCCCCGAAAACGGGGGACGAACCCGAATACGATCACTACGCTCTTTTCGGTGAGAAAGCCCCCGAGGGTTCGAATCCTGTTTCAAATGTCGAAGTCGATGGAGTGGTCGAAGTTGATCCTGTTTCGAGATCGGAACTCGAACAAAAAGTCGAACTCGAAGATGATGAGATCGACACTGAGACCGGATTTCTGAAACAGCGCTTCACGCCTGAGCAGATCGAGTCTGCTATTTCCTGCATCGACGAAATCGGAAAAGCCAAACTCGAAGCTGAGGACGGTCGTTTTGCGGGAGGCATGGCTGATCCGGCCATCGCTGACGATGAATTTCCAGAAGTCGAAAATTCGGACGAGGTTGAAGTCGATCCTTCCAAGGGTTTCGAGAAGGAGCCTTTCGTCTCGTACGAAATCGAAGCCAGTCTGGAAAATGAGATTAGTGAAAATCCGAACTCTCTGGACCGCTGGGAAAAGATGGGCGACGCCTTGAACGATGGAAATATCGAGGTCGATGATCGTCCATTTGACCCTGCCGATTTCGAACCGGAAGCATCTAGATTTGGAAGTGCTATCCGCTGGACGGACGGACTGGCTAACCCGATCTTGTGGACTATCGAAAACGATTGGACCAAACGGGAGTTGTCTACGATCAAGGACTTCGTCGGGAAGCTTGCCGTCGCTGTTCGAAATAGAGGCGTTCTGCTGGACTCCGACAATATCAAAGTGATGGCTGAAACGATCTCTGCCGAAAACGTCGGTCGAACGATGTATTTGCTTTCCGAACCTTGGATGTCTCGAATTAAGCTTAATTCATTCGACGCAATGATTCTGGCTGGCAAGCTCGCACCGAAAATCTGCAATAGTTTGAAATTCGAAACATTGTTGAAGGCTGGTCTGTCTGAGACTTTCGCCAAAACGCAGGCCGAATTCGAAGCCAAGTTGGGAAGTGCCTCGCGTTCCGATCTGCAGCACGTCATCCAGGTTCTTCGAAGTTTCAAAACTCCGTTGGCCTACACGATGGCATCTTCGCTCGACTACGTTTGCGCCTGTCTTGGTGATCGGGCTGCCATGGTTCGAATTTCCGATGCCATCCAAACCTTGCTTGGCGATGACATGATTGAGCCTGAGAGCGTCATGGTCGATATGGCGCACGTTGCCGACAATTGGCATCGTCTTGCCCATGCCCAATATTTTGGTAGCGACAATTCGTTTGAAGCTTTCGAGCAGCGCCTGGCGATTGAAACCCTCGACCTGACCGGAAAAACTGGCAACATCGAATTCGATAGCCGTGTTGTCCTGCCAGAACCGAGCGATGACCTTCTGGAGCTTTGTGCGCAGCTCAACGTTGCCCGCCGCGTTAGACCTGGTCTTCATGATCCTGTCGACCCCAAGTCGCCTCTGAGCGATGACACGAACAACGAAGGTACCGAGGTCGTCTCGACCGCACCAAATGAACTGTCTCCAAGCGAGCAGGAATTCTTCGACCAAATTGCCAAAGGCTATAGCGACAGCATTGGAGTTCCAATCTCGCCGGAGCCTGATGTCATTGTCACGAACCCGATGGACGATAGCATTCGCATCCGTGTTCTGGATCGCATTGCTGGCAGTGACGGTAACAGCTCGGCAGAGCGGAACTACGGTCATCTGTTGCGTCCGTTGCCAATCTTGCCTGCTCCTGATCCTGACAAGCTCTACAGCACCCTCATGACTGAATTCCCCTGGATGGCGGAAATCAACGAAGAGGTAGCTCGTGCGGCCGCGCTCGGCTCCCGTCACATTGGCGAATGCTTCACGATCCCGCCTATGTTGCTGAACGGGCCTTCTGGTGTCGGCAAGACGCGATGGGTGCGACGTGTCGCGCAGCTGAGTTCCATCCCCATGCATTTCATCAGTGTGGCAGGATCGGATAGCTCGAAGGCGATCATGGGTAGCGAACGCGGATGGTCAAACGCTCGCCCGTCTCTGCCCGTGCTGGCTCTGAGTTCAACCCAAGTCGTCAATCCTATCATCATGGTCGATGAACTGGATAAGGCGAACGCCAGCTCAAACGGTGATCCTTTTGCCGCCCTGCTGCCGATGCTCGCGAAAGAAACCAACTCGACATATCCAGACGCTTATCTGCTTGGTTCGGTGAACGTGTCCTATGCGAGCTTCATCTTCACGGCCAACTCGATTTCGAAGCTTGGAACGCCACTGCTCGACCGTCTGGAAGTGTTCAACGTCTCTCGCCCCAGTGTGAAGGACTATCCTATCATTCTGCGAGGTATGGTCATGGATGCTGCACAGGAAGCCTTGTTGGACCTTGCTGATGCCGAGGCCCTCATGGACAACATGACGGACCTTGGCATGGATTGCCTGTCTCGCGGGGATTCATTACGAAAGGTCGAACGCGCAATCAGTGATGCGGTCGCCAAACATATCTGGAAGCCGAAAACCCATCTCACCTTGGTGAAATAGATCCAAAAACAAAAGGCACCCGATTGAGGTGCCTTTTGTTGGTCAGTCGATGGCTCTTGAGTCAGCCTGGTGGTGAAAAGCATTCTCCGTCGCCCAGAATAGAATTCTGCGTTTTTCCGAGTCCTTTTCGACGATCACCTCGCGATTATGGAAAATGCCACTCCTTGGAGCGACTGACAGGACTGTCCATGACGGATGCTTCGTCGCGATATACGCAGCAATGAAGACGTCCATGTTCTTTTTCCATGTCTTCCGGTCTTCGTCCTTCATGGATTCAATGTACGGCTCCAGAACAGGAAGTTCCGTCAGCGGCTTGTAGTAGTCGTAAAGCTCCATCTGAAACTGGAGGAAATCATCGCCCTTGGAGATGCCCTTTGGGTCGTTGTGCTTCTTAAACCTAGTGACGTTTCTATCTAGCCACTGCTCTGCCATCTCCTGACGGATGCGCCGCATTTCACGCGCAGCGACGGGCTTGCACGCAGTTTCGTCGGATAGCGTAATGAATTCACCTGCGCCAGTTTTAATTCGAACGTACCAGATTGCGTTGCCACTAACTTCGCGGCTTGCCAGATGTGGTTCGAAAATTGGCGTCCTATCTTCTGCCATCTCGATCTCCTTGAAAAATGGTGGAAATCGAATACAGACAATAAAGTACGTCGTCAATAATTAAATAAAAAGGCATTTAAAAAGCCCCTCAGTTTCCTGCGGGGCTTGGGCTTGTCAGTTAAGCTCGATTAGCGATTGCCGCTATTACCACGGTCAGAGGTACCTGAGACACATGTTCTCGTGGTTCTTCCTTTTTCCGTATACGACGACACTTTATACGGCGAAGGGCACTGCCACTCCTGTCTGGATTTTTGGACTGGGACATTAACCAGCTTCTGAACCGGAACCTGACGATATAGGGTTTCTTGATACGGGACCTGCTCCTGATAGGTGACTGTTACGGGAACCTGAACGGTATATTGCTGTTGTATTTCAACCGTTCTGGTTTTCTCAACATTTTCATTCCATGCTGGAATAATTTTACATCCCGTAGAAAAATCATCGAACCGCTCGTTTTCCTTTTCAAAGGTGCATTCGTCAGATAGGCGGGCGGTATGTAATAGAACCTCTACATATGTCTCTGGAACCTCAACGGTTCTGGTCCGTGTCTCCGTCCTCATCTCTTCACGCTGACGATTTTCAGTGCGGTAGCGCGTTTCCTGGTAAGATTCTGTCACATATTCTGTAACCCATTGCTGCTGGTATTCAGTGTAATATATCGTCACCAGCTGTGGCCGAGGAGTGGAGCTACCGCCGCCCTGCCCTTCACCATTGTCACCACGGGCAGCAAAAGCCGTTGAAGCGGTCAACGCAACGATTGCCGCAGAAAGCACTAGTGATTTCATATTTTTTCGTCTCCTTGGGGGTTGTCAGACTTTGTAAGCCTTTATTTTTGATGGCTATTGTCTCATAGATTGTTGATGGGCGCAAAATTCAGAAAATTGTCGCCGACGAGTCTCCACCAATAAAACGACATCCAAATTAAAAACCTTTTGCCATTCTGCATAATCAGATATTTATTGAATCTCAAAAAACTCAGGAGGGCGACATGTCTCATATCTGCATTCTTTTCGAAAGGCCCGAAAAGTTGGAACATTACGATGCGTTCTTGCTGGCGAAGCGCGGGCTAAACCATGTTGAATTCGACAATGGTGATAGCGCCTACCAGGGGCTTGGCTATGTCGAGATCGATACGGAAGAACACGACCCCCTGCCTTTATGCCAGTCTCTGGTGAAGATGCTACAGGACGTCGGAGCGCAGTATTGTGCGATGGTCGCAGCGACTGATCAGGATGGCGAACTGGTTGGACCCGCATCCTTCGACGTGTATTTTGACGGCAAGCACGAGGTTCTGGCATCGAACGATGAGAAGCCCGACTTCGATGTAGACTGTCTTACCGCTGCCGGAATGGATCGTAGCAGGGCTGAGGCGGTCCTTGGGCGGTTTTTCCCTGCCCCTGCAGACAACTTGGATGCGTCAGCGGGCTTCACGCTGTAACGCAAAAAGGAGCCGAACACATCGTTCTGGCTCCCTTTTGCGTGCTGACTTTAAATCGGTCAGGGTTTTGATTTCAAATAGTCGGCTGTTCGCTTTAGATTGGTCGGCCATTCACCTTTTTGAAATGACGCCGAGGCCTCAGAGCGAGAATGAGGACTGCAGCGGATCCGAGCGACATCAGAAATTCCTGAGGGGCTGTGTACTTCAATCCGAGGAGTAGGCGGCCGCCTGCCAGGACGGAGGCCGAAATCAGCGCGTAAGCGAGATAGAGCTGAACGAGTTTGAACGCATTCGTCATCATTGGTCCTCTGCCTCCATGGTGGCAAGCTGCTTGGTTTTGGCATTCGCATGGAAGCGAGTGCGAGACCGGACGTACTTCTTTGCTCCGCGCACGGCCTTAGCCATCCCGCGATGGCCATTGGAGAAATCATTCCCGATGCCAGCTCCGATCACCTTGTCGCTGAACGTATCGACATTGCTCCACCCATGCAGGGATTTGTCCAGATAGTCCGTGTTGCCGACGCGCTGAATGTCTCCGCGCTCGTTCTCTTTGCCGACAGGATAGCCATTGTGATAGGCCTTCTCGGTATAGCGACTGTTTACGGGAGCGCGGTTCTTTCGCCGATGATTGACGTCGGTCATTGTGTCACCTCTGCAAGCTGGGTTTCCGCCTGTTCCTTTTCGAAGTTCTCTACCAGCCAGTCGGAAATCTTATCACAGACCTCGGGTTTGAAGCCGAGTTGGCCGAGATGATTGTTGAGCCAGGCTAGCCGACGCTCACGGTTGGTCTGCAACGGTTCAATCATGCGAAACGTCATCAGCATGCCGCTTGCCATCTGCGGTTCCATATGACCGCGCTCTGACGGATAATCGAAGCTGTTCGCGTAATTCTGAAATCTGAACAACAGGCTGCTCATTGTCTTCCCTTCCCGGTTATTTGTCCTTTGGAAGAACTCTTACAATATCACGGAAATAAAATAAATAGATATTGGTTTGATTTTTCAATCTTAAATCCTATAATTTTTGTGCATCTGAATTGTCTTTAGATTTGACAATTCGCTTGAAAATATGTAGAAGACGCCGAACAAAAAGGACACCCCCAAATGGCTTCAACGCAGAATAATTACTCCCCATGGGAGCGGACTGAATCTGACGATTTGCAAATCCTGCAGGCGCTGGATCAGTGCTCGGAGCATCAGCTTTCCAGTCTGGTCGACGAACTGTTCAAGATCGCAGATCAGCAGTCAGACGAGAAGAACAATCGCGCAGCCGCTTAAGCTCACTCCGCCAGCTCATCTGAATTGCGAAAGCCCAGTCACCGATATCGTGGCTGGGCTTTTTAGTTGGGCTTTGTTTTACGCAAAATAGGGCTTCCGGACGTTTCTCGCGTGATCGCGAAGCCATGTGTAAACATGGAAGCAGCCAACTTCCGATAAGTTGTCGCCAGCCAGAACTCGCCGCACCCACGCTGGACCACGGTCTTCATCCTCGATCAGGTCTGGCAGACGGTGTATCAGGTTGAGAAGCATGATCGCCTTCCACTTCGGGACGACGCAGCGATCCAGCGTTGCGCAGAAATCGAGCAGCTGTTCATAGTCGGTCTTCGGAACGGTGTTGTCGATGACGATGCGAAGTTTTGCGTTAGCTACCATCGTTGGTTTTCGCCTCCGCTTCCTTGCGCTCGCGCTCTTGCTTGGCGTGAGCCGCCATATCGCCAATGAGGTCGCCGAGCGTACGCTGGCCTGCGTTTAGCTTCTTGTCGAGTTCGGGGAAGAACTCGGCTGACACCTGGACACCAGTCGGAGTAACGGTGCCATGCTCTTTGAGGGCATCGCGAATGATCTTTTCATCGGTAGCAGGCATGCGGGTCATTTGGACGTCCTTTCTTTAAAATCCGGATAATACAGAAAAGTCTCCAGAAAGCGACTTACTTCTTGGACGTCTTGACGATGGCCTTGAGGCCTTCTTCCATTTCGTTGCATGGGAATACATCGTCCGACCAGTCGGAAAGGTCCATGCCGTTGCACAGGAGAAGAATTTCTGCGGCAGCGGCTGCTTCTTCCAGAGTTGGAAGCCGTACTTCCGAGCGAATGGTCTTAACTGTGTCTTGAGCTGTCATCGGTCATCCTCCTCAGTAGTAACATTCAACGGCTTCGAAACGACGATCATGCTCTCTGTCCGCAATGCAGTTGAGGCAAAGGCCATCGAATCCACTGACGCTTGGGTCCCGGAAGCTTGGAGTTTGCGAATACGAGTCTGCACGAAGATGCTCCATCACGGTTCCATCAGCATTCCGCGTCACATCGTTGCCTTCGTCCCATTCAGGGCCATAGGGACAGCGAAGATCAGTACATTTATACGCCATGATTTATTATCTCCTAGTTGGGGAGTTTATTGCCAATTATAAGAAATAATGTCAATGCTTTTAAATCCGGTGTATTTGACTTGAACAATTTCATTGCTTTTCTGTATGTTATCCCTATGAAACAACCTCTCTGCCGCCTTTATGGAAAAAAGATTTCTAAGAAGACACGCGGGATCATGTTTGGTCGCGATGGAGCCGTGCGCTCTGACGGTCGCTCGTTTATCTACTCCCTGTAAAGATACATCGGAAAGTCATTGTTTTCCTCTGTGGGTAACAAATTTAGGTCTTTGGGGTTCAGTCTTTCCATTTTCGGGTTTACTGCAAATCTATAGGGACGCGAATGTGCCACCATGGTCTTAGGCAATAAGCGTGGTCCATTGGTTATCAACGTTACACTCACGTCTAAAGCTTGATCGGATGACAATGGAAGCTTAGTCACATCTGTATAGATTAATCTCGTTCGAGATGATTCATTCTTCAGACCAAAATATTCCTGCAACTCGACATCTTCACCCTTAATCACGTGTTTTCTTAGGTATGCGAATCCTATGGAATTCATGTACTGATTTATTGATGTTAAGTTTGTTTTCTCGTCATGTGAGATTAAATCATTGAGATTACGCTCAATTTCCGGTACTCGACGAAAAGACCTTGGTGGGAGATCCTCGCTTACCTTTCTCTGGAAGTCTGCAGGAATTGCCTTCACGTAAAGTGGTCGAATTTCAGATGTGCAATGGTCTAATAGCCAGTTTTTGATAGTTTCATTTGTTGATTGCTTTTGGATGCTACAACCGACGTCCAGTTTGCGCACTTGAGGATATAGCAATCCCGTGTTCTCGTATCTCTTCCAGGCCAAACGAATTGAAATGGCGTTTGGCAGGAGTTTCTCGGCTGTCCTCAATGGGTTAACGTAGAAGTACGGATATGGGAGTGGATAGGCAGATATCTCAATCATGCCAGCTAGAGCTGCGGCCACGCCTATGGCGACGTAACGAAATCCCCTCATGCCAACTTCCCCAAACACTATCTAACTGTTTTACATTGTTTTTTCGTCGACACAAATTTTGTTTTTTGATCGGGTCACATCGTCATTGACTGCTTCATCGCTCGCCATTCACCTACTGTGGCTGGTCCGTCTACCCTTTTTTCGACGAATGCCTCCGTGTCCACCCATATCAAGGCAACATCATCGTCGATGCTGTCTGGGAAATGCTCGAAATCAAGGTTGTCGAGAGTTATCGCCTTTTGCACCTGAATGCTGTCGGGCAGAGAGGTGATCTTTGTCTTCTTTAGGGATAGCTCGACTACCGTGAGGTTCTCAGGAAGCTTCTCCACGTCAGAGTCATAAATCGACAGGCTGTTTCCTGCCGAGATGCTGCAGTTGAGTTCCTTGAACGGCAGACGATTTAAATTAATCGAACCTTCTGCCTTCAGCGATTTCGGAAAATCCGTCGCCGAAATTAATGATATATCGATATCGCCTGTAGCAGTGATGCATTCAGGCACTGCATTGAATATCCCATGAATGATTTTCAGATTGCCTACGATTTTGACTTCTTTTGGGAATTTGCGGAAATCGCATCCCCATAGGCTGGCATCTTTGCCTCCGGCCGCTTTCGAGTTCATTTCAATAACGGATGGGAAATTTGTGAGCTTTTTGAAGCTGATGCCAAATTTCTTTAGCACTGTGAGGTGGTCTGGCATGTTTATGATGCTTTCAATTTCCTCTTTTCTGACATTAACATATTCGTCGCTCGATGTCGTGAACTCGTCGCAAATCATGGTACGGGGCAATGTCTCCCGGCCATGCCAATTGCCGTCCGTGTCGATCATATATGGCAGGCGCTTCTTCACGCTCCTGCTCAGCCTAAAGTTCTCTTCCTTGAAATATGGGACCAGGACGTCGCAATATTTCTGAACTGGCGGTTGGTTTTGTTTCCCTTGGAACTGAGCGATTTCCCATTCGCCGTTCTCGTCGCGTTCCAATTCCATCGTTGCATGAGGTTTGTTGCTGCTATCACGCAGTGAGATGTATCTGAAAGCGTCTTCACCGACTTTGAAATCGTAGCCGCCATTCCCTATGCAGTGCTGCATGGAAGCGCTCTCGCGGTCGAGGGCTTCCGGCGATAGCAGTTCTACGAGCGTATAGCCGTCGCTGAGGGGCCTTATGAGCTTCTCCTGGCTCTCGTCCAGCTGGATGTCCCGGCCCTTCTGAGCAGCCTTCAGCATGGCTTTATCGGCTTCGGCCATAATCTGGTCGAGAGATCCAAATTTCATCAGCTTCTTGGGGCGGTTCTTCTCATCTACCCGTTTCAGCCAGGCATCGCCATTGACGACAGCAGCGCGCAACCAGTCAGCGATATGCGGTATGTTGGACAGATAGCCCGAAACAAGCTGGTTCGACTGCATTGCGTGAATGTCTCGGTCTTCGGTCGACAACAGATTGACGGTGGGCAAAAGTTCGGGATTTGCCTTCACGGCATTATACCAGACGCGGCCGACGCTGAGCATCAGCAGGCGACTGACTTCCGGGTTTTCGTCCGCCTTCCTAAACAATCCGGCGAGCTGCGCTTTGAAGGCGTCCAAGTTGTTCGGCATGTCGAAATCCATGTGGTCTTTTACAAAGGATAACGGGCATGCCTGCAATCGACACGTTCAACCGACACCTACATGCGCATTTGATGCCGCAAAGCGCGCCACTCGCCTACCGTGGCAGGGCCGTCCTCATCTTCCAAGACTGGTCCCTTGTGTGAATCTTTCCATTCGATAGCCACATCGTCCTCAATCGAGTCCGGGATGTGTTCGAAGAAGACCTGATTGTCGAGAATAAGCTTCTCTGAAACCTTGATGCCTTCAGGCAGCGAAGTGACGTTGGTGTATATAAGCTGAAGCTCCTTGGCGACAATGCCGTCAGGCAGCTCTCGGATGGGAACCTTGTAAAACGACAAGCGTCCATCTACCTCCATCCCGTGCTCTATCTTGTTGATTTTTGTATTCCAAAACGAAATATCGCCTCCAGAATTCAGCCTGGTTTCAAAGATATCGCAAAATGCGTGGGCGATGACAATGTATCCAGTTGCTGCAATTGAATTCGGGAGTTTCGACTCTGGGGTAAAACCAATTTCACAATTCCCATCCACCGTAATACTTTCGGGTGCCGAATTGAACGTCATTCTGACGCATCGGATAGAACCTCCAATTTCGACGTTCTCAGGGCAGTCGCTAATTTCGACAGCTTTAAGCTCAATTTTTGGTTTTTTTGACTGATATTCATCGATCAAAATAGATGACGGAAACCCTAATAGTTTTTTGTGATTGAGTTCGAGGCTTCTTTCTAGATGAAGTCGTTCAGGCATTTTGATCGTCCTCATATCATTGTCGAAATGTAGTGGCCTGAAATCTTTGCACTTCAACGATGATGGAAGGTCGCCAATGTCATGCCAGATACCGTCTTCATCGATGATATAAGGAATATGTGATTGAATTGGTTCGCTGACATGAAGATCGGCATTCTTCAGAAATGGGGTCAAAGCCTTCACATAGCTAGGCAGAGGCGACTTGTTCTGTTTGCCTTGAAGCTGTATTAACTCCCATTTGCCATTCTCGCCCGCCATGAGTTCCATAGTGGCATGCGGCTTGTTTGTGTGGTCGCGGAGTGAAAGATATTTGAAATGCTGAGAACCAACTTTGTGGTCATAAGCGCCCTGCCCGATGCAATGCTGCATGTACGCGCTTTCGCGATCCAGGGCTTCCGGAGAAAGCAGTTCAACAATCGAATAGCCGTCATCCAGCTTCTGATAAAGCCGTTCGTCATTTTCGTTTAAGACGATTTCCCTGTTTTTCTGTGCCGCCTTAAGCATGGCTTTGTCAGCTTCGGCGACAATCTGTCCGACCGTCGAGAACTTCATGAGTTTCTTCGGCCTTCCCTGTTCATCAACGTTCTGAAGCCATGGCTCGTTATTGCGGACAGCTGCTATAAGCCAGTCGGATATGTGGTAAATCTCAGTGTCAGCAGGTCTGCGACGATCATCAGAGGCCGAATTTTTAGAAAGCACCCTGCCCAGGCTTATCGTCATAAATCGTTCGAGGGCCGCATCAATGTCTCCGTTCTCGTTATAGAGGTACTGATAAATCTCCTGCTCGATTAGCCGAGTCCACTCGATATCGTTCATGCATCCGGTCTCAATATTTGTCAGTCCCCAGATTATCTCCGGAGCCTGCAATCGACACGCCAAAGGCTCTCATGCTTCGCTTGCAATTGACTTCTATGCGGCAGCTTGCCTTCGCATGCGCCTATATTCGCCGACATGCATGTTCATCGTGTAACCATCAGTGAGCAAGACGCGATCTGGAATGCTGGATGGGAAGTGAATGTGGTCGATCTGACTGAGACCTTCGATATGAATTTTCAAAGAAACCTTCGTTCCATCAGGAATAAAGACATTCTTTGAATTTCCAGGACCTACTGTCAATTTTTGTACATTGATACCTCGTGGCAATATGTCTGCATCTTTGCTCAGATGTACGCCCAACCCGTCAGAAACAAGATTATGCTCTACATCAATATTTTGGTTTGTAGTTAAAAAAATCTCAATGTGTTCTGAGTTAACCTTAATTGGGGTAGACACCTGATCTAAGTCTCGAATAATGGCGCGGCCTTTTGTTTTAATTGTGTGAGGCCATTGCTCGACATGCCTCAAATCAAGTGCTGCAGTCAAGCAATCGATAACTTCTGGAAGCGCCTTTAGTTTGCAGTTTATAAGACTGACTTTGAGGTTTTCGCCGATGAGCGCCTTAGAATCGAAGCTATCGATAATGCATGAACTCAATAGAAGATTATGTAGACTGTGCGCAGGGAAGTGCTCAAAAATAGCATGAGTTAGACACATATGTGACGTGTTCAAAAGGGTCTTGGGCAGTCGTAATTTTTCGCGGTGGCGGTCATTGTCGCGATAATAATTGGAACCGGAGAAAATGAATGCTGCGATATCTAGCGTATCAGGCAGATTGCTAACAGGGTGCCAGTTCAGGTTCCTGTCCACGATGTAATTTAAACCATTAGCTTGGTCTGAGATTCCGAATTTGCAATCCTTTAGATAGGGAACAAGAATGTCGGTATATTTTGTAATCGGTGCCCGATTTTGTTTCCCCTGATACTGTTTAATGGTCCAATAATGTCCATCTGGTGCCGCTTCTTCTGAAACGAGGGAACTCAGTTCTTCTTTGTTCGACACCTGCGCAGGAGATCGGAACAGCTCAATAGTGACGTGGGCTTTGCCTGCAGGATCACGCAGGGAGAGATAACGATGCTTCCCATCCTTTAAGTGTCTGTCATAAGCACCCTGCCCAATGCAGTGCTGCATAAATGCGCTTTCGCGGTCGAGCGCTTCAGGAGTGTGCAACTCGACGAGGTAGAAGCCATCTGCAAGCTCTGCGACAAGGCTTTCGGAGCTTCCGGTCAAGTCGAGACCACGCCCCGTTTGGGCGGCCTTGAGCATAGCTTTGTCGGCCTCCTTGACGATCTGGTCGAGAGTGCTGAACTTCATCAGTTTCTTTGGTCTGCCCTGCGTATCGACATTCTTCAGCCATGGCTCATCATTCATGACGGCGGCGTCGATCCAGTCAGCGATGTGTCCCAGTTGTGCATGGAAGGCCATCATCTGTTCTGTTCCAGGAACATCGAGGAACTGAGGCGCGCTCTTCATGTGCTTGAACCAGACGCGGCCAAGCGAGAGCATCAATAGCTGATGAACGACGTCACCGCGTTCAGCTGCTTTGATGGAGGTCTCGATAATTTCCCAAAGTTCTTGATCCTGTTTAGACAGCTTCATCGTGAATTAATGCCCTTTCGCGATTACGTAATTAAACGAATTTCGCAAAATTTCAATGAAAATCCATGATTCGTTCTGACATACGCCTCTTTATCATTTGGCCTTCAGATACGAGCGTATATCGCCAGACGAATTTGGTGCTTATTTCAGCTTAATTGAATGGCAACTGCTGCATTCTTTGCTGATTATTCCGATATTCGCCAAGCGTGATTTCTCCACCGAAAATTATTCGTGTGCTATCGGGAAGATTCTCTGGAAACGCACATCCATCAAAGCCTTTCACATCGATGATGCCAGACACTTCTGGAAAATCAGGCATCACGTGTTCCAGGTTTGGCTCGTTTTTCGCATAGATGACGAGGTTATTGGTTTTGACGCCTCTGGGGGCGGCTTGAAAGTCTGGAGTTGTGATGATGACAAGCGATCCCGATACCTCAATATCGTGAACCTGATCATTGGGTTCGAAGCCCAAGTTGGCTTTGAAGTGTCCGCATCGGCCGTTCATGGGGAAATTCGGAAGGCTGCCGCCATATGAATCCAACAAGGCTGAGGCGACAATCATTTTTGGCCAGCTTTCCGGCATCGTCGCGTGAACAATGAAGTTTTTGGCTTCGATGAGTTCAGGGGGTGTAACAAACGTCGTTGAAGTGAAATGGATATCTCCAGTCGTCTTCAGGAAGGTTTGTCTCTCTGTGAAATGGACGTTATTCAACGAAATATTCATATCGTCAGGATGGCTTTCAATCTCACCGGACAAGCAGGCCCCGTTTATGCTCAGCGAGTGTGTGCCAATCAAGCGCTTTGGAAGCCTGATTGGCTTCGTGCCGTCAGGCTCTGCGCCTTCCTCGTAGACTGCGTAATCGATGAACCTGAGCGATTTGATTTCAAGCTCCTCAGGGAGGTCGTATACGCTGTGCCAGGTGCCGTGATCGTCTGTGATGTAAGGCAAGCTGGGGGACGCATCCCTGATAGTGACCTTTGCCTCGCGCAGATAAGGGATCAGGATATCCTGATACTTGGAAATCGGCGGCTGGTTCTGCTTGCCCTGAAACTGCTTGAGATCGCGTGCGCCAGTCCGCCTGTTTACGCCAATCTCCATGGTGACGTGAGGCTTTCCGGCCGGATCGCGCAAAGAGAGATATTCGTATTCCCCACCTTCAAGATGCTGATCGTAAGCACCCTGCCCGATGCAGTGCTGCATCTGTCCGCTTTCGCGATCCAATGCTCTGGGCGTCAGCAAGCGTACGAGGGAATAGCCATTATCGAACTGCTTCACCAGCTCTTCGTCATCCTGCGAGAGGACGACATTGCGGCTCTTCTGGGCGAAAAGCATCATATCCCTGTTGGCTTCTCTTACGATCTGCATGGCATTCGCGAACTTGAGCAGCTTCTTGGGTCTGCCGAGTTCATCGACGTTCTTCAGCCAAGGTTCGTCATTGGCAACGGCCGCCTCGATCCAGTCTGCGATGTGTTCCAGGCGGAGCACGAGATAGGCACCGTAGTCGTCAGCACTCAGCTCTCCGCGCTTGAATTCATTGACGATGACGCGCCCGAAACTGCATGCCAGTAGCTCGTTGACGCGCTCGCTCTTGCCGAGTTTCGTGATCTCTTCGGCAATAGACAGGCGAAGCGTCTCCAAATTCTGAGTAGCAATTTCGAATTCATCACTCATATCATCGTCCTCACATTTGAAATTGGGCTTCGTCCTGTGGCTGCTTGGCAAGGACCTCACGGAATTTGCTCAAGGGCACTCCAATTTCATCCACATACCGAATGTTTAAATCGTCTGGCAGTGAATCTGAAATCTCTTCAATAGGACAAAATACAAGATCAATATAATCTCTGACTTCTGTCTCATCTGGAATTTTGGTGATGTTGGTGCAATACAAATCCAATGCGCCAGCTTTGATCCCTCTTGGCAAGGTCTTGAGCTTGCTTTGCCTGAAGCTCGCAACTTCTTCGATAATGATGTCATGGACAACTTTATCTGCACGAACGACAGTTGGAAGAACAAAGTTTGCGCTTTTTGCACGGATCGATGACGGTGTTTCTGGTAAAGCCGTTTTAATGGTCACATTGTTGGTGGCTATCATTTCATTTGGGAATGCATAAAAACATCTCTCCCAAAGATTGATGTTCCTGGCTTCAATTTTTTCGATTTTGCCGTCGCTAAAGAGGTCACACATGGTGACCTGACCCTTGGTGATTATCTCTTTCGGGGCTTCGACGAGAGAACAGCTCCATATTACGAAATCCATCTCATCTGGATATGTCTCTGGTAGCTGCACATTCATGCCCCGAAGGTTTAGCAGCTTAGTTCCCACGAGGTGCTTTGGCATCTTGATGACGGCTTCATGATAATTGTCAGTCTCATTCTTGGTGATGCAAATACGCAGATCATCTATTTCCAAGCGATCTGGAAGAGCAAGAATGTGATGCCAATTGCCTGAATTGTCGACGACATATGGCAAAGCATTGGTGGCTTCACGAATTTTTATGTGATCTGACATCATGAATGGCAGAACAGCTTTCACATATTTGTCGAGAGGCGGAAGGTTTTGTTTCCCTTGGAACTGAAGCAAGACGTGGTTTTCACCGCTTTTCTTGCTGACTTCCATTGTTATGTGAGGTTTTCCGGCTGGGTCGCGGAGGGAATAATATTCGTGTTCGTTGTCTCCAAGCTTGTCGTCATAAGCGCCCTGCCCGATGCAGTGCTGCATGTAGGCACTTTCGCGGTCCAGAGCGGAGGGCTTCAGCAAGCGGACAACGTAGTATCCGTCTTCCAGCATCGCTACCATTGCTTCATCCCCTTCGTTGAGAACGACATTCTTGTTCTTTTGAGCGAATTTCTCCATGTCCTTGTTGGCTTCATCGACGATCTGACCATAGTCAGCAAACTTGAGCAGCTTCTTTGGGCGGCCGTGCTCGTCGGTCTTACGCAACCAGTCGGCTTCGTTGACGACGGCGGCTTGTATCCAGTCAGCAATGTGATCCAGGTGAATACAGGCGGCGTCGAAGTCCTCTTTCACGAGCTTCCCACGCTTATAGGCGTTCGACAGCACTCGGCCAAAGCTGATCGCTAGAAGCTCATTTACGCGATCACTCTTGCCAACAGAAGTGATCTCATCGGCAATGGCTTTATGAAGGGTCTCAAGGCTTTCTAATGCGTTTTGCGTCATGATGGATGTTCCAACAGATTTCTGTTTATTTTTATATCAACAAGACGCATGGAACCAGGAAAATCAATCTTTTGAATTTGAGTAAATAAAGTAGACAGGCGTAGAGAACAGAATTATTTTAACTTGAAACCAATTCCGTGACATTTAACCAGACAGGGCAATATATGACTGTGGCTCGTGAAGACTTCAAGACGATAACTGACACGGTGAATGTCGACGAAACTTCGTTCAAGGGAGCGACGACCCGCGAACTGGAACTCATTGAAGCAATGATTTCGGGAAACAAGGCTTCGGTCTTGTTACCTCTTGAAAAGCGCATGGCATCTGATGGACTGATAGCTGACAAGGTGTTTCTGCCTTCACCATCGCGATATGCCGAGGAGTGGAAAGCCAAGAGCGCTGCTCTCGTCAAAACTCACAAAAGAAGGTCCAACGATTTAGATGACTTTGTCAGTATAGTACGTTTTTTAGCGATACCTGTTGCTCTGATTTTTGGTGTAAGCGCCATAGCTCATAAAGATGCCAATCTGTTTTTTTACTGCATTTTCCTGATGATTTCGTTGTCAGCATTTGTGTATTTTGCCGTGCGCTCTTCTAAAGAGGATTATGATGGATTTAGGGTCGAGAAAATCTATGATACCTCTTCTTATCGATCCGCCTTTGCTCTCACCGAGAATGGTGTTTATGTCGTAGCAAATCATGCAGCATCCGACGATCTTAAAGTCCAACATCTCCGCTATTCTGAAATTCAGGATGCCGTTCTGGCGACTGGATTGGGCGACAACCCTGTGATCAAGATTTTTGATGATAAGGGAATTGAATATGCCATCGTCCGCCCGGAAAGCGAGCAAGGCGAAGGTGCAGATGTTTTGATTGCTTTAATTAACGCCAGGATTCAGACCAAACCCTGATTCACCCAGATAAAATCGCAAGACACTTCAGTCCGGTTTCGCTTTGACCGAGGAGTCTGTCTACTTTGCTGGGGTGCGAAACGATCACACTGATGGAGCCGCCAAACCCTGGGCCTACGCAATTACTCCAACCTCCAATCCTCTGTAATAACGAAGGTTGACGTAAATGGAGGTGCTGACATTCGAATCTATGACAAGCACTGAAATTCGTATTCAGCGCGCAGAGGCTTTTTTTGTTTCAATTATTCGCTGTTAATTTCCAAAATATATTGACATTTATTCCCCAGCGCGATAAATCCTTCGTCAACAAAGCGAGGATTTCCATGACAAATACCGTGAAGAATGACAAAAAATTGATTGTCGACCAATGTTCCACCATGGTTCCAGGTGGTCTGCCTGGTAGCCCTAAATTCTATGAACGGATGATCCGTTGCGAAGGCCAGGCCGTTGGCGCTGTATATCATCAAGAAGGCCTCGAAGTTGCGGAGCAGAACGTCTCCGAGGAAGAAGCCTTGGCGACGGCTCACCTGTTCAAGGCATCACCAGCCCTCTACAAGGCGCTGTCCTATGCGCGTCGCTTTATGAAGCCTGACGATTTCGATGTTCAATACATCGACAATGTGCTGGCCTACGCACGTGGCGAGACGGACGAGTTGCCGATGGAAGTTTGAACGCAATGTCACGCAATTCAGTGACGGCAGAACCGTTACGAAGCGCGAAGGGAAATGGGCCTGCATTGCGGGTCCATTGGCCGATGCAGAAGTTATCGAAAACGCGGCGCTAAAATCGTATCCCAAAGGAGAGCAGGTACAATGATCACTTCCAAGACAACTGACAGGCTGATGAACCGCGCACATGAGATTAACGCGATCTCAAACGCTGTTTATGAGGCTGGCTTCAAAAATGAAAGCAATGAGCTAGCCAAAATTGCTGGCCAGTTAGCACGTGTCAGCGCAAGCATGCGCGAGAAAATCGATGCCTATGCTCGCAATGCAATGGATGAGCGACAGGACGAGGCTCCAAACCCAGTTGGCTGAGGAGATCGTAATGACCATTGATATGTCAGCGTAATGATGGCATCGAATTCTCTCGATCTTCATCGACGAAGTCGTTGATGTCGGATGGCAGGATGCCTCTTTCCTCTAGGAATTCCCTCAGCTTGTTGCCCGTTAGGCTCCTGACAGGTTTGACGACCTCCAGTGAGTACCAATCGCCGTCCTCGGCCTGTAGCGGCTCCACGGTGCCTTCCCTCGGGTTTCCAGCCTGTGCAAAGTCGTCGGAAGCCTCGACCACATAGATGACGCCGTATTTGCAGAACAGGGCATCGTTGAGGTGCTGATCGGGACCGATGTCCCATTCCTCGAAATCTTCTTCAGTAACTTCGTCCATGGTCGCTGCAACCATGGCATGGACAACGCGCTCCAGCCCCTCGTCATCAGCCATGAACACAGCCGACAGCAAACCTTCTGCGTTTTCGCCATAGGCATTCTTTGTGAAGTCACCGATGCGGGGCTGAATGCCTTCTGTAGCGATTGTGTCATGGTGGCGGATCAGCGTGCCGTGGTAGAGGTCTTTCATAATTTTGACGTCTCGGATTTTCACTATGTAACTTTGTATTTCGAATCGTCGAATTTCACAAATAAACGCGGGACCATTGTCGAAACGCTCACATGAAATAACGCATTAATGTCTGGATTGCAGTGCATTAATCTTAAGGACACGGCTAATCAATTCAGGCATTAACGAAACTGGAAGATCACAAGAAAATAGTTGAAATTCACGATTTTTCATGTCATTTTGTGCGAATAAATTTTAGGAGGTTCCTGTGATTCAAGTCGGTCAAACTGTTAAGCTCAAGCCTGGTGTCGTTCATGCATGTCCTGAGGGGCGCAAAGACAATGGCACCGCTGTCGTGCGAGCTTCATTGGAGCCAAAGGTCCATGGCGGTGTTTATATGGATCGCGACCTCCATGGTTGCCGCTACTGGAATGTCGATGACCTTGAACTGGTCGATGACGACGACTTGCCTCATTGAGGCGTAGCCCTGTTCCAGATACCCATGAGCACAAAATCAGCCTTCGTTCACATCACTCTGCCCGATCAGATTTCGCCTGTGTTGGCTGGTCGCTTTCAGTTCAAAGAGCGAGACGATTACGCCGCTTGCAAAGGCACGTTTGAATACGATCCTGCTTATCTGGCTCGCCCTGACGCGGTCGAGATCGCACCTGTCGAACTTGGCCTCGCGTCAGGCGTAATCGAAACCGAGAGGCAGACGGGGATTTTCAGCGCGCTGCGTGATGCCGGACCCGATGCTTGGGGGCGCTGCATCATCGACAAGGTTCTCGGCGGCCACGATTGGGATAGATCGGACATCGATTTTCTGCTCAATGCTCCAGATGACCACGCAGGCGCTCTCAGTTTTGGGCTGGAGATGACACCGCCCACTGGCCAAGCCGTCTTCAATCAGCTCGAAGATGTGCCCGAACTTATCCAACTGGCGAACGACTTCTACCCTGGTGGCCCATATGAAGACGGTTTGCAGGACAGCGAAGCCGAGTGTCTGCGGTTTGTGAAGTCGAAGACCGCGCTCGGTGGAATGCGGCCGAAGTCAACTGTCGAAGCCGATGGTGTTCTCTGGCTGGCGAAGTTTCCGAAGCGGGATCGCGATCACTGGAGCAACGCCCGCGTCGAACACGCCACGATGACGCTTGCTCGCCAGTGTGGCCTGAACGTCGCTGAAACCGACGTCCGCTGCTTTGGTGATGATGACGTTCTATTCGTCCGTCGCTTCGACCGCCAGGCTGTCGATGGCGGCTATTCGCGCACTCGCCTGATCTCCGGCTATACCGTTTTGGAATGCGACGAGTTTCACGATGAACGCTGGTCATATCTCCGACTTGTCAATAAGTTACGCGAGATTGATACAGTGAATGTAGAAGTCCAGCTTCAGGAGCTATTCCGGCGTATCTGCTTCTCATCTCTGGTTTCGAACCTGGACGATCATCCCCGCAATCATGCCTTCATTGCTGGTCGCGATGGGTGGCAGTTGTCTCCCGCTTATGACCTGACCCCAACGCCATCTCATTCGGTCTCCAAGCGCGACCTGGCGATGACCGTTGGATCTCATGGTCGGTGGGCGAACAGGAACAATCTGATTTCCCAGTGCGGCCATTTCGGCATCGAGGCTGGACAAGCGGAAACCATCATCGACGATATGAAGACGCAGATCGAACGGACCTGGTACCCGACTTTCCGCGCCGCAGGCGTGAATGAAGCCGACTGCGAAAAGGTGCGGTCAGCCTTCGTCTACGAGGGGTTTTCCTATGTCGACTAAGATCGACTACCGCTTGGCAAACAGCCTGCAGATCGCGGAATACCTTGGGCCTCGGCTTGCCGATAACAGGCTTGCTCGGAACATGACCCAGAAGCGATTGTCTGAAATGGCAGGCGTCAGTTTGAAGACGGTGCAGCGGCTGGAGAAGGGCGAGAACTCATCGCTCGACACCCTTATTCGCGTGCTGAAGGCCATTGGCGTGGCAGAGAATCTGGATGTGCTCCTTCCCGATGCCTCTATTCGTCCCGTTGAACGCGTGAAGCTGAAAGGCAAGGAACGCCAAAGGGCGAGGCCTGTGGCCGAGAAGAGGCCACTAGTGCCGTGGGTATGGGGCGAAGACAGGCCGTGAACGAGCGGCTTGACCATTTTTTCGGACGTCCGAGAAATGGTGTCTCGCGTTCCTGTGTGCGGCCATTAAAGGAGCACCATTTGATCTACTCCTACCTCTTCAAACTTTTCCTGTTCTCCTAAAAGGAGCTTTATGTTTGCGTATTGCCTCTCGGTAACGATCAAAGATCTAACGCTGCCGTCTTTTGGTAGATTGGATTGAGCGCGAGCGAGGTGTTTGTCGCAAGCGTCAACACCTCGTGCTGGGCGTACGTATACAGAGAACTGCAGCATATAGTAACCATCTGATTTCAGAAAATTCCGAAATTTGTTTGCGCTCTTCCGTTGTTCAGGTGTCTTCACCGGAAGATCAAAGAATACCATAAGCCACATGATTCTAACGTCCTCACTTTTCATTCAAGGAACTCCGGCAACGTAAGCTTTGGGGATTTATTTTGAATAGAAGAAACCAGACTCGTGACTGTTCTCTCAATCGACGAAAGAAGGCTCGTTGTGTTAGTTGAGATCTTGCAATCGATCATCATAATGGCCGAGATTCGTTGTCTGAGTTCCTTGGTTAGATGGTCTGTGTCGGCTCCATCGATTTGATCGCACACGTATTTATCGACAAGCGGTCGATATGGTTCGATCACGTCATCAGCTAAATTAAACGGATTGCTGACACTACAGTGATGAACTCCAAAACATGGTAGGAGACCATGAGCGACCAATGAGCGTGCGATACAGGCTCGAACGATTGCATAACCATAGTTCAATGCGGCATTCCTAACGTCATCAGCATTGTCGCGGACAAAATTCTGGAAAAGAGACTGCCAATATTGCCTTGCCGCGTGCGCTTCCACGTTGCCAGGATCGCCAGATCGAACATTTTTCGACATCGCCAATAATGTGTCAGAATTCGCAAGCTTCCGTTTTTGGAGGTGGCCTGCCTGGTTCTGGATTTTCTGGACGATTAACTGCTGCCAAAGATTTTTCTTAAGCGGCTCCGACATGGCAATTTGCATGGAAGAGACGTCAGCCTGGCGGAAGTGGCTGTGAAATGGCAGTGTCACGCCATTGGGCGTGTGTCGGCTGTCGGTGTGGATAATCACGACACCTGCTACCATGCAGGCAGAGATCAGGCCTGCTGTTAGTGACACCTGAGGTGTGTCGATGACGATGTAGGCGATGTCTTCGAGGGGGAGTGTAATGGAGTTGCCGTCTTGTTCGACGGCAACTTGATTTCGAGAAATTGAGAGTTTGGACGGATTCGTTAAGTGCAAACCTTTCCATGCCATGTGCGTTTTTCTCCTTTGACTTCGAATACACGACCGAGGCGGTCGACAGTTAGCTTCCGAAATTCATTTAGGTCCTTTTTACTAAATCTCACCCCTTCTGTGCTATCAGAGGTTGAAGGGTTTAGGACTGTGATTCTGCTGTCATCGGTATCCACTCTTCTATAATATCCTTCTACTTTTTCTCCATTAGAGCGTGTGAACTTGACTAAAGTGTTTGGGTACAGAGAAAAGCAGAACGTGTGATCTTTCCCAATAAGATTATTCCCATTTTTACCTTTGGTGATAAATCGCAAAGGAGGTTCTTTTAGCGTGAAAATATCGGCGCGATAAATCGGCACAAGATAATACTCATCGCCCTTCTTGTCGGGTTTACTGAAGACGTCCGTGCGCACGATACTCTTTTGATCAACCGCACCCAGTCCACTTCCTCTGGGGATAGTCAAATCCACACCTTTATAGTATTTAACTGTCACTTTAGAAATGATGCTCGGGGGGTTGCTATTTTTGGACTTGTCATGAGGCAAAACAGGTAATTTGTCTTTTGGACTCCCAGCTTCAATCCACTCTTTCAAGACCTCAACTAATCTCCAGTTTCTCTCCTTGTCTTTAATGTCATTCAGATTTTTCAGGGTGAGTTTATGAACACTGACCTTGTTATAAGCAACCAATTTGCCGTCACGTTCGGAAAACGAACGAACAGTTTCCTGATGAACTTGACCAAGTGCTCGGCGACTTTCTTGTCTGGCGACGAAAATTTTTTCAATTTTGGTTAGAGCTTCAGTGCGAAATCCATCCCAAGGTTCTGCAATGCACTTAGACAGCCTGATAGGAAGTCCCTGCTGTTCAAGACGCTGAACTTCCGAAGTTGCGAGTTGCAACTGCCTTTCAGTAACCGCTGCAACGATAACCGCATCAAGTGCATGATGGCGATCATCTGATTTTCGATTGCCGTTCTCGTCCTTCTTAATGTGGTTCAGCCCCCATGCATTTCTGAACAGGGAGGTAATTGCCCCAGGGCGTGCGAATACGCGGCGCGTCACACTGCCATCGGCATTCTGGACATCTGGAAGAACGTATTTGAGGGCTTCCAATGTGATTTTGGATGCCCAACGGGTATCATTCAGATTCCTAGAACGGAAACCCGCTTCAAGCTCGCTGGCGTCTTCGATAAGCAGGTTGCGTTTCTTCATGCCTTTGAGGGTCTTCGATCCATTCACCGAAGCGACGAAACGCTTCCAATCGGCATCAGTCTTGTCCGCCTTAAACCACTCATATGGAGTTCTGCCCCTCTTCTCTTGGTTTGCCTTCGATAGGCAAAGGACCCTGTTATTCAGGCTGTTGTCGCCGAAACGGCTCCAGGGGAGGATGTGGTCGATTTGAAGGGAGCCATCATCCTCCGAGAGAGTAGACGGAGGAATGTAGGTGTTGGTATAGATGCAATGATGGCCTTGCTGCTCCCAAAGTTCGAAACGCAAAAGGTCATTTGCGCCAGCTCCTCCAGGATGCGGTCTTCTGCCAACGGCATTTTCAAATCGCTCAGGAAGCATTGTCCTATATTTTGTGCGTTCATTAATTCCTTTATCGATTTCAGCTCTTTTCTTGATGGAATTGCTAATGTCTCTCGCAAGCTCAATATGAATGCGATCCGGCATGCCGTACTCTTCAATAATCGCTTTCACCTGTTTCAGAACCTCAATGATCGCTTTACGGGCAGTTGGACTGCCAATCAATTTCTCATCGACTTTCTGTTGACTGAGAATTTGTTTAAGCGCCTCTTTCCCGGTGACAACAGAGCCATCGAGTTCAATTTTGAAGGCATTCTTTTCGTTGTTGGATGCAGGGTCATAGCCAGCTGCAAGGCAAGCCTTGTCATAAGTCAGCCCCTTGAGGAGGCCAGGAATGATGTTTCTGGCTGCTGCATCTGAAATGTGAGTGGCACCAACAAATGATTCGAACGCGCCTTCTTTCCAGCTCGTATAAATTACATCGGAAACATCAGCAGTGATGCCAGTAATGTCAGACAAGCCATTAAGGACAGAATCTGATTTGCGTCTAAAAGAGACTACATTGGTGATCTGATCAAGGATGACTGGAGCGTTTACCAATGCTTCCCAGCAGCTCTCTCCAAGCTTTTCTGTAATGAGATTGCGCAGAGCGTAGGTCCCAGGGCTGGTTTTACCTCGTTTGGAGACGACATCGGTCGTAACCTCACTTTCAAACTTGATGCCAGAAAATTTCTGACTCCTATCAAGCCCAATGATTTCACGAACATCGGAATAAGTCATTGTGTCGCCAAGACCGAAGTGTCGATTAATCTCTGTTAGCTCATCAGGCGTGAGCCTATTGGCTGCGCGGCCGACGATTTTCAGGTTAACGAGTTTTTGCAATAGTCGAAATCTCTCAAATGAGGGAGCGAGCTTCGAGCATCGTTTCGCGCTAGGCTCGAATGCGCAATCACCAACAAGATGCTCGGTGTCTGGCATTTCATGCTGATGCTCAACAATTTTGAGGAATTCGGTTTCAAGCTCATCATTAGCGAAGGCGTTGCCAAACCGTTTTTGGCTCAAAAAGATTGTTTTGATTTCACGGACGAGATCAATTCTCAGGATGGTTCTGGTGTAATTCCCATCACGATTCCTGACGCTGCGAATGGTAAAGCAACTGTCTTCACCGTATTTCTTTTCATAGATGCTATCCGACATCAGCATGACTGCTGGTGTTCTATATCGAGAGATGAGTTTCTCATTTTTGGAGATGGCGGAAAGCATACGCCCTTCTTCTTTGGATTCGTTTTTTCCCAAATTGTCAGCTTTTGTGTTCGGGTGATATCCACGATGTTTCGCAACATGGGAGAGAGCTTTTGCGAACTCTTCAGGCGACAACTTTCGTTCCAGAGCGTCACATCGCAGCTGCCACGGGTTCATGGACGGGAAATGCAAAGCATTCTTTGTGTTACGATGAATTAGACCGTGATCTTGAAAAAGAGATCGAATGGCATTCATACGTTGCCGCCGACGCTTAACAAGTCTGCGTGCACCTTGGGCTTGTCGGCGTTCTTGATTTTTGGAGACGGGGCCTTTCTTAGTGGAAATTTCTGGGCTGTTAAACATCCAGACACCAGTCCCAAGAATCTCGCCCTGACTGTTGCCATTCCCTGTTTCAATCATGGCCCATCCAACAGACGAAATGCCACCATCAATACCCAGAATTTTCATCATTTTTCCTTCTGTAAATGCTTTTAATTCCGCGTTGTGGATATCACCATTTTTAATTGAACTCAATTTTATTTTTTCAAAATTATTTATTGACTTTAATTTCGATTCATCTAATTATGAGAGCAGGAAATCGGTAGGGAAGCCACGGTAAATATGGTTTTCCATATGAAAAGTGACCCCTTCGCAGAAATGCGGAGGGGGATCTAAATCTTAAATAATTAAGCGCCTCGTTAGCCGATTGGCTAGACGAGGATTTTTTGTTTTAGATTGCTTTGTACTTTATTATTTTGGCCATCGATTATTTGGATTTTGATTTCCTTATGGTAGAATCAGCGGGAAGAACTATGGAACCGCGCCGAGGCCGTGGTTTCCCTACCGATTTCCTTATGGTAGAATGCATTAGGCCGCGAGATCGAGCAAGAGGAAGCCGTGGTTTCCCTACCGATTTCCTTATGGTAGAATCTACAGCGACCGCCCACCCTACGCACAGACAGCCGTGGTTTCCCTACCGATTTCCTTATGGTAGAATAAAGCCGCATACCACATGTCGAGACAGGTGGCCGTGGTTTCCCTACCGATTTCCTTATGGTAGAATTGGCAAAATCCGTCCACAGCGTCGTCCCAAGCCGTGGTTTCCCTACCGATTTCCTTATGGTAGAATACCTTCGGTCTAAGTGACTGAACTAGTTTGGATAAATGACCTTGAGGCATCTTAATTTTCTTGATTTTGATGTCTCAAGGTTTCCTTATTCACCATTTTTATTTCGATTTATTAAAACGGATTTCCGGGAATTCCACCGCACTTGTAACAAAAAGTGATAATTCGACGTTTTCAGACGTTTTCAATTTGGTTGGTTTTTTCGACTTTAATAGGTGCCTTAAGCACACACTTTAGACCTACTTGGCCCATCTGCGAGCAACGTTAAAATTCGTGAAGCCTACGACAGTGACGAGAACTGCTTTGATAACGGACCGGACACCGTGATTGTCTCTCTGTCTGGTGTCGAGCTGGTGAAGCTCTTGGACGCGACTGCTGCTCGCCCTGCCCTCGAAATCGAACCACCCGATTGGGGCTGGGTTGATGGGCAGGAAAGCTGGGCGAAGCATGAAGGCCGTCAGTTTGAGACACCAAGCTGGAATGAATATACAGAAAAAATTCGACGAACTTGTCGCAATTCCACAAAACCTATTCGCAGAATGGAGAGACCAAGCGCACGATTGCGGATATTAAAGACGACACTCTGGAGCGCTAAAATCGGATAAACGGAATTCTTGGGCGGCATTTTGGTGTCGCCCCTTTTCATTGGGCTTAATCTCGTCCTATTATTTGAGATAAATAAATCAGGTGGGATAGCTGATGACCAATATCGAGAAGTCGAACGAAACGGAGCTGACCAGTCTCGTCCTACGATAGATAAACATGAATATCTGATGATGCTGTGTACTCGACATCACGCATTACGCGGGAAAGTAAAATAGACAAGAAAAGGGCCGTCAGGCCCTTTCGCTGTCTTGGTGTTGCGTACCCCCGAAATTCATCAGGTTGTAGTAATCCCGAAGATAGGCTTCGTCTTCAGAACGCGTTTCGTAGCTCGCGAAGTGAATCGAGTACATGAATTCACGGCGATCAGCTGCGGTAATTTCCGACCACTTGTAGCCGAACACAGGGAACTCGTCCTTGAAATACGCATCGAGCGCGCTCATGCGCTGCTGGCCATCGATAAGCAGGTTGTCGAGCGGGTGGCCGATGTCGGCGGTGTTATACGTGTAAGTCCCGATATTCACGCCCTTCCATGCGGATTCGAGAAGCAAGATTTTCTGCTTTTCGGTCCAGACAAGGCCGCGCTGCCATGTAGGAAGGAAAAACCCGAGCATCTCGCGATAACCGTGATGATTGACGATATGCCCTTCTTCGACTTCTTTTTTGCGCGACAAAATAAGGCTCATAACCGAATTGGAATGTCGACCAAGATCGACGCGCTGCGGCATCAAACGATCAGTCATATGATTTCTCCTTAAGTTGGCAGGCTTCTATCGGATATAATTTCAATAATCAAGATAAATGTGGCTTGGCGTCGGCGAATATGATCCGTACGCCGTTTACGTGGATTATTCCGCTATAGTAAAATCCATTGATTTTAATTACGAATTTGGGCTGACGTCGATTAGACTCTCTCTCCCTGAAAATGCCATGTTTGATTAATCGTCATGAATTTAGTAATTTGGAATAAAATATTTTTCTGTCTAAGGGGAAAATTATGCGGCAGTCATTTTTGGTTTTTGCTTGCCTGTTGTTGACCACTCAGTCCTCAATGGCGGCTTCCGCCTATCTCAAGTCGGAACCTGCGGTGGAAACGCGTATTCCAATAACGGAATATCGCAACGAAATTCAGGAATATACCGATACTTGCCCAGTGGTTGTTTTTGTCCCTGCACATACAGAGAATTGTGGCGATGGCGCAAAGTCAATGGAATCGTTTGATGATTTCGAAAAAACCTGCCGAATCGTCCCTGCACACAATGACGTCCGGCAAGAGTCTTGCACGAAAACTCGAACCGTAAGTGTTCCGTATACAACTTACAAAATAGAGTACAGTTGCCCTTATGAACGATTTGTCCACCTGAAACAGCGGGCTAGTGGTGAGTGGTATTGCTCTCTGATTTGACATCTTTGGTCTCAGTGGCGATTAAGGTAGGTACAGCTGACGTATTGAAGGGGGCTGATGTATAGTAACAAAAAACGCCCCCGAAGGAGCGTTCATGCGGCCTCAAAGGAGACCTCGCAGGCTAAACCTAATATCCATTATTCATTCGTTCGCCGATAGGCGCAAGCTGTTATTGAGGAAGTCGAACAGATTTTCCAATGCCTCATGTGTCCATATTTCGTGCCCTTCGCCCTTCATCTCGATGAACTTCTTAGGCTCGGTAGCGAGGTCGAATAGCGCCTTGCCGTGGGCCATCGGGATTGTCGGATCGAACTCGCCATGCATGAACAGCTTCGGTGCGCTGACTTTGCGGATGCGCTGGTCGGAATGCAGTGGATCGCGGATCAGCCAATGCACAGGCAGCAATGGAAACTTTTCGGCCGCGACGGATGCAATAGAGTCGTAGCTGGATAGAAGCACGACAGCGGCGGGATCGTGTTCGGAAGCAGTGTTTACGGCGACGCCGGAGCCAAGGGACCAGCCAACAATGGCTATAGGGGCGTCTGGCAGCTGTTTCCGTAGCCAACGCCACGCGCTACGGCCGTCTTCCAGAATGCCCTCTTCCGATGGCTTGCCTGTCGAGCCTGGATATCCTCGAAAGGCTGGAGCGAGAAGGCCATAGCCTTGCTCCTTGGCCAGCCCTGCCAGAAAGAAATAGCCTCTGATCCGGTCGGCATTCCCATGGAAGAGCAGGATCACGGGTTGTCCCTGTGCAGGCGGCTCATAGAGAGCTGCCAGGTGTTCCCCGTCAGTCGTGTCGATGGAGATCCACTCGCCCCATGGGGCTTCGGCATCGCGACCGACGATTTCGTTGCTCGCGCCTGGAAACAGCAACGTACGCTGAAAGAAGAACAAGGCCGCGCATGTGAAGACGTAAGCCACGGCAATAATGACCAGAAGTCGAGTGAATTTCATTGGCGGCCCTAGTAACACGAAACGCCAACCTTGCGCGCATTCTCACATGCCTATGCCGCGTCCACGCGGGACTTCCGTTTCATAGGTATAAAGCGCAGTCGGATGCCGTGAAATTGTCTCGTTGGCGATATCGCCGTATTCGTCGTCTGAGTTCCAGGCGCGGCCGAGAACGTTCTTTGCGTAATCGACGGCTGCTAGAGCATCGGTGACGATGTGTTTTTCGACTTCTGGCATCCGCTCGCCCGCAATTGACTTCGCATAGTTGTAAGCAGATCGCGCTCTCAGTGAATCAACGCGAGGTTCGGCTTCCCGCATGACCTTTTCAAAAGCTGGCCATCTGGTGTGCAAAATATCGAATGCATAATTGTGGGCGTATCCCCAATGTTTCAGGATCGCCTTTTCATTATCATTGTCTCGCTCAAGCTTGTTACGGAAATGGGCGCGCATTTGGGATTTATAAGCATCGATAGCCGCTTTGCGATCACCGTTGCTGAGGTTATTAATCACCATTTCGAGTTCGGCATCAGGCATTGAAATCTCACATAATTTCTTTGTTAAAATAAGATAGTATCAGCGAGCGCATGAGACAAATTGAGTGCCGACGCTGTTTTTAGGTATCGCATAGTTCCTAATTCGCGATTTGTGTATAACACTACGCAAACGGCCCCAAATCCGTCAGAACTTGGAGCCGTTTAAGATGTGATAAGCTGGCGCACCTGCCAGCCGTTAGGTCCGCGTCAGAAAATCCTCGTAGGCTTCTTGGCTGAAAAGGTTCTGGAGCTTGAAGTTTACGCCAGCATACACAAAAAGGAGCGCAAAGGCTGCTGGGATCGCGGCAATCATGTAGAAACCGAAAGAGCCAACAAAGAAGGCCGCAAGAATGCTCAGGGTTGCCAGAACGGCATATGTGAGCACTGGCCAGTCCTGAGCGACTTCGACACCCAAAGGACGTCTAACAGCCACGAGATAGTTGACCTTGCCGCCAGAAAGCCGCCGATGGGTTGCAAGTGCCAGTTTCACCTCTTCTCCGACCCGCAGGGTGTCTGCTAGCATCGGTTCTACGATTACGTTAGAGACTGCAGTCGTCGCGCCGGACGCATCCCTAATAGCGATATGCTTGAATCGAACGTCTTTGCCCATGATCGGCTTGCGTTCGCCTAGGCTCTCAATGCAGCCTTCAAAAAAATGCTTCTTCATTAGATATTCCTTTCGATCTGGCGGTGACTTACGGCAGCTTGAGGAGCGCGTCGGGCTATCCGACATCTGAGGTTGATTTAGGTTCCTGCTTCAACGCTCCGTACCTGCCGGATGCAATTGCATCCGGCCCAGCAGAGGAAGCTCCACAGGCGTTGACAGGAATTACTCCTGTCCGTTCGGGCATAGCCTGCCCTACGTAGATTGAATTGAATCCAAGCTTATACAGCCCGAAATTACGCAGATTGTGCGCTGCATTAACATCGCGATCTGCAACATTCCCGCACGAGCCGCACCGATAGGTGCGCTCGTGAAGACGGAGACGGTCTTCTCCGCTTCTCAAATTCCCACAAGCCGAACATTTCTGAGTGGATGGTTCAAACCGTCCGACCCTGAGGTGTGTTTTGCCCGCCCACTCAGCCTTGTAGCTGATCTGACGAATAGCCTCACCCCATCCCGCATCGGAGATGGAGCGGGCAAGGCGCTTGTTTCGCACCATGCCCTTGATGTTGAGATTTTCGGTCACGACGACACTGGCACGACGCACAAGCGCCGTTGTTGCCTGATGCAGTGCATCAGCGCGATAATTAGCCACCTTGGCATGGATCACAGCCACACGGGCCGCCTGACGGCGTCGGTTGGCACCGCCCTTCTTCCGCCGAGCCAGGATGCGCTGCGCCCGTCTCAGTCGCTTCTGCGCCTTGCTCAATCTGCGTGGGTTGGCAACCACCACTCCGTCTGAACAGACCATCAGCGATTTAAGCCCAACGTCGACACCGATGACAGTCTCGACCGAAGCGTCTATCACATCAATGGTCTGCTCAACCTCGCACTGTACGACACACCACCATGTTCCAGCTCGTTGCGATACAGTCGCGGATAAAATGCGGCCTTCGGGCAATCGTCCTGCACGGAACTTCACTCCCTGCTTCATCTTCGGCAAAACGACGCGATTGTCTTCAATGCGCATACCTTGATTTGCAACATAAAAAGCTTCTCTCGAAACGCCACGTTTTTTAAAGCGCGGGAACCCCGCGCCTTCTTTGAAACATTTCTTCAAAGCCTGATCGAGATTACGACAGACACGTTGCAATGAGTTGGACGGGGCATCCGCCAACCATGGATTTTCACGTTTCAGTTTAGGCAAGCGTTGCTGCATCACGAAGCTGAAAATAAACTTCTTTTCCGCTTCGTATTTCTTCTCCTGAAGATCGAGTAGATAGTTCCACAACCATCGGCATGATCCGGCAAAACGAGCCAAAGCATCCGCCTGTTCTACAGTCGGATATAGCTTTAACTTGTATGCTTTCTGAATGCTTACCAATGTTAATGTTCTCATTCCGTTTAATTCAATTAATTTCCACTAGCAGGTTCTGTCAATGGGAGAAATATGCCCGTCAAACCTCAGATGACGGAAAGACCGTTGCTGTAACCCAAAGACGAACCGTCTTCTTCGGCAATGACCAGATGGTCAATGTGGGTTTTCCCCGACTTCCTGGTGCGATCCCACCCGATATACATAATTGTTCCAGTGGTAATGCGATGTTCCATGCCGATCTCCTTGCGCTGCTATTTATCTTATAAATATGGATTTGTCGACATTATATACAATAAATATTACCGAACTTGAATTTTCACTGGTGGCGCACAAGCGGGATGACAAAGGTTAGCGAAATCCCTGTTGAAGACATCACGTTGAATTTCTCCCCGTCTACCTGGGGAGCCGAACAATGAATAGGAACTTCTGTGCGAAAATAATTGCGTCAATGTTGGTTTTGTCCACGTCGGCCGCACATGCCGAACCTGTTTACATGTTTCGAATGTAGTCGCAATAACCGAGCCGCTAGAAGTCAAGATGCCTGACACTATCACCTATTATGTTGGCCAGACAGTGTCATCATACGACTATGCGCCTGAAATTATTGGTGGAGAAAATTCATCTTTCATGTACGAAATCGAGGTCGATGGTGGGCAGTTGCCTGATGGCCTCAGTTTTGAGGCTTGGAGCGGGACGATTGTCGGCACTCCAACTACCGAGGCGACATTTAAGTTTAGAATTGCTGTAACTGATATGCGGAGTTGGCGGACATATTATTCCAATGAAGTCTCAGCGTCAGTTGAGAAACCTGCTCCGCCTGCGTTTGAAGTCAAGCTGCCCTCCAGTATGACTGTCAAATTAAATCAAAGCGTCAGTGTCATCAGTGAGATTACAGTAAGTAGTGGCGACGGTAGCAATGCTTTCTATAGTTACAACTTGGAAGTGAATGGTGTGTTGGATGGAAAATCGTTGTTGCCGACAGGATTATCCAGCTCGTTGCCGTACTCCAACTTTGGTAAAATCACCGTAATTTATGGGACAGCAAGACAGACAGGCGTTTATAAAATAAGGGTCTTGGCGACTGACCAATATGAAAATCGGGAAAGCCATTTCTCCAACGAGATGACCCTCACTATTGAGCCGTGACGGAAGGATCGACAATTCAAATGCTAGAGAGGCGAACCTCACCTCTCTAGGTTTTTACGGAATAGATGCCCTCTCGACATATGCCCTTACCGCTTCGAGACCACCTGGTTTTTGCATTAGGGCAATGGGAGCATAGTGAAGAGCGGTATTGCTATTTCGCATCCAACTGCGAGCAATCTCACGATCCGCTGCAAATTTCATGTGCAAAGACGAGAATACAGCAACAAGATCGACTGCACGATTGAACCCATTGCTGTTCTCTGTGAGGTGCAAGCTCCCTACTCTCATTTGTTGGACAGCCCCACGGGTAAGAGACAGGATTTCCGCGACTTCGGAATCGTCGATGCCCAGCCAATCGGCAGCGCGAATGACAGCCGAGGTGAGAACGCGCTCACGTTCATTCGGAACGTGCTGCTGGCTAGCAACCGGAAATGCAAGGACAACACCCATTCAGAAGCTGTCCTCGAAATAAAGGCCGTCGAGACCATCCTGCTCATCCTTGATCTTTACCGCGCCGATGTTCATGCCGTCCTTGTCGAAAAAGTCGAGGAAGCCGTGTCCGGCCGCATTCTCGATGGCTGATGCCTTGTCAGTAAATACGCGCTCTGGAGCATCGCCGCTGGAGCCGACGATGAATTTAGCGGTGTCGAAAAGTGGGTAGTTTTCAGGTTTGTGCAGCATTCCAGGTTCCTTTCAAATTACCTTTAGAAGTCGTTTGTCATGGCCCACTTGTGGCCTTCGTTGGCAAAATCTTGCTGGCGGTCGAGAAGGATTGTCCCATCCGTCGTGCGCAACGTAATCACGATGTCGCCACCGAATTCGATGTCGTCGAGGACATCACGCACCGTGACGACATCAAACTTTTCAAAGTGTTCGATATCCAATTCATCGCAAGCTTTTTTGAAGCCGCCGTCTGGGCCGCCTGCCTCATGGTTGTACATGTAGACTTCGAGTGTTTTCAGCGTCTCGATGGCGATGGCGCGTCCAGCTCGGGATCGAATTCGTGGTCATCTTCGTCGTCAGCCTTGCTGGCTTCGTTTTCCATGGCTTCCTCCCATGCCCGCTCTTCGGCCAGAATGGCTTCCTTGCGGTCGAGAATGATCTCGCCGCTTTCCTTGTTGCGGATGACCAGAACACGGTCGCCACAGCCTTCAGCATTGATGATCAGTTCGTTGATGCTGAAACCGTCAATGGTCGGCCATTCATGCTCAAGAACGTTTTCTTCGTCGAACAGAGGCTGGAATTCGCCATCATTGTCGTCTCGGTCTTCATGAGACCAAAGGTTCATTTCCAAATTGCGGAGTTCATCCAGATCGAGTTTCTCATTGAAGTCCATTCGGTGCCTCCCTTCACATCGTTTGCGCGAGGCGAGAAACGACGCGGGAAATAGCGTCCGCCTGCTCGACAAACGGCTTCAAGAACATTTCGAGCGCCTTCATAGCCTCGCGGTCGCCGTCGCGCACGAAAACCAGGTAGACGGAAGCATCGACAGTGATCCAGCCGCGAACCTTGTCGTCATTTGCGCGCAGGTGCGCCTTCTGAAGTGTGACGTAGAATTCGGGGCCGACCTTTTCGAGGTCGCTTGCCGTGCCGAATACGACCATGGGAACAGCGTCACCGTGTTGCGTCTTCAAGGTTGTCTTCACAGCCTTGATCGTGCCTTCCCGCCAAGCAGCTGCCAGGACAGCACGCGTATTACGCTGGCCACCCGTTTCGAATTCGGCCGCGCCCATGTAATCGTAGTTGAAGCCGATTTTTTCATCCGTAATCAAACGCTGTAGAAGCATCTCAAAATCTCCTGTGTTTGCGGGCGTTATTACTTATTTAATGCGGCATGTCAATTAATCTGTCTTCAATTTAGCAATTAATCGCGCTATATTTCTCGTAATTAAGGCGGAGATTTAAATTGCGATTTCTGAAAAGGCTCTTGCGTATAAAGTCGGATCTAAATAGAAGCGACGCCGAAAGCGCATGTACCGAATTCGAGGCTGATCAACGTTGGCTTCGTACGATGCAAAAACTGGAAGGCACTGTTCCCTCCGACATCGAGATCGGGTTTGGCGTCCCGCGCTAAGAAGCCAGAATGCGAATGCACGGACGAAGGCCGTCCTGCAGCTGATAAACGCTGTCCAGTTGCCTAAGATTGGCCCGCGAATTGGAGTTTCCGGAAGCTTGCAGAGAAATGCGATAGCATTGCTTCTATCAAAGGTGCCCCAGAAAGAATGTAACTATGACTACACCACGCATGCAAGCTTATCATGAGTTGGTTGAGGCCATTGAAGACCTGCCCGAAGATGATGATGTGCATCTCGTCGCAACTCAGCTAGCTGAATCTGAGCCAGAATTTGCTGCTTTGACACCCGAAATGAGACGGGTCGCAATCGCCCTTCGAAACCTCGATGCCTTGATGCCTCTGGAGCGCGACATCGAGACTGACGTGCAAGAGACCCTTGTCCTAAAAAGAAACTTTTCCACCTATAGAGAGTCGTCTGACGACTGGCTCATTATCGAAAATTCCCTGGGCGCTCGTGAAATAGTTCGGAAATGGCCAGCTAGTCTGGCGTACGGCCCCGAGGTCGATCTATGGGCACATTGCCGTGAAGCCTCTGAAGTCAAGGATTCACCTTGGGATGAAGCCAGAAAAGAACGTCTGGTTGACCTTAAGATCGGGAGAAAGGCCGCAATAGATCGCGGATTGAATTTCGCCTGCGATCTGATCCAGAAAGCTGAATGTGAATATCTTGGAGGGTCTGAAGGTCATCCTGGAGGTGCTTTCATCAACCTGGACGGCTGCGGTTATGCTTTTCACATGCTCACCGATGAATTTGAGCGGCTAGGATGGCGGGTGCGTTTCGACGAAGAGATGCCGCAATTTGCTACAATCCGTATGCCCAAGGTCGAGACTGTGGAAGCCCGTGATGCTGAATGGCGCAAGCTATCTCGCGAATTCAATTGCGACCTCTTGCTGCAAACAGGGCTGACGCCGCGATAGTCAGATGGTATCCGCATGCCACGGTAAGGAGGGCAAATGTCCACAAAGCGAGAAGAAGCCTTTGCAGGGCTGGTCAAGGTTCACGAAAAGCTTGAAGACGGAGGCTTTGTCCGCCACCTGGCATTCGTTGGCAATGAAACAGAAGAAGCCTTCTGGAAAAGGATTGAAAGTCTCAGCCCGTCCATCATTGCATTGATTACCTCTATGCGCGAGTTGGATGTCCTCATGCCGCTGGAGCGGGATGTCGAAAGCGGAGTTTGGGAAACCCTTGTCATCGAATCTGAGCATGGTCGGGCTTGGCTCGGCGTCGAAAACAGCATCGGCACTAAAGACAGGCTGACAACGTTCATTCTTCACCCGAACTTTGGTCCATATGTCGATCAGTGGTCTCACTGTCGCGAGGCCTCCGAGATGAAGGACACACCCTGGGATGATGCCCGCAAGGAGCGCCGCACCGTAAACTATGGGGGCGAGGAGACGACTATCGACCGAGGGGCGAACTTCATCATTGACCTGATCGAACGTGCTGGATGCCGGACGTATGTAAGCTGTGAAGGGCATCCAGGCGGAGCCTATTTCGGCTTCGTCGGCGAGGCCTCCGAAATAGCAAAATTGACAGCAGAGTTTCGACGACTTGGCTGGAGGATTGAAGCCGAACCCGAAAAAGCCGTCGTACGGATGCCAAAAGTTGACACCGTAGAGGCTCGTGATGCCGAATGGCGCAGACTGTCGTTAGAGTTCGATTACGACCTCTTGCCGAAGGCAGGGCTGACGCCGCGTTAATATCTGCTGCCGCAGTGAAGCGGTACTCGCGAACTCCTTTGGAGCGCGATCCCAGTACGGGTGTATGGGAGAGCTTAGCGGTCGAGTTTTGACGGGCATGTGGGCTAATCTGGTGATCGGAAATCCCCTTGGCCAACAGGATCATGTCACGACCTGGTTTCCGAAAGGAGCCTTTGCGACGTCATCGTAAGATGGTCAGAATGGCGCGAAAAGTCAGTCGAACATAACACCCCATAGGACGACCCCGTAAAGAGCGGTGCGTCGTTGATCATATGAGGCAGGCAAGGAGCCATCTTTGTATGCGATTTCCTGCAGAAAGCAGGCTGTGAGCCGCTTGTGAGCTGCTAGGCGTGGCGTATGTCGGATATCGCGCCAGTGATGAAATCGAAGAGGCGTTACGTAACGCGTTCGAGCGTCTGGGTTGGAAATCCGAAGGTAGCAAAGGTCGTTGTTGTCGCTTTCTGTTTTAAGAATTCACCAAGGGACGGCTGATTGCTCATCGTCCATGGTGCAATAGAACACATTGAGCGGCTTCAAAATCCCTATAGGGAACCAAATCTTGCTCGCTTTTTACATGCGTGCTGTCACATCCGGCCTTCCAAATCCCTATAGGACATCAAAATGAAAATCATCATCGAAATGAATGGCAAGACTGGCAGCTTCTAAATCCCTCTAGGACATCAAAATCTCTTCTGGAGGATATAGATGATGTCCCGAGGGGGAACTTCTAAATCCCTCTAGGACATCAAAATTTTCGGATTTCAATAGCTTAGATTAATCGGAACATCAAAAGCAGCGAATTTTACACCCAAAATTGTCGCTTTTAACCCTTAAATGACTACGATCATCGGGGGAATTTACATATAGTGAGATCGTAGTCATTTACAATATGGACCAAAAACCCGATAACCTACTATGAGGTGATTGGCCGAATAAATCAATTCAATTCGAATGATTCTAAGGCTTAAAGTTTGACCCAATATGGTTGCACTTCTGCTCCAGAGCTATCCATCGATTTAATTTCAATCATATGATGAATGATGGTTCCAGCCCAGCATTTTATAGTGTCGATGGTTAGAGTGCTGTTATTATCTAAATCCCACTCATTGGCAAGACGTCTTTTTACTTTATCTGGTAATTGGGGGTTAAGTCCAAATTTTAATTGCACAGAGCTTTGTGTCTGTGTGCGTTTGCTACTCATGTAGGTTTTTTCTGTATGAATTTCCTCTGCTTCGCTCATGCGTGCAATTTTAAATACACGCCATTCTTCTGTAATCTGATCATATGCATGAAGATAGTATTTGCCGAATAGGCATGCCAATCTGTCGGCGGAGACTATCCGATTCTCCACTTTCTCACGCGATGTGTAGTTAAAAGTGATGTTTTTTTTGTTAATTATGGATTGAAGAATAACCTCAACGACATTGTCATGAATTTTTACAGGCAAACGTAAATCTAGACTGTCCATACGAATTTCAGGGAACCACCTGCTATCGCCTTCGGATATTTCATCTGCTGCAGCCTGTGCCGATATCAGATCCAAGATTTTTTTCCCGGTATTAGCCTTTGGCAATCTTGCAATTATGCTTTCGGCCGAAATTTTTTCGTCCAGCAGGGTGTATCGCCTAGTGAACGGACCGAACGATTGTAAAAGGTATGAAAAATGATCAGCGAGTTTACGAATGCTCCTCGATGTCTGAGCTTTAGATAAACCATAAACCTCCTGGAATTCGGAATTCCCTATCGATTTAAGCCATCTAAGCCTCGTTAGAAAAAATTCTTCTCTCATAATTATCCTCATAAAATCTAGGTTTTCGTTTATAAGGCCTTTAAATGTTGTAAAATGCAACCTTTTTATGTGTTGCAAACTTGATTTTTTGATTTTACCGGGATAATAATTCGTTACAAATTTAATTTGAGGAGACTAGCATGTTGAGATTAAACATTAATTCCGGGTTGGAGAAGGTTCTTAAATTCAAGAGTCTTGATCTGATCCATGACGGCGCGGTCAACATGCTGAAGGCTACTGGGCTTACACCAGAGGAGCTTGTTGGTCACAAGGCGCTGCCATGGACTGTCGGTCCAGTATTCGCAAAGTCAGTTGAAAAAGGCGCTCCCGAAAAGCAGGCAGATCGCATCGTGATGACGACTTGCGATCCCAAGATCGCCGAGCATCTTCTTCATGCTAAGTTGTCGGATTTCAAGGCCACTCGTTATTCAACAGGTGAAGTGCTCGATCTCAGTAAGTGGTCAATCGATGTTGATAGTCCGCCAGTGATCGATGGCCAGGAAGCAATGGCAGTTGTTGCTGGGTCTCCGCTGGTTTTCCGTCGAAAGGGCAACGGCCCACGTCGTTGGGTGGTAGATGTGAAAGATATGGACCTGTCTGCCGCCGTTAACAGCAGGCTTAGTCGCCTTGCAGGTCGAGAAGTCAGACTGCAGGTTGTCCCTGATGAACGTTATATTTCATCGAAGAAGTCTCATGCTGTCTACACCCGTCTGAAGGCTGAACAGGGAGTGGGTAGTACCGTCATCGGGCTTAGTTTCCCGATGATCATTTACGGTCCAACAGAGGATCTGGAGTTGGCCTGGTATGCTGGTTTTGGTGAACTGACGCGTATGGGCTTCGGAATTTTGGCGCTGAGAAAGAAATAAGGGGGATATAATGGATATCGATCTTCATAAAAAAGCTGATGATCTGTTCGACCAAGTTAGAAATGACTTCATTAATCATTTGAATTTGGCTTCAAAGCGTCTGGAAGATGATTCTTACAATCCAACTCGAATTGGCCTTCTTGACGAAAAGTCGACGAAAGCAACTAGAGAGAACAAGCGAGTCGATCATCGTCCTATTGAAATGATGTCGATCAGCGGCAAGGGGTCACGTGAGTATCCAGATTCCATTAATGTTTCTCTGTTTGACCACTCTCTGGATGTCGGTTGCGGAGCAGCGCGTCTTGCCGCACATGATCTGATCCCTTCTGTTGTCAAGGATGATGATCTCCTTCGCGTTCTAGCAATGCTCATGGTGATTGGTTTTTGCCATGACGTTGACAAGAAATATGGCATTCACTGGAATTCTGTAAGCGTCAAGCATGTCAAGGAATTTATGGATGCTTGGTTGCTAGCCGATTTTTTGAAAAATTATGGGGTTGATTTAACAGCCGAGCATCTGTTGACCTACGTGAGTGCTGTAGAAGTCCGCTCGTCAGCAACGTCGGTGGCATCTGGCGCGAACAATCGGTATATCGCCCTTGCTCGTCGGTATGCTCGCATTGCTGACGGACTGGCGGGCAAGTATCTCAAGTCTCATCTCGATAACGGTGCCGAGGTTCTCAAAGGCTGGGCTTCTATGAAAGGTCAGTTGGAAAACCCAACTGCCTTTGATGATTACGAGCTGCTCACGATCACAGATGTACACAATCCGTTTCTCATGAACGAATTCCAGCAGATGTTGCATGGTTCTTGCGTTGAAATTGCGGGCGTTCCTCCGCTGTTCTGCTCTCTAATGGATGGCACTTTGACGACATATCTCCCGTCCGCTCATAAGGAAGAGATTATCGATATGGCCGTCGAGAGTCTGAAGTGGCAGTTGCCTTTGGATACAGAGGTCATTGTTTCTGGGCAGGGAGCCATTAAGATGACTGGACCAGCTCCAACAGCAGCAGGCCTCTATAACCTCATGCAGAAATCCCTTCTGGATTCGGGCGGCAACAAGATTTTTGCGATCAAGACGGTCGATTTTGCTGATAACACCAAAGATGGTGGTGTGAACAAGTCTATGAGACTTCCTGATCTCGTGCAGGTTGCACTTGCCGCGAACTGTCCAACACTAGAGAAACTGATGCCAGGCGCGCTGACCTATATCGTGGCAAAACAGCAAATGGATTCCCCTTCCCTCGCATCTGCTGTGAAAGCTGCGTCTGTTGTATTTCTTGCGGGCGTTCAACAGACAAGCAAGGACAAGAACCTTGTTCCTCATAAGCGCCTTGAGCGTTTGATCGAAATGTTCAGTCTGGTGGTGCCAGAATGGTTTGAAGAGGCAGATATTCTCACGCGCAGAACTTATGTTGGGTTATCTGTAGCAGCAGCTATCAGAAATGATCCGTGTCTACAGGTTCGACTTGATAATTGGGCGAAGGAGATGCTTGCGGAGGATGGGCTGTTTAACGGCTACAAGGACAAGGCAAATGATGTCAGCCGTGCAGTTGTTGAACACTACAGGGCAGCGGCGAAGGGGGTCTTCCAGGAAGCGCAGGAAGGCGACTATCGTTGTGTTGTCACGGGTATGCCTGTTTCTAATGAATGGAAGATCGAAAAAGCGGACAAACTGCACAACATCAAGTCCTCTGCTATTTCCTATCGTGAGGGCAGGTCAGAGCATAAGTTCCGCGAGAGAGCTGACGCTCATATTTCGCCTATTGCATTTGCGGAATATCGTCTTCGCTCCAAAAAGGAGAATGCCAAGATCGCGAAATACGGTGGGATCCCTTCGAAGGACGTTCCAGTTTCGCTCATGTCTCCTGTGAATTTCGGATTTTTTGGCTCACAATATATGAAGTCAAATCTTGGCACTGAAGATTTTGGTTTGTTCGATATCGCCAGATTCGATAAAAAGGGTGGTAAACTCACAATCGATCCGATCAGTCTTTACGATATTTCCGCGAGAATAGGCCGCTTTGAAAATGTGGGAAATTCCTTCGTAGATCAAATTGACTTCTTTAAAAGGGCTATTGAATCTGCTATCAGGCTGGGGCGACCAATTCACATTTTCAGCGGCTTGCCGCATTTGGTTCCCGATTTCTTCTACGCAGATTGCCTGGGGAGAAATTTGGAAAGTCTTTTGGGAAATTCGGGTCTTCGTATCGAAGAGCTTAAGCCTGCGCTTAATAAACTGAATATTCTCCTGTACCTTGCTACTTCTCCGAAAGACGGTGGCCTTGGACAAGTCGAGCTGGCAAAAGCTTTCTGCTATCCAGCCCAGAGATTCCATGCAGCAATCTTGGCGTGGCTGCTTGCAATCAGAAGTGAAACGCCAAAGCAATCCATCGTGAACGTCTTGTTCAACGATATCATCCCAGAGGAGCTACGAAAAATGGCGAATATTCCACCAGAAGTAAAACTTGCGAAACTCGCACGAGGTGTTCAGCGAGCCGTCCTGTCAACGGACAGCAATAATACGCAGGAGTTCATTATTAGAACTGCCTTCGAAGAAGCCGAAAAGCTCTATGCGAACGGCAGACGTACGGCTGAAGAATTGATCGGCCCAATTACCGAGATTATTTATCGAGAAGCGCAGCGGAAGCACAATTCCTCTGGTTTTTTCTCGGGAAAACATACGCGCCCTGAAGGCGTATCGGTCGAAGATCAGCTGCGCAAGGTGGTTGAAGTATTCGTCAACGATGTTTGGTTTGGGCTGTTGAATGGACGCCCCTGTAAACATGCCTATAAGCGCCAAATCTTTGCTGCTTATCTGTACGGCTTCAAGAACGCCGAAATTTCTGAAACCCCGTCAAACTGAGGAGAAAACCTATGACGATGAATTCTATTAAATCTCACCTCTCCACGCTCGATAGTCTTCTGACTGAAGTCGAAGCAGACAAGGGCAAGTATATTCAGCCTGCCCTTCGAAATCTCGGTGCTGTCAGCATCGTCCTTGTTCGCGAAATCGTTGCTCCAACGGTTTTCAAGAATTCTGATGCCGAAAATACCGATATCGACGTCCAGACCAGTAAAGGTCTTATCCAGGCTGTGCGTGCTGTTCCGAATAAGTTCAAGCATCGTGAGCGGGGCCGTGGCCTTCAGATTCTCCGTGATTTGAACGTGGGTGGCGCTTACCCGCAGAACAAGGCTTCTGTGGGTAAGAAGGCTCCGCTCAAGGACGTATTCGATTTAAACTCGTTCGTATTCGGAGATAGCGTACTTCGGGACGGCTCCGTGCTCCCATGTAAGGCGGCCACTATGTACAGCGATGGCATCTCAACTGCGGACTATGTGGCCTCGGTTGGGAAGACATTCCACAACCGCGCTTACGAAGACGGCTCGCTGTTTGACGCTCTTGCGAAGAAGAACTCGTCCAATATCTTCGACCGTCATTTCATCCTGCCTGGTACGCTCTTCGTGCAGACGATTTCGACAGTAGGCAAGGTCATGACGCCTGAAGCTCTAGATCATCTGCTGCTGAGCATTGGTTTTGGTGGCTCCTATGGTGGTCAGACATCGATTTCCGGTGTGAACGTTCGAACCCATGTTGCTGGTATCTACGGTGGCAAGGTAGAGCGCCCAGAAACTTCGCCTTATCTGCTGGCCTCCGAACTGCTCGTGCAGGATCGTCGCCAGACGGCTGAAGAAGTTATCGATCACGTCGCTTCCAAGTTGGCTCCGCTGCATGCCTCGTCTGTCGATGCCGCCGAAGCTCGTGCTTACATTGAAGACCTTTCTGCGCGTCTGGAAGGCAATGATGAGGCGTTGGTCAAGCAGTACCGCGCTGCGGCTGACAAGGTTGGAGAACTCTACGAACAGTGGTTCGAAGGCAAGGCTCAATAAGCATGTGGAGCTGTGGACCCGCATTCTGTGGGTCCACTACCTTATTGAAAGGAGGAAAATCATGTCACATGTAGGACTAAAACTCACGACACTGACACCCTTTAACTACGGTCATCTTCTCGTCAGTGGCGGCGTAGCTACGATCCCAGATGTCATCAATGATCGCGCTGTCGTCTTTGCGCTGTGTGCTGCACTCGGCAAGATGTCCAGAAGCCTTGTACTACCTGAAAAGGATGTATTAGGTCACATGCGGGAAATTCCGTGGCGCACTTCGTTGTTCACGACTGACGTCCCTCGCCTATTGCGGCCTATTGCACGGCGTTCGGATCTCGGCATTGAAGGCGGATATCAGGATCAAGTACAGCGTGCATCTTCAAGCGGCAACTTCAAGGAATATTTTACGATCCAGGAAGTGCCTGCCTATCAGGAATTCTATGGAATTCTGGATGGCGAAGTTGATCCTTTTGAAATTGCTGAAGCGGACGAATTCTGCATTCGAGTTGGATCTAATAGAACTGGTATGGTTCGTGTCGAAAAGGCAAATGTAAGCAAGGTTCGCCTCAATGTCGCGACCGCCAAACTTTTCGGGCGTGATTTGCATTGTGATCGTTTTGTTCTCGATCAGATTGGCATGTCCAAGCCGATGGATGTCGCAGATGCTGTTAGTGAGATGCGGCAATGGCATTAATTCATAAGGTCACCGTTAAGCGACATTGTGTGCCTGTCCTAGAGGGCGGCATTTCTCCTATGCAGAAGGAGATTATGGATAGTCGCTCTCTCATCAATATTGTCAGCGCCCCAACAGGCGCTGGCAAAAGTTATGCATTTCGGAAATCTGTGATGAAGGGCGAACGTGTGCTTTTCATCGTGTCGACAAAACGTCTTGGTCAAAATCAGCATGAATCCATGATAGCTGATTTAATTGACCCTATAATCGCGGCGCGAGAAGGCCGTGAACCGTGGGACGAGGTTGTGGCGAGGGCAAAAGTCCAGAATTGGAACTCTGACCTTTTAGAAGAAGTAAAAGACAAAGGATATCAAAGGCTTCGAGATTATTATGTAAGTAAACTCGACGCGTTGGACCTAGTGAATGATGGCGGTGAAATTATTTTCATAACTCCAGAAACACTGAGTGGCATTTTCCTGCACCCGTCAAAAGATGGAAAGAGCGGTGACGTTGGCCCCAGTGCTATCGTCAACTGGTTCGATAAGATCGTTTACGACGAATTTCATACCATTGATGAACGCGGTTTTGGCCTCGTAACCACCTTGGCTATGACGGCTAAACAATGGGCTGAGATCGACCAGGTTCAGCGTAAGGCCTCGATCTTTCTTCTATCGGCTACTCCAATTAAAGTTTCAAATGTCCTGAAGGGGTTTGGCTTTGATGTCGATGATCCTGACGAGGTTAGATATATCCAAGAGCAGATTTCCGATGAGGGACGTGCACTTCATGGTGATGTGACTGTTGAGTTCCATGAGGGACATACGCCTGCGTCATTCATTCCGTCGTGTCCTGACATGCTGGATGTATCAGCGAAAGAGAAGGCTGTAATAATTTATGACTCCATCAAAAATTTGATGGTTGAACGGCCACTAATTGAAGCTGCGTATGGAGATCAAAGCTTTCTATTTGATAGCGGATTACATTCTCAAATCGAAACCGAAATGACAGGTAGATCGATTTCTCTTGACGCAAAAAATGTGATTGTCGGCACATCATCAATCGAAATGGGCGTCACCATTCCTAACGCCGTCAAGATGACGACAGATACCGGGTTTAGCCCTCTGAGCCTACTCCAGCGTCTCGGCCGTATAAGTCGCGGCGATGTCAATGGAACGGCGTATGTCGTTTTTAAAGGACTTGGTCCCTACCCATGGTTAAATGACATCATCATTGCATTGAAAGCGCATGGCGATACTATCTCTGTTCAAGATTTTTCGGTTGCATTTTCGAGTGCTGCTGCTCGATTGAAAGATATTGAGACTGTCGACGATAGTGATATCTCGTCTACATCTTCAATTGTAAATTTCGGCTCGATTGGAACAAGGGCACGTGCTTGTGCCGCTCTTTATCACATGCTCCTGCATCTTCGAATGAACAAGTTCGGGAACAAGCGTTATGCCGACCGTTTCAACGAGGTTTTCCGAGGCAAGATGGGTGGTTTTTATGATGCCTTCAATCAAGTGGCTCGATTGCCATATGGCAAAAAATGGCTTGGCTATTTCATGGCTGAAGCTGAGAACCTTCGAAATTTTGCTCCGACGATTCCAATGATCACCGAGAAAGGAGCCACAGTTACCTATTCAACGTACTGGGTTAAAAAGAACACCAATATTTTTGAAAAGTATGATCTAGAGTTTGATGACAAAGGAAACCCTTTTGTTAGGATTCATTCATCCGATTTGAGTGAGGTAGTCGAAAAGCAGGGATATTCGACACAAAAAAGAATCGTAATGATGCCAGACGGGCAATCAGATATAATCTCCATAAACAATGCAGTTTATGAATATATTGAAAAACTGAATAGCTTAACAAAAAAGCCTAACTGTATAAAAGGCTACGCAGCTGTCAAATCATTGATCCTCCGTACGGGAATACTGCCATATGGAGAGGAAGATGGAAAAGCGGAAGCTATTACAGCAATTATATGATCTAGCCGAATTGCATGACTTGAACGGTCTTGATTTTCAGCATTACGAATTGTGCAAGCGACGCTGTTGGTTGCACTCCAAACGATGTGATTTTACAGATATCGAACACATCAAAATGGGCCTCGCCATCAATGAAGTCACGTATCAACGTGATAAGTCCATACGAGGCTTGCAGGGGCTTGCACCAGATCGCATCGACTGGTCGAAATGCCATGTGACTGAACTGAAGAAGAGTGCATCGTATTTGAATGCTGCCAAGCACCAGTTGCGATTTTACCTGGCAATGCTCACCTTTGCCACGGGTAAGGAATGGAGCGGATCGATAACGGTCTACGGCTCCACGAAGTCCTATAAGATTGATCTCACAGAAGGTTCCTTGGTGGACCTGTTGGTTACCGCTCAGGGAATCTCAATTTTGAAGAATTCCGACAAAATTCCAAAAAAGGAAAACCTGCCAATCTGCAAGGAGTGCTCAAATTCTGAATTCTGTTGGGGAGGACAGAACAATGCCTGAAACGATATATATAACCAAAGACTGCAATCTATCCCGAGATGAAAGCACGATCCTGGTCAAGCCGACCGAGGGTAAGAAGTTGAAGTTCCCTGTCCATAACGTTGGTCATCTCGTCATGATGGGGGATGGCCAGATATCGACAAAACTGATGTCTCTCTGCGGAGCTAACGGCATCAGAATCAGCATCTTCGATTACTATGGCTGGTATAAGGGGTCATTCGAGCCTGTTGAGCGGCAACAATCAGGGATTATAAATGTCAAACAGGCGAACCTTATTCAGTCGCCTGAAGGCCTTGAGATTGCGAAATCCATAATAAGAACCACGGTGTCCAACACGGTGGCAAATCTTCGATACCATCAATATCGAGGGAAGCACACGTTGGCCGAGTCGATAGCCTTTATTGAGAAACAAGCTGAGGCGCTGCACCAGGCTAGAAATCGAGAAGAGATTATGGGGGCCGAAGGTATTATCAAGAGAACGTATTATGAGAGCTGGAAGCTGGTCGACCCCCGTCTTGATTTTGGCAAGAGAGTCAAGCGGCCGCCAAACAATCCTATTAATTGTCTAATCTCATTCCTGAATGCTCTAGTCTATTCAGCCATCAGGCATGAGATTATGAAGTCCCACCTCAACGAGACCCTATCATTTCTTCATGCACCCTCACAGGCGAGGTCTTCCTTGTCTTTGGATTTGTCAGAGCCATATAAGCCTTTGATCGCAGACAGGATTATATGGTCCTCAGTGCGTAAGGGGGGAATGGATGACAACTGGTTTGACCGTCCCGATGAAAATGTATGCTTGCTATCGGATGTCGGTCGAAAGGCCGTCGTGTCTGAGTTCTCAAAGCTACTAGATGGCGATGAAGGGTTCCGAAAAGGAATGAGAGAAACAGTGATGTCACTTGAGAGAAAGATACACGACCCAGAGGAGCCGCTCTATTTGCCCCGGAGACGAGTGTGATGTTTGTTATCATGACCTATGACACGCCCGCAAAGCGCACAGGTATTTTCCTGGAAATAGGCAGAAAATATCTCACGCATACGCAGAATTCTTTTTTGATGGGGGACTTAACGCAGTCAAATTTCGTGAAGATGAAAAAAGAGATTTCTGCTGTGCTTGATAAAGAGGACAACGTAATGTTGATCCATGCTGCGAATCGAAATAATGTAGACGTCACGCAATTGTCTAAAAACGCATCGTCTCCTGGCCACATGGCGGAAACAGACGTCCCGTCGCATAAATCGGATAGTTGGATATTATGAGCACTACGATCAAACTATATGTAAAATGCCCCATTGATCGTAGTTGTTTTGGGTATGAAACTAGGGTAATTTCAATCGGATTGTCCTCTTCAGTTAACTCGGCATTGGCTATGTAATTGAAATTCGAGGGATTTGAACTCCTATAAGGATTTAGAAGGCAGATGCCACTATCGACGTCGGTGGTACAGATACGATTTGAACTCCTATAAGGATTTAGAAGGCTCATGGCGAGGCAGGCCGTGAAAACGTGCTCAAGATTTGAACTCCTATAAGGATTTAGAAGCTTGCAATGAAGCTACCGCGATACAAGGCGGGTTCCCGATTTGAACTCCTATAAGGATTTAGAAGCTTGACGCCTTCAGTTTGCCTATCAGATACCCAATAGATTTGAACTCCTATAAGGATTTAGAAGGAAGTCGGCGTCCATTTTTGTGCGAAGGTTCGCAATGATTTGAACTCCTATAAGGATTTAGAAGTTTCGTGAACGCGGAAACCATTATTGGCATCAGCACGATTTGAACTCCTATAAGGATTTAGAAGTCTAGTGCTCGCGAAACATGCTATTTCACACGCATCTGATTTGAACTCCTATAAGGATTTAGAAGCTTGATGTAGCTCAGCAAGCAAATCCCAGCCAACCAGATTTGAACTCCTATAAGGATTTAGAAGCGGCAAAGCCAGCTGACTACGGCAGAAACCGGGCACGGGATTTGAACTCCTATAAGGATTTAGAAGAAGCAGGAAATGGTGAGTGCATCGGAGATAAGGCTGATTTGAACTCCTATAAGGATTTAGAAGCACAACATGTTCAGCGTTGAAGATAGCGGAATTACAAGATTTGAACTCCTATAGGGATTTAGAAGTGCTGATGAGCTGAAGCGCGCTGCCGAACGTGTGCAGGATTTGAACTCCTATAGGGATTTAGAAGTGCGATGAATTCCGCAAGAAATTTTCGACACGCCTTGATTTGAACTCCTATAGGGATTTAGAAGCGCGCTGCGCGACCAAGTGCGCCGAACAAACAACAGATTTGAACTCCTATAGGGATTTAGAAGAGAAATGGCTCAAAGAATGCGAAAAGCCGATGCCGGATTTGAACTCCTATAGGGATTTAGAAGCTTTCGCGTCACGGACTTGATTAGACCCGAAGACTCGATTTGAACTCCTATAGGGATTTAGAAGCTTGACGAAGTAGCTGAGCAGGCCAATGGGTTCGAGATTTGAACTCCTATAGGGATTTAGAAGCAAGCGCGAGAGAATGGAAAACGGATATTTCCGTTCAGGATTTGAACTCCTATAGGGATTTAGAAGCCAAGCCGTCGATTTTGACGTCTACGCAGATACTGGATTTGAACTCCTATAGGGATTTAGAAGACCGTCTTTATCTAGCTTCGGTTCAAACAGATCTAAGATTTGAACTCCTATAGGGATTTAGAAGCTGGCGGTGCCAATAATAGGCGTTCTCGGTGTCGGGATTTGAACTCCTATAGGGATTTAGAAGTTGAAATACGCAACCAGGTCGCTGATATCGGCTTCTGGATTTGAACTCCTATAGGGATTTAGAAGGCGGTCTTCATTGGAACAGCCTGGGTGTTCTTCACGGGATTTGAACTCCTATAGGGATTTAGAAGGGTTGAGCGCATGGAGAATGACTTATACCGCATCCCCAGATTTGAACTCCTATAGGGATTTAGAAGCAAGAGGTTGCCAACTTCCAGGCGGTCATCGATTACGGATTTGAACTCCTATAGGGATTTAGAAGATTTTGCGGTGCGGGCGGGCTGTCGCTTGGTCTTCGGGATTTGAACTCCTATAGGGATTTAGAAGTCGTGCTGGCATGACCCCGCCATCGGCCTCCGAAAGATTTGAACTCCTATAGGGATTTAGAAGGCAAACGTGCTGTCGCATGGCATGCCGGACGAACACGATTTGAACTCCTATAGGGATTTAGAAGACGCTGGCGGCGACCAAAAGCCAATCTCAGGATGTCGATTTGAACTCCTATAGGGATTTAGAAGTAGATCGTGTTCTGCGGAAATGGCGTTGCCGCATTGGATTTGAACTCCTATAGGGATTTAGAAGTCATGGAGTGACCAAGCGAAGGCGGAGCTGCGCCGGATTTGAACTCCTATAGGGATTTAGAAGCCGACTACACCCGGAATATTTCTGCCTGCCGGACTAAAGATTTGAACTCCTATATGGATTTAGAAGACCAATTTTGACGAGGAACAGCTAGCCGCCTTCAAAAGATTTGAACTCCTATAGGGATTTAGAAGCCGCAATACCAGGCTTCATCGCCTAGCCACGTCTTGTTTTTGCTTCCTATATGGATTTAGAAGTTGACTGGTAGCGCTCGCTACACAAAAGGATGTCGCGTTTTGATCACCTATATGGATTTAGAAGTGGGCCAAATTGGACAAAATGGAATACGCTGTCTCTATTTTTATTTCCTATATGGATTTAGAAGGCCGCAGGACAAGGTTCCATTTTCTATTTTTGAATCAAACTCTGGGCAGCGTAGTTGTTTTGGTTGGCAAATGACGGTATTCTCGGTGTTCTAATAATCATAATTGACTTTCGCGCCTGCTAAGTAATTGAAATTCGAGGAAGATTTGACCTCCTATAGGGATTTAAAAGTACCGAATGGGTGGGATTTCGAGCGCCATTGATGACGTTTTGGTTTCCTAAAGGGATTTAGAAGTCCACGCGGTCAACCTCCGGCTCCCCAAGCTGCTGAGTTTTGATTTCCTATAGGGATTTGGAAGTGGCCTGCTGAAATGCCAGATGATGCGCATGCGTTCGGGTTTTGATTTCCTATAGGGATTTAGAAGACTGTAAAGTAGCACCGAGTGGCCCTTTCAGGGCTGGCCCGAACCAGCAGCTTGACGTTACTTCGCTAGCAACAACCACAGGAGAAACGACATGAACAGATTTTTGAAAGGTGCCGCAATCGGAGCTTCTAAGGCAGTCTTCGGAATGCTCGCATGGTCCGGCATCGTAATGCTCCTCATCGCAGGTGCTAAGGGTTTCTGATAGCCCTTGGCGGTTGCCAGCCCTACAATTTTGTGTTTTTACCTTCTATGGGATTTAGAAGGCCGTAAAGGCGCTCCGAGTTACCCGATGAGCGGGACCGCGCCATGTAGCTTTCCGTTCCTTCGCCAACAACATACAATCGGTAGAATTTAACAAACACAGGAGAAGACACATGATTTATTTCGCAAAGTGTCTCGCTAAGGGTCTTTTCGTCGCCGCCCTCAAGATCGGCTTCTATGTCGGCGGCAGCCTCGCATTCATGGCGTACCTCGCTAACGCACATCAGGGGTTCTGATGGCTCCCAAAGGCCTTCAGTTCCCCAAATAAGATTTGATGCCCTATAGGGATTTGGAACTGCTCGTTGTCGAGCCGAATGCGTTGCCGAAATATCTTATCTAAATATCACATTCCCGGCTGCCAATAGGTCTGGTCGTCGTCAGCAGTCTCACGTACACGGCATCGTTCGACCCAGTTGAAAACCTTGTCGTGAATTCCGGCTGCCGTAGCTAGGCGCTCTAGGCGCTCAAGATCGAGTTGCTCCATATCGCACTGGGTGTCGGGTTCGCAAAGCGGTGATCTGCGGGTATTTGCGAGGTAGATCCAGTGTACGACGGCGGCTTCGGGCGTAGCGCGATCATATGAAAGGAGCGGTACCAAGCGGTCGTCGACATCGCCTGCTTCAAGGATTTCAGCTTTGATCTTATTGAAGTGGAAGGTGACACCACTTTCAGATTCCAGAGACCCTAGCGAAGGCTGAGGTCCGTGCTCTGGCGCAGGCAAAAGCGAGTACACGTTCGACGTCGAGTTGTTGAGAACGCCAGCATCCCCAAGCACCGTGTGCAAGCTCACAACTGCGCCAGATCGGATGCGGCATGCAGCTTCAGCATAGGTTGGCGTCGGCCACACCCTGTTGTTAAGAAAGAGGCCCTTGCGGACAGGAGTGAGCACGTCCAAGTCGCCAACCTGTTCGATGAAACGAATGATCTGTTTAGGCGTGACTTCGATGCCTACGGAATTGGCGTATTCCTGAAGCTCAATGTTCGACATCACGCGAGGGGCGTTGAACTCTTTTAACGCTTCATAGAGTGCTTTTCGCCATTCTCTCATTTTCTACTCCACAATCCTCGTCGTCATTCCCAGCTTCTGAAATCCAGGCGTGAACTTTGTCGCCTACAATGAGTCGCATTTCGTCCCATACGTCAGGTGTAATCGCCCGCGCTGCACTAGCTGGCAAGAATGGCAAAAGCTGCTGCTCAATTACAGCATAATCCATCTTCTCCAGCTTGCTCCAGATGGACGTTTTCATTTCATCAAGAGCCTTGTGTCCGTAGGCTTTGATCGCCTCAGGCGACGGTTTGATATCCATCTTGATAAGCATATAAAGATCATAAATATCACGAGGAGCTTCACGCTTTGGATTTTTAAGGCAATCGAATTTTGCCTCCGACATTTGGGTGAGGTTAATGCAGGCAATGGGAATTGAACCCCGATTTCCGGGTTGGCACTGATAAGTCACCTTCTGCACATTTTCGTTCTCAACCCGATTGCGGCGAGACACCTCAATGGTGAAATGGACTTCGTGAGAATTTACGACGCCGCCAACTTTCCATCTAAGTGTGGTATCGGTTTGTTTCGGTTCTGATATTTGGAGATCGCGGATCATCCCAGTTCGTCTAATGTCATCGAGGGACTTCCGGATGAAGGACTGGACGACGCTGGTCGGAAGCTCTGAACATGCAGCTAAATCAATATCTTTGGTGTAGCGGGCGCTACCCAGAAGAACTCTCATCGCGAAACCGCCCTTGAGAAGGATTTGATCCTTCATCGAGTTGGAAAAAATAGCTCCCAGAACACGGGCCTGAACCATGTCGCGAATGAGATTGACGTCATTCCTCATACCACTCACTCCCTCAATAGTGGACATAACGACCAGAAAATGGGTGTTGCGAACACTTTCCTATCAATTATTCTGAGCGCGAAGGTTGCAAGGGACTAACGGCGATAATCCTCAGAGGGGTAATGGAAACATAAATGTTGGAGAGCAGCCACAGGGGTGACGTGGAGGGAAATAGCGATACTTGAGTTTCTCGATAAAGGGTAGTTTGTTGTTCAAATGTTTGTTTTCAGCAGCCAGATCGATTATGACGAACGCTGAAACAGCCGTGGCTATGAGGCTGGAAATTATCACCATGATCGCAGCTACGTTCACGAAAAATTTCCGTATGTTCCTTTTAATATTTCTTTCCTCCATAAGACCTCCTTCACACTGGGCGTGAGTGTGAAAGGAGGTACGTAGTCCTTCCGTATAATTCAAACCGCCGATAAAAGAATAAGCTCGTGAAAGCACGATTTGAAAACCGCCGACTGCATTTTAAAGAGAAAACGGCACCGAATTAATAATCTCGGTGCCATGGGTTTGTTGCCGATTTTGGTGTAAATCAGGCAGCTTCGAGAGAAGCGATTTCTTCCTTGAGAGCAAGCTTCTGCTTTTTTAGATCGCGGATTTCAAGATCGTCGGCAGCGGGAGCAGCTTCTAGCGCCGAAATCTGGGTCTCTAGGTCGGCATGCTTCTTTTTGAGCGAGATAATACGGTTTTCGATGGTCATTTTGTACTCCTTACAATAATTCGAAGGGCGATTACGAAATCGTTCGACTACTACTTAAATCTAATGGCGGGCCAAACGAAAATCAAGGGGCGAAAAAGATAAACATCTGATTTCAAAAGGAATTTAATTGAAGCACGGCATCTAAGAAATGGTCCCTTGACGCGAGCGCGCCAAGGCTTCTAAATTTCCTAGCAATATATCAGATTCCTAATGATATGAAAAGAGTTCCGCCTACTCGGAGGTAAATCGCGATATCAAAAAAGAGAATCTAGCTACAAATTTCAGAGCCGCCCCCGCAGCAATGCGCTTGCCCTTCAGAGCCGCCTATGCGGCGGATAACATTGGTGTTCCAGATGCTCACGTCGACTTGCACTTCAGAGCCGCCTATGCGGCGGATAACTTCCCTTAAGCGCGCACTTCTATCGCCAGTGGCTTCAGAGCCGCCTATGCGGCGGATAACATGGCGAGCAGCGCGACCACCCATGGGCCTAGCTTCAGAGCCGCCTATGCGGCGGATAACAGCGGCAAGCCTTGGATAAGGTATTCCTTGCGCTTCAGAGCCGCCTATGCGGCGGATAACGGTCAGCAGATGAAGACCGAGACCAGGACTTACTTCAGAGCCGCCTATGCGGCGGATAACCAGGTACGGGCATGGGTGACCTCGGCGTCATTCTTCAGAGCCGCCTATGCGGCGGATAACATGCAAAATCTGAATACGCGGATCTGCTAAAACTTCAGAGCCGCCTATGCGGCGGATAACATGGCATCGAATGCGGCCTCCACGGCGATCTGCTTCAGAGCCGCCTATGCGGCGGATAACTGTGAGATATACAGCCAGCCAGCGAGGAGGATCTTCAGAGCCGCCTATGCGGCGGATAACAAGTCTGAAGAGCTTCGTGCAGGCACTAAGATCTTCAGAGCCGCCTATGCGGCGGATAACGAGGACACCTGCAGTCTTGCTTGCAGACCACTCTTCAGAGCCGCCTATGCGGCGGATAACCTTTAGTAGTTCACTGCACTGCAACGCCCGAGCTTCAGAGCCGCCTATGCGGCGGATAACGCTCGTCGTAGCTCATCGCAATATTCTTATTCCTTCAGAGCCGCCTATGCGGCGGATAACGGAGCCTATGTCGCGGGCGTCAGCGCAAAGTTCTTCAGAGCCGCCTATGCGGCGGATAACACCAGGCAGCGCACTATCATCGAGAAGTTCGACTTCAGAGCCGCCTATGCGGCGGATAACCGATAGGTCGCGGCAGGAAGGGCCTGCAAATACTTCAGAGCCGCCTATGCGGCGGATAACGGTCGGAGCGCACGTAGCGGGTCATAACACGGCTTCAGAGCCGCCTATGCGGCGGATAACAAATGAAATATCGCGAGTTTCGTGCCGAAAAACTTCAGAGCCGCCTATGCGGCGGATAACGTCAAACAAGCAGACGAATAACTCTCATCAGTGCTTCAGAGCCGCCTATGCGGCGGATAACGGGCAGGCTGTCAGACATGGCCGAACGGCAAACTTCAGAGCCGCCTATGCGGCGGATAACATACTCAGAATTGTGATGTCCCTATTTACACACTTCAGAGCCGCCTATGCGGCGGATAACACACGACCGGGTTGAAAAACCCCCAGAAAATGCTTCAGAGCCGCCTATGCGGCGGATAACGTCAGAGGCTTCTGAATGCCATAAAAGCAATGCTTCAGAGCCGCCTATGCGGCGGATAACGTTGCCGAGAATGAGCCGTTTACGGCCGTTTACTTCAGAGCCGCCTATGCGGCGGATAACCTTTATTTCCAGGCTTGGCAGATCGCACTTCAGCTTCAGAGCCGCCTATGCGGCGGATAACAATGGCATTAAAACAAATTAACATCGGCAGTGCTTCAGAGCCGCCTATGCGGCGGATAACGTTGCCGACATGTGGCAGGGAGCCATGGGTGTCTTCAGAGCCGCCTATGCGGCGGATAACGGTGCTGATGATGAATGCCAAAAAAAATTTTTCTTCAGAGCCGCCTATGCGGCGGATAACTCCTTGTCATCAGCCTCTTCAGCGCGACGTCGCTTCAGAGCCGCCTATGCGGCGGATAACGGCAAGGGCGGCAATGGCGGAGCCTTCGGACACTTCAGAGCCGCCTATGCGGCGGATAACTCTATGCCCGCAGGAATGGCCTCACCAAGTAACTTCAGAGCCGCCTATGCGGCGGATAACTTAACGTTAGTGAACACGGATGGGCTGGAAGTCTTCAGAGCCGCCTATGCGGCGGATAACTCATCACCAGACGCTTTTTCCAGAATATCAAACTTCAGAGCCGCCTATGCGGCGGATAACATGATCACATACTTCTTTCCGGGGTTGGTTTTCTTCAGAGCCGCCTATGCGGCGGATAACCATATTTGCCAACGAATCGATTTCCGTGCGTTCTTCAGAGCCGCCTATGCGGCGGATAACATTCCAGGACTCACACAGTCCGAAGAAACCGACTTCAGAGCCGCCTATGCGGCGGATAACTATCCAGTAGCTTCATTATATCATCACTTGATCTTCAGAGCCGCCTATGCGGCGGATAACCAGATGTTTTGCTATCATCGCGTGTTGACTCACTTCAGAGCCGCCTATGCGGCGGATAACTCTCCATTTCTGGAGAAAAATGTAGATATTGCAACTATTTCAAAGAACTTGGGCATCTGACCCCGATTTTTGGAGGATAGAATATAGCCCAGTAAAATCAAGGATTATTTTTAACCCCGAAAAATCGGGGTCAGAGAATCTCCTTGAGCCAGTCGTGAATTTCCACCATTCCAAGTGACGGATTATAGCAAAATCTGCGCTTATTTATTTCACCAGTAATGCCAGTTTTACTTCCATTCTTAATATGAATTGGCCTCGAAATTGTTGAGAGGCTGTTCTTTTTCCATGCAGACAATTCCTCTTCACCAGCCCAAAGCTCATCGGACAGCTCCTTTGTGAGTTCCGCGATTGGTTTAAGCTGTAAAAACAGGCGATCTGTTGGCACATTTAAATAGTCGACCTGATTATTAATCGAGTTGCCAGGGTTTGTGTTCATTTTCGGGTCCAACACATACCATTTCCCGTCATCTAAAATCGTATATGGGACGTCGAATGTATCTGTTCGGCGGAACTTTCGATTGCGCGGATGGTGACCAGTTAGCATTGCCATTGGATCGCGAACGTAGTCGTCAACGGACAACTGCTCTTCCGCAATCAAGCCATCCTCCAGATATGAACGTGTCAATTCTCGCTCTTTGATCCCAAGAAGGGATCGATCTGATGGTATCTCAGAAATTGCGTCTCGTGCGTCAAGCCTGGTCGACAGCATCTCTAGATCGTAGAGAGCAGCCGCATCGTACGCTGGAAGCTTGATCAGGTCGGCGACAGCGGACGCTTTTGAGTCTGTGAGTACTTTAATTGGCGTTTGGATTCCAGGATAAGCGAAGTAGCCATTCCGAGATTTGAAAACGTCTCCCCATTGGCTTCTGACTTCCTTAAAGCTGCGCTCCATGATCGCAAGATTCGGATAGTCGGTCGGCACCTGTCGATGTCGTCGAATGCGGCCGCCCATCTGGATCACGCCTCGCAAAGAACCTGGCTCGACGATTGCGAAATCAAAGTCGTGATCTCGACCAACTTCTTCTATCGATGTCGTCACGACGAGGATGACCACGTTTCTGGCTGTGGCGCGCTTGTCGAGTGTCTCTCGTACGAAGTCGTTAGAAAGAATTGGATCACGTCCGTTTCGAAGCTTGCGCTTGAGCATCTTGTTGAGTGTCGCCTCGACGTGATAGCGAACTGCTGGTAGTAACGTCCCGTTATACGGGATGACGAAGATGTCATGATCTTCTGGAGACATCCTATTCAAAAGATGTCGGGCGTGAAGGATAGCTGGCGCGACATTGTTCCAGCGAACAACACCTACACTCAATCGACTCCCAGATTTCTCATCATCAATGCCGTGATGTGAGTGCATGTTGACGATCTCATCCGTGATGCGGTCGAAGAACTCGGTCGCATTTCGTGGATTGCCGATCTTGGCGATTTTTGCTTTGCGGAGGATGATCTTGTTCTGAAGCCCTGCGAGAATGTTTTTAACGAATGCATTGTGATTACGCGAGAAATCATCCGTACTGATCACCAGTTCGCACACTGGTGCTGCAACTTCAGAATACCAGCCAGACAAGATCGGTAGAGGCTTTCCCATGGCATGACAATGGACTGCCCATCCTTCACGATACGCATTGAAGAGCGATTTGCCGATCTCCGGTGAAACTGTTGCCGACGAAATGATCACACGACGGCCGAATGCTGCAGCGAGATAGATCAGTCGAGCAATGGCAACTAGGTCCTCATTCCCGTAGTCGTCGATTTCATCGATGACGAGATCGGCGCTAGCGGTTCTGAGTGTCTTTACGACATGGCGACCTCGGGTTGCGTCTGCAGCTGACATCAGCGTGTCTAAGGTAGCGACCAGGATAGGTGATGCAAGAAGAGCGCTGTTGGGGGAAGTGGGGTCAACATTGATCAACCGAGCAGTCGACTTCGGTAGGATATGATCAGTCGTTGTGCCTGCTGGTGTGACGACAATTGCCTCTTCAACCTGCTCGGCATCAGTTCCAACAAGTTTCGTCCGCTCTAGGTCGAACAGATCGGAAGTCAGCTGATCACCAATGACGACAGAGACGTCTTCATTTCGGAAGCGCATATCTTCCTGATACTCTCGACCGCTTTGAAGCGTAAGCGAACGCATGCCCGTGCAAACGTTCATTCGCAGGCCATCGGGTGAAAGCGCTGAAAGGAGTGTTGGTGCCATACGAGTTTTGCCAGAACCTGTTCCAGCCATCAAAACTCCAAAGAATCCGGTTCCTTCTGGGGATGCTTTGAAAGCGGCCTTCGTCTCTTTTGCACCCTCATACTGCCATTGATACGGAGTGCCTTCCGCTGGTCGCGGAGAACGAATGGATTCAGGAATGTCGTCGAGATCGACAGATGGAAAATCGAAGCGGGTGACGAACATATTATCGAGTGCGGTACAAGTTTCCTTGCGAACGCGCCTCAAGTGCGATGACAATGGTTCCGCAAGTGCATTGCCCAGATTCCGGTTCGTGTTTGCGTAGATTAGATCAGCAGACGGTTTTTGTCCCTCTTTTGGGAACCTGGTGTTGCCGATCTGAGAACCTTTATGATCCCCTAGAATAAGTGACGTTCGACCATGAATTGCTGCGACTCTGCCGTCGAGATGAAAATTGTCAGATGGCGCGGCTTCAAGGAGCCGTTGAGCAACAAAGGCAATTTCGTCGAGAAAATCACTGTCTTCCCAGATGCCTTTCTTCTTAGCCGGAAGAGACAGCATCATGCAGACGGCTTTTTCGAACTTGATCTCGTTCTTCTTGATGTCCTTGTCGTCCCAGTGAGACTTCATGTTTTCAAACGACATGATAACTCGCTCGGACTTGTCGATAAACCCGTGGGGCAAGCGGTGATGGGTAAGAACTAATGAGGAGACAAGAGAAAATTTATGGAGGTTTTCGTCTGGGTAAAAGTCAATGCCAACTTTCTTGCCTGAAGCCGCACTCGCCTGCCGAATTGCTGCAGATAACGATGGGAGCCTATTATCCTTTAAATTGTGGACCGTCAGTTCATGGGCGTGTTCAAACGCGTATTTGAACGCATCACTGAGAAACCCGCCAACGTTTTTCCGATCTGCAAGCTTTTCCAGCCAAATGACTTCGTTATCGTCAGCCAGCTTAAGCATGGCCCTGATAATCATGTACGAAACCAGTTCATGGCGGATTGGATCGCCAACTACTTGCGCTCGCTTGAGTTTGTTTTGGAACCATTCGGTTGATTTACCGAGGTCGTGAAAAAGTGCTGCAAGCTCTGTAGATGCACGGATAAGAATTTCGCTACTCGAAGCAATGCGATCAGATTTAATCGCGTGCGACGTCTCTGACACTGAACAATGCCCCGTAGAGGTGAATTTCTTTCGATTTCCGAGGAACCAGAGGACGGTAAGGTTTCTTGTACCACAAACCCGTTGACAGCAGATTGAAGAACTGGTCGTTACCTTTTTGGCAAGCGTTTGCTTTAACCGTCGAAGGCCCTGCTCTGTGATTCTCCCCGACCAGCATCTTCTGCCAATACGAGGAAGAAATTCATCGAGAATTCTCTGTGATCTATCCCTTGCGCTACCAGTGCATTCCGAATTGATGATTACAATCATTCCGACGCCTTTAATCCTTCTGAAATTGCGGTTTTAATTATTTCAAACAAATTTGGCAACACCTTTAATTCATCAAATGCCTGAATTACTTGTTCACGAAATTCCTGTGATTTTTTGAAAGACGCGGCGCACTCAAAAGCAATTGGCAGAATGATCGCATCCTTGATCGTATCCGCAAGATCAAACACAAGGCCCCCGGCTCTCGTGGAACCGTGATTTACGGCAAGACCTGGTGGAATGCCCAGTGCCCACAAAACTGTGCCAGCTGCTCCATATGCGAGGTAATTGCCTTGATCGAGAAATGAATTTGCCAGGTCTTGTCCTTCTTGTCCTGCCTGTCTTCCCGTCCAATGCAATTTTGTGGCTCTTGCTGCTTCCTTGTAGAGGGACTTCGCGAATTCTCCTTCAAAGCCCCTCAGCTGCTCGACTGACGTCGCTCGCATTGCATTGCCTCGGAACAACGGAACTGGAATCTCTGCCGCTGGATTCGACGAGTGCGTTGGCCAGATACGAGTGACAGCATCGCATCTTGCGTAAACGAAATATTTGGCGACTGCTAATCGCGCATTTTCATTCGGCCAAAATTTTATCCACTTAATTAAATTTTCTGTCGGCGCATACTCGGCCGTCGCCCCCATAAAAATAGGAAACCCTCCACCTCCAGTGAAGGCTACAAGTGTCTTTTCACTCGCCAATTTCCGTGCTGCAGCCTGAGTAATGGAGCAACCGGAACCAAGCATAAGAATAGCTGTATTGGCAGTCGGAATATTCCACTCCCTGGTGATAGCGCCTTGCGCCATTGAATAAACCAAGCGATCTCCGTCCATATGAACGCGACAATATTCCAAATAAAAAAATGAAGATCGTTGCGATTGAAGGATTTTTGGTGTCGGCGTATTGACATTCATAAATAGCTTCTCCTATATATGGTACAGAGAATTAAATTTGATGAAAATCCTAGATAGTCTGAAAGGAGGGTTTATCATGAGCGAGCGTCCATCGTTTGATCCCAAGTTGAACTGCGCTGGAGAATTTTACATTAATTCCCGCGCCGATAAAAAAGATTATGGCAATAATCTTAAGAAATTCAAGGACATCCGTAATAGTCCTTTTGTTTTGACTTCCGAAAACATCAAGGAAGGGGTCGCTGTTGTTCTGCAGGCTTGCCTTGATAGTTTCCCGGTTGCGATGAACGAAAAGGCTTCTGACGAGCTTCACGACCGCTCCTCTTTTTCAGATATTTCGGGTTTAATCGAAAAGGAAGTTGCGAACTTTAAGACGGTCGCAAAGGATCATATCGGAACCCACACAGGCAAAATTCCGAATCCTTCTGTGTCTGGTCCTGGCGGCCTTCTTTACGATAAGGATATCTTTGCCAAAGCCTCGGAACTATCCTTCGTCTCCAGTGCCTCCATTAATGCAGGACAACGCATCGGCGCGGCTGGCAATGCAGCGCAAAACCGTGCTCAGCGCTTTCTATGCGTTACGTTTCTTCTGGATGGTCAGCCTGTGTCTGTTTTCGAAGACGTCAGCTCTAAGGGTGCTATTTATTCTACGCTCATTGAGCTTGGCTTCCCTCAGAAAGATCTTGAAGAAATTTCTGAGATTATTCGTCTTCGATTTTCTTCATCCAATAGCGAAACCCCAGGGTTTTATTCCAAGGGTCTGATCTGGCCGACTGATGAAGGTGATGTCGTCATTACTCCCGTTCATCCGTATGCCATGGCTCTTGAAATGCACTCTCGTTTCAAGGGGCGAGTGGCTGAAGGTCATTCCATCAAGAACACTTGGATCAAGATCGGTGGCACCAAGCCGCAGAACGCAGGCTTGGTGAACAACGATCTCGGCGGCACACATCGCCTTCTCGAAAGCGTCCCTCCGAAGCGTCAATCTCGGCATGTTCGACTTGCATTCAGAGCTGGTGCGTCGAAGGCTTTGCCATTCGCCACTGTTGGTCGCAGCCATCCTATCATGAAGGCTTTGATTGCAGCGATCACTGATGGCCGTGTGAATGATGAGATGAAGCAAAAGCAACAGAATGCTATTGCTCGCTTGGTCAGCATTTCACTCCAGCCATGGGTTGAATTTGCCGAGCTTGTCCAATCCGGCGACAAAATCGCAATCCGGTCTCTCGAAAAACTTAAGGGGGGGCAACGCAAGCTTATTGAGGGCAAGTACCAAGAAGCTAACGCATCCGAAATTGCTGAATTGTCGGAGGTGGTTGCCGCTCATGTAATGCATCTCGATCACGGTATGAGTGGGGATAGTTATCGTAGTCAGGTCAAATCTGCTGCCGTTGATGTTTTCCAGCGCAAATTCTAAGGAGCTGTTATGAATAGAAATACGTATGTTGTTGTCGGGCCACTTAGGGTAGATGATCTCTGCGCGGTTCATCCTGACATTATTCAGGGATATCCTTCGGCAACATCTGTTGCAGGCATCGGATACAAGATGGTGCTCGATCTGGGCAAGAATCTCGATGTCGAGGGGCTGATCCATGAGGGAACAGCTGTGATCGTCCATGATCATTCGTTCCTCGGCGGTCACCCGAAGAACCCAGTGTCTGGAACTGACGCCACAAAGGGTGCTCCAATTATTGATGAGTTTCGGGCGCGAGCTGAATTGTCCTTTGTCATCTCGATTGGCAACCTTGAAGTCCATGATGAAGCAGTGGCGAACGCGATTTTCAAAACCCTTCCTGGCCTCTTTTTTGGCGGTGGCAAGGTTTTCCCAAAATATTTCGATGTAAAGAAGCAGGTCGTGATTTCCTCTGCTTCAGCTCTTCGAGAAACTCTAAAAAAACATAAATCCGGTTCGATTTTGTTTGATCGTCACGATTTGTTGGAGTATGAGCTGGCTTCCCAAGAGGGCAAAATCGATGCTCTTGATGCGCTGCTTAATTGTATCGAGTTTCGCAAATCTTCTGATCAAGATACTCAGGGAAATGAGGCGGCTGGAAGCGACGTAAACGTCGAAAATAAGCCTTCCGGCAAGCTGGCTGCGGACAAGTATGACTATGCCCGCAAATATCCTGGGTGGTTGGTTCCCTTGCTTGTCGGCTTTCAGGGAATTGAACAGAGACAGAAACGTGCGCACACGCGTACGCCTGATGGCGTTAATGATCATGTGTTCGCGGAATCCTTATACTCGCTCGGTGAATACAAGAGCCTCGCGAGCATCCTAGCTTCAGAGGAAGATACCTTCCTTGAAGGAAGTTTCTGGAAGCATTGCCAAAACAAAGCTTCCGAGACGTTTTACGTAACTGCTAACTCCTAAACGAAAGGATAAAATCATGGGAAAAGTATCGTTGCCGTCGTTCTTGAATTTCAATCGTTCCATCTCGCCGAGCGAAGGCCTGATGTTCGGCATTTCGTCCGAAACTGGTGCCGAAACGCCTGTCGAGGTCATTTCTCGCGGTATTCGAGGCACAATTTCGAATTATTCGAATATCTACAAGAAGGACAAGGCTGATAGCGCCGAAAATATCGACAAGCAGCTAAAGGACCCGAAGAACGCAAATCTTCAGGAAGTTCAGGTCGCCTTCCTTCCTCTCGGTGCTGACCGTCTTGCTGTTCGGTTTTCGCTGGTTATCCAGGCGAACTCTCTAGCTCCGAGCGGTTGCAATGCCGCTGAATTCTACGAGACCTTCTCGAAGGTAGCGGCACGCTATGCCGAGATCGGCGGCTACGAATATCTGGCCGAACGCTATGTTTGGAACCTGATCAATGGGCGCACTCTCTGGAGGAATCGTTTTTCGCGAAACAAGATTGCGAAAATCACACTTGGTGATGGTGTCGAGTACGTTTTCAATGCCGACAATATGCGGCTGGATCGATTTGAACGTGACGCGATGCCGGAGAACTTCGATAAGCTCGTTGCTGCAGTTGGTGCCGCCCTTTCGGGTAAGAGCGATCCACTCTTTGTCACCGTCGAGGTGTCAGGTGAAATGCCTGCTGGTGCCGAGGTTTATCCGTCTCAGGAGTTCTTGCCTGAAGCCAAGCAGGCAGGCGATAAAGGTAAGGTGCTTTCCGCAATCGATGTCGAATATGATGGACGACGTCTCCGCCAGGGCACCATGCATTCTCAGAAGATCGGTAACGCCCTCCGCTGGATCGACGAATGGCATGGCCAGACTGACGAATTCGGTGCAACCCCGATTGAAGTCTACGGCTATATCCAGAGCCGTACGGATGCTCTGCGTGTTCCAACTCGTCCAGATGGCACTAAGGGTGCTCCCGATCTTTTTGTGATGCTGAAGGATTTGGAAGCCGTTGGTGCGAAGCTTGATGCCGCTACCAATGCAGCCGATCTCGATGGCAACATTCACTACATGATGGCTGTGATCATTCGTGGCGGCGTCTTCTCTGGTGAGAAGAAGGGATCGTAATATGGAAAAGCCAACCCACTATGTGGAGGCTCGCATCCTTCCCCTCGACGGCGATTTGCTGTCGAGGGGGGATATGGCCTTCGTAACCAGCCGAATTATGACTGCAGTTCATCTGGCAATTGTCAGCGGTTTGAAAATTGCAGTTTCGTTCCCTGAGTTTCAACAGAAATTCGCGCGCGACTCTGAAACCAAGGAAGTCAAACTTGCGGGAACGGGTAGCATTATCCGATTTTTTGGTAGCATGAATGACTTAATGTCGTTCATTGTCCGCCCCGATTTCGCTCGTTTGATTGGCGAGGCTGCTTGTCGACTCAACGGTGCTACGCCTATTCGTGAAGTCCCATCGCTCGTCGCATGGGAGATCTATCGCCGCAATCGTGCAGTCGAACGTGATTGCGAAGGTTTCGTGGCCCGCGCAGGTCGGCGTAGGGAGCGTCGTGGTCTTCCTGTTGTTCCTTTTGAAGGGGAGCAACATAGCGTGGCTAATCGAGCACACTATGCGCATTTCAACATTGCCAGCACTTCAACTGGACAAAAATTTAGTGTATTTTTAGATCGTGAAGACGTTCTAGAATTCACCTCTGGCGGGCTTTCAACTTATGGGTTGGGGGTATCGGTTCCAGTGTTTTAACCGCTGAATTGTGGTTTCACAGATGTCAGCAATGACATTTTGACGTCACAATGAAAGGTGGCTCTGAAGTATATATGGTAATGCTTTTGATCTCCGCCGAATAGGTGGCAAGCGAGACCCCGATTTTTCGGGGCCTCGCAAAAAGCCTAGAAATACTGGGTTTTTATTTGGCTCCGAAAAATCGGGGTTAGAAGCCCAAGTTCTTTGAAATTGTTGTAATAACTACATTTTCTCCACAATTTGGAGTATTTACCGCCGCATAGGCGGCTCTGAAGTCAGATCGCGCTCTAGAGAGCGTTTTTGAAGCTATTTACCGCCGCATAGGCGGCTCTGAAGATAACGCTTCACGTCCTCTTCGTAGGCCTGATATTTACCGCCGCATAGGCGGCTCTGAAGTGAATGAGTCTCAGGCAAATCTTGGCCTTTCTATTTACCGCCGCATAGGCGGCTCTGAAGATCATCATATTACGGCCCACAGCCTGCTACATTATTTACCGCCGCATAGGCGGCTCTGAAGTCCAAAGGGTGGCGATGGTGGTGATGATGCGGATTTACCGCCGCATAGGCGGCTCTGAAGCAGACATTCTCGAAGACGCAATCCCATTGCTTAATTTACCGCCGCATAGGCGGCTCTGAAGAACGACCCATGAAGCCATGCCCCAGATTGATCATTTACCGCCGCATAGGCGGCTCTGAAGCTTAACGTCGACCAGGCACTTCTTCGAAGCCCATTTACCGCCGCATAGGCGGCTCTGAAGTTGCCGATGGTGCCGCGAGCTGCGGATGGAATATTTACCGCCGCATAGGCGGCTCTGAAGACTCGCCAAGCTGGTGAGGCTTTTCAGGGATCATTTACCGCCGCATAGGCGGCTCTGAAGCACGATTGCGGCCGCTAGTTTTGGATATGATCATTTACCGCCGCATAGGCGGCTCTGAAGAGACAACAGTCACATCTTGCGCCTGTCTGGAAATTTACCGCCGCATAGGCGGCTCTGAAGCTGAAGGGCAGTTTTAACCCGCCATTCACATCATTTACCGCCGCATAGGCGGCTCTGAAGCCGTAGGGGCTGGGGCCGAAGGCCACCTTGGGATTTACCGCCGCATAGGCGGCTCTGAAGTCCCACGATCTGTTGCAGAAAATCGTTTAGCGATTTACCGCCGCATAGGCGGCTCTGAAGAAGTATCACCTCGACACGCTGGCGGGTCACATATTTACCGCCGCATAGGCGGCTCTGAAGTCCAGCTGGAATTAATGTTCCTTCTGCTGCAGATTTACCGCCGCATAGGCGGCTCTGAAGATACTCTTCGAACAATTCCTGAACGCTGTCGTATTTACCGCCGCATAGGCGGCTCTGAAGCTCTTCTTTTAGCTTTATAACATCGTCTTTCCATTTACCGCCGCATAGGCGGCTCTGAAGACATCGGCCAGATCGTTACGGCACAGCCCTAAATTTACCGCCGCATAGGCGGCTCTGAAGTAAACCACCGAGGAAATTGCCAGCCAGCTGGTATTTACCGCCGCATAGGCGGCTCTGAAGAGATCAGAAGCCAAGGAGCTTATTGATCAGGCATTTACCGCCGCATAGGCGGCTCTGAAGTCATAGGAGGGCACACGTACCAGCTCGGTCTTATTTACCGCCGCATAGGCGGCTCTGAAGTGTTGAGCCTGTCGTAAAGGCTGACGGAACCGATTTACCGCCGCATAGGCGGCTCTGAAGCAATACGTCTGTTCGACTTCTTGACCCGGCATATTTACCGCCGCATAGGCGGCTCTGAAGTTGAAGCCCTTGGCCCTTGGGTGCTTGGCCTGATTTACCGCCGCATAGGCGGCTCTGAAGTGTAGGTCCTCAGCTCGTTCGTTTTCCTCAATATTTACCGCCGCATAGGCGGCTCTCAATTTTGGTGTTGGCGACGCGTATCTATTGCCAGCCTTATCCGCGCATTGGAGGGTAAGGCTAATTGCGCTTTGAGCAAAATTAGTCGACAATGGGCGATATTAATAGTGAGAGTGTTCCATGAAAAAATGGATGATGTCGATCCTAGCGGCGAAAGTCATCGAAGGCGACGTTGCGACGGCAGTGCAATTCGCCGAAATCGCCCAGAAAAAGATCGAGGAAAACGACCGGGCCGAGGACCTTCAAGCGACCTATGCGAGCGGCCTGAAGACCGTTTTAGAGCGTCTGACGTCAGATTTGAATGTCTCACGGGATGACGCTCTCACTGCCACGGGCATCGGCAAAAACCAGCTCGATAACGTCTATCGTCTGGCTCTTGAAGGCGCGTCCTTTGCGCACGATCTCGCTAATTCTGAAGCCAAGAGTGCGCAGCGCGAAGGTTTTCAGACTTCGTTCGGCTACATCGCATTTGGGCATCTCTATCGCTTGCGATGGCTCGAAACGCAGGTGTCCGGCCGAAGGCTGGATGAAGTTCGGGGCGGCATCGAGAAGATCAATGACTTGATCTCAAATGTAATGAGCATCGGATACGACTCTACGCCCGCTAACGACGGTCCTGCTTTGATATAGAAATAAATAAATTGAAATCCAACCGTTGAGGTTTCGGTCTCGGCGTTTTTTCATTCTCCATTTCAATAATGACAATGATTATCGGTATTAATTGCAATTATTCCTATTGACGTTTAGACGAAAATTATGGCAATACCGCCTCACAAACAGGCGGGCGCGATGAACATTCCGCGTTACAGACCTGAGAAGGAGAGACCACCACATGGAAACGAATTCTTACACTGAAAAGGGCGATCTCATTCAAGTCCGTCTTGGACGCAAGCATATCGGTGATATCAAAAAGAACCCGAAGACTGGCAAGTTTTTCTATAAGCCTAAAGGTTCGAGGCTGGTCGGCGATGAATTCGACACTGTCGCAGCTGTGAAGCGCTCGCTTGAAGCGGATTAGGCGGTCGTCAGAATAAAAACGTGACACTGTCCTTGCCGAGCCTTTCGTTCACGGCGGACACGTGTAAAGTACGATACTGTTATCAGCAACGGGGGTGGCAAGGTTGAGATATTCCTTTGTCTTCTTAGGTGCATTTCTGGCAACTTCGAGCGCGTTTGCTGGAGTCGTCGAAGGCAATCCACGGGTAGTAGATGGCGATACATTGGCGTTTGGCGACGTCAGGGTGCGCCTGGACGGCATCGATGCTCCAGAGGCTGGGCAATCCTGTGATGAGGTCGATGGCGGGCATTGGCGCTGCGACGATGCCGTAATGAATAAGCTCGTGGAGCTGGTAGCATCTGGTGTCCAGTGCGAAGGGAATGCCTATGATGGCTATGATCGACTGCTGGCGACATGTGTCAATGTCAATGGCGTCAATATCAATGAGTTGCTGGTCACTGAGGGACTTGCTTGGGCCTTCCGCAAATACTCGCTTCAATACGCTCCCCAAGAAGACGTTGCACGTTCAAAGGGCATCGGCATCTGGCAGGCTAATACGATGCCCGCTTGGGAATATCGCGAACTGAAATGGCAAGCCGCCGTCGACGACGCTCCAGATGGCTGTCCTATCAAGGGTAACATCTCGAAGAATGGAAAAATCTATCACCCGCCTTGGTCCCCTTGGTACAATAAGACCAAGGTCAACGTCAAAAGCGGCGAACGCTGGTTCTGCAACGAGAAAGAAGCTTTAGATGCAGGTTGGCGGGCACCAGCCTGGCGCTAGCGGGATCATTCAAGACCGAGAACGTTCTCAATCTTCTTTTCAAGCGACAGCGGTTGGACTGTGGCCTGATCGCCCTGATCTTGTTGGACTCCATTCCGCTTACGAACTCTGATCTCAATCCGGCGACGGCCTTCACTGTCTCCAGCGTCTTTGCCGTCTGTGAGCCTGTCAGACGGCAGTGTGAGCTGCGCACTGGACATTGGCAGTATGGTCAAGCCTTCAAGTTCTGGTCGTTCGTTCAGAACCTGAGTGACGGCAAGAGCACGGGCAAGGCCAAGGCCAGCATTATCGCCTGGTTTGAGGACTGAAATTTCTTTTGTGTTGCCGAGAACAAAGGGGATTTCAGTGTCGAGATTGGAGCGAACGCCAGAGATTCGCTGTTCGTCGGTGTGACCGATCACTTCAACGACATCCACGTCGTATTGCCTTGCGATGGCGGCAATCTGTTGAGCGGTCTTTTCCTGTAAAAGGTCGCGGAAGGCGGGGCTGAGTTCCGCGCTACCGCTCTTGAAATAGTAATCTTTGGTTTCACTCAGGCTGATGATAGGCGGCCACTCGTGTGGTTTGCTGCCTTCTGCGGCTTTCCCTTTTTCGGCCAGTGCCACCATATCCATGATCTGGTCTTCAAGCGGAGTTTCTTCCGATAGGATCGAGTCCAGAAGTTTGATTGTCGCGAGGAGTTCTTTAAGACGCTCTGGCTCTACGTCGATCTCACTGAGAGCCTTCGAATCCGCCTTCAGTTTCTCGATTTGAGCGATGTCTTCCGGTGTCAGTTTCTGGTCGATTGCTTCACGAATTAGTTCCGCGTGCTTTGTAAGCTCTTCGGGCACCAGTTTGACGCGTGTGATTTCGTCGATTTGCTGCTGAGCAAGAACGAGTTTACGCCAGACGTCTTCGGATTTGGTGTTATCGAGGGCTACTGTAAGCAGACGGTCCCGCTCTTCAGTGAGTTTTACGACTTCAGACTTCGCCGTTTCCAGTTCTGCCTCTGCGGTCTTGGCTCGTTCCTTCTCTTTGAGAATGATCGCACCTGTGATCAGCAAGAGGCAGAACACGAGCAGTAGCATGGACTCGGCCATGGTCAGGCCAAGGATAAGGCCGCGATTGTAACCACGATGCTCGCTGACTGGGGTGCTTGACTGGATCGAGGTGTCACTCATCGGAATGGCCACCACGATTTTCCATCTGTGGAATTCGCTTGCGGAGGAGTAGTTTCATCGGTGGTCATGACCGGATCAACTGGTACACGGTCTGCTTGTGCACCTGCGGCTGGTTCCGACTGATGAACGACAATCGGATCTACGGGTACTTTTGCGTTGGCCTGCTCACGAATAAGGAGTTCGACCTGAGCTTGCTGGGCCTTAACTTGCTCCGAAAGCCCTTCATTGGCTTGGATCAGTCGCTCCGATTGCTGCAAGTTCTTGGTTACGGCCTCGCTGATGGCGTTTATTGAGCTGAGAAGCTTGTCGATGCGGTTCGCCTGCTCTTTTGCAACCGTGTCGTTATGTGCAGCCTGGTCTTTGAGAAGCTTCCCGAAGTCCTTCAGGATTGGCTCCATTTCATTCTTCAGAACGCCGTCCGGGATCGCGACCGCTTCCAGTTTTTTGGCGATGTTGTCGACTTGTCGGGTAAGCCCCTCTGCGGCCGAGAGCATCGACTGGTTTGTTTTCATCACCACGCTGGCTGACTCATCGATTTTCGATGTGACGTCGCTCAGTTTGGTCGAGACCCCTTTCAGACTGTCTTCGATGGCACGATTGAATTTTTCGGAGACTTCACTGATGGGTTTGAGAGTCGAGTCAGTAAGGTTGGAAAGAGCGCCAGCCAGCTTTTCTCCAGTCTTGTTGACCTGTTTGACGACGCTCTCGAAACCTTCGTTGATGAGCTGGTTGTTAGCGCGGCGAAGGGAAGCAAATTCGCGTGTCGAAGATTCCAGTTCGGCGCGAACACGGCGAGCAACAGCCGCGAGATCGTGGCGGGTTGCCCGCTCAATGTCGAGAACGTCGCGACGCGACTGATTATAGAAAATGCGAAGCGCGATGCCTGTGATAGTCGACGAAATGGCGATGCCAAAATTTCGGACCACCTCATCCGTCGAGCTTTCGCCAGTGAAAAGGTACAGCGACGCTCCCAGGCTCGCGAGCGTGAACAGGAAGCCCATGTAATAGAGGTTGTCGCCAGTCTGCTCATCATGGAGACGGATTGCCGAAAAAGACCATGCAAGCATCAGATATATGACCATGAGGCCAATCGGCACAAACATGGAGGCGACAGGGTTCATTCCCGTCACCTTGGAGAACGCGATGAAAGCGCAGCCTCCGAAGGTCAGGATTACGAACACAATCAAGGGCAGATTGCGATAGCTGAAAGCGCTCAGGCGGCTGATAATGCCAGTCAATTCATGCCCTCCAAACGCACTGGCGGCAGGTACCCGCCGTCATTATCGATGATCCAGTTGGCCCAAAATTCGTTGTGTTCAACGCTACCGAACTTCTTATTGCGGCGGTCAATGTACCAAATGCTGACGTCGATGCCTGACAGAGAAGTGGCGAATTCGCGGAAGGCATCGCTTTTCTTGTACGCTGCGTAGTCGATGCCTGATTTGTATTGCGAGTAAAGTTGCGTGTGCTCGATCATGTCTGATGCGATTAGCAACTGCTTCGGGACTTCCATATCGTTGTATTGATCGAAAACAGCCAGCTTGATCATCTGGATTCCGGCCATGATAGGAGAGGCTTCTCCGCCCTCGCCCTTCGGCAAGTCCTCGGCGACCTGATCAAGGATATTCTTGAATAGCTCCTGCCATCTCTTTTGCCTGAGTCGAGGGTTCGCCGTCCATTCGCTCACGCTGGATGCATCACCTGGATTGCAGCGGCCGAATAGCTTTTTCAGCTCACCTGGCTTTTCAGTCAGGCTGTAGATTTCGAGGAGGGACCCGACAGGGATTGCCGCTGATGTTTTCTGAAAGTTCGTCCTGAGATCTAGGAGCGTCGTATCGGAAAGAGGGTCAGTGGTGTCGATCAGGAAGGCGGTGATCGCCGTAGGGCCGGATGTCGGACAAAGCGTTTCTTTGTCTATATCAGCAGCTTTGGAAGCCGAGAGATACAGGTATCCAATTCCAGCCATCACGGCCGCGCTGATCGCGAACAGTCCTCCTGCCAGCAGGTAGGTGCCGACATGGCTCTTCTTGCGCCTGCGGCTTCTCCTAGCCATTGGTTTCGTCCGGATAGAGCTTGTCGAGTTCGTGATACTGGTCGATCCCCTCAGTGCAAAGCTGCGTGATCTCTTTGATCTGCGCGCTAAGCTCAGTCTGCGTCTTGCGAATGGCCTTACCGATCTCTTGGCTGGTCATTTCGACAGAGGCATCGAACGTTGGTTTGACGCGTTCCAGTTTATACGGTTGCGCGAAATATTGGGGTGTCGGTGTCTTTCTCGCCTTGCGGTTCGCCTCACGATAGGTCTTGAGAAGGCTATTCGCTGTTCGTTCGAGGTTGTCCTGATACGTGTCAAACAAGGAAAGCATCTTCGTGCGATGGGCTGTGATGTCGTTGTGGTGGGCACGGCGGTCATTGAGGCTTTCGATGATTTCTTTGAGCTTGATTTCGTGGTCGTCTCTCACGCCTGTAAGCTCGTCAATGAGTTCCGCTTGCCGATCCGTGTATTCGGCCCGCGCATTCAGCATCTGTTTATAGGACTTGGCCAGACCGGGATAAGGATCGGTCAGCGACCATCCATCGATGAACGCGATGAGCGAGAACAGCAGGCCTGACGCGAACAGGAGCCAAGACTCGATGTCCTGGAGACCGACAGGGTTCGCGAGAGCTTGTGCTAGGGCCGCCCTACCCGCTTCCTCGAACGTCGTTCCTGAGACCTCGCGATAGTGAGCAAGGAAGAGATTGAGGGAGATCGCGAAGACAGCATAAATCCCAATCGAGAGGACCCCGATCAACTTTTGGAAGATCGAAGGCAGGTAGATGCGTCTCACGCATATGAGGGCGAAGAAAAGCGTGAAGCCAATGTTCACGAAGGCAAAGAGCATTGCCTGCGTGAAGCCGCCGACCATTCCAAGCTCGTTGCCCTTAGCCAGGAAGTAGCCGTTGCCGATGAACTCGAAAACGAAAATGGCGACCAGGATGGCGTACTTCAGGACGAGCAGATGATTGCTCGCTACCTGCGGAGCACGTGTGATCTTATGCTTGGTTTTGAAGGCATTGTAGGATCGCGTCGCGTCCGAAAGCTTCTGTCTCAGATCGTGGAGTTCTGCTTTGCCTTTGACGACTTCGGCTTTGAAACTGGAGATCGCGTTGGCATTGCTGAGTTCGATCTCTGAAAACTGGCCCTGGAAATCCAGATTAGTCAGCCGCTGTGAGAACACTTGAAGCTGGTCTTCAAGGTTTTGATAAGCATCGTTCTTGGCGTCTTCGACGAGCTGAACGATCTCTAGTTCTTTGCTGTCGAACGATTGCGCGGCCTGATCAGGCTGTTCTTCGGCTCCCCTCTCCTCAGCTTCGCGGTGGATATCGAGTTGCTTTTCGACCTTCGCGACATCCAAGCTGGGAAAGATATGCGTTGAAGGCTGAAAGGCATGTCCAGCCTGCTTGGCCTTCGTCCAGAACTGCCCAAGTCCGTCCTTCTTTGTGCTCAAATCTCTATGCACCCCCACGGCACAAACTATTGCATGCTAAAGCCAATAGATCGAACCACGACACAAATGCAAGGGGGAAACCTAGATGGCTGTGACTGGCCGTCATGGCGGGCATAATGCCACGAAATTTTTAACAGAGATGTTTTGCTGCACTCAATCGATTGGCTCACTAGGTGTACACATCAACGAAGTTTCATCGGCTTCATTCAATCTTCAGACAACACATCCGATGAAAATATCTCCATCAATGAGAATTACCGATAACCAAGCGTTCTTGACCACTTTTTTGGTGTTTCTCTCGCATGCAAAATGGACTCTTTCATGATTAAAAATTTGACGGCAGATATGATTCATGGTTTCCTGTATCAATTAACGCCGTTATTAAGGAGGCAAAAATGCTGTATGTATATTTCCGTCGCGCATTGATTGAAACGGACGAACAGTTCAGCGAGCAAAAACAGGTCGTTGAGGACTATCTCGCCAGTCGAGGCGAAAACCTGGTTGCAGAGAATATCGTTTTCGAGGAAATCGCTATTTCCGCTCAGACATATCCCAAACTTGAAGAATTACTGGGTAAGCTCGATACCGACGATGAATTGGTCGTTCTGGCACCTGACCGCTTAGCGGGTTCGGCACGCTCATTTTATGACAGGTGTGTTTTCGCAAATAAAAGAGGAGCTTTCATCACAGTTGTTCGACCACCTGTATTTGTCAGTAACGTTGAACAGCCGCAAATTAAGCCAACCACTTTTAAAGCATCTGGCATTGAAATGTTCATCTTGGAGATGATCGCGTCGATTGATAAACAAGATCGCAACGAACGAACGAACGCGACATTAAAGAAAACTGGCAAGAAGGGAGGTCGTCCTCCCGCATTGAGCCAAGAGCAAATTGATCGTATGCGCCAAATGTTTGAAGATGAGGCGACACAAGATGATGTTTCGAAAGAGTTCGGGATCAGCCAAGCGACAGTCTCACGATATTATAACGAAATCATTCTGCAGAAAGGTCGAACCGCTCCATCTCCTCGTAGACAAGATCCTGTTATCCGTCGAGAGAAGCGAAGGATTTATGAGCGGAAACGACGGCAAAGATTGAAAGAAACAGTTGCTACGGAGCAATGAGTGACAAGTTTAAAAGACGACGATAGCACCGTGTAAAAATGCCACCTGCCCCTTGGTTCAGCTTAATACCTGCTGATTTGGGGCAGGTAAATTGAATGAATCATTTTGAATTTTGTAAAATTGCATTCACACTCACATCACCCACAATTCTGGTCCCTGTCCGCTCCTTGCCGCTGACATCGAAGAACAACATCGTGGGCGGCCCAACCACGTTGAGATCGCGCATGAGAGCTGTCTTGCGCTCGTCCAGATGCGTGAGGTCGACCTTGATTAGGTCGAAGCCGCTGAGCGCATTCCTGACGGCATTTTCGGTGAGTACCCGCCGCTCGATGGTGTGACAGGACGTGCACCATTCCGCCGTGAAGTAGATCAGAGACGGTTTGCCGCTGGCCTGAAGCCTGGTTGTCAGCTCCTCGATGGATGACGCGTGGTCGAACTGAAGGGCGGCAAGCTGAGCCGATGCGCCGCCGCCGAGACGATCCAGAGGCTTCAGCGGATCTGTGCCGCCGCTGGCAAATCCGACGATCAGGGTAGCTCCATAGATTAGTGCGGCCGCACCGATGGCACGGGCGACGATCTTGGAGTTGATGGTCTTCCAGCTCTCGCTGAGCAGGAATGCAGCGACTGCTAGAGCAAGGATTGCCCAAAGGAGCAGATCGATGCCGATTGGGAGGAGCGGAGCCGCCATCCAGATCGCGCTGCCGATGAAGGCAAAGCCGAATATGCGCTTCACGTTCTCCATCCATGCACCTGCACGCGGCAGGATCGAGCCGCCGATTGTGCTCATGATGATGAGCGGAATGCCTTTGCCGATGCCGAGCGCGAAGAGTGCGGCTGCACCGAGAGCGACATTGGCAGTCTGAGCAATGAAGAGGAGCGCGCCAGCCAGAGGTGCGGTAACACAGGGACCGACGATCAAGGCAGAGGAGAAGCCTAGAATGGCTGCAGAGCGTTTTCCGCCACGGGTGCCGCTGGTCTTCGAATGAATGGCACTTGTCCATCTGGATGGAAGCTGGAGTTCGAACAGGCCGAACATGGAGAGGGCTAGAACGCCAAAGATCACGGCGACGACGCCAGCTGTGTAAGGCGACTGGAGCGCCATCTGCAGGTTTTGACCTGAAAAGCCCGCAATCGCCCCGACAAGAGCGAAAGCTGAAGCAAGGGAGACGACATAGATCGAAGACAGGACGAACCCGCGTCGAGGCGTCAGCTTGTCGCCTTCGCGAGCCAGAGCGGACGCCATGATCGGATACATCGGGAATACGCATGGCGTTAGCGCGAGCAGGACACCAAAAACCAGAAAAGACAGGATGACGAATGCTGCATTACCGTCGTCGAGCAGAGATTGTACGAGGCCTTTCTCCTTGGCGACTTCGATAGCTGGCACTTCGGCCTTGATGTTCGAATTTGCTATAGACGATGCCGCTGCGGCCTTGGCCGATGGCTTGAAGGTGAAGCTGGAGAATTTGTCGGAACTGCTCGGCTTCGTGACTTCCAGTGTGGCGGGATCGATGACGCGTGTCTGAAGGGGATAGCAGATGCCTTCGTCCTGGCACCCCTGATATTGCAGAGTGATGGGGCCGGACTGGATCGGGGTGATCGATGCGGATGCCGAGCCGTAGTAGGTTTCCGTCTTGCCGAAATTTGGGTCGTCTTTCTGGACGCCAGGTTCGCTATAAACCCTGAGAGTTTCGTTGCCCTGTTTGGCTAGGGTGTGATCCCGATAAAGATAATATCCGTCTGCGATGTTCCAATTGAAAGTGATCCCGTCATTTCCCTGTTTGACGGAAAGACGGAATGCTTCGTCAGCTGGCAACGGCTCAGTGGCATGGGTCGCCGATATAAGCCCCAGCACCATAAATAATGAAAGCAATATCCTCATAATTTTCCTATTTATTCTGACATGAATATAATCTGCATCCTCAACCTTATCGCAAACTTAAAATTTCAAATGTTCGTGACACATTTTCTGCAACTCCGAGAGAGAACAAGCGACATTAAAGGTTGCATCATCGATTTTAAAATGTTCCCTTCTAATTATAGCTTAAGAAAGGGCTGAAAGATGAATATGAAGGCAATTTTCGCAGCATCCATTATTGCGGTATCGGCATTCGTTCCAAAAATCGTTGTTGCTGCCGATTACAATCCTCAAAACTCTGAACAAGAGTTGGCTGCTGCCTTGGAGTCATGTAAGAAGGACCCTACGTGCTATCAAAAGTCTGAACCACTTCATGCCGGGATGCAATTCAAAGGGAATCTTAAGAAATTTCTTGCTGAGTATGAGCAGAATTTCGGGATTAAACCAGAGAAAGAGCTGGTTGCTGCTTTGAAGTCATGTGTGAAAGACCCGAGGTGCTATAAAGGGGAATAGGTGAGCAATGGTACGGACCAGCCTCTCCCTATCTATCGATATAAGGCAAATCGACCAAATGATTTGCCGGATTAACTTGAGTTTTCAGTCCATAGGCCAGACACCGGATTCCGTCAGGGGTGTGCCTAACAGTCAGACTCGGTGAGGTGACGCTTCTTCCATCGGCGTCGACAATTGTCACCGAAATGACCTTTTCGGTGACAGTCTCATTGCCTGGATAGTTCCAGGTACATCCACTTAGCCCATTGCCTGAACCAACAAATTCTAGAACAAAGACGTGCGTCATCTCCTGTGGATCTGGTTGCCATGATGCGTTCATATTAGACATCGCATTCACAGCAGATTGGTTGATGTCCGCTTCGAAAGTATCTGTCGTAAAATTCTCGCTCCCGCCCGATGCTTGCATGTAACCGCCCGTATCATTGATCACCACTTTGTATGGAGGAACGCCACCCCGAAATGCGATGCGCGGCCGAATTTTGATATTCGTTTGCTCAGCCATTGTTGGGTAATCAATCAGTCCTGGCCAATTGTCCAAGTTCATCGAAAGTGGTTGATGAGCGAAATCTTCCCGAGGAAGCGTAAAGCTGGTGCTTACGGTTTTCCCATTGTTCGTAAAAGAAACGCTCGCGGTTCCTTTCCCATCACCGTATTCGATTGGAATCGTCCCCTGTACGAATAATGTGTCGGTTAGATCAACGCCGACGTCCCCTAGTGCTTCTGCAGGCATCGTCATTATCGATGAGGGTGCAAATACGTTCGGCGAATATTCGAGGTCGCTTTGGGCACCTCTGATGAAAAACATCGCGGTAACAGCCGCTTGAGCACCGCCAACGACAAATCGGCTGCTCTTACCGTAAAGAACGACTTTGCTCTCCCCCATGAAGGGCTTTGACGCGCTTAATCCAAGGAGCGGGATATCTACAAAACGATATTCGTGGTCGCCTTCGGGAGGCGTGACTTCAGATGCAGGGGCTGATTTGTGGAAGTGCCTATATATGAAACGAGTGTCCGCATTGGCAGAAGCATCAAAGGCAGTCAGAACTAATGCAGATGCGACGGCGATGGAAGAATATTTAAACATGCAAAACTCAGGTTCTAAAATGGGGACAATCGAGTGGTTGAATCTGTCAGACAGATCTTGCTCAAATTTGAACAATTTAAATTGAAGTTGTCAATGCTATTATATTAGATTGTTAATAATTTGATCATCCCAAGGAGTATCCCAATGCTCACCAAAAGAATTTTATTGGTTGCTTTGAGCGTGGCTTTATCCTCGAATTTGGCCTGGTCCGCACCTCAGTTTATTTTCCGTATCGGACCCAAAATTACAACTGGGAATGGTGTCAGCGAGTCAAAAATAGTTCTGAATTTCAATGATATGCGCGTCGGAGATCAGTTGGACAATGTTTATGCAAGACTCGATGGTGTCGTAGAGGCTGTCACATGGTCATTGAGCGGAAGGCTGCCAAACGGGGTAGGCTTCAGTCCTGACGGAACATTTCATGGGTCGCCAACTGAATCTGGAATTTATAAGTTCACCTTGGCTGCTCTAGTCGCCGGTGAAAAGCGTGCGTCCCAAAGTTACACGGTCAAAGTCAGCAGTGATCTTGTTTTCGAAGGCCAGGATTTCGTAGGTAATGTCTACAAACAGGCCGATCCAAAATTTTTGGGAACGGTCTCGGGAGGGAAGGAGCCATATACGTATACCCTGATTGATGGTGAATTGCCTCCTAGCTATGAGATCATTAGTGGAGGCAACGCGTTCGCTTTCTACGGCACCGCTGCTCCTGTTGGGAAATCTAACTTTGCTGTTCGTGTAGTCGACGCCGATGGACAAGCTGCTACGGCCGATTTTTCAATTTCTCTGGAAGAAGGCCTGAATCTGGTAGCAAGCTTTCCTGAAGGGTACGTTGGCGTGCCATATTCAGGTCAGTTCATCATACAGGGCGGTAGCGGAAGCCATACATTTAATGCATCCGGCGTGGTTCCAGGCCTGACGTGGTCGAACAACGTTCTCTCAGGCATCCCAACTGAAACCAGTCATGACGCGGTAGCACATCCTAGTTTGTATTTCCCTGTATCGGCGACTTTGATAGACGGTACTGCACAAGAGAATTTGGCGCATAACATTAAAATCTGGGATCAGGTGAAAATTGCCACTTCAGAATTGAAGCCGATTTCGCTTGAGCTAGATGTTTATACGAATGAGTCGACGAAGCTCTCTTTTGGCGTGACAGGAGGCAACAATCCTTTTACCTGGACATTGGAAGATCGAGGGAACCTTCCACCAGAACTATCCTTGGTGAACACTTACGGGAGAAATATACAATTTAATTCACGTTTGACGTCCGCAGGTACATATCATTTCACCTTGGGAGTGAAAGACGGAAACAACACACTTCCTCTTGAAGGACGTTCGGACAGCAAGACTTTTACGGTCACTGCGTACGAACCCTTAGGAACGATATTTCAGACTGGCGGGTCTTGGGTGAACAATCAGCCTAGAACTGCTGGAATTCCTATAGAGCCAGTACAGTTCGAGACAAGCGGAGGAAAGAAACCCTACTCTTGGACTGTGTCATCTGGAACTCTTCCAGACGGTTTGACTCTGTCCTCGGAAGGGCTTCTGACAGGAACGCCCACACAAGGCGGACGCATATACTCATTCATTGTCCGCGTCAGTGACAGCAACGGTAGAAATAGAGACTTGTCCTACACTACTCCAATCTACAATCCTTAGGAGTAAGATAACGGTGCGGCACACCAAGATGTAGTGTTCGATGCGCCGATGTGCTATTGGGTAAATGTGAAGGTATTTCAGGAGACCAAAAATGACCATTAGCTACAAATATCGCAAGGAAGGCGACGGCGAAAACGAGAGCTACATGGTCTACGTCTATGAGTATGACGAATTCGGCGACCGTGAAGTCGAAACCGATCTAGTGCCCGTGACGACGGAGGCGGAAGCTATCGCAATGATTGGCATCCTCACTGAAGATGCCAAGGAAGCATTCGGGCCTAAGCCGTAGCCTCGTTTTTGGCAGGCCGTTCGTCTTCGAATGGAGCTGCATGAATAAGGCGCGTCGTCATGAACTGAGCGGCGTAGCGTAGAATTTCAGCGAATTCGTGCTTCTCTTTTTTGGTTTTCGGTGGGTTCTTTTCGAACCTGTCGGCGATATGCAGAAGGTATTCTTCGCCAGTTTTGAGCTGTTTGACGAATTCGGGGTCTTCTTGAACCATGACCTCCTGGATGGCAAGGGTCGGGACAGCAGTTTTGGGCAACATCCATTTCTTAGAAAATAGTTCGACAAGTGCCCCAGTCTCGTCATCCAATTCAAAATTGCAAACTTCAATCATTTTTTTCGTCCTCGATGAATTGACCCCATTTATTTATTTACAAGATTTAGGCCTCCCTTCAAGCGTTTTTTATTTTATAAAATGCAATTTTGTTGACTTGTTCTAATTATTTATTTGTCTAAGCGCAAAATCGACCAAAAGGAGGGTGGATGTGAAGTTATTCAAGAATATTTTTATCGCCTCAATCGTATCGGCTTCTATGTTGATGCCGCAAATTGCGGAAGCGGGGAAAATTTCGAAAGCGGTTGGTGCATATACAACCTACAAAGCCATTCAAGGTGCGGCAAAGGTTGGGAAGGCGGCCAAAGGAGCCGCTGTGATCGTTAAAGAAGCACCAAAATTCAGGGGCGATCTAAGGCGCTACATCCGCCAGATGGAACAATATTCCGGCCGCAAAATTTCCAAATCGCAGCTTACAGAGTTGAAAAAGTGCTTGCGAGATCCAAAATGCTATACAGGAAAAAACATCCTGATGATTTCGTCGGGAAGACCAGAACTGATGCCCTTAAAGAATGGGCAAGGGACAACAATGAGAGTTGGCCGCGCTATACAAAGGAAGTGCCAAACCCAAACGGTGGTCGTCCGCTCGCCAAAATTGGAGATAACTATGATGGGTAGTTTGCAGCCGCTGAAAAATCTATTCATCTTTGGTCATTCATTCGAGAATGAGCCATGGAAAGACACATTAGCATCGGTAAACTGTGCCGCTTGATCGGAATATCACTCTCAACCGCATATCGTTGGATTAAAGCCGGAACACTCGTTCCGGCTTTTCAAACTTCTGGAGGACATCGCCGTTTCGATATCGGTCAGATCGAGACGCAGTTTCTCGGTCATTCAGATCGCAAACTCACTGTCGCAACATATGCCAGAGTGTCTTCGGCCGATCAGAAAAGCGATTTAGAGACGCAGACTTTGAAGTTACAGAGCTATGTCGCGAAGGAATTTCCGTCTTCTAACGCAATTCACATCTCCGATCTTGGATCAGGTCTCAATTATAAGAAGAAGGGACTGTCTCAACTCTTGAAACTGATATGGACGAGGCAGATCGATGTCCTTGTGTTGAATCACAAGGATCGATTGTTGAGATTTGGCGCGGAGTTAATTTTCAGGTTCTGCAGCTTTTGCAAGGTCGAAATTGTCATTGTTGAAGCTGGAAAGACTGAAGTGCCATTTGAGCAGGAATTGGCTCAGGATGTAATTGAATTAATGACAGTGTTTTGTGCGAGGCTTTACGGCAAACGCTCTCACAAGAATAAATGCGGAGCATCTGGTTGACATTATTATTTGAATCAACCATATAAATATTCATGCTCTTAGCCCACCGAATTGAACTTGTTCCGAATAAGTCTCAAATTTCATACCTGATTAATTGCTGCGGATGTGCGCGTTTCGCGTATAACTGGGCTTTGACGGAATGGAAAAACCATTGGGCCGAACAGCAGAAATTCCCAAAAGAAGAGCGGAAATATATTCGGGAAGGCGATCTCCGGAAGCGTCTCAACGCGATTAAAAGCACCGATTATCCATTTTTATTGGAAGTGACGAAATATGCCCCACAAGAGGCAATTAAACAGCTGGGAACAGCATTTAAGAACTTCTTCAAGGGCAAGGCTAAATACCCGACTTATCGCAAACGCTTCGTCGATGATCGTTTTACCATCGGAAATGACCAGGTGAAGGTCAAAGGCAACAAAGTCCGACTCCCAAAGGTGGGTTGGGTCAAGATGCGCGAATCAATCCGGTTTGCCGGATCGGTGCAAACAGTTTCGATCAGACGTCAGGCTGATCGTTGGTTCATCTCCTTCGGTGTGAAGGTCGATGATCATACTCGCTACTTCAAACAACATGCCGAGAGCCAAGGCGAAGTGGTGGGATTGGATGCAGGGCTGACCAGCCTTGCAGTTCTTTCCAATGGAGAGACGTTCGACAATCCAAAGTCATTGCATAAAGGCCTTAAGAAGCTGAAACAGCTTCAGAGGGCGCTGTCTCGCAAGGTCCGAGGATCGAAGAACAGGCAACGAGCAAAGATGCTCGTTGCACGACAGCACAAACGCATCAGCAACATCCGCAAGGATGCGCTGCACAAGCTGACATCAGCTCTCACAAGCAGATTTAAAACGATCTGCGTCGAGACGCTGAACGTCAAAGGCATGCTGAAGAACGGCCGACTGGCTCGTTCCATCGCTGATGCGTCCTGGGGCGAGCTGAAGCGTCAGTTGATCTACAAGGCCAATCTGCGTGGTGGTGAGGTGGTTGAAGCGCCGCAGTTCTATGCCTCGTCGAAGCTATGCTCGTGCTGTGGTTGGAAGAACGAAAAACTGAGTTTATCAGACCGTTCGTGGACATGTCAGAGCTGTGGCTCTGAGCACGACCGCGACATCAATGCCGCAGTTAATCTGCGCCATTATGCGGTGAGTTACACCGTGAAAGCGTCTGGAGAGGCAAGCTCTGGCCTTGTGGATCTTAAGAGAAGCAAGGTGAAACTGGCCTCTGTGAAGGACGAAACAAACCTGTCAAATCTGTCGTGAATAGATTTTGATACGTTTTGTGTAACGGCATCATATTATCCCCAAATCAAAAGGTGGGCCACATAAGGGTTGGAATATGCTACCGGTTCCAAAACCATATCATATGGGGAAAATCCATCTAAAGAATTCGCCCCTTAGTAAAATGTTGAACAAGGGAAAATCGAAATGAGTGAGAAACTCTCTGTAGTTCCAAAATACTATCCAGTCAATAAAGACTATATCTCTCGGTTGGAGGGAATCGTCTTTGTTCCAGAAAGTCTTAAGCTTTTCTGGGTGGAGCACGGAACATCGTTCTTCAATAGGGATGAGAACGATGAACTCGTAAATGAAGACGCACTCAACGTCATGTTGTCCCCCGATGAAATCATCGACATTCTGGAGAATGCGGATGAGGATGACCTCGAAACATACAAGCGTGGACTTCCATTCTTCGAGCGATACGACCTTTGCTACTTTCTGATTACCGCCGCTGGACAGGTCATCAACGAGTACAACGGCAAGGTTACGGTCATCGCGGATTCAATTGACGATTTCGTCAGCAAGCTCACGGAAGACAGCTCCTTCTATGAGGCCTTGCTGTAAGTCGGCTTGGATCCTCCATTGATCAAAATGGGCGACCAATTGGCCGCCCATTTTGATGTCTCAGTCTTGCCCCGCGATCAGAACTTGATCACGAATCTCGCTCCGACCGTGTGCGATGCCGACCTCGAAGAGATCTGAGCCTGATAATTCAGGTTCAAATTCGACTTCTTCGAGACGGGGATGTCCATCCCAGCTTCGAGGATCAGGGCGTCCTTGGCAATCGGAGCACCGTGGATGGTGAACTCGTCAGAGCCATTGAAGCCGTGAGATGCCGCGCCACGAACGCTGTTGGATGCCCTGCGATAGCCTACGCCTGCAGAAACGGTCGCTTTGGTCTTCTTGGTCAGCTGAATGTCCGTTTTAGCGCGGACGCCCACGGTGCCGAACACAGCAGAAGACTTCGACTTCGATGCTTTGAGCGCTGCCGATCCACCCTCTTCGTTGTAGCTGCCCATGTGATGGTTGACATAGGCGAGGTTGGCATAAGGCTCGAACGTGACCTTCTTGGTCTCGATCTTATAGGCAATTTCACCGAACGCCTGGAATGTGCGTGCGTTTGCGTTGCTCGTCAGGTTCTCAGGTCCGAAGCCGAGGAAGGCCGCCGTGCGCTCCGTATCGACCTTGTGCCACGAGTTGGCGACACCGAGACGAAGAGCGACGCGCGGACAATACGGTTGTGCCAGAATATTATTTTTTTATTGCCTCAAAGTGCGTTTTTGAGACAATGATTTTAAGACGCCAAAGTGACGAAGGCCAGATTGAGTTGTTTTCGATTATTCTGGACGTATGAGCTGATCCGACCAGAGATGTTTGGCTACACCTGACCTAAAGCGTTGTTTGTTCTCCATAAGATCAGCCGCCTTGACTGCAATATCGTAGACCACGTCCTTGGCCTCCAAGATGGCTACACCGCCAGTTATGGTCATTTTGTTTATGTGCCCAGCAAATGAATAACTTGTTGGCACCGCTTCAAAGATAGCCTCGAAAAAATCGACTGGATTTCCATCTATTTTTTCAACGATGACAGCCAAAGCCTCGAAACCGAAGTGATACACTTTGAACTCAATCTCGCGAACGCTTGCCGCAAACGTAGCCAGAACACTTTTAACGGCCTCTACTCCAAATCTGGCAACGGTGTTTGCCAGTGCATCCACCGAAAAGACAGATACATAAGAGGATGCCACACCAGTGATCGCGAGGGATTTCGCTTCTTCCAGAGCTGGAAACTGGCTTGCCAAATATGAATTGGCAATTAGCTCCACTTCGGCCGCAGCAGGATCAAACAGCTGGATATCGACCGATGGTGTCCAAACAGGCTCAATAGAATCAATCGTAGACCTCACTTCCTGAAATGCCTCCCAGACGTCCAGGTCGCGCTGCAGATTGAGCCAGATATCGGTGCTCGTTCCTGTCGCCTTCGACAAACGCAAAGCCATTCCTGGGGTGACAGACCGTTTTCCGGTTACGATCTGGTTGATTGTAAATCTCGACGTGCCAATTGCGTCAGCGAGCGTTTCTTGCGTCACATTGGCATATCTGAGCAACCTCCGCAGGTAAGAACCCGGGCCGAGAGGTGGCGAAACCTGCCTTGAGAGGTTTTTCAAATTAATCATTTTGCGTCTCCAGCCTTGTTGAGCTACCGAAGGAACGCTGAGCCGTCAACAATGCCAGGCATTACATCTGAACCAATCGGCCCCTATTTTGTGAAAACCTTTTATTTCATTTGCTATCAAATGCGTTGTTGATGGCGATCCCTCGTCGTATCCAAAATTACAGGCTCGGAATAATTGGAATGACTGACCTCCCTATTCTGTCGTTTGACCACGTATTTCACATAGGCACGCTGAATGCTGAGGATCGGAGCCGCAACTATCGAAATTCGTATGAAGGCAATTGCCTCTCCGTCTCGGTCACTCCGCACGCCTGGCAGCAGATTGCGAAGCTCGGCGGTTACGCTCTCCATCAACTCACCAAGGAAGGCGGCCAGCTGGTGGACGTGCACGCTGCCAGAAATTCGGATGACTTTGATGAGATCGTGACTTGGGCGAAGTCGAACGGCCTTGTCGAGGATCGCCAGGTCTTCAAGGGCTGGGAGCGGAATGAGGACGATGAGTGGGCCTATACCTTATTCGAGAGCGAAGAGGCAGCACTCGAAGAACTCGACATGGATGGTGAGTATGAGGGCGATATCGACCTTCTTCCGCATCAAGAAGATCACAAGGCGGTTGAACCCGTAACGATCCTCGGCGGGACAGCCGCGCTGTCTCAGATCGTCGGCCGTGATTTCGATGTGGCTGAAGCGGTCGATGACTACCTGATCATGGCTTACGCCAGTCAGGTGATGGACGTCGACGGGGTCTGGTGGAACGAGGGTTTCGATCCAGACGGATACTCTGCGCCTCGCGGCGGCATCTTCCCGAACAAGGTCGCCGAGTGGACTGCAGCCGAGATCGACTTTGACGCTGTGGACGATGACGAAGAGCTGGAACAGCTCGATGACCTGATGATGGGCAATGCGCCTTCACCAAGGATTTGATGCTGGAAACGAATGAGCCGCACGCGAATGCGCGGCTCAAGATTGTTTGTCTGTTAGGCTATCATATTGATCGCCTGTCAATTTGTCAGGCTACTAGCTTCACCAGAAGATCGATATCGGCATAGACCTCGTCGCGGCCTAGAATGCGCGTCTCGTAGTCGGCTTCGATCTGGTAGAACTGGACACCAACGGCCTGGCCGCCTCCGTCCTGCTTCTTCCAAACAGTCAAATATGCATTTGCGCCTTCTGGAGCGTGACGCAGGACGTCCGCATTGTCGTACTTGAAGAAGAATGGGCTTGCAGGCTCTCCGAGATTGACGCGGACGACATCCCCGATCTTGCTGGATGATTTCAGATGATGAAGCGGATAGCCGCTGTCCATCACGCACCCCTGCTTCCGAGTCTGGACGTAAAGTTTGCCGCCCTGCTCAAGGAGCTGCTCGAAGGTGCGCCCGTCTTCACCCGTGTGAGGAACGGTGATCTTTTCCGGCGAGTTGCGGGCCATCTCGGAGACGTCGCCGCCTTCCTTGATGTTGGAAAACGCATTGCCGCGAATGCCCACAAAGCGTGACCCATCCGAACGGCCGTGATGATCAATTTCCGAGAGCAGAGCAACCTTGCCGTGCTCACCTACTCCGTGGGTGTTGGAGAGCTGCGAGATCGATAGGAGACGAGCAGCTGCTAGCTTTCGGTCTCCATTCGAAAGATTCTTATGGATGCAGACACTTCCCCAATCGTCTCCGCAACGCGTTAATGAACCGTGTCCAATGTCATGCATGAATACGATGTTGCTTGCCCCTTCAGCGTTTTCGATGCTGCTCGCGGCGACGGTATTCTGCAAATAGGATGCTGCCAACGAAAGGTCGCCGCCCATACGTGCCACCGTCCAAGGATCATCCAGTGCTTCATCCATCGTGCGGTATTCACGGAATTTGCGATTTCCATCTGGAGCATAAGACGACAAGTCGATAATTGTGACATCGCCGAACTTGCCATCGATGAGGTCGTGAAAACTGGCAATATCGATGTAGCCATTGTCCTGTGGATGAAAACCTTCGATCTGATCGTAGGCTTTCACCCAATCTTCCGGCGTGAAAAGAGGGCCATTGCCGTGGGTGACGACTGCAAGCGGAACGCCCTTTTTTGACAAGCCGATATATTCTGCCGAGGTCGTCGTGTAATAAAGGTTCCAGACTTCATTATCGGTGTTATTTGCGGCGCGAGCCTGGACAATGTCTTTCATGGTCGCAACACGCCCAGTGTCGCCAGCAAAAGCCTGAGCGGTTTTCCAGGATTGTGCGAAGCCGAGATCATTGAAGAAAGAACGCGAAGAAACAGGATTATTCATATAAAGCCATCCTTTGTTACAGCATTAAATGCAATATTTATGAATTTTCGTCAATATATTTTAATTGAATAATTGACGTTAAAGCACGAATGTGAATCTGGTAATTGTTTTGCGCCCGTATGCTCGATTTTTTGACTTCGCATCTTCTTTCTGAAAATGGACGATCCAGCCACAAAAAAAGCGGCTTTTAAAGCCGCCTTTGAAAATTATTTCTGAAATCTGATCGCAATGCCTACGAAGCCGTTGCGTCAATGCACGACTGTAAGATTTCGCGGTGGCCGACGAAGATCGAATACGGATTGGGGCCAGGCACACGACCTGTGCCGTGAAGCGGTACAACATTGGAAGTCGAGTTAGTGTTTTCGGTCTTCGAAACAGAATTCTTCTTGCTCATGTGATCTCCTTTTTGATGCAAGCATTCCCACAAAAGTTTGATTTTATAGAAACTTGAGCTGTCTCATACGCTTAATTAATTAAGTTGTAAATACGTATTTTCGGCATCCAATAATTTTTTGCCAACTGACTGCCCCGAAAACTGTTTAGGTATTGAATCTTGAATCTATCGGGCGTCAATGTATCGAAGGCCTAGGTATTGCACTGGCCTTGCGCAATCATCACGGAAGGCGTTAGCGCACGTCTAGCAACCTTCTGAAGGGCCTTTGCGGCTTCCTTTTCGATCTGCGCAACTGTGGTAAATTTCATGAGCTTCCGAGGGCGGCCGAAATCATCGAGGCTCTTCAGCCAAGCGGCGTCATCCTGGATAGATTGGGTCAGCCACTCACTGATAAGATTGGCTTGGTCGTTGGTGCATAGCATTCGCCAGTCTTCTACGTTCGCAGCCGCTTTCTTCAGCAGGCGGCCGAGTGAGAGGTCTAGAAGCTTCAGTTGTGCAGGAGATGTCGAGAGTTCTTCGAGAAACCAGTTAACTTCGTCGTTCGAATACATATTATGCTTTGCCTACGTGCGTTGAATTTAGAATTAAGTTGTTTGGTCGCGTCTAATTTACGAATGACGACTTTCGCATATATGGTAACACTACCAAACTTTCATTTAGGCTATTATGCTCTGAATTTCAAAGGCAATTTGGACGATTTCTGAAATATAAGCACAGGTGTTTTTTTAAAGGTTTGGGTCAGCGGCGCATGTCAATTTTTTGGCTCAGAGGTAAATCACATTTTCGGTGAGATCGCGTCTTCCATGTCTGCCTTTTTTTGCTGTCCCTTTGCGTCTTTTCTTATCTGGCCTAGCGTTTTCTCGCGTTGAAAAACATCAAACTTGACCACAAGATCGTCCGGAAGATGCGCAGGTAGCTTGTTTTTGTCGATTTCGGTGAGTGAAATGTCTAGACGTCTACTGATTTTGATGTCGTTGGGCAATTTTTTGACACTCGAATTTTGAAGGTCAAGTTCTCCAACATCCAAGCCGGGAGGAAGTTCGACAAGTTTTTCACAATAAGAAATTCGAAGGGTGCCAGGAATTTCAAGGCCATCAGGTAGGCTAACGAGATTTTCACATGACAATAATGAGAGCCAAGAGCCAACACTCAACTTACCTTCTATTCTCTCAATATTCTGATTCGACGTTATTTTCATTGAGGCGCGAACGGATAGTGGTCCAACATGTGTCGTATCCGTCTCTCGTATATCAAGGTGTCCATTTACGATGAGATTTGATGGAAGTTTTGGCCGAATCGATGTCATGTCCAGACTGGAATAGGATTCGAACCCGTCAGGCAACTCGTGAAGGGGCACGATCTCAAGATTCGCAGATAAGGCAAGGCCGTTATCCGCCAATGGGACAGTTAGGTCGTAATATCTAGCGTTCTCGGTGACAAAGTGGCGGACCAGGCTCTCGAAATAGTCGCGGCGGGGCATCTGGTTCTGCTTGCCCTGTATCTGTAGGACGCGGCCATTCTCGATCTCGATAGTCGCGTGCGCTTTGCCATAGCGATCTCTCATGGACAGGATCATGTAGCCGCTCATGTCGAGCCAGCCGTCATAAGCTCCCTGGCCGACACAATGCTGCATCTCGGCGCTTTCGCGGTCGAGAGCTGCTGGTGTTTTGAGACGAACCAGGTGGTAGCCATCTGCGGTCGTCGCATAGAGTTCCTCATCGCCTTCAACGAGGGTGGTCTGCCCCTGCTGCTGGATGGCAATCGCCATGGCCTTGTCGGCTTCCTGCGTGATCTGGGCGATGGAGGCGAACTTCATCAGCTTACGCGGACGATCCTTGGCGTCGGTATGCGTCAGCCATGCCTCGTTATTCATAAGGGCGGCGCGAAGCCAGTCTGCAATATGTGAGACTTCCGCAGGTCGATAGTGCGAAGGCCACTGATCACCCCTGGTAGCGATGTTCTTGAGCACGCGGCCGACCGATAACGTCAGGAGCCGAGCGACCTCATCGTTCCCGTCTGCGTGTTCGATCATAAGGCGAGCGATGGCCTGGAGTTCAGTGTCAGGAACCTTCTTTGCCATTCTTATATCCTCATCCCAAGCGACTGCTCGGCTTCCATTGCTTCCTTCTTTTGACGACGCTTTGCGGCCTTTCGGATTTTTCCAAGCGTTATGTCTTCTTCAAATGGAGAATATTGAATAATCAGGCTATCAGGTAACGACGCTGGCAACTCTTCGAGATTTATCTTTGTTCCTTTTGTGATCAGCTTTCTGCCGATTTTGACGTCATCAGGTAATGTGGAAATCGATGAGCCATAGAGATTTAATATGTTACCCACTTCTAATCCAGCAGGCAATTTTTTGAGTTTTGGGGAATTGGTTAATACTAGTGAACCTGGAACTTTCAGGTTTTCGGGAAGGGATGTAAATTCAGGACAATGATTGACAGTGAGATTCTTTCCCACCTTTATTTTTCCGATTGATTTCAATTTCTGCATGCTTTGCAACATCACACTCTCCTCAACGTGGACGTCGTGAATACGGGTAATCTCACTGTCTGTGCAGTTTAGAGACCCGTTTACATGCAGACCTTTGGGCAAGCGTGCGCCGTTGATGTTTCCAAGGTTAAGATCGGACTTTGAGGAGAAATTGTTTGGGAGATCCATCATATCCATGAGTTCATTGTCCTTGGATAAAACCATCTTGTGATCGCTGAGAGCGCCACTTAGATCCAAATACTTGTCACCGTTTTTAATGGCAAAATAGTCAATAATTTTATCAAGATAGTCTCTTCGGGGGATAGTGTTCTGCTTTCCTTGTATCTGATAAATGGATATCAAGCCGTTTATTTCTAAAGTGACGTGTGGTTTGCCATGCGGGTCGCGCATAGACAAAATCATGAAACCTTCTTTGGCCAATTCGTTGTCGTATGCCCCTTGTCCAACACAGTGCTGCATTAGGGCGCTCTCTCGATCCAAAGCCGCTGGCGTCTTCAGTTTCACGAGATAATAGCCGTCTGACAGATGATCGAAGAATTCCTCGTCCCCATCCACTAGTTTGACCTCGCCAAGCTTCTGATTGGCTTTCAACATGGCCTTGTCAGCTTCCTTGGTGATCTGCTCGACATTGGCGAACTTTAGGAGCTTCTTTGCTCTCCCTAAGTCGTCAGTATTCTGGAGCCATTCTGCATCCGATTTGACGTCGGCAATGAGCCAGTCAGCGATATGTCTGGCTTGAGCGGAAGTGCAGAGAACACGCCAGTCGTCGCCTGCCTTGGCTGCGCGATTGAGAACTCGGCCGAGAGACATGGCCAGCAGTTCGAGAACGCGCTGGTCGTCCTTGGAAAAAGGCTTCAGGAATTCGATGATTTGGGATTCGTGATTGCTCATTCTGACGTCCGACATGTGTTGCTGTTCCCAGCATGAGACGGACGATTGCAAAGGTCGAGAAACCAAGCAACAAATCTCGAAAATATAAGATCGTCAGTGACCGAGCGTCGTTGGCGGCCTTAGTTTTTAAATGGACATCCCTCGATTGTTTTCAGTGTCGCAGTTCGCGCTTGCCTCTTTTCGCAATTGCCCGAGGGATTTTGTACTGAACGAATATGCGCCGCATTGGATACGATCCGAGAAACTGTCTGGAAGACTCGTCACATCGAATTTACTAAAATCACAAAGCAAAGAGGAAATCTGAGCATCTTCAGGCACCATTTGGACACTAGTTTCTTTGATATCGAGCGTTTTGCACGCAAGTCCATTTGGAAGCGTTTTGAATGAATAATCTTTGATCTCAAAAAGGTGAGGAACTGATATTCCGTCTTCGAATCGTATGTTGCTCCATCCCTCGATGCGTAGATCGCTACCTATTTTAATGGAAGCGGGAATTGGTTCCTGGATATCGCAATTCTGAATTTTTAGATATTTTCCGACCACAAGGTCTGCGGGTATTGCTGTAAGTTTGAGTTTCTGAAGAAATATTCCGCCGCCGACTTTCAATCCTTTTGGCAAATCGGTTATATGATTTGTGTAGCCAATCATAAGATTGCCGCCAACTTTGAGATTGTCCGGAAGCTTAGTGCATTTGCTTGTAACGACGACGAGGTTCCCCTCGATGACAATGTCATCAGGTATTGAGCTAATGCTGCTTCGTGAGATGTCCAGTTTGCCTTTTATGACCAGGCCTTTTGGAAGTTCGATATCTTTACTTCCATGATATTCGAAATCAATAATTGTTGAGTTTTCAGGGATGTCGAACTTCTTCAGAAGGCAACCTTTTTCGGTCACAACGTATCCTGCTGAAGAAGCGATATCAGTGAAATTTTGCGTATTCTTAAGCAGGTACGGGCCTAGCAATTTCAGATAGCTGTCCAAAGGAAACTTGTTTTGCTTGCCCTGTATCTGGGCGATTTCGTAGTGATGGAAAACCGCAGTCTCTGGAGCGCTCAACTCGATTGTTGCATGAGGCTTCCCATACTGGTCCCGAAGCGACAGTATTTTGATGTCACCACTCTCGACATCGTCGTCATAAGCGCCCTGACCGACGCAATGCTGCATGATTGAGCCTTCTCGATCCAAAGCGGTAGGAGTTAGCAACTCGACAATGTAATAGCCATCTTCCAACTCGGCGATGAGCTTTTCCTCTCCCTCGGCCAGCCTGATGCCTTGAAGCTTCTGGTTGGCCTTCATCATAGCCTTGTCAGCTTCCTGAGTGATCTGCTCAATGGTCGAGAATTTCATAAGCTTGCGTGGGCGGCCTTTGGCATCGCAATGCTTGAGCCATGGCTCGTCGTTGATGATTGCAGCTTTCAACCAGTCTCTAATGTGGCTTACATCTGCTGCTTCATATGCGGTCCTCCAGTCCTCGCCCCTTTTAGCGAGTTTGGCCAAGACGCGGCCGACCGAAAGCGTCAGAAGTTCGGCAACTCTTTTGTCCCACATGGAAATTTGCTTCATGTGGGACGCGATCAGATGCAGGTCTCTTTCGAGTGTGGTTTGATTTCCCATTTGGTCCGCCACCAAATTAAGGTTTTAGGACCTCGTTGGCATCGCAGGAGTAACCATTTACAGTCCAGCCGTACTTGTCGGATAGCCAGTCAGAAACGTTGTCCAGATCTTCAATCCCGTCGTTTTCCAGATTGATAGACAGCTCTGTTGGGAGTTCTAATTCGTCGGGATCGACTCCATCGGTGTCCCATTCGATATTTGTCAGCAGGTAATTCATCAGGTATCTCCTATTTATTTGATCAGATTTACGCATCAAAAGTTGCCAGGCTTTAATGCAACTAACAATAATCTCGCTCAGACTTTGTGCAAATTCAGAGTTAAAATCTGCCGCATTTTTCTTGTAATTATACCTCTGGTTTGATATGGAATTGGCTCTAGAAAGGCGAACCTATGCACCCTCTTCAGTTTCTTAATTCCAATCTCGACGCCGAACTCATGTTTATCGTAACTGAGGGCGTACGGAATTTTGTCGAGAATGCATCAAAAGATACCAAGGGGGCGACCCGTGGTCAGTGTTGCGATCTAACTGCCAAGCTCGTTTTCGAAACAATTTGCGAGCGTCATCCTGAATGTGCAGACAAGTTCTCGGAATACGAGATTCAGAAGGTGGCGAATGACATCTTCCAGGCTATCGAGACCAGGGACGTCGGGTATCTCGCCCTCTATCCTCAGATCGCCGAGCGGCTGCTCCATTACATGTCGGTTCGCCTGATGGGTGTCCGTTCGGCTTATGTAGACCCCAGGGCTGAGACCCATCACGACAGCTACTGGCCTTTTGGTCAGGAAGGCGGCTTTTGCAATCCGATGAAGCTCAAGATGTTGTCAGAGGACGGATATTGAGTGTCGAAATCTCAGTGAATCTGGACGGTCCAGTCGCAGGGTGCTAAGTGTCTAATAGCGACATAGCGGCCTGCTAAATCTCTTATGGCGACAAATTTGGCGTTTCTACTAGCTTTAAAGAGTCCCAGAAACAGATTTCTGGATCGAGCATGTCTTTGCCCAACTAAAAACATGGCGGATAATCCATCACTATTTTCCTCAATCGCCTGAGACATATTCGACGGTCCTCAAAGCAATTGCATTCATTCACAACCTAAATCTCAAACATCGGTGTGATTTATGAAACAAGCCAGGTATATTCGCTCATTAGTAGGCCCCCTACGTTTGAATGACCAGGCTAACGTGCGAAACTGAATTCGATAAAATCTTCACGCGCCCCAATAATATTAAAGAATCAAGTTTTGTTGGCGTCAAGCAAATCACTGAAGACTTGATGAGCTTGAGATTTAGGAAGCAAATGAAAGGGGCACCAGAGCGCCGTAGATGTCAAAGTGGCCCGCCAAATCCATGGCCGCTGTTGATACGAGAATGACTCGATCTGCGCGACGTCAAACTTCAATCCTGCCAAGCGGCCTTCCTCAGGGAGATCTCAGGGACAATGCCTGCCCTAGGCTGGCAGTCTGGCTAGTTCGTCAAGAATTCCATTCACCTCGTCAGGCGTCTGGTAGTTCAGAATGATCGAGTCCCTGCCGGGGATTGAGAACGAAATCTCGTAAGTGGGAACTCGCTCATCGGCTTTGGCGAACATTACGTTGCCGAACCCGAAGCCTGATTTCTCTTTCTGGGGGACGCCCGTGATGATGCTTGCTGTCGCTCCATTGGGGAACTTGACCACGGCATGCTTGGTGGTCTTCAGGGCCTTGGTCCAGGAATCCATGGACTCCTGTGTGCTGGGAGGCATGGTCTTCAGGGCATCTTCGAAAATCTCAGCACCGTAGGCCATCTCGTGCTTGTGAAAAACGAGATCGTTCACGGTCATACCGAGTTTGCCTTCTTGAGGAACGATCTGCGGAACACTTTCCATCATACACCTGATAATGCCATGGGACTAAAGATTCCACTCAGAACATCGTCGGTACCGAATCCCATCAACCTCGTCAAATGGGTCGTTTCTAGGTCTGCAAGCCCACGATGAACTGGGAGGCAACTCTTTCTGTCGCCAGCTACCTTCGCATGTTTGACGATGGCGCTCCAGACCTTACGGCCGCGCGTGCACCAGACGCTAGGAGTCCATCCGATGGTGTGCAGCCAACATCGACACTTGCAGCCGATGCCCCCTCAGCGACCCTCGGCAAGTCGAGTGCACCTGTAATACCCGCATGCCCAATCATGAATTGAAATCATTTCAGAATTTCAGGGCAGCTTCCAATTTTGCTATTTCAGTCCTTACATTCTCACGATATTCGTCAGCAGACATGTGGGTCTCGAATTCACCGCCGTCAGTTAGCGTAACTGTCTCCACCTGCCAGCTTTCAGGTAATTCCATCGGTGGATTGTAATTGAGCACCAATGTTTTACAACGCACGTCACAATCAGCAGGCAATTCTCTCAGATTTGCCGTCTCGCGCAGGTCAAGCTCACCTTGAACATTTAGCATTTTCGGAAGGGTGGAAATATCTGACCCCACGAATGACAGGCCTCCGTTTTCGCAGGTGATGCTATCGGGAAGTTTTCCGATCTTGGTGTTCGTGAACTCGACGATGTCGTATAGCGGACTACTGAAAACAAGATCGCCTCTCATTTCACCAATAGTGCTACCTTCAAAACCCGTTGAATTCGGCATTTTCCAATTCCCATTGATCAGGGAAATGTTGGAATTGAGAATATAAATGGCTTGTTTCATAAATCACGCCGATGTTTGAGATTTAGGTTGTGAATGAATGCAATTGCTTTGAGGACCGTCGAATATGTCTCAGGCGATTGAGGAAAATAGTGATGGATTATCCGCCATGTTTTTAGTTGGGCAAAGACATGCTCGATTTTGACACGTCTTTGAACATAAAATCACAACCGACATTGTCGAGCAGTGCCTCAAGCGGCACATCAATGTGATCGTCATCGGCCGCAACAAGGGCTGGAAGTTAGAAGCTGACATGGGGCGGAAGAACAACCGTTCGTTCCATGGTCTCGCCCATTCCAGGTTGATCGACCTGATCCGCTACAAGGCTGAGGCACATGGCATTGCCGTTGTCACGGTCGAAGAGAGCTACACCTCAAAGACATCGTTTTACGATGGAGACGTTTTAAGGAGTTTTTCAGACAAACAAGACCCAACGGATGCAGCATCAGAAGCACGCATGTCGGGATATCGCTCAACCGAGAACCGCAGATGGTTTGTACGTCGCAGAGACGCGGTAAAGCCGGGTGAGATCACGAAAATACATGCTGATGTTAATGGTGCATTCAACATCATCCGTAAGGTCTTTACCGACTTCTGTTATCATGCCGGACTGTCGCTAAAATTCACCGTACGGTGGATCAGTCCGAGGCGTGGTGCAGTTGTGCCGATGGCCTGTTTGTAACAGTCCATCGGCAGATTCAGATCCCCGCAATGGCGGCGGGGACATAATTCGAAAATGAATTATGAAACAAGCCAAAAGCTGATATTCGACTTCTAGACTTTCGGGACACGAAGTGAGACTGAGCTTGGTTCCCACCAAAACACCTATCTTTAATCCCTCCGGTATTTTGGAAACCGCCGTCTTCATAATATGAAGCTCGTCGTATTCCCTGATATGTTCGGGCAAGGCTTTCAATTTCGATTCTTCGGCATGAAGCCCTGCGAAAGTGACCCCGTCTGGAATAGTTTCGATGTCCGTCAAAGCAATGTCGAGTATGCCCCCGACCATCATTTTTTCAGGCAGCTTTGAAATTGTGGTTCCATTCAGTTTGCAGTTTCTCCCGATTTTGCAGTTTTCGCCGATCTCCTTCAGCATGGACAGGCTGCCATAAAGCGTCCCCACCACAATGGTGTTGTCTGAAATTGTCTCTGGCCAAGGCCAAGATAGGCGAAGGTCTCCTTTAACCTTTAGGCCTTTGGGTAAAAAGGTTTGAAGATACTGGTTTTCGTTTCGGTTGGCGTACATATCGCCATTAACGACCATATTTTCCGGGATTCTTCCGTCTCCCAGATTTCTGGTTTGGAAATCTCCCTTAGTTTTGAAGCCGTCTGGCAGTTCTTCGGGATGATAGATTTCGTCCTGGTCTGAGATAATGACGCCCACTGGTGGAAGTCCGGGAAAACTGACGTTGTTAGCCTTGAACCATGGACGCAGAAGGGCGAGGTATTTGCCTAGCGGGATGTCGTTTTGCTTTCCGTTGAGCTGGTAGATGTGCATGTTTAATCCGTAATCAGAGATTTCCATGGTGACATGGGGTTTTCCGAAAGGATCTCGCAGTGACAGGTAGAGTAGCTGGCTGTTGTTCAGATTTGCATCATACGAACCGTGCCCGATGCAGTGCTGCATTGCCTTGCTCTCGCGGTCGAGCGCTGCGGGCGTGAGCATCCGAACAAGCGTGTAGCCGTCTTCCAGCTCTGCAATGACGACTTCATCGCCATCAACCAGACAAACCTTGCCTGCGCGCTGGTTGGCTTTCTCCATTGCCTTGTCAGCTTCCTTGACGATCTGAGCCACGCTTCCGAACTTCAGAAGTTTGCGCGGGCGGCCCTTATCGTCGACGATGGATAGCCATTCCGCTCCGCTCAGGACCTCGGCCTTCAGCCAGTCGTAGATGTGGCGGATTTGCGTACCTGTCGCGAGGGTCCTGAAGTCTTCTCCGCGCTTTGCCGCGTTAAACAGAACGCGGCCGAGCGACACGACAAGAAGCGGGTCCACCTGCTCATCCTGTGGGGCATGGGCGTGCAGCAGACGAAGGACTGCTTTCTTCAGATTGTCGAGGCTCTCGGTCATAAACGATATCCAGATGTGGTCGTGGAGCTATCGTAAATGCGGGCCACGCAAGTGTCGCCGAAAGCAGACGTTTAGGCCTGGCATTTGGCCGGATACACTCAAGTCGAGATAACAAGCCTCTTTCACAGTCTGGTGCCTTTCGTAGTCCGTTGCCACTATGTCGTAAGGAACATCTATAGATTTCGGAAGGGACTTGAAATTACCTGATCATGCACATATATGTGCACAAAGTGCGACATTTGTGAAAGTTTACGTTTATGACGAAGCGGTCTATGGCTATCGATATCCTGCCAAGTGCGGCGACGGTGCCCCTAGAATCTTTAGGTGCACAGCTTCGCATTGCACGGGAGCGCAGAGGAGACAGCCTGAAGGCGATGGCTGCGAGAATTGGCACTTCGATTCCAACACTACGGAGGATGGAAGCAGGTGATGCGAGCGTCGCTATCGGCGTTTATGCAGCAGCGCTCTGGGTGTTCGGAAAGTCTTCCGCGCTTGCCGAGATTTTGGAGCCTGGGAAAGATCAATACGCGACCATGCTGGACGTGGACAGAGCGAGCAGGAAAAGAGGATAAGCTATGGGCGATTTTCGAGGGACATCACTTGCGGTATGGTTTCTGGCAGATGTGCTCAATCCACGTCTCGTGGGAAGGGTAAGACTGGAGAGTAGCAACCGTCGTTGCCTTCTCGATCTGGATGGCAATTGGAGAAAATCTGGATTCGAACTATCGCCAGACCTCACGCTCGATCAGAAGACGCATGCGCCGCTTGGGGATATGCTAGCGCCAGGAGCACTCGACGACGCAATGCCAGATCGGTGGGGCGAGCGCATGATCCGTGTCGTTTCTCGACCGTCACGAATGAGTCCGCTCGACAAGCTCTGGTATGCAGGTGACCGTCGCTTCGGAGCTTTGGGAATGTCTACCAGCTTTGAAGAGTACCAACCCTGCGAAAGCATGCCTTTGATGCGGGTTGAATCCTTGGCAGAAGCAGAGGAGCTTATTGCCCGTGTCATCGAACGGGAGCCGCTAAACGAACGTGAAAGGCAACTTATCGCGAGTGCGGGAAGCATGGGCGGAGCGCATCCAAAAATGCTGATCGAGAACGAGGGAGAGGAATGGATTGCGAAGTTTCCTCGTGGAAATAACGTTGACCAGCTTCTCATCGAACATGCGTCGATGGAGCTGGCGAGGCGCGCGGGTCTGAATGTCGCCTCATCGACTGTTATCCAGGGAGGGATTGATCACATCCTGATGGTTCGTCGTTTCGACAGGGTTGGCTCCGAACGCATTCATGCCGTATCAGCGCGAACGATGCTAGCCAAGGAAGTTGACGACAGTTACGCCACCATCTCGGGACTCATTCGACGTCATAGCGCGCCCAATTCCATAAAGCCGATGCAGCGCGAACTGTTCAGGCGGATGGCATTCAACATCATGATCGACAACACTGACGACCATACGAAGAACCATGCATTCCTTCGCGGGAAGGATGACTACTGGGAGCTTTCGCCAGCATACGACATTCCGACACAGATGAATGGTCTCGGCCAGCAGGCGATTCAAATTTCTCCAAGTCCCGCGTACTACAACAACTTCAGCATCGAACATGCTGTTGCTGCTGCACCGCATTTCGGAATGACCAAGGATGAAGCGAGGCATGAATGGAATGAGATCGCTGGTTGGGTCAGCGAATGGCGCTCAGTCTTTGCAGATTGCGGAGTAACCGAGTCTGACCTCGACTATCTCAGCGACTTTCTCGAATCCGATACAATGCTTGAACATCGAAAGGATGCAATTCCGCCTACAGTCGAAGGTTGCCCGAAGCCTTGATACGCGAGGCAATCAGAAACGATTCCGACTTAATGGCATCGATTTGAAAACTTTTGCTACTCAACCGTCGCCCTATGCTATTTAGCAAAAGCTACAATCAGTCGACAGAACGTCGCCAGGGCGACTGAATAATTGAAACCTGACCTCTCAGACCTGAACGCAGGCCATTTACGTCCTGATCTCGCTTACCTGAAGATCGGCGGTCATTTCACGAATGGCGCTGGCGAATGGATCGTTACTGACATCGGGTCCCGCACATTGTCGGCCATCAGGTTGGAACAGAAAATGAAAGACGACCCTAGCTGGAAGGCTGGGCCGCCATATGCAGTTCCTGAGGTCGTGTTCGACGAAGATGACATCCTCTCCATCGAGACGTCAGCCGATCAGTCCTAACGCCACTCTTGCGGGGCGATGGCGATAATTTCGGCCGCAATTAGCATGTCCTTGAGCCAGTCCTCGCCACGTCCCTCATCGTCTTCACAAAGCAGGGTGCCGCCGTCGCTTTCGCGCTTGAGAACGATACCTGTCGCTTCAACGTCCTCGTAGATCTGCATGAGGGCAGAGTCGATGTTGTGGAAGCCAGCACCGTTGCCTCCAACAGTCACTTCCTTGGATAGACGATAATCCCAGATGCCAAAAGTCATGCGGATCGTCTTCGTGGACATGTTTCCCGAATAATTCATGTTCGGATCGAAATTGATAACTGCGGTTTCGTCCGTCATTTTAAATACTTCTATTCGTTAGATATAAAAATGTTGAGGAATTATCAATGGCAAGCCGAAAATCAGATAAATTTAATCGCTGAAGACTTACTCATCAGATTGCTCGTCTTCTTCCGCTTCGGCATTCTGTGAATTGTCTTCGAGGAATGGCTTCTCCAGCTTGGCTCGCACCACGTTCGACAAGTTCCACTCCGCTTTGATGCTGGCCATTTCTGCCGCGTCCTGCGCTGTCTTTGCGGCTTCCAAACGCAATGCGTATTCAGTCGGCCGAGCAGGTGCGGAAACCCCTCTGAGGAGCAGTAGCGTGTCTTCGTCCAGAGACCGAACTCCAGACTGCCAATTCTCCATGAGGCTGTAGATGTTCGAGAGCTTGAGATGGGTCTCGGTGTAGAACGTTCGCTCTTCAAAAGAAGTGCTGGCCGCAAGGCTGGCCTCAACTTGGGATTTCGCAGCCACAATTTTGGCTTTCAGAAATTCGATTTCGATAGATGCCAGATCAATCTTTCCGTAGGCCATGAGTAAGCTCCTTTGGCCAAGGGAATATGAGCTTTCGGCATCTAATTCAAGCAATTTCCCCATAATTAATAGAGATTTGGCTCGAATATTTGAGCCGCAGATCGTATCTCCGAGATTGATTTCCGCATCTCACTGATGTGGATTTAAATCTCGGAGATTTTACACCTCCTCTCACAGAGAAGAACAAATTCAGGGGCGCACTGAAGTCCGTCGATTGTCTCTCGATGGCCCAACCTCGTACCTTCATATGCGAAACGCGCCTGCACGGCCGCCAAGGAATCAGCATGACGAACACCATTGATCCAGTGATCGGCTATCACGGCTCCTACAAGGAGGTCTCTGCGTTTTCAGCGCTTCGCTATGAGGGTGTCGGCGGCATCTATTTCACGCCAGACATCGACGATGCTTGGTGTTATGCGGACGCTGGTTGCATCGAAGAAGGCGATGTCCAGACCGTTATGACCGCTAATCTCACGATCCGAAATCCTATACGCCTGTTTGGGATCGAGTCTCAGGTTCTGTCTGTCGACAGGATCGCTGAACTCAAGGCACAAGGTTATGATGCCGTTTACGGCATTTCAGGCGACGATGGTGCTATCTACGAGATCGCCGTATTCGATCCCGAACAGATCGAGGTCATAGCCGTCGAGAAGCGAGTAGAGCCGGAAGCCGATAGCCCAAGGATGTAGTATTCATTTTTCGGCAGAAGGCATGGTTTCTAACGAATTTTCTGCAGCGATAATGAAATTTCTGCCTAAGGCCTCTTACAAACCGCTTTTTCTGCGGATCGGAACACATTTGGCTCCGATCCGGTCGTGATCCATAGGTGTTGAACGACGGCCAGAGGTTGACGCGTCAGTTGAGCCTAAGACTGTGAAGCCGTAAGAGGCTCTTGGCGCTCAAAGGTCCAATAGCCCATGCTACCGTTAACGAAATAGAGGAGCTTGCCAGTCTCGCCCACGGTGAAGCGATTGAAGGAAGGCTGGCTGACGTGCTCTACGTCGGTAATCTTCTCTCCATAGCGAACGACGGCAAATGGGCCATTGAGGTCGACTACCTGGCAGTTCTCACGGATGTGCAAAGGTTCGGTCATGGTCACTCCCTCCAGACTGTCCATCTAAGACAGTTTTGGTCAGCAGGCAATTAGGTTGTATAATAAAAATTAGGGATAAGTTTGCGTCCACATAAAATAAGTCCAATTACTATGGGATTTGGAGGAATGCATGAAGATATTGTTAAGAGCTATATTAATCACTGTTGTCATAATATCTGGGGCGTATTTGGCAATTCCTTTCGCTATGAAATGGGCTGCGGCTTCAATTACGTCGGTCAATCTGAAATACGTCGATTACGAAGGCGAGAGATATCATATTACGTTCTGCCATATTGATGACTGCGATCCGAAAAACAATTCGCAATTAAATGCATATTTTCAAATTACAGAAAACTTCGAAAGCGAGATACCATCTGCTTTTAACCGGGGTCAACTGATCGCTGGAACGCCGTCGATCCGTGACGATCCTCCTTTCGAAAAATATCATCTTAGACCTATAGGATATGCAAAAGACGCGGGTGTGTTAATAAACGTTGTCTGTTTTGCAGATTTGCCAGGTCGATCACATCAAAAAGAATCATTGGTAACTCCAAGGCCATCTGTATATGAGATTTTCTTTGCAAAACTGCAAGGTAACAATGATGTAATTGTAAAATTTAGTAGAATACGAAATGGGCAAAGATTTATGACTGATAATGACAGGTTTAATGTAATTCAAAAATTACAGTTTAAATTAATATGGGAAGCACTGTTATGACGGTTGAGGACTATTGGCTTGTCTGATCTTTGATTTAGCACGTTGCACTTTGATTGTTCAATTCAACACAATACACTGTCCTGGGGTCACAGCTGTCAAAGTTGAACTTGCTACACGAGAGGTGTATCGTGTCCAATCATCGAAAAATCGATGTCAAATATGGAAATATGGGAATTCCCGTTGGTGAACTGATTTTCGAGATCGGTGCCGGCGGGAAACAGTCGTCGCGCTTTTCCTATCTCGATAGCTGGATGGTACGTTCGGATGCCTTTGCTCTTGCGCCTTCGATGCCGCTCGACGGCGGCCCATTCTTCTATACAGGCGACAAGACCTCCCTGCCCGCTCCAATCGCCGATGCAGCACCGGACTCATGGGGCCGTAAGGTTTTGAAGGCTCATCTCCGCTGTCGCGAGCAGAATGAGCACCTGTTCGTCACTGAACTCGATTACCTGGTCGAAGCCGTCGATCAGCTCCGGCTGGGCGCGCTGCGGTTCTTCGACGCCGAAACAGGCCTCCCGATATCGCAAGGCGCACTCACAGCGGTGCCGCACATCTAAGACGCTGGTCGCTTCATCAAGGCCGCATACGCATTCCAGAGAAATCCTGAAGCCTTCAAGGGCAATACCGATCTTAGCGGCCTTGCGCACCTGTTAGGCTCACTGGGCGGAGCGAGGCCGAAGATCAATGTCATTGGTCACGACGGTTCTCTGTGGATCGCCAAGCTGCCACGGCCGGATGACGACTACGACGTGGCCAAAGTCGAAGCCAACACTCTACGACTGGCGGCACTGGTCGGGATTACGGCGTCTGAAGCTCGCACCGTCAGGATCGATGGTCCTCACTCAGCTCTCCTCGTAAAGAGGTTCGACCGCGTTGGTGACGAGAGAGTGCCTTTCATCAGTGCGCAGACGTTCATGGGGCTGTCTGGAGCCGAGGCTGGCAACTATGTCGACCTCGCGTTGCAGATCGACCGATACGGTGAGCAGCCTCGTCAGGATATCGAGGAACTGTATAGACGCCTGATGTTCTCAGTGCTGGTCTCGAACGTTGATGATCATCTCCGCAACCACGGCTTCCTGCTTGGCGCTGGTGGCAAATGGCGGCTCTCGCCTGCGTTCGACATCAATCCGTCGCCAGGCGAAGGCCAGACGTTGAAGACGGCGATCTCGGATATCCATGGCAATGAGCTTTCGATTGAGGCGGTGATTGATGCCGCACCTTACTTCGGGATCGAGGTCGATGAGGCCCATAAAATGGCATGCGACCAGAGAGAAACACTAAAATCGCCGCCGATCAATTAGTTTCTGAATAATTGCCTGAAATTAAACAGAAGGTTTCCAGCCTTTGCGGAATAATACGCACTTAAATCTTGCAAAAAACATTGAGACCATAACCGTTCTCTCGATTAAGAGAGACGTTAATTTAAATATGGAGGCCGGAATGGCGCAGAAAATTATTACAATCATTGACGAACGTATTGTTGAGTGGGAAATGTCTAGTTGGTACGATCTAAAGAACACAGCCTTTATATGGGTCCAAGACGAGGAGACTATACATGAATTGAGTCTCGAACTCATTCCAGAACGCCCCCGTGGATGGAACCCTCCGAAAGGCACCGTTCATGGCCCCACAAAGTTATATATTTTGAAACCAATCGGAATGCTTGACCTGCCGGAGTGGTGTAGAGTGAAAAGACATTTCGATATTCGAAAAGGCGACACCCACGAGTGGATGTTGATTGAACGCGCTTCTAGGATGGAAGAGTATCTTTATACTATCGGCAAACCAATCGCGTTAAGCTATGAATCCTCGGAATGGCATTTGTTTTTTGAAGATGACAATCCACGAATTAGCTACCAGCAACTATGTCTCTCGAACCTATTGAACTATGGTTTGAGCGATGCTGCAAATAATCTGGAATTCAAACCGCTTTGAGAGAAGCCATCATGTTCTTGGCAATCGGACACGCTTATCGATTTCACTTCAGAAGCTCGGCGTATGCGCGCTGCAGACACTGCTTGGCGGTCGTTCCCTTGCCAGTCCGAGCACCATTCCAGAACGCGTGTCGGGAGCGATAGATCTGGAAGCGATAGCTGTTAGGTCCTTGCTTATGGATGACGATCCGGTCGCGACTTTCGCGGTCGTTCAATTCCTTGCGACGCTTGCGATAATCGTTTTCGCCTATGTTAATCAGAATGAGGCGACGTGGGTCGTGATAAGACAAGTTGGATTTCACGTAATAAAGGGTAGACGTTGACATGCGCTGCTCTCCGTTTTTGGGTTTGTGGGTAAATTGGCGATGAAGAAAGAAGGAGGGCACTTAATCGAGGTGCCCTGCATCTTTACTCGATCACTTTCCCGTACAGGCGGATTTCTCGTGGCACTGCTTCAGTGATCCGTCCAACCCGCACCGGAGCACCGTCGATTCCCTTGGTTTTCTTCTTGAGAAGCTTCCAGTATTCGCTTTCGTAGTCCATGTGGTTGATCACGGAGTCAAAAGCGCCGTCTGCGACTACGACCTTCATAGGCTTGTCTTCGTCACCGTCAGCCTTGCCCTGCTTTTCAATCTCGGCCGCTCCTTCGATGACATCCTTGCCGTCTCTCTCAAGGCTTTCGTGTAAAGCTTTGGAAATTTCTTTGACCTCCTCATGGGTCTGTTTGGCGTACTGCGGAGTATCAAAAAAGAGGCCACTGACGAATATGGCTTTCATCATCTCGGAGAAAGAGAATGCGGTCTCTCCAACAATGAAGTTTGCATATTCTTCAGTTTCGACACCCAAGATCGATTTTTTGAACAGTGATTTGTTCTTCCCTAAATGAGCGGCCAGTGTCTGCTTACCAATGAGCACGACGGGAATATTTTTTACTTCATGAATGTCGCCGCTAATGCTGTAGCGCTCATTCTGTCCGTTGACAAAGCCGGAGGCATCACACCCATGTTCAATATTGAACTCTTTCGTAGGGATGCGCTTCCGGTTGAAGTAAGCCATCAGGTCTTCAACGTCTTTCATTGGGGTGTGCTCATAGGCACGATGCACGCTGGTGCTGCGATAGATTCCAATCCATTCAATATCCCAACTCGAAATACTGGACGGCTTTCGAGTCTCATCAATATAAGCTCCAACATTCCTGCCAAGATAGGCTGTCAGCAAATCCTTCCACGGCTCGATAGCGAAGAAGATGTTGGCGAGCGTAGTCCCCTCTTCGATGGCAACGTTGTGATGGAAATATCTCAGCAGGAAATACGGGTCCTTCTCGCCATTCTCGATTACCTCCTGAAGCATAGTCATCGGGTATGCAGTCATCTCGTCGAAATCCGAACGAAAGCGAAGGACCGAATCCGAGCAAAAAATTAATGTTCCGTCCATCAGAAATATCCTTTCCACAATTTGCGTTTCCTTTAACAGAATTATCTCCGTCAATAAATAGGAAAATTTGTTTACCCATTAAAAGGCCGAAAGTGAACCTATGGCGGCGGAGTAAGGGGCCGACAATGTTACGACACTGCCGCGCTATCTGGGTCAATGTAGAAAACTCGTAACAAGCTTCAGCAATTTAATTTCTATTGTCAGCAGATTTTCCTATAGATTAATTGAATTAATCGTGTACACGATGCTGAAAATTAAGGGTGGAAATATGTCAAATTCATCAGACATCAATATTCAAATTGCTCTCGATGACATTACACACAAATTCGCTCCTGAGCGCTTTTCCATTTCTCGTCTTCCGCTCAAGGTCGGTCGTCTCGATAATTATCGTTTCGGAACCAAGCTGCCATCTTGCCTTGACATGCTGGTCTACGTTCCAGGTGGCGACATCTCTCTACCGGAGGTCTATAAGAACGATCCTGCGATCATGGATGTGATCAATCAGGCAATCGCTCATGAGGATCAGCTGATGCCTTCATGGCGTGACACCCACTTCATCTACATCACCGTAGATCAGCGTATGATCACGGCTGGGCGCACCCACCGCAATGGCGGCTGGCACTTCGACGGCATGCAGGGCATTCGATACCCTGAGAAGCTCGAAGTCTGTCATCAGTACGTGGTCAGCGACAACAATCCGACCGAATTCAGCAATGTCGTGGTCGATGCCACGCAGCTGGACGAGGCCAAGGACAACTGGTTCGTGGAACTCGGCAAGCAGGTCCCAGTCGACGCTGAGCTGTTCGTGCCCGAAACCTACGACATCATGATGATGACGGCCTACCAGCTCCATCGCTCTCCGGTTTCCAAGCCTGAGCATGAAGGTCAGCGCACGTTTATCCGCATGGACTTCACGAAGAAGAAGTTCGACCGCATCGGCAACACGATCAATCCTACCTTGCCTGCGCCTTTCGAGTTCTATCCACGGCCGCTGCCATTCGAGATCAATCCCGAGGCTAAGCAGTCAGATTGGAAGGGTGCTTCGCAGTTCAAAAGCTAAAGCGCGATCTAGTCCGATGGAGGGTTGATGACATCTGGATCGATCCTGACGCCAATGATGCTTGCGTGGCGGAGGCTTTCTTCACCTCTCAGATGCCTGACTGAAGCAATGATGCCCGGGTTAAGCCAGTTTGCCGTTCCGTCCTTGGGATGCCTGGACGGTGGCTCTGTCGTCTGAAGAATCTCGACCAGCTCCCTGAACAGCTTTCGCTCAGTGCTTTTCAGATTAACGAAGGCGACGCCTGCATATTCCCCAGTTGCACGAGATTGCAAAATCGCAACATATTCACCTGTTCTCGTGGTCTTTGTTCCAATCACATTGTAATCATCGATCATGTAGCATTTGGTCTTCACCCACAATTTTGATGGGCCACTTCGATAGGCTCCGTTTACCTGCTTGGAGACCATGCCTTCAACGCCAAGTTTCTCACAGGCTTCGAAGAATTTCTGTCCGCTGGCATGTACATGCTCGCTATAGCGAATAGAGGCTGCATGTCCGCTGATGAGGTCGTGCAGCCTGTCTTTGCGATCAAGGAGCGGGGCCGCCTTCATGTCTTTGCTATCGAGATGGAGTAAGTCGAACGCCATGAAAATCAGGCTCTCTGGTGCCCATTTGATAGCATGGGGCAGCAAACTGAAATCAGAGACACCGTTCGGGTTATTGGCAACGATTTCGCCGTCAATGATGGCGGTAGTACAGGGAAAGGCGTGAGCGTCGGCAACGATATTTTGGTATTTTGAAGACCAATCGATACCGCTACTGCTGTAGGCAATGACACTGCCATTCTCGATTACGAGCTGAGTGCGGTAGCCATCGTGCTTTATATCATGAACCCACTCCGCTCCTTCAGGCGGTGTCTGTACCGTCTGAGGCTTCATGAAAGGCACGAATTTCAAGCGTCTCTCTGCCAAAACGATGCTCCGCTTAACAAACAATGCAGGTAGTTTGTAGACGAATCCGAGACGATCTGCCCAAAGAGGCATGATAACTGCCTTGTCATCATCGGCCACCGATTATCTTTGACATTCTGTTACGAAACTTCTATGCTAATCCAAGTTTCGCGAAATTTCGTAACAAGGAAGGTCAGGATACGCAATGGCAGCCAGTTTGAACTCACCATCAGCAGAAACGGCACTTCAGGCTTTGTCTGAAGCTGGACGTCCTATGACTGGGGTTGAGCTGACTGCCAAGGGTGTATCACGTATGGCTCTTAAGCGCCTGGTCGAAGCTGGCGTGTTAGAGCGCGTTGCACGCGGTATCTTCAAAGCTGTCGAAAGCAACGTACCAATGCCCGAAGACCCTCGTGCGGTTTGGGCATGGGCATCCATTCGCAATCCTTCCATCGTCTTCTGCCTTGAAAGTGCGGCCGCATTCCATCACCTGACGCAAGGGATGGCCCCCAAGCTCAATATCGCAATCCATGTTCGCTCCAAAGCCGCTACGACTGAGCTGACCTCCGGCGTCGATGCCGACTACTTCTACTGGAACGACGATTTCCTGGCTGTCGGTGTGGATACCGTGAAGATCGAAGGGGTCGATGTCAGAATCACATCCCCTGAGCGCACCGTTGTCGATATGTTTCGCTATTCATCCATGGCACCAGCGTCAATCCGGACAGAGCGAATGATCGAATCTGAGGCTTTCCATGATTGCCTGATGCGGTTCTTCGAGAAGCAGTCTGATCCTGCCGAGGGCATGAAGAAGCTGCGCAAGGTTTCTAAACCGCTTGGCTTGTGGGACCGTATGAAACCTCAGATCGAGCTGGTTGCGATGACTATTGGGCGCGATTATCGCGGCTGATTTCAGCCAATAATTTTACACGTGATAAAATTCTGGAGAATATCTTCTGATTCGGTCAACATTTTTAATGGTGTCGCTCGGCTTTAATTCGGCCAGATTAATTGACTTTTTGCTGTTTTGGAGGCTATTTAAGGGTAGCTCAAAAATGATAATAATCAGGTGCCCCCAATATGAAATTCCTCAGGCCAGCGATTTCGGCATCTCTTGCCGTCCTTATGATTGTCCCTCCAGCCAGCGCAGATACATACATTTTCCGCTATAAAACGGGTTATGTTGACTACACTGGCACCAATCCAGAGCCGCCCGTCGACGAAAAAGATTTCGATATCACCGCGTCGTTCATCGCTTTCATCGGCGTTCAATCAGCCAATCGGATTCCGTTAAAGCCTGGCAAGACGGCTTCTCGTTGGGAAATTCGTTCGGGTTCGCTTCCAAGTGGCCTGCGCATCAATCAGGACACTGGACAGATTGAAGGCATTGCGACTGGTCGCGGCGTCACGACTGCTCTGCTGTATGGGTACTCGGCAGACAATTCAGACATCTCGAAGGTTAATGTCGACTTTTCCGTTCTTGATGATGATCCGACTTCCAAGGAAGTGAATGTTTTTGCCCACGCTGATCGCTTTTTCCAGCAGCAGATCGCGACCCTTGGTGAGGCCTACACGTGGGAGACGGTGATCGCACCTCCGTCATGGGCGAGAGCGAACGGCCCAAACATCGAAGGCACGCCACCAGCGGGGCTTGAAGGCGTCTATGCCTATGCATTCCAAGGCAAGGATTACACAGGAGCGAATTCGAAATTCGTCCATGGTCAGATTACCGTCAATCTCGGCCCCGATGTAGCAGCCGTTGCCGACAGGACATACAACCCAAAGCAGGCATTCTCAATTTCAACCAGCGCCCGCAACACGGCAGGCAAGTTGGCTTGGGGAATTCAAGGAGACCCACTTCCTGCAGGTGTCTCGGTTGATGCCCAGAACGGTCGCCTCAATGGCTCCATCGCCACTTTCAGTACGTCTCTTCGTGTGCGTTTCGTCGCCTATGACACGGACGGGACAGTCGGTTATTCGAATTACTTCACCGTCAGCACCCGCGATCCGAGCCTCGATCTCAGCAATATCGCAGACCGCACCCTTTATGTGGGTACGCCCACTTCATTCACGTTGGCCGCTTCTGAATTGACGGGCACTCCGACGTGGAAGCTGGACTCCGGCACTCTTCCCGAAGGCATCTCTCTCGACGAGGCTACGGGTGTCATTTCCGGTACACCAGCGCGTGCAGGTGTTTCTGAGGGGCTGAAGATTTCTGTCTCGACCTCGACTGGTTATTCGGCAGCGTCGAACGAGTTCAAGATCATCGTCGCCGAAAAACCGCTCGAAGTGGCAGTTGAACGCACTCACGTCCGTGTCAGCAAGCCGTTTTCTACTCCCGTCCCGACAGTGAAGAACGGCCGCGCTCCGTTTACCTACTCGTATGCACAAGGGCAGGCTGAGATTGACGGCGTGACGCTGAATAGTTCGACTGGCGTTCTGAGCGGTCAGATTGCCGAGGCTGGGAACAAAACCGCTTCTCTCGTCGTGACGGACGCAAACGGCACGGTATCCTCACCGTTCCTCGTTGGGATCAACGTCTACGCTCCTCTATCTGTCTCTGTCACACCAGCGGAAAACCTGATCACGCGCCTGCAAACGGAAGTCGCCATCCGCGCCGAATATCCGAAGGACACCGTGATTGAAGGCGACGGCAAGAAGCTTGCAACCTTTGCCCTGACTGGCAGCCTGCCGGAAGGTCTGGTTTTCAACTCGAACATCGGCACAATTACGGGCGTCGCGACCAAGCTGGGCTATTATGGCCCTCTGGCAATCACGATCACGGACGGATCGGGTGAAAGCGCTCGTTCCAACGATTTCTCGATTCGAGTTGAAGAGAAGGCTCCGCTCTCGGTTGAACTGCTGCGTACCGCATTCCCTGTCTATGCGTCGGTGAAATCGCCTCTGGCGAAGGCCGTCAGCGCTGCAGGTGCTGTCACATGGACCCTGAAGAGTGGCACCTTGCCAACTGGAATGACGTTGTCGCCGGATGGTTTGATCATTGGCACTCCAACGCAGCAGGGCACGTTTTCGGGTATCGTCATCGAAGCCAAGGACGCTGAAGGCGCTACGGCTCAGACTGAGCCTTTTGATATCAACATCACCCCACCTGAAGCCCTTGAGATCGTTACGTCGAAGTTCTCTTGGCCTGTGGGCAAGGACTTCATCACCCGCATCGAAGCCAAGAATTATGCCGATACCGTCTCGTTCTCGGTCCAGGGCAGTCTGCCTGAAGGAGTCTCGTTGACGGCTGAAGGTCGCCTGCAGGGCCGTGTCTCGGCTCCGTTCAATGGTGAGATCGTCATCCTCGCCAAGGACAGCATGGACCGTGAGGCAGAGAAGCGAATTCGACTGGCCTTCACCAACCCGATGACGCTGGCGCTCGACAATGCCTACCAGCTCTATCGCATGTCGGCCGCGTCGATTGTTCCGGTCATCACCGATCCGATTGGCGCTGTGACATTCTCACTGACTGGCTCACTACCCGAAGGCCTGTCGTTTAATTCGACCAGCGGCGAGATCTATGGAAAGCCGACCACGGAAGGTGCGACGGCCACGGTGACGATCACAGCGGTTGATGCTTCCGGCACTCAGGCTTCTGGCACGACGAAGCTGTCGGTTGGTGCGCGTAAACAGATCAGAGTGGTCTACGACTTCTCGGAGCCGCTGCGCCAGAATTCAACCTCTGGATTGCCAAAACGCCCTCTGGAGCCGATCAATGCGGTTGGTGCGGTCGAGTACACTATGACAGGCAATCTGCCGAACGGCCTGAAGTTCAACACTGCGGACGGATCGATCTCCGGTACGCCTCTAGCCACTGGCGTCTTCGAGAACATCGTGGTCTCCGCCAAGGATAGCGAAGGCTTCACTGGCGCATCCGCGCCGTTCGCGATCTCGGTCGTTCCTGGCGTTCAATTCTCGGTCGAGAACACTACAGCTGTGGGCCGTGTGAATTCCTGGTTCCAGTCAGCGCCTGCAAAGGTCAGTGGCTCGGTAGGCGCGGTGACTTTCAAGTCAGATACCCCTCGCCCGCTCGGCCTCGACCTTTCGACGACGACTGGCGTTTTCTCGGGTCGCCCGACCGAAGTTGGTGGCGCTGTGGTCAATATGACGGCCACGGATGGCGCGGGTCGTACCGCGAGCTACCGCGTAACGGTCAAGATCGTTGATGGCATGACGATTGCGTATCCAACTATTGATACGGTCAATCAGTATGCTCCGATCTCGATCATTCCAGAAATTGAGAATGCAATTGGCAATGTCGCTTTCGAGGCTGCTGGTTCGCCGCTGCCAAATGGTGTGACGTTGGACCCGAGCACTGGCCGAATTTCGGGTGCTCCGACTGTGACTGGCGCTTTCTCGTTCCGCATCAAGGGAACAGACGAAGGTTTGGAGAACAACACCTTCACGACATCAGTAATTTCCATGAACGTAACCAATCGCCTGCCATTGGAGATTGCCAATGCGTCGGAGCAGAGTCTGATTGCAAATCGTTCGTTCTCTCAGGCCGCCAAGGCAAACAACGCTGTAGGCGCGGTTACATGGAGCCTGACGGGCGATCTGCCTGAGGGCGTGAAGTTCGCCAACGGCACTTTCTCTGGCACTCCGACCGTCTTGGGTGTTTTCCCTGTGACGCTCTCGGCCACCGATGCAGCTGGCGGTTCGGCTTCTCTGGAGATCAATTTCGTTGTGACCACCGATGGCCTTCCAATCCAGCTCACGACATACAGCGTGCAGGCGAAGGCTGGAATGGCGTTTGTTTCGGACGAGCCATTGGTCAAGAATGCCGTTGGTGATTACAGCTTCTATACCGATGAGCTGCAGGCCTATGGCATCAGGCTTGATCCGGTAACGGGCGTGATCTCAGGTAAGTTCGATGAACCGATCAAGGTCACTGCCAACATCCACGTAACGGACAGCACCAATCGCGTGACATCGAAGCCGATCACGGTGGAAGTGATCCCTAACTTGCGCGTGACGATGCGCGAGCAGATCAATATCACGGCAAGCACGGAAATGGCTCTGGTTAAGCCGACCGTCGAATATGCAATTGGCACCGTGACTTATGAACTGGTTGGCCCCGCTCTGCCTGCTGGCCTGAATTTTAGCAAAGTGAACGCAACCATCAGCGGCACGCCGACTGCCCTGGGAACGTTCGAGGGCTATTTCATCGAGGCTGTGGACTCTGTTGGCGACCGTCAGGTCAGCAACAAGTTCAACATCACGGTATTCGCGAGCGGCATTCTGCCTACGGTGAAGACCAACCCGAGCTATCTGTGGCAGGCTGGCACCAATCGAGTGTCTTTCACCCCAAGCGTGACTGCGAAGAAGGTAGGCGACGTCTATTCGATCAACAAGCCGCTGCCGGGATCTGTCACGATTAATCCTGAAACAGGTGAAATTGGCGGCTATCTGAGCAATGATGACGTCGGCCGCAACGATGGTTATGTCATCACCCTGACTGATACGCTTGGCAATGAAGCCAAGAGCAATGAATTCAGCATCAACGTTCGTTCGAACCCATTGCCAGCCTACACCATCGATAGCGTCAATGTCCGTCGAGGTGTGCCTTTCCAAACTGGTCCGGCTCGTCTGACAGCGGGCAAGCCTGCTGGTGCTGTGACATTCAAAGGAACTAATTTTCCAACTTATCTGAACGTTGATCCTCAGACTGGTGCAGTCAGTGGCACGTTCCCGATGAACTATAGCCAAGGCTCATACGCTCCTTATTTCTCTGTAAGTGATGAAATAAGTACCTACACCAACAACACGGTGCGCATGGATATCGTAAGGCTCACAGCATCGATTTCTAGCGCAACGATCAGTGGCAATGCTGGAATTTCCGTAACCAGCGCCACCCCCGAGGTCAAAAACAGTGTTGGTCCCGTCTCATTTGCATGGGAAGAAGGTAGCGAAGTTCCAGGACTGACGGTCAACCCGACTACTGGCGTTATCACAGGGACGATGCCAACTGGCACCTTCGACGGCCGTAAGATAGTAGTGAAGGACGACACCGAGACGGCGACGTTTATCGTCAATATCCGTGGTGGAAATCCTCCTGCGATTTTCAGCTTTGATGCCGAACAAAAAATCGACGTTGAGGTCAACTCAGAACAGCAAACTCGCCCTGTGCAAGTGACTGGGATCGCGATGCCGACTACCGTCAGTATGTCGATGTCAGGTGGCGCGAATTATAGCCATCGTATTTGCAATCTTGAGGACTGCAGTGACAAGGCATGGGTCAGTGGAACGACGAACAGGACGGATACGATTAGTCCTGGTCAATATATCCAGATTAAGAAAAATGCGCCTTCGAAAGCGGGAACAACTGAAACGGTCTCGGTTGCGATTAATGGCACTACAAAAACGTGGAGCATCACAACGAGAAAGACCAGTTTGGACGTTAATCCCGTAGAGTTCGGTCCGGAGCCTCTGTCTGAAAGTCCATTAGCGACAGTTTTTACAAACACGGTGCAACTAACCGGGTTTATTGATCCGTCCACCATCAAAATCACAACGTCAGGTGATGGGTCGGCGACATATCGCCTATGCGACACCATCGATATTTGTGAAATGGAGGGCGATGGCGATTGGAAACCCGCGAACCAAAACGTTCAGATCGCTGTTAAACCAGATCAGTACCTTAAGGTTAAAGTCGTGATGACCAATAAATATCTTGGGTCATTCACCATGAAAGCCGAATATTACAAAGGCGGGTCTTGGTATCCCTTTGGCAACTGGAAGGTTGGAACTCGTGACATTAGCAATATCGTTGACATGGTCGATTTTGGTCCTGACAGGATCATTGACCTAAAAGAAACAGCTTACAGCAACACGGTCGAACTCACTGGGTTTCTGGACCCTACACGAATTAAGTTCGTTCCAACTGGTACAAGCACTGCTTCACAGTTCCGTGTATGTGATACCCGCGAAGCATGTGACGCCGAAGGAGATGAAAACTGGATAACTTCCAGCACTCACACTGAAAGGACGGTCAAGCCGGGTACTTTCGTGCGCGTTAGGATCACGGGTCACGCTACTACTCTTAGCAATCCAGCCTCAGTAAACCTTCAGTATTTCGTTACACAAACAGGCGGTTTCAGGCCAAACGCAACGTTTAGTACTACGACACGTGCCAAGAGCGTGAATGTTGATCCTGTAGATTTCGGACCTGAAATAACCGATATCGACCTGAATTCTTATTCGAAGGCTGCCATTGTGCAAATTACAGGTGTTTTGGATAATCCAACTCTCCGATTTGTGAAGACTGGCGGGACCAGTCATTCTGGTCAGTATAAAATTTGTCAAACCTACGAGCAGTGTAAGCTTGCAGAGGAAGATGTAACGGGATGGAATAGCATAGGCACAACCGGGTTTTCGACTGTTAAGCCAAACGAATATCTTGGAGTTCGAATAAAGACATCGACATCGACATCAAGCTTCAACGATACGGGAACGTTTACTTTGTCTTACGGGGTTAATGGGTCGACGACAATATTCCAAGATATCGGTTCCATAACCTTCAGAACTCGCGGTTTACAGACTAATATTGACCCGTTGGATTTCGGACCAGAAGTAGCTAATGCCCAACTAGGTTCTGCAACAGAGTCAGCAATTGCAACATTAAGCGGGTTCAAAGATACGGCGACTATTCGCATGACCTATACCTCCGCAAATAAAGTTGAATATAAAACGTGCGATACACTTGCGGTGTGTGAAGGAACCACTGGTTGGAATCCTATACCGAACAACAGTGACGTTACAGTTGCCGCCACACGCAAGTTCATGCGTCTACGTGTGAACTATTTCACCGCAGCGGGGAATGCGGCCGAAATCGTAGTCGCTAACAAAAGAGGCAGTGAGTACGTGACGATTGGAACGTGGAAAGCCACCGCCGGGAACTGATCCAACTTGAGCCTCTTGACGTTAATCAAGAAAAGGGCGGTCTGCTATCAGCCGCCCTTTTTCAGGCCAATTAATAGCAAAGAAACATGTTAAACCGTCATAAAATATTGACTTATTCATTCATTCAAGAGATGTTAGGGGAATTAAAAAGGACGCCCCGATTATGAATTTTCGCTCATTCCTTGCGGCACTCGTGTCGTTATCCATGATCTCCCAGCCAGTTTATGCAGATACCTATATTTTCCGCTATAAATCTGGAAACATAGATTACGCCCCGATTGATCCTGAGCCGCCAATTGAAGAGAATGATTACGACATCACGGCGTCTTTTATTGCCTTTGCCGGAGAGCAAAGTTCATTTCAAATTCCACTCAAGCCGGGAAAGACAGCGACTAGCTGGATTATGAAATCCGGTGGTGCCCCACGCGGATTGACCCTCAATACGGACATGGGCGTCATCGAAGGTGTAGCAACAGGTCGTGGACGCTCGACGATGTCGCTGCTTGGGCTTTCATCGAGTGGCGCTGACTCATCCAAGGTCAGTGTCGACATCACAGTGGTCGAGCGCGATCCAACTTCGAAAGAAGTGACCGTTTTTGCGCATTCGGATCGTTTCTTTGAGCAGGCACTTGCGGCTCCAGGTGAAGCCTATTCATGGGAACCAGTAATGCCGTTGCCGTCTTGGGCACGCATGAGCGGCATGAATATCGTTGGCACCCCGCCAGCGGGCCTTGAAGGCGTGTTCTCGTTCGCAATGCAGGGCAAAGACTACACTGGTAAGAATTCGAAGCTCGTTTACGGCAAGCTCGTCGTCAATGTCGGTCCTGTGATCGGGTTCATTGAAGATCGCCTTGTCGAGCCTAATAAGTATTTCTCGATATCGGCAAACACTAGCAACACTGTCGGAAAGCTGAAGTGGAAGTATGAAGGTGACGCACTTCCTTCCAATCTTCTGTCGGCCGATTATGGTCGGATCACTGGCTCAATAGCGACTTTTGACACCAGCGCCCGCATCCGCATGGTTGCCTTCGACACGGACGGCACTGTTGGCTACTCGAATTATTTCACGATCAGTACCCGTTCACCGGATCTCGACATCAACAACGTGCAGGATCGCGATCTCTTCGTTGGCAGCTTCAGCACCATGAAGCTCTACGCCAAGGAACTCGATTCCACACCTACATGGAGGATCGAAAAAGGTGAATTGCCAGAAGGGATGACCCTTGATGCGACTGCAGGCACGATCTCCGGAACTCCTGTAAAGGCCGAAGTGAAGGAAGGCATCGTTCTGAACGTTTCGACGACGAAGGGTTATTCCGCGTCGTCCAATGAGTTCAAGATGACCGTTCGTGAAAAGCCTCTCAAGGTTGCAACTGTCGCTCAAACGCATGTGCGTATTGGCAAGGCCTTCTCGACCCCAGCACCTGTCGTCTCTGAGGGACGCGCTCCATATGAGTTTGCACTTGCTGAAGGGCAACCTGCGCTCGATGGGGTTGCACTCAATGCAGCTACCGGGGTGATTTCCGGCTCTTATTCGACAGCTGGCACCAAGAATGTCACGCTTCAGGTGAAAGATGCGAATGGCACGGTCTCGTCTCCTTTCGTGGTGGGGATCGCTGCTTACAACCCGCTGTCAATCTCCATTGATCCTAGTTCCATCGAGCTTACGCGCCTAACGACTGATGCTTCGGTCTCGCCGAAGTTTGATGAGAACACCCTGATCCCCAATGAGAGAGCATCATTGGCGGATTTCCGCCTGACTGGTTCGCTACCGGATGGCCTGACATTTAACCCAACTACAGGCGACATCACAGGTAAGGCCAAGGTCAACGGTTTCTATGGACCTCTATCAATGCAAGTCACGGATGGTTCAGGCGACCGCGCTACATCTAATTCGTTCTCTATCCGTGTGGTGGAAAAGGAGCCGCTGTCGATTGAAGTCGTTCGCGATAGTTTCGCCGTGTTCGGCATTTACTCGACTCCATTTGTGAGGGCGGTCAGCCCTGCAGGCAAGGTGACGTTCTCTCTTAAGTCCGGCACACTTCCAGCAGACCTGACCTTGTCACCAGATGGGTCGATTATCGGCAAGCCAACAACGGAAGGCCGTTCGTCAGGCATTATCATCACTGCAACTGATGAGGAAGGTGCGGTAGCCGAGACCGAGCCATTCGACGTCACTGTTACGCCACCTGACGACATGGAGATTATTTCCAAGGACATTCATTGGGCAGTTGGTCGACCGATGACCGCTTCTCTCGAAGCCAAGAATTTCTCGCAATCGGTCACCTACGCTGTGACCAGCGGAAGTTTGCCCGCAGGTGTCACTCTCAATGCAGACGGCAAGTTCTCTGGACAGGCTTCTGCTCCTACAGAGGTGACGATCACTGTTACGGCGACTGACGGCCTCAACCGCACCGCAACGAAGCCTGTAAAGCTCAAGTTCACGGCGGCTATGACGCTGGCGCTAAATGCTTCCTATGATCTGCCGCTCCTGGCAGTCACCGCCATCGAACCTGAGACCGCCAATTCGGTTGGTTCGGTGTCGTTCTCGATAACTGGCACGCTTCCAGAAGGTCTGACGTTCAATCCGACCAGCGGCACCATCAATGGCAAGCCTTCCAGAATGGGCGAAACCCAGACGATAACTGTAGCTGTCGTAGACGGTGCAGGCACGCGTGCGACGGCGACAACCAAGTTGACGGTTACAGAACGCCAGCCACTGAAGATCGCCTATAACTTCACGAACCCGCTGACTGAAAACTCGGCATCAGGTCTTCCTAAGCGACCACTTGAACCGACCTATGCTGTCGGTGAAGTGGTCTACTCCGTAGCTGGTACGCTTCCTGATGGTTTGACATTCAACACCAAGGACGGATCGTTCGCGGGGACACCTCGTAAGATCGGCATTTTTGAGGGCATCGTCGTCTCAGGTAGAGATTCAGATGGCACGACGGCGACTTCAGACTCGTTGCGCATCGTTGTAGCGCCTACTCAGCAGTTCACCGTAGCCAATCAGACAGTTTCGGGTCGAGTCGGCACTTTGATGCAGACTGAGACCCCAGTGGTTAAGGGTGCTGTAGGTGCAGTCACTTACTCATCAACGACCCCTACTCCGCTCGGGCTGACTTTCAGCTCGGCCTACGGTGTCTTCACTGGCGTTCCGTCTGCGACAGGCGGCCAGGTTGTCGCCGTTGAAGCAACTGACGCAGTCGGCCGTAAAGCGACGTTCCAGATCACACTGAAGGTCGTTGATGAGCTAAAGGTTACTTATGAGAACACGACGACCAGCCAGTATGCTCCAGTTAGCATTCAGCCAGTTGTCGAGAATGCAATCGATAGCGTCACCTTTGCCGTAGCCAGCGGTTCTATCGGTAGTCTGACGCTCAATTCCCAGACTGGTGAGATCACTGGTGCTCCTTCGACCGTTGGCACCCTGACGTTCAGCATCAGGGCAACTGACGAAGGCACCGCCAACAACACTTACACTACCGGGAACATCACGATCACTGTCGGACAGCGTCTGCCGCTCGAAATCACAATGGCAGCAGATCAGAACGTTCTCGTAAATCAGAAATTTTCGCAAAAGGCAGCTGCGAAGAACGCAGTTGGTGCCGTGACATGGACCGTGACCAGCGGCAATCTCCCTACTGGTCTGTCGCTTGATAATGGCACGATTGCAGGCATTCCAACTGAACTTGGATTCTTCAGCGCAACATTCAGTGCGGTCGACAGTGCTGGAGGTTCGGCAACGCAGGTCGTGAACTACGTCGTCACCACAAATGGTCTTCCAATCTCTCTGACCACGTATTCGGTTCAAACAAAGAGCGGACTGTCATTTGTGTCTCAGCTTCCATTGGTCAAGAATGCAGTTGGGGACTATTCGTTTTATTCCGACGATCTGGCGAGCCATGGGATCAGGCTCGATCCTGTAACAGGTGAGATTTCTGGCAAGTTCGATAGTCCTGTTCGTGTGACTGGAAATATCCATGTCACCGACAGCACCAATCGCGTGACGTCCAAGCCAATTACAGTTGAGGTCATTCCAAATCTCGTGCTCACGATGCGTGAGCAGATTAACATTACGGCCAGCACCGCGATGACTGCGGTTCGTCCAAGTGTTGAATATGCTATCGGTACAACACGCTATGAACTGGTCGGACCTGCGCTGCCTGCTGGTTTGGTCTTCAATAAGAATACTGGCACGATCTCCGGAACGCCGACCGCTCTCGGTACCTACGAAGGATTTTTCATAGAAGGTGTCGATGGGCTTGGTGATCGAGCGACGACAAATGAGTTTTCTATCGTCGTCCATGCAAGTGGAATTCTCCCGAAGATTGCGGTCGCGGCTTCAAACATCATTCCAGCCAGCGATACTCCAAATGTCTCGATCACACCTTCAGTTGACCCGAAAAAAGTCGGTGACGTTTATAGTATCAATAAGCCACTCCCTGGGAATTTGAGCTTTAATGAAAGTACGGGACAAATAACGGGATACGTAACGGCAAGCAATCTGGGAGTTTATTCCGGATTTGAAATATCGCTGACCGATACAGCTGGCAATGTTTCAACCTCGAACGAATTTGTTCTCACGGTTCGTTCAAACCCAGTCCCGACATTCGCATATAATACGATAGTAACTCGTGCAGGTGTCCCTTTTGAAAGCGCCCAACCAACGATCACAGGTGGACAGACGTACGGAGCCTTGTCCTTCAGATCCAGCACAGGATTTCGTTCGTATCTGGCGCTGAATCAGTCAACGGGGGTGATTAGTGGAACGGTTCCTAAAGGCACAGCAGCGGGGTCGCTTTCTGTTGGCAGCAGCATCTACATGAAAGATGAAACAAATTCATATGAAGCGTCGATCCTGCCATCCATAACTGTTGTGGATTTACGCGTTGATAAAGATGGTAGCGGAACTTACACAGCTAATGCTGGTGAGTTTTTCGAAACTAGAGCACCTATAGTTTATTACAACGTTGGTGACGTAAAATTCAAATGGGGGGAAGGCCAAGAAATCGAAGGGCTTAGCGTAGACCCTAACACAGGTGTTATTAGTGGCATCATGCCATACTCCCCCTCCACTACAACGCGCGACATTATTGCCACTGATGATTTGAGCAGCAAAGCAATTACCTTCGGATTTCAAGGAAGAAACCCACCAGCTGCATTCGATCTATCAATTCATGATGTAAATGGCGCAGAACCTTCACAAGAATACACAATGCCTCCTGTGTTGGTTTCAGGTCTCTACGCTCCTGTGACATTTTATATGAGTTCATCAACCGCATACCAATTCCGAGTATGCAACACCAGCGACTGCAGTGATAAGGATTGGAACCTCATTGGCGGAACTTCAAAATCAAGCACGATTGCTCCAGGCCAATACTTACAATTAAAACGTATAACCTCGGCCGCAAAGTCACCAACTACTGAGAAAATATCGGTCAATATCAACGGAAGCATTTCTAACTGGACTACGACAACTCGTGGTCCATCCGTTGAAGTTGCTGAAGTCGATTTTGGAGGGCCAATTACGGATGCAGAACTATCTTCAGCATATGAATCGCGCATCGTTGAGATAAGAGGAAACAAAGATGCTGTTTCGCTCAGGATTGGCGCTGATACTAACAGTGGGTCATTTTGGCACTATCGACTATGTGCAGATATCCGATGTGAGACTGTTACCACAAATTGGCAGACGGTTAATTATTCTGGAGTGGCCTATCGTGACTTCAGCGCCGTAGAAGGGCAGTTTATACAGGTTCGCATCACGACCAATACGCAATTAAGCGCTACGAAGTTTATAAAACTATATAACACTTCAGCCAGTAGTAAGCTCTTGGGGGAATTTACTGTCATAAGTCGATCTCTCAATAACATACCTGATGTGATTGACTTAGGACAATCCATCCAAGACGCAGAACTTAATTCAATACATGAGAGCAAAATTGTTCAGTTTACTGGGTTTAAGGACAATTTTACACTCCGACTTACTTCAAGCGATGCGTTGACGAATACGTTCTTCTACAGAACGTGTAGTGATGAAAGTTGTCAAACGGTGATCAGGAAATGGACACTTATATCGGACGGTCGTTTTAAATACGTTGACGCTACTATCGCTCCGAACACCTATCTTCAACTAAGATTAACTGGAAGCAATACGCACAATGTTGTTCGTTCAATTGGTCTTATTCATATGGGGATATCAGCATCATTGGGAGAATTCCATGTTACAAGTAGAGTTTTAAGTAATATACCTGACCAGATTGATTTGGGTCCAACTGTTCCAAGCGCAGAACTTAATTCTGTACATGAGAGCAAGATTGTCCAGTTTACTGGATTTAAGGACAACTTTACACTCCGACTTACTTCAAGCGAAGCGCTAACCAATACATTTCATTACAGAACATGCAGTGATGCAATTTGTGAAACAGTGATCAGGAAATGGACGAACGTGTCAGATGGCCGATTTAGATATACCGACATTTCAATCGCGCCTTATACATATCTTCAATTGCGAATAACCAGTTCCAATAAACAAGGTGTCATTCGTTCGATAACACTCGATCACGTTAGTGCGTCAACAATGATTGGCGAATTTCAGGTGATTAGTAGTCAATAGGAATTAATGATGATCTGAACGGCTCATGGAAAACAATGACATGAACCGTTCAGATCATCATCTTACCAACTGCCTCCGCCCGCACGGTGGTAAATGATCTTTGCAGGGCGGATGTCCAACCCATCCATATCCTTGATTTCAAGCGTCACTTCAGGGTTTCCATAATCGGCTGGAAGCCCTGGTGGTTGTTCAATGAAGAGTCGACCATATAACCGTCCAGCCTGGCTCGGGAATACAGCTGATGATTCAGGCGGATTGGGTGTATCGAGAACGATAGTCGCCACACTGCCGGACCACGGCAATGTCGAGGTAGGCCGCTTCACGGTTAAGTCAAGAAACTAACAGGAAGGCGACAAGATAACGATGTCGTCAACCTTCAGCCTCGTGTCTGTCTTGATCGGGTTCACCGTGCATAGCTGGCCGGAAGAAATACGTCCGGTCATCGAATTTCCCCGAGGGCGAAAGCTGACCGTTTCACCTGACTTCAGCTTGTCGATGTAGCCCGTCGCCCAACCCATTATTGATCCCAATCCTTCACGAGATCCTTCTCTGCGAGCGCTCCGCCAAAATAGGGGTAATATTCCTGATCGGTGCCCTCTGCGTCGAAGCCGAAAAGGTAGACGCTATGGCCACCAATACCAGGTCCAAGGTTTCCCTCTTTTTCGGAAAGGCGGCGAGCACGCGCCTGAGCTGCGCCCTTCGAGAGCGCGCCAAGCTGGAGGATTTCTTCTTTTCCGTTCGGAAGCGAATGCTCAAGACGATACTGCATGTGAATTCTCCCTTTGTTGACAGGTTGAGTACAGAAACATGCGAATATTGTCCAGCTTTATTTATATAATAAAATCGGATTTATCCATATGTTTGGACGACGATAATCAATGTCACGATTTCAATCACATTCGGAATATGTGATCTTTTTCTCGATCATCTTGCCGTTTAGGAATTGATAGTGGGCTGAATCACCATCCTCATTCGTTCCGATCAGGATGACGGGATTCCATTTCCTCGATGATGCTCGGCTTTCCGCATTACGGGAAAGTCGTCTCGTACGAGCCATCGCGGGCGACGCTGAGATTTCGCCGTAATATGTGAGACCTACTCCACCGCATCTAAGTGAGCAGATGAATAATTCATTTATCAGACCTCGTCATCATCCGACTGTTCGGCCGCCCATTGACACCACTGCATGTGAGCGTGAAGCGTAACCTCGTAGACGGGGACATTGATCGGACCTAGAGCATCGCGACCAACTTCCCGATCACCAATGCGTTTGATGAGGTCACCCTTTTCAAGGATGTCGAGCGTCTTCTGCGAGCACTTTGGCTGCTCATTGATGGCAATTGCCTCGAATGCTTCGATCTGGGACTTTGTGAGTCCCATACATGGGTGATTGGTAGTCATATTCATCTCCTATCTACGCGTTATCAGATGCAGCCGACGCCGCCATTAAGCGATCAATTCCATTGGAACTCCGTAGAGCCAGTGAACTCCAATCGGATAAGGCTCTCCCGACGTTTGTCGAACCGTCCCTAATGCGCCATTCCGATAATTCAGGAACACATCGACGATAGTGAATTCCGCTTTCCCTGAAATGATGAACCCGCTCATCGTAATTAGATCAGCTTCGACGTGATGTTCCACCTTCGTAAAAGTTTCGACCGTGCCCATTTCAACAGTCACGTCGCCGCGCTCATAACCATGGCGAACTGGAACGTCTGGATGATAACAGTCGAGCCATTCTTTGCGACGGATAAGCCATGATTCATCCGTTTCGCCGTGTGCGCGGAACAAAGAGGAGGTGTTCTTACCGTTGCCATCGTATCGATAGTACGCTGGCCGAGCTAGAATGTTCGTCTCGCCGTTAGGCCCTTCCCAGATGCCAGAGGACTGCACCTCGATGTAGCCGCTGTTTTCTCTGGCAACTCTGTCGAAGAGGCAGTCGAACCACTCCGCGTCGGTCATGCCATCGATACCGCCCTCAACGCACGAGGCGTCGCTGGCGCGATTGTGAAAATGCTCCTGAATGCGTTTCAGTTCAGCTACGGCTTCTTTCTCGCCGAGGCCAACCAGACTCTTTGCGATTTTCTCACATGTTCTGGCGCGCTCTTCAGCGGCAATGACATCCATCGGTTCCTGAGGATTGTTGAGAAGGCCGATCTGCCTTGTGCGCTCCGCTTCGATAAGTTTCACGATATCCAATGACAAAACCTCTGCAGTCTCTGGTGCTGCGCCCCATGACGGTCGGAGAGCTGGTCAGGCGACCAGCTCAACCGGATAGCCAGCGATGGTGTGAACGCCAGGTTCCCACGGATGGCCAGAGGTCTGGCGCACCTTGCCCAAGGCACCATCCTTGTAGCCGAGATAGACTTCCTGAATCTCGAAATGAGCGTCCTTGGCGTTGAACCCACGGAATGCGATCATTCCGGCCTCAACGAGGTGCTCCTGCTTCGTGAACGTTTCGACAGTGCCGAGATCAACCTTCTGCATGCCCTCTGGCGTCCAGCGCTCATTGCTGTGGATGACACGAACTTCGGGATGATAGCGGCCGAGCCACTTTTGACGACGCTCCAGCCAAGCCGCATCGGTTTCCTCACGCAGGCGCGTAATCGAGGTGGCGCAGTTGTTGATGCCGAGCATGCGACGGTAGTACGGCAGATGGAGCATCTTCTTGAGATGGCCATCGAAGCCGTGATCACCGACTTCAATCCAACCCGTGTTTTCCTTGGCGACCGCATCGACGACACTGTCGAACCAGCTTGCGTGCGACAGAGAAAAGACGAACTTGATGGTGCTGCTGAGATCGCCTGAGCGACCATGGAACACATCGCGGAGACGCTTGAGTTCCGCAAGAGCTGCCTCTTCGTCGAGGCCGACCAGCGTTTCAGCGATCTCGTTGCAGAGCTTGGCCCGTCCCTCTGCAGCAATGCAGTCCATCGCCACGACAGGATTGTAAGCAAGCCCGGCTTGCTTCTCGGCCTCAGCCTTGATGTGATCCAAAATGCTCATTCTTGAAATCCCCTACAGTCTCAGGTCCTGCGGCCCATGATATGCCAATTCAAAAGGTGCGAAAGCCTAGTGAGTGGCTTCTGCACCGAGAACTGTGTGGTTCCGTTCGAATGTCTTCAGCGAGCAGGTGCTCACGGCCTTGCCCATGGTAATGACAGGGAGCGGATGGAGCATCCATGAAACGCTACCATCTGACCAGTCTCCTGCTTTCACACGCATGCCATCGCGTTTGCGGACATAGATGCCATCGCGCATGGTCAAAGTGGGTTCAGTTGCAGTGCTCATTGATCTCTCCTATGGACCGTTTGAAGTTGTCAGTTCATTTCCTTCATCGAAATCGCGATGAAGTCGACGGAATACGTTTTCACGATATTCCCGTCTTTGTCGTAGCAGTGGTATGCGCCGTCATTTTTAATGTAGCGAGCACCAGTTCCATTTTCCGCAACACACAGATCAGTCGCCCTGTTTTCCATCTTGCGGGAATGCTTGACATGACCGACGACAGCAATGAGTGCGAAGGAAGCCGTGACCGTTGTCAAAAAAGCCGACGTCAACAATAGCGGCGGCATGGATTTCATTTTCTGACATAGCGGCTTACCCATCGAACTCTCCTCCCTGTCGACTTTCTCACCCATTAATTATGGGCTTCTTTACTCAGGTACAAATCCGATGTCCTTCATGAAGTCGGGAAGCGTGAAATCGGGATGAGTTTTGAGGACCCATTCCTTGACCGGAACAGGACCCAAGGCCTGAATTTCCTTTTGGATTTCTTCAGTCTGATCGAAGACAAACGTCAGCATCCCCGTCGCGCCGTCGAACTTTTGGAAAATACCGAGACCGCGATGCATGAATTCAGCCAAAGCTCGTTTGTCGCGGAAGGACTGACCGCCCTTCATGCGATACCCGTCCTTATTCTCGTCGGGACGGCTCTGAAATTTGAGTGAATAGTTGATGGTAGCCGAGTTAGGCTTCAACGCTCCGCTACGGATTTGAGCCGCCAAAGATTCAAGTTCGCTTGCAATATGCTCCAGATCGATTTCCATAATAGCATCCTTTGTTGGGCGCTATTTATATAGGAATACACAGTATGTCAATAAAAATGCTGATTAAATCGAAAAAACATTCCGTTGGTTTTTTGGACCTAAAATACGGGAGATTAAATGGAAAGCCTTTTGGACCTTTATAACGACTCAGATTTACAAAATCATTGACTGCAGGCGTTGTGAGCCTGTATATCCTCCTGCATGAAAGAAAAAGAAACCGTATTTAATCTCCTCACCGTCAGCAAGTTCGTCGAAGAGGCCCATCAGGGCCAGGTAGACAGGGGCGGTCATCCGTATTTTGGGCATCTCACTCGCGTGTCCGCGAAAGTAGCCTATCTCCTGAGCAAGCTACCGGACGGTATGCTGTCGGGTGAAGATAAAGAGCAGGCGATCCTCCTCGGTCTCTCGCACGATCTTCTCGAAGACACTTCAAAGACGAAGGACGACCTTCGGTTGCTCGGGGCGAACGAACTCTTCATCAAGCGTCTGGAAGACCTGTCACGCCTGGACAAGACGACTACTTATATGGATTGGATCAGGGGCATTGCGGCCGCAGGCGACGTTGTAACGATCCTGGTGAAGCTGGCCGACAATGAGGACAACAACGACCCCAAACGCATCGCACAGTTGCCAGAAGACCAGCGCTCGATCACACAGCGATATGATCGCGCCTACAAGATCCTCAAGGCAGCGCTCGATCAGAAGATTGCTGAGTTCAAGAAAGACTGAGCGACAAGAGGCAAATCTACTGTTGGGTACCTGCCTCTAAATGACTGCTGTCATTTCTTATATTTGGCGTTGATTTCGGCCAACTTCTTCTCGTAGACGGCAAACATTTCTGGAGACAGCGCTTCTCTCATCCGGTCGCACGTCTCTTGCTCCTGCTTTCGATCTCATCCAGAATGGATCGCCTGCTGGACGCACGTTCCGCCGCCTTCTGGCGTCCAAGGTCGTAACTCGTCGTCGTCACATCTGGAGGCGCGATGCCATTGTCATAATCTTCAATGCCCTTGTTGTACTCCAAGACATCGAGACCGCCGATCAAAGCACCGGATTCGTCGTGCAACTGGGATTTGTTATCGGACATGGTACCTCAAGCGCTTCCGCAATTCGCGATCTCATGCGGAGGCCGTCACAATATCCCTCTCGAATGATGGCAGCAAGCGCGAAAGCGATTGTAGATTGCGTTCAAAATATCAACCATGAAGTCTCAGAACATTTCATGGAGACTACAAATGAGCACGAACAACATTTTTGAACGTTTCGCGGACGAACAAGGCTGGAATGATGCTAGCCAACGCGATGTTCTAGAACGCTACATCGATAATCAGCGCGACGACACAGCTCTCGTCGAGTATCTTCAGCAAGCTGCAGCCGATGAAGGCGTCGAGGCTGAAGGTCAGGACCTTGCGGATATCGCCGAAGAAATGGGTTGGGAGGACAGCTCCGTTGTCATTCATCTGCTCGGCTACATCCAGAACCAAGAGTCTGATGATGTCTTTGAAGACTTCCTGTCCGAGCAGGCTGAGTTCGAAAATTCGCCTTCTATGTAAACATCTCAGAATGATCAAAGGGGTGGCTCATGCCGCCTCTTTCAGTTGGAATTATCGCAAATCTGCTGTCCGCAAACCCATCATCGATCATTGAGGATAAGATGCCTCTCGTTCGAGCAAGACGCGCTTGCGTTCGACACCCCAGCGATATCCAGAAAGCCCGCCATCATTCCACACGACACGGTGACATGGAACAGCCACGGCGATCTTGTTGGCACCGCAGGCCATAGCAACCGCACGCGTTGATTTGGGCATCCCGATTGTCTGAGCAAGCTCGCTATAGCTCACGGTGTTGCCAAGTGGGATTTCGCGCAAAGCCTCCCAAACCCGCAGCTGGAATGCCGTACCGCGCAGGTCGAGCTGGAGGTCTAGAGCTATGCGTGGCGCTTCGACGAAGCTGATCACCTTGGCAACCGTGTCTTCGAGAACGCGATCAGCCCCGATGTGATTGGCTTTCGAAAAGCGCTTCTCCAGATCGACTATCAGCTCCTGCGGGTCGTCGCCCATCAGAATGGCGCAGACGCCCTTCCCGCTTTGCGCGACCAGTACATGTCCAAGAGAAGACTGGCCAATCGCAAAGCGGATGATCTCACGGTTTGAGGAATTTGCAGCCGCCTCTTGGCAGAAGTCGTCAATGTGATTGTGTTTGTGTGTCATCAGTTCCATGTCGCTTTTCCTTTGTTGAACTTCACGACGTGATAGCTCTCCACCTTCGCCCCAGGAGCATTGTGCGCAAATGCGATTTCCAGTGCTTTAAGAAGAGAGGTTTGGCCTTCGGCGATGATATCGATTTTAAAGTTATCCATTTAGGGTTCTTTCGATAAATTGAATTGAAAACACGCTACCACAAAATATGCGGACTGAAACTGCTTTTTCAAACATATTTTACATGGCTATTTATTGACTTTCTTGCGCAAATTAAATAGAAGGTCCGCAAAGAAAGGTTTTCCAACAATGGTTACGACAAAGACGACCTATATCGCATCTGATGGCACGGAGTTTTCCAGCATTGCGGATGCCGAAAGACACGACCAAGAAATCGATGCTCGCACGAAGGAGTGGTACGAGTGTTTCTTGAAAAGCGACCACTACCAGAATCTCCTGAAGGAGCATTCACTGACTGATTTCGGTGTTTGGAACGTCGACGGCGAAGATTGCGAAATGCGGATCAATAACCACCTTGGAACGGTCGAAGGTACACTCCAGCAGGCCATCAATTGGGCGGTTTCCCAAGCGAGCTGGTCCTCCTGGGGACGCGGCGGTCGCATCGAGAAACTGAACGTCATCAAGCTCTAGATGGCGTTAACCGCCTGTTTATGATGATCAGTGTTCAATAGCTGCGCTGTCTTCTTCTGGTTCTTCGTAAAGGCAGTCCGCAACTTCTGGAATAGCAAACGGGAGCGTGTCCATGACCAATCCGCGCTCCCGTTTTTATTTCTCAATCGGAACCGCCCTCCCAACTAGACATCAGACGAGCATTCGGTTCACGCTATCGGATACCAGTGGGCGACTTAAGCCGCCCACTGGTATTGATGGTAGACGTCTGGGGCATTGTCGATGATTGGAGACGCAAAGAGATCGTCATCGACGAGGCGATCAGATGAGGTCGAAGCCAATCCGAAGCTCGAAGCCGAGTTCAGATAATACGTTGGGCCATTTACGAAGTTGATCTGCGTAAGGCCAGCAGCACCCGCATCGAAGTCAATGGCCATATCGAATTCGCCGTCTCTATCAACGTCGATAGAAAGGTAGCCGTACTGTTTGTTAGGTTGCCAGTTAACCTCGACATAGATGCTTCCAGCAGGACCGTTATCCCAATCAAACGAGATATCTCCCATTTCTGTGAAGTCGAATGCGTCATCGTCTTCCAGGTCGAAAATACGATCTGACAGGTCCAAATCCCAATAATCTGAATCTGTCACATCCTTGTAAACGAAAATGTCTGCTCCTGCTCCGCCCCACATACGATCCTTGTGGCCGCCACCATAGATGATGTCATTGCCATCACCGCCGTAGAGGTAGTCGCCTCTGTGGCTTCCGATCAGAATGTCGTCACCGTCCTCGCCATAGAAATCGACGTAGAAATCTGTAGCAATGAGCGTATCGTTGCCTGCGCCACCATAGACGATATCGTAAGCCCCTTGGGCGTAAATGATGTCATCGCCATCACCGCCATAGATGTCATCACTTCTCCAGGTTCCGTAGAGGATGTCATCGCCTGGTGTTCCTTCTATCATGTTGATGAAATGGAGTGGTTCTATGGTAATTGTCTTCAACAAAGTGGTGACACCGTCGAAGCCCTGAACTGTTACCGTGAAATGCGATTTCGCTGAAAAATCAAGTTGCGATACCGTTCTTAGTATACCCGAGGTCGAAATTTCAAACAGTCCGGATTCGTCATTCAAAATCGACCAGACAACAGGGTTTTGTCCTGGATTATTATCTCCAAATAACAATTCTATGCCTTCAATTTCGTCAGTAAATCCCGCATCCAAAACGTCCGGCCCAATGATCTCCGTAGGAATATACGGTTCTGGCATGGAGATAGTGAATTCAACATAAATGCTGGAATTCAGCATAGTTTTGTCTGTCGCGGTGAGTTTTACCTTCACCGTCGATCCGTCTTCTTGGACGCTCGGAGACCAGCCGAGGTATAGCAATCCATCCTTGATATAAACGGCTGCATCAGGGTTTTGTGCGTCTATGATTTCGGCAGTCAATTTAATTCTTGGATCGCCCCAATCTGTATAGAAATTGTTGCCTAGATAATCACGTCCCGCAACCGAACCGATTGCAGCATCCATTATCCCAGGAGATTGGAACCCAGCATCGTCAAATTTAACTTCAGGCTCGAACTCGAAGTTTCTATCGAGCATGACTTTAACATCTTTGAACAACTCAATGGTACCGTCTGTCGCACGGATCGTAATTGAATACCCCTCTCCATTGGCAAACACGTCATCATTCAGCTGATAAAGAGAGGTATAGAACGAGCCATGGCCAAACGCAAATTTATCGGCATGCTCACCAATAACCTCGAATGAGAAGTGATGCTCTGGACGAGACCCTTCAATCGAAAACTGAAAATACTGACCTGAAATCGCGTAGAAGGGATTGATCTCGTCTGGTCCCGATATAGTAGCATTATCTCTTACTGACGCTAGCTTAACGTTCGTGGCAGCGTTTAAGGAGTAGCTATGCTTGTCCACTTCCCATTGGCCATCTCTATAAACGTCAGTCTCGGTCGAAATGCCTATGCTCTTTTCAATATGCCCTATATTTTTTGCATCTCCTATATACTCAACAATTACATCCCGACCTACAACACGAACTGAAAAGTCGCTGGAAGAAAACGCGGTTCCCGTCACGTTGATTCGATGTCCATCGATGTTGTCAGGTAGCGTAGCTCTAAAGACAATTTTAGAAGATGTGTCGGAATATCCAAATCCAACGCTTACCGATTTCCATTCTTGATTGAATGTAGTCTGCCCAGAAATGAAATCAGGAATGGCTGCCTGTCTATAGAGTATGTCCATAATTTGGGTTGCCATTATAGATTTGCCACTGTCGAGTGCAAAATTATCTATTTCGCTGAACTGCATTCCCCAGTGCCATAGCCTTCCATCAGCAAGGTCAACGAGTCGAAGATAGTTGAATTCTGAAGCCTTAAACATCATAGTATCAAAGCCATTTCCGCCGACTATGCGATAGCTAGAATTATACATATTAAATACATGGAAAGTGTCATTTCCATCGCCACCATACGCGATGCTAAATCCACCACCCAGATGAATGATGTCATTACCACCGTCTCCAAATATCAAATCATTCCCATAACCGCTAAATATTTCATCATCGCCATCCCCTCCGTAGATCTTATCGCTCTCGTCTCCTCCAACAATGAGATCGTTACCCCCGTTGCCATACAGAGTGTTTCCCCTCACTTGATTACCAATTATGACATCATCATTTTCGCTACCACGTGCGACTTCGATCCTAGAATGCTGTGCAATAGTGAACCCCCCAATTCTCATACCATTAGCATCAAAGAGTGTTGATAGACCACCGCCTGCTGCAAGCTTTAAATTGGTAAACTCTTGTTTAACTGCCTCAGGCAATCCCGACCAAGCATTACTGCTTAAAATTTGGTCGCGTAGGGTCTCTTGCCAGTATGCAGGAGACGTGCTCAACGTTGCTTCATTGAGGTTTATTAGCGCTCTTTGATTTGCTCCCTCGGCAGAGATAGTGTCGGTACCACCAAAATCCGAGATACAATAAAATGCTCGTCCAATCGCAACATTTCCATTCACATGATCATCGACGAGTTGCTCACCAGCGTTGATTATCCTGTACATTGTGTCGCCCGTAGCGCGGGTGGTATTAAGACCGTACATATGACCAAGTGCAGCAATATCAAATGCCATAGGGGTCATTACATGACCATATTCATTAATAATTTGATCATTGCCATCAATTGCATGACGATTGTAACTCATAATTGTATTTCGCTTGAAGTCATATTCTTGAGGCAAAAGGGTCGTTCCTACAACTATGTCGTGGGGGTGAATAAGACCTAGGGCATGAAGAATCTCGTGTAAAGCGACGTCATCACGTGATCCAAATCCATCAGATACACGTGCGTGATCTGGGTTGTATCCTTGTTGTAGAGCAAGATGTTCTGGCTCAGTGTTTCTTTCGATATCGAACATAATGAACGCAGCAGAATTGTTGTCATCTAAACCCGTCGCGATTCCTGTGGCCATCGTTGTTGGGTCCTGTAAATCTGAAGCCCCAAATATATACAGGAAAGGATTTTCCACTTCAGTGGTGGTTTGACGTATGTCTACCGATATATATGAAGATAATGTCTTAAATGCAGTCACAACAGCGTCAGTAAATAGAGGTTTCTGGGATATATCCATAAATGTCCCAGTAAGACCTGTTGCGCCAATAATTGCTTGCAAATTGTTTGTTTCTACGAGCGTGCTTTCACCATCTAAGCCCTGGTATGAAACCACCTCATTGATTATATAATCGAACGCAAAAGACCAAGTGAAGGTGCCCTGGAATTTTCTATCGCCCGCCAAAGAAGTTACGAATATGCTTTGGCCAACATTGTTGTTTTCAACGATTTTGTTCATTTTACTACTCCTCCATGAAACGTGATATCGCTTTAATCAGCTTCACTCTGTCATTGTTTGTTTTTGTACGTTCTCTATCAAACGGCCTTTGGATTTCTATTAATTCTCCTCCTTTCTCATCTATTATCGCGTACAGCACCTCAGCATTTGTACGAAAGTCTCTCGGGTCTTTGGATGTTGTTGCCCGATTAAAGTGATAGCCAAATAGTATAGGTTTTTTTATTCCTGACTGTTCATATGGATAACGAATTATGGTTGTGAACCCACGTAACCTTTCGGTTCCTTTAATTAGCGGAACTGGTGGCGATATATCTCCTGCATCAAATGTAATCTCTCCGTATTGCGGCAAAGGCGTGTCTGCCTGTTTTATAATAGAGAGGTACCAGCTGAGAAAGCTGTCTTTTCCGTTTCCCTTATTATTCAATTTATACGTCTTATAAGAAGCACTTGGTGAATAGTTCTTCACTATATCCTCCAAGCTGCTTTCCTTTCTAGATTCAATTACATGGTTGGCGGAGACTACCAACAAAGCAAGAAGTAGCAATATAGAAATTGTTTTTATCTCCAAATGCATTTCTTTTTTTGTAAGCCTGCTACGACTTTTCATTCGCTACCCCACTTGACATTTGCTCGTTTTCGAAGCCTTCCCCCCTGCTCCTTTTCGTAGCATTATCCTATTTTTTAGTTAACATACTTTCTCATCGGCCGATATTATTTTATGTTTTATCGATGTATATAATGTGTCGTAATGAAGTACGATTAGTTTGTCATGGGGCATATATGGAACGGTTTAAGTTCACCAAGAGCGCTTTTGGCCTCTTGAAGTCGGCAGCTTTGCCAATCTTTCTTTTCAGCTTTGTCATCAACATCCTTCTTTTCGCCAGTCCGCTCTACATGATGCAGATTTATGATCGCGTCCTGTCGTCAAGAAGCGAATTCACGCTCGTATCACTGTCGGTGATCCTTTTATTCGTTATGGCGTTGAGCGGTGGAATTGAGTTTATCCGCTCTCGTATTCTCGCCCGATCCGGCGCACATTTTTCCGTCGAGATGGATGAGCGGTTATTCAAGGCAGTGAACGAGGCCGAAAGAAAGAACCCACGTTCGGGTGCGTCTCAGTATCTCAAGGACGCCGACACCGTCAGGGACTTCATCGCTGGAAATGGCATTCTCGCTTTCTGTGATGCTCCATGGGCACCCCTTTTCATATTTGCGTGCTGGATCATTCATCCATTGATCGGTGTCACGGCCTTGCTGGGTGGGGTTGTCCTGTTCGGTCTGGCCATCGCAAGCGAATATGCCACGCGGGCGGCCATCAAGAAGGCTGGTGAGGCATCCGTTTCGACATCGGTCGAGGTCTCCACTGCCCTTCGAAATTCGGAAGCGATCCATGCGCTTGGGATGACGGGAGTAATGCAGCGCAGATGGCTCGGTGCCCGCGAAGGCCTGATGGAATATCAGACGAAGGCGAATGACAGAGGCGGCGCTCTCGCGACATTCTCGAAGTTCTTCCGTCAGCTCCTGCAGAGTGCCGTACTCGGCCTTGGGGCCTGGCTTGCCATCAAGCAGGAGATTTCTCCAGGCCTGATGATCGCGGCATCCATTTTGGTCGGTCGCGCACTCCAACCAGTCGAACAGGCTGTCGCCAACTGGAAGGGCTTTCTGGCTGCGCGAAACTCGTTCGGCCGACTGGATGAACTATTCACTGGTTTGGCGAGCCAAGATACCCGGCCAGCGCTCCCTGAGCCAAAAGGGCATCTGACGGTCGACAATGTGTCGATCACCCCGACAGGTGCATTGGTTCCAACCCTGAAGGACGTCACATTCGAAGTGAAGCCGGGAGAGGTGCTGGCAATCATCGGTCCTTCTGCTTCGGGCAAGTCCACCTTGGTTCGCGCTCTGACGGGCCTGTGGTCACCGTCTCAGGGCAGCTTGCGCATGGACGGCTATACGCTTGATCAGTGGGAGCCGGATGTCTTTGGGGCGAAGCTTGGCTATGTGCCTCAGGAGGTCGAGCTATTCAGCGGGTCAGTGGCATCGAACATTGCTCGGCTTGGTGATTTCGAAATGGAGGACGTGATCAAGGCTGCGACGGCCGCAGGCCTTCACGATCTGATCCAGCGCTTCCCAGATGGTTACAACACTCTGATCGGCCCTGGTGGACTTCCTCTGTCTGGCGGTCAGAAGCAACGGATTGCCCTCGCCCGTGCTCTTTATGCAGATCCTGTTCTTCTCGTCCTCGATGAGCCGAACTCCAATTTGGATGCGGCCGGAGAAATGTCTCTGATGCATGCAATCCGGACTGCGAAACAGAACGGCATCGGAGTCGTCTTCACAACGCATAAGCCGACCCTTCTTCAGGTCGCAGACCGCATTCTGATTTTGGCTGATGGTGTGGTCCATAAATACGGCCCGACCAGCGAAGTCTTGCCAGCATTGATGCGACCAAGAGAGGTGAACAGGACTGCCACTGAGCTGAAGGAGGCTGGCAATGAATAATCGTCGCGATTTCACAAAGGACTTCAGGGCCTACAAATTGGCGGGCTACGCTCTCGTGATCGTCGGTCTTGGTGGCTTTCTCGGATGGGCTTTTTGGGCGCAGTTGTCTGCGGCGGTTATCGCACCTGGTTCGGTCGTAGTCTCATCCAATCGCAAGGTCATCCAGCACCTTGAAGGGGGCATCATTGATCAGGTCATGGTCAGAGACGGTAGCCACGTCAAAGAAGGCGACGTGCTGATCAAGTTCGATACCACCAAGGCCAAATCAGAATACGCGCAGCTGATCTCGCAACAGGTGTCCGGACTGGCGTTGGAAGCTCGATATGAAGCCGAGCAAGATGGGCTTGATAAGGTAGAGTTCCCTGCCCTGCTTCATCAGCATGCGGCCGCAGGCCTTTACGATGCCGAGAAGCTGATGAAGACCCAGGCAACCCTCTTCGTATCGCGCAAAGATGCCGTAGAGCGTGAAATTCGGATTCTGGACGGTCGCGTTGAAACCCTACAGAAGAAGGTGGAGGCATTTTCTCGCCAGAAGGAAAGCCTGAAGGCAGAGATGGACAGCTACGATGCCCAGCGCTCTGGCGTGTCATCACTGGCGGCCAGTGGGTTTGCTTCCAAGAACAGCGAACGCGAACTGGACCGCCGTATCCTGTCCTTGCAGTCGGCCATCAGCAATGCAGATGCCGAGATCGCAACGGCAGAAAGCTCCATTGTCGAGGCGCAACTCCAGAAAGCCGTCATCGCCAACAAAAACCGTGATGAGGCGGTTGCCGAGATAGCCAAGGTTCGCGAGGTGAATGCAGGGCTATCGGAACGCATAGCCTTTGCTCGCGACGTCCTGGCACGAACGGATCTGGTCGCTCCGCAGGATGGTGTCATCCAAGGCCTTCGTTTCCACGCCAAGGGCGCAGTCGTCAATTCCAGTGAGGCAATCCTGGAGCTGGTGCCCGTCACCGACGATTTGATTGTCGAAGCGAGCTTGCCAGTTCTCAATATCGATCAGGTCCATACAGGGATGACCGCAGAGGTGCGGTTCCCCTCATTCACATCACGAACGACACCTGTCCTCTTTGGCAAAGTCATCGATATCTCTCCTGATGCCCTTCCCGATGCCGAAGGCCAGCGCAGCACGTTCAAAGGCAGGATCGAAGTGCTCAAGGAAACCGTTCCAGCCGAATTGGTTGCAAAACTTCAGGCGGGGATGATGGCTGAAATCGTAATTCCAACCGAAGAGAGATCAGTAATGAGTTATCTGGTGCGGCCGCTTGTAGATGCTTTTGCGAAGACGTTTAGGGAGAAATAATTATGCGCCGACAGAATAATAAAGTAGCATTAAGGTGATCGGGGGGATTATGCATCGGAAAACCATTATCAAGATCATTGTTGTGCTTGCGCCGATAGCGGCGTTGATTCAATGCACACAGTTTTCCACCTACAAACTTAGAAAAGACTACACAATAAATCTGAGCTTGCGCAATGATGATGGTGCACTTATTTTTCAAGGGAAATTAGATACCACGTGCATCCGCGAAGACGGATTAGCCTTTGGCGGCGATAGAACGTCGTCATATTATATATATCCCACGTTCCACAAAATTAAACTAGATGCGAACAAGGACGCCTACATAAAGTCTATAAACACCTGCATGCCCAATGCCGGGGACCCAAAGGGTGTGGAGCTTTACCTCGTCAACCACAAGGAACCGGAAGGCATCGTAATCGGATACATAACCGACAAAATGCAAACCAAGCGGCAGTCGCAATTTAGCACTGAAATATCAATTAAAATAAAAAAAGAAACTAAAAGCAAATACCAGTTAATAACCAGCACGCAAAACGACGCTGAAAAATTTATCTCACAATACGAATGCTATCAGGCGGAACAGTACCATGTGCCTATGCATTTGCGATTCAAACTTGAGCAGCAAAATGAATTTTCAGAAAACAGGCCGTCTCCAATCAGTTACGACGTGTTTAAGAACGACGAATGGAAAGAAATAAGGGATTTTTCAAGAAATAGCGGTGTGATATTTCCTGTTTCCTTTAGCATCGATGGCAAGAACCAAATAACAAGAATAGCAACTGAATCACCAGGTGAGGTATATTGTAAGATTTACAACAACGAAAGTAGTAATGTAAATACTATAGACACTTCTTATGTAACTGTAAATGGGAAGAGATCCAATGGTAGTCCTTTGACCAACAAACCGCTTCAGTTGCAGAATAACTACATTGCCTATGGAAACGCTCATATATTCAAACTGAGATACAGACAAGTCCAATAAAGGGGAAAAGACATGACCAACGCAGCCTACTATTCACTATTCGCAAATGTCGTTTATGAGCAAAATGGGCCTTTTGATACAGAGGCGTACATCAAGAAAATCACCAATGGGACGGCAACAAAAGTCGGAAGTATGGATAAGCCTGATTGGGGGTCCGGTTTGTATGCCGAAGCATGGGAAGTAAACAACGAAATCATCATATCTATACGGGGTACTAATTTTTCATCCTTATCAGATTGGGTAAACAATATTGCCTTGGGGACAACTCTATTTTCCTCCGTTCAGTGGAACCAATTGCAAGATTTCATCGAACAAATTGAAACGAAGTACCATAATACTTCTTCAATTACATTCGCAGGTCACTCGCTTGGAGGCGGCTTGGCTACGTTGGCCTCTCTCAAATATGGATACCCTGCATACACATTTGCTCCGGCACCCTTTAAATTGACAGCCGCTAATTTGTCATTCATTCCGGTTGGGCTTGCTGAAGAGCACGCAATTACTCTTCGAGCCGCCGCCAACATGGAAAACGTTAGTAACGAGGCATTAGAGGTAGCCATCGCAGCAAAACAAGCGCTGATGGACGCTCAAATGGACAAAATAAGGGCTTACTCGGTAGAGGGCGAGGTCCTTCAATACCTCGACCTTGGTTTTAACGGCTTTCCAACTGGCGCTGGAAACGTGTTAGACATCGGAGAAAGTGGTTCTGGATTAGGCACTGGTTGGCTTTCAGGAGTCGGCGACGCTGTCGCACGACATAGTATGAACTTGCATATGGTTCTCCTAAACAGCCCTTCCTTCCAAACAATCATGAGCACAAATGACTCAATTAGGAAATTCGTTTTAAATGGTTGGTTTGGACCTGAAAATTCCGATGGAGGAGTTGACATTAACATCCTCCTACGCGCTATGTTGTTCGCAAACGACTTTGAAAAAATGAAAAACCCTTGGTTTGCAAGTCTGGATTTAAATGATTTTATTGCAGCCATAACAATCAAGCTGCTGAGCGCTCAGATCGATAGTGGCCTGTTTGCCCAAAAGAATAATTCATTCAAAGATGTCTATGGTTCTAATGATATAGGCTGGACATACGACCTGACCGATATTAATGCAAATTTGAAAAATAAGATATATCCGAATGGGCTATCGGATGAATCATACATTCTTTCCAAAATATTTCAAACCAAAATTGAAGAACATTACACATCAGGCGGAATGAGTGAGCTGGACTCAAAGAACATAGCCATCAAGGCGGCAATCTCTAGCCCAATAGACTATTTTCACATAAATTCTCCGATTGACGAATCTAAGCCGATAATGTTTTTCGATAACAAGTACGATGGAAAGGTAAATTTTATATGGATTAACCAACATGAATATAGCAGCAATCCAAGAGATATTATGATTGAGTTACCAAATGGCGAGAACTATTACTACGGATCAAATGGTCGCGATCACATTATCGCAGGAGTTGGTAAGGATGTTGTTTTTGGTGGGGTAAACGGAACAGGTTTTAGCGATACAATTAACTATTCTCGTTCAACGGCTGGTGTCGAAGTTAATATTGACAGTACGTCCCCGCAATCAGGAGGGTATGCTGCAGGTGATATTCTAATAGGTATAGAAAACATAGTTGGCTCCCACTTTGATGATATCCTTATCTCTAGCTATAGTGGTTCTCTGATTAATGCTGGATCTGGTGACGATTACATCGTTGCAAAAGGTAATAACCAAAGCATTTTTTGGGGGATTTGGCAATGATAGAATTATTGCTACAGGGACAGGCAGCGTAATAGATGGAGGTTCAGGCTTCGATATTGCGTATGTTAATTCCATATACAGTGCGAAATATCGTTTGGTCGCAGAAGGAGATCATCTCAGACCCGCTATTGAGATCAACGGAAACATCTATATGGGTATTGACGAATTTCGGATCGGCTACACCAATGAGCAAAATTTTGAACACATCTACACTCCTGGGAGTGGTTCGTTCACACTTTCTTGGGCGCAAATGATTGATTACATTTATAGTCAGAAACTTGATACAAGCGCTCAGCCACCGTTCAAGGGAACGGTTGGGTCTATCAGCGAGAACGTAGAACTGGACGTTCTGTACAGGTATAATCTTAAGGAAAATCCGAATTTCGTTACTTTACGTGAAATAGTAGACGCAAGAATGACCATACCTGGAACGGGAAGCATATCTCTTATCGTTGATCATATTGGAGATGAACTTGTCTTAAGGGCACCGCAAGGTGTCACTGTTGACGCTGAAGTGGCCCCATATGTTAGCCTCTACTTGAAGTTCGCCTACAGGCATGCATTGAAAGGTGAGTTCTCGACGTCGGAATTCACCACGGTAGAAGCTAACTTGGCGGTATTGAACGTCTATGACAATGCTCCAACGCACATATTGACCGACGCTACGTCCTATGAAATTCACAAGGATTTTGAGGACTTCAAAATTTCTTTAGCGGTTGATAGGACTGACATTGATCATCGGGCGATAGTCTGGGAAATTGCCTCAGATCCATCCTCTTTATTTTTTATCAGCGGCAATCAGCTCATGTTGAAAGGGTACGATTACGTAAAATTCAAAGACCCAGTTACCGTTTCTATCAAGGCAAGTGATGGGAAGACAACCGTGACAAAGGATCTAACCTTTTCCGTTCAGAACACGGCTCCGAACCTCTCTGATCCAGTCTTTGAAACAACAACCTCGTATTTTGACGTCGGCGCGACTTTGCTGACGATTCCATTTAGCGACGACCATGATTCGGTTGACGATCTTGTATGGGAGATTGTCGAGAACCCGTTCAATGAAAATGGGGAACCATCAATCCCACACCCCGATGATCCTGAACGTGATCCGTTATTTGCCATAGTTGGGAACAAGGTTATTCTTCTTCGTGCTCCTAATCAATCGGAACTGGGTACGTCTATAGGTATATCCATTAAGGTCACCGATAGGTCTGGAGCTTCTTCCGAAAAGAAAGTCGTCGTCAAGTTGCCGAGTTCAAGTTCTGGAGGCGGTGACACTGGCGAGAACCCTGGAGGCGGCAACGGTTCTACTACAACCACTTATGGTACACAAGATGACGACATGCTAACTGGGACTAGTTCTCCAGATGTTATCTATGGTCTCGGAGGTAACGATATCATCATCGCCGTTGGGAGCGGGGACACACTATACGGTGGAGATGGTGATGATATTCTCGTTGGGGATATCGATAGTGTCTTATATGGCGAAGACGGAAATGACACACTTGTGGCCACAGCAGCTGGTCATCTCTATGGCGGAAATGGTGACGACACGTTTGACATTTCGAATGTCATGCCTGGAGTTAAGACTGGCATTCTCGATGGAGGCAGTGGTCACGACATTGTTTATATCAATGATCTTTCCAGCTCAAAGCTCACGCTGACTGGGCAAACCGTTAACCTATTGATCAACGGCTTCCAAGTCAGTGGTGTTGAAGAATTCCGCATTGGTTGGGAAAGGGATGCAAACGGCACATGGCATGAAGCCGCGAACTCGCAGACACTTTCCTACTGGGATTTGTTCGCAAAGGCTGCAGAGGGTCAGATCGAAGGTTTGAATGCAGGCTGGAAAAATATCTCGGTTGCAGCTGTAGACGAAAGTCTGGAGCAGACAAGCGACAGGGTTATCGTTTTCCAAGGCGAGCTAAAATCCCCCTTACCGAATGGCATCGTAATAAGCGATGCCATGATTACCATCAATGGGATTAATTATGCGGCTGAGGTCACTATCACAAATGAGGTGTATACTATCACACTTCCAAAATTCTTTTTTGCAGACGTCGCCGAGAACACAATTTTTGAAGGGGGGATCTATTCGAAAGACGCCAATAATGTTTTCTTCAAGCAAATGGGCTTTACTGGTCTAATTAGAGACATCTATGATTTGCAGAGAGCGCCTTCGTTGATAATAGGCGACACGTATCTCGATGCATCAGAAGTTGATATTCTTGAGCCTTATCAGTTCAGTGTCGACAACTTTAATCAGGACAAACCAATCACCTGGTCGATCAGCGGCTCTGGCAGCGAGTTTTTCACGATCTCAAACGATGGGCTACTATCCAGCATCGGAACATTGGATTTCTCAGTTCCATATGATTTGGTCATTCGAGCCACGGATGGCGTTAAAACTGTCATCAAATACGTCTACGTCGAGGCGTACAACCCAGTTAACATCATCTGGGGCACAAGCGGCGATGATATCATCTACGGTACCGCTCAGGACGACATCATTCACGGTCTAGACGGAGATGACATCATTTATGCTGGAGGCGGCTTTGACACTGTTTACGGTGGTGCAGGCAATGATACGCTGATCGCGACCGATTTCTATGCTGACCTCTATGGTGAGGATGGAGATGACATCCTGATCGGAAGCCACAGAGGCGACTATCTCTTCGGTGGTGACGGCAATGACATCTTGTACGGTGGCGGCCATAAGGATCGTATGTGGGGCGGCGCGGGCGCTGACGTTTTCGTCTACAAGGACGTCACGGATTCAGATTACTACAATCTGAATCTATCAGATCGCATTTTTGACCTCGAAGACGATGACGCATTTGACTTCACAGAGATGGGTGATGTCTCATTCGATTGGGATAACGGACCAGCTGGAAGCCTGTATGTTGAAGTAAACTGGCAGCCTTACAAACAGTACGGCTATCTTTCTATCGACGTTGATAGAGACGGGGTATTTGATATGGCCATTGACTTCGACGCGGGTGCTGCTGGGCTGACGCAGATCAACTTTGTAAATGGTCCAACGTACTATCTCGATGATCTCACCACCATGAGAACAACGTCGACTGCCATGGTGCGATTAATGGCCGACGATCTCCTTGTGACTCCGGTCGTCGACAATGCTCCTGATGTCTATCATCAGTACCAGTGGGCGGCATAAATCGCCCACAACAGCATCGACAGAATGACCGTGACGGAGACGGTTTTCATTGACCCTCTTAATGAAAAGGCTGGAAACCGAAGTGGCTCCCAGCCTTCGAGGCTCTGATATGAGAGTGGCTTACGGCGTCGGCAGATTATGGACCTGCGGCTCGTCGTACTGATTCCAGCACCAAGCGTAAGCACCCACAGCAAAAGTCTCGATCTCGCGACCATCGGCGGTGGTGATGACGGTCGTGGGGAAGAAGTCGCCTTCAATCGACACGCCTGGAGCAATCTCAAAGTCGTAAACTTCCTCACCAGCCCTGAGCTTGGCCTTGATGACGCTCCAATCGTATTCCTTGGGAAGGTCGCCAGAGAGAGTCATGATCGTGATCACGCCGTCGTCGAGCATGATGACCTTGCTGCTAATGTCGTTTCCGAGGAGGCCTTCATCGAGAGCATCTTGCAAGGTCTCTCGCTCGAAATGCGGGCATCCCCACCCATTCCAGCGGTCTCCATTGGTCCACGCTGGAAGCGTTTCAGACCAATCGTCGAAGTCGAAATGCTTCAGTTCATATGTCTTGTTGAGGCGATCAAGCTCGGCCTTTGGGACGTGAACAAACTTCTCATTGAAGTCCGACACTGGAATGTTCAGCTGAAAGCCGCCAGACAATGGGAAGCAAACAATTGTATCTTCGCGGACTGCATCCACTCTTACGAATGAGGAAACTTCTTTGTCCTCATGCATACGATAAACTTCGTCTTTTTTGATTTCCATGTCCTGCCTCTTTGAAAATTGATGAGTATTATGTAGGGGCACTCATTGCAAAGCAGAAGTCACTAGCAGTCCGCCAAGCGTTACGACGTCTGCCAGCTTGGTGTCCAACCAAACTGCTCTAGCCACATGTCGAATTTGTCCTCGTTGTCGACCAGCGGCATGGAGAAGCCTTGTTCATCAGTGCCATCGAAATCGACAGTCACTCTCATCGACTGGTTCGTATCGATATGGATAATCGACAGCTGCTTCTTGCCGTCGATGTACCCACGCAGTTCGGTGTCGCTCATGATGGTTCAGAAGAGGTCATACGGGTTCTCGTTTTCGAAACTGCGTTCGATCTGGCCAAATACGGCGTCTTTCACCTTCACTGTCGTCTTGTACATTAAAACCCCTGATGCCCGCTACCAGAGGGCGCTTATTTCCCATACCAAAATAGATTCGTTATTCAACCCCATTTTTAGAGATAGGTTCGGCGTCGCGAGCCACATATTTATTCTGAATTTGGTCATTAAACATTGTCTAATTATCCAATAATTGGTATGCCGCGAACACAAGAGCATTTGTCGCCTGCAGTCCGAACCTGCATTCTTGTCTGAGAGGAGTTTTTGTCCATGGCCGAGAAGAATATTGGTGCCAGCGTGCACGCGAAGCTAAAGAACCTGTCGAAAGAACGCGGCGTCGATATGATGTCCTTGCTGCGCCGCTACGCTCAGGAGCGACTGCTATACCGTCTCTCGGTTTCGGATGAAGCACAGAACTTCTGCATCAAGGGCGGTGTCCTCCTGTCTGCCTACAACAACGGCGATCTGCTACGGCCGACCGAGGACATTGACTTCAATGGCTTCGACAAGGATGCCGACATCACCACCGTCGAGAAGGCCCTGAAGGCTATTCTGGCCACGCCTGTCGAAGATGATGGCGTTCAGTTCCTGCTCGACACCATGTCGGTGAAGAAGGATCGCGTTGGCATCATTCCAGGCGGTAAGATCGCGCTGCAGGCCATCGTCCATAGCGCCAAGGTCGATATCCGCGTAGACGTCGGCTTCGGCAATCCTGTGTCGCCGGAAGTCCGCAAGATTGTCATGCCGACGCTTCTGCATGGTGTGGCACCTCAGCCGGAGGTCCTTGCCTACCCACTTGAGACCGTAATCGCAGAGAAGGTCCACGCGATGGCGCAGTTCGGGGCCTCGAATACCCGCGTGAAGGACTATTTCGACGTCTGGATGCTCATGAAAACGCACTCGTTCGAAGGGCAGGATCTCGTCAATGCGCTCGTGCGGACATTCGAGGCGCAGGAACGTGAAATCCCATCCACTCCAATCGAAGGCCTAAGTGAGGACTTTGTCGACGAACAGGAAGGCGCATGGAATGCTTTCCTGAAGCGTATCGATCACCGCTCAAAGCTCGATCTCGGGCAGGTAGTCGAGGAGATTTCTGAACTGGTCATTCCAGTCATCGAAGCTGCAGTGAATGGGGCTGAGCTTAACCAGACATGGGAAGCACCAGAAGGCTGGAGCGCGACTGCACCAAAGCCTCGCTAAGAGAAACCTTTGATCCAAAGAGAAAGGGAGCTGATATAATCGGCTCCCTTGTTTTCATGAATATTGTTATAGGCGATCCTCATCATTCATCAGGAAAAATCACATTAAGATTGAGATGGGCAGTCGCGTTGTGTCCCTGAGAGTCTGAGAAGGTAATTGTAAACATCCCAGCATCTTGAGGAATACCATAGATGCGTCCGCCAGCAATATCGATGGTGATTCCAGGGTTCCCAGGAGAGATACTATAAGAATAGCCACCAGAGCCACCTGTCACGGACAGCGGGATATTGATTGATTGACCATAATTAATATTTTGCGCTGGCAAGTTCACTGACTGGCCGCCGTTCACCATTATTTGCTGAAGAACAGAAATATTCACTGTTTGGTCAGCAGTCCTGCCTTGACTGTCTGTTATTCTGATCAGAATCGGGTAATTGCCCGCTGCACCAAGCGGCGGATATCCGCTCATTCCACTACCACTGACATTGAGCCAGCTCGGCTTGGTTCCCTGAACTGTATAGCTCGCACCAGGAGCCGCTTTCGCCGCGAACATATAGGAAAGCGCCACCTGCTCGTAGGAATCAGCATTCGTTGTCTTAGTCGCGGTAAAGGATGGCAAATCATATACCTGGAAGTTCCTGCTTATGCTGGCTGTCTGACCCGTTTCGTCGGTCGCCGTGAACTGCAAGGTAGTGCTGCCGATACCTGTCGCAGAGTTGAGGTTCGGAACGCTGCTGATCTGGCCTGATAGAGTATTCCCGTTAAAGCTCAAGCCAGGTGCATCGGCTGGGTTTACAAGAGCTATCAGCGGAGATTGGCCTCCAGATGCCGAAACGCCGTGGGTATAGTTGATGCCGCGATAAATTGGATCTGGCGTGGCAACCGATAGCGTCAGAACATCGCGAACCTTGATCTTGAACAAGGACGCGCCTGACTGACCGCCGCTGTCCTTTATCGTGATGATCGGCTCATAGTCAGCAGCTGCGACACCAGCACCTGCCGTACCCGACACTGTCAGACCGGACACCGAAATGCCGCTCGGGAATTCGCTTGAATCAAATTCCGATGTATAAGGAGCAGTTCCACCTGTCACATTGATCGTGTGAGGGGTAATCGCCTGTCCCTTAATTGCAAAGAATTCGCCTCCATTCGCTGCCACGTTAATCGGCGTAGCATTAACCGTGATCGTAACATTGGCTGTCGTAGATGCCTTGGAGTTTGCGACGTTCAGAACGGCCGAGAAAGTCCCGCTTGTAGAAGCCACGCCTGAAATCACACCAGATGACGACAATGACAGCGATCCGAGTGATCCACTGGCAACGGTCCATACCACTGGTTCGCTATTTCCCGACACAGTGCCCGTGATATTGACAGTGTCGCCGACCGTAAATGTTCCGCCAGAAAGCGAAGCAGAAATTGTCTCGGTTTCTGGAGTTCCTGGATCAGTTGGAGTTGACGGCGCGCTCGTGGAAGCCGTGCCAGAATTCGCTCTGAAAATGAACTTTGGGTTCGAATTTTCTTGAGCAGCCAGGGCACTTGTCGAAGTTAATAGGGCAATGGCAGCAATTAATATTCGTACGAGGATTTTCCACGTATCGATACATCATGCATTTTGGCAGTATGATCTCTTGGCTTAAAAACGTAAAGGCGATTAAACCAATTGCATAGCAATTACATTCCAATCAGGCTATTATGCACTCTGCCATGTAGCCAATACCTGTCTTCACTAAAGGAATAGAGCGGCATGTAATGGGTTAACCGATGATCGAGCAATACGTCATCCCTCATATTATCGAGAACGAAGTAGCCCTCCTTCGTCGCCACCACGAGCACCGCATGGAACTCTGCGCGTTCTATGTCCAATAAAACCACAATGGACATGATATTGGTCGGGACACCACTCGCCGCCAAGGCCGACATTTTCAGAATGACATAGTCCTCGCAATCCCCGCTGCCGTGCTCCAGCGTCTGCATGGGGGATGCCCAGAAATCTAGTTCGCCATAGTTTTCCATGTCATACTTGTAGGTGATCAGCTTATTGACCGACTGATTGATCGCGGTGAGCTTTAGAACAAGCGGCATCTGTCGGGCATCACGGATAACCTGCGCCAGATTGGTAGCTATCGGAACGCATTGAACACCCAGATCGCAATCCGCAAATTGGGTTTGCTTGATGGCTGGATAGACCTCTCTCCAAATCGAACTAACCGGAAGGTTCTTTATCGGGACCAGAATGGATGAAAATGCTCCGGTCGGCTGGGGCTTTTGCTGAGGAGAAGCTTGCGACTGGATTTTTGATGGCGTTGGTGGGGACTGTGTAGCGAGAACCGGAGTGACTCGATCAATGATTTTTGGGGCATTAGGCTGCTGCGCTAGAGCTGGCCATAGAAATAGCATACATGCCGAAATGCTAATCGTGATTTTATTCATAAGCCATGTCTCGAAACAAAACCTTATGTTCAGGTGCGTTTTAATTCCATAGTAATGCCACAGCCGCTTGGGAACTAGGCCAGAGCAGGTCGAGACTGCTTAATGCCAAATTGGTTCACAAACATGACGAGAGGAATTCCATCGGCTACTCAGGATCGCCGTTGGAACCATTGAAAAGAAAATCGCGTTCTTAGCCCCAAGCCGCCGCTAGAATTTTAATGTTCCAAATCAACAGGTAAGGCTTTGTGTTGGCGTAATTCCACCTTCATGCTGACACCCTGCATGGGGGATAGGCGGCAACTTCAAGTAGTTGAATATTGTTGTCACTGGCCATAAATAGTTTATAATTATAATTCTCGGTAATAAAAAGGAGCAGACCCCCAATGATAAGAATGGCATGCATATTACTGGCATCGATTTCGTTTGCCTCAATTTCATCAAACCGGGCAAATGCAGATTTCTGTCAGAGCGACCAAAAAGCAACGAATGGATGCTTCGACGATTTCACTATTCGAGCTGAGTTGTACAAGGCGCTCCAGCTAAACGTGAATCTACCCACTCAAATGGTGGTAACGGATGCAAACTCTGGTAACCTTAGTGCCACAGGGGGTAAACCTGGATATAAATATTCAATAGTTTCAGGCATTCTTCCTACTGGATTGGTATTGAATTCCTCGACGGGACAAATTTCGGGGACGCCTGACATCGTTGGAACTTTTACCGCAACGTTCCGAGTGACCGACGACCGAGGGATATACACAGACGCAACGCAAGCGGTAGAGGTTTTGCCCAAGAGCATTCTACGCCAGCTCAGTGGCGGGAATGGGACTGTTGCTCTCCAAGACCTGTTCACAGCTGCTGAATGGACCCATCAGGGCATAAACAAAACTGTCGAACTTCCTGCTGGCCAGGTGAGAGGCTATACGGCCAGCGAAAATGCGGTCGTGACCATCGGCAGCGCATGGAGAGGTGACCTGACCTTCAATGTGAAGGGTGAAATCCAAGGAAAATCAGGTAATCCGAATGGCGGTGTTGGCGGAAACGCCTTCAATGCCAACACGGCGGGGCAATCCGGCCAGAAACTGAACCTCGTCGTCAGCGGAGCTATCCGAGCAGGTGGCGGCGGTGGTGGCATGGGAGGAAGCGGTGGTAGAGGCGGCAACGGCGTATTTGGCACGTATGTACGAGAGCCTGCATCAGGTGAACTCTACAGCCCAGTCTACGACATGAGGACGTGGCAGACCTGGGACGCTGGCGGCATAATCATTTACTGGGGTGATCAGTGGTACATGGGGAACCACCCAACCGTTAACACAATCGATGGCTGGACTTATTATCGCGGTTCTCATCGACACAGAGATACTTACTCCAATGCCGACCTGTGGGGAATCTGGCGTGAACGCGGTACCCAGCAAGTCAGCACCGGAGGTTCAGGCGGCAGCGGCGGAGCTGGTGGTCGAGGACAGGGATATACGCTCAGCTTACTTGGTGGCTCTGGCGGTTCGTTGGGTACTGCTGGAGGACAGAATGCTGGTAATGGTGGTAGCGGTGGTGCTGGAGGCTCCGGTGGCGGTTGGGGAGCCAGCGGAGCGAGTGGCATATCAGGAAATCCCGGAGCCAATGGCAACAACGGATCAGGCACGAGTGGATCTGGCGGAAGCGGCGGCGGTCCCGCTGGCTTTGCAATCCAGAATCCCGGCAACGTAATCAGAAGCGGCGGCGGTGCTGTTCAAGGACGCTGACCAAGTCCACGATACTACGATGACCGAGGCCAGCGGAAACACAATCCGCTGGCCTCGGTCATTTCAAGGATAGTGCCGTTAAATTTCGCTTGGCACCTTATAAGTGCTGCATGGCTTAAATCGCAAGGCTATCCGACATCTGAGGTTGACAGGACGTTTTTAATCTATTGACAGAACTGGCCAATGAGTTCAGTCCTAAATTAGGACAAACCGAGAACATTGGCATTGGCATTAATCCAAAAGGCACACAAATTGAAGCTTTATCCGACTGCTGAGCAGGCGGATGCATTTGCTCGTTTTGCCGGATCATGCCGCTGGTTGTGGAATTATCTGCTCGACCTGCAGCAGAAGAAATATGAGGCAGAAAAGAAATTCATTTTCCGCGCTGAGATGCAGGAATTGTTGCCTAGGCTTAAACGGGAATATCCGTGGTTGGCTGAAGCACCATCCAATTCATTGCAACGGGTCTGCAGGAATCTCGATCAGGCCTTGAAGAAATGTTTCAAGGAAGGCGCGGGGTTCCCGCGCTTCAAGAAACGTGGCGTTTCGAGAGAAGCGTTTTATGTCGTAAACCAAGGTTTGCGTATCGAGAATAATCGTGTCGTTCTGCCGAAGATGAAGCAGGGCGTTAAATTCCGTTCTGGACGCTTACCTGAAGGACGGATTTTATCCGCGACTGTATCGCAACGGGCTGGAACATGGTGGTGTGTCGTTCAGTGCGAGGTTGAGCAGAACGTTGATGTGATAGACGCATCATCTGTCTCGGCCGATGCAGTCATCGGCGTTGATGTTGGGCTTAAGTCACTGATGGTCTGTTCGGACGGCGTTGTTGTTGCCAACCCACGCAGATTGAGCAAGGCGCAGAAGCGGCTGCGACGTGCGCAGCGTATCCTGGCGCGGCGGAAGAAGGGCAGTGCCAACCGACGCCGTCAGGCGGCTCGTGTGGCTGTCATCCACGCCAAGGTAGCCGATTATCGCGCTGATGCTCTGCATCAGGCGACGACGGCGCTTGTGCGTCGTGCCAGTGTCGTCGTCACTGAAGATCTCAACATCGAGGGCATGGTGAAAAACAAGCGTCTTGCCCGATCCATCTCCGATGCGGGATGGGGTGAGGCCATTCGCCAGATCAGCTACAAGGCCGATTGGGCGGGCAAGCACCACATCAAGGTCGGACGGTTTGAACCATCCACTCAGAAATGTTCGGCCTGTGGAAATATCAGAAGCGGAGAAGACCGTCTCCGCCTTCACGAACGCACCTATCGGTGCGATTCGTGTGGGAATGTCGCAGATCGCGACTTAAATGCAGCGCTTAATCTGCGCAATTATGGATTAGACTACGTAGGGCAGGCTATGCCCGAACGGACAGGAGTAATTCCTGTCAACGCCTGTGGAGCTTCCTCTGCTGGGCCGGATGCAATTGCATCCCGCAAGTACGGAGCATTGAATCAGGAACCTGCATCAACCTCAGATGTCGGATAGCCAATCGCAATCAAATAAGGAAAGAAACCTTCGATATTGGGGCAAATTCGTTGATTATTTTGGCTGAATGAGATAAGCAGGTTGCCGAGGTGATTTATGAATATCCCATGGAGATCAATTACTGCCGAAATCAATCAGACCGCGCCAAGCTATCTGCTTTGCGTGAGCGGAGGTGTCGACTCCATGTTCATGCTCAATTTCTTCCAGAGAAATTGCAAGAAGCCATACCGTGTTGCGCATTTGAACCATGGACTGCGTGAGACGGCCGGACGAGATGAAGCTTTGGTTCGTAAGGTCTGTGAGCAGATCGGCATCGAATGCCTGGTCGGCTATGGCGATCCAGACAAGATGCGCACCGCCCCTTCCCTCGAAGCTGAAGCTCGCGACCAGCGCTACGCTTTCTATGACACGATCCGCCTGGACAGCGACATGCTTGTCACCGGGCATCATGCGAATGATCAGGTGGAAACCGTTCTGCTGCGTCTGATGCGCGGCTATCCCGATGACCAGCTGCGGATGAAGAAGGTCGATGGCAACCGCTACAAGCCCTTCCTCGAAGTCCCCAAGGACGTGATCGTTGAGCGCGCTCGCCATCTCGGTTTGGAATGGGCTGAGGATGAGACTAACAACGATACGGTCCACGAGAGGAACTGGGTTCGCAATGTGCTGGTGCCGCAGATGATGGAGCGGCGGAACATTGTCAGGACCATTGGCCTCAAAAACGAAAGTGCCAACTGAATTCCACCCAGTCGGCACTTAGATGCTATCTCAGCTTCGTCGATGCGGTTCGCCTAACTGGCTGCAACGAGCAGCACTCCGTCCAACGAGTAATTGTGATCGCGAGCATATTGACAATCGCTTCCCTGCTTTCGACCTTCAGGATGCCGATCACTCTGCGTGTTGTCGCGAAGAACAGCGCTTTGTTCCCCTCGATGAGCAGCTCGACAGTCTCGTGATAATCCTGATTGTCATGATAGAGGCGATCCGCAATCAAATGCATATCACTGTTTCCGCGCCATAAATTAGAATTTTCACTTAGTTTCCTCCGGTAATTGATGATCCGATTACACCGCAAGTAAAAATATATTCAAGCTAAATAAAATCCGCATCGAATTAACAGCCGGACAATGTCAGTCGGCCGCTTGTCCATTGCAGGCGATAAATCGACTCTAAATGTCGATATCGACTGGAGACAGGGCTGGAAATGAAACCGCTGGAAGATGTATTTGCCGAAAAGAAGATTTATCGCACATCCGATCTCAGCAAGATGGGATTTCGGCGTGACGATATCCAGCAGGCGCTAGCTGAAGGCTTTCTTATTCGGCCTGTCCTCATCGAAAAAGAAGGTCCGGTGATAGGCATCGTAGCGGCCGCCAATGTCCAATACGCACCTGAATTCGATGATTGCGTCATTATGGAAGCGACAGGCGGCATTATCGCCTTCCAGTCGGCCGCCATGCGCCATTTCATTTCGACCAGCATACGAAACTCGGTCGATGTCATCCTGCCTTACACGATCTTGGGCAACAACAACGCAATCAGCCCTACCCTCAACGTCGTCGCTCATAGATCACTACATCGGGCCAGTTTCGAAGTGGGCGTCGAAGATCGGCCGACCGAACTCGGAGTGAATATCCGGATCACATCTCCAGCACGCACAATCGTCGACCTCCTCCGCAACGAGAAGCACAGCGCAGACGACTATCGGCACGGCATCTATGCGCTGAACTCGTACATCGAGAACGGCGAGAGCCTTGAGGAGCTGACCGACATCGCGACTGCCTTCCATTTCGATTGCCGTCAGGAGATCGAGCAGGCGCAGCAGCGACTGGAGAACACCACGAGCAGAGGGATGGGGCTATGAAAAAGAAGGAGTTCGTCAGCGATAGCGGCAAGAAGACGTTCATGGCTCTGAAGCTGCAGGCGAAGCTGACTGGCAAGGACATCCATGCCGTCGCGCTGCGTTTCGCACTGGAGCGCTTTCTAGGGCGTGTCTTCGCCAAAGAGAACGAGCTGCTCTACAACCCGATGAACGAGACGACGCTGACCGAAGGCCAGATCACCGTCAAAGGCGGCATGCTGATGTGCATTGCGGAGAACAAGAACCCTCTCGACAGCCGAGCGACCTCAGATGCTGATCTCCACATTCCCGGTTTCAAGGGATCGGTCGACAAGTTCGCGGAGATTGTAAGTGAGGCGCTGAAGCACGATGACAGTGCCATGGACGACGGTATCCGCTTTCATGTAGACGACATCTCGGTTGCCCGAGAAAAAGACGGCGAGAACACTGGCGGCACGATCACCATTCCGCTCCAGATCGGCGACCTCTTTCTGAAAATTAAATCCGACGTCACTTTCGACGGCCGTGCCATGCACCTCGATGCCCCTACTGTCGAATATCAGAGCGTGCTGCCGCATTCTGGCCTTGGCAAGGTGACGATCCGACAGACGCCATGGGAATACGTGCTTGCAGACAAGGTCTGTGCCATGGCTTCCATGGGCGAAAAGAACTACCGAATTCGCGATTATAACGACGTCTTCGTCATCCTGGATAATGGCCTTGTCGATCTCGAAAAAGCGGCCGACATTCTAAAACAGAATGCTGAATTTAAAGGCCTGGATTTACCGGAAAATGTCGCTGATATGGGTGCACTATCGCAGGCATTTATCGAGAGGCAGGCTCCACGATGGGAAAAGGAAGGCACTGATAAAAACTTCTCTGCACCTGCAAGCCTGCATGATACGATTTCGGTAATTAGAGAAAAATTGAACCCAATCCTTGAGAAAATAGCAGGGATCGAAAATGCCCAGACACAACGACTTTAGGAGACCAAACATGCCTGAATTTGAATTTACCATCACCCACGACGCTACGATGTCGGCAACGGTCAAGGTTAAGGCCAACACCATCGAAGCTGCGCAAGAAATCGCACAGCGCCCTTCATTCTACACAGACCCCAAAAACGGCGTGAAGTGGGAACTCGACGAAGGCAATGCAATCCGTGACGTCTACCTTCCTGACGAAGACGACTATCAAATCACGCCAGGCACCGAAAATGACTTCAGCGAAGAGTACGAGGGTGACCTCGGGAATGTCGTTCCAGGCATGTGATTGGTTGGGAGAGCTAGAATAAAACAGTACGACGTGAACGTACGCGCAGTGGTGACCGCCACTCTCATCCATCCTCATGGTATGGAAGTGATACCAGGTTGGGAAATTTATGACTCGTCGCCCCTCGACCTCGGCGGTGGGGACCCATTTCGCCGTACAATCCGATGCGACCAGATGGTTTCAGTTGAGGCCGAAAACGAGGAAGACGCCATTGTGTTGGCGAAACGCTTATCAACGGCCATCACGATGGAGGATCATGAGGTCGAGAACGTGAAACTCTGGGTCGACGAAGGCATCGACGTGACGCTTAAGCAGCCTGAAGAAGTATTTTCTGGCCCGAACATGTAATTGCCGCTGACTACAAAAGCGAAGGGAGCCAATCGGCTCCCTTTTAGCTCAACGCTAAGAGCGTTCCTGCTTTTTCATCATCCGGTTGTACGTCTTACGGTACTCAGGATTCTCAGCCATGTCTTTTTCGTGGTCTTCGTGCGCCTTATATGCCTTGCGGCGAAGTTCAGCAAATTCGGCATCGTAGTGCGGGGAATTCGGATCGATGCGTTCTGCGACAGTAGGATTGCTCATAATTGACCCTTTCGTTGCGGATCAGGTAGCAAATACGTCCTTATTTTGCAACCGACGAAAAGAAAATATCCATAACTGGACAATGATTATTTTCTCCGAATGAATATCCTGTTAAGCCTTCGCCGTCGTCGGCACGATAGCAGCGCGCTTGCCCTTTCACGGAAACGCAACTTGTTCTGGCGCTACTCGATAACCAGTGTCTTCCTCATGTCAATGTGCTGCAAGAAATCCTTCGTTCCGAAAGCTTCCTCGATCTTGCCTGCATGATCCAGCAGTTTGGATTTCGAGATTCGGCCTTCTGCAAGACCGACACCGAGATAGTAAGGGGAGTTGGACTCGTTGGGTGTCTGCAACTGCAGAAGTGCGGGATTGTATTCGCGGCCGAAGCCACGGACGCCACAATGGGCTGCGCTGTATCCTGCACGAATATACAGGAGAACCGAACTGTCCTTTTTCATAACGAGGACGCGACGGTTAGCACCAAAATCGATGCCGCCATTACGGCCTCCGTAACGTGGAAGAACAATTTGATCAACGATTTCGAATTTCATGTGCGCAGCCCTTTTGTTGCGGGACTATTTAGCAAAACTCCGCATTCATGTAAATAGAAATACGCAGGCAGAAATACTGCTACGCATTCATCGAAACACAAACTCAATAAATCGGCGGGGAATCTTCTGCGTGCCCTTCGAATGTTGCCTTCTCGGCGATAATTGGGAATTCGTCCTTGTAGAAATACCGATCATACGGCGTCACGCAGTCGGTGCCGTCTTGTGGATCATGTTCCTCCAGCCACTCTTTGCGCAGCTGCGTTGCCTCTTCTTTGGTGACGGTGATCGTATTTGCGCTCATGTCGGTTCCTTTTCTGCGGCGGCATTGGTCAACCCGAGCCTCTTGTAGATGTCTGGCTGTTTCGGAGCTTCATTGATCACGAATTTTTCGGGATCGAGGCCGAGTTTATGGATGATCCTGCGGACACCCTGATCCCAGTGACGGATTTCAATCGACAGGTTTTCGAAATCTTCCCTGTAGACAGATCCACCAATGCTGGACCGCGCCTTCAGAGCCTCTTCTTCGGTCGCACAGGTTCTCCAGCGCACGGCATCATACTTCGCGGGACGACCGTCAGAGTCGGCTTCGGGCACGAAGTGAGGCGTCTGGAGAGCAACACTGTCAGGAATGGCTCCGTGAGTGCTTTCAACAAACCACATCTCCCACGGTTCGCCTGGGACTTCGAGCTTGTCATCTCTCTGAGCTGTCCACCAATAGTCACCGTGGTCCGGCAGAATGACAGGGTTCTCGATCTCTGGCCAAAGAGTGGCAACGATCTCCGCGCATGAAAGGTCTTTGAATCGATAGGGGAGCGAAGCGACCGCGTAGAAATCGTCATCGCTGTAGATGCCGAGCGCCCCAGATGGGAAATCCGGGTTGGTGCCAGGTTCTACGATCTGGCGATTGAAGTCCGTGAACGGGACATCTTTCCAGACGAAAAAGCCTGCGACCTGTTCGTCCGTGCGGATTGATACTGCGAGATCACTAAGATCGTGAATGAGCGACATGGATACTCCATCCTAATTGGTGTCAGCTTCAGCTACCATAATTCAGGATAATACATGCGCCACATAATTGGCCACAATTATTCGCATCAATCCGGCCTCTATATTTACACGAGTGACTATAGCTGCAGCCTTTTATCCGATGAAAATAGCCTTGATCAGGGACCATCCGAGGAAGCAGATTGGAGCCAAGAGGGTGGCGACGAAAATCCCGCCAATAACATAAGCCATTTCTGTGTTCTTATCATTGGCTGGCTTCAAGAGATTATCAGCGCGGTGTGTAATGTTGGCCATGTTGCTTCTCCTCATTAGAGAGTTCCATCCTATCAAAAGCAACAACTCGCAACAATAAAGTGTTTGTTAATTTTTGTTCTGAACTTACACAAGTATTCGATGTTTCAGAAAAGAGTGAAATCGATGTAGCTCGACTCAAATACGATCGAATGGCCGACAAACATCACACTAGGAACTGCCTTAACATAACCAAGTCGCTCCCGTTGTTTTTCATCCCATAAGGCCTTTTCGCATGCTGTTGAAAGCTTGATCCCAACCATCGAGCTTGGTCTCACATCGACAAGCGATTTGATTGATTCATTTTCTCTTCGAATTCATATTCCCAAAACCCATGGTCCTCCAGGAAATCTCGGAAGTCATCAGATAGTCGGGCACATGATTGAGAGCGTCCGAAAACGTAAGCCTCTTCACCTGCAACATAGAGAGCTGAGGAAACAAAGTCGTGTCCATCGCCATCGATGAACTCGCCATCATAGTGACTGATACCTTCGTGTTCGCCGTAGCGATACGAGCACTGTGCGCCAAGTATCGGATCGCCATTAATGAAGGCCAAAGCGCCCGCTATAGCCTCTTCGTGGCTGGCAGAGTGCGAAATTCACAAGCTCGAAAGAGCGCTAGAGAATGATCGAATGGGTCTCGTCAAACTCTTCGCGAGTAAGTGGACGTGGATCTCCGATTTCGCGCCCATTTGCGTCGGTATCGACAATTACAAAGGTCGTTTCTGGATAAAATCCAACCTTTACGAGATGCTGGCCCTTTTCAGAGAACCGGACGCCCGTCTTGAAACCAAATTTCTTTTCAGCGCTCTCAATAGCCTTCAGGAGCTTCTTGTCGCCAGTACGCTCGGCTTCTGCAAAAGTGATCATTTGAACCTCAGTTTGAGGTTTGGTTTTTACAAAATCCAACAAGCAAAGTCAATTATTTATCCGAACAGTTACGGAGTTGGGGAATTATCGATTTCCCGAATAAATGTGGCCTGCGATAATTCAAAACAGACGATGTCCAAATTACCATCATCATAGGCAATGATGCGGCCGTCGTAGCCAGCAGCGAGCAATATATTGCGGTCGATTTCGATATTGCCGTGAGACTGCTCTTCCGTGACGACCAGCGGTTTCTGTAGGGAAATCTCGTATTCGCAGACCACCTCGCCATAGTTACGCGCATAATCTTGGTCGCTGGAGAAGAATACGCCCCGATCAGGATCGAGATGGGGTTCAGCGGAGTCTGCACCTCGAAAAACTATTGTCTGCAATGGTTGCCCTGTGGCTATTTTCATAATCTGGAATCTTTCAAAATCATCATTTTCCAAAGGATACAATCGAGGAATGCAATCCTCAATTTCGTGGTCTTTCGATTTTCCGCTAGAAGCCGACACGATTTAGGGCGATATTGAAATTCTAATTTCAACTTAGGGGGTATCATGTTGAAAAAAGTATTGATTTCATCAGTAGTAATTCTGGCAACCGCGTTTTCCGCAAACGCAACGAGCGTTGTTGGCCGCCCACATGGCGGACCACAGCGGACTTACGTTGATTCCTATCTGACAAATATCATCACTAATCAGCGATATCTGGAAGCAGTCATTTCTCAGGCGGTGCAACCTATTCGACTTTACGACCTCGATGGTGACGGCCTCGACCAAAACGACATCGACGCCGTTGCGAATTCCGGTCGTGCGCAGGCGGCAGCAATGCGAATGCAACAGTGGGTTCGCTACGATCTGAATCTAGACGGCAAAATCACCACAAATGAAGTCGAGGTTGCTAGCCGCCTTATGAATGGCGGTAGAGGTGGCAACGGCGATGGAAATCGTGAGAGTTTCGCTCGCGCCGATCTCAATGGAGATGGCGTGATCACATGGGATGAACTGGTGAATGCACAAGGCGACGGGCCGGACAATTATGCTCGTCACCTTGGTCGGATGGGCAATGTCGAAGGCATCATGTCACTTGACCAGAATGGCGACGGCAAAGTTACGGTCGAAGAAGCTACTAACGCGGTAAAGGCTGCGTTCGCCAGTTTCGACCAGAACGGTAATGGTGTCCTTGAACAGGATGAGTTGCGTAAAGCCATCCAGTCGCGCAATCCTAATCGAGGTATTCCATTCTGATCTGTCTTGAAATAAGCGAATAATTCGTTATAGGATTAATTCGTCACCAATCGGAACCAACACCAAAAGTTCTCGCGGCCAGCTGAGGTGTCCCAGATTGTTTTTTTTATTGCCGCAAGGAAGTCGAACAACACTGAACCTTCGACTTCACTTTAATAAAAAAAAGGCTTTCAAGGAATGGTTCTTTGGAAGCCTTTTTCTATTAAGCGATTTTGGGCATTCACGGTTTCGGCAGGCTTTTCAATTCAATCTCCTCGATCTTGGCAGCGATATTTTCGCGAGTGAGCGTCGCGTTATCGCCAAGCAAATCGATGCCGTCGATCAGGTCCTCTTCGAGCATCTTCTTCCAGAACAGGAAAGCCGGATTGTCGAGCAGTCCCTCGATGTGACCATCGCCGACGCCACTCGCAATGATGTACGGGAAGTGTTCGCGGAATGCCTTGATGGCCTTCCTTCCTATGCCCTTGCGAGCACCGTGATTGTCGCTGTCGGTGGCTTCAAGCACATGGATTGCTACTCTGCCGTCCATGCACGCAGTGAACTCGGCGTAGACATCTCCGTCATTGTAGAGCCAGTCATTGTCTTCAGGCTCTGCATCTTCGTTGAATTTGACAGGCATGTGCCGTGAGAAGTGGTTCTTGTGCTCCTGGTTGAGATAATGAGGAAGAATCACCCCTCCAATTCCAAGAGAGTCCATGCTGGAGGCAACGCCTCTCAGCCCGATGCCCTCTCCGTGTAGCTCTTCTTCGAAGCTCAGGTAGTGTCCACCTGCCTCCATGACCATGCTCGTCATCTTGGCGCTTCCCATGTACGACGCATTCGCATGCGTTGGCACGAACTCGCCTCCATAATCAGATCCATCATAAAGGCGCGCGGGCGATATCACCTCTCGGATATCAGAGGGTCCGATATTCAGCGTAAGGGCATCGTGGCCCAAGAGCAGTTCGCCATCTTCGAGCTTGAGACCTGGTAAGAGCAAAACCCGCACTGGATCTAGGATGTCGTCTTCGTGCCCTATAACAATACCCGTGAGGAGCACCTGTCTTGGCTCGCTGTCAGGCTCATCCCGTGGCACAGGTTGGTAGGTCACAAAACGAATTGTCGTGCCCAGCAGAGGAAGATTGTCGTAGAGATTTGCTTCTGGTGCCATCGGTCGATTCACATTCGGTTTTCTTCAATCTAGGAGGTAGCTTGGCAAGGCACATTTGTTTGCATTTGGCCGTTCGGTTGGAGATTTCAAATGTCGAACCCAACTCAGATTATGCTCGATCTAAAAAATGGCCAGAACAATGCGAGCTGGCCTTTTCTCGTTGTCCCTGTCATTCATTCGCGCAATGATTGAAGCACAGAACACCAATCTCGAACGGATAGATGAATGCAGGCGGGCCTTCTTGAACTCGGAACGATTTATGTAAACTACGATGCTGCCAGCAAGGCTATCAGCTCCATGTCTGAAGGGCAGGCGCGTAGCGTTGTGGAGCGCTTCCAGCGCATGTTCAATGCCGACCTCGATGCTCACTATCAGGCGTCGTCGCTTATGATGGAAGAATTCAGCGACAAAACCCATTCACATCGTATTGTCCGCATCGGCCGCCCAACGCTTTTCGACCGCGATCCCAAAGCCGTGCAGGTCATGGACACTTTTCTTGCCAAGATCGAGAGCGAAACAAACGGTTACGCCTTCGATGACGATCCTGACCGCTGCACCGGGCTTGTAGCGATTGCCGGAGATGTCGCCGCGATTGCCCACGACCTGCCGGATATCGAAAGCTTCTGGTGTGTCTATCGTGCTCTGTCGCACAACAGTCCGTTCCACTTCTCAGATGAGCATGCATTCGATGCCGCTGATCTCATGGACGAAGCCCTCCACGACCATGACGTGCTGGACAACCAGATCGATAATCTGCGCTTCCTCGCACGTAACCCATTTGGGGGTCGTCACGGCTTTGTCAGTGTTGAGGAGTTCGAAAACGAGGTCAAAACGAATAGCAGCGAACGCTTCCACGTCTATCGTGCTGCCGAAAGTTGGCGCAGGCAGTTTGGTCAGGCATGCGGCCCTTTCGATTTCAAACGATCACTGGAACAACATCGAGAAGGCGGAAGAGCTGACTACTGGAGCGAATGGTCGACCAAGAGCTACGCAACAGCCGACATCAAAGAGAAGACGACCGAGAGCCGTCCTGTCAGCAAAGGCAGTCAGGAAGCCTATAGAGAATTCGCTCAGAGCGAGATCGACAACGGCTACTCACCGTATGGCTATTGGTTCGGTCCTGATGGCACCGTTTATCCGATGCAGGCCTTCCAGGACCACATCAGATGGCTTGGAGAGCATCTGGGGCGCAAAACAGGACTGCTTCGCGAGGAAGCAATGAGAGAGGGCTGGGTTTCGCTCACCATGGCGAACGAATTCACTTCCGATCCGAACATCGGCTTCAACCCAGCCAGTGACTGCTCACAGGCCTTGAAAGCAGCAGCTCGCATCGTGCGGAGAGGCGGCGATTACCTCGCCATGGTCGTCGAGGCCTATGACGATAACCTGTCGACGCTGAGCTACGAACAGTTCGATGACCTGAAGCAAGGTGTCAGGCGGCTCAATGAGCTGTCTCGTGAAGTCGGGCCGAACTACGTGGCGGCCCCGAAGCCGTAGAGGTCGCTTTCTCAATGAAGCGTTACCATCGAATTCAGCATCAACGAGGAGTGACCCTATGCAGAAACCGACCCGCGCCGAACTCGTAAAGCAAGTCGAAAAGCACATGGCCCAGCGAGGCTACATCGATCATTCACTCCGAGATTGCTTCAAGGCTGGCGAAGCGGCTGCCAATGAGGTCGCGGCGGCATTTGATCGTCTTAAGGAAATCATCGCGTCTGGCCGGGGATTTGAAACCGGAATTTCCTCTCTGGCATCCAAGCTTGAAAAAGCTCTGCCGATAATTGAGGCCACGTACGAGAAGCACAGCAGATTTTATAAAACCGTCGAAGATATGGCGAAAGACCTGAGACAGATCAGCAAGAATAATTCGTTGGAATTGCGGGATTATTTCCCTGATCAGAAGGGGAGGAGATCGGAATTTCTGGCACAGCGAATTGCTGCGCGCCGCGAATTCGAGGCTAGGCAAGCGGCTTTCGAGGATGATAAAATTTCTCATCGACGTAAATTCGACAGACCTACCCTTGGAACTTCCTCAGATTCCGACACGCTCGCGATACAAAGCTATCTGGTATATTCCGCTTTAGAAGATGACACACATTTCACAGAGCGGACTTCGAACATGGATATATCGTCTTCGCTCGACAGTTCGACTTCGATCAGCAGACATTCTGACGATCACTCTTCGTCATACGACAGCTCTTCCTACTCATCATCGAGCGACAGCTCCTCGTCTTCTTACGATAGCTCTGCGTCCTCGTCTTCTTACGATAGCGGCTCGTTTAGCTTCTGAATTTACTACAGATCGGAGACAAATATGTCCACACAGCCAAAAACAAACACTGCTCCTGATCTGCTTGAACCAGGAAACACGGCTCAAAATGTGCTTCTCAAGATGACATCAGATTCTAGGTCTTCTCGTGTCACTTGTAGTCTCCTCACTGAAGCATTTGGACTCTCTGCAGGGACCGAAGTCGCTCTAAGCGTCAAGGGCCGCGAACAGGAGTTATGGCATTTTCGTGAGGGTGCAAAACACGGCAATGACACACTTGGCCAAAACGTTGTTGTCGTGGCTAAAGCGTGTTTTCTAAGAAAAAACACATCTGATAGTCGTTATCCCGAGCTAGCGACACATTCGCTCCATGTAGCCGATCCAAATTGGTCACAGCAAGAAAGCTCTTCCAGATACTCGACCGGATTTGTCCATGCAGGCGAAGGCCGAGTGATAGATTTGAATGACGACACATATAAATTAGTTGAAAACAGAAGTGTCGTCTTTAACGACGAAGCTTCCGAGGCATTCACATTTTCAGGTGTAGAAGATTTTATCATGAAATCGACTGAATGGCTCAAGGCTGCTGGCCAAAAAGGGACGCTGATGGTTCGGCAGACGAACGTTACAGAAGTATTGAGAGGCACTAACCCAGATGAAGAAACCAGCGTAAGACCTCTTCGCATCACTTGGGGTTCAAAAGAAGATAGGATTTTGAGTATCGAAGAATCCATCAAATTATTCTTAGATGGAGACTCAAATAATCCCTCTTGGAGAAACATCATTGCCTTGTCAGGGCGATCTGATAATCAAAAATTATTTTTCGACGCCATTCCGGTACGTCATGCACCGACAAAGATAGTCTACACAGATTCCTATGAATGTTACCGCAACTTGGATATATCCCGTCATGAGGGGCGAAATTACCAATTTAAGGCTACAAGAAATGAAGTTGAACGCCTATTTGCTAAGGGCGTTATTGTATATGAAAACATAGGAAAAAGAGGAATGAATGGGAATGAGGCATCAACGTCCGTTTACCCGATTGATCCTTTTGGCCCCTTGTACAAAATTTCCGAACTCCCGGGGTGTCGCACTTCAGACGTACAAGCTGTTTTTGACGCAAGAGCAACTAAGAGGGGAATTCGCTCCGAATTTGCAAAAGATACGACGCACGAAAAGTCAGCGATCAATTCTCAGAATGAGCAATCGGAAGCACCTGATATTCCCAATAGAAGCTTGAGAGATAAAATCATTGGGTGGAAGTCCAAAGCCCTTGACAAAGACGCGACTGCAGAGACACCCCATGAAAGCGGTCCAAAACTTGGCTTCTGATATCTCAGAGGCCATCGAGTCGGCCAAATTCGACGAATACGACATCGATGCTGGCACGAACAGCTTTTGTGGTACCTTCGCTATGGTGCTCAAAAAGTCTTTTCCCGAAATCGAGCTTGGCCTGATCGTTTTCAATGACGCGAAGGGCCAGCCTCTGATAGCAAAAGATGGGCAGTATGTCTGGAGACATGCCGTTGGGATCGTAGACGACAGGCTGTTCGACATTGAAGGCGAAGTGCTGCTGGAGCACCTCGTTGAAAACTACTGCTGGAACAACCCGAAGGGCAAAGGCGGCTCGCTTGTCAGAATGTCAGAGGACGAGTTCCTTGCCCATGTTGACGACGCAAAAGGATCGTTTGATCCCGCGTATTATGCGAAGTGGATGAAGGCTATGCTGCGCGGCCGGAACGCGGTGTTAGACAGAGAGGGAGGCTTAGCTGTCTCCCTGCTTGGCCGCTGAATTTTACTGCCGAAGATCATGCCTTCGTTTTAGAAGACGACGCTATAATTCGAAATCAGAATGGGTTCCAGGTTGGCTTATTGGTCAGTTTTAGATATCCAATATTCACACCAAGACGAGCACCAACACCAGTATGAATCGGCACCAGCACAACATCACCACGCTTGAGAACATTAAATCCCGCGCCAGCCACAACATAAGCAGAGCCGGATACTCCACCAAAACGTCCGTGGATCTTCCCTGAGTTACCGATATTGTAGGCAAGCATCATTACCTGAGAGCCTTGACCTCCAACATCCCAGCCTAGAGAGGGGCCTTGCCAATAAATCTTCTCAGAGCCACCAGCCTTTGTGTTAAGCGTACCTTCGCCATAGGTCAGACCGCCAATAAATGCTCCAGAACCTTCCTGACCTAGGATATAGCCGTTCGGTAATCCAAAACGCTTGAAAGCATTCTCGATAACCTCAGCCAGCCCGCCAGATGTCTCTCCAAAGAAATTTTGACCAGATTTAACAATCTCATCTAGAGAATAAGATTTTTCTGCTGGCTCAGCTCTCGCCGTAAAATTCGCCACCAGCAAGAACACAGCTGCAAGCGCAATCCCTGTGATACATTTTAGTTTCATTGCCCACTCTCCAAATTAAAATCAAACCAAGAATAAAATGGAACCACGTCCGTGAAGCACGGTAATTATTAAATCATTTCGCTTCAAGCACTATTTTTATGGCAAATTAAATCTTGAGGACTGTATGAGAAAGAATGCGGAACGAATCTTGAACACCTCGCCTACAGGACATCCATTGTGAGGATTACTCATGACGACGCAACAAGATGCCGTCGCATGCTTTGTCTGACCGTCATTTGTCAGTGTTTGATGCGCGACGGCATGTTAGTTGGGCACGCGAACAGCAGTAGTTGCGCATTCGAAAACCCGTTGTCGACGCCTTCTTCCCACGGAAATTTCCCGTTGGGATCAGGAATGTAGAGCTGCACGGCTTCAAACGAGCGGTTCAAGATTTCAGTGCCGATCCCCGCATGCGGCTCAACGGTCTTGGCATCCAGCACTGGGCCGACTGCAAAAATTCCAGTAAATGACGGCAGCTCGAAGTAGCCAGGTTGCAGGAAAGTGCGACCTTCGGCAATCTGCCTGCCCATCGCATTCAGCAGTGTTGTCATGACCTCCGGTGAACCTACGCCAACAACGAACAATTCCGGATGGTTAAACTTCTCCGAAATCCCAACCGTGTAAGTGAAGATATCGGAGCTTTCGGGATCGAAGACCCCTTGGCACAACCAGCCGAACTCCCGCATTCTCTGACGAGACTGCTCGATAACCATCGCCCTTCTTTCGTGATTCATTCGCCCCGTCCCTTCAGTTGGCCTTCGGCTTCAGCATAGCTGCAGGCGCTTCGAACAGCAAAGTTTGAGCCTCGCGATAGACTGGGTGGACACCTTCGTCCCATGGGAACAGGCCATTCGGATCTGGAAGATAGAGCTGCATGGCCGCGAACGGTTTACCCAGTAGCTCTGTGCCAAATCTGGCGTGCGGCCGCACCTTCTCTTCTGGGATCACGGGTCCAAGGGCGAAGGTGTGCCCGAAACCTGGCAAGTCGATATAAGAAGAAGGCTCAGGGGATCGCACGCTCTTAAGCATGTCACCGAATGCATTGATCAATTGAAGCCGAAGAGAGTGATCGCCAGCGCCAACAATAAAGATCTCCGGGTGTTTGAACTTCTGAGAAAGACCAATTGAATACGTGTAGGACGTAATCTTATCTTCGAATTGGACAGTCGTCCCGATCCAGCCATGCTTGCGCAACATCTCGCGGCCGTTCTTCAGAAGCGCCTGCTTTTCGAAAATATTCATTTGGTCTCCTTCTTTCGTCAGGAGCCATACCTCATTCAGGCGTCGACGTCACCCTGAAAATCAACCAGCTTCAATTTCCCTTATTTCATAAATTTCTGAGTGTTGGCATAAATATGTTGACAATTATTTTTGTAAATAGGCATCTTATTCCCTCTTAGAGGGCGTATTTCGTGAAACTTTTTACTCATCTTCCAGATAAAATTTTCGAGCCTTTTGCCTCGAAAAACAGACATTTATATGAGCAGAGTTTGCTGACGGTTTTTGCCGCGTTTTATTCGACGACTCGTGACGCTCCGACGCGAGATGAAGTTATCGCCACAATTTTCGAAATCATGCTTTCAAAGCCCGAGATGTGGCAGAGCGAGGATGATGACGAAGTTACTGAGACCGACGTCAAGAAGCTTCAGGGCGCTCGTGCCAGGTCGATCTGTGATCGCCTGACGGATTGCGGATGGTTCGAGGCCAACAAGTCTGGCTATCGCGTCATCCTTGAGTTCTCTCCCGTCGCCCTCCACCTCATGCAGTCGCTATGGAAGATCAACAATGGCTCTGTCGAGCGCCTGGAAGGCGTTATGCAGACCTTGCGGTCCATCCTGAACAACCTCAAAAGCGGCAATGTCGCCCTTACGGCGGCTCTGACGCAGTGTGCGAGCCATCTGGCCGATATACGCCTGTCCATGCGCGGCACTCGAACCAAGATGATGCGCATCCGCAGCGAAGTGTTCAAAATCCGAGGCACGGCCGAGAGATTCCACTTCCTCATGAACTGGTATGTCGGAGGCGTGTTCATTCAGGACATTGAGCACATCATGTCTGATCGTCACCCGTGGAAACTGCGCAGGCAGACCATGAGCGTCATCGAAGAGTTCCTGAACGACGACACCAAGATGATGAGCATCGGCAGGGAATACGCGCTGAATCATTTCCAGAAGGCGATGACTGAGGGCACAGCTGCTGAGAAGCTGGAAGCCCAAGAGAAAGGCCGTCAGATGGCCTACAGCGGCTTCTATGCCATCAAGGAAGAACTGAACGCTATCGATGAGATTGCCAGGTCAATTACGGCCCTTCAATCGAAGCTGAATGAGCTGCTCGCGGTTCAAGGCACCGCCCGACTGGCGCATTCGAGCACCAACACCGAGAAGCTCGAAGCCGTCATGACGAAATTCGCAGGGTTCATTGGCAGGAACCAATCCGACAGCACTGACGAAACTCTTCCGGCCATCGTTGCTGAGAAGACCCTCCATCTATCTGAAGCGGCCCTTAGAACCCCGAACATTCGACGCAAGCCTAAGGCAACCGCTCTGCCGGACGAACCCGTCGATCCGGTAACGCTCTTTCGGCAGGAGCTTAATGCTGCATATCAGGAGCGCATTCATGCCTCCGATGATCGCATCCTGGCCTTCATCGACCGGATGATTGGAAGTCAGCATACCTTCGAGTTTGACGAAAGCTCTCTATCGACAATCGATGACTTCATTGCCGCTTCCGCTGTCGTGAAGATGGCGATTTCCGGTGAGGTTTCACCCAATATCGAAGCCCAATACGACATTACCTGCGACGACGAGTTCGATCTGGTTGTCACCGAATATATGGCCTGTCCAAAGGTCACAATTAGAAAAATCCAGGAGAACCGTCATGCTGCTTAACGTTATGGAAGAGCAATTTTCGGAAGAGCAGATAAAGAATATTCGCAAAGCGATCACTCACCTGAACCGATTCCAGTTCTTTCACAATGACTCGGCCGCGAATAATGCCGTGCGTAAAGCGCTCACCAACCCGATGTCGCGCACGTTTATTTCAGAAGCCTTTAATCTCATGGGATATCGATTTATCGCACAGGAAACGCTTGGTTATTTTGGCATTGTCCCAACGGAAGAAATCAACGACGGGCGCTATCTCAACGATATCGAGACCTTCGTTCTCCTTGGTCTGAAGCTCGTCTACGATAAATGTTTTGATCGCGGCGACTTCGATGAAAAAGCCAACGTAGGCACGTCGATCAATGAATTCTGCGATGAATTATCTGGTTTCGCTAAGGAAGCCGGGTGGGAGGTCGAAACTGTCAAAATTCGAAATGCCCTGACCAAATTAAGCGGCAACCAGATTGTCAGCATCGAGAGCAAATTGAATGACGACGACGATCTTCAGATCAAAATCCGCCCGTTTATTCGTGACGTAATTTCTATCGACGCCTTGGAGAGAATTGAACTGTTCCTCATTAAGAAGACGGGCAACGAAACAACCGAAACCGCAGAGATCATAGAAGCTGAAGAGGCTTCCGATGAAACTGCTGAAACCGCTGAAGACTAAGGGTAACTACATGTTTTTGACCAATATAGGCATGATCAACTGGCACACTTACGGTGCCATTGACATCAAGATCGAAGGTGACATTATTGGCGTCATCGGTGACAACGGCTCTGGCAAAAGCACCCTGCTCGACGCTCTTTATGTTGTAGCGACTGGCGGTAGCCAAAATAATATGAACAAGCGTGCACAGGGCAAATCCAGTTCTGAAGCGCCTACTGTTCGCAGGTCGATCCATAGCTACTGCCTTGGTCGACTGAATGAGAAGACGACCCTTCGAACGGAATGCACCACCTATTTGCTCGCTGGCTTCGAAGATCCAAAGGGCAAGAAACAGTCTGTTACCCTCCTGATGGCGTTCCATGCGGCGCGAGATAACTCGAAAGCCCATCTCGAAACCCGTGCTGTCATTCGAGGTGCGTTGATCAAGACCACAGATATCCTGGCCAAGGACGATGGCGGTCAGCAGATGGTGCTGCCATGGGCAGAACTGCGGCCGATCCTTGAAAAGAAGGTGTCGGCTGCGGGCGGCATGCTGAAGACCTTTACCCAGACCAAGAAGGAGTACGTCCAGCACTACCTGCAGGCAATGATGTATCGTGGGCATTACGAAGCCCATCAGCAGTATCTCAGCAACCTTGAGAACGCCATCGCGCTGAAGGAAGTGAAATCGGCGACGGAATTCGTGCAGGATTATGTTCTGCGCGAAGGTCCCATCGACATCCACGCACTGCGTTCGACCGCTGTTACGTTCAACAAGCTCGTCGAGCATCTGAACATGATCAAGTCTCAAATCAGTGACCTCGAAAGCCTCATTGTCGACCTCGACAAGAAGCGCGAGGCCGAGCGTTCTGAGACCATCGAAAAGGCGGTCAAGATCATGAGCGAGGCTGTCATGTCTCGCAGGAAGAACCGCCTTCAGCTGGTCACCATCATCTCGAAGACTGCGGCAAAGGCCGCAATCGAGGCCGAGTTGACCTCCATCACTCGCGAATGCGCTGTCATCCAGAGCGACATCCAGGCTCTGCAAAAGCGCAAATATGAGATGGGTGAGACATCATTCATCGACACCACGACAACCAAGATCGCGACCTTGCGCCAGTCCATTGACCAGACACTTGGTCGACTCCTCGGTGAACAGGGTATTGGTCGTCTAGCTCATCATATCCGCTACAAGCTCCAGTCGCTCGCTCCTGAAAGTGGAATGCTTCCGGCGTTCGTAACGTTGAATGAAGCCGTGAACGGTACAGGCAATGCATCGGTCGACTACCTGCCTGAGAATGCAAATGCGGCGGACACCGCGTTCGCCGATGCCATTGCGGCCGTAGCTGAGCACCTGCCTGCCCTCAAGGATCAGCATGCCGATCTTCGCGCCGCGAGCGTTCGCATCGAAGCGGAATGCAAGGACTTGCAGACGCAGATCAGCAACATCGAAAGCCAGAAGAGCGTCCGTGACGAATGGCTGAACAGCTTCGTCAACATGCTGCACAAGAACGGCATCGAAGCTGACATCCTCTATGAGGTGGCTGAGATCGCAGACGAAGAGTGGCGTGATGCCATCGAGCGCCTTCTCGGCGGTAGCCGCGACACGGTCTTCGTTCCGGCCAATGGATTTGACCTCGCGGCACGTTTGCTCGACGAAAACCAGCGCGAATTCCAGAAGGTTCGTCTGGCAACCACCGCCAAGCTCCTGCGGCACTCCACGAGCCATCGAACTGGCACGCTGACCAGCGTCTTGACCAGCGAGAACAAGCTCGCCTCTGCCTATATCGATATGAAGTACGGCAGTGTTCAGCTCGCATCCAGCCGCGACGACTTCAAGAAGGACGGGCGTTGGCTGACCAAGAGCGGCTTGTTCGAAGACGGCGCGTCCGTCACGGTGCTCCGCCCCGAGAGGCCGAAAATTGGAAAGAACGGGCTTCAGCAGAGCCTTCCGCTCCTCAAGCACGATCTGGAGGAGAAGAGCGCTGAACTCGTCAGCATTCGTCAGGCCTATTACGAGTTCGACAAGCTGATCACACTGCTTTCGACCTTCTCCACGGTCGCAGGCAGTTTTGCGGACCAGGACAAGGCGTTCAGCACTTCCAAGCACGAGATCATCTTGGGCAACGCCAAAATCCGCGAATACCAGGATTTGATCGCTGCCAAGAAGGAAGAATGCGACACCAGCCATATCGACGAAGAAATCGAAGCCTACAAGGAAGAGCTGACGGATCTCGTCAATCGCCAGAACGAGTTGAAGAAAACCGATTACGGATACGGTCGAGACATTGAGGATGCCCGAAAGCACCTCGACGGCTCCGTGCATAATCTCGGCTCAAACGCTCATATGAGTGCGATGAATGAGGCATTCCGTATCAACGCCCTCAACATCCATGCCGACCTCTTGAAGGCTGCTTTTGCGACCCTGAAATTGCGGTGGAAGGCCGAAGGCGGTCTCAAGGACGCTGAGAATGCGCTGACCGTCATCAAGAACAAGGCCGACAGCGAACATCGCAAGGCGCAGGATTACCTGAGCAAGACGTCGTTCGATACCAAGACGAAGATCGGGCAGGTCCTCGACAGCCTGTCTGGTCGCAGCGAGCTGCCTGAGGAATACAGCGTCAACGACCATCTGTATCCTTGGGCCGTCACGAAGCTTGAGCTGCTGAAAAACCACAAGCTGATCGATTATGAAGAGCAATTCGAGGTCACAAAAAAGCGTGCCGACGAACTCTTTAAAACGAGCTTCATCAACGAACTCGCATCGAAATTCGATGAGGTCGAGCGTCAGATCAACAGCCTGAACGCAGTTATTCGCAATACCGAATTCCTTGGTGAAAAATACAAGATCAAATGGAACCATGCGCCTGGTCGCGAAGCCTTCCATCGGGTCGTCCAGCACGAGAATGAGATAAGCACGGCGGTCGCGGGCGGCGGACTACTCATGACGACGCTTGACCCAGAAGTCCAGGACGCGATGGACGAGATCAAGCGTCTGATCTTCTCATCCGATGAGATGTTCGATCTCGATGAGTTCACGGATTACCGCAAATATTACACTTTCGACCTCGAAATGACGAACGAACTCACTGGCGCAAAAACCTCGTTGGGTGAACGAAAGGCCACAGGCTCGGGGGGCGAAGTGCAGACCCCGTATTACATCTGCATTCTCGCAGCGATGTCGAACGTCTATTACGGCGGTCCATTCAAGAACCTGAAGAAGGATGATGGCGGTCTATGCCTCGCCATTTTCGATGAGGCGTTCTCGAACATGGATGAAAAGGTCACCGGACAGGTCATCGATCTGGGACGGCAACTTGGATTGCAGATGGTTATCTGTGGGCCGTCGAACAAGAAGATCACGATGCAGCGCAACTGTCAGACCGTGCTTACGGTCGTTAAATCGGCAGATGCGCGAAGCACCAAGATTTTCGCAGAGCAAATCAAGGAAAAAGCTCGCAAGGAACTGAAAGTCCTTGACCCCGCTTTGAAGACCGATGCCGAGATCGCGGCAATCATGGAGGCCAGTGACCGTGCTTAAGTGTGCGGACTGGCTCGCCAGCATCATCGACGCTTACGAGGCTCGGCCGGATTCAAACGGTCGGGCCAAGCGTTTGGACAAGCGCGATTTTGAAGACAGTGCCGAAGTCGAGAAGCTGAAATCCGCAATCGCCCAACTTATTTCCGAAGGTGCGTTGAAGGCAAATTATGGTCGTCATGCTCGCCGAGCCGAGATCGAGAGCGTCAGTCTTCAGGATGCGGGGCCGATCTACCGAATGCTCGGCCGGACTCCATCTGCAGAGCTTACCCGTGAGAGCATGGTGACCCTGAGGCGCGGGGCCGAGGCTTGGGAAACCAATGTCCTGAACGAGATCGAAAGCGCATGGGCCAGGAACAAGCGCTGGCAGAATATTGAACGAAGCGATGCCGCACAGATCGAACCGATCCAGCTGCTTGCTCGTGCATTGAAGGCTGGCAAGCACACCGGACAGGACATGCGCACTTTTTCGGCCAAGGAAGCCGGAGACAGCAAGTTGATGGAGACCAGACGAAAGCTTCTGGCCGCCTACCTGTTTGCGGATGAAAGCGAGCCGTTGGAGAAGCTGGAGCGCCTGATCAATGACGACGGAGCAAGGAAAATCGCTTTGCCGATCACCATGTCAGGCCCGATCTCTCTCGGAAGCATGCCCATAGGCAGCGAGCTGGATTACTTTTCGATCCCGTTTCACCGGATGGATGACCTGACCATTGATGAGGGCATCGAATATGTCCTGACCATCGAGAACATGACGTCTTTCCATCGCCACGCTAGCGAGATCAACCTGATGCCCAGAAAGGGACTGGTGTTATTTACCAGCGGCCAGCCATCGACCGCCTTCAAGGCCTATTACAGCAAGCTCGTCGACATGTTTGGCGACACGGTGCCGTTCTATCACTGGTCCGATGTCGATGGCGGCGGGTTGGAGATTGCGAACTCTCTGCGCAGCTTGAACCCCGCGTTGCGACTGCATCTCATGGATGTGGAACTGGCGGAGGATCATGGGGTGTCGGCGGAAGCGATTTCGCTCTCGACTGCAAACTTCGCGGGCACGGTACTTGAACCTCTTGCTCGGTTTCTGAGCGCACCTGGGGCCAAAATTCTCGAACAGGAAAAGACTGATCCCGTTCTCCCGTCTCTTCATTGAAGGCAGTCGCCCTGCCTTAGAAGCGTTACCTCCAAGGCGTAGAATCTGTATCGGTGACGACGAAATTCGCATTCCCAAGGCCGCTATCGATGCGGCCATCAAAAAGGTGGGAAATGATCCATAGTTACGGAATCGAGCAGCTTGTATTTAGCTCCCGAAATTCTAGTGCGAGACTGCTTCTCCAAATTCAGCAGAACGTCAGAGTCCTTATTCATTCTGCGCCAGCCGTGCTTGATCTCCAAAGTCAGGTTCTGAGGCAGCGCGCTTAGATTCAATCGCCAACGTTTTTTGCTCCGCTGCTCGAACTTCTTCATCATCTGCACGACGGCGATATCATGGTCCTTTTTTGTCCATGCATTGACCGCTTTCCGGCGATCAGAGCATTCCTTGGCGCGGCCGTTCAAATCCGCCAGGCCGGGGTGGAACATTTCATGGCAGTCGTGACAGAGACACATGAGGCTCTGGAGCGTCTGTGTGTTCCAACCATCCACTGTGTTCTGGTCGTCGAAAGCCCATAGTTCATGGCACTCGACAGGACCATCAGCCTGACCGCAGATTTCACAGACATACCCTGCCCTTTGAAAGGCCTCCCGACGCACCTGCTTCCATGAATGCGGGCTTAGAAGGTTCGCAAGCGATGCTCCCCAGGATGTCGCAGGGATCATATCCACATGAAACGGAACAAAGTGTTTGCGAGCGACGAATGGAGCGAATGGCTGCCACTCGTCTTTCACGATATACGCACGCCTCACATGATAGCGCCCGAACTGGTCAGGGCCTTCCAACCCGTCTTCTGGCACGTTGCTGAAATCATATAACCTCAGAATGACGCCGATCATGCCTTTAGGCGGCCATTCGCTGCTCCATCGCTTCGGCAACATCTTTCGCTCGCGAGGAGCGTAAATGCGCTTCAGGTCGGCACTGGTGGTTGGATATGTGGGTGTCAGGATGAAGGGCTGATGCGGCATCCATCAACCCTGATCGTAGATGCCCAGCATCTCTTCCATCCACGCGGTGTCTGACATGGCGATAGACGCTGGAAGTGAAACGGTTGTGAGCTTGGTACCTCCTACCTTTGACGAAAAATGCAGCCAATCATTTGCAAATTCCATCGTAAGGTTTTCAAGAATGTCATCAGCTGGAAGACAGCGTCGCTGAGCATCAAAAGTCAGCGCCAAAGTAAGATGACTGTACGCCAGAACGCTACAAGCACGAGGCAGTGAACTTGGTGGAAGGAACATCGGGCGACCATCAAGAATGCCCGCCAATTTCTTCATCCACCCATCGAATAATGCTGCCGTCTCCTCATTGGACAGGATGTTATCGAGCTTGATGTCATACAGAGCGTCCTGACCGCTCAATTCGCCATCGCCATTATGGTCCACGGCATGAACGAGCAGGATAACAACTTCCACCTGAACGTCATCTTCATGTTCATGATCGCCAAGATTGAGCATCGACCGGACTTCGTCAGCCAAACCGACGATGTCGCGTGCCTTCATACGGTCAGCAGTCTTTTTTAGAATAACGCGAACCTGACCTGGCAATAGATTGCTGGCCTCGATCATGTCCAAGAAGAATGGGAAAACAAGGATATTGCTTTCTTTGGCGGCGAAGCCACAGGCCTTAAAGCTGTCAGCAAATGTCGCAAAAGTAGCCTGATCTTCAACCAGCGCTTTCAGGTCTGCGTAACGGCCGGAAACGGGAACAGCCACGAGATTGTAGTCCGTGTATCTGCATGAGACCTCATCTTCATCATCGTCAGCTGCCACGATGGTGTAAACACTGGCTTCGAGCAACAATTGGCGCTTGAAGCCAAAGCTATCAAATTCGGGGAACTGCTCCTGAAAGACCGCAAAATTGTTCAACAGGACGTTGTCGAAATTACAATCATCAAGAATTTCATCTAGGAAATATGGGAATTCGACCAAATCGCCTTCACTATGAAACAACCGCGCCAGTGTCTCAATTCGCTCATCAAGAGGGCTATCACTCAACTTTTCTGAATGAGCACGATTGTCTCTAAGGTTCAGATTTTCGGGCATGGACTTTCCTTCGGTTACCGCTGATATAATGGTTCCGCACTATTTGTTGCCGTTTCGAATTATTTCCGAATTTCGGCGCATTTTCCATTGAAAACAACAAAAAAAGCAAATATCACATACACGACAACACGGAGTTGAAAATAAATGAAAATGTCATTCGCCAAGCTCATGGCAATCAGCCTCATCGGAGGCGCTCCCGTCGCTCACACTTTTGCGCCCATCAATTTTGCAAACGCTACGTCCATTGGCAGCGCCATTGACCAATTCCTGCCCTTCTTCGGCTACCATGTCCTCGGTGCAATTCCAGCGGTCATTCTGGCCGAAAGCCTTACCTATCTGAATCGTCGCCAAAATGCTAAGCGCGCAAAGCACATCATCAATGGCTGAGCTTGCTCTCATAAAAAAAGGCAATTATTTCGCATTATCTTCCCAAAACGTGTTGCTATTTGAAATTTTTTAAAATATCTACCCTGCAACTGGAGATAATTCGATGATCAGATATTTTGACCATATCGCCGTCAATCCGACCGCTGAAGATGTTGAAGGCAAGATTGTTTTTGCGGTCGGCATTTGGGATTTTCGCAGCTTCAGGAAGCCTGGCCGAGTTACGCGTGTTTCAGGCGAACGTGTTTATATTGAACCTATCCTGTTCGAAGGATTGGGGTCACTGAATGCTAAAAACTTCATTAATTTGAAGTCGGTTGGGGCAATTTGCGACACCGAAGAAGAAGCACAGGCCATTCTCTCAGTAAATCAAAAAGCTCAGCGGTCCTATCAAGCGCATAAAAGGGCGCTAGATCTTGAGATTAATGGCCTGTTTAATGAGCTGGCCGTGTCACAGGGGGAGCAGGCTGATGAGTAATGAGATCGAAATCTTCCCTCGGTCATCGATTATCGGCGTCACGTTTGAAACCGCCCTGCCCTGCGACGCGACCAAAGAAGATATTATGGAGTGGATTGCTCATAATCTCGGTCACGGCGGCATTTCGCTCGACAATCCTCTCGTCAAACATGGGATGGAGGCCCTTAACGAGCCGATTCTGACGGATACGCACCTCTATCTGCATCAGAAGGCCGAACGCTCCAACAAAGGCTGGACAATTCACAGATGGAAGGAGATCACGCCTTTCACCGATCCCGATCCGATGGAAGCAGTGCTTGGTAGCCGAGAAAAGGATGATGAAGACGATGAATAATTTCTATGTGCAATTCTCGTCATGCGGCACCGATGGCCAGTGTCAGGCACCATTCGCCATTGAGGTTAAGCACCTGAACTGGCACGGCATGACAGACGAAGGCATGTTGTGGGACATCGTTCACGATGTCGAGGCTTTTCCATAGCGGGCAAGGCGCTTGAAGAGCTTACATGCGGGGGCGAGGCTGTTCCTCGATCTCGACATTGAGAACGTCGCGATACTCTGCCTGCAAGACAGCCCGCAGCTTCAGGAGATCGGCGCGGGTGTAGTCGATATCCGCGATCATGGTCCTGAGATCGAGAGGATCAGTCTTTGCAGCTTCTGACCAATTATGAATCAAGACCTCCATAACCGCCTGCCGCGCATATCCGCTCAGTTGATCAGGTGCGAACGTTTCGTTGTCGTCAGAATTCAATTCACGAAGATAATCGATGTCGGTCTTGATGGCCGATTTCATCGAATCTATCCGATCCACGACGTCATCAAGATCACGGAACAAGCTGTTCAAGGTGGTTCCACCGTTGCGCAGCGCGGCCTCCCAATTGGTCAGAAGGACAGCCACTCCAGCCTGTCGCGCATATTCCACGAGATCGGTAGGGGCAAAATGCTTGTGGTCGTCAGCATTATAAGCCTTCAGCTCCGAAATGATGTCTTCAATGCTGTTTAGATTGGTCATGATGTTCATCCTATATCGAGATCATGACCAATCTTGATGGTTCCAAACGCAAGCGACGATAGCCGACTTCGAGATGTTATTCGCAGTACCATGCGACGACTCTATCTGTTGAGTCATTGTCCCTCTTTTGTCCGTTGCCCCAACAAAATAAGTAATTGTTCTGAGTGGTGGACACACCAGCCCATCCGCCACTGCCCCATCTTCCATATTTATAGTTAATCGAGGCATAACCTTCTCCTCTGTTGGGCCTAGCCTCTCCTGATGCGCAGATATATTGCCCCTCTAGTTTGGCGGGGCTTAGCCCAACTGATGAGCAAGTTTCGGCTTGCGAGGTTGCTACAGATATAGTTTGAGTTGAGGTGCCGCCATCTCTGCCAGGTCCGTTAACAGTTATGGTCTTGTTATTAAAAGTGGCGTTTACCCATCTTCCTACTTTAGGGCATTCCACTTCTACATCCTCGTATCGTTCGGCAATTCTCTGACAGCTCCCGTTGCTAAAATCATCGAAACGGTTCACGCCATCTGTTGCTCCAGCATTGCACTTGAATTCTGCAGGAATAAGCACTTTCTGATAGCATTTATCCGCAGCCATCGCTGGCATTGTTAGAAATCCAGCGAGTAGTGTTGCCAAAGAAATTTGCGCTGCGATCATTCTAATCATGTTTTTCTCCCTCATATCCCACACCGTTGGCACTTAAGATTTCGTTTTAGAATATTGGGAGGTATTCTTTTTATGACAAATCCGCCGACAAGCGAATTTTCTCAAGTTGTCATATTCGATCACGGCCGCATACAATTGCTCACCAATATAAGCGCGTAATTAGTATGACCAAACCCGAATTAACCGACATAGAACGCAAAGCAATCGAGGAATCCCTGAAGCTTTTTGTAGGAAGCCAGGCAAATTTTGATCGTTTTCCGAACAAGACCAATTCCATAGACCAATATCTTACTGGTAGCCGACCATTCATGGAAAAGATTGTGGGCAATGCGACCATGAAGCTTGACCAGATTTTGGCTGCCGATCTCCAGAAAGCGGCAGAGGCGGGCTATCGGAGGTGAATATTCATGGCCTCACATTCAAGCATTTGGCATGCGAACAGAGCGAGGGTCTGACAACCAAGGTTTCCTCGATGCTTGTCTCATCCGAAGGTGACCCCGTTTGCCAGATGGAATGGGCATACGAGCAGAAGAAAGACGGCATCTCAGTGGATATGACGATATCCGAATGCCCTGCCGACAATCCAACCTACAAATATGCCAACAGGCTTGTGGTTTCGAGCATCTACCGCACAGGAACCGAGTTCGGGCCTGATGCGCATGCGACCGCCTGGCTTCCTGATTTTCGTAAGCTTGTGGACGTAATGGATCATCTCCGCGAACCGCTACAAGAGCAGCTTCAGAACGTCGACCTCGGCCCGCCTTACCTCAGTCTGCCTATCAGCCGTCATCAGCTGAACATGACCAATTTTCAGGCCATCGTTGATCTCGATGGGGGCCTTCCTGGCGATCTTTGCAGGATCGCAGGCAAAACAATGTTGGATGTCGCATATTCAAATTGTTTTCAGGGCGCTAGCGACGACTTCGGCAAGCTGGTCAAAAAGCTGAAGTCGAAGAAAGCCGTCTATGGCGAGCGCTACTTCGTCTATAACGATCACGACAATTATGTCATCGTGGCATCCTGCGCAACTACTGGTGAAGACGCGCTTGTGATGTACGCAAACGGCAGTGTGTCATTGATCTCTGTCGAGAATGGAGCCAAGGGCATGCCTTCAAAGGCGACCGCCTATCATCTCGACAGCGGCAAGGGAGCCGTCGATCTGATAGAACGCTGGATTGCTGGAGAACGTGAGTTTGATGTCCCACTTGCTGAATACGATTTCAATAAGGCCAAGGGCGAAGCGATCACTCTTCCCGATACATTCGTAGAGACGCACGGCGGTTACGCTATTGGTGGCGATATCTACTATGCGCTGGAAAGCTTCAAAAATATGGATGATCGCGATGATGCCGAGATTTCGCAGGACTTCGACTACATGCTCGACTTGATTGGGCAGAACGCCGAAGACGACTATGAGCGGTCTGGGTTTGGCTTATGATTACGATCTGGAAGGGCAACCCGCCCTCTGCGGTGGGTTTTGGATCAGACGTGGCCGAACGCCATTGCATGCCAACGATCTGGTCCAGCTCCGCCGCTGTCCCGCGCGGCCGTTCCACCTTAGGCCTCGATTTTCGTCTGTAATTCCTTGACCCTGGGACCTGTCACTGGGACTGTCCCTATGACTGTCACTAGGACCATGTAGGGCTTCGATAGTCTCAAGAATCCGCACGTAGCCATCATTGCCAGTGACTTTTCCACCTCTTCCGAAGAACGGTTTCCCGCGCAGATTCAAGCTTTACGCCAAGTCGCTCCACTGGCTCTCGATACGTCACTGATTCCGTTGTCATAGGGACAGCCTCTAGGCTTGTCCTGATGACAATAGCAGGGACAGATTGACGCCGTGTACGGGCGGCACGAAGCGCAAGGTTTCGGGGCCATTTCGCCCCGTTTTGGTCAGGCATCGATCTTAACTAACTTGCCTGTCTCGACGTCTAACTCATACTCGATGCCGCCGAACAAGGTCACATAGAGGACGCCAGCGCGCACCCTGTAGTCCTCGATCACATCCGGCATATCTGCCGTCCATTGGAACGACCCGAAATCGGGCGACAGCCTGCTGATCGCCAGTTCACTAATTAACGCGTAACCGTGGCCACCCAGATGAACGAGGCTATAGATCGGGGTCTCGATGTCGTGCTCAACCTCGACCGTGCCCTCAGAATTTACAACCATCAGCTTGCGATCTGCCACGACAATAGCGCGGCCGAACGAGTAGTAGGCCTGAGGATCGGCCATGTAGCGAGCGCTTGAAAGGCCAAACGCAGGCATCTGGGCAAGGTCGTTCGCAGGGAAATAATACTCGGCACCGAGATCACCCTCATAGGTGCCAGTCGAAAGGTGGAAAGCGGTCGCTGTCGGACTCAAATCGCCATCGGCAAGGTACGTTGCCGTGATGAGCGTGTCGGTCAGAAGACCTCCGTTCGCTGACATAAAAACGCTACCTGTCATCCTTGACCTCCCAAATTGTAGGCATAGACCGCAAAGATCACCGCCGCTCCAAATAATGCGACTGCGACATCGGTGACGAACACCCAACGACGCTCCGAAGGAAACATCTTGTCCCATATGTCACCATAAGCATCAGGACGAAGGCCCTGCTGCCAGCGCGGGACAGACTTCTGTCTTTTTTCACTCATCCTGCTTTCCTGTAGTTCCTCTGACGGCTCGCATAACCCGCACTTCCATGTTGTCGAGCCTGACATTGATGTTGCGACGGACTTTCGTGAGAACCCAATCTAGGCCGTCCTTCGTGTAGGTCGCGCCCTTGATCCTCTTTTTGAATTCACCAGCAGTCATATTGCCCTTCAGGCGATTACAAGGCCTGCACGCGGGGACGATATTTTCAGCGTGGTCCAAACCACCCTTACTGCGAGCCTTGAAATGGTCTGCGGTTACCGTTCGAGAATTGAGGCGGTCGTAACAATATGCGCATTTGTTTTCGAAAGTGGTTAGACTTTCGACGCGAGTTGCCTTGAAGAAGGCATTCTCCAGTTTATTGCGCTTTCGCTTATTCCGATATTTGCTCACGATGCCCCGAACAAAGGTGAAAGCGGTAGCAAGACCATCCTGCTACCGCCAAGAATATTAGAGTTCGAACTTCACTGGAGCGCGGGACTTCTTGTGAGTTTCGGCCTCAAAACGAGCTTCTGTCGACGCCAGCTCTTCGCGAATCGAATTCAGCATCTTTTTCACGTCATCCGGCGTGTACTCGTACATCGCCGTATTGGAGAGATTTCCGATCAGGCGAATGCCTTGGATGGCGGCGGCGGTTCGACCTTCCGCGAGGCGGACAAAAGCTTCACGCTTCTTGGAAACTGCAGGTACGGCGTCGACAGCCTTGGCGGTTGTCTTCTTTGCCTTTGGCTCGGAGGCGGCAGGCTTTTTCGCGGTCTTCTCGGTCTTTTTGGACATAGTTTTCCTTTCTACAATAATTTGACCGGATATTTAGAAATAAATATGTGTTTCGTCAACTTATTTTTTCATATAAATATGAGATTATTCGTTGTGAAGTAGATGTTTATCAGATAAAGCAGTTAGAATTTATATTGATAATTAAGTGACCATCCTCATCGCCGAAGCCACGGTGATCGAAGAAGATCAAATAAAGGACCCACGGAATGAAGCTAAATGATCTCATCAGCCTTCTGGAAGCCAAAGAGCCATCTCGCGAAGCCGATGGGATGATCTGGTGCGCTCGATATCGCGGAGCTTTGGAATTCCGCATGTGGGATGGCGCAGGATGCGTCTACGTCCTGCACGACGCTCCCAAATGGGATCTCGGCATCAAACACACCGAAGCCGAGCGAGTGCGCAAGTACACGACCTCGGTCGATGATGCGCTTTCGTTCGCCAGGGAGATGGTTCTTGAAGACGATGACGGCTCCAAGCTGATCGAAGTTTTGACCAAAGCCACGAAACGCCTCGCTGAGAAGTACGACTGGAAAGCGAACAAAGCTTCGCCTGCCCAACAATTCGAGCTTGCACTCTCGATCTGCATTGTCGTCCTGAAGGAACTGGCTGAGCGAGAAATACAGGGAGGTGCCGCATGATCGACGCTCTCTGGTGGCTAGGCATCGCTGGCGGACTAGCGGGAACGGTGATCAGCCTCTTCTGCAAAGGTCCGTTCGATCAGTTCGTCGAGGAGGCCGAGCAATTGATAGCACAATTCGAAAGGGACAATCGCGATGCCTGATGAGAACATGAATGAAGTTGAAAGACCGTCTCCGCCTTCACGAGCGCACCTATCGGTGCGGCTCGTGTGGAAATGTCGCTGACCGCGACCTGAATGCAGCGCTCAATCTGCGCAATTATGGATTGAATTACGTAGGGCAGGCTATGCCCGAACGGACGGGATTAATTCCTGTCAACGCCTGTGGAGCTTCCTCTGCTGGGCCGAGCGCAGTTGCACTCGGCAGGTATGGAGCGTTGAATCAGGAACCCGCATCAACCTCAGATGTCGGATAGCCCGCAAAGACAAAAACCGATTGGATTTGATTGAAAATAGCTGTTGGGACCTCCGATGCATCGATGAGCCGACGCCTGGCGGTGATGGTGACGTCGCCTGGATCATTATCGAGCACCATATGAGCGCGCCCAAGGAACGCCAGCTGGCCTACGAATATTCTGCTCGCAGGGCAATCGATGCTGCGCTAAATCCGGTTCCCAAACCCGATGATCTCGACGAACTTGAAGATGACGAAGAGCTGACCATCGATAAGAACTGGGACGGCTCGCTTGACGTGCAGCCAAACGTTTTGCGATAACCGGAATGTCTAAAATATTGGTCACGAATGCGCTTCGTGACGATTAAAATGATCATTTGTCGCTTTCTCGCCCGAGAGAAATGATGGGTTTCGAATAAGCACTGGAGACCCACAATGAGCCATTACACTGAAGAAGAACTTGAAAACATCGAATTCGCAATCAAAATGTCGAGCGAAGTTTTCGGTAACGAATATTTTGTAGACGACACGGAAGAAGAGCGTAACGAGCGTCTTGCACGTCTAAGCGCGAAAATCGAAGCGCTGGATGATGGCATTGAACGTGAGATTTTATTCGTGGATTACGGCGACGAAAGCGTCGTAGCTGAATGGAATGGTAATGCCTGGGATTACCATCTCAACAAGGACACACTGTCAAACAGCCTCTGAGTTGCCTTCGCCGTCCGCATCCGAGACATACTCGGGCGTTGTGACGGGTCTACCAAAAGAGAACTTCGCCGCGTGAGAAGTGCTTGCAAAAGCTAGAGCGATGCCAAGAGCCGCGACACAAGATTTTACCTTCATTGAATACCCCTAGATGGTTTTAAGATGGTCCCACCTTAGATTATTTAAATTCAACCCAAGGTCCGACTTGCTTACAGCTATAGGGTATTGTCGATTTTTATTTATGCAAGATTTTTAAACAAGAAAAAGCCGCCGCATTCTAATAACGGTCTGCTTACGGAGTGTGCCCACTTAGTTACCAATCCTAAGTCCACCACTGGGCAAGCACAGGGCGCAGCTCGTTGACACCTTCATTCGTCAGGATGCCATGTTTCGTCATATACCAGCGGATTTCGCCAGGAACGGCACCAACGATCTCATGCTCGTCGGTGAGAGGAACATCTTCGAAAGTGAAGTTGACGATGTGCTCTCCATCGACGGGCGTGCCGTCCTTGGTCATGACGTACTGACCATATGGATAGAAACCCAAGCGACGATAGTTGGTATAATAGCGATGCTCACCATCGCCGCCGCCTTCGCCATAGGTATCGAACACGAGATCGAGGATATCAGCCGTGCGATACCATTTCTTGCCCCATACGAGGTTGGGGAAGAAGATGACATCGGTGGTTTTGTCCAGATTGCCGACAAAAGTGAAAAGATCGCCGCCGTGACCTACTTCGACAGGGGCATCAGAACCAAGCTTGATGTCGAGCTGCAGCAGATTGCGCGTAATGATAAAAGGTCGGTGCTGGCCAGAACTGAACTCAGACCGCTCTTCCTTGCTCATCGTGAGGTCATTTTCCTTGAAGCCATTGAAAGTGTTGAATAGGACTTCCCACATTTCATCATCATCGTCACCACAGACGGGCAAAGTGCAGAGCGCCTCGAACTTCTCCCAAGGCATCCCATAGCCCATAGCTCTATTCAGTTTAAATGGCATATGAATTCCTGACTGCGCCCAGCGCTTTTATTGGAGGTTTCATACGAAATTCATGCATATTTGTCAATTACATATAGCGGAATTAAGAGAGTATGTTGCTTATTTCAGGGCTTTAGGTCACTCGATTTCCGATAGGTTCCACTCGTCGTCAATGTTCCACGCGCCCAAAATTAAAGCTCCGCCCTCTCCTTGCGAAAAAATGAGAAACGTATCCATACCGTATGGCTTTCCGTTATTCTTGGAATAGACAACGCTTTGCTTAGCCTTGAGGATTCGTAGCGCTTCATATGGGTTATCGATCACCAAAGTGTTTGCCCACATGAATGAACGTTCGACCATGTCCGACAAATCGAAATGGCTAACGCCGTTGATTTTGATATTTCTGTCAATCAAGTAGTCGTTTGACCTAAGAGCCTTGAAATCCAGTGGCTTGGCAGGCCGCACATCAGGCGTGAAGATCGTAAACGATGAAGGTAGCGCTACGATAGGGATACTTTCCGACACGACGTATCGATCTGCTCGTGATCCCGCCATGATCATGGCTTCAACAGCGAGCAGGTTGTTGGGCGTAACGAGGCCAGTCGCAAAAACATGTCTTCGCTCGCTGGCAATCGTCCGCAGAATACGACGAGATTTTTCATCCATAATCAAGCTGTCGAGATCAGCGCGACCGAACTCAATTTCATGATCTTTCCTAGCTGACCTCACGAGTGTCATCAAATGCTTGAATAGAATTCCGACAATAGTCTGATCGGAATCGTTGCCAGTGCCTCGATAGATTAATCCTTCCCACATCTCAGGCAGATCGTGCTGATTTGGAGAGATCAATAAGGTGCCGCTCTCGGAATCTACGGCCTTGATGAGGGCAGTCAGATCAGGATAGCCAAGGAGTTCAGCAATGGCATCATCAATGCCAGACAATCGCAGCGGCGTTCCTTTCGCAAAATAATGCATCGTAGCACGCATGCTCAGAATAAGCTCGTCGACCTTGCCGATGACCATCTGGCTATTCATCTGGATTTCGCATCCTTAACCGTGACGGCAACATTTGGCATAGGCGTCGTGACAGAGATATAACCGACGACGCAAGACGCTCCGACCATGACGAGGAGGACATAAGAGATCACGTCGAAAATTGTGATTTTCCTATCTAGCCCAACAGCCATAACGATGAATGTCGCCCCAATAAATGACAAGCAACCAAAATAGGCAAAGAACATTGCGAAATCGAACTGCACAATCCCTCACTTTCGACAGTTCTCTTATATATTTCGACCCTCCGCGTCAAACTATATCGGATTTCATATATAAATATTATTACTGCAATCAATAAATTCGCCAGACGAAGACCAACTACGCTCCTTTGAAGTCCGTGGATTCGCTGGAGCTTCCCAAGCGTTTTTTTCAGCATACGACGAACGGGCTTCAGCCGACGCATCATATGCTTGGCCGCCAAAAAACAAAGCAACAATGGCCAGGGAGGCAATAATCGCTATAGATAAGATACCTGCGATGATAGCTGAGATCGTTTCGAACATTTTGGCACCTCGGAAATCCATTATCAAAATTTTGACCTAAATAGACTTGGTTGGTCAATAATTTTGTTTAATTTTTCCCTTTAATTATTTCATAAATTGGAGGCAAAAAGCCGATCTAAAACTCGTTGATTTCTTCAGTGCGCCGTAGGATAGAAATAATAGAATTAAAGGATGCATCATGAAAATTCTAAATACAGACGAAGTCCTTGATATGCCGTCGATCCACGTGCGCAAGGACGTCAGCTACATCCTGCTGCCGAACACGGTCGATGTCATCGTGTCGGACAACCTCCTTCCCCGCGAGATCAATCCCACAACCTTCGCCTTCGTCTTCACCGAAGATGGCAAGCTCATCATGGCCAACAACCGCCGTCGTGGACCTGAAGTGGCTGGCGGGCACATTGAAGGCGATGAGACAGCATTGGAAGGAGCAAAGCGCGAAGCCTTGGAAGAGACAGGTGCTCATGTAGACGAGCTGACACCCGTTGGCTTCTTCCGTAGCGTGACCGAAGGCGAAATGCCCGAGAACTATCGCTACCCCTATCCTGTATCGTGCCAGCAGTTCTTTGCAGGCATCGCCACCCGCATCGACAAGTACGAGGCTAATGACGAATGTCTGGAGCCGTTCACGCTTGAACCGACTGGAGCGAAGGCGGTCCTCAAGGAAGCCGAGTTCCTGCTCTACAAAGTAGCCCTGCGCGATTATTTTCCGCAACTGGCTGACGAGTTGGAAGGCAAAACGACGTTCGTGCCGCCGACATTTGTGGAGTTTGGCAACACCGTTAATCCGAAGTACGAAGCCCAGTTCATCGAGAGCCTCAGAGACCTTCACGAAAAATGTGAAGCCGACGAGTTCGACGTTCTAGACATGATCGCAACGATTGAGATTGCCACTCAATACCTCGGCAAGGAAGCTATCGATTTTCTGGTTGCATCCAGCGAAGGCTTCGAAAGCGCACCTGTCCTTCGGATCGCGCCATCACAATCGGCTTCCATCGAAGTTCGGGCCGCAGCACTGTTCGTTTTTGGGCTGGAGCACGGTAACCTCAACAACGTCGAATCCGTCGACCAAGCTATGAGTGTGCTGACGGATCATTGGACCGAAGAGCGGTCGGTGACGTTTCGTCCGTGAACGGATTACAGTAAGTACGTGTTTTGACGATTTACTGAAATGAATATCACCGAAATTTAGAATGCATGGTGCGTTGATTTCGATTTCTCTGAGCACATTAGTTTGCCAAGTTAATCCCGCTACTTTTGCAGACATTGATTATTGCTTCGGGATGGGTGTCGCCACCTCCCATTCCGATCATATAGAATTTTTCCTTATTATCTCCAAAGGTTATACCAATGAATGGCTGCTTGCCAACGTAGCCGCCATAGGAGTTCTTTGCATTCACAAATCCACAGACAGATACCGCATTATTGTCAGTAATGGATGCCTTTAAATCGGAAAATTTAGCGCTATCTGGGTCTTTGAGTTGATCACGGACACCTGCGTAAACACCATCGATAATTATCTCATTAAGCTCATAAGGGGCGTATTTATCTCCCCCTTCAGCTGAAAATACACCCGCGATAAAAATGAATAGAGTGATGAGCGGATATCTCGCACCTATCTGGGTTAGATTGCGACGCCCGCGTATTGAATTATTGATCATTCCGATTTCCCCTTCATTAAATACAGTTCAGCTTCATCTTATTTCAACGGTTTTTCTCTGTGAACATATTATCGCAGTAATATTACGATCTCTTACATGTTTGTATAAACGTAGATTCCCGACCGAATTAGCATCCGCCCTTTTTAGCCAAGCACCCAAAATACCTGCTATTGCGGGCCTGCTTCGCATCAGCTGGCTCGGCCTTCCAAACCTGAGGCTTTTCCGATTGCGTCAGGTAGAAACGAGTCGGATCGCCCTTTTCAGGTGAGACGCTTAAAACGTTCTTCTTCCAGAACCAGAAGCCAGTTGTCTTGATCGTCACTTCCTGACCGCGACGCGCAGCGCCGCAGATAATGTCTCTGATCGCCACAGAGCCATCGCCTTCAGAGACAGCGCCAAGCATGAAGTCATCGCTCACTTTCGAGACCTTCATGGCCAACTTGCACTCTGCCTCATCCCGTCTGGCGTTCAGTGCTACCAAGCCCTTGTTGCAAGACTCATGGAGTGGTTCTGGTGCCACCTTAGTTTCCGCGATGATGTCCTGACAAACATCGACCACGTTCGACGCCTCGATTTGCTCCAGGTCGTCACTAGACAGGGTGACGTCGATCTGCTCCACAGCTGCTTTCAGCGCCTCCTTGAGGGCCTCCTGCGTTCGGGACTCAAATGCTTCGACCGTTTCTGCAGACGGTTCCCAGCCCTCTTCCACGCTGGCATCGAGCGCGAACCAATTATTGTCCTTCAGGCCATCGAGTGACTTCGAAGCCTTCAGGATTTTGGCTACTTGATCATCGACAAGAGTCTGCTCGTGGTCCTTGGCCAGAAGGTTAGCTCGTGTCTCGCACTCCTTGATGAACATCTGCGAATTCCTGAGACCAGCGGCCTTTGCACTCCTGAAGGAAGCAGTACAGGCGCTCTTGGCTTCATTGATCTTCGAGAACGAGGTGTTCATGCCCTTATAGGCTTCGTCGACCCGCGCCATTTGGGTCTCACGAAATTTCTCGATCTCCGGATAAGTCTCGGCTACCTGCTGAGTCAGGCCTTCAGCACCTACGCATTGACGGCTTTGTCCAATGACGGTTTCGGCCAGAGTGCGGTCCCAGTAGTCCATGGGCACACCGACTAGAAGGCCAACGCTCGCGGAATCGGGTTCCGCCATCGACGTGAACCGCTGACAGCGTTCCATCCCAGTGAATTCGAGTGGCGCAACAGGCGTATCCGTTGACGATAGTCGCTCAGTGACCAGCCCCAGGAAATCAATCGCGTGCTGGCGGGCCTTCCGATTGTCAATCAGGGTGCCTTCAGGCGACAGGTCAAAGGTCGTCGCTGTCCGCATCTCTTCGATAAGCGCCTTCCTGTCTGCTTCTGTAGCAATCGGCCAAGTCTTGAGGCGATCACTCTCGGCCGCGTAATAGGCCGTCCAGAAAGGCGCAGAGCTGGCGTTGTAGGCCTCTTCGAAAGGCTTCTGGTCAAGATCGGGCAACATGGACACAGGAGGAAGCGTGCGGCCAAGATATGCCACTTCAGAAGCCTGCTTGGCGGTCGGAGCCGCCGTCTTCAGAAGATCCAGTGCGTGCTTCCAACGATCTCTGGCACTCGACGTCTTACCAACCGTGAATTTCGGGCAACGGTTCATTGCACTGAATGGATGCCAAGCATCATCGATCAGGCTGACGTTGATCATGTCCTGCCCTATGGGGGCATCTGCTTCCAGAAAAGGCTTATTGCCGTCGAATAGCCGGAGCATGCCATCCGAAATCACGCCACTGAGTTCGTACTTCGTGAAACTGGCCTGATCGCGCCGACCCTGAAAGATCGTGGCCGAATATTTGTTCTTTCCCGTCTTCACGAGATGCCATTCGCTGAAATTCACAGCGCCATTGCAGATGAAATCACCGCTGTAAAATGTATCCTCACGCGCAAACGCCGACGCCGTTCCCAATAAGGAAATCACAGACGCTGCCAATAATGCACTGCCGAACTTCATTTCCGACGCCCAATTCGATCTAGAAAAACAATCTCTCCAAATATGCGCCACCGATTTTGGGCAAGCAAGCCAAGTCAATGAAAAATCTTCGTTATTTTCGGCTAAAAGGAATAATTGAATTGCTGTGTGGTTTGATGGCATCCTTATTGCATAGCTGGTTGGAGAACATAATGACGACAACTGCAGAAATCGTTGAAGCCCAAACCCCTTATGTGCGGTCAAAACGCAATTTGCGCGAGGCCATGAAACGCGGTTTGCTCGGCCGCTGTCCGCACTGCGGAGAAGGCAAGCTATTCCGCTCTTATCTGCGACCAGTCGCCCATTGCTCCGCATGCAACGAGGACTACACGCCACAGCGCGCTGACGATCTGCCTGCATATCTGACCGTCGTCATCGTAGGGCACATCGTCGTCGCCCTGTTCATGGCGGTCGAGAACGTTGGTGACCTATCCCTGTGGGCGCATCTTGCTATCTGGGTGCCGATCACGATCCTGATGTCGCTCGCGATGCTTCAGCCCATCAAAGGCGCAACGATTGGCCTTCAATGGGCGAACAGGATGCATGGGTTCGACAAGGGCGCGGAGCTAGAATTTATCAATTGATTTCTCAAAAAATCCCCATCTGCGCAGTCGGCTTGGGACCTTCGAAATCAACAGAGCTATAGATGCTCGACTTCATACCCTTAGCAGCGTACTGCTTAGTGCGCGTCTGTCGGTCTGTCTTGTAATACAAGGTATCTTCGATGCCCAACTCTCTAAGGACGGCCAGACATGCCGCGACGCCGTCCTTATTCGCGAAGTTGGCCGTGTAGACGCAGATGACATGCTTGTTGGCGTCGCGGCCAGCTGTGTTCACCTTGCATCCGATGGAGACCTTCGCCAGCTCGCCTCCATCCATCGAATTCGCGATCTTCGCCCATAGGTCGTCAATCTGCTGCGGACTGCAGAAAAGTAGCCATTTGCCGACCTTGGAAGCATCAACGCGCGCCTTCGGACGGTAGGACCATATCCAATCGCCTGATTTTTCCTGTGACGGCTTTCGCAATGTCGATGGATGCACGTTTCCCACTTTTGACATTCTCCGAATCTGCAATTCAGAAAATGATGGCATCACGTAATGCAACGCACTATTTTCGACTTCGGTATTTGGGGAAAGGCAAAAGATAAAGGCGGCCAATAGACCGCCCGTCTTGCTTTTCACTTTCGCACTTTCGGTGGCGAAACACCCATTCAGGTCACTCCCGCATTTCAGGAAGCGGAACACCTATTCAGTCACTTCTGCATTCAGAGTAGCAGCACACTCATTTTTGTAATTCTATGATGATAGCGTGCCTTGATCGCGTCGATAAGTATTCTTGCGCCCAAATTCAAACACTCATCTCAATCAGACTTCGACGTTTTTCACCCCATCCAGAATATATTGCCGTAGTTCGGCTGAAACATCTTGGCCCCGCCACTGCGCAAACGACCTCTTTACGTAAAAATTTTCACGGGTTTTCACCATGTGAAAACGGTTCCAGTCAGACAGGCGAGAAATGAAGTGATTTTCGAAGAACTCCTCTTTATTTGTCGCGACGGCACCCGAAATCACTGAATGGCCGATAAAGAAGCAATCCATCAGGGTGCGACCAGAGCCGTGAGTTGGGCCATAAGACTGCACCAGGATGATGTCCGGTTTTGAACGGAGCGTTTTCAGAATTTGCATTGGCCTCGCTACGATGGCGGCTGTGTCATCTGGGTTGGCATGCGATGTTGCGAGGTGAATTCTTTCAATGCCATCAGCCAGATTAGCGTTGAATTCGGTGTTCCCGATAGACCAAACAGGACCACGTCGAGTAATTCCGTTTCGATCAATGCGACACAATTCGCGTTTGAGCGCGCTGTCCACCAATGCCTGTGAGGTATCGCCAATGACGAACGAGTGGTAACGCGTAGTATCTCGCTCGGCAGCGGCCGACATCTCGGCCGCAAAAGTAAGATCAGTGAATGGCATTGAAGTGGCTGCAACTGTCGCTGCCGCTCCTGTGAGCAAATTACGCCTTGAGATCATGCAGTTTTCCTTTCTATGTCCAAACGATAAGCAAGTCTATTTTCACTTATCAGGCAGAGCGTTCTTTCGACGGCCTTTCCGTCGTTAAATCAACAGGGCTTTGATGATGGCCGACATAAACAGCGCACCCAAACTCAGACCGACCAGCGCCTGCAGCGCAATATCCCAGTCGAAGCCATATTCGATTTCTTTGGCATCAATATTTTCCACCTGAACCTCCATTCAAATTTCACTGGTCTATGTTTACCCAATTTTTACGTAATAAACAGCTATTTATTCCGATATTCCTATTGATTTTAAATTTCAAAATGTCTATTACGCTGGCAACGAAAAGGAATTACCCATGAAAATTGGTTTCGACAGCTTCTTCCATATTTGCCGCGCCTACTGCTTGGCCATCAAGAATGGACGCACGAACGCGGACATCCTCAAGCACCTGGATGGCGAACGTGAAGAACTGCAGCGCGAACTCGACGGCACAGGCGACGGCCGCGACGGCATTATTGGCGAAAACATCGACATGATGCTCTGCAATATGGATATGATCTTCAAGGAAAAGCCCGATCTCACCGAAGAAGAACTCCTCGGCATCGTTCTCAAAAAGCTGGACAAGTGGCGCACCAATTATTCGACCGCCACTATGAGCGAAGTCGAAACCTATCTGCCGCAGATGCCTTGCGAAACCGCAGCTCAGATGGCTGACGCCTCCGCTATCTTTTCACTCGCACAACTTAATGGCGACGAAGGTGTCGGAACAGCTGAAAAGCGCATCCTTGCCTATCTGCAGGAACGCGACCACAAGCGTTTCCATGACATGGAAGAAGCCATCCAGAACGCTCTGGGCCTGCTGGACACTCCAATCAGCCGCCGCCGTTTCGGCCTCGACACGTTCTATCGCGACGTCGTCAACTCGCTTAAGAAGGCGCTTGGACGATAGCTCCAAGCTGCAGACAAAAAGAAAGGCCGTTCGAGAGAGCGGCCTTTTGCTTATCGTGATTGGCGTTTTGGTGCTGGCTCCGCAAGCGACAGGTTCTTGGGAGCCAGCCAGACCCACTTGCGGCCTCTCTTACGTGGATTGGCATCCTCGGGATAGCCGATCAGCAGTGCTCCGCTCCCAAACGGCTTCAGAACCTCGCGCTGTGCGGGATCGAGGCGGTAGATGCGCCCAGATGCAGCCTGAAAACGGTCCTTGCCTTCCGCCATAGCATTGAACACGTCCTCATCAGTCATCGGTATCCTCCCTGCCGAGAACCTTATTGATGCTCTGAAGCAGCTCGGTCAGCGTCGTTGCCTTGGGTATTCGTCACGAATGGTTGAAATGAGATATTTGTTGACACTAAAAATCAATTCGGTAGAGTGAACATAGCAGGAACATATCGCGGATATTGCGTTTGCAGATTACGGTTCATACAAGACTGGATTTATCGAAAGACAGGCAGGCATTGGTTGATGCTCTTCACGATTATTCGTCTTTGATGAATAAGGTCGAAAGAACCATTCACGCAAAACTTCAGGCCGGACGGAAGTGGCGCGGTGACCTGGCTGTATCTCTTTATAAAGATTTTGGAATCTCAGCCAATCTTCCTTCATCGCAGCGCTGTAATTTCATGGCGCTGCTAGTTGAGATGCAGTACGGTCGACCAGAAGCCGTCACTGTCGCTGGATCAACTTGTCGGCGGCGACGCGACGCATTTAGAAACACGTAGACACCGAGGAGCGCTCAATCCTCCTAGCCACAGGCGCTTTAATGTTAATCTCGCAAAGAACATAGCAAGTTGTTATAACAACTTCATTTTTTGTTCGGTGCGGTTATTGAACAATAATCTTTCGCGGTTTGTCTAAAATGGACATTTTTGTCTAATAAGGACAAAATTAATTCAGCTATTGCTCTCATCTACAACTTAAAAGATTATGTGCTTAAATTACTCATTTTAGTGAGGATACCAAAATGCATATTAAACTGCTGCTCGCACTCACTACCGTATTGGTGGCATCAACAACACCCTCGATGGCCGAAACACAATTTCTGTACCGTCACACGAACTCTTCAGGAAGCTTCGTGCAGAATCAGGAAAACGCATTTTCGGTTGAGGTGGTCAACAAGGACCCAATGTACACATTAGAAGTTTGGGAAACAAAACTGCTCGCTAAAAACACCGACGAACCTGTTACGTTTTCAGTTCAGGTTCCACCAGAAGTCCAATATCTAATCCAAGAGGACAAACTGTTAATGGCCACAACAGAAACAGGCCACTTGGGACCATTCATTGTCACTGCGACATCGGGCGAAAAGACGGCTACGACAAGCTTTTACCTGGACGCGTACTCAATGTTGGCAGTGGAAAAACCTTCTGATATCAGAACCCTTGAAGGGAAGGAAATAGAGGGCGAAATAACCGCTACAGGCGGCAAGGCTCCTTACGCCTTTGCCTTCGCAGATGGCACAAACGTCCCTGAGACCCTCAAGCTTGATAGCGCTACTGGGAAGCTATCCGGAACGGCGGAAGCTGGAAGCTATCAAGTGCAAATCACCGTAACGGATGCGAACAACAAAACGGCTCAGACCGCACTGACTTTGACGATTGACAAGGCCGAACATTGGCAAAGTACAGTGGCGCTTTCTAATCCTACTGGGGTGAAAGCTATTCCTCTCGTAAGCCAGAATACAGTCTTGATGACGACGAACGGCGGCACGGGACCATTTAGCGCTACCATAATGGATTCGAGCGGTCACATTTATTCCCAAAAGACCTTGAGCGCAGCACTGCCAATTCTAGCAAGAGCAAGTAACAGCTCTCTATATATGGCAGGTGGACAGCATATCGTTAAGATTGATGATCTCGGCAACGTTCAATGGAAAAAGAACATCAACGCTGGTAGTGGAAACATATCTTTTCACTCAATCGATACCGCCAGCGATGGCAGCTTAATTGGTATTGGATCGACTGCAAGCGCATACTATCTCACTAAAATCAGCGCTTCTGGAGACCCATTATGGGTTAAAAAGCTTCCATTCAATAGCTCATCCGCGCAAATCAGCTTTGGTGGAGATGGGAAAATATATGTGATTTTCGTAGGCTCGCCAGCATCCGCCTTAATTTTCGATGGGGACGGCAACCTTGAGAATTCTTTCACATTTAACCAACCGCTGCAATCGGTAACCCTGGCAGAAAATCCGTCAGGCGGTGTGATAATTTCCACAAGCTCGAAGGTCTTTAGCCTTTCTGCGGATGGATCAATCGTTTGGTCGAGGGTATTCAACAGCATTGCCCATGACGTTCAAAAGGGACTTCATGGAGAAATTTACATCACCTTCCACAATTCCGATTCAACGTACGGGTATGGCACCCTAAATCCGAACGGTACTGTCGGGAACGCAGGAATACTGACTAACCCAGATATGTTGAACATCGCAGCATTTAAAGATGTCTACGGTGAAGATTTAGTAGTCGGAATGAACGAATCTAAGAACAGTGTGGTTCTGAAATATGACCCGTCGACCTTGGACGATGAAACCATCAAGTGGAATCCTATTTCATACACAGGATCGGCCGATACATCATTAAGCACCACGGAAGCTTCTTACAGCATATCGAATGTAACTGGGCTTACGGCACCAACTTCGACGATATCCATTACGGAAAGCACGTCTCCTCCAGGTGTAAGCATTGAAGCCATCCTCTGAAGATGCCCATTCCAATAAAAAGCGCTCGGTTCAAAGACTGAGCGCTTTTCTATTATTCGTAGTGGGCGGATATCGATATATGGCGTCAGAAATGCCTGCTGCGGCCTCTGGTCATGGGATCGCTTCCCATTGGCGTGCGCAGCCACACAATGAGGCACGCAAGGAAGCGCACGTAGCATTCGATGAACTATGGAAAAGTGGTCAGTTGTCGCGAACGAAAGTTATAATTCGCTGGCCGCGACCATGAAGCTCCACCGTGAGGACTGCCACATTAAGCCGCAGTCGCTTCCATACGCTCCCGTCTTAACCGTGCGGGCACATCTTCGTAATTGATATTGTCTTCGTACCGCAAACGTACTTCTCAGTTTCAACAACCGGAGACGTCATAGTGCACCCTTGGCTGAAATCGGCGAATTTTGAATCAGTCGTGTCGCAAGAAAGCTGTGACGCCTGTTTCACAACCACTCGGTCACAATAGACTGGTACCGTCATCTCTTCTTTCCCACAGCCTTCAGCAAATGCAGATGAGCTAGAGGCCAAAGCTGATATTAGCACGGCAGAGATAAGTGAGATTTTCCGCTTCATATTAATACACTCAGAATTGTCTATAAATAGAGTGTATTACATCGGCATGCCAATTTATAGGAAATTTTTTCTGATTTAAAATCCCTGAATCTGCTGCGCTCAAACCCATGATGCAGAAAACAAATAGCTCGGTTTGACTTCTTGCTTTGGCATTATAAAACAAGGAAGACCAGACAAGGCGCTTGGCCCCACTGAACGAGATGGTAATGTTACCTCTGCACAAAAAATACCGGGAGTATCCTCTTGCCGCTTCGGGCAAGGTCGCTGATCTGGACGATGTGATACCGAAGGTTAGGGAGTATTGGCCCGATGCCTATATGGAAGGGTCAGCCGGACTGGCCAGGATGTATCTCGACCGCCATACAAGGCTGTTCGTAGCCTACGCATGGTGCAAGCCACGCTTTCAGCGATCCGATTGGAATTATCTGGTTTTCAAGGACGGACACCACTGGTGAGCACATATCAGCAGTGAGGAGAAAATAAACGCTGTTTCGGTTCCCTCACCTCCATGTTAGCAAAGAGACCGACAAAGGAGATTGGGCATGGTCGAGGAATGGGTCAAAGAGATCGTTAATAGCGTTCTCGGGCCTTCGAAAATGGCAGTTGGGCAAACGCTCACCCATCCAGACGGCCGCATGGTCTACATCCTGTCAGGCCAATACTGGGGTGAAAACGGCCTTTCCAATTTCTGGAGCTGGCAGGAGGTGAAGCCGGATGGTAGCCTAGGACCAAAAGAAAGCGGCTACGGCTGGTGCTAAATGAGAAGGCGGCCATTTCTGACCGCCTTCGTACTTTTTGGTTATTAGCAACCGCGCTTTCCAGCGATACACCCGAGAAGCTTGTCCTCGCTCGGCAATGCGTCAGGCCCAACGCGATTGACGTTCGTAAGCTTCAGAACCCCTGCCTTATCGGTTTTTTCAAGATCCGCGCTCAGACGCCATGCATTGGCGTTCGCAGTATCAGTCTTAATCTCGATGCCCTGCTTTTTCCAGAACAGGGAGCCTGAAGTCGGGAATGCCAGCTTCAGTTCACGCGAAGCGGCAGCACAAATGAGTTCCTTGACCGCGACAGTATCATCGACCAGACCGCTTTGCTCAATGGACGCTTCGAGCAGGTTGTTATCAAGTTCGCTATCCTTGATGGCCTGAGCGCATTTGAGTTCCTCGGCCTTCTTCGCCAATGCCTCGTGACCATTCTGGCAAGCCGACATCAACTCGAACACAGTCTCACCAGAACTCGGGGCAAGGCTTTCGCACATCACCATGGCCTTGTGTTCGGTGTCTTCACCTGGGACGGCTTCACTGAATGCAGTGTCGATCTCCACCTTGGCCGCTTTCACGGCTTCCCGCAGAGCATCGCCAGTCCGATCCCTGAAGTCCTCACGAGCCTCGCGAGATGGGTGCCAGCCTTCGGCAACGTCCGTGTTGAGTGCGAACCAGTTGTTGGAATTCAAACCAGCGAGCGTGCGAGGTGCATTGTTGATGGCCTCGATCTGAGCATCCAAGAGGCTACTCTCTTGCGACTTCACATAGTTTTCAGCCGCGACATCACAGCCTTCAAAGAGCTTGATCAGCGTTTCATCACCCCGTGGGCGGTTGCCCAGTTGCTCTCCGCACAGCGCCTTAGCCTGCTCGAACGACAGTGACTTGAGGTCGTGTGACTTGAAGGTGTCCTCAATTTCCTTCAGGGCCAGGTCAACCCGTTCAGCACGATAGTGATCCACGCGCCCAAGGAACCTCTTGGTAGCGTTTGGCCCAGCACCGTTACGTTCACCTGCTGCCAGATCAACCGCCAACCAGTTGGACTCACGAAAAGCCTTCAGTGTCTTTGGCACTGACTGCAGGCGTTCCAGTTCTCCTTGTGCCCAGACCAGAGCCTGGCGACGGCGCTCATACTCCGAATAGTTGCTCGTGATTTCCTGAACGACGCCGTTAGCGCCTTCACAGGTTTTGGCCTTCGCCAAGACGCTCTCGGTAAAGGAGCGGTCCCAATAATCGACAGGCAAGCCAACGATCAGTTCCATGTCAGCTGTGCTTGGATATCTCATCAAGGTGAGACGCTGACATGCGCTCGCGTCATCGAGCGTGAACGCAGTTACAGGGGTGTCGGTAGCCGAAAGCCTGTCGGCTACGAGGCGCAAGAAGTTTGAAGCCTCCGAGCGAGCCTTGTCGTCATTTGCGAGGGACCCGCGAGGAGACATGTTGAATCCCGTCGCGACTCGCATTTCTGTGATCAGGCTCTTACGTTCATCCTCGGTGTCGATAGGAAGCGTCTTCAACCGTTCCCATTCATTTTTCAAGTACGTGGACCAGAAGCTACGGTAGCTCTCGTTGTAACGCTTCTCGTAAGCATTCTGATCCAGTTCAGGCAACAATTGCACGGGCGGCAAAGTGCGCTGAAGTTCGGCGACCTCGGAGGCCTGCTCGACAGTCGGCGATTCAGACGCAAGGATATTGAGCGTACGATCCCAACGCTCTTTGGCACCGTCGACTTTCAAGACCTTGAAGTCGGCGCAACTGTTTTTTGGCTTGCCCTGAGAATCCACCCATTGGGCAGAAATTTCAGAATCCGCATTTGACATCCGAGCAATGATAAATGGGCGGTTGTTATAAAAGATGCGGAGATTGCCATCTTCTTCGACACCGCTGAGCTTGTATTCCATGTACTGGCTTTCGCCACGAGTCCCCTGGTAAACGACCGCCGCATATTCGCGATCATTGAGTTTCGCCAGCTGCCAGTCAGTGAATTTTATCTGTCCTTCGCAAGCATATTCGCCACTGTAGAAAGCGCTATCCTGCGCGCTCGCGCCGCTGACACCCGCCGCAATCGAGGCGATTGCACAGGCGGTAAATAATTTAGATTTTTTCATGCTTAACCCCAAGACATATTTCCCCGTGACATTGTCGCAATTTTCGACATCGGCCACAACCGCCTCATAACGGAATTTGGTTTTATGTAAAGCGTAGCAAAAAATAATTATTCGAGAGCGATGAGATATATAGCTTCAGTCGATACGGATGAATCCCGGCATTCAACAGTTGGGCGGCATTTCGCATCCAACTGTTGAAGTGATTGTTTCCTCAGTCGAAAGGACTACTACAGACTCGGGGACGAAACCGCTTGCTCCCTGAGTTCCAGGAAACGCTCCTTCGACACCGTCATATCGACCCAATCGAACTCAGATCCTGTTGCGACATGATCATCCCGCTCCACAAAGCCCAGCTTGCGCATGACGCTTTTGGATGCGTGGTTCGATACCATGCAATGTGCCGCAAAATCCTCAAACCCGTTATCGATCAGCTTCTTCACCAAGGTGGAGGCGGCTTCGGTAGCTAGGCCTTTCCCTCGATGCTCGGGAACAATGAACCAGCTGAGTTCGGCTGACGTGCCTTTGGAGTTAGTCGGCATATACCCCACTGTACCGTACGTCTCGCCCTTTTCATTTAAGATGACATACGTCGTTCCCGCTTTTACGGCGGCCTCGGCAGCATACCGTCGATATTTAAGTGTTTCCTCTGGAGGCTTCCCTTTGTACCTATCGAAGTTCAATGGACTCATCGTCTCGAAATCACTTGCCGTCATATCGGCGATAGCCGCGATATCTTTTGGACCTCTCGCCTTTCTGAGCTTATAGCCGTTCTCACCAAATGGAATTGTTCCCTTGAACCTGTTGACGATGGAATGCATTTGAAATGGCGACACGCCGTGCTTGTGATGGTTGCGCTCAAGTGCCTCCTTTAGGGTGTAGTCGTAAGTGACGCTTGATTTAAAATCAGGCGCATTATTCAACTCCCATTTCACGGCTACCAAAAGCGCCGAAACATCCTTCACCTTGCCAAGAGAAGCTCTGATCGCTGCGACGCTGTTAAACCCACTGATAGCAATGGCATCTCTGTTAAGGCCCAGACTCATAAAGATTTCTTCAACCGGGCTTACCTCTTTAATACCAATGAGCGATCTCGCTGTTGGTCGACCATCCCTTGGGGCGGCAGCCGGACTTACATTTCTAGAGGCACTGACCCTTTGGGCATCGATAAGGTGCATATTCAGCATCGTAATCACATGGTTCGGAAGATCGCCAGATAACAGTTCTGCAAGCTCTCTGTGTTCTGCGGTCGGCAGCTTCGCAGGGTCGAATTTCGACACCGCAATCCTGATCGCTAAAGCCTCACGACGGATGTTATTGCTGAAGTTATAAGCAGACATAAAAACGCTCCTGACGTTGACCTATAATGGTTTCGTCAGGAGCAAACAACAATTTCTGATTAGGTCAGCCGAGTGTCTGGCTTATGCGGCGTCGCTATAATAGTCCTCGCGTTCGCGGCGCTCGAAGTCAATCAAATCGGCCCTGTATTCCTTCTTCGTGCGGATCACATACGACAAGCGCTTGAGAAGCCACTTCTTGAACGTAGGCTTGTGCATCCAATAGGAAGCAGAGCCATGACGAGGTTTATGAGGCACAACTCCATCGGCAGTGAATGTCTGATAGCCACGAAGACCGGGGCGTCCTGATTTCACCCACTCAGCAAAAAGCTTGTCCTTGCTTAGGCCATATTTAATGATGAGGTGCGGATCGCTTGCAACAACCGTCAACGCCAGCGAATACACGTCGATTGCGATGCATTTTGCATGACGTGTTTTGTAAATTCGTTCAAAACTTACAGGCACATGATACAGATGATTCTGGATCAGATCATGGTCGACGACATAAGGCTGTCGCTCGATGATTTCTGTAACGAAGCCAGCGTTGCACCACGCCACGTTGTGCTTCTCGTATCCTGGAAATAGTTCAACGAAATCCTGCTCACGAGGCTCCCAATGAATGACGGGAAGCGAAAATCTCCCCTGCCTGTCGACATTCGCTTCGACATTATCGATTTTCGTGATCTTCACCACGAGTTCCTCATCACGCGTCAGGTCACTAAACCCAGGCGACTGAACTCGTACAACATCACCAACACGTAGTCCGGCAAGCAATTTCCGCTCAATATTCGTCACGAGAATTTCCTTTCGAGTTGGCGGATTTATATATTTCTCAATTAATTTGTCAATATAAACATTTTATCTTTCAAAATAAAAAGCCGCCCTACAGAGCGGCTTGATTTCAGAAAATATGGACCCGAACTCACGGCTTAGGAGCTTGCGGGGTCATGAGCTGTTCAACGAACTCAGCCTTCCATCCGTCATATTCTGGAAAGTTTTCCTGAGGGTTCTTCAGCACCATTTTACGGCCGCCGCTGACTTCTTCCGCAGACACCAGATCGTAGTCAGCCCAAGGGTCACCATTAAATGGTGACGTGACCCAGACGCCATACTCGTCGTTCGAAAAGCCAACGTCTGGAAAGATGCCCGTTACCTGGATTGTCGAGTTGGCGATCTCGTTTTGAGCGAGGGCAATCATATCGGCTACGTCGCCGCTTGTGTAATAGAGGCCAGCAGAGTTGAAATCGACCACTCCCTCCAAATCGTAGGTGCCATGCATGGGCACCTTGCCAGTCATGGTGCCGTCTTCCGCAATCTTTACGATCACGACAGCACGCTCGGCCTCGTCTCCTTCCTTGATCTCACGATCAAAGCGCCAGAGATCGCCCTTCTTCTCGAAACCAAAGGCCTCTAAAACCGCTTCGTTTTCGTATGCCATAAAAATTCTCCTGCGCGCTTTCCATGTTTACTCATGGTAGGCAGCGGCATTGCAAAAGGAAACGGAGGCATCGTGTGCCTCCGCCATACGCTATGGGACGTTCACCCATCAGTTCATGTGCATCAAGTCCGGCTTGTCCTTGATCGCCTCGAAATGCTCTTTGGCGAACGTCTGGTTGGCTTCGTTTAACCAGAGGTATTCAATCTGGCTCCGCTGTTCGTCGCGATAGCCATTCAATGCCTTGAAAACTGCCTCTTCCAACGTTTCGTAGCTCGCTCCATGTGATGAAGACATCACATTGTAGTTCTTCATGTGGACGTTGATGGACGTGAAATCCCTGGAAGCGATGACAGGTAGTGTCTTCAGCACCGCCTTTGCGGAATCCATCTTGATAAGGGTGAAGTCGTACGCTGACCTGCCCCTGCTCTCCACTTCCTGCAACCTCTTGAGACGTTCTTCTGGAGAGCGATAGATGTTGTTCACGATCCAGGTCGACAGCTGTTTGCCGCGCTCACCTTCCAGATAGAGTGCGTTCAATGCGTTAGCAGAGAGGGCCAGCACATAATAGGCTTCCCTCTGCTCGATCTTCACGTGGACCACTGCCAATGGCTGAACCATTGAAACGGTAGGAACCATCTTGTCCTTGTTCGGTTTGCAAATTTCTTCCCATACCTGCTGCGTGACAGCGTCGACGTCGAGCTTGTCCAAGGCCTCCTTGGTGTCGATCTGAGCCAGGCGAGCCATCGCTGACAAGTCCTCAATAGTCGGCGCTTCCGGCAATTTGAGATCGGCCCACTTTGCGATCAGGGACGCGTCGCCAATGACAGTCTCTTCACGAACGGGATTGAAATACGCATTACGGCGCTTGTCCGAACGATCATCGACGTTGAACAGCGGGTTCGTCAGGTAAACACGGCTGCTCGGTGCGGCTACCGAAACATTGCGCTTCGAGACCTTCAAACGTTCGCGGTTTACGTGAACAACGGCGATCTTGGCGCTGGCTTCGCGGCGATCAGCTTCAGTCGGCTCCGAATAGACCCAGAACTGTCCCTTTCCGTCGATACGGATTTCGATCACGCTCAGATCAGGGTGCGTCTTCTTCAAACGGTCCATAAGATCGTTCTGCGCGCCCGAGAGAGCAAAGGCGATGTTCAAGACCGTCTCATGATCATCCTTGGACCAGCGCTTATCTCCGAGCAGTCGGCCACCGTTTTGAGCACGCCACAGACGCACGGCAGTCTTGAGCGAAGTCTTGGCCTTCATCTCGTCGGCAACGCCATGTAACAGGTCTTTCAGGAGCTTGGTGCGAGTGGCAGCCTGCTCTTCCTCTTCGGCCGTGATTTGCGCGCGGATCATCTTGAACAGCTCGAAATAGCTGAGATAGCTCTGACGCTCCTTACGGGATTCGAGATAATAATTAAGGTCCTCAATCTCGATGTCATCGAGGCAGACGCAAGCGATACTGTCTTCATAGAGACCAAGCTCGACGTCTACCGAAACGGTCTTCTCAACCTTCTTGCTCGGTGACCTACCCCAACCATGCGCCTGCGTCCGAACCACAAGGCGATCCTTGTTGTTCTTGTCGACCAAAACGACGCCGAACGCATCAACCGGAGGGAACTGGCGATAGTATTTGTTGTTGTGGTCTGGACGATTGGAATAGCAATCGGGTGCGCTGGAGCTGTTGACCAGCGCACGCCAGTTAACAGCCAAACGCGATCCAATCTGAATTTTCGAGTTCTGCTCCCTTACCCATTCCCTGAACGAAGGGCGCTGCACCGTAAGGGTGCCTTCCGCGTCATAAACGTAGACGAGATGCTTCGACTGGAACTCTTCAGAGTACCAGTTGACGTGAACGTCCTTGTTATAGAAGTCACCAAACAGGTTTTCGCGGTCGCTCAGGCCCCACAGGAGCAGAAGCATACGCTTATAGAAGACGGTGTTGCGTTCAAACATGTCGCGAGCCTTCGAGTAGTCGAGGTGCTCAGGACGGATTTCGCGGCCGGAATAACGGAAAATGCGATCAATGTCGCTCATGCTTGGGAACAGATGATGAGCCTGATCGGTCGTGATCTCCGAATAGACGATGTAGACGTTCTCGCCATCGCGCACGAGCAGATAGGTTGTCTGGTTTTCCAGATTCATAAGCGCTTCAGCAATTGCATTTTCGCCGTTCCCGCCGTAATTTTTATCCTCGCGGCGAACTCGTACAAGCACACAGCCGCGCTCGGCTGGAATCATGCGATCAATGACCCTGAAGTTGCGCGAGAAGATTTGGTCGAGTTTGCCGACGTGACTGAAGTCGAAGCCACCAATAATGCCTTCAGCAGCCAGCTCTTCGTCGAAATAGAGCCTATCCTGATAGAGATGGAGCGGAATCGACGGATCGGCAGACTGGCCTTCCACGATCTTATGCACGTTGACGCTGTCGCCCGTATATAGCGAAAGTGACGTGAGGCCTTCGGTGAGATTCTTCGCAAAAGCGATCTGATCGCCAACCGTTGCGATAGCAGCGCTTGCCTTCTCCTGGTAGAAGTTGACGAGGACACGGCTCTGCTTCTCGATCTCCTTTTGGCCGTCCTGCAGGAACTTCATGCGTTCCTCTGCCTGAGCCGCGACTGCGTTGGCGCGGGCGACCATTTCTTCCTTGTGGCCAGCAGCGCGAACCAGATCGGTAGTCGACGGGCGCTTGTACTGCGCCGCAGTCAGGAGTGCCTGCGAGGACGGCGGAGGTGGTGCGATCAACGACTGCTGGATCTCCCTGATGCGTTCATTGACCTTCTCGATTTCAGCGGCGCGGATAGGCTCGCCATCCACAGGCTTGAAGAGCGTGTAGAATTCGTCGACCATAAAACGCAACGTCGACTGATCTGGATCAGCCGGATGCGCGGCCATTTCAATCGAATGCAGAATGTCGTCCGTAAAATGGAGACGAAGCGCAAGAAGGGTGACATCGCCCTTTACTGCGCGACGTGCCTGATAGGTCGTCTCAATCAGACGCTTGTCATGACCCTTTTCATAATAGGAAGGCTCACGCTCAGAAGTCTCCTTGCGCTCAGGCAGGTCCTCAGCGAGGTAAAAATAATGACCAGCAATGTGGCTAAAGTCGCGCTCCATCTGCTCCGACGAACCACGATGGAACTCATTATTCTGCACAACCTCGATTTCTTTGGACATGACGGACCCTTTCGAGCCAAGCTTTTATTGAGTTCTATTTAATTCGTCAAGCTATTTAGAAAGTCTTTTAAATCATTTGGTCAACAAAAAAGGCCCCGAATTTCTTCAGGGCCTTCAGAGCATTTATTTTGAGATTTACCACGAACGCAGGAAGCGCAGGGTAGCCGAAACATCTTCCAGCTTGCCGTCGACAGTCTTGTCCTTGAAACGGCTGTAGCCGAGTTCACCGGAAATGTCGAAGCCAGGAACGACGCTATAGATCACACCCGCATTGGCAAGGTAGGCATTCTGATCGTCCTTGTTCCAGACGTAGCCAGCGCCACCAAAACCGGAAACCTTGTCCGTGAAGGCATACTTCAGGCCACCTGTAAGGACGACGTCCTTCGAGCCATCAACATCAGCGTAGGCAGCCGAGAGGCGAGCCTGAGCGGCATCGGTGACGTTAATGTCCGTGGTCGACTTGACGGCCCAGCTGTCATAGTGATCGGAGTAAATAACCGACAGATCGGTCGCACCCCAAGACTGACCAGCGAGACCGAGACGAGCGACGACGTCTGGAGTGTCGCCGTTCTTTTCGTAGCTACGAATGAACTGGTTGCGGTTCCAGTCTTCCACGGCCACGCCGCCATATAGACCAAAGCCGAGGTCCTCGACCATAACGCCAGCCGTCAGTGTGTTCAGGGAGTGACGGTCATCGATGTCCATGTATTCGCCGTAGGCGAGCTTCGTGTTGAACAGGGTTTCCTTGTAGCCGACATAAGCAGGGCCGACGCTGATGTAAGCCAGCTCGACACCGAAGTCCCTGCCGTCATCATTGTCAAAGACCGAGTCGTAGAGTTCATGGTTCAGAGCAACACGCATCTTGCTCTTGACGGCACCGAGATCGCTTTCGGTGTGGGTGTCGAGATCTAGACGAGCCTCGACGCGCGAACGAGCACCGCTGTCCTTGCCGATCTGAATGCCACCGAGGGTGTACTTCGTGCGGCCATAGCCAAAGCGCGCATCGATAGCACCGCCGATCTTCAGGCAGGTCTCAGAACCAGGGATGACGAAATAGCCAGCGCCAGCAACGTCACAAACCGACAGATTGTCATTCTTGGCAACTGGAGCAGGAATTTCTGGGGCCGGAATTTCGTCGGAGATCGCATCAGCAGCCTTTGCGGAAACAGCAGAGAGCGAGACCGAAGCGGCGGCTAGAAGAAGGAGAGTCTTCAATTTCATTGGTTTTTCCTTATCCGTTTGGTTCCAAAATTAAGCGTTTAATCACTTAAAACACCGAATTTGTATGATTAAAGATAATGCCGGAACATAATTGGCGGAAGGGGTATTAACGATTAAAAATTTCCAGAAACAATACTTGTGGCATTTTTACCACATTATAACCCGCGTTTTTAGGGATTATTATTGCATTTTTGGCGAGCTGACGTGATCCAAATCCTCTTCTGGAACCCAAATTTTCTCAGACGCTTCGATGTCTTTGAGGATGTTTGAAACGATCTCTTCCTTAAGTTGATCCGCGTCTCCAACATGATAGTTGGAAATCACTTCGTCACGGCCTTCGTTGTCAGATAGACTAACCAGAACGGCATCAGGCTCATTGTCCATCGCTTCGAGTTTGATCGAAGACTGATATCCGAACGCATGGGTGATGTTGATCACAAGGCTGGAGGAGTCCGATGTCGTGGTGATCGAATATTCGCGCTCTGGATCGTCAAAGGTGAAGCCCAGATCAGCCAGGAAACGGAGTTCCTGCTCTGCTGCGGACCAGATGCCTTTAAGCGCAAAGCTTGTCTTCATGCGCTCGTCCTTCTGAACTCGACGATTGCGCTCAATGTCGCGACCAACGTCGCTGGCGTATGAGACCAGCTGGGAAACGACAGCCGCAGCCTCCCTATCTTCTGCAGGGATCTGCTTGCTGATGAAGGCATGGCCATAGGAAAGTTCATGAACGACGGCGCTGGCAACTGAACGTCTGAGCATCTGGGCCGCATGCTCGGCAGAAGAGTAAACGCAATCCTGCGCCCTCATTTCGACCCCTTCACCGCTACGACGGTAGGTTTCATCCTTCCAGCACTTCACTCCGTCAACCCGACGAGGTGCAATCGTGACGATCTTCTCCTCTTCAAATTTGGATGTGCGCGTAAGGACAGAGATTTTGGAGATTCTGTTTTCGTCACGCTGAACCAGAATACGAACGCCAAACTCCTGGTCATCGAATTCATTCACATCCAATGCATAGGAAACATCATGGATATTCACGGGGAAACGATCCGTGCTGGCTACCTTGAAAGCCTGCAGCTCACCCATGATGTTGTGCATATCTTCCATGGCGCGGAGCAACGCTTCTTCTTCCGCCTTTCGAGCGGCCGAACTGCGGTTTCTGTAATCGTTGATTTTCTCAATGAATTCGCTCGCCCGAGTCATTGATTTATCCTTCCATATCTCATTATCGCTTAAATCTCATATTTTTCAGCAACAGACAAATAGGAAAAATGGTTGACAGACTTAATTATTGCGCGAACAATTTACGAAATTAATTTTCTTGGAGCTAATTATGCCAAAGAATGTCATAAATCTGGGATTGGACGTCGATGGCGTGCTCCTCGATTACGTAACGGGGTTTTTCTCGTATCTGCCATCTATCGGTGTCATTCCTGCGTGCAAGCCGCATGAAGTCGACAACTTTGATTTCAAATGCGCGTTCCCAAACCTGAAGCGTCCCGACATCAAGAAACTCATCACTGATTTCTCGGTGACTGAAGGTTTCGGCCGCCTGCCCGCATATCCAGGCGCGGTTGAAGCTGTAAATCGGATCAAGACCTATTTTGGCGATTCTCTACGCATCGTCGCGATCACCAGCGCAGGCACGTCTGAAGAAACCCTTCGTCTACGCAAGCAGAACCTGGAACTTTTCCCGTTTGACGAAGTCAACGTTCTTCCTCTCGCTGGCGACAAGACAGAGCAGCTTGCCAAGCTCGGGCCGAATAGCGTGTTCGTCGATGATCTACTCTCCAACGTGCGCGCCGCCCAGAATGTCGGCGTACGCGGCGTTCTATATCGCCAGCTTTACAATGCGATGGATCACCACGACCTTACGATGGAGGGCTGGGACGACGAAGGCTTCGACACGGTTTTCAACGCTTTGGTGAAGACCAGCGACCTTAAAATTGCATCGTAACCAGGAGTAGATTTTGACGGGCCAACCAAACACCGAACGCCGCATCGTTGCGGCCGCTATCTATTTTGGTGCGATTATCAGCCTTCCACCTCCGGCGCGACACCATACAATTTTGCATTCCATGCTGCTCACGATGGGTATTGATGATGAGAAGATCATCGAACCCCTTCAGGGCTTTCTGACGTCTGATGGACAGTATGTGAACCGGGTGGAAGCCTTCTACATCGCGCAGAAGGCAGGTCAGTTGAAGCGAAACACCAGCGGCGCTCCAGAACTCTATTCCGAGGATCTCTGGGACGACGAGATCGCTGGGCAACTCAAGTAAGCTGAAAATTTCATAATTCGCAGTTTGAAACCCTTGGTCTGACACATCGTCGGCCAAGGATTCGTTTTTGTGTGATAAAGAAAAGGCCCCGACATTATGTCAGGGCCTTTTTAGTTCCGATTGGGTGTCACGCACTCAGGCTGCGTTCCGCAATTTGTGTTCCTCCCACCAGCGCTTTTGCTCTTCCAGCTCATTCCGGCGTTTCTCTGCATTACGAGCTTCCGCTTCGCTAATGTCTTTTATGACGACCTGAAGCCTAGAGATCGGAATGGTCCAATCGTTCGCGGTGTCCTGCTCTGCTGCGAGCAGCATATGTTCGAGCAACCCTTTGAATCCAGCTTCAACACGATGGGCACAATAATCGTCGTAAGAGACTTCAGCGAGATTAACCCAGGCGACGGCTTCATCCACTGTCATAGGGGTTTCTGCGAAGATTTTCTGAGGCTCTACGTGGAAAAACACCCAACTAATCTGATGTGCAATATCGCGAGCGTAATAGCCACTGATTGAGGCCATTCGATCATACATCACACGCCATTCAGGGCGCGGGGCACGACGACCAGCTGGCATCAAATTATGTGAATTCCATGCTTTCTTCATCATCTTGATAAAGTCCTTGTTCGACAGATGTTGATGAAGCATAAGCAAATACTCCACTGGTTCCTTCTCCAGTAGAAATGACTTCTTTCTTTTAGTTTTCTGCAAAAGAAACCTGCTCAGGAACTGAGAGCATTTCTTTTGCGCTGCAGGAGGAACTCTATCGTATAGTCGTAGCAAGTTTACGATAAAATCCTTCTGGATTCGCCGGAAATAATACTCACAAGAACGTGCAGTGATGGATTTTGACCAACTTTGCAGTGCAGCGACGAAAACCTCATCCATCTCATCTGAAACATAATCCATCGGCAACAATCGAAGGATTGCCGAGGCTTCTGCAGGCGTAAACGTATATTTGCGCTTTTTCGGCAGCTTGGTAGTAAACGCCTTGACCAACTCGTCGTCCGTTTCAGCAAGTCGCCAGGCACCGTGCAAGTGGTAGATCATCCTACTAACAGTGCCCGTCATATCGCTGATGTAATATTCGTTTTTGCTGAACGGAAATGAGTTCGTCCAAAAATATTCAGGCGACGGAGTCCAGCCGTATTTGTTGAGGAAGGCAATCGCCTCCACCTTAATATCTTCGACTGATGAATAATGGGGCTGCGAAACGCTCAGCAGTTCAGCTTCTTTCCACTGGTGGAGGGAAATGCTTTTATCACCGAAGAAGAACTCAGCATGGCCATTGCAATGGAGCCAATAACCGTCCTTGCCGCTACTAGTAAGTGCAGCTTCCTTTACGCCATCGATGCTAAGCGACACCCATTTCCCCGTTTTGATAACTCGTCGGGGCTTGAATTTATCCCGCCAGATTTTGAATGACGCTTCCGTCGCTTTTTCATTGAAGAACTCTTCAACCGACCCCAATTCGTTCACGACAGAAAGGACCCGGTTGGTCTCGAATGAATTCATACGGTCTGGATCGACAACCAGCGCGGCCCTTAGGTCGTAGTCATTCCGGACATACTCCCCATATGACCTGCTTACGTAATTATTGTTCAGCTTGCCGACCGTTACCAGTGTGCGAGCGAGGTCACGGGAATGAGGAATGCCGATTTCATAGTCATCCATTCCATATTTGTCGCCGTAGAAAGGATTTCCCTTCGTCATCACGATACATTCGACGCCAGCAATCAACCGTCGCTCATAGGCATCCAGGTGAGGCACGGCCTTGCCGTGTGCATGACCGATGAAGGGTTCTCGCGATGAATATTGCGAAGTGCCAAGGCGGTTCATCAGATCGGCAACCGCGCGTTGCTCAATAATGTGGAAATGCCTGTCTGCGGTGGTTTTCACGATGGCTTTCGGATCAATTTTTTCCACAGGCTCTTCGGCAGAACCATCTTCAATAATCAGCTTTTCATCCGAGAAGATGATCTCAGCAAGATAGAGACCAGGCGCATGGTTCGACATAACAAGCATGTTTGAGCCATCTACGTAGCAGATATGCCCCTGCCAGCGAATTTCCTTACGGCTATTGATCACACGCTTCCAGACACCGTCTGCGCCAACAGTGACACCAGCGCCCGATACATTTTCAGGTCCATGGATCTTCAGGTGATTCATTAAATCGGCCAGCGCCTGCTCACACTGAACGGGAACTGGATTGTTTGAATGACCGCGAGCCTGTTCCAGCCACCATTGCCTTTTTAAAATGTTATTATAGACTGCCACGGAAATGATCGAATAATTGCCTTCGCCACGTAGCGAGAACAATCGATAATTTCCAGACTGAAGTTGTGGCCAATAGCCTCCGATGCAATGGTTTAGAATTGCTCCCTCTGCCTTGATGGACTTCTGGTCGAGCATTTCCATCCAGAACATGCCATTATCGAATTCAAGAATCACTTCTTCTCGGCCGCGCTCGACATCATCAGTAGACCACGACGTCCACTTGGTTGCGGCATCCGAGACCTGATCGACGGTCATTTTGTAGAGCTTGGACAGCCGTTTGCGATCATTGCGCTCGATGTGGAGCAACCAGTCGACCATATGTGGCAAGTCGGGACCCACTGCCTCAGTCCTGATTTTTGAAAACAGCCTGAGTGTTTCGCCAGCCTCCATTTTCCGCCGAAGATGCTCGATCTCTGCCTGATCAAAGATGTCGACCATCGTGTCGAAATTGTCAGGAGAAACGACGTCCGTAAACTTCTCCTGCGTGAAGAACTTGATCACCTTTTTCGAAGTCAACCACTCATTAGCAAGCTGCGTGCGCAGAAATTTTCCGCGCTGCATCAAATAGCTTTTGACCTGCAGTAAATTGACGATCTCGTAGGGGTGACCAGTTCCAGCCATTAGTTCTTCTGCCCTTTCTCCTGATCGGCTTCTCGCAGGACCTTTGCGATTGCGATCCGAGCCTGGTCGAGCTTCGACACAGCGGCCGGATATGCTGTGGTGCAATAGAGGATAGCGCCCTGACGCGAGTTCTTAGCCTCGTCCCGAATGATCTCGACAACACGCGGCCCTTCAGTCTCAATCAGCCCCTCAACAGTTTCGGCCGCGACCTCTTCAGTCATGCCGAGTTCGATGAAATCCTTGATCGTGCGCTGAACGATTGCATGATGTCCGGCAGCTCCATGATCCTTGCAGGCGTGACCGATCAGCAGGACTTCGGTGTAGGAGCTGATGAGGACTTCCATAGCATCTGGCTCTTCGGCATCAGCCCTTGCGAGGGACGCAGAAGCCAGTCCGACAAAACCTGCCATCAAGAAATAGAGCAACCGCATCCTTACCTACCCTGAGCGCCCGAGCACCAGACATCATCCAGTCCCGGTTTCCATTTCTTTTCCCACCTACGGGCCAGACCTTCTTCCATCAAAATCTTGCCGATGTCTTCTCCATCGACAGAAATCTGGGCAAGCGTGCGACGATATTTATCGCGGCCAGTGCGCTCAATAACAACGTGACCACCAGCAAATAATTCGACCACTCGATCCCTTGCCAAGTTTGCGACTGCGACTTCGTCTTCGCAAGCGCCCTTCAGCTCTGGCGCATCAATTCCATCGAACCTTAATTTCTCGGACCTAATCTGGATCGTGTCGCCGTCGATCACGCGCACATGTGTCGGTTGGCATGTGAACATGTTGGCTGCGATGCAGACGGTTGCGAGAACGATGGACATTTTAAACCTGTTTCCTTTTCTGTCGGCGTAGTATTCAAGAAGCGAGAAGTTCAGATTTGCGGCCTTCGAGCGCCGCTAGACCGGAAGACAATCGCGTCCTCCAGATTTCCCGCGACTCGTTTGTACCTCGAAAGAGGAAAACATCAGTTCCATCGAGTTTTTCGACGGTAATCAGCTTATTCTCAACGAGTTCGTCGAACGCTGATTGATACTTTGGACGATAAAAACAGGTGGGACCGCTTTTCAGAGTGGATTGCTCACCGTTCCAGAAAACGGCTTTTACGACAACCAATGCTTCTCTGCTAAGTTCGATCTCCATGATACCACCTTTAATGCTGGCTTTATTGCATTTTTAAATTTAATCGTCAATCAAAAATGCCAGAAATCTCAAGACTTTTAGGAACAACATTCCTTAAAACGGAGAATCAAAATGACGCCAGATTATTCTGGGACGCGTTGTCCTTTCTTCAAATACTCAGCCCGAGCATCGATGATGAATTTCTGGTACGAGCCGACACCGCACTTCCAGATGATCGCCTTCTCGAAGTCGGCATCAAACTTTTTGGCATCGAAATCCAGTTCAGTGAGCGTCTTATCGCAAGCCAAGGCTTTAACATCGACAGCGGAATTCTTGCCCTTCGTGTAGAGATAAAAACCGTACGCCGTTGCGACAGAGAAGGAGATTATGCAGATAACGAGCACGTTTGATATTAGATTGGGCACAGGAATGTTGGACCAATTTCTGACCATTAGCCAAAGCGAGGAAGCAAAGAGCAGAGCAACAGAAATATTAAATAGCGTGCCGTCTGGCTCTGTTACATAGGTGAGTTCGAGATTGCGGCTCAGTAGCGCAAGGAATGCATCGGTCATGGCTGGGGTCCTTCCCATTTAATGCCGGAATATTTCTCGAAAAACTTGATTCCGCAGGTATTCACGATAGCCTGGCGATGGATAAGTTCCAGGCCAGCGACGCCAACGCCTTCCGTGAGCACGCGCTGCGCAATTGGACAGGCCTCGGCCGCGATCACCAAGTCTCGCTTTCCTCCGCTATAGAAGGTGAATGCTAGAGCATAGAAATAGACCGACACAGCCATCGCAATGCGAGAGCCTCGGTCGCCTGCAGGATACCTCTTGATGTCTCGATATTGGATATATGCCAGGACAGCTATCAGCAGGAATATCGTAACGACGCCCGTCAACATGCCTTTGCTGATGACACCCAAAATCGCATCATAAAACTCGTTCATAGCCCCTCTTTTTTATCTCGGCCATTGCTTCGGCATAGGCGTTCGGACAGTGATTACGAAGCTCACGAACATCACCGTACCGGAGAACATAATAATCTGGGTTTTGAACCGGAGACTTCGGATTAAATTGAAGTTCCAGCGCTTTCGTCAGAAGTAGACGCTTTGCAACCTCACACGCCTGTGTTCTATCACGGAAATCGACATAGAAAATCGTATAGATAAGGCTTCCTACAAAGATCACAAGCAGGGCTATAACTTCCATAGCAACACCAGGAATTACAGCATTTGGTGGAAAGCGGCCGTTTAGACGCTTCGAATATTTCGTGTTTAGCCAGATGGCGGCAATAAGAAACGTAACGAAGAAGGGGACGCCCAAAACGACTATGTTGTAGAACTCAGCTTCAGCAAACCCGCGAATTCTCGCATAATAGAATTCCTGCATTGCATATTCGTAATTCAAAGCATCCCCCTTGAAGCAGGCACTGAATAAATTCGCACGCTGATTTAAAGTCTGAAGTCATTTGAAGATATAGTCAACAAATTATTGATCTAAAGGCTCACTCCTTTTTCCCATCGGCACATTTCGTCAAATAAAAATTGCTAATGGCTGCCCCCAGCCATATATGCCTTTATGGCCATGAATTAGGGGGATCATCATGACCAGAATTATCATTCCACTAATTACACTTGCATTTTTTGCTAGCAAGGCATTTGCAGCTGGCGATGGTGACGGCTCTAATGGTGAATGGGGAGGTGGCAACGGAGGAAAGGGCAGCAGCGGAAGCTATACCCAGATTTGTTACAAGAAAGTATTTGCATCCAAAACCTGTTTTAGCAAAACGACTGTACCGATTTAAATGGTGTACGGTGGTGTCTCTAGAAACTTTGCTGACTTCAGCAACAGCATGCAAATTACCCCCGCACAAGACATTTTCACGCCTTACGAGTGCGGTTCCTATACGAACGTGAAGACTCCGTGCCCTCGATAGCCAGGAAGCACATGAACGAGTTGCTTATAAGCTGGTCTCCGAATAAAGAAGGGGCCACTTGGCCCCTTCTTTATAACGTCTGTAGCGGTCTTATTCGCCAGATGGCTCATTTTCGGCATCCGCCGACTTTTGGGTCAAAATATTGATTTTGCGCGGCCTCTGCTCCTCGGGAACCTCGACTTTGATATCAATAGTCAGCAAGCCGTTTTTCAGTTCAGCCTTATCGACGACAGAGTACGGTGGCAGCTTGAATGCCCGCGAGAAGGCGCTTTTCGTGATGCCACGATGGAGGTAGTTGGCATCCGGCGTGGCGACGACCTTTGTCGCAGCAACGGTAAGCTTATTGCCTTCCTGATGCAGTTCAATCTCCTCCTCGCTGTAACCAGCGAGAGCGAACACCAGGCGGAACGAGGTATCATCTACCTTGATGACGTCGTGGAATGGAAAGCCACCGACTTTGAGGGTATCCTGAGCAATGTCACCAAGGCTCTCGAAAAGACGGTCGAGTGCAAACAAAGAATGTGGGAAATTACGTGCGTTCATGATTCAGTTCTCCTTGAGCAACTGTTTGAAATTGCGCCTGAAATCCAGACGACAGGCCCGTTTGGCACCTGCATAAATAGATATCGGTGATCGGTGATTTAATTACAAGAGGCAATTTTCTTTTTTTTGCATTTCCCCATGCTGCGGCATGGCGAGTTGCATTCCATGTATTCTTCGCGACATAATTTGGTTATTCAAGGGAATTGGAAATGCAAGAAATCGCACAAAATCAATGTGAGTGGGCTGTAAATGACGCTGGTAACGTCATGCTCGCATTGCCCTGTTTTCATAAATCGAGCCTTGATTATGCCATTTTAGATGGAAACTATCTGATAATTCGATATGATTGGTTTCTGCGGACCCGGATTCTCATCCCGCCCGCCGTATATTCATTCCTTTCGGAAGCCCCATCGATCCTGCTTGTCGCTTTCAGCGCCGAGGGGGATATAGTTGAAGTTGATTTGCAGATTAGGAAGAACGCTGCGCCATAATTGAGAGAATTAACCATGGATTTGATGAAGAGAACGAAGGAATTTTTCTCCGATGGCGGGATGATTTTTTCGAGTAAGCATAATTTTCTGGCGAAATCCGTTCAGGCAATGGGCCTAGCAGCTGTCGTTACCGTGTTTCCTACCAGTGCTACCAAGGCAGACTTCAACAATGTCATACAGCCGTCGATGATGCCTCTCGCAAAGCAGACGTTCGATGTCGCACAGCTCAACAAGCCAGCTATCCGCAGGCTCGCTTCAAAATTCTCCGATGGTACTATCCAGATTCTGAAGGACAGCTGGGAGCAAGCACGAGAGGAAGCGGCCAAGGAAGTGGTCGTAGACACTGTACATAAGGCCGTAGAAGCGGGTGTGACAGGAGTGATCACGGAGGCGGCCGACTATGTGGCTTATCATGCAGAGCAAGTCGCAGTGAACCTGACGGTGCACGAATTCGGAAACTTTAAGGTACCTCACTACGTCGCGAAAGAAATCATCCGCGCAGCCAAGGACACCGACTTCCCGGTCGAGACGCTGTTTGCGATTGCCGAGAAGGAGTCCGCCTTCGATCTCACCGCCAGCCCAAAGACCAGCAGTGCGTTCGGCCTCATGCAGTTTCTCGACGGGAAGTGGCTCGAAATGGTGAAGCTGCATGGCGCTGACTACGGATTGGAATACGAGGCCAGCATCATCCAAGAGCGCTCTTCGGGTGGCTTGACGGAGTATTACGTCAATAACGAGACCGCACGACAGCGGATTCTCGACCTGCGAACCAGCCCATATCTCTCGACCGTTTTTACCGCGATCAACCTCATTGACGCCAAGAACAAGATTGAAGCGCGCGTAAATACCGAGCTTTCGAATGAGGAGCTGTACCTACCCCACTTCCTTGGCACGAACGGAGCTGGCAAGCTGATTGAGCAGAGCGCTATTAAGCCCAACAAAGCGGCTGCCAAGGTATTTCCCGCTGCCGCCAAGGCCAATAGGGATATGTTCCGAGGCAAGGGCGGACGGCTTCTGACTGTCAGCCAGTTCAAGAGCAAGATCGTCTCGACGATTGAAAAGCGCACTATGAAGTACAACGACATCGAAAGCGTTATTGCCGACGTCATACCTCCAACACCCGAGAATTCCAGGAGCTTCCTGCTTGCATTCAGTCGCTAAAAGCCTAGGGGCGGCCAGTAACGGCCGTCCTTTTAAAGGCAGCGATTATCCCGAACGAAATTGGCGTGAAGGCCCCATGTGCTAATGCAATCCCCCACGGGCTATTCCGCCTGTTGGTGACGCTGGTCAGCTTCGGAATCGACAGATGGCCGTACTCTGCATAGACGTCGTTCAACAGCTCATCGTCTGCCTTGTTGACCCCGCTTCCATAGTGGGGATCTTCAACGTCCACATAAGCTCCTTGATCTCTGAAGGCCTCATAGACATCTGGGATAACAGGACCGTGCCACCAGGCCTCGATCCTGTTCCTCACTAAAGGCCGTCCGAATTTCTCGATATAGCGCTCGTGCGAGATGTAGATCAGCCTGAACAGCTGCGACAAGGTCAGCGTATCCAACGCTCCAGCCGATTTATTAATAAACCAGTTGGCAATTTGCCTGGCATCATACATGGCACTTAATCCTTCAATCTGTGGTCAGGAGAACGCGTCGATCATTTCCCAAATTTCGCCTTCGGAATCAAAAAGACGCGCCATCCCGCCTCACGAGATTTTCAATTTGCTGAAACAGCCAGTTCTGACTAAATCCTTTGGAGCGCTTCTGCGCAACCAAGCTTTACACACGCGCAAAAGCTTCACTGTCAGTGACCACAAATATTGTCTCCGACGTCAATTTTCAATGCTCACAGAATTCTGGATCACCAATGACTTTACACGATCCATGATTATCCGGGCGCGCTTGCTCGGAGCGGAAGTCAAAAACCCGCAACCCGTCGCATTCTCATAATTAACTAACAATGGAGAAAATTGTTCCGCAGTGGCATCTATAATTTCGCCCGTATTCTTATTCTTTAGATACCAGTGAGTCTGCCCCTGCCCTAAGCCTTCAGGCCAACGAGCATGATTTACGGTCTGAGGGACCCAACCATTTTCCGAGCCGCCAAGAATATGATAAATCGCTTCCGATGCGGCGTAACAATGCCCCTTAAAAAGGGCTGCAGAGTCACCCACAATTTTACGCCATTTCGGCGTCAGTAAATCATGGGTGAGGCTCTGTTGAACGTACCTGACAAGGTCAGCAGTCGCGATTGCTTCCACAGAGGATCACAACGAAGGTTGCGCTTCCGACGACCAGGACGTCGGCAAATTCGACGTAACTGCCATGGTAACGAACTGTTCGGCCGTAACATATCCGCCTTCAGGGTTGTTCGTGAACGAAATGCGTTCGATGGTGTGGAAATAATCCTTATCACCTTCGACCCACGATCCCGGCATGCGCGACAATAGATCAGGGATACCAACCTTGTTTGGGAGGAAAAGATTGCCATCATCGAGGGATTCGATGATTTCTGTGATGTCCTCTTCCGAAAGTCGTCCTTCTAAAACGATGGACTCCCTCGCGTGATGTGCTCCATCATGCAGAGCATAGTCGATGCGGGTGTTGGCTCCTGCGCCAGTCGAATTGAATTCGAACGGCATATCATTGGAACGCATATAATTTTTCTCCATTTAACAACACTGTATGCCTGTGGCAGCGCCGTTCAGGCTTTATCGATATTGCGGATATTTATGAGATAATTCAAGCTTGTTCTTCAGTAACAATTTCGTTTTTTTGCAGATAAAATGCGCTACCGGATAAATAGTCCGATATTTTGCCCCTTAGCCCATGCGAGATAATATCGTGTCAGCCCATTTGGTCATATCCGAACTCATTGCACCCGAATGGGGTGCAGGGCTTTTTTGTTTTTGCCTCTTCGCAAATCCAAAATTCGACCAAAAAAATGGCCTGATGAGAAATCCCATCAGGCCAAATTTTGAATTCAGAAGACTTAGTTCATTCCATTTTAGACGAGTTACGTCTTTCTGAAGCTCGGATCAGTCATTGGGGGGAGGGGGAAGCATCTCCGAGCTTGTTTTTAAGATGCCAGACCCTTCTTTTTTTGGCAAGGGTAAAATGTGAATTTTGCCGATTATTTTGTTGATTAATTGAATCCTCGTCTAATTTTTAAGGGAAAACGGAGCGTTCTCATGGAGCTACCCCGATGAAGCCCATAGGTCCTTAGATTTAAGCAGCCATTTGCACCACAGGACTGATGCGCATGGAATTCCCAGCCGCCTCGATGCCAATTTCCTTGATCGTCGCCTGGAACATTGCGAACGCATCAGTCCTGAATTCGACGATTGGATCACGCTGGCCAACCGTGCGAAGCCCAACGGATGCCTTCAGCTCCTCAAGCTCTTCATTGTGCTTCCGCCAGACCTTGTCGAGAGCGAGCATTAAGGCTGTCTTCTCCGCGACTATGATCTGGTCCTCGCCAATGGCTCGTTCGACCTCCTGACGCCGCAGACGGATGCCCTCCATGATGCGGGCCTTCACCTCGGAAGCAGTGATCCCCTCCTCCGTGAGCCAAGCAGGGATATCAAACTCAAGGCCGAGATAGGAGATCAAATCGTCCTGAAAGCCTTCGCCGTCCCACTCGTCAGGATACATCCCGTCCTGCAGATAGTTGTCGCAGAGATAGGAGACGGCTTCGCTGCGCATCTCAGCAACGACTTCCCGCAGATCATCAGTAGCCATGTAGTCCAGACGCATTTCTCGGATGGCTTTGCGCTGTTCATTGATGATGTCGTCATACTTCATGACGTTCATGCGGATTTCGCGGTTTCGAGCCTCAACACGTAGCTGCGCCTGCTGTATCGACTTGGAAATGATCGGGTGTGCGATCACAGCGTCGTCGGTCAGCCCAAGGCCACGTGCAATGCCCACGATGGCTTTGCCGTAAGTCTGGATGATCTCGTCTTCGAGGGAGACAAAGAAGATAGTCCGGCCTGGATCGCCCTGGCGGCCGGAGCGACCGCGCAACTGGTTGTCGACACGACGGCTGTCGTTACGTTCGGTACCGATGACCAGGAGACCGCCAGCAGCCATTACGACGTCAGCCGCAGGATTGGCCTCGCCCTCGCCTGCGTTGTGCCCACCCAACTGAATGTCAGTGCCTCGGCCAGCCATGTTGGTTGCGACCGTAATGGCACCTGGCAGACCTGCCTGGGCAATGATTGCGGCTTCATTGGCATGGTTACGGGCATTCAATACGCTAAACGCCTTCTCCGTGGCTTCATCCGGCGCTCCAGACAGGCGATGGAAGCCAGCCTTGGTGAGATGGTGGGCAATCAGCTCGGACTTCTCAATCGAACTCGTACCGATCAGGACAGGCTGACCACGGCCGTTGGCTTCGACGACGGTTTCGATCACGGCCGCGATCTTTGCCTTTTCGCTCAGATAGACCTGATCGTCTTCATCGACACGCTGGACGGGCTTGTTGGTTGGAATGACAACGGTCTCGATCTTGTAGACGGCTTCCAGCTCGTCGCGTTCGGTCTCGGCTGTGCCTGTCATGCCGCTCAGAAGGCCGTACATGCGGAACAGGTTCTGATAGGTGATGGAAGTCAGCGTGACGGTCTCAGCATTGATCTCGACACCCTCCTTGGCCTCCAGAGCCTGATGAATGCCGTCACTGAAACGGCGATCAGGTTGCAGGCGGCCAGTGAAGCTGTCTACGATCATGACCTTGCCGTCCTGAACGACGTAGTCCTTGTCGCGGAAGAAAATCTTGTGAGCCTTCAGGGCTGCGTCGATGGCACGGGAGATCGAAAGATCGGCCCCGTTGTGCAGTTTGTTCTCGCGGGTCGTGATGCCAGTGACTTCCAGCCGCTCATCGATATAGTCCGCACCAACTTCATTCAGGATGACCGACTGATCCTTCGGGTCGACCTTATAGGAGCCATCCGGCAAGCCCTCCACGATTTGATCGATGACGGGGTAAAGGCCAAGTTTGCCTTCGTCCGCGCTGGAAATGATCAACGGTGTCCGAGCCTCGTCGATCAGAATGGAATCGGCCTCGTCGACAATCGCGTAATGATGTCCACGCTGGACCATCTGCGAAGCCTCAAGCCGAAGATTGTCCCGCAGGTAGTCGAAGCCGATCTCACTGTTGGTGGCATATGTAATGTCGCAGGCATACGCAGCCTTGCGCGAAAAATCGTCCATTCCGCCAACCACGACACCAACAGTGAGGCCAAGGAATTCATGAATCCGACCGATGTCGGCGGCATCGCGCTGGGCGAGATAATCATTGACCGTAATTACATGAACTCCCCTCCCCTTCAGTGCGAACAAGAAAGAAGGCATGGCGGCGACCAGCGTTTTTCCTTCACCAGTACGCATTTCCGCAATTTTTCCCGTAGACAAAGCAAGCCCTGCGAGAACTTGCACCTTATGGGGCCTGCGACCAGTGACGCGCTGCGAGGCAATTTTCACTAGAGCAAATGACTTATTCCGGAGTTCTCCGCTTAGATCCGCACCTGCGAGTGCCTCATCCTTGAGGTTTCTGACAATTTCTTTCAGTTGATCGTCAGTCAGATGCATAAATTCCGCTTCAAGGCGCTCGATTTCAGCGATTTCATTGTCGAAACGATCTAGAAACGATTTTGTTGAAGGCAGGAGGATTCCAAATAGACGCTTAAACATAGGGATTTTGTGGCTCCGAAAGGGTATTCCAATGGTTCAACGCCCACATTACGCCCATTTTCACTACCTAGAAACCATTATTTAGCAACTTTTTTCGTTTTTCTGGAAATTACCTCTTGCGGACTACCTCATTTGTGCTAAGTAAGCGGCAACTCCAGTCCAATTGTTCGCGAGAACATGAGTTTTAAGGAATGGAGAAGTTTCGTATAGCCCAAAATATTGGGTGAAAACGAGCAGGACATTTCGCAAGGAGTAAAAAATAATGTCTATCAACGTGCAGCCGCCCAAGGCGGAAAAAGTCGCCGACAAGGTTCTGGAATTCATGACGACCTATGTCCAGACCCACCAGGTTCCTCATCAGGAACTGCCGGAATTGATCGAAAAGCTGATCAATACCTATTCTTCTCCTGGAGTTGTGGAAGTCAATGTCGGGAACCTCGCGCAGGAGACGGCATCTGTGCTGTCGGACAAACAGTCTGACATCAGCGGTGCAAGTCTCATGAACCAGGCTCCCCTCCCAGCCGCCACGAACGCCATTCCGGTCGCTGTTGCTGCTGAACCGCAACTGAAGCGTGGTCGCGGACGTCCGCCGAAGCCCTATATCCCTTCGCCGAACCTCGTGAACATCCCGAAGACCCCGAAGGTCAAGGTCGAGGACAGCATTCATCCTGATCACCTGGTCTGCCTCATCGATGGCAACAAGGTCGTCATGATCAAGCGCTATCTGAAGACGAACTTCGGCATCACCTTCGAAGACTACAAGCGCCACTTCAATCTTCCGGCAGATTATCCGGCCTGCTCTCCGAACCATTCGGAATCCAAGCGCCAGTTCGCCGCCAGGATCGGTCTCGGCAACACGAAGGCTGCTTAACATCTACCTTCGTGTTCTCTCATCAAAAGGCTGTCTCGAAATTCGGGGCGGCCTTTTTTGTTTACCGTTTTTGAAAGTGGTGCTCTCACATTGTGAGTTTTGGGGCCGCATCCATGCCCTTCAAGAAATTTACCTGATCTTCATTCAGAAGCGCATAATTGATGAAGTTCATCCCGAAATCGCGCAGAACAATCATATCATCGACCAGCCCCAAATTCGAAAAATTGTAATCTTCTACGTCGATACGTGTTTCAGCATTGAACTCGCGTATGCCTTCGAGGAAATCTGCTAGGCGATTAAAGTGCATCTGCACATCCGGCTTACCTTCAAGTTCGAAATCCAGAATGTAGCGCATGCTCTGACCACCGCTTAATAAACTAATCCAGAGGCGGGCCAAATCGGCTTCCATTTCGATAGTTTCGATTAGGGATGAATTGTCGGGGAGGAAATTATCTATCTGTTCCCGATGGATTGCGAAATGTGGTTTCCCTTCGAACTCGAACCGCTTCACGTCATAGATTTTAGGGAATTGCGCCTGATAATGCTCCTGAAGATAGAGGGCGAGCGCTGCCTCGCGCTCCACCGGAGTAATCTTCACAACAGAGCCATCATTCAGGAGAATTGCCTCTCCCTGCTGGCCGCGACCGAGAGACTTTTGTGCTTCTATGCCAAGCTCCGCACAAACCTCATCGATGAAAGCGGTCGGGAAGCTCGACTCATACGTGCCGAATGTCGGACCAGCCACCAATCTGTTGGTGCTCATAGATTTCAGGATGTCAGGACAAATCGAATTCATCCCAAAGTCACTGACGACCAGGCGATCCCTGTAGACACCGATATTGGGCAGATTGATATCCGAAACATCAAAGCCTGTGGCCTCGTTAAAGGCATTCAAATCGGTCAACAGGGTCTGAAGCTGTTCGGCTCTCTGAAGCAGCTCCACGTCGCCTTCGAGGTCTTCTGTGGCCTTCTTGAGCAGTTGCTCGGGGCCGTGGCGCAGAAAATACCAATAGCGGTTCAAACAGTCTTTGCGATCATTCTGTGTGTCGTATTCCGGCCCCTCAAAAATGCTCTCCACATCGGAACGAACAATGCCGTATACCTTTTTGCCACGAACAGTGACGTGATCAACCGCTTCGACGTCGGGGAAAACAGAACAAGGGTTATTTAGCAGATAGAGTGACAACGCCGCGTCAAAAACCGATTCAGTGACCTTCATCACTCGGCCGTCGTCCAGCGCCAGGACTTCGCCCTGAAGGCCATCTCCCAGAGCAGCATATGGCTCGACACCCATTTGCTCGGCCAGCTTGTCAATGACCGAAGTTGGGTATAGCGAGCCATATGCTGGATAACGAAGCTTACCTTCAAACAACACGTCGAAATTCTCCTGATATTCTGATCAGGATATCGACGGTCCTTGCATTCAACTATGTACGAAAAGTTGCCCTACATTTTCCATGCCTGTTCAAGGCGCTCCAGATGGGATCTGTCGTATTCTTCAGCCACTTTAGATGCTGCTTCCGACTCTTCATACAGACCCAAACGAGAGCAGATTTCCGACCGTTTTTGCCAAACGCTCTGATAGGCCTCAATGACGTCCCATTCGTTCATGGTTTTTCTAAACTCATTGATGCTCTCGATCACTGATTTAGCCTGCTCAACAGCTTCGCTTTGCTCAGATGAGAATGGTGTCGCTAAGGCTGATAGATGCCCAACACCGTCCACTTCCAGCGAAGGAAACGCATCTCTCAGTTCTGGACGGCTGTCGACCAGAGTAGTTATCTGCTGAACTATCTCTTTAGCTTTTTCAAAAATAAGAACAACGTTCGCCGATTGCGCCAATTTGGCTCCAGTTCCTATTGGTGTAACGTTATTGAAAGTAGCGGCAACCGTCGCTTCTGAAAGCACTTCTTTCAGCCGTGACAATGATGAGTCCAAATCTCGCATAAACCCGTGGGTCTCAATCAGCTGATTCAATTCGTCGATATTTCCGCCAACACTGAGAATTTTCCCGTCAATGAAAGCGCCTACCTGCTGTGAAACCTGAAACTGCTTTTGCTCCCTATTGAAATTCGACGTCCAGAGATACTTCGCTCCATAAAAAATTCCCTTTGCATATCCAGCAAACGAGCGAGTTTTCATAGGAAACCCATTCGCATCTGGAAGCATATCGCTATTCATTATGCGGTTCTCTTCAACCTGCCTGCGGTGCTTTTCGGCAGCTTCGTTGAAAGCACTCATGATCTCAGAGAGAGTTTTGCCTTGATTTTTCTGACTTACGTGGTCGAGGGTTCTCGCGCGAACCCGCTCCATCAATGCGTTTTTTTGCGTATTATTGGAGTTAACATTGTCCATCATCATGCACTACCTTCTGAATTCGTTAAAGAATATTCCGACTGACTTGTGCATGTTACAATGGAGTAGGCCTAACTCACTTGAGGACAACGACCTTAGCCCCACCCTGCACCAGCTCATAAAGCTCGGAGACGTGCTCGTTGTGCATGCGATAGCAACCAGACGAAGCGGCCTTTCCGATGGATTTTGGCTCATTGGTGCCGTGAATGCGCAGATAACCCTCCGCAAGGTAGATTGCACGGATGCCAAGCGGATTGGAGGGGCCAGCCTTCACAACTTCGGGCAGTTTTGGATTGCGCTTTCGCATATTCGGCGTCGGCCGCCATTCTGGGTTCTTACGTTTGTGCGTGACCTTGGTGGTGCCCACCCACTGAGCGCCCTCCCGTCCGACAGCAATCGGATAAGTCCGCATGGTGGTTTGGTCTTCGATATAATGCAGAACGCGCTCGCCAGTTCGAATGACGATGGTGCCTGGCTGATATTGAGGATAGGCATTATCCTCAAACATGGCCTCGTGGACATAGACAGCAGCCGTCGCGACAGACAGGTCCTTCTTGGACGCTACTGATATTGGTTTTTTCTTTTCAGGACGATATTTTGCCTGCTCCGCTATTTCTACGAGCTGCGCACGGCGCTCGGCCTCGGTCATGAATTCTGCAGATGCAAAAGTCGTTCCCGAAAAGAAAATAGACAAAACAGAAGCGGCAATAATTTTCGATTTAACGTGCATTTTGGATTTCCAGCCATTTAAATCATCTTGCCATACGATTTTTTTCTGTCAAAAAGGAAATTGAGGGATTTTAAGTCAAATTCTGAAAACCCGCTTCATTCAAGGAAAAGGTAATGTCCGATATCCAGCAGAACAACCTAGAATCCGCACTCAGCGGCGACGTGAAGGATCATCGTGCATCTGGTGACCAGCCTCAGAACGAGCTGAAGATGTGGTTGTTGCTCCGCAAGGACCTCCCGATGACGGAAGGGAAGCTGGCTGTCCAATCGGGCCATGCCTTCGGCACCTGTATGGTCAATGTCGCTTTCAAGAACCCTGAACTGATGAAGGCATACCTAGCTGACGCACAGCCGAAGATTTCGGTTCGCGTCAAAAACCAGAATGAACTCGAAACCTGCATCGAACTGTGCCGCCAGGCAGGCATCGAAGCTACAACAATCACCGATGCGGGGCGAACGGAGTTCAACGAGCCGACCATGACTCTTGGGGCTATCGGCCCTTGCTATCGCGACGATTTGCCGAAGAGGGTGAAGAAGCTCCAGCTCTTCACTGGGTGGAGCACCGAAAACGATGCGTAAGCAGAAGCGGCTGTATGGCGACATCGCCTACTGCCACACGACCATAAACCTTTGGTCTAAAGTTCGCTTCAGCAAGCGCAGATGTGTCACACATCTAAACGAACGCGAGAATAATTCACGGCAAAAGTCGAAGATCAACCACTACAAGGCAATCGCTGCCAATCAGAATATCAACAGGAACCGGAGTATGAGTAAACCGAAACACGTTTCAATACTTGCTAGGGTGCGTACCATTTTCCGTGAGAGTGCCGAAGCCGCTCCAAAGGCCTACCTCTCAATCCTACTCTTCACTGTCATCGGACTGCTCATTTCGTCTCTGAACTACGTGATGACGGGTGGTGAAGAGTTTGCGAATGCCTATTCGGTTCTAACCCTGCTCGTTGGCCAGATCAGTGTGTTCTACATCACCCAAACCAGCGTGATTTATGGTACGCCTCCAGCAATTCGAGAGATGGTTAAATCAAAGCGTTTCTGGATTTATGCCCTTGGCGTTGTCCTGCTTTCTGTGACTTTTCTCCTGACGTTTAAGCTCTCGCTGGCGAGCGTGATCAATGGCTGGGGCGGGTTCATGAACCTGTTCGGTATCAAACCAGAAGCATATGGCTTTCCTGACATGGAGAAGATCGCAATCACGACATCGTTCTTCTTGACCATCTTTTTTGCCCGCAAACTGTCTTTCGTTTTGCCTGAGATCGTGGCGGGTAAACCCCTGAACTTCGTCGCTAGCTGGAAACTCATGAAAGCGGGTAATATCCAATTCTGGATGACCCTTATCTTCGTCATGTCACCGCTGGTCGTGCTTGCTGTCGGCTATACCTATGTCAGGACGCCATACCTGATTACGCAAATTGTGACGCAAATACTGACTTATTTCCTGATGACGATGCACGCTATCGTTTTCTCCGCAACAGCAGCTGTATTCTGGAAAGAGATTGTGGGAGATAAAGAAAAGGCGGCCTTGCCTTAACGAATAATGACAGGAGTTGGCCGTTCCTTAAGCGGGAACTCCGCGCCAGCTTCAAAGACCAGCATCCAGCTATCTGCTTTCAGAGCATTCTCGTCATAGATGGCCATGAGCAGGCCATCCGCCTCACTGTCGATCTCTACAGCAGGCCCATAAGTGCTCTCAACGTAGTGGCGATCAGCCGACACAAACAAGATGCTGACGGCTTCTCCGAGACGCTCCAAGCCGTAGTCCAAGGCAATCTGCTGGTGCCGTGGGTCGCTGGAGGTCCTCAGAGCCTCATAGGCAACGTTGCCGTACGCGGTGCGGCATTCGTGGTCTAGCTCATGACGCTCATCGGCATCCAGGTCTTCATCATCGAGGCGGTCGAACATCGACGGGTCGATGACACGCCACCATTTCCCGCCTTCAGCAGCTGGAAGCAAGATATCAGGCACTTCTCCGTTTGGAGAGCCATGCCAAAGTTCTGGTGGCAAATGTTCACCGCCGACGTCCTGCATGATCACATGCCAGCCTTAGGAGCTTCAGCCTCGACCGATTTCTTGGCCTTCAAACGGGCTGTGGCCTCAAGAATAAACAGCTGCGTCGTCATGGTCTCGTATCCATCAGCGGTGACAACCGATGCGAAACCGCCATGCTCGCCGATAGTCAGCTTGTCGCCCGTTCGCGAGCCTTCAACCGTGATGACAGGAAGCTTGTCTGGGGCCGCTTGGCACAGCGCCTGCAACAGATGTTCAAGCTTTTCTTCAAATTGGTAATCGTCGACGTCCTTCAATCCTTCTGGTTCAGCCAAACTGGCTTCGGCGACCATGCGCAGATCGTAAAGAGGATGGTCTTCAGCCATACCATCCGTAAAAGCGATCATCTCCTTAGCAAGCGCATGAGGGATATCCATCTGACCGTCGTACTGATGATCTTTCTGCAATGAGAGATAGTAATAATTCTGGAGTTTGTCGAAATCTGGCCCCAGCCGATAAAGACGGGACATCGTCACTCCATCAACGACTTCCTTTTTCATGAACCGCAGGAGGAGCTGGCCTGGAACCGTTTGCTCCATAAGCTTGGAAGGGATCGCTGGGGAAACAGTGTACGAAACAGTCATGGTGAAACTCCTAATGGCCTCATCTATTCAGCATTGTCGGCTCGCAAATTCAAATAAATTTCGCATTTCCGATAATCACATTGAGATTGACGGCAAAGCTGAAACCAGCGACCTTTGATAAAGATGGGTCGACTTCAATGTCACCATCATGCCAACCAAGCCAAGCGGCTTGGTCTCGTAAACCACGGTAATGGGCGATGAAGGCCTGGCGAAAGCTGGGCCTTTTTCAAACGGCTGTCAGCTTGGCCAACTGCTCTTCCAATTCAGTCACTCGACGCTGCAGCATGCGAGCTTCCAAATTATAAAGGATCGCCGAATTCAAAGCGTTCTTGAATTTGTTGACGTTCAGTTCAAGGGTGCCTGCCTCGAACTGTAGTGTCATGTTCTGCATTACCAATGGCGACAGCGCGTTTGACGATATTTCCGAGTTTTCGGTTTGGAACCACCATTCTGCGCCTCTGAAATTTTCCAGGGCCGCAGTCATCTTCTCAATATCTTCCTGTTTAACCCACGGTTTCTGTTTCGTCATACCATCACCCAAAGTTATTTAGACAATGATCTCATCAATGAATTGGTTTGGGAAGCTTAGTTCCACCGCGAAGTTGCCGCTTTCAAGCGGATAATCAATAATCGAACTAGCACAAGATAAATACGGGGAGAGCCTAATGGGCATGCACAAATTTCCACTTTCATATTCCGTGAAAGGCAAAATGCCTGGGTCTCGAAAAGAAGAGAGCAACAGAGCGTTCGAAATAACCCATCTGCATGTGCGAGAAGTAAGTGAGATCGACACAAGCATTATCGGTGCCGTCAAACTCGGTAATCACACCGAAACAATTCGTTTCTTTGAAGGCAAATTTTGGATCAAAGATGCGTACACCTCAGAAGACGGGATGAATTTACGGCGCGTTGGGAATTTATCGCGACAAGATGCGTTGGAGGAAGGCGCAAGCACTTTCAGAGATCGATTTTGTCATAATAGCTCAACCCAGTTCAAAAGCGGTGAAGCCATTGATGAGAGCACCATGGGCTTCAAGTCGGTTACAGAAAACGGGAAAACTGATGCAGAAAACGGTCTGAAGAACTTGGTTCAAGACAATATGATTGAAATCGACGGCGAGCTATACGTTCAGGTCCCAGAACCCATATACGAAATACACGCCAGCAAAGAACCTGAATATCCAAAGGCATGGGTTCAAGTAAATTTTTTAAAGTATGAGGACACCTATCATGGAAGGTACTCACTTTACGACTATGATTTCAGCTTCCGCTTTGCTTTTGACAAGCGCGACGAACTAGACCTAATGATCGAGCATTTGAGAAATGATCATAATATGGAACCCGTCTTCATATCTGATGGTGAACACTATTTTGGCGGAGAGTTTACACCCATCAGTGATGATCGGAAGAACCTGCTTAATGCTGGAAAAGTGTTGGTCGAAAACAAGAGATATTGGGAGGACTGGCCAGTCGCCCAATTAACTGCGTGGGGAAATCTACGCGATGCCTATAGGAATGCGACCGCTGTTAAAAAGGAAGATGTACCGGAAGATACTCTGGACGACCTCTCTGAGGCTTTAAAGGCATATGATGGATTGCAAGGGAAGGACGATGTTCTCTGCTTGAGCACGCACGCACGTGCAGCCGTCTATAAATGGGAGACCAGAGAGATCGATTTGATGCAATCTCTTGATCTCATTGAGCCTGACACGCAGCCTTCAATTTAAATGGGATTCCTTTGATTGGTCAGTTGTCGCTTTCAGGCTTAGCTCTCCATAATTGCCTGAATTTTGGTATTTTGGAGAGACAGTATGGGCGCGCACGATTTCCCTCTTGCCTATGCCATCTATGGCATAAAAGGCGATAAGAAAACGAGAAAGCGGAAGTCTGAGTATGATGATGGCATCGACTCTTTTGCAGCGTTCGAAATCGTATCACTTCATGTCAGGGAAGTTAGCGAAATTGAAACCTCGGTTATTGGCTCATTCAAGAACGACACCACTCAGGAAGAAATCCGCTACTATGATGGCAAATACTGGATAAAGGACAGCTATTCGGAGGCTAACAGAGACCTCCGAAGCTCTGCTCTGTATCGTATAAACCAGTTAGGTCGCGGCGGAAGCGCGTTTCGCGATCATCGTGGCCATGACCGGATCGAACAGGGCTTTCTTGATAGAGCACACATTGACGAAAGCATGTCTGGCTTCAAGAAGATCACTCAAAACAGTCGTGTATACGACCTGGAAAGATTGAACGAGAGCGTCTCTGCCGACCTGATTGAAATTGACGGCGTCCTCTATTTCCAGGTTAAAGAACCCGTGTTCGAGCTTCTCATTTATGATGACAGCGAAGGACCACAAGCGTTTGCCCGTCTTGCGCTTGATTACTCAAAGCCACGCTTCAAGCCAACTCGCTACGAAGATGTTTTCCGTTTCCCATTCGACAAACGGGATGAACTCGACCAGGTCGTTGAACACATCGAAAAGCATCTGGGGATTAAGGTCGAAAACTCCAGCTATGGCGAGTTCTATTACGGCGGGGGCGAATTTCAGACCTTTGACGATGACCGCACCAATCTGCTCGCGGCGGCCGAAACCCTTGTTCGCGATATCGACTGGATGAAGACGTGGCCAACCCCTCGGCTGACCGCGTGGGGAGAACTGCGCGACGCCTTCGAAGAGGCAAAGAAGCCTGAGGCGACAGATGACGCTATCGATCAGCTCGTCGATAAGTTGGATGGCTTCGGCAAGGCCAAAGATATCAGCCTGCACACTCAGGTCGCCATCTACAAATGGCGGAGCAGAGCCATTGACCTCGATCTCAATTTCGACGAGCTGGCTCCTGAGCAACCGCCTGTAATGAGCATCTAAAATGGTTGACAACGAAACCTACGTCATCGCCTTCCATGGCACGACCAGCGCATTCGATGACTCGATCCAAGAGAACGGCTTCGTCCCAAAGCCCACAAAACGCCCGTCCGAACAGGCCAAGGACGGGCACATCCATATGGCGGCGTTCGATGGCACTTACGTGGCCTTGGAAAAGAACACCGCATGTTATTACGCGAAACAAGCCGCAGAGGTTTTTGGCGGTGAACCTCGTATCTACGCCATGCGCGTCCCATTGTCTTCTATGGTGCCAGATGAAGACGAGGTCCATTTTGCTTTGTCGTGCCACCTAGCAGCCGCATTAGGCTTCGACGAGAGTTCAATTGAGGACTTCCAGTACGCAACGCAGGCATGGTCCCTAGATGTGGCCAAAGACGCCATCCAAGGTATAGCGGAATGCTTCGGCATGGACGAGGCCGCAGTTGAGCTTGCAGCCAGGTACCTCCATGCCATGATCGAGCCAACAGTTCAGGACTGGGATGGTGAACTCTTCTTCTTTCATCCGGAAGGCAATGACCAAGGATGGGCGTCACCGCAATGGGTGCGGAAGCTCACCTCTCTCGAAGGCGGCTTCGATCTCTATCGAGACAAGATGGACAAGTTCCTAGGCTGTATGAGAGGCGCATCTCCTGAGACCTGTCCCGCAGGCTACGACGCATTCAAGGGCAGGATCACGGACACCGTCAGACTCGATGACAGTGCAAATGGCGTGACGGTCATTGGTTTCGGCACGCTAGACGACCCGTTCGAACATTTCAGTGATCTGACGAGTCTGAATGGAGCCGAAATGGTTTTGGTGCCGGAAATGCTGGAAGCTGCTAAGATGTCCGCACCAAGGATTTAGGCTGCTCTTCAAATGCTGGCAAAGGGTGACATCATTGGCATTGTCGATTGCTATCCTGAATGTGAAATTAGGACGAACTCACATTCAGGATTTTAGACATGTCTCATCACGAATTTCCTCTCGATTACCGCATCAAAGGCATTTACCCGCGTCACCGTAATCCATCTGCCAAATCGTATTTGGAATTTGTCGAATTGGATGTCACCGATGTTTCTCCATACGAAGCCCCCGAGGGTGCAATCCTGACATCGGAACATGCCACTGAGCGCCTGCGCTATTTCGACGGGCGCTGGTTCATCGCAGACAGAAGCTCAAATCCAGATGACGAGAACTCAGGCCACATCAGGACACAGGGCAATCTGGGTGTCATAGAAGGATACGGCTACAACAGCCCACCGACATTCATCGATATGGCAAAAAGCAGTGTTTTCGATAGCCAACGTTTCTCAAAACACGAAATTAAAGATGTTAATGATCGCAATATCAAAACACCGCAGTCCGACGACTTCAGAATCATTCACGATAATAACCGTGAAGAACAGCTGTCAAAGCTCGCCAACAAGGTTGCGACAAGCGTTATCGCTGTCGATGGTGTCCTTTATACTGAAGTGCCCGAACCTGTTTTCGTGTTCGATTTTTCAAAAGAGATGTACAATTTCTCATCGAAAAAGGACGATCCAGTCGTAAACTTGCGCGTCGTATTCGGAGAGCCTGATTTCGATGACAAAGAAAAAGTGCTCGTATATTCAATTGATCAGCGGGAAGAAGTAGACCGAGTGATCGCACATCTGGCTGCTATTGAACAGATCGATGTCAATGTCATTTCGAATGCTGATTATATTTTTGGTCACGTCAATGAGGTTCGTCGTGAAATGACCGAGCTGAAAAGCGAAGCAAAACATTGGATCAGGCATGACACGGATAAAATGAGAGACTGGGATCGCAGTCACATTGACGCGTACCTCGATTTTCGTGACGCATGGCGAGCCGCAGAGGTTCATGAATTTTCCGATGAAGCCCTGAACAAAGTAGCAGAAACGCTTCGGGACTACGGACAGTACACGAATATCGGCCCATATTCGAGAATGGTAATCGAGCGCTGGGAGGCAAAGCCAATCGAACTCGATTTTCTTTTCGATGCGACACCCGAAAATATTCCATCAATGTGAATTTTGCATTGTAAATAGACCTCGATTTATTTATGTCCATATTAAAGGAGTCATCATGTCAAACGATGATAGGGCAAATATGAGCGGCAAGGTTCTGGTGGAATTCGACTTAGGCGATCTGATGATGGTCGCTGACGCAATGATGATTGGCACGACCACAACGAAAATGTGTAGCTCGAACCCTGCTCACTACGAGCGAATGAAGCAGATCACTGAGCAGCTATGCTCGTTCCTGCCGATCCCGAAGCATAGTCGTCGGGATGGCGGTTATGTCTGGTACGATGCTGTCAAGGCTATCCAGAGCTGCTCGCATTACGACGTCTTTGTTGAGACAGAGCGGAGCTACGGCAATCAAGAGACACACAAACTCATCGTTGAGGCAGATCACAAACGCTTTCGTGTCAGTGATGACAGGATCAAGGGCGAAGTCGCCCAGGAGGCCGTCGAACCATTGCTGGACATCTTGGATCAGCAAGCGCCTGCAGACGCTGTTCGTCTTGCGCTGATGACAGCCGACGTACACCTAGAGCTACAGGAAAGGCACTACGACTTCGAAAAGGATCGGAAGTTCCTGCAGGCTGAAATCAACAAGCTTGGTGAGGCCGAAGGTTTTCATGCCCGCGTTCGTTCGTCCAAGACGAATTACGACTATCGTTTCGATACCAAGACGGTTTTCACTCTCGAAGTCGCAGTTCCGAAACATCAGCACGGTCTCGTTCAGGAGAAATTCGCTGAGACTATCGTAAAGCTGGAACAGGAATTCGATTCTTCAGGCCCGAAAATGTAAGATCCAATCCATTCATTTTTGCTTCTTCCAGGCCGAGGTGTAATATCTCGGCTTTTTTTGCTTCATATCTGATTTTCCATTTAATTCCATATCTTTTTAAACAAATAATGTTGACAAGCAATTTATTATTGAATAATTCTTCACCATCAAATTCAGAAAGGCTTTAATTGAATGAGCAAGAACTCCTCTGTTTTATCGAAAAACAAGTGGCTCTGCGCCACTGAACTCTCTGGCGGGACAAAGGGTTTTAACCACCCTGGTATTATGGGTTTTCAGGGAAAAGCATTTCTAGCCTTCATCCGTGAAATGATCCAGAACGCCCTCGACGCTAATCGAGGCATTGGCTTCATTCGCGTTATTATCAAACACCTTGAAATCTTGCGCAGTGATATCCCTGATATCGATGGCCTGGTCGACATTATTACGCGCTGTAAAGAAGGCGAGAAGGACAAGAAGGTCGTAGCCTCGCTCGACAAGGCTATTGCTGATTTATCGAAGGATAAAATCCACGTTCTCCAGCTTGCAGATTACAACACAAAGGGCCTCATGGGTTCCGTCAATGACGTGAATTCCACTGCTCACGCGCTTCTCAAGGCAGACGGTGTAACCAATAAAGCGGATATCGGGGCTACAGGTTCGTTCGGCATCGGTAAATTCGCGCAATACACCTTGTCCAATGCTCGCGCCACCATTGTGTCATCCGTGTCTTGCGAAGACGACGGAACCTATCGCCCGCTCGTTCAGGGCAAGGCAATTCTGAAGTCTCACAAGCGTTATGACGAAGCTCTAGGCCGCGACATCATTTACAAGGACGAATCCTTCTTTGGCCCTGACGACGGCAATTTTGACGCCGCATACGAATATGGCGATCTACCGGATTGGCTCCGTCGTGGAGACGGTTCGCTTGGTCCTGACACTCAAGGCACAACCATCAGCGTTCTGGCATTCAATTATCAGGAGAACTGGAAGGAGCTGATGATCGGTCTGACCCTCCAGAATTTCTTCGCAGCGATCCTATACAACCAGCTTGAACTGGAGATCGGTGATGTTGTGATCAACAAGGACACTATCCAGTCCCTGTTCACTGATCTGGACGTTGTCAATGCCGTTCGCGACTTCGGCCGATACGACGAATTCGAGATGAGCTACTTCTACTATAAGGCATTGACTTCGGAAAACTCGATCAAGGAAGTCGTCAACATCCCTGAACTCGGGGATGTGGAAATGACCATCCTCATTGATCGCAGTCTGCCGCGTCAGGTCGTTTTCAATCGAAACGGCATGAAGATCACCGATCAGATGGCTGGTCTCAAGCGCTTCCGTATGGTGAAGCCGTTCGCCTGTGTGGTTGAGCCACTTGACAAGGAAGCTCGTGAAATTCTGCGTCAGATGGAACCGCCTGCTCACGATGATTTCTTGCCTGGACATGCATCCGATGAAGCGGTTGGCCGTCGTATCCTGAAGGCGCTCGAAACCACGGTGAAGCAGTTCATTGACACTCATGCAGGCTTCAAGGCTTCGCAGGAAAGCAATGTGACGGAGCTTAGCGACCTTCTCGCTGACACCACCGATGATCAGAACGGCAATCTTGGTGAATATAACATCTACGGTGATATTAGGGCGACCGATATTACTAATGTCGTCAACTTTGGCGGTCGCAAGCATGGCAGTGTCTCCGCTGGCTTCATGAAAGACGACGGCGAAACTGAAACGGTCTCTGGCGGGAAGGTCGATTTCGACGGCCCTGATAATTCTCCTGGGCCGCAGCCTGAACCGAAGCCTGGACCGGACTCCAAGAAAAAAGGGGTCGGCACCAGCTCGCCTGCTTCCCTCGATCTGGCTGGAAACGAGGCTGTTGTAGGCCTGCCTGAAGGCAAGAAGGCTGTCCGCATGCACGTAAAACATCGCGGCGTCCTGACGGGCAAACGCGTATTCAAGCTGGAAACGCTCGTGAAGGAACCAGTGAAGCTTGAAATCGCCTTCCAGCGGAATGGCCTTTCCGAGTCCGACGATCTGGTAGTCGTTTCCAGCTCGGTCGGTGAAGTGGTCAACGGCAAAGTTCATGTTGAACTCGATCAGAACAATAGTCGAATTGAAGTCACGTTTGACCGTGATTTTCGTGGTGGTTCAGTGGGGATTGTGGCTCATGCGATTTAAGAAAGACTCTATGTACTCTCATCCTGTTCTTGAACAGGGCGCAGAAATGCCTTCGTATCGCGACGGCGATATTAAATTCGGTTTAAAAGTCGATACTAAAAAAACAGTAGATGGTTCGAGCAACTTCATTTGCACGTTCAATGCCGTTGTGACTGAGCCGACCATAGCCTCTCTCATTGAGCAGGGAAAAGCTCGAATGGGCGTTTCCATCGTCTGTCGTGAAACATTGACCATGGTAGCCGTAAACATGGTCGAGAATGAATATGTCCATGCTATTGCAGCAGGTGATGTTATCGGGAAAACCGAATTCACCCTGTTTGTCGTTGCCAACGAAGACATCAAAGGTTTCACCAGTGATAATTTCGTCGAATTTTTCGAAGGCGAATATGACGTCGAAGAAGGCGAAATTCTAGCCTTCTCGCAACCATATATCATCCACATGGATCGTGATTCGTTCAAGCCTCTGAAAACCATCATTTCACTGAAAATCAATCCTGAAATGGCTTGTCGTGAATGGGATGTTGATTTGAGCGGCGACAAAATCAACATCCTTCTAGACGAGGATTCCTATGCGTCTGTTCAGATGGCCCGTGGCCTCGATGATCCGAAGATCAAGGCCCTGCTCGTTAGCGGTTTATATGAAAAAGGCATCGGAAACGCCGTGTTAGAACTGCAGAAGAACCGTGAAATTGATCTGCGTTGGGCACGAGTGATTTCGAACAAGATTGAGATTTCTGATGACATTGATCTCAACGATGAAGCCCACCTCGTAGCACAGCGTCTCCTGAAGAACCCGATGGGTGAATTCAGCAAGGCTCTGCTCAATGTTGAAGGAGATTATCTATAATGCGCATTTACATGATCAGCACCGATGGCCTCGAAGTCCTCAAAGAAAACGTACAGATCAATCTTCCGCTTTATCGCGGGGATGGCATGTTCAGTGATCTAAAGCTGGTGATGCCAAACTATGTCGACATTGAAGGCAATTTCGATGGTCTGGATATCGAAGGCGGCCCAAAGTCCGACGCCAAGAACGCCTTGATCATCTTCAATGCTCTCAAGAAAATTTCTCCAGAACTCGCTCGTCGTGAAGAACTCTGGGTCTCCCTCACCCATGGGGAACTCTTTGAATATTCCCGTACTCGTTGGAAAGTCCCTAAGAACGACGACGACGCTGCCCAAAGAGCCGTCGAAGCCCATTTTTTCGCCAATGACCTCCGTGACATTGAATCCCGTAACGCGGTTTCCCGTCTTTTCTGGGGCGCTCACCTGGCTAGTCGCGTGAAGAAATACGCAATCGAAGATGTGCTTGCCACCCTATTCAACCTCACGGACTTCCGCCAGAACTTTGTTGAACGACCAAGCATCATTCAGTCGCCCACTCTGTTTACGGCAGTCATTGGACAGATGATGGCTTCAATGAAAGACGACGGAATTCTCGTCAGCCGCTATCCGACCCGTGAATTCCTTATTGAGGTCAATCATCTCTTTGGGAATCTGGCGATTGAATTCCTCTCGCAGCAGAAAGTCGATAGCCTGGTCGCCAAGGTCGCCGACGAGGTGCGGGAACGGTACGCAGTAGCCGAAACCTGCTGATTTTCTGCAAATCTCCCTCAAATGAAGCCTGAGGTCGGTGCCCCGATCCCAGGCTTACGCTTGTTGTTTTCATAGACCAATTGAAAAATAGAATTCATTCAAGGAGCTGAGACCAATGAGCCTTTCAGGAAGCCGCCGCGCAACCGCCGAGAATATTTATCTAAATTTCGACTTTGTTTATCTGGTCGAAGATGCTGATCCGTGGACTTATGACGACGGCGGGAATGTTATTGAGCGCACCGTTTTTCTCCATCCGGATAGCGCCGACGCAGAGGACACTCTCAAATCCACTTTCACAATCCGTTTTGAAGAAGGTTCCAATATCCCCACCGAGGTCGTATGCAACCTCAATGGCGAAATCATCGGTGATCTAAGCGGCGAGCTTCAAGATTACGTCGTGAATGAGCCTTTCACTCCAGTGCAAGGTCAGAGCTGGTTCCATGGCACGGCTGCGGAGTTTGATAAATTCGACGCCAGCTTTATCGGTCAGGGTCTCGATGAATTGGGTAGCGGCTTCTATTTCACCAACGAGGAGGAAACTGCTCATAACTACGCACTCATGCGCGGTGTGGATGAAGGCTTCCTGATTAGGGCCGAAATTGACATCAAAAAGCCACTCGAAATGGATTCCTATTTCTCCAACGACGACATCAGGGAAATTCTGAAGGCATCGCCAAACCTCGACGACGTCCTCTGGAATTTTGGCGACCTGAGCAGCAAGTCGCAGGACTCGGTACTCGATATCGCCGTGAGGTCGTATGCGAACATGAATGGCAGCCCAGATGCTATTGCTCTATTGAACACCATGAACAACGACTTTTTCGACGGTGAGGAAGCCGCTTTCTTGGCAAAGGTGACTGAAGTGACGGGCTATGACGGCCTATATCGAGAAAAGGGCGGTCAGGTTCATGCTGTCGTGTGGAACCCTGATCAGATCAAGATTACGGAAGTCCGCCAGGTCTTCAAGGAAACGCCGAAGCCATGATGAAGATCGACGGAAAGTTCCGTAGCGTCGACGACGCCGAGAAGGCCTTCATGGTGATCGAAAACGAATTCATCGCGCCATACAGCAAACATCTGCGACTGAGTGGGTCTGACGGCGTCCGGCAGCATTGGCAGGACGACAAGCTGGAATTTTTTGCGTTCCCCACAAAGTATGGAGCCAGCCAGGGGAAACGAGACGTTTCCGCATCTCAGCATGAAATGGGGCACTTCATCACCGTTCCCGAAGAACGCTGCATCCGTACGGCCTTTGGCTTCGGAGGTGGCGTGCCTGTCCTGTCGCACTTGAACCCATACGATCCCAGAAACAGAATGATGCTGGGTAATGTATCGGCAACGGTGGAAGCCAAGGCCATGGCTTGGGAAGTAATCCTGACCCGAGATTTGCACGGAATCGATCTCGACTACAACGACATCGCGTCTTCCCTGATCTACACCGAAGATTTCATGAATTACAAAGGCTCTGATAACAAAGAAAAGCTCCAGTGGGCCGCTGAGAAGATCATCAAATATGTCGATGAATTCGGCACCGTCGACGATTTTAGAAAGCTATGGCACGCACGCTGCGAAAAGCTACCCGAACTGTTCCGACGTGAAGAGATCAGGGCGAAACTCTATGAAGAGCAGCCTATTTCGCGTGAAGAGATTCCACATGTGAATGAAGGCTGGCACGCCATCATCGAGGAGCGGACAAAAGAGGACGTCCATATGTTCTCAGTGGCCCTCAAAAGAGATGACCCAGAGGACTGGGAAGAGCTGGAAGGCATCTTCGAGGACTTCGATACCTATGAACAGGCACATCGGTGGATAGTGAGAGTTAGAGAGGCCCATGGGTACGAGCCACCAGCCAGCTTCGCGATGTAGAATGGCTCGGAAGTAGCCACTTGAAATCTCTGAGGGATTAAGGTAATTGCGATTACTGTAATCAGGATTACCTTAATGCCGATTCTCAGACCGTTTGTCGGAAGAACCCGCGAGCTTGAACAGCTTCATGCCGAACTGAAGGTGCAGAAGCCCTCATTGGTCATTGCATATGGCCGTCGCCGGATAGGCAAATCCCGTCTCCTGATTGAAGCCATAGCTGATACCCCGTCAATCTACTTTCAGGCGACCCGCGTTACGTCCGCTCTCAATCTCGCTGCTTTCAAAGCCGAAATCAGCAATGCTTTGGGGAGTGACCCCATCCTGGAAGGACTGTCCTCATGGGATAGTGTCCTGCATTATCTCGGCGAGAAGGCGGCGGATAAGCACCCCGTCTCGGCGTCATCATTGATGAGTTCCCATACATCGTCGACGAAGACCCTGCCCTGCCCTCAATCATCCAGAAATTCTGGGACAGCGGCTCTCCATCGAAAGGTAATTTGAAACTCATCCTCTGCGGTTCGGCCATCGCACAGATGGAAGAACTAATGGCGGGCAAAAACCCGCTCTACGGCCGCAAGACGATGAGCATCGACCTCAAGCAGCTTCCGTTGAAGGATGCCATCCAATTCTTCCCCTCGTATTCACCGCAAGAGGTCCTGGAGGCATACGCGATCTTTGGCGGTGTACCACACTATCTTCAGCTATGCGATCCTGATCTCTCGTTGAGAGAAAACATCATCCGGCTCTTGTTGACCGAGACAGGTCCGCTGATTGATGACCCCATGGCGACGCTGACCAGCGAGTTACGCGACACCAGCACCTATTCCAGCATACTGGCGGCAATTGCCGATGGCTGCACAACGCACAAGGATATCACTGGTCGCCTGAATATGGAGGGCGCGAGCCTCTCTCCCTATTACGCCAAGCTGGACACTCTCGACCTCATTGAAAGGAATCGTTCTCTCGATGCAGAACCGAAGTCGCGGAACCAGCGCTTTTCGATTTCAGACCCGTTGATGATCTTCTGGCATCGCTATGTGCGCACGAACCTGTCTGCGATCAGCAACGGGCACGGAAATGAAGTCTATTCCAGCATCATCGTACCCGACTTTGCTTCCTATATGGGAGCGGCGTTTGAACGAATCGCCCGCCATTTTATGATGCGAAGCGCCAGTTCATTGCTTGGCGTTCCTGCCAGCGAAGTTGGCGCGATCTGGGGGCATGCAGACTTCGACATCGATGTCGCCGGACGCACGCTAGACAATCGTTTCTTCTACGGCGAATGCAAATGGCTCAATGCGCCCATGGACATCGGCATGCTCAACCGATTGATCGAGAACTCGGAAAGGACCGCCTACGGCGAGGGAAAATCCGACAAGGTCTACATCCTCTTCAGTAGATCGGGCTTCAAAGAAGATCTACTGAAAAGAGCAAATGCTGATGATCGAGTCCATACGCTCGCACCAGAAGCGATGATCGCTTGGATGCTCGAAGACAAACCAAATCAGGAGTATTGAATGCCAAGAGGACGTCCCCGCAAAACCCAGACGGAGGGTGATATGGAAGCTACGGAAAAGGCAAAACCACGATCCATTACCGTCGAACCAGAACTTTTTGAAATCATCAGTTCCACCGCTGACACTCTGGCCGACGAACTCGGATTTCGTCCGACCCTCTCGCAAGCCCTCAGCTATTTGATCAAGAAGGCAAACGTCGTCCCGCCAAAGACAGCGGCAGAACCTGCATCTGATGGCCAAGGGACAACTGAACAGCCAGGTTAGATTTGGCCATTGGCCAAGCTCGACCTCAAAACCTACCGACCCCTGCTTATCGGGGTCGGTAGGACGGCATTGGCTGTACGAGCGAATGGAAGGACGAAAATAAGATCACGTCGAAGACTACCGACCGCCTGTTAAACAGGGCGCTCGAAATTAACGCGATTGCTGAAGCCGTCTATGAAGCGGGTTTCAAGCAGGAATCTGGCGAGTTGGCAAAACTCGCTGGTGAACTCGCCTCTGTATCATCCCGAATGCGAGATAAGCTGGAAAGCTACACAAGGACCGTACTTTCAAACGACAACAGCTAACTGGCTGGTAGTCACGGCAGGACAAATTGCTCGCCAGCCCCCCAAAGGCCTGCGGAGGCCAGCGCGTAGACCAGCGCTCCCATAAACAAAAACTCGCGCCCTGAAGCGAAGAACCTGTCGACACGAACGAAATTCGAAGGTGAAAAACCTACTGTGATCATCCGGTAGGTGAACCACACCATCAGGCTAGTGACCATGAGCGCAGCCATTAAATCCTTCGGGAAAATACAAAAGAAGACAGCTATCGAAAAGCCATCTCGAATCCAATGAAATAGCTCAAAAAATGGAGCCGGGTATAAGCCGAGTTTCAAGACAATGCCTTTACGGCTTTCCATCATGAACGAGTAGCGCGCAATCTCTTTCGATTGACTGTAATTCGGCCAGCGACTGGCGATCAAATTCCCAAGAAACCCCTGCCAAAGAATGCCAGTCACGGTGGGATAGAAAACCCAGATTAAAATATTCAATGTCGAATAGATCGTCGCGACATAAATAGCGGTGGTGAATATTTCTGAACTGTCCATTCATTGGCCTTTTGGAATTTTGCAAATTTAATCGTAGCATTCTCATCGGGCGACTATCAACGACTGAAGTCGAATAAGTTGACAGTTTAATTCATAGCATTTATCCCTGAAAATAGGTTCACGGCTGATTGAAGCGCCGCCAGATGGAAGTACGCCATGCTAAGCAAAGCCGCACTCCGGTGCCTCGGAGAGATGATCGAGGCCGAAAGCGATGACCGATATGAGGATGCGGAGCTTGTTTGCGACGGCAACGCTTGCTGGCTTGGAATTCGGCGAGTTCAGTCAAAGACCGTCAACGAGCTGTTGAGCGTGTTGGCGATCAAAGATTCCAACGCTGGCTCCACGGTCCAAAGATACGTCATTAATGGGGTCGGGCGGGCGCTTCATGCCGATCCAAATCTCGCCCTTGACTTAATAGAGGCCCTGAAGCAAGGGGGTAGCTTCACCATTGTGGACGGGAAAGTGCAGCCTTTAAGAGTTCTGCTCACAGAGGCTGACAACTCAAGCGATTGAGCCGCGAGCAGAAAGGCCACGGCTGTAGCGCGACGGCGAGCCGGAGGACGACGACGACAAGACGCTGCTGGCACGATGATTTTTTTATCACCGAACGGTAGTAAACGCTCCTCACGGCTGGCTTTATAACCGAACAGTCATAATCCACCTTTTCCGTTGACGTTATAACTGATCGGTAATAGATTGGTTCTACTTCTTCGTTAGGTCGAAGCGAACCCGAGGCGTCATGGAACCGATTGAGACACTGGATGACATCAGAAAGCTGGTCAGGTCAGAACGCAAGAGGCGTGGTCTGACACAGGCTCATGCTGCAGGCCTCACAGGCTTCACCCAAAAATGGTTGTCTCAGTTTGAGTCTGGTGAGGTCAATCCTCCTGCGGACATGGTCTTTAAACTCGTGAACACGCTAGGGATCAAGCTTTTCTACCAAACGCTTGCCTCCCCAGAACCGTCAAAGAGCCAAGGTGATGATGAGGAGCTGTCTCTCTGATGCCCGCATCTGTCAGACTATACGGCTTACCAGTCGGCACCTTGGATGTCGCCAACGACGGTCGCCTCTCCTTTCAATATGACGACGACTACAGCCTTAGCCATTCGCTTTCGCTCGCCATGCCTTTCTCCAAGGACAGATATGAGCATGATGCCGCTGGTCCATTTTTCGACGGGCTTCTCCCCGACAACATCAATGTAAGAAAAAAGCTCGCTGCCCACTTTCAACTCGACGTAAGCGACGATTACGGACTGCTTTATGAGCTTGGTGCCGATTGCCCTGGCGCTATCACAATCCATCCGCTCGCTGCCGAGGTCATCCCTGAGAACAGGATCACGCCTGAATACCTTGTCATGTCGGAAGCGGAGCTTGCTCAACATATCCGAGAATTGCCCCAGAAGCCGCTCTTTGTGGATGTCGATGGGGAAATCCGGCTCTCACTCGCAGGTGTACACAACAAGGCGGCCCTCGTTCTCGTCAAGAAGCAGCTAGCGCTCCCCAAAGGGAGGACCCCGACGACCCATATTGTGAAGGTCGACATCGATGGTCTGCCAGACTCTGTGAAAGTGGAGCACTTCTGCCTTCAAATCGCCGCCGAATTGGGCATCGATGCAGTAAGGTCGGACGTCAGACAGGCCGAGGATGTCACCTTCCTGTTGATCAATCGCTATGATCGCGCAATCGGGGACGTTGACGGCACTCGCTATGTACGACGCCTGCATCAGGAAGACTTCTGTCAGGCCCTTGGACGTTTTCCTCGTGAGAAATATGAAAAGGAAGGCGGTCCAGGATGGAAAGAGTGCTTCGATTTGATGCGCAAGACCGCAGATCCAATCACTTCGATCACGGAGCTATTGAGACGAGCAATCTTCCAATTTCTGATCGGCAATCCTGATGCGCATGCGAAAAACTACTCTCTGGTCTACAAGGCTGACGGCACCCATCTGAGCAAGCTTTATGATGTCAACAATGCCGCCGCATATCGTGAACACTACAAGGAACAGCGCCCACGCCTGGCAATGTTCGTCGGAGACGAAAGAGACCCAACTCTTCTGACCGCCGAGAATTGGACGCGGTTTGCGAAAGAGGTGGGCATTACATCCGATATCGTCCATTCGGAAATCAAACGGATGGCCCATCGGATTGGTGGGACCGTGCATGCTGTTCGTGAGAGGATCAAAGGAACGATCGCTGATACGAGACTGTGCGATCTCGTCGTCGAGGACGTTACGATGAGAAGCCGTCAGGTCATGAGTTGGTATCCATGACCTTCAACTACGCGCACCGCGCATACCCATGAGGTGAAGATGTTCAACCATTTCAGCGAAATCCCGCAGGAGCACGCCGACACGTTGAAGAGCTACTACTTCGACAAGTGGAAGGGCCAGATTGACGCTCCTGAAGCCGACGAGGCTGGCGATTTTGTTCGCTCAGGTTTCATCTATTTGCAGCGGATGTTCTGGCAGGCTCGCTATGACAAGATGAGCACGGCCGAAATGGACATGTTTGATTTCTTCTCTCGCGAGATTTTAGAACCGGAAGCTGGCTACAAAGGCATCCAGTATCGTGAGAACCTGATCGGCGACGTAGATCACGATCTTTACGCAGCTCGTATGTTTGATCGCCTCTGGAAAATCTACGCTGAAGACGCCGCCAACGGATTGCCGCCCAAAAAGAAGCCAACCGTGGTTTCCAGGGTTCTTGACCTCTTTCGCTCGAATTGACGCTCGCTGACGCCAAAGGCTTCTCAAAATGCTGAAATGCCTCACATGCGAGGCGCTGATGCCATATCGGCGTGATCAAGGACTTCCTGCCACTTTCTCACGTCGACGTCGTGCCCAGCGCGGTTCTTTGAGATTGCGCTTTCGATTTTCTCGATGATGTCCTGCTTTTCAAAGTTGGTGAAATAGTCCCAATATTCCTTGATCTCGTCAGCCACCGTATGCGGCACTGTCGTCGAACGGCCCAGCGCATAATCGAGAGCTGCAATTAGCTTTAGATTGTTTTCGTCCTTCTGAGCAATCTTGTGGCCATGTTCAAAATCTATCTGATTAAGAAAATCGCATCTCATATTATCATTGGCAAGAATAAGCTTTAACAATCCAGCCTGTTCAGGCGTCAAATTTCTCGCAAGCGCACGTGATGCAGCCATTTCGATAACGGATTTATTGTTCATGTCTAATTCCTGTAATTAAATCATTGGTTGAGCGGCTGATTTGTTTTCGCCCCGATTGTATGTGACATTTTTGAAACTCACCAGAGCGTTGTCTGGAATTAACGCAAGGTCAAGCAACGTTCATGCTTGACGTACCTCACCCAAGGCAATAAGTGGAGCGCGGGGTGTGGACGGACCAGTGATGGCCGTCCCTTAGTATATGGAAAAAATGATGCGGAGCATGCTTTCCCGCGTCAGGTTTTTGTCGCCCCGACTCTGCCTGATCATTGCCCTTCTCACTTGTACATTTGGTATCAACACGATCTCGTCTGACGCTCTGGCGGAGAACGCTGACCCCATGCGGGGACCGAAGCTCATCAGAGTCGTCAAAGGCAAAACACGTACCGTCAAGACCGACAATGGGATCAACGAGATCATCGTAGGTGATCCCGAAATCGCCACCGTGACCCCTCTCTCGAACAGGGCGTTCTATGTGCGAGGAGAAAAGGTTGGAACGACGACCGTCGCCATGTTCGATGATGCCATGAACATGGTCGGCCATATGGACGTCGAGGTTACGGTCGATTCTAGCCAGATTTCCTCGGCCATCAGGGAAGGCGTGAGTGGGTCCAGAATCCGCGTTCGAGCTGCAAACAACGGCGTCATGCTCTCAGGCGAAGCCTTCGACGCGCAAGCGGCCGAGAAGGCTCGTCAGATTGCCGAGCAGTACACAGGGCCAGACAGCGTCATCAATTCCATCAAACTCGTGGGGTCTCAGCAGGTTCAGCTGAATGTGAGGTTCGTCGAGATCAATCGGCTCGCAACCAAGGAACTCGGCACGCGATTGAGCGCCACTTACCGAGCTGGTTCGGGAGGCATCAGCTTCAATTCGACACCACAACAACCAAGCCTCGGATCGGCAGGTAGCATCCTTGGCACGCTGGTCGACGGCGGCGTGTCTATCGATGCGGCCATAAGGACGCTGGAAAACAAAGGAGTGGCGCGCAGATTGGCAGAACCAAACTTGATCGCGCGCTCTGGGGAAACAGCCAATTTTCTCGCAGGCGGCGAGTTCCCGATCCCGGTCTCGGAGGAGAACGGCAAAATAACGGTTTCGTATAAGAAGTTTGGTGTCGGTCTCAGCTTCACACCAATTGTCATGCAGGATGGCGTCATCTCGCTCGACATTGAACCAGAGGTCTCGGCCATTGATTCCACCGCCTCATACAGGATCGGTGATATTGCCGTTCCAGGCTTCACAGTCCGGCGCGCTAAAACTTCTATCGACCTTAAAAGCGGCCAAAGCTTCATGGTCGCGGGGCTTCTGCAGAACGAAAACAATATGACCACCGAGCAGGTGCCGGGACTCGGAAACCTCCCTGTCCTCGGGCCGCTTTTCACGTCGAAGTCCTACCAGCGAAAGGAAACCGAGCTGGTGATCATCGTTACTCCCCATCTGGTCAAACCGATAGATCCGACGAAGAAGGTGGCCACGCCCATGGACAATGTGGCCGCCGCGAATGAAACCGAATACTTCCTCGGCAACAGTCTGGAGGTCAACGCGCGGCCCAGATCGACTGCCGCTCAAGCCTATGCTGCATCACCTTCGACAGTGAGGGCCTCCTCGTACAAGCCCACCAGCGGGCACTATCTGGATCTGAACTGATGACCAAGCAATTTGCCGCCGTCATCGCCTTGAGCGCCTTTTGCCTCGCTGGCTGTGAAACCACTCAGGACCCGTTCCGTTTCAACGGTGTAACCCATGGAAACGGCGACTCAGTCGCTGCAAATTCTACAATGCAAATCGTCGATCCGTGGCCACGCGGCTCGGCAGAAACGAGGCTTATCGTACCTGCTGAGAGAGCGAAGACGGAACAGAGAGCGGCCGTTCCGTCGACCACATCCGAGTAGGACGGAGGGAATGTATTGACTAATCGATTCCCAAAACACCTGACGGGTAGTGTGCTGCTTCTGTCGCTCGCGGTCGGAGGTTGCCAAACAGCATCGGACGCAAACCATTCACAAGTCGCTCCTTCTTCCCTGATGGCTGGAGGCGTTGACCCCAGCGTCTCGGATCTGGAGAAGGGCAAACATCAGTTTGCAGACGGCAACTACGGGCTTGCTGAAAGGCACTTCAGGCAAACAGTCGAGGCCAATCCACAGAGCGCTGAAGGCTGGCTCGGCCTGGCGGCGTCCTATGACAGATTGCGTAGGTTTGATCTGGCAGATCGAGCCTATGAGCAGGTAGTGAGGCTAGAAGGACGCAGGCCCAAAGTGCTCAACAACATGGGGTACTCACAGTACCTTCGTGGCGATCATACTGCAGCGCGCAGATTGTATCTCGAAGCCCAGAAAAGCTCGCCTGACGATCCTGTCATTAGGGCCAATCTCGCACTGCTGAACTGACGCTCATTCGACCAGCGCTACGGTCTGCCCCGCCATCAACGAGCGGCTACCATTGGCGCAGTTCGCGTTCACCCAAGTGCTCCCAGTGAACTGGATCTTGCTGACTACGATTTGAAGGCAGTGCGACTTCCTGCCGCCTGAGAACGTCAATGACGACGTTGGTAGGTAGATCACCCCAGACAACACAGAGCCGTTCATCAGCGATATCCTATGAGCGACTTCGTTGTCGTTGCGATTGTTTGAAAACAGAACGCCACGATGAGGACCTGACGTCGGCGCGCTCAGGATGACAGTCGCGGCGGAAATATCGACCGCTCCCCCTCTTCGCACAAAGAACGAGACCTCTTCACCCGTGACCGTAGCGCCAGGCGCGATCCGAAAATTGCCCCCATCGATCACATAGATGCCTGGAGCAAAGTTGTATCTCCCTTTGATTTCCACATCGCCACAGAAGCGAGAGACAGGCGTCGCCTCTATCATTATTCGACCTGTTGACCTGTCTGCCTCCCAGTTCTGTTTTGACGATGGAGGATTTGAACAAGGAAGGCTGGCAGAGTCGATCTCGTTGAAACTACTGTACGGATCTGCAATTGGTGCTGCGCCCGTCAGATTTGCACCACATGCGGTGAACCCCAGCATATTGATCATGTAGAAGCCTCCAGACGTCTGGACGCATTTCGCAAAGAGCCTTCCTGAGTACAGGACCGAGCTTATGCTCGAATTCGACGATGAGTTTGAAGCGGCTCCACAGCCTTCGAATGTGACATCGATCAGAGCGGCAACCTGAAGCGCATTTCGACCGTCTCGGGACAGAGCCAACGCGCAGAGGGGGGGTCCACCTTTGATGGTGACGACCGCCCTCGTGGAGATTTCCACAGGTGTTTTGCTGAAAATTGCCGAAAAGAGGCGTTCATGGCGTTCGGTCAAAACGACCTCCGCGTGTTCCCGACTGCCTCGGTAATCCCCCATCAGAGGCGGAACGTTCACCTGCAATTCACCTAACTCGGGATGAAACCCACTGCTGACCGCAATTCTGATCGCCGATTTCTTCAGATCGGCCAGCTGGTCTCCCTGCTTCATCCTTACGCCAACGGAATGGGCGGAAACGTCCGCTGCATTCTGTAGAGTGTTCTTGATCATGAACCAGTAGCCAGTTTCAGCTCCAAGCGCCAAACCCCCAATGACTACGGGCATCATGATTGCGAACATCACGGCAGTTGCGCCTTGTTCGCTCGTTAACAAGCGGTGTATGAGGGCTGAGAGATTGATTCGTGGCCGCATTGAGATTACTGGCTGGAACTATTGGGCCAGCCTGATTATCGTACGCATTCCGACAAGGCCATTGTCCCTTTTGGGATAAAGATTTCTTTAATAATTATCCCATTTGGGCTATGCGACATTCTGGACTATCCCGTTTGTCCGAATAGCAACGCGGCATCACGCAAGGTATACCCGCACCTGCGAATTTGACCAAAGAGTCAAAAGCAAAAACAGCTCAAACTACCGCGTGTAACTATGCTCTCCAGTATAGCGGCTCATGCAGCCATAATCGTTTTCGTGTCGGTCAATGTAGCAGTTGCAATCACTGACCTGACATGCATGAAAATCGGCAACGGGTTTATTCTCGCATTGCTGGTTTCCTATCTAATTTGTGCGCCTCTCGCGGGCCTGTCGTTCGATGCGATGGCTGCCAGCGGGTTGATAGCTTTGTGCACGCTTGTCGTCGCATCCATCCTCTTTGGATTTGGGTGGATCGGCGGCGGCGATGCAAAGCTAGTGGCTGTCACAAGCCTTTGGATGGGCAACTACGCAACACACGAATATCTCGTCACGGCGGCGATAATCGGGCTTGGCCTGACAATCGCGGTTATGATTGCTCGTAGCTACCGGACGTGGCTTGCTCCTTATTGGCCGCTGAGTGCCAAGATACTGATGAAAGGCGAAGGAGTGCCGTACGGTGCCGCCTTGGCCCTCAGTGCTCTGATGACAATCTCCAACACATTTTGGGTCCCGTAAGTCTGAAACGCCCCAACTGACAGACAGGTCCCAAAATGGTTAGAGCTATCATCTTAGCAGTTGCCCTCGTGTCGGGCGGCGCGGCCTCCTATCTTTCGATGGGCCAAACGCACTCGCACAAAGTCTCGGACATTCAGGATTACGCTCCAGTGGACGAAATCCTTGTGGCCGCAAATGAAATAAATTTCGGAGACGAATTGGAACACGAAGACTTCCAGTGGCAGCGCTGGCCATCTGATGCAATCGGACCGGGTCTGATTACAAAAAAGGAAGCTCCTGAGGCAGTCGAGGAATTTGCTGGTACTACATCGCGGGCGAATTTCGCAGCGGGTGAACCTGTACGCAAGGAAAAGCTCGTTGGACAAAGTTCAGGCCTTCTGAGTGCATCCTTGCCGCAAGGCAAACGTGCCATCGCGGTGAAAATTTCCGCAGGCAATACCTCTGACGGATTTATCGTGCCGAATGATCGTGTGGATGTAATTCACACCGGATTTCGCACTCTACGTGATCAGAGAGAGGGTTCAGTCAGCCGGACGGTTCTATCGAATATTCGTGTTCTGGCTATCGACGGAGAAGGTGGAGACAAACCTGCTTCTGCCGCTGGTAAAACTGCGACACTCGAACTTGACCCGACGCAGGTGGAAATTATTTCCGCCGCCGAGGCATCCGGCCTCATATCACTGTCTCTGCGGCCGTTCTCCGACGATACTGAGGTACGCACACCTACGTTGGTTAAAAGTAACACCGTTCAAATGATCAAATCCGGAAGGATGGAAATCGTCCGCACAAAGACGGAGATTGGAGACTAAAAGTGACCTCCCCGCAGCCTCAAGCATCTCAAGCCTTTGGCCAAAACGTCCAATACCTGCCTCGTATTTCCATCGATACCTTTTTGGTGTCTGAAAATGCGAACGAAGCGATGCATGTCGTTGCAGATGATCGGCGCTTATCAAAGACAAAGGTTGCTTTTCAGGGGAGTGGCGTCAGCAAAGCGGCTGATCATTATTCCGCGAACAAAACCCCAAACCTGATCATTCTTGAAGCCGACGTCGAACGCGAGGCGATGTTTGGCCATCTAAATCGGCTGGCCGCCCAGTGCCCACAGAATACAAACGTCATCGTCATTGGTCCGTTCAACGACATCTCGACTTATCGCACCCTAATGGAACAGGGCGTGGACGACTACCTCGTCTCCCCCGTGTCAGACAAAGAGCTGCTTTCTTCGATTTCCAAAATTTATGCCGAAAAAAAGAAGCAAAAACTTGGCCGCATAAGTGCGTTTTATGGCACGCGAGGCGGATCAGGCTCTTCCACAATAGCGCATAATGTGGCGTCTATCCTTTCTAAGGATTCGACCAGCAATATCATGCTGATTGACGTCGATTACCCATTTGGCACGGCAGCAATCAACCTCAACATCGACAACGACCACGGCGCTGAAGAAATGTTGTCGAATCAGCACAACATAGATGACGGCTTCCTGGACAGAATCTCCATTCGCTACAGCCAGAACCTCCGTGTCATCGGTGCTGGTGCCAGTTTCGACCAGGTGTTTTCAGTCGGGAAAAAATTCGTAACCGACATAGTCGACGCGATCCATGCTAGTGCTTGTCATGCGATCATTGACCTGCCGACCACCTGGTCTGAGCGCGAAGCCCAGTTCCTGAAGGCGGCTGACGACATCATTCTCACCGCTACGCCTGATCTCAGCTCGATGAAAAACACCAAGCAGTTGGTCGAATATTGTACCCGCACAAGGCCCAATGACCCCCTGCCCTTGCTTGTGTTGAATCAAATGGGCATGCCGAAGCGCCCTGAAATCAACCGACAGGATTTTGCAGCCGCCGTCAGGCTGAACCCTTCTGTCACGATTGGTTTCGATGCAAATACTTTTGGGAAAGCGGCCAACAACGGACGAACAATTTACGAAACCGCGCCTAAAAGTGCGACGTCAAAAGCCATGGCAGATATCGCAAATCTGCTGACCCGAAACCGTTCCGATTCCATGTCGACAGAGACGGCTAGACCATTGTCTTTATGGGATCGACTGATCAAGCGCACACAGTGATGCACTTCTTCAAGAGCCTCCTGAGGGACAATTCCGGATCGGCTGCGGTAGAATTCGCGATCATTGCTCCCATTATGGCGACAGCCCTGGTGGGTATGGTCGATGTTGGTCAGCTATTCTACGAGCGAGCTGACGTAAATAGTGCGTTACGTATGGCAGCTCAGACCGCAATGAGCGATCCAGGCACGAAGAAAGTCACTGACGTCCTGAACACATTCAAGGCCCGAAAGCAATTTTCCGGCAGCCTTAATTTCGAGTACAAAGCGATCCGCTATTGCGCCTGCCCAGACGAAAGCGAAGCGAACAAAATATCCAAAATCAATTGTGAACTCAGCTGCCCGACGTCTGTTGCGCCCAGCATCTTCTATCGAATTACAGGCGGCACTAAATTCAATGGCATTTTGATCCCGGAATATAAAATAACCAGCGCAATCGAAGTTCAAATTGAATGATCCGAAGGCTTGTCGATTCCACGAACGGCACGACAGCGATTGAGTTTGCACTCGTTCTGCCTTTGATCTTGATGCTTGTGTTTGGCACCTTTGAGACAGGCCGCGCTTTTTACACGTATCACAACCTTCAGGCCACCGCAGATGAGCTTGCCCGATACCTGTTTATCTCCTACGGAGAGCAAGACATAACCAGAGCGCAGCTCGTGAGGGACACTGAAATCTGGCTCAGGAATCACTACCGCTACGGCGACCCTGCTCAGATAAAGGTCTCAGGTTCTGTCGGGAAACAAGATAACATTAAATACCGTGAGTTCGTTCTGGGCCAACAAATATCTCTGACTATCCCGATGGTTGATGTCAGCTTCAATATCCAAGCCACTAGGCAGCTTCCTTACTGATTAAGCATCGGATGGTTCACCAACGGTGCTGATTCTTTTCCCTCAATCTCCGAAAACTTGCTTCGGGAATCGATCTGCGATTTAGCTGCATCGAAGTGCTCTGGTGAGTCGCCAATCGACAAAACAGGCCTGCAGTCAGCCCCGCACTGGTAGGTTTGAATCTTCGCTCCTTGATGGACAGTCGTCAATTTACGGCGCGATGGCACCACCTCAACCAGGTACTCGATGGTGTGATCTCCATTGACCAGAAAGAGATTGGTGACGCCTGCGGCCTTCCCTGTCAGCACCATCATGTCTGAATTGGCCAGATTTGCATCGAGGACCCCGGAATTTCCTATGATGACAGTCTCTACAGGTTGGTCGAGTTTCACAATTTCTGCGAAATCAACCGTAACAGTGAGATCGATGGCATTGGGATTGCGATATCTCGCACCGTCAGCGGCGGTTGAAGCGGATGCCCCGAATGCAAAGGTAACTGCCCCCACCGTCATTGCGAGGATTGGTTTCATAAATGCGCGCATGGGTCGACAAGTCCATATTTCCTTAATGAAGCCCTACACAGTTTTAGGGCTATCTCCAACTATCCCTTTCGGAATAGTCCATCGGGAGTGCAATTTTCACAGAAGGGTACGGCCATCTGTCTGAATAGATTTTGGTGAAAAAAGTCCTCATATGACCATCACCAACGCCGGATGCAGAACGCATCCTAAAGCTGGCCATGAAAATGAAGGAAAACCCAAATGGCAACGTTCATCACCAAACTCATCAAGGATGAGCGCGGCGCAACCGCAATCGAATACGGATTGATCGCGGGGTTGATCGCTGTGGTGATTATCACATCTGTTGGCCTGATCGGTAACGACCTTCGCGACGTATTTCAGAACATCGCCAATACCTTGCCTGCGCCCAACTAAAAATTAGCCTCTGTTACAGCATCCATCTTGCACTAGAGCGGATTGTCGTCCGCTCACCTTTTTTTGTTTCAGGCGACCGATGTTTGGGCGAAAAGAAATCGCGGACGAATCCCATTACTCCCTCCCTGAGGAAGATGATGGGCACGTCACAAATCCTGCTTCCGAAGTGAAGGACTTTGAGGCGTCGATCAAAGGAGATAAAATTGAGCAATATTATCTCCATAAGCGGGTCGTCTTTACAGGACTTATTGAAACTCTCGACGTCGCCCGCCTGTCCCAAATGGAAGAAGCGCAAGCGCGAGCAGAAATCGCCCGCTATGCGAACGAGATCATATCTCTTCGAAAAATCGTAATTTCCAATACCGAAAAGACGGAACTAATCGACGATATTACGAACGATATTCTCGGTTATGGCCCGCTTGAGCCTCTCCTGGCTCGTGACGACATCGCAGATATCATGGTGAATGGATGCAATTCTATTTTCATCGAGGTCAACGGCGTCATGGAAGCAACCGACATTCGCTTCCGGGACAATGAGCAGCTTTTGAATATCTGCCAACGCATGGTGAACCAAGTCGGTCGACGCGTGGATGATGCTAGTCCTATTTGTGACGCTCGGTTGCCAGATGGATCGCGTGTGAACGTGATTGCCCCGCCGCTCGCTATCGACGGTCCATCTCTGACAATTCGAAAGTTCAAGCGGGATAAGCTCACGCTCGACCAGCTGGTCACCATGGGTTCAGTGACGGAAGAAGGAGCGGAAATCCTCAAGATCATCGGCAGGGTCCGATGTAACGTCCTTGTCTCAGGCGGCACTGGCTCCGGCAAGACTACGCTATTGAATTGCCTGACGCGCTACATTGATCGCAGGGAGCGAGTTATCACCTGTGAAGATACGGCTGAACTCCAATTGCAGCAGCCGCATGTCGTGCGTCTGGAGACTCGCCCGCCGAACATCGAAGGTGAAGGCGAGGTGACAATGCGAGACCTCGTTAAAAACTGTCTGCGTATGCGTCCAGAACGGATAATCGTGGGTGAGGTGCGCGGGGTTGAAGCTTTTGATCTTCTGCAAGCCATGAACACTGGACATGACGGCTCTATGGGGACACTTCATGCCAATTCTCCGCGCGAAGCGATCTCTCGTATCGAAGCAATGATCTCCATGGGAGGCGCAAGCCTGCCAGCCGCGACGATCCGGAGGATGATAGTGTCTTCCGTCGATGTCATCATTCAGGCCGCACGTCTGCGCGATGGCTCTCGCCGGATCACACACATTACCGAAGTCGTTGGAATGGAGGGCGACGTAGTCAGCACACAAGACCTCTACGTCTATGACATTGCTGGCGAAGACCAGGAGGGTCGAGTTCTTGGTCAGCATCGTTCAACGGGTATCAGCCGCCCTGCGTTCTGGGATCGTGCTCGCTACTTCAATGAAGATCGCCGCCTTGTAGCGGCGCTTGAGAAGTCTTACGCAGAGGAATTTACCATCTGATGAGCGATACCGTCCTTGCGCTCACCATCTTCGCCCTCACAACAATCTGCGTTACCTGCTTTGGTGTCTACTTTTTGAGACCCGACATTTTCAAGAAGACACGATTTCGAGAGCGATACCACCGACTTGCCGCCTTCAATTTCGACCTGAGAATGTTCAAGGAAATAGAAGAGGGCAAAAAATGGAAGAGAACTGTAGAAAAGACACTGCTCGAAATCGATGAAAAACAGCGATCATTCTCTAGAGACACTTCTAAACCGAATCTGGTTTCAAAAATGCGCCAGGCGGGGTTATTTTGGACTAAAAGGGATTACCTATCAATCTGTCTCGGCACAGGGTTCATTCTGTTTGTCGGCTTATGGGCCTTCAATCTCTCGATAATTTTGGCCGCAATACTCGCCATAGCTGGCGGGATTGGTCTGCCATATGCGACGGTTGCTCATCTGCGCGGCCGTCGCTTTAAGCGTTTCAGCATTGAATTCACGAACGGCGTAGACATGATGGCACGTGGCTTGAAATCAGGCCTTCCAGTCGGTGAGTGCATTAAAATCGTCTCGAACGAAACTGCGGAGCCTGTCCGATCTGAATTCAAACAACTCAGTCAGGACTTGGCTCTCGGCTTGCCAATGGAAATCTCAATCCATCGTTTCGCTGATCGTGTCCCTCTCCACGAGACAAGTTACTTTGCGACGGTCATTGGCAGCCAATCCAAGACGGGCGGTTCTTTGTCAGAAGCACTGACGAATTTGTCGAAGATTCTTCGCGACCGAAGAAACATGCGTGAGAAGGTTCGAGCACTCAGCTCTGAGGCAATCGCATCAGCGACGATCATTGGGTCAATTCCATTCATCGTCGGCGGGATCGTATTTTTTGCAAGCCCTGACTATCTGGCCCTTCTTTTCCAGACCCGAGCAGGATTGATCACCCTGATCCTTTCAGGGCTTTGGATGATGATAGGGATTGTCATCATCTATAAGATGGTGCACTTCGAGTTCTGATATGGAAGTCTCGTCACTCTTTTCCATGGAATGGCTCCGACCAGCTTTCATCGGGATTGCGGTAAGTTGCTCGCTAGTAGGCCTCGCCTGGCCTTATCTGGAGCGAGATCCTTTCCAAATTCGCTTCCGAAAACTTCACAAGGATCGCCAAAATCGACAGGGCGAATTCCTTAGGGAGCAGAGCGAGAGCATCAATCGGCCCTCGATAACGCTGGTAAAGCGTATCCTGAAATTTCTGGCACGCATCTCCGATTTCATCAAAGTGACCTCAGATGAAGAGGCTATCCGGCTTTTAAGGTTGGCTGGATTTCGTGGGCCTAGCGCCATGACGAACTTTCAGGCGTTTCGCGTCATCTTTCCAATCGTCGTGTTTATAATCCTCCTCTTCTACGTAAAGGTCATCTTCAAAGTAGACGTCCCGATACCATTCCTGACTTTCATAATAGGGGCACCAAGTTGTCTGGGTTTTTATATCCCAGCCCTATTCGTGAAAAATCGGGCGATGAAACGGAAGAAGGCAATGGTCCGAGCATGGCCAGATACGCTTGATCTCCTCCTGATCGCGGTCGAGGCGGGCATGAGCACTGAAGCCGCCTTCCGCAAAACAGCCAACGATATGATCCGCTATTCAAAAGACATTGCGGAAGAGCTGACGATAACGACTGCCGAATTGTCGTATCTGCATGATCGCAAACAGGCGTTTGCAAATCTGGCAGCGAGAACGGACTCAGATGAAATCAGAGCAACCACCACCGCTCTCATTCAAACCGAACGGTATGGCACTCCATTGGGAAGTTCGTTGCGCATTCTAGCCGAAGAAAGCAGAAGCCTGCGCATGCGAGAAGCGGAACGTAAGGCAGCGGCGCTTTCGCCCAAGTTGACCGTCCCGATGGTAATCTTTTTCCTGCCCGTTCTGATCGTCATACTCATCATCCCGTCGCTCATTCGCATATGGGGATGGGCGTAAGGCTTATGTTTTTGCTTTGCTCAGAATCTTACTGACGGTCTCGCCAAGCCTTTCATGCTGGGCTGAATTCTTGATGATGTAGGCGTTGACCTTGGCCTTTTTGCTACGCTCCCGATCACGCTTGTTCGCCCTCGACGTGACCAGGATGATCGGGATTTTTCTCTTACCTTTATCGGCTCGGATTGTCTCGGCGAGCGTCAGCCCATCCATCCCAGGCATATCGACATCCGCGACGATGATATCCGGCGTTAGGGTTTGAAGCTTTTCCCACGCTTCTGAGCCATTCACCGTAACCTCAACAGCGAACCCGAGAGCCTCAAGCTGTCGCTTGTGAGCATTCCGCACGGTCGGTGAATCGTCCACGATCAGGACGGTATGCGTGAAAGTTTTACCCTTTGCCTTGACCCCCAGCGCACCCTCCTGAAGAGCCACCGGGTTTAGGATCAGGATCATTTCTCCGTTCGAGAGAGTCGCGGCACCATTGTATTTTCTGTTCCCTGAAGCACGTGGGCCGAGTGGCCTGACCAACAGCTCCTGCTCGCCACTGACATGATTGACCAGAACAGCAATTTCGTTGTCATCGTCTCCGATCATAACGACGTCGAATTCGTCGTTGGCTGGGGCATCGAAAAAATGGCCAAACAGCCATTCAGTGATGTAGAGCGCTGGAACCTGTCGCGCCCCATAGTCGACAGTCAGTTTTTTGCCGTCCCTATGGACCGAGCTTCCAGGAAGTTTGATCAATCGGCGTGCAGTAGCGGTTTCAATCGCAAAACGCTGGTCGACAACATTGAACATGAGGCCACGAGTGACGGTCAAAGATAAAGGCAAAACGATAGTGAAAGTCGTACCGCCCAACTCATTCAATGAGACTTCCAAATAGCCGCGCAAGCGCTCGACGGTTCTTTTCACGACATCAAGGCCAACCCCTCGTCCAGACAATTCGGTAACTGAGGAAGCGGTCGTATACCCTGGGCGGAAGAGTTCCTGCAGGAGAAGGCGCTCTTCCAGTTCGTCTGTGCTGGTCGTGCGAATTTCCGCGACCTGCCTGAGAAGAGGAACGCCACGACCATCATCCTTGACCTGTACACGAAGTCTGTCTCCCGTCGTCCGGGCTATGACGCTAATGGTTCCGCTTGGCTTTTTGCCGACGTCAATGCGCTCCTCAGGCTTCTCAATTCCGTGGTCAATCGCGTTGCGAACAAGATGGCGCAGGATGTCATTCATGCCCTGCACAATTGATTGGTCGATATCGACATGATCCCCGTCGACGACCAGTTCTGCCAACTTTTCTGATTTCCCGCAGGCATCCCTTACGACCCGAGACAGCCCTACGCAGGCATCCTTGAAAGCTTGTGTCCGAGCACGCCTAACCTCGTTCTCAAGGAAGAAAGTCGCCGTTTCCAAAGTTCGATAGTCCTCGTCCAAATTATCAGTCAGAGACATGATTTTGGAAAGGAGTTGATCATGAGCCTTGTTGGAGCGGTCCTTGTCGAAGTCCAGCGCCAGGTCATAGAGGTCCGCAGCTTCTTGGCGACGTTTTAGAAGACGCTCTCTCGATTTCAAAAGCTCTTCGCTGCGATATAGCAAGGCGTCCAATTTGCTAAGCGAAATACGGATGCTCTCGTTCGCTGGAGAAGTTATGGGAGAATCGAAACTCTTCACGGAAGTCGTTGTCGGGACAAACGACGGGTTAGACTTCTGAGGTGCCTTCGAGCTTTTGATCGATGCCAGAGCATTCCTGACAAATGACTCATCGACTTGTCCAGCAAGTGATGCCTTGACCGATTGATTGATGGCATCATTGACCATCAACAGCCGTTCGAACATCTCCTTGCAGAGTTCCTTTTTGCCCGTTTTGACGGCCGACAGTTCATCTTCCATCCAGTGGCACGCCTTCTCAATGGACCGCATCTCCACAAATCCAGATGCCCCCTTGAGGCTATGAGCCACCCGCATGATGCTCATCACGATTTCTTCGCGATCAGCGGGCGTCTCGGCCTTTTCGAGTTTGAGCAGGCTGGTTTCGATAGCGACAGTTCTCTCCTTAGCCTCTTCGAAAAAGAGGTTTAGAAGTTGTCTGTCGATGAGGTCATCCGACATTTGTCGTTAAGCCTGCTGCTCGGGTGTCACCGCAGTCAAGTTCTTCAGTCGATGACCCAAGGAGTTTAGCTTGGCTGCCATGTCCTCGTTCTGGCGCGTTGCTATCAGATTTTCGTCACTGACCTCACTGATATGTGTGATCGCCTGACGAATCTGATTAATGCCGCTCGTTTGCGTCTGGCTAGACATCGAGATTTTTGAGGCGAGATCGACTGATTCAGATATGATGTCCTCCAGCGTGCGAATAGTGTCTCCAGCTTGCTCCACAAGCACCAGTGCCCTATCGACAGTTTCTTTCCCCTGATCCGTCAAGTAGACGGCATCTTGCGTCCGCTTGCTGATTTTGCTCAGGATGCGACGAACCTGCGATGTCGTGGACTTGGATTGCTCGGCCAATGCACGAATTTCCGTCGCGACGACCGTAAAGCCCCTTCCCTGCTCTCCTGCCCTAGACGCCTCAATCGATGCGTTGAGGGCGAGCATATTGGTTTTATCGGCAATGTCACTCACCACTGCGACGATTTCCTCGATTGCCTTGCTGTCGCTTTTTAACGAACGAATGCCATCCACAATCGCGTTCGAGGTGGCTTTGACAGAAGTCATTGCGTCTACTGAATCATCGATGGCCTTTCTCCCAACTTCACTGACTTCCTTTGCCCGTCCAGAAGATTGAACCACAGCCTCGGCGGTCTTGTTGGCATCATTCGTCTTTGCCTGAATTTTATGAACGTTGTCGACGGTCTTCGATATCTCCGCCGACTGCCCCTTCATCCCTTGCGCCTGTCTGGCAGCCCCGTCACGAAGTTCGGACGCAGATTCGGCTAGCGCTTCCGCCGTTTCGCGAATCGTACCTATCACTCGCTGAAGATACAGCTTGTCGTTACGCTCGCTTTCTATCATCCCCGCGAGCTTGGCGGTCATGCCATTGAATGACGCGCCCAGGTGGGACAACTCGTCGACCCCAGCCACTGGTGCGTGAATATTCAACTGTCCATCAGCAATGCGATCCGAAATGACGGCGAGTTCCCTTGAACGTTTGGATATGTCCTGGATCATCCAGAGCATCAGCAAAATCATACCGAGAGCCACAAACGATAAGGCTGTCTGCAACTTTCGTGTTTTGTCTACTTGGTCCAGAGCTGACCGATTAATGAGACGTTCATTCTCGATCACCATCTCGGTGTAGGTGCTGATAGCGTTATTGAAGGTGTTCCAGTCTGGACGCAATGATGGCCTTTCCATACTAAAAATACTCTGGAGGATCATCGGCCGAAGAGTATTTTGCCAATAATCTGAAGTTTCCTTCAGCTTCTGGGTCATCTCGAAAGTCGCAGAGCCTCCTTTCAAGTTTTCCGTATCTTCCAACGTAAACATGATCTGATCAGCACGCGAAACGAAAGAGCGGATTTGGGCCTCGGCTATCTTTTTATCTGGGCTGGACCCGATCATGAGCTGGTCTAGAAGGCTTTTCACACGATAACCAACCTTGGCCTCCTGCAATTTGCTGGAGGTGATCAAATCCGAGCGCACATAATCGAACGCAAAATTTCCGAACAAAACGCTCGCCACCATGGACAGCGCAATTACGATAATTCCCAACGATAGCTTGGCAAAAAGGCTTCTGTACCAAGGAATTCGAGAACGGGTTTCCAATCGGATGAAATCACCGCCTTCTTCAGAACCGCGAGATGAAGAGATTTGTTCAGTGGTCAACAGTGAAACTCCGGTCGTCTAATATGGCGCGGCCATGCAGAATGGTGGTACCATCTCCAAGCAACCCGACCACCCAGCTGGGTTCAGGAAAGGTCGCGGGGCTTCCATAGGTGATGAGTTCGTCAGAAACTCTTACGAATGATGACGCACCCGCAAAATGCAAGGCAAACTCGGCACGATGCTCCCCTAGGATAAGCAAGTTGCACATCCCCCTGGGGGTGTCCTCTCTATTCAGTCCCAAAAGCTCTGTAAGGCTGAAAACTGGGACAATGGCCCCCAGCAAATCCACAAGACCTAAGACGTGCCTTTCAGACCCAGGAAGCGGTGTCACAATTTGCCCTAGCCTCACACCCGTTACGTAACGAGCTTCAACAGCCCATCGGTGATCGAGACTGTGAAAAACAACAAGCTCCTTGACGACCACACCAGTGTCATCGTCGAGGGATGGCGGGCTACTCGCCCCCTCTATGGTGTAAATGCTCATGAGTACGTGCTTTCAGGGGTATCACCCAGATACCCTCAAAGACCAATCGTCGTGAAACCTGCAGGGAATTTCTGCAGGAAACTCAGAATCGATTAGTCGGGTTTAGCGCCTTGTAGCGCCCAAGCTCTCAACTGTCGACTGCGGATCATGACCGCAAGACCCGATTTCTAATTGTCGATATTAACCAGTAATTTGGTGCCTGCCACCGCAGCTGCCGCACGATTACGTACCTTTAGGCTTTTGAAGAGGGCCTTCAAATGAATCTTGACGGTCCCCTCGCTCAAGCCAAGACCTGCAGCTATCTCCTTCGTAGCCTTGCCGTCAACGAGCATTTTCAGGACATCAACCTGACGGGGCGTAAGCTTTTCCAGCACCTGTTTCTGATCACTTTCGGACATGGTGCTATTGCTTGGTTCAGCCTCTGAGGCCGTTCCATCAGCCATCAGGGGAGGCACATACACAATACCACCAAGGATCAGCTTTAGGGCTTCCGATAGCTGTTTGGCTCCCAAAACTTTCGGAACGTAGCCGTTAACACCCGTTTCAATAGCCGACATGATGTCGGTTTTTTTCGTCGACCCTGAAACGACCGCAATCTTGATGCGAGGATAGACCTCTTTAACGGCGCGGAGGCTGGCGGGACTGGAGATGCCAGGCATTCCAAGGTCAAAGAGGGCGATTGCTACCCGGCCATTCACCTCACTTAGACGATCAATCGCCGAATCTAAAGAATCGGTCTCGATGACATTAGTGAAGCCAAGTTTCGTCAGAATTGACTTCAATGCCATACGAAAGTATTCGTCATCATCAGCGATCAGGGCGGTGTGTTCGTGAGCTTCCGGCATTTAGTTTCCCTAAACGTTTGCGCAACATGCCTGCTTTTACTACCAGCCATGGGATCAAGTTGAGCTTTTTATATCAACTGAAAGCATCACTCGATTTTTTGCATTCGCATTGTCAGAAGAACGGGAAAACATCAAACGTTCAGACGTTAAATCGAGATAACTACTTACAGTACGATATCCTTTTCCAATGGCACATGTCGCAACATTAAACTCCGGTTTACAAAACAGACCCCCAAAAAGCCCACCACCGCCAGTTTTGAAACCGTTGCGTGTCATTTAACGGATTAGAATCACAAAATCACCCCCTAAGCTGCGACAATGGCCTAAAGTATGGTAAAATATGATCTAATTTTACAACCAAACCGGACTCACCATGCGTATGTCCTTCAAATATCGAGATCATCAACTTCCGCAACGGAGGAACGGGTCTGAAGCCACTGATATCTTTCAGTAGCGTTTGTGCCCATCAAGCTCTCCACGATCTCATCAGTGATATCCCTCTCATCGTGGCCGATTCGGACCTTCAGGAGCGTTCTCTTCTCTGGGTCCATAGTCGTTTCCTTGAGCTGGCTGGCCATCATTTCACCCAGCCCTTTGAAGCGGCCGATTTCGATTTTTCCTTTGCCCTTGAACTCTTTCATTATGAGTTGCTCTCTATGCGCATCGTCTCTGGCATAGGCAACCTTGCCGCCTTGGCTTATCCGGTAGAGTGGTGGCACGGCCAGATACAGGTGGCCTCGCTCGATCAGCTGAGGCATCTCCCTATAGAAGAACGTGATCAGCAGTGTTGCGATATGCGCCCCGTCGACGTCCGCATCAGTCATGATTATGATCTTGCTGTAGCGCAAATCGTCATCGCGGTACTTGCTACGCGTTCCAGTTCCAAGCGCCTGGATCAAATCCGAAAGCTGCTGATTAGCCGCCATCTTGTCCCGTCCGGCGCTCGCAACGTTCAGAATCTTGCCCCGCAACGGAAGTACCGCCTGCGTTTTCCGGTCTCGCGCCTGCTTGGCAGAGCCGCCTGCCGAGTCACCCTCGACGATAAAAAGTTCGGCTCCATCAGCGAACCCGTTGACACAGTCAGCGAGCTTGCCTGGGAGCCGGAGCTTCTTTGTAGCCGATTTACGGCTGATCTCCTTCTCCTGCTTCCGCTTCAGGCGCTCGTCCATTCTGTCGATCACCCACTCCAGAAGCTTGTGAGCCTCATTGGTGTTGGCGGTCAGCCAGTGTTCGAACTGGTCCTGCACTGCCTTCTCGACGATACGCGTCGCTTCTGCCGTCGCCAGCCTGTCCTTCGTCTGGCCGACGAACTCTGGCTCGCGGATATAGACAGCAAGCATCGCGGCGGCGGAGATCATGACGTCGTCCGTCGTGATGCCGCTCACCTTCTTATTGCCGACCAACTCCCCGAAGTTTCGCAATCCGCGTGACAACGCAGTGCGGAGGCCAGCCTCATGCGTTCCACCGTCTATTGTGGGGATTGTATTGCAATAAGAAGAGACGAAGCCGTCGCCACCGAACCAGGTCACAGCCCACTCGACCGAACCATGCTTACCTGCGTTACCGACGCTACCGGAGAACATCTCCTTCGTAACTTGGTGCTCTTTACCTATATCGGCGGCGAGAAAATCCTTCAGGCCGCCTGGGAAATGAAAGACAGCCTTCTCTGGAATGTCCTTCTTCCCAACCAGTTTGGAAGGATGGCAGGACCAGGAAATTTTCACGCCGCCGAATAGGTAGGCCTTGGAGCGCGTCATCCTATAGAGTTGCGCAGCATCGAAATGCGCACCAACACCGAAGATTTCAGCGTCTGGGTGAAAGGTCACCGTTGTACCCCTGCGATTTTGAACGGGACCAAGGTCAATCACGCCTGTCTGGGGAACGCCTCTCGAAAAGGTCTGACGATAGAGTTTGCGTCCTCGTGCCACTTCAACGATCAAGGCATCCGAGAGTGCGTTCACCACGGAGACGCCGACTCCGTGCAAGCCACCTGAGGTCTCATATGCTTTTCCGTCGAATTTACCGCCCGCATGAAGCATGGTCATGATGATCTCAAGGGCGGATTGGTTCTTGTACTGCGGATGCAGATCGACCGGAATACCGCGACCGTTGTCAGCTACTGACAAGAACCCATTCTCATCGAGGGAGACCTCAATCGTAGTAGCATGACCTGCCACCGCCTCGTCCATCGAGTTGTCGATGACTTCGGAAAAGAGGTGATGCAACGCCTTGTCGTCGGTTCCGCCAATATACATGCCTGGACGGCGACGAACTGGTTCGAGACCCTCAAGGATCTCAATCGACGCCGCATTGTACTCCAATTCTGCAGAAACCGCAGGCGCGGAAGCAGTTGATTGGGCAGACTTCTTGCCAGTGGTCTGAGCCTTCTTAGGGGACGGCTCAGGCAACAAGTCGAAAAGATCAGCCATTATCGACCCTCCGATTTGACCTCTTTTGCCAGTTTGGGTCCAGATTCGCAACCTTTGCGGCCGATTCGCACCCTTTTGAGGAGCCACCGCCCTTCTATCGATGCCGTTCAAAATCACGATCTATCCAGCCACCACTCCATAATTTCAATAAATGTTTCAGTCGATAAAAAGCTCTGCATTAAAGCAATATTTCAAGCCCATTAATGCCGCCAATATAACAGATAAAGACATATTTCTGCATAGATTACATCAATAATTATTGACATTAATCCGCGTTTTTCGTATTTCGTCACCACGAAAAGGAGAACAGAATGTCCATGCTGAATGATAAAAACACGCTCATCGCTCTACGCAATGACATGAACGCAGCACTCGCGTCCGTCGCAGAGAAATATGGTGTAAAAATTGATGTAGGCGGTGCACGCTATGATGCGATGGGCCTATCGTGCTCCTATAAGCTTGAAGTTGAGGCCAATCAGACGGAAGATGGCACAGATGCTACTCGCGCAAAGTTTGAGTGCTATGCCGCTCTATTCGGCCTTTCGGCAGAAGATTACCACAACAAATTCGATTATTTCGGTGTAGAGTATCGCGTCGTTGATCTCAACTTGAAGGCTCGTAAGAAACCGTTGATCATCGAGAGCACCGCGAACGGCAAATTCTACACTCTCGATCTCGCATCATATAAAAAGATGAAAGAAGTCAAGAAGCTGATGGATACAAAAGCGGCCTGATTTTTCAGATCGTTTGCTTTGATTCCCCAACAGTCCCAAAAGGCGGCTTAGATGCCGTCTTTTTTGTTTCTACATAAATCAAACTTACCACTCAGACACGCATTTTTGCATCAGGCAGTGATGCGGATTCGCATAGCTTCCGCAGCGATCACGATACGCTTGCGTTCATTGGCTGCAAAAGTGCATCGCTCGTGATGCAGATTTGCGAAAGTGTGATGCAATTTTCGTTCTGGCAAAATGGCAAGCCACTTGTCATAGTAAGTCTAGGTGATCGATGAACAATCGTTTTGACATCATCTGCGCGGTCCAAGAGAGAGCGCAGATAATGTCTGGGGGTGTGGTCGTTTTTCAATCATCCCAGGATTCCTTCCTGGTGACTCCTCTGGAGGGTTTTGAGCTGATCCTTCCGAGTAATGGCGTTGGTAGCATTATGGGGCTGGTGTTTCACTGGGGGATGCTACCACGCCTTTTTTTTTAGATCATTACTTCGAACTGCGCGCGTCCCATAAAGCTTGGGATCATTCGTTCCTTAATCCAGTTCGCCAAGGTCCTCGGTGCCGGATTATCCTTGATGTCCTTGTGAGCGACAAGCCAGAACTGCATGGTGACGCTGTACACCTCTGGCGCGAGCATCACCATTCCCGGTTCAGTCAACTCAACCAGTGAAGGTTGCGAACCAAGACCCCATCCACTCCGGATGGCGAAACCCAGCGCCAGAGCCGAGTCACACTGCCACGTAATGTTCTTGTGCTCCGCGAGGATATTCGCGTAGCGAGACCAATCCCCTGTTCCGAGATTTGGATTCAGGAAGTGATCCATGATGCATGCCGGATGGTTGATCAACTCTTCCATCGTCGTCGGCTTGCCGAACTCCTCGACATATTTGGTGGATGCGAACATGCGTCCTTCCATGGTGGCCTTTCCAAGCACGACCACGTCTGGATTGGTTGGCTCCACATATGTTACGTCAATATCGGCATGCGCATGACCAAGGTCGACAGACTTTCCGACTGCCCTGGTGCGCGTCTGCACGGTGATCCCCGAATGCTCTTTCGGGAACTGATGCAAGATTATTGGAAGCCAATATCCACTGATGCCGTCTGAGGCGGAGAACGTCACGGTCGCGCCGCGATTGAGACCTGCAGAGATCATATTCAAACGCGCCGTTACCCCGTCGAGGTCTCCACAGGCCTCAATGACCCTCCGCCCGACGTCCGAAGCAACAATGCCATCTGCGCTACGGATCAGAAGTTTGGCACCAATCTGCTCTTCAAACGACTGTATGCGGCGCGTGAGCGTAGATTGATTGATCCCAAGTTCATCGGCTGCAGACCTCAAGCTGCCATGCCTAATTGCTGCCATAAAGAAGCGGGCAGATTCAAGGTCGTGGGTTTTTAGTGCTACTGTCACGAATGATCCATTCCTGATATTTTGCGATGCGAAATTGCATCAAGAATTTTCGTTCTACATATGTTCTAATTGCTTTTGTAAACAATAATAATAATAGGGAAAACTGATGTCCAAAGAAAATTATCGAAAGAGGGTCACGCTCCATGTAGCAGATAACCACCAGGACATGAACTTCGCTTTGATGGTGCGGGTCGCTGTTTACGTTGGCGAAATCGGCATCCCCCTTGATGTTGCGATAGACGGCAATGATTTCTGCGCGACACATATCATCGCCAAGGTAGATGGCAAGCCAGTTGGCTCAATGCGTCTGCGTTTTTTCGACGGAGTAGCCATCATGGAGCGCCTCGCGATCCTCAAGGAAGCTCGCCTCAAGCGCTACGGTGGCAGAGGCGTCGCTTGGGAACTTGGCGAGTTTGCCGTGAACTTCTGCCGTCTGAAGGGATACACCAAATTCTTCGGTGTAAGCCGCGATAATATGGTCGAGTTCTGGAAAAAATTCGCTCCCAAGGATGCTGAATTTCGTCTAATCGAAGGCGCTGAAGTAGAATATGCTGGGCGTATTTCTTTCCCGATGGAAGGCGACGCTCCTGAATTGCCGCATGCGGCGAAAGGCCTGAACACAATTAAGCATTTGATGGTCCCCGAAGCCGACCTTCCTGAAATGACGCACGAGGCCGCTTAATTCTTTTAGTCGGATGCGATGTCAGAATTTATTCTCGGATAATAGCGGCCGAATTTGGAGAAGCACATGGGCAGGCAGAATGAACGTCTTCAGGGACTGACATATACAGCAGGAGAAACAAAATACACCGTTCAAATAGCTGCATACGGCATGACAGCAGGACGAGCTGTCGTTGCAAATCACAGGACGGGCGCAATCCACCATGAAAGCCTAAGTGCTATCCTGTACCATATGGACTCAGATAGTCGCGAAAGTGATCCAATGCTCATGCAGCTAGATGACCTCGATTGTGCCCACAACAAGTTAACCGAAGCCCACAAAGAACTGAGTCAGCTCGTTTGTGACAACAAGGACTTTGATTTCCTACGGAACATTTCCGAGTTCAATGATGTGATCGCAGAAACGAGCGCGTTGGCGGCGAAGATCAAGGCAACCATAAAATTCCTATAAGGAAGAGATGGCAAAAGCACTCAAGGACAATCCACCATCAATTACGGTGACCAATAGGCCTTCTGGTTCTGGCATAGCGGTCGAGGTAACTGGTCTTGATATAAATGAAACGCTGACGATTCATCTCCCCAAAGGGTTCTCACGAGAGCTTGTGCTCGAACTCGTTATGGGTGACTTCTCCTGGTCCTAAAGGACCAGGCTTCTCGGACCTCTGCTAGGCGGCGATAGCCGCTTTGCTCCTGCCTGAGAGTTCCTGCTTCCGACCACCTACGCGGTTCGATCCACAGGCCAGCCCCGAATGTCCTTCGGTTGGTTGGGCTTCACGCCCCAATTTCAGAATGTTCTGCGCAGCATTATGATCTGCGCAAGCGGTATGACCGCAGGAAACACAAGAGAACACGTCCCGTTCGGAACGGCTCGTTGCGTCGACGTGATCGCAGATAGAACACCTCTGCGAGGTGTAAGCTGGGTTCACGTAAACAATAATTCCGCCTCTTCGGCGCAATTTGTATTCGAGATACATCTTTGTCTCACCTGGCGAGACATCGAGCATTGAGCGGTTTGAACCAGCCTTTTGAGCAACGTTCTTCCCTGGCTCTTCGACCGTTCCGCGAGCGGAAGCGGTCAGATTCTTGACCTTCAAACGCTCCATATACAGCACATTGCAGCTGTCTGCGATTTTGGTCGTAGCTTTATGCTTTTGATCCTTGCGCCGACGCGCAATTTTGGCCTTGAAACGACGATAGTCGCGTTTGGCCTTGAGTTGGTTCTTGGACCCCTTTTTGCGACGCGAGATGCGCTGTTGCAGCGTTGCTTCTTTTTTCTTTTCCTTGTCGGACATGCGTGGAAGTTCGAAAACCTCACCATCATCCATGCAAATTGGCTTGACGACCCCGAGGTCCATCGACCGTTCGACCATCGGACCAACAACAGGCTCATCAACCTCTTGCTCGACCTGAATCCCCACATACCAATGATCGCCAGAGGTCGAAACCGTGGCGTTCTTGATCGTTCCGATGATAGGCCGATGCATGACCATCTTCACCCATTTAGCCTTGGGCAGGAAAATAGCGTCGTTTCGCACAAAAATCTGTTTCGGATCGGGGAAGCGGAAACTCTCGTTTTCAAATTTCCTGCGCGGCTTGGGATAAAAAGCGCGACCTTTGAAGAAATTCAAATAAGCCTTTTGCAGATCGATAACGGCCTGCTGAAGACAATGATGCGGAACTTCTTTCAGAAATGGAGCGACCTCTTTAAGAGCGCCCAATTCCTTGTTCTGATCTACAGCTGACAGGCCAGTCGGATTCAAGCGATTCCAGGCCATTTTTCTCTGTTCGAGACAGAGATTATAAATGAAACGGCAACAACCAGCAGTGCGACGGAAAAGTCGTTCCTGCTCTATATCAGGATAAATCCTGAATTTGTATGCCATTTGCTGTTTCATTGTCTGATTATATATTGCTACTTCAATAATACTCAAGACGGAATCCGCAAATACCTATAAGGTTGGCGCGCTTTACCCACCCCCTAAAGGAATGGGTTTGCAACGCGAATTTGTTCAAATCAAACCGTCCACTCTGGAAGCCTTCAAAAAGGCGGGTCGAGTGATTGTTGATGGCAAGGAACTGAAGGTTGAAGAGGACCTCACACCGAAAATGTGAGAACGGCGGTTGCCTCTTTCCATCCAAGATGGTCAAGCTGAAAACAGTCGCGGACAACTGGGCTTCCGAAAGGACGCTGCGACAAGCGCACCCTCAGAGGTCGGCACACCACGGTAAGGCGCACCAGTTCCATGCGAACGCCCCGACTTTTGGGGCGTTTTGTTTCTCAGCTTTCCATCGATTTCACAGAGCCGAGAATCCTCTGACCTTCGACACCCCTGACCCCATAGACACCAAGCAAGGCGAGAAGGACAAAGTAGATCAGCGGACCGTAGCTTCCGATCACGAGGGCGACAGTGAATAGCCAGAACGGAGCCATTCCTCCAAAGACAATGGTTGCGATGTTGTAACTCGTACCACTCCCGGTGGCTCTCACTAGCACTGGGAACCGCTCCATGGCGATCAGGCATGCCCCACCGAGCACTGCCGAGTACGGGATCGCATAGAGTGCCTGCAGAAGCGCAAAGCTTCCCTTGGACGGGTTTGTGACGAAGTTGGTGTAGACTGCCGCGTAGACCAGCACTCCGCTTATCACCCCTCCCAAAGCGACCTTCTTGGGGCCGATCTTATCTGACAGCCAGCCGAAGAACGGAACAGCAATGCTGATCACAATAGCCGCTATCAGGACGCCGAGGATCGCGTCCTGCCGCTCAAGTCCATAGAACTCAGTGACCACGCTCGGCAGGTAAACTGTGTTGATATAGTTCGGCCCCGTGATCGCAGCGAAGAGGCATACAACGGACAGGAACTGCTTCATGTGGCCCGTTGTCAGATCCGAAATCGGTGTCTGAAGACTGATCGTTTGTGAACGACGCGCTCGCTCGAACTCAAGGGTCTCTTGAAGCTTGGTGCGGATATAAAGCCCGATTGGGCACAGAAGCGCTCCAATCAGGAATGGCACTCTCCATCCCCATAAGTCGAAGTCTTCTGGGGAGAGGCTTTTCGTTAGTGCAAAGATTATGACGGCGGCGAGCAAGACGGCCAAGGCCTGCGTGCCCAACTGAATAGAGCAGAAAAGAGCCTTTCGATGCGGAGGCGCGACTTCGATCAAAGCCGCAGTAGCACTGCCGAACTCGCCTCCAGCCGAGAAACCCTGGATGAAACGCAAAACGATCAGGAGAATTGGAGCAAGGACTCCGAGAGTCGCATAGGTAGGTAGCATAGCCAGGAGAGTCGTGGCAAAAGCCATGCAAAGAAATGTCAAGGATAGGGCATTCTTGCGCCCGTGCACATCAGCATAAGCACCAAAGACAATGCCGCCAAGCGGTCGGACAATGTATGAAACAGCGAAAGTCCCGAAGGCGAAAAGCAGTGACACAAAGTCATTGTCTGCTGGGAAAAACAATCGTGAGATTGTCGATATCAGAAGTGCATATGCAATGAAGTCGTACCATTCCAACGCATTGCCTACGGCATAAGCAGCAATTACGCGTTTGGAACTTGGAGATTTTTCTGACATTGAACCCTCATCTAAAGTGGTGCCAGAAAACTCTCAGTCATTTTCATCACTGAAAAACATTCACATTTAATGGCTGGCAAGTTCTAGCAAACCGAATAGACCTTTGCAACTATATTGCTTAGCGTATTTAAATGAGAAATTTCAATAGCGAGATAACAATGTCCACAAAGCCGCTTGGCCCCGAACTTAAGGACGCCGTCACCCAGACCATCGTCTATCTGCTTCGAGAGAATGTGAAGGAGCAAGAGTTATCACGTCAGGCCTTGAATGAGATCGCAGACAAAAAAGACCGTCAGGCGAGCTATGAGCGCGGGATGGCTGATAATTACTCGACTGCTTCGCAGCTCAATTGGGAAGCGGATATGTACCGATTGGCGGCGGAAACCCGTTTCCCGCGAGACGATGACAAGACCGTGGACCAGTATTCCCGAATGATCCAAGGTTCGATGGTCGAACTCATTCAAGGCCTTATTGCCGAAGATGATTACCGACAGGAGGGAGTCACCTATACAAGAATTCACACCGCAATAGAAAAATCGATTGATATGAACGACATTTCTTTGATCAACAAACTAATTGAACAGTTAGCGGAACAAGACTTGGTCGATAAGTCTGAGGTGAATTTCTGGAAAGATGACTATAAACTGGGACTTCAAATGAAACTCGAAGGAGAGGCGCAATGTCAGGCGCAAGCAGCGCTGCGTTCTGATGTTGAGACCCCAAAAATTGATGAAATCACGAAGAACGCGATGGTGAAGCTCCTCTTGCGTGAACGGATTCCTTTGAGCCTGACACGAATTGAAATCATGGAAATGGCTAAGGAGCTTTCCAACGAAGGAAGCATTGAGAGTAGCTGGGATAATTATTCTACAGGTGCCCGACTTCAGTTCCGCGCTTCAGTCTACAAACTGGCGGCGGAAGCTCGCTATCCCAGAGAAGGCGACAGAATGGTTGAAATCATGCGCTCGCAACTGGAACAGACAATTCTTGATGAAATAATCTACGAGACCTCTCACGGTGATGAAGCGGAGTCGGTTCGTATTCCGCGTGAGATGCTGACCAACGCAATTTGTTCAGTCTCATCCTTCAAGGACATCGATTTTATGAATGAACTGATCGATGAATTCGCAGCGCGGGGCGACATCATAAACCCATCGGAAATTAAAGGAGAAATTAAAAATAGGCTCGAAATTGAATTTCAGGACGAGAATAATTCTGATATACAGATGAAAATGTAAAAGGAAAAGTCATGGTTGATTTCGCTAAATTGCTACAGGAAATGCGTGAAAAGGCGACTCCGGAAGAGCGCGCTCGAATGGATGCCTATGAGGAACGAGAAGCTCGATACGAAGCGACGGCTCGCGAAATCAATGCCTCGTTTGCAACAATCGGCGAGCGCTACGTAACGCCAGGTGGTGGAGGCTTCAAACTGACCGCAAAGCCTCAGAAAAAAGAATACGAGCAGTACGTCATCCGCGAATGGCAGAAGCCAATCAAAATGCGAATGGAAGACGGCACAATCCATTTCATCGGCGGTTCGACTGGGTATGAAAGGTTCGAAGTCTCTGAGGAGATGATCGAGCAGATGCAGAAGTGGTGTGACGACGGCCGCTTCGAATGGTCCATTTGCGGAGGAAGCCCACGCTACAACCGCTGTTGCGTCGATATGCGGGAAGTTCTTGAATACCTGCGGGAGCAGAAGCCGGAACTCTTCAAGGACGCTGCGCCCGCCCTGTCGATGTGATTTCTGGAGAAGCCAGATGCCGAGTCCGAGCGTAGGACGATTCGAAGCGAACCTTTTTGGAGATGGCACGGACACTTTGCCCGCCTTATAAGCCATTCCTAAGATTGTGACGAATCCCGCACATCTCATCTCAAATGAGAGTGAGCATTCTGGTTTTGTTCTGCTAAGGTTCGACGGTGATTCATATCAAGGAGATCGGATCGTCGTGAGCAAAATCAACGTTGCCCTGTCCCTGTTTGTTGAACACGGCCGCCTGAAGGACGCAGCCGACTTCTACGTCGCCGCCTTTGACGCAAAGTCGATCCAGTCCCACAGCCATGAAGGCCAGATAATGGCCGTCGATCTACAGCTGGGAACGCTCAACGTCTCCGTCGTAGGCGCGAATCCCAAGCGGCAGGCCAACCCTTCACTCGGTGGCCCGTTTCATCCTCAAGCCGCAGGAGCTGTCAGCGCCTCTTTGCGGCTGACCGTTGACGATCTCAATGCCGTGTTCGCCAAGGCAGTCGCCGCTGGTGCCACCGTTCGCGACGAAATAGGCTTGGACGATAGAGGGAGCCGATCCGCCTCCTTGTTCGATCCGTTCGGCCACCTATGGGGCCTATCTCAGCGTGAATCCGAGGACGAGCAACTCGCCGCCTGAACTGTCTCACCCGACCTGTTGATCCGCGCTTGATGGTGGGAGCTGAAAGCCGATGCTCCCGCCATGGATGCCGACTGGCAAGCTACTATGCCTTTAGCGAAACGGCTGGGACTTTCGCGCGAAGAAGGCAATGATTAGTGGGGGAATGGTACCAAGAACCACTGAGACGCAGCCAACCACAAACTCCGCTGTGGTTGGCCAAGTCGGCCAAGCTGAAAAATCGATACCCGAGAAAAATTGTGTTCTCCCCAAGAGGCACACGCCAGCAACCAAGGTCGCAAATATCTTCCAAAGAGGTATTCTGTGCAAGCCACTCGATAATGGCGCAAGACGAGCCACCAAGATGAGCGCAAACGCGAACAATGCCGCCGCAGGCATTGGTGTCAACCGAGGTTTCGGTGAGGCCTGTTCTACAAGAACAGGAAAACCTGCAATGGGTAACAACCATTCAAATACTGACTGATAATAACCCAGAAGGCCAACTAACGACAGAAGGATAGTCATAAACCATCCAACTAGACCAAAAACAAAAATATGCATAATCGGCAGCATGAACAAGGAACGACCAAACTCCTCGTACCGTAGCCTTAGGTACCGGATAAAACCAATATCGCTTGGTATATCCTCCTCTGGAGCGATAACGGGCGCAACTATGCGACTGATCAACCACGCGTAGAGAAAATTACGGAGGCTTGGAGCATGCCCAGTCTCCTCTATTGATACCCGCACCCAAAACAGCAAAGCGGGGAGATAAAGAAGCGAAAGACAATCGATGGTCACCCATACACGCTCGAATATACCTCCTCTGCCTGAAGAGAATTCGGGCAGAGGAAATCTTGGGTCGACATTGGTCACGCGCACGAAGTACCAAGTTCCGATTATGTTCATCAACACGAACAAAATAATAACTACTATCCCCAACAGAGTTCCGAAGAATTCCATGCGAGGCCCCCTTGCTCGATTGAATGAACGCCGAGACTATTCCTGTTATTGTGGCAAATGCAACAGTAGAAAGCGTTATGCCTGCTCCAGCACGATTGGCGTTCTTTAAGCAATCGCACGCTGTCGGTCAGGAAGCCTGCTTCGCCTCTAGGTGGATCTACGCCGAGGTAGTCGGCGCGGGTTAGCAACACGCCACCCATTATAGTGGGGATGATTTGTCAGATAATATTCTATCGCTACAGTAGCCACATTTCGGAAGTTTTCATCGTTCCATAGTGCAATGATGCTCTTCCTCTTAAGACGATCCGTCTGCTTTGATCCCTGGTAAATCCAACCCAGATAGGCATCGAGTTTCCGTTTGTCCCGATTTTCCCAATGTCCATGCGGAACAGACGGAAAATAATCTGGGTCTCCCGGTCGGAAGAACCAATTCTTTAATCCACCAGCATCGGTCATGAAATGGATGTCGCCATGATCATCATGCCCTATTGAGCGTTCAACCAAGTCCCCTTTCTCATCTTCCTCTACCAATTCGCTTGGGCCATGGCCCCATTCATCGTCAATATGCCAATCATTTTGTCGTACGACTTCTTGTGCGAAAGCAGTGGCGGCGTCGTCTGGGTGTCCAATCTGTGACAGCACGGACATCCGTTCGAGATAGATCGTCCTTTGGATAAGGTCGAACTTGAGGGACATTCCCGTCAGAAACAAAAAGTCTTGTGCGGCTTCTGTCGATAGAAATCTTGTCACTTGTATTTCCGATGAATGGAGATTTTCGAAATCATAAATAGCTCCCTTCTGCTTGGACGAAGAAGCGGAAGAGAGCTATAAGTCACCCTAGGAAAAGGATTAGCGCAAGAGTGCTCGTTCAAGCATTGTCGGAATTCGGCTGCTCGCGCTTTGCATCTTCAATCATGATGGAGTCACGGTATCTCGCTCTCAGCGCCAGATCGGGAACCGGAGTGTCGACTTCCGACATAAAGCCAAGATAAATGTTTGCCCAAGGATCGTTTACCCAACGATGCCTCCGATAGATCGCAACGGCTTCATCTTTAACCGCTCGGTCTCCCTTTGCGAACCGAGTGATGACATCAATCTCATCGTTCGTGAGTTCTGTCTGCTCTTCTTTCTTGGGAGCAGTCGTTATCGGACCTGTCCCGAACAAATTGCTGAAGAAGTCACCCCAGATGCTCATGAAAATCCCTTCCAACGAATGATGCTATCGCTCTTCTACAGCGGTTAGAATTCCAGCCTCAGCGCCATCGACCTCTTTACCATTGCGTTTGGAGGTGATCTTCGGAAGCGGTTCCAACCCAGCGCGCTCGCGCATCTCTTCAAGGGGGACGATCTCATAGATTTCATCGATGACCTTGCGCCTGCGGTTGCTGAAGTCTGGCAAGAGCGGAGGCAAGAACCTCAAGACCCGTTTGCAAAACTCGATCAGATACACAAACGGCAACACCATCACAAAAATGATCGCCAACGGCAACATCGTAAATCGCTCGCATAACTTGTAGAATGCAGCCTTATCAATCAGATGCCTGATCTCAGGGCAGGCGCGAGCTACCTTGATTTCACGGAAGTAGCCGCGACGGGGAGATACGAAGCGCCAAGGGAAGAATGGCTTCATCGCTTCCCCCCTTGGAACTGGTAACGAGGATCATCCAGGTCGATGATGAGATCGAACTGATACTCGCGGTTCTCGTTCACATAACCACGAGGATTGACGACGATATGAGTGTCATGAACCTGGTAGTCGAACGAGTTATGGACGTGACCATGCAGGCACAGATGAGGCCTGTATTCGTAGATCAGGTCGTCGAGGTTCGAGACGAACGACGAATTCAACGGATCGCCAGCAAACCGTCTGTGCACCGACAGCGGGTGAACGCCATGGTGGGTCACCAGAACGGTCTTGCCGTCGAACGGTCGAGCCAGCGCTTCCTCGATGAAAGCCCGCGATGCGATGTGCATGTCGAGCAGATGCTTCGGCATCAGGCGGGTATACGGCTCCTTCCGATATTTGATCTGGTTGAAGTCGTTCATCGAACCAAGGGCGGACATCATGCCCAAGCCTTGGTCGCCCATGAGCTTGTAATCGGTCCATAGCGTCGCGCCAATGAATCGAACGCCGTCGATCACCACCTCGTCGTTTTCAAGGAAGTGAATGTTCGGATACTTCTTGGCAACCTCACGAGCCTCAGCCAAACCATCGACCAGCGAGCCACGATAATATTCGTGGTTGCCCGCGACATAGATCGTTGGAACGTTGATGTGCTTGGCAATCCATTCGATGCCGCGCGCTGGAGATTTATTGACCAGATCACCTGTGCACACGCACACGTCCACACCTTCTGGCACCTTAAATCGGTGCGAGATGTCGTCAAATTCCAGGTGCAGATCCGATAGCGGCCACAGTTTCATCTGAAAACTCCTTTCATCATTGTGTATGCACGAATTTTACAAGGCTGACAATAATAGGATTTTAGTTAATTCAGGGTGCGGCTATTTATTTAGTAATTTAGATTGAATTGGCCATTAAAATAAGGAATATTGGTCTCGCTTTTTCATGGAGAATAGCGCGAGTTTACGAATAACGGAAAACGGGCCAATCCTACGTTATCGACGCGCTCCTGTGGATTGGCAACGACCTAAGGAGCGCAAATGTCGACGAAATATGTGAATGGCTACGAAATTCTACCCTCGAAATTCGACCCCAGCATTAATTTCTCCAAGGCAACTAACGACGGCGGTATGATCGAAACCCGTTTCGTGCAGCGCCTGAAAGAGCGATTTATCGTCTATATTTCATCGATGTCCGGCTGCGATAAGGCCTGCCGTTTCTGCCATCTAACTCAGACGGGCCAGACTATGGCCATGAACCTGACACGCGAACAGATGCTCGAACAGGCTGAGACCGTTCTATCTTCGGCAGTCTACCCAGAAGCTAAGACCGTCCATTACAATTTCATGGCGCGTGGCGAGCCGATGACCAATCCAATGGTCAATAAACATCTCTTCCATGATCTAAAGCTAGCGGCCGAGAAGCGCGGACTGTTCCCGCGCATCAAAATTTCCAGCATTCTTCCAACCGATTTTCACGCTTTCGATCCTGCAGTTCTATGGGACGAATCTAGTCCTGCAATTGACTTCTACTATTCGCTCTACAACACCGATCAGGCGTGGCGTAAGCGGTGGATTCCAAAGGCCCTGCAGCCGCAAGAAGCTCTTGCCTGGCTTGCCAAGTGGCAGCAGGTCACTGGCAATCGCGTCATTCTACATTGGGCGCTAATCGATGGTGAAAACGACAGCGAGGCCAATGCACGTGAGGCGGCGCGTCTGGCGAACGAGGCTGGCCTGAATTGGGATTTCAATCTCGTCCGATACAATCCGGCCAACGACAAATCCAAGGAAGCTTCCGAGGAGCAGATCGAGCGATTTCTATCGGTGCTGCGCGCTGAGATCAACGATGCAAACCGCGTAAAGGTCATCCCACGCGTTGGTTTCGACGTCAAAGCTTCTTGCGGAATGTTTCTAACGCCTGAGGCAGCGTAACTGTAAAATCGGCCGACGATTTTGTTTAGCGAACGGCACCTCCTAATATGAGTAAGAAAGGAGGGCCATTGACATGCCTAATACACACCCAAATTCAACAGCCAAAACAGCTGCCGCAGCCGCCTTACTATTTGGTTCCCAACAAGATTTTGTGAGCGATTTCAGTAGACGAGTCCAGAGGGAAGTAGACAACTTTCTTGAGAATCAAATTGTCTACAAAGAGGGGTGGTATTCATGTAGCGACGAAATGCTTTCAGCCGCACCGACGTATCTAATAAGAGGTGCCTACGGTATGGCAAATGCCAATCCGTCAACCTTGGACATTATCGACGCCATTAATGGTCTGGCGGGACTTGATCCCGATAAGGCGAAAATATTGAACAACGAAGGATTTGGCAAAACAACAACCTTTGAAGGTCATAGACTCTTAAATCAGTTCTACCAGCTTCGTAAGCTGACCATTGACGACTTAAGCACGGGCGTAAAATTAGTGTCGCCAGATGTCGAGAAATCTCATTTTAGCCAGATCGTTAAATTATGTTCCGAGTGCACAAACATTCCCCTTGAAGACGTATCACGAACCTTAAAAGCGCGATTTCAAAGTGGAGACATATACAAAAGTGAGAGGATAAGGGTCGCGATTGACCCGAACTTCTCTTTTAACAGTATTACTTATATTTGGGCAGAAAATGGCCGTATTGGCATTCACTGCAGTTCAAACGATATCAAAGATTACGCTGCTTTCAGGAGGCTCCTAAAAGACACCACGGCTTACGCGGACGCGTTTTCCGACATGGAAACAGGATTCAGTCCCAACGCGACTAGAGTTATCAATGGTGAAGAGAAAAAATTCAAAACACTATGGTTCCCCGAGGAAACGGCGGGGGAAATTGTCAGCTTTGCCATATTGCGTGAAAACACAATAATTTCTAAGTCGATTCTGGACGAATTTGGCTATGGTTTTGCGCCAGATGAACCGACTCCAGATGACGACCCAGAACTGCCAACGTTAAAACATTAATCACTGGTTGGTTTCCTGTTGCTCTATTATGATTCCTACGAGGGCAACAGGAGCAAAGCAATGGATGTCAACACGATCAAAGAACGCGTAGAGGAATACGTCGAACAACAGATTGACGCCAATGTTTTTGAACGTCCGCTCGCGGCCAATGCATGCATTGCGAGCGCCATCGCATATGCAGTCGGCAAAGGTACAAAGGACGAGCTGTCTCTGCTCCAGAAGACAACTATCCTTCTTCAGCTACCAGCCTTCGATAAATTCAGGATTGGCTATTATTCCGATCCCGATGACGAGCTTTCGAGCATCTTAGAACACGCGTTCGAAAAGGAAATCGCGAGGCTATTCAAGAGCACGCACGTAAAGATCGCGGCCGAAACCATCGGCAGGCACCTTATCGCGGATGCTGAAGCCGCGTTAGAGATCGCGGAATATCGTGATGATAGTGCATTCATCGATAGAATGGCACGAAATCAAGTCAGGGCGGCAATTCGACACCTAAAAGACCGAACAGCAGCTGAAGTCGACGTCGCCACAGCAATCGACGCTGGTAGCATTTTAGGAGGCCTCAGATCGCGCCGGAATGATCACAAGCTCCATGTTCAACATGGAACAACCATCGAGCGCATCGACCAAATCACCGAAAAGCTGCGGCAACTCGATGTGCTAGCGCGTCCACATAAAAACGCCGACATGGATGCAGCCATTCTCGAAATGGTTGTAGACCTGAATAATCAGAAGCCTGTCCTTGAGCAGGATGAAGGCACCGCGCCGTCAGTAGGCATGTAGTCTGGCTTGCCATATACAAGAATCCAAAGGGCGCTCGAAGCGCCCTTTTTGTTGTCAGAATTTCAGCTTCAAGCCGACATTGAACGACGTCGCCAGCTTCCCTCCATCAGTAGGAATCTGGACCTCACCACCGTTCACAATCGAAAGCCTGTCGTTGAAGCTGTACTCGGCATACGATCCCAGAACGACGTTGGTCTTGCCGCGACGTGCGCCTTCCGAGGTGAATTCCGAACCGCTGATCGAGAGATCACGGCGGGACTTCGTGATGTCATGAGTGACTGCAACCTTGCCATAGAGACCAAGATCGCCCTTCCCGAGCTTGCGTTTGCCGCCGAACTTCACCCCGACTTCCGGACGGAACAGCTCGGTGCTCGATTTGCCGCTTTCTACGCCGCCAATGCCAGCTTCAGAGAAGGCATCTGTGCGCGAGTGGATGTAGGTCCCGGCGACGTACGGCGTGACGGTGTAAGCACCGAGCTGCGCGATATCGTAACCGAGTTCGACTTTGCCTGCGAAGACATTACCGCGATAGTCCGTACCCAGCTGATCGCCGAGACCGAAAATCGAACGAGTGACTTCGAACTTCTGACGCCCGTAAGCGACCTGGCCATTAAGAACCCACTTGTCATGGTTGAGGCCCGCATAGGCTCCGCCGAAATAGGTGTCGATATGATTGTCATTTGCCTGACCAGACACTTCGACCTTCATCGTATTCCAACCGCCGTAAACGCCAGCGACCAGATCGCTTGAAATTCGCTTGTCCATGCCGAAAACAACGCCGCCCAGAGCGTAGACAGCGTCTGACGCACCGTTTCTGCCCTTCAGACCGCCTACGCCACCGATGCCGTCCATCCAGTAGCCAGTCGTCTGATTGCGATCCAGACGAAGCTCATCGAGACGGTTGCTGATGCGGGACATAGGGATGTCAAGCGAGACAAGGCCAGCCTGCACCATCGACGGATGGACATCGCCTGAAATCTCTTCGAGGGCATTCCTGACTGCTTCGGCAGTGTCGAGCTGTTGAACACCAGCTCCCAGTTTAATCAGGTCGTTTGAGGCCAGCACAACTGATGTTTCGCCAGTCTTGTCAGCCTGAGATGCGACACTTTTTTCGATCAGCGTGGCAGACTGACAGGCGTTCGAGCTACCGCAAATGCTGCTCTCAGCAATCGAGGCTACGTCATAGCTGACGACAACATCATTACTCGTCAGATGATAGGCCCCGTTGACGAGATAGGTCGGTCGGAAATCGAAGCTTCCGAAATTTCCCGTAATCCCGCCCGCAGCAGACATAACGCTCGTCTGCCCATTGCGGACATAGGCATTCTCCACACCATCGATAGCGAGAAGGCCACCATTGATCGTCGCAGTTCCTGCAACATCGAGTTTGGAGCCGAGTACAACCGACAGCGAGCCGCCATCGTTGACGTAGTTGCCGTTGACCTTGAGCGTGCCAGTGTAAGGCCAGCCTGCATGCAAGATACCTTTGGAAGTAACATTGCCGAGCTGGCCATCGCCCCCAACGATGCCATTTTCTCCGATGTAGGTGTTGCCAATGATCAAACCATTTACGACCAGCGCACCATCATTGACGGTGGTCCCGCCCGTGTAGGTGTTGTTTCCAGCCAGTCGAAGAGTGCCATTGCCGTTCTTCACGAGACCGCCAGCACCGGAGATGTCGTTCTGCCAAACTGAACCGCCAGAAAACGAGACATTGAAGTCACCCCAATCGAATTTGCTAGGTCCACGAATGGCTTTGGCGACGTCGACCATACCGTAACCGAATACAGGATCGACACCTGGCGCACCGATATCACGCGCAGTACCGAGCAGAACCTGCCCGATTTGGTCGCCCTTCATATAAGGAAACGTCTGCTTCACGAGGGCGGCCGACGCCGAGACCACAGGTGCTGCCGCCGATGTGCCCGCAAATAACTGAGAACCGCTCTCATAGGCATAGGTTGGCATGTCGATATTGACCGGAGCCGCGAGGCAGTATTTTGCGACCGGACCACACTTATTCGAATAACCTGGCATCTCTCCAGCATCGTTGACGGCAACGACGGTCAGATAACCGCCCGTCTGGAGACGGGAATCTGTGAGCTGCATTGCACCCCAATCACCTGGGTAGTCCTTGGAGTCGTTGGACGCTGACCAGACAAACAACATACCATGCTGATCGACATATTTGGCTGCTATCTGACGGAAATAATCGATGCCCGCCCCAACGGTACCGCCCTCTGAAAGGCTCCAACTCTTGGTTCCGATGGAATGGTTCACAATCGACACTCCATCGTTCAGCATGTCGGAATAAATCTGCTCGAATGTGGTATATGAAACGCTTCCGCCACGATCAAATAAATGGGCCTGAGAAACCTTGGCTCCTGGAGCTATACCGCCAACATAGCCCGCATTATTCTGCCAAGTTGAATCTGCATTTCCGGCAATAATCATGGAAACGCTGTCGCCATGGTTCGTATTCGTCTCTTGACTATTTTCAACATAATTGCGGAAGGCGACAATCTTGTCCTTCAGATATTTACCTTCTCCGCTGAAGCCAGTGTCCACGACGCCGACCACAACATTCTGTCCCGTGATACCTCGCGCGTAGGCATCGTGAGCGCCGAGCGTGGCCATCGTCCGCGACGTTCTCGTCTTATAAATTACGGGTATCTGATAGGAGGCCTGCCGTGGAATCGGGACGTTCGCTAGGAATGCGCTGGCAGATCGACCGATGCCCTGAACTGCAGATGGAATGGCTCGGCCTGGATCACGAAGCGCATCGATAGCCTTGTTTCCTACAACATCGACATATCTGAGCGCGGGAATGTATTTTTCACCGATTTCAGAGAATGGCGGGTTTTCACCCGGCGGTGGAGGTGGTGGTGTCCATCCTCCACCGCCGCCACCATTGCCAGGGCCGCCGCTGCCAGGATTACTGGGACCATCCGAACCGCCACCGCCTCCACAAGCAGTCAGAAACGAGGTCGCCAGCAGAGCTGAGATAAGAAGCGTTTTTCTGATTTTTGAATTATCCAAAACAGTTCTCCAAAAACGGCGAGATTATTCTCGCAATAACTTATTTATTGTTCAATTTTTATCCATCACGGGCAATTGCTCTTTTCTAGCTCAAACAAAAATTGCGAACAAATTAATGAAACGCCATCTAAAGCGTTGATTTCTAAGATGATTAAAGCTTGATACTCAAACTTACGTTGAACGACTTTGCCATCTTGTTGCCATCTGTCGGCAATTTCGGGTCAGAACCGTCACTTCTGCCAATTATCGAGAGTATGTTTTATTAGGATAAAAGACCCAATTCTCTTGCTGTTTTTCGGTATTCATGCAAATTGAAGACCGAGACTAATAATTGGAGAGTTAAGTGGCCGTAGAAATTGAACGCAAGTTCCTTGTGAAAGACGATAGCTGGAAGGCGCACGTCGTCAGTAGCTATCACATCATTCAGGGATATCTCGTTGGCGAGCCAACTCTTGCAGTCCGCCTTCGGATTATAGACGACAAGGAAGCCCTTCTGACGATCAAGGGCAAGGGCGAAGGCATCGCACGTCCTGAATACGAGTACCCAATCCCGCTCGAAGACGCCAAGGGAATGCTGGCAATGTGTGGCACACGCGTGCTTGAGAAGACGCGCCATCTGATCAATGCCAACGACGGCCTCAAGTGGGAAGTCGATGTGTTCGCTGGTCGGCGCGCTGGTCTCGTTCTTGCAGAGATCGAGTTACCAAGTCTCGACACCGAGATTGAGCTGCCTGAATGGGCGGGCGAAGACGTGAGCGAGGACCCTCGTTATTTTAACGCAGTGCTGGCATTCACGTGAAGGCAGGACAACCTTTAAGATAGGTTGCGAAGCCTTTGGCTGACGAAGGCGGAAGCCTGGCGGACAGGATGTAATGATGACGTCAGCCGTGCATTTGCATGGCTGGCCGATAATTGCCCAAAAACCTCATGCAACTGTCGTCGAAATCGCAATTTATGAACTCGATGAGATCGTCATAAAGATCGTCGTTGCTACCCTGCCAAGCGAAGTGAAAGCGATCCTGAACATAGCGCCTGTTATCGGATAGGAAGGTTGTGAGAGCCTCCAAATCTTCCTCGATGTCGCGCTCCTCCTCCACGCCATCCTCCACTGCTCTGCCCAGGGCGTTGAGTTTTTCTGACATCTGGCTTTCACTAAGGCCGTTATACGAGAACTGATATTCTCGGGCCATTCCGACACATAAGTTTTCGACATAAGCGACATCCGCCCCAACGGTTTTCAGAACGGTGTGCATGTCATCCAGACACTCGTCCGCGAATGCCCCAACGAGATGGACCTTTTTGCCTTTCAGACTATGGTGCCAAGGATCAATTTCGAGAATGTGTCCATCACCTTCGTCGTAATATGGACGGGTGGCGTCACACCACGTAATTCCACGGTTCTCTTCCGAAATCTGATCAGGATCATAGTCATATTGGTCTTTGGTCCAGCCATAACCGTACTCGAAGCGTCGGAACTGTATCCCTTCTGTCCTGCAAAATTCCTCAATTCGCACTTGCTGCGACTCGACCTCATGTTCATCGAAGAAGGACATGATGACTTCGTCCAGGTCATCCTTATTATTGTCGAGGAAGTCCATAATTTTCGACAATTCAGTATCGATGTCAGTGCCGAATTTCTTCAATCCGGCATCCCACATCTCCTCGAAGTGATGGATAACAAGAACCGCCATATTGCCTCCTCACATCGCCATGGCAGGCCTTCTCGAAAGCTCGCGGTGAGCAACGAGGCCAGCAGTGATGTCACGAACAAGCGGCGTATTCCGAAGCCTATCCAGGAAGAATTCTGGCTTAAGCAAGTAGCTTTCTTTTGGGTCCATTCTGAAGCTCAGGGAACCATCGTCAGCCATATCAAGGATGTAGCGCATGCGATTGAGCTTGTAGCCGTCGTTAAGCACGCCCATAGCGCCTTCAGGGTGAGCGTCGACTAGTGGGCAGATATATTTCTCTGCCTTGCTGCGGCTGCAGCTGTCGATGACGATGTCGAGACGGATCAGGAGTTCGAGAGCGCTCTTTTCGCCAGGGTTGCTAATACGAGAATTGGCGTCGACCCACAGATGAGGGTAGCTCCCAGTCGCTTTATGAAAATTCTCAAGGGAATGTTCTGCAACGTAAATATTCCCTTTATTCCAGTCACCATTATCGCGACGGTAATATCGGTACAAAAATGCTGGGCCACCCATAGTTACGCCATAGGCCCCGTTACCCAGATCGACCTCTGAAAAACTACGATCATCATTTTGCTGGTAAAATGTGCGCCCTGATAGAACGTCTTCAATGCAGGCCGGAACCATTCTCATTCCCAATTCCCTTTTCATTTCTGCATGCCATGACCATTTTTTGTCACATATCAAACGAGGGTTCTGGCAAATTCCCACCAGCCATCTTAATCCATTGTTTGAACTAATTTCTGCATTCGACAAGCGATACATCTGAGGCATTGTTTTTCCGCGAGAGGCACCGTAAATACCACTCAGCCAACTCGGTTGGTGCTTTGAGGAGATTGTTTGTGCTGATATCTACGTTGTTCATGGTTTCTTCGCTTGTGCTGGTCACGCCAGACAACATGCAATTGCCTGTTCGTTCGGACGGTCCTGATTTTCGGATCTTTGAAAGCTCAGGCCTCGCGACCGAAAATGCGAAGGCCTCGGCTCGCATGACCAAGGAATCGGTCCTTGAATGGTGCGATGCCAATCGTCCCGAGGAAGACAAGGACGAATGCGTCGGCAACTATATGGTAGACACGGTCTACCAGGCATCCGCCAACTGCAAAACCGGACTTCTCACTGACACCGATGGCGAGCAGTACCAGTACCTCGGCAAGGAAACCAAAGATGCCAACTGGCTTGGATACCCAACCTTCAAGGATGCCAAGGGCAAGAAGGTTCCGATGTCGTATGCTGGCGGTGGCATAGGCGTAGCCGCAATGTGGTGGACGCTCTGCCCGAACGTCACGCCCTATGACATTCAGCCCCTGAAGACGAAGCTGGAGAAATCCGACTTCTCCAAGGACACCAAGTCCGGCACGCTCGATGGCAAAAAGGTGATCGTCGACTACGGCAAGGGCGTAATCTCAGACACTGGCAACAACGTTCTGTTCCGTGGAACGATCATCAAGAACGGCCCAATCGTCGGCATCTTCTATAAGCAGGCGGAAGGTTGCGACGCAGTTCCCTACATCGTCGAAGGCCATACCAATACCGACCAGAAGCGCAGGAAGATTCTGTCGCTAGCGGGAGCCGAACCTGCGCTCGAAGGTTGCAAGGTAGTCGGCAAGAAAGAGAACTTCCAGATGACTGTGACGCTGAAGTAGCGTTAGCCAGAACACAAACGGGCACCAATTGGTGCCCGTTTCGTTTCAATCGCTCTGATCTTCCAATTCCGCTTCCTGTTGAGCCTCGATCAGCACCTTCCGCAGCTTCGGTGACATCATGCTGATCGAAGTGGCTTCAGCCTCTTTGATCCTGTCGCAAATCTCGGCATGCCCCTTCTCGGCTTCGTCCCAAGTCGAGTAGCGAGCGAGGAGGCCGTAATCATGCTGAAAGTCGAGTTTCTGCTGCTTATCCCCGAGTGCCTGGACCTGTCGCTCGAACACCATAGTCTCGAAGATATGCGGTGGACCATCGCGAAAAAGATTGTGATCCAAGGACAGGAAGACCGTTGAGATCGTTGAAACGGCCGTGCGTGTCAGCGCCACCTGCCGATTGGGAGCATCTATACCTTCACCTGGGCCGGGGAAACCTTCCACAGGGACCGCTTCACGCCCAACCAGCTTGTACCACCTGCCTAGCGGATTCTTATCGTCCATAATCATGTGCAGACCATAGCCGAAGGTTCTGGAGACGCAAAGAGCCTCCCGAAAGAGGCTCCATCGCAATCAGTTGGCGACGGCCAAAGCGGCTAAGGTCTTCTCAAGAGGCTTCCAATGTGGACAAGTCCACTTCGACTTTCGCTCGCGGCCGCTCGGGAGAATTCCGAAATCGCATGACGATGGATGATCGACATCGACTACGCAGCGCGACGGTTTTTCGCCCTCGTCGTATTCGACAAAGCACAGATGTCGAACTCCATTCTTGTAATCGGACTGATCATCCGCATAAACTGTGCTCTTTAAATCTTCTTCCATAAACCGAACTCCTTTTAATTGCCTTAATTAAAGAAATTCTAATTATTGTCAATATTTTTTTGGCTACTGGAAATAGCAATAGAAAATCTCGGTTCCGCGATCCCCGTTCCGCAGGTCCACTCGTAACCCTTATATTTACGCGAGCTATATGAACCCACTTCGACGCCGTCTATCTCAAGATCGTAGCCAATTCCAGTCGGAACGATGTCAGGAGATATTCCGGAAATTTCCGTCATAAATGTTCGAGCATCGAGAGCAATCTCGAAATCCCTGCCATCGTAGGCATTCGTATCAAACAGCTCGACCTTCATGAAATATGGATGATGCGTAGCGTCAAAAACAGGTTCCTTGCGGAAACAAGGCGTCAGAGACACGAACTTCCCCTGCCCCAGTGTGCCGTTCATCAGGGCATCGACAAACGACTGTTCCGCAGACCCGACCAAAAGACCAAGATCGCGCAGTTCATAGGCGCGGCCGAGATCATCCAGTGTCGACTGAATACCGTCAAGGCTCGCATGCCACGGGAGATTTACCCTCTTGTAGTCCCGCGCCTCATACCATTGAAGCGCGGCGACAAGATATTCCCAATTAACGGCGACCATTCGCAAATGCCCTCGCAGTGACCGCTGCCATCTCGCGCAGGCTCTGAAGCGAGATCGATGGATGATGCTTATCGAGATAGGCTTCAATAGCGCCCTGAAGATCAGCCAGCTCCACCAGAGCCATGATATCCACGCCCTGATTGATCGCATCCATGAACTCATTGACCTCTTCCATGATCTTCGAAGGCTCGCCTAGAACGCCCTTCTCGATCTCGGCCAGGTGATATCCCGGCTTCGACTTCTTCGGCAGGAGGTCAGTGATGTAATCCCAAAGGGTGTCAGCATCGATCTTGCGCTCGAACGGACAAATAGACGGACCATTCACTTCGCGAATGACGTTCGCCAGATCCTTGATGATCGGGCCGCGCTCCAGATAGGTGATCGCCTTCGTGGCACGGATGCGGTGGAAACCAGTTTCAGCGAACTCGTAACTGGTGCCAGCGCTCATGTGATAGGTGCTGCCCTGACGCAGGAAGCCGCGTGCTACCGGAACAGGGTCTTTGCTATCGCCAGGCTTACAGGACACCTGAACGATCTCGTGGTCGCCTTCAGGCGAGTTTTCCAGAAACCACTCTTCATGGGTGATGTTGCCGAGGAGAATATGAGAGTGGAACCGATATCGATGATCGTGGAGTTCCTCTTCCGGCGTGTCGGCCAGCAACTCAGGATGCCAGAAGTGAATTCGGGTGTCCTTGGTGAGTTTCAGCTGGATAAATCCGAGACCGAACCAGTGTGGTGAGGATCCGAAAGAACGCAGGTAGTCGACGTCCAGAAATTGATCCAGACGGCCGTTAAAAATGCCCATAGCGAGACCTCTTTTTATTGGAATTCATGTCCTATGGGAGGACTTATTTTCTGGATCGTCAACCTGATCTTCGGATTAATTATGCCAACAATATCTACAAAAAGGGCCTCAAGATTATCTCCGAGGCCCCAACTCTCAAAAATACAGTTCAATACATGCCATTGCCAAGGGACGCAGCAGCATATTCCTCACCTTCAGCACCATTTTGGGTCACTTCGTTGATCTGGGCGACCACGTCTGAGAAGAGACCGACATTGTCCGTTTTCAGGGCTACTTCGAGATTGTTGTAGATTTGCTGAAGCATGTTGAGATTCGCTGCATCCGAATTATCCAAGCCAGCAACCTCAAGGTTATAAGGTGCAACGATGTTCAGGTTGTCTTTCACGTCCTGAATATGCTGCTTCATCGAAGCCGCAAGTTCGATAGCGCCGTTAACATCGCCGTCTTCCAGCATGTCACTGAGGTGCCAGTAATTTTCATTCAGTGTTGCGAACTCACCTTCGACAAGGTCGTTCCTCATATTTACGGATTGCTCGTAGGCAACAATGACCGGATCATTTTGAAGATTCACAGTGGTTTCGCCGCTATTGACGTAGAGCGCGCCAGTGAGTGCGGCGGCTGTTACAGCGGCGGTGAAGAGCCTGTTCTCAGTGGCTTCGGCCATCCATTCAGACAGTTTTGACATGGTTTTCTCCCAATTCTCTGATGAATTATTGGGCACCGGCATGACACTAACAATGAAAAAATCGAGCTTGCTGGTTTGGGATATGCAGCCTACCTTTGAAAGTATAAAGGCGAGAATTGTTTATGACTAGAATTGAACGTCTGTTGATTATATGTCTGCTGGTATCGCGCTCTATGGAAGTCGACAAAACGGTCGAATTCGTGGATGTGATTGAGAGCGGGTGCCTAGCGCACGAGCAGGATTCTATCCAGTACAAGAACAATCTTGTTGCGGCTGCAAAGACCGCTCCAATCGACGACAAATATGGTCCCATACTGATGCTCCTGCTTCAGGCGCACCAAATTGAGAGCACCATGGAGCTTCTTCAGAAGCATGAAGACCACCTCGACAAAATACTGGCGGCACTTCAGCAGCCCGCCCAAAACCGTATTGCTGAAAAGGTGCTCATAAAGAAGCTGTCCGACTTCGTGAAATTCCATCCTTCAGCCGAACAGGTCGTATAAGCAGCCTAATATTCTTGAATGAAAAACCCGCCGATTGGCGGGTTCATTGTTTCAATGCAGAGGATTCACCGTCCCATGGAAGGCAACGGCTCCATCTCTTCCGAGATGTCAAATCGTTGCTTATCTTCCAAGGCGACATAGAGGTTCATCACGGCAGTTTCGATTTTGCCCTGGTCCTTTGATGCCAAGGCAGGCTCAAGAGCATCCAACGCCTGATAGAAGTCGACGTGAACACCATCAACTTTGGCCGTCATTTCGATCCCGTACTGCATCGTCGCAGGCAAACGCGCTCCTACGTTACGGACATGCTCAAAGAAATCACGTCCGTATTTCCGAGCTTCCTCAGTTTTGCCCTGGAGAAGCATCGTACGAAGGCGGCTATAATGCGCTGGGAACATTCTGATCTGTTCCTGAGCCAGACTGTCAGCCTGTTCCATTGACGCAGCGACCTTAGCCAGTTCGGTTGGATGATCAGTCATGCCCATGTAGTGCTTGACGCCATCGGTCGTGACATTAAGGGCCGCCAAAACACCAAGAGACATAACGAAGGTCTTGTTGGAGATTTCCTTTTCCATCCAGTCTTTTAATTTCGACATCTGTTCCTCCTGAATGATTTAATCATATCAGGATCGAACATCGGCGCGCTTGAGACAATCAGATTTCGATTACTTTTCCGAACTCGAACCCTTCATTTTCAATGGCATAGCCGCGTGGATTGCAGACAATGCGTGTCTTGCCTACCATATAATCAAACTGCTGATGCACATGACCATGCACCCAAAGATCAGGCTGTCGCCTCTCGATTAAATCCGACAAATCGGACACGAACGCCCCATTGGTAGCGTCACCTTCGAACTTCGGGTGAAGCGATTTCCGATGCGGAGCATGATGGCTCACCACAACTGTTTTGCCATCGTGCGGAACAGCCAAGGTGTCGTCGATGAAAGCCCTCGTTTCCTGATGCAGCTGCACGAGGTCAGCAGGCCTGATGTGACGTGGGATAACCCCGTCCCCTTTGGGTGTCTGCAGGTAGATGTTGACGTAGTCTGCCAACCCATTCTTTGCGGCCCACATGGCGCTCTTGATCGCGGTCTCACGCTCATCTCCAGAGGCTGGAGCATCGATTGCGAAGTCCGTCCACAACGTACCGCCCAGGAAACGCACACCATCGATAACTGCGGCGCTATTGTCGAGGAAGGTCACACCCTGCGCGTTTGCGATGAGCTTGGCGTTCTTGCGGCCGCCTTCGATAGATGTGTCATAGAACTCGTGATTGCCAGGCACCCAAACAACAGGCATTCGAGGCCGGATTACGTTGCCAACCCAATTGACCCCTAGATGCATGGAATCTGTGACGTCGCCAGCCAACACGCAAACATCGGCTTGCGGGTATCGATCCGGCTTCACGAGCTTAATCGCATCGCTCTCGGGAATATGTAAGTCGGACAAAATCCAAATACGCATTCGTTATGCATACTCGGCTGATGATCTGCCGTCAATCATTCAAAAAAAAATACGAAAATAATGTTGACAATTAATTATGAGAAAAATAAACAGGCCGCAACAAAAGGGATTTTTCATGAGCTTTCCAGTCCCAACCTCCATCTTGTATGGCCTCAAGCACGTGGATTTTGCCAAATCGCAAACCCATTATTCCTACTGGAAAAATGATCCAGATAAGGAAATCAAGATCGATCTTTCGAAGTTGTCCGACGATGCGGTCTATGAGCTTTCTGCGGCCTTTAAGCAGGCTGACATCATGCGCAACGTGCGGATGCTGGATTCGATCCTTGAAAGCCGCCTTGGAAAAAAGGATCAGACGGTAAGGGGGCTGGAAAGTCTCGTCGATCTCCTGAAGAGCTATCTGGAAGACGGTCAAATTAATAAATGGATTTTCCGCCGAGAAAAAGATGGCCAGCTTTACCCCTATCTCGTGACGAGAATCCAGATGTGCGACACTGAAAATTCCCGCCAGAAGGACAAGGAAGATCACTTCGTCGCCATGCGCATCGTCGCCTATGGGATTTCAGAAAGAAATGGAAAGATGGAGACCAAAACGGATACGATTTCGTTTTATCGCCATCAGGTCTCCAATCGCAGAATTTCCAAAATCCTCTCTGATTCTGATCTGTTCAAGGAAACCAAGGAGCTGATCGCTGAGCACGAAGCTCAGGTGGCGCGCTACCGTGAGATTATCATGCCTGGATTCGCAAAACAGTTTGTAGCCAATGGCAGGACTGTAAGGATCGGATACGGTGGCAAGGACATCACCCTGAACAAAGCTCGTGTCATCCATGACCTGTCGTCGAGCGATTTTGGCGCGTACAATGATATGATGGATGCCGAAACAAAGACCGATGACATCGGAGAATTTCCGTGCCCTATGCACCCAATGGTCAGGGTCTTCGATCTCGAAGGGCACGACTTCCATTGGATTAATGGCAGCTTGGTTGAGCCATACGTCTACAAAGACCTGCTCAAGCATCTGGTTCTGCCAGAATCCCATCACGATCTTCTCGACATGCTGACCGACGATCTGACTGACTTCTCGCATGACTTTGTCGAAGGCAAAACCGCTGGCAACCTGATCATTTGCAAAGGCCCTCCCGGTGTCGGTAAGACTCTTACTGGCGAACTCTATTCCGAGCACAAGAAGGTTCCTCTGATCGTGCTCAGGGCCGGAAAACTCGGTACCACGGTTGCGGAAGTCACCAAGGGTATGAAGCAATATCTGGAGTGGGCCGCAAGGTGGGGTTGCCCGCTACTCGTCAATGAATGCGACATCTACATCGCCAAACGCGGCGACAATATCAATCTGAATGCAATCGTCGCCGAAATGCTCCAACTGGTGGAATATTATCCAGGCCTTCTGTTCATGACGACCAACCGTCCCGACGATATCGACGATGCATTCGTCAGTCGCGCCTTGGCGATCATCGATTACGAGGCTCCGAAGGGTGATCTCGTTGCCGAAAGTTGGCGGCAGATTGCCTCCCTTCATGGGTTGAAAATGGATGGCAAGATGATCAAGAAGCTTCAGCAGCTCTTCCCGTCAATTGTCCCGCGCGACATGAAAATGCTGTTGAAGCTGGCCATGAAGAGGACTAAGCGCACAGGAGAAAAGATTTCGCCCGACCTGTTGCGCAAAATGGCCATGTTCCGTGCCATCAAGATGTCCGAGAATGCCGCCGACTTGCTTAACTAAGCAGGCATTCACAAAGAGAATACATATCGGCCGTCAGCACAAATGTTGGCGGCCGATATTCGTAATAAATCGCAAATTTGTTTCTTTAATTCGAATTGACGACTGATTTTCGCTTGCGAATTGATCCAGGAAAACGGTATTATAGAGCCTCAAATTATGAGGTTAAAATTGGCCAAGCTCCCAACTTTTAAGACGAAAGCCACAGACGTGCACGGAAATTTCGTCTGCGACATCAACATGGATGGTGTCCTTCTAAGTTTTGATAGCCGACGCGCTCTTGTTGTGCTTGAAAAGTTGGCAAACGGACAGACTGATTACGGGCATCTACCCATCTACAAGGGTATGCCACGTCATCATCTTGAGGGCATCATCAATAGCGCCACTTCGGCTGATCTATACGAAAACGACCTTCATTCCGACGCAAAGACATTTTTTGAACAGATCGGCGGAAGCGCGGGTTTCCGCCAGTTTACTGAATTGAATAGTTACCGAGAGCGGCTGGAGAGGAAAAAAGACCGCATTTTCCGAGAAATGGTCGATGTCAACGCCGCCACTTTTGTGCTTGCTCCCGCATCCAAGAACGAGCTGCTTTATGACGCCTTCAGTGAAAAATTTGCCGATGTCGAGACCTTGCTTATGCAATACAGCATGCCCAAGGACATCTTTGAAATGGGCGACAACGCCGACCGGCACAAAGCCTTTGAGAAATGGGTTCGAGAGAACGGACGCCCTTATGCGTGGGACACAATTCGCGATGACTGGAAGGGCCTTACAGTCGATGACGTTCTAGGTTGCTGGGATGATATCTTTGACGAAGACGATGAAGACGCAGACCCTTCGGACAGAAGCCTGCTCGCCGAACTCATTTCAGAGGTGAAGGCCACCATCGAATGTCAACTCGATAGCGATCATTATGAAGATGCCTGTCACGACGTCGTGGATATCGATGGAATCGATGGCATTGTCACGGCCTGGTTCGACGAAAAGGGCGACCTCAGACAGAACGACGACGGCAAACTGATGGCGGACCAGAACCTCAAGAATCGACTGGCGAATTGGGGCGAAAAGCAGTCCATCACATCATACCATCGAGATTCGAGCACGGTCGTGGGCTTGCATCCCGATGTGACCGAAGCTGAATGCAAACAGTTTCTGGAACGCGAATTCTCTGGCGTATGTATCGAAATCGACAAAGTCGAGAATATGTGGCGTTTGCCGCTTTCGGAAGGTGTGCAAGCGCTTGCTGAGAAGCTTGAGCCGCTCGGCATCTGGCTAACTAATGGGCCATATGACCAGAACTATCGGATCAGGTCGACACCAGCCGATCTGGATGCAGAGTTCCCAACCTTGGAGCTGGCCTTCGAATTCGCCCAGGAGCTTGTTCGATGAGCTTCAACCTCCTACCGATTGAAGAGCAGTTTCCCGCCCTCCTTGCGCATCTGGACACCTTGACCGACGAAAACCATCCAGAGGAGATGCGGCCGAGCTATCTCAGAAGGCTTGTGATGGAAGCTAGCCATCGCCCCGACCTTCCACGCGACAAGATTTGTCGTTGGCTCGGCTACTCCTACGGCATCGTCACGGCGAGGCATCCGAACCTGAGCCGGATTTTCTCCTTCAATGAACCAAAGTTCGGCGAAGATTTTTCAGACCACCCCATCGTCAAGGCGTCACTCCAGGTCCTCGGCAACCTACAATCCACCATGCTACGCAGGCAAAAATTAATGGCTTCTGACGGAGATCGTCATGACAGTCATTACACCGAAGACAATGACCATGTCTCGAATTTAATAGAAAAACTCATCGAAGACGCGATGCGCGATGCAAAATACATCGGCGTAAATGCTCTTAGTCTTCGCGTGGGATTTATTCAGGGCTATATGGTATCATACTATTTTCTCGATGTGAGCGAAGAACGGAATTTCACCAGACCCATCTTCCATAAAGCATACGAGGAACTTGGCATTCGTCCGCCCAAAAGCGTGGCGATCAGCAAACGGGAGGCGTAATGGTCGTGCTCGACGCAAAAGCAGTTCAATCTTCATGTGAGGCGGCGCTCTCGAATTATTCGAAATGGGCAAACTCGGGCTTTTGGGCCAGCTTTTTCCAAGTCGATCTGAACCTCGCCCAGGAAAAAATTGAGAAGCTTCCTAGCGTACACGTTCGAGAGCAGATGTGCATTTCCCTGATCTCGGGCATTGAAACAGTGACGTCAGCGGAAATGAATAGCCGCCTGAGCTACATGGAAGCCGTGCTCAAGGATATGAGAGAACGGGAATTGTCCCTTCTTGAGCGCTATTTTGCTTTGCGACGGGACGGCCTAAGCGCACTCTTCCTGGCCGCCATCTCGATGATGCTGATCGTCTTCATGATCGGAATGCAGCAAGACGCATTTGCGATTGCCGTATCGACCGTACTCCTCGTCACTGCCATCGGGTGTTTCATGATGGGCAGGAAATCGTTCAAAAATAAGTATCTCAACATCAAGCGCGAAGCCGGAAATCCCGGCAACCGCCAACGTTTTATCCTATGGGGCCAATCTTAATGTCCGACCAGAAACCAACAGTAAACACCGCAGACAAGATACTGGCGGACCTCGTAGCGTTTTCAAAAATGGGGTTCTCTACAGGGTATTTCCGTATCGACCGAGACATCGATTCAGCTGCATTGCCGAGCGAAAGGCTGCGCCGACAATACCTCGAATATGAAGCCAAGCACGGCCGTAGCACCGACAGCTATGAGGAAATAGAGCAAAGGCACCAATACGTTCATGATATTGTAGCCCAACTTGAAACTCGTGAACGCGATCTCGTTGAAAAATTCAAGAAGAGCAAAAGAAAGGGCACTGACGCCTTTTTTGGAACAGTCGTATTGACGTTCCTGATCGCAATCGTTGCCACCCAGTTCTTCGACGAAGAGAAGGAAGCCGCGTCGGCCGCTCTCAATGTTTTGTCTGTGCTGCCAATAATCTACATTCCGACCTATATTTTCATGAAGGTTCGCGCTAAGAAGCTCTACGAAAAGGCCCATACCCTCAGCAACCTGAGCTGGGTGTTCCCATGGAGCAAGAAGTAGGTCTACCGCGAGGATACGTGACCAAGACTGACCGAACGAAAGAAGGCGTGAAGCGGCGGGTTTCACGCTTCCGCGAACGCGAAAAAGAACGTCACCTTCAGATCGCCCTTGCAGCTGCGAGGCTAGTCCTGGGCAAAGACGTCGGAGACGCACGCAGGGCGCTCGCTGATTTCATCGACAAGCAATCCAAGCAAACAGACATTCCCGACGACTACGCGTCCACCCTGATGGATGCCGCCGACGCTTTGCGTTCGAAACGGCGACTCTGAAGTCCATATTTGCTTTTTGGGGATATTCACTGCACAGCAAATATGCGTCTTTTAGCAAATATCGTTTGAGCCATTGTCCATTGCGCTTTTCAACTCGTAAAATGGCCATGATCAAGAATGGAAGGCCATCAAATGTATTTTCTCACCGATCTGCGTAAATTGATCGACAACAGAACTTCTGTGCCGGAAGTCCAGAATGTTTTGGACAATATCCTGACGGTCGCGACCGAGAGCAGCAAAAACTTCTATCTTGATCCAAACGAAGCAAAGCTCGTCGACGATGTGATCGACTGGGTGATTGCCGAGGCTCACAGCGGTAAAGAGTGGCCGTATACCAAAGGACGCAATGGTCTTCCAACACGACTCCAGGGCATCACCTGTGTCGAGGATCTGCGCATGGCACTTGCTGTGGCAGAGGCCGAGAACGGCGGCCTGTTCACCCTTCCAGACATGCCGGACTACGAGGATTACGTAACAGGCTTTCCGGATGGCGCTCATGTCGTGCGTCTAACAGCGAACGAAGCTTACCGCCGCGAGATCATGAACATGAACAGCAATATTCGGTTCTGGGGGATTTTCGACAAAGACGACCTTGAGAACGGTAAGCGCAGCTACTGGTCCATCAGGGATGCTGACGGACATGTGCTAGCGGGCATCGCCCTCAATCGCTTTGCAATTTGCTCAGTAGCGGGTTTTAACGGCGTTATTGTCGATGAGGAGATCGTCAACAACTACATCCGGCCGTTGATCGAGGAGTTCGACCTGAAGGCGATGGAGCCTCTTGCCGTTCCTCACCTTGTCATGGACGCCAATGGCGATTTCCATGACATCTACAATCTTCCAGACGGAATCACAGTCCACGGAAACATGATCCTTTATGACAATTATCCCAAGATCGCGTCCCTTCCTGACAACATGACTATTCAAGGGCAGTTTGTGATTAACAGGAACATAAATCTCAGATCAACTCCGAAAAATCTCGTGGCGACCGATGGAATTGGTTTCATCAAATGCCCAAATTTGACCGAGATCGGAGAGGGCAACAGCTCTACCAATAATTACAGTTCCTTCGACGGCAGCCCAATCAAGGCAATAGGCAAAGACTGCTATTTCCCAGAGGGCGTGGTTATCAACGGACAGATGAGAAAGGATGCACCTCAGACGAGCCTTCTCAAAAAGATATCGGATGCCTTCCGCGCCAAGCCAGCTCGGCGCTCTTTGGTGGATATTATTCGTCAGGTCAACGAAGACGAAACCAAGCGCATTACGGCCATTCAGGACTACATGGACGATGAGCTGCAAACGCGCGATTTCCCAGGCATGGAACGCGAAAACACGTTAAGAATTTAAGCAGGAGTAATCCTGCCTAACTCACTTTCCGAAGGTATCAATCAGGGCCTGACAACTCGCATCATGGTCGTTCTTCAACGAGTCCGCTCCACGCTCTTCGACCTGCAGGTTGTATTCAACCAACTTCTGGACCACAAAATTCTGAGCGTCTTGTTCGGAAATATTCAGGGTTGAAGCCTCGAACATGAACTCGTCTCCGAGAGTCGCCAGGACGTCTGCCGCAAATGGAGAAATGATGTTTTTTCCATCGAAACCATTCTTGATGGCTGTATATGCCATGCACTGGCCGAGCTTCTTGTATTGCGCGTCGTCAGCGGCACCGGCGACAGACGCTCCCGCAAGGAATGAAAAAGCGAAGGTAGACGCAAAAATCTTGGCGGTCTTCATATCGGAAAATCCTTATGTTTCCTATCATTTTAGCCATAAATCCTTAGCTTCAACAAGGGCGATGACGCTGATCTTCTTGAAATAAAGGTAGACGGTCTTCATCCTAATAACTGGAGAAAACAAAACCCCGCCAAGGACATAATAATGACTCCCTATGATGATATGAAAAGAAAATACGACAGCGATGAAATTGTGTCGCAGCTTTCAGCTCCAATGAAAAAGTGGGCTAAAATGGGTTTTATGCGAGGATTCGCTGGTCTAAGAACCGAAGCCCTCCCCAAGGGCAAAATGGTACTGCCCTCAGCCGCATTCAATGAATTAGCTCAACAAACCATCAAGGAGGGCAATCCTACTGATGAAGAAATCCAAATCAGGAAGGCATATGTAGCCGAGGTCGATCAGAAGCTTAGAGAAATGCAGGGCGAAGCAATCAATCGCCATTTTAAATTCGCGGCCATCGGCCAGTCCGTCGACATCATGATGGCTATCGCCATCCTAGCTCTGGTCATCGGCTTGATAGTTCGCGTTGGAGCATATCATCCTTTAACGATGAGCCTGATCCTCCTGATGGCCGTAAAGCTCTTATTTGTTCGCCATAGTGCAAAGCGCGTCCTCAATATCGCGCAAGCTGCCTTCAAATCGAAAGCGGATCAGATCCGCCTGCCTTGGATGGTCTGACAGGCGGATCGTTGGCTTCAAGCCCAAGGGCCTGCATTGGCCCTTGCAGGCATTACAGGCGCTGCGGACGGCGCTCTGGCACCCGCATAAGTCATAAGCGACTTCACCCGTTTATCGATGGTCGGATGCGTCGAAAACAGATCGCCAGCAAAAGACCGAGCATTATCGAAGAACATGCCCCTAACTTCATTCGGCACGCCTTGAACATCAGAGCGACCGGAAATCTTCAGAAGAGCCGACACCATCGCGTCAGGGTTCTTGGTCATCCGAACAGCCTCAAGATCGGCCATGTATTCGCGGGTTCGCGACAGGGCAAGCTGCGTCATGACGGAGAGCACGCGCGTGACGATCAAGATCGTAAAAGCGATCAGGATCAGGATCAAAATCGCGGCTAAGCCGCCACCCTTGTCGTTACCGCTCTTCTTGCTCGATGACGTTGAGCCTAGGGCACGAACGAGAATGTCGCCATTCCTGAACAAGAACTCCATGATCAACGTGAAGATGCCCACGAAGACGCTGGCGATCACCATCAGACGCACGTCACCATGCTTGATGTGAGCAAGCTCATGCGCAAGCACGCCTTCCAGTTCATCCTTGTTCAGCTTGCGCATCAGCCCACGCGTGACCGCGACCATGTACTGGCGCTTTGTAAGGCCGGAGGCGAAAGCATTCATCGCATCGGTTTCGATGATGCTGAGCCTCGGCATCGGCATGCCTTTGGTGATGCAAAGGTTCTCCAGCAGATTGTAGAGTTCTGGCTCCTGCTTGCGGGATACGGACCTCGCACCCATGGCAAGATTGATCAGTCGCACGTTCAGGAAGAACGCAATCACGAACCAGACTCCGACACCCATTACGACATAAGGAATGGTTGGAGGCAGAGCGTAGATGCCAGCCTCCAAGGCTTCCATAACGGGCATTCCTGCAAGCCCCAACTGAACGATGAGACCTGCATAGACGATCAGGGCCACGAACACAGGGAACATGGCGAGAAGGAACATCGACTTAATACCGTTGTTCCAGATTTGGGTCTGACTGCCCGTTCCTTGGATCATTCAACTAGAACCTCTCTGGACCTAATCAGAACTGAACCGTAGGGGCGCGCTCTTCCTGCTGACGAGCTTCGTCGGTCAGGGTGAACATCGTTTCAGCCTTGAAGCCGAACGCCGAAGCGTAGAGGACGGCCGGGAACACTTCGATGGCGCTGTTATATTCAGCGACAGAGCCGTTCAGGAAGCGACGGGAAGCGGCAACCTTGTTCTCAATGTCGGAGAGTTCGCGCTGGAGATCGAGGAAGCTCTGGTTAGCCTTCAGGTCAGGATAGGCTTCAGCCACAGCAAACAGCTTGCCGAGAGCGGCAGTCATCATGCCTTCAGCCTGAGCAACACCACCTGGCGAAGTAGCACCATTGGCGGCTGCACGAGCCTTCAGAACGGCTTCGAGGGTATCCTTCTCGTGTGCAGCGTAGCCTTTGACAGTGTTGACCAGATTGCCGACCAGATCGCTACGAGCACGAATTTGAGCATCGATATCACTGGACGCCTGGCGAACGTTTTGGCGAAGGCGAACCAGACGATTGTAGCCGAAAATAAGAAACAGGCCGATTACAGCCACGATAGCTAGCAAAATACCCAAAATTTCCATTCATTGCTCCTTTGTTTTCGAAATTCGAGTTTCACGAAGAAACCCACTTTCCCAATTTAATTGGGCTTTATTATATGCAAGATCAAGAGTTTGCAACTCTTTTCCGATCAGATTTTCGAAATTATAAAAAGAGAAATCACCCGCAAAGGACGGCTAGCAAAATGGAATCATTCACAATAATGGAGAAAGCCATAAATTTATTGTGTTTACTGGAGATGCAGCTAGTGAAATTCCGAAGAGTTTTCCTTGGTCGCCACAAGGCCTAACACAGTGGCTTCATGCTATGAGATAGCGCTTGCGGCGACCAACCTCTTTATTGCGGACATATGCTCTCAACAGCTTATCGTTGATCACATACTTGCATGTGACAACCGCAGTTTGCGACATGCTAAAAATACGGCCATATTTCGATGGCAATAATTATTTAGGTGCTCACAATGCGTTTCAAAGAACTCGACCGCGAACCATTCCCAATCGAAGTGAACGAGGAAAATATCGCCTTAGCGAAGGAATTTCTGTTTGAAAAATGGGTCGAACGCCACAACGAGCGCGAAGAAGAAAATCGAAAGCTCGTGGGATCGACATGGCACCGCTCTGCCCCTACCGATCTATCGGATTCCTACAAGTTCAGCGCCCTATTTTCGAGCGTGGTGTTCGGTGGCGAGATCGCTGGGAATTATGACCACGTCTTCACGCTGGTCGATGACGAAGTCCTAGATCTCAATGAAGACGCGGCCGACGTCACTGCCTTGGATGATCCACACTATGAAGACGATGATTTCATCTATGGTGGAGACTTCAAGGAATCCATTAGCTCCTGCATCCCACGCGTTAGGCAATGGCTCGCCGATTTTGCTGCTGAACTTGATCTCAGAACAGGCCTGAAGATTTGAGGAAACGTCTTAAATCCTACTGCCTCTTATGGTGTCGATGGATCGCCGGACAGGTACATATATAGCGACAACATTTCAGTTACGCTAAACACCAGGCTGCGGATTTTGTTCGTAATAGAACCGAGTGATATCCGTCGCATAAAAAGAGTGCTTCTTCTCTTCCTTGGACGGAGGCGTGTCCAATTCCGGTAGCAAAACCTCAACAGCTGTTTCGACGTCTGGATATTCTGACGCCACAAAGCGATGGTTCCCGCGAAAGAAGGTGACATGCCACCCAATCCCACCAACTGCGCCTTCTCGGGGCTTTTCCTCGGCATTATGATTGGCATGCAATGACTTCATGCGACCATCGACACGATTGACTGCCGCGAAGGTTCTCTTTGTCTGCCCAAAACCTTTAAATTCATGCCAGCAATGAAAGGTCCAGTCGCCCATCTCAAACGTCTTATCCTGATGGCGATGCCAATCAACAAGCTCACTGACGGTATGAGATTTGGTCGTCCGCGAATATCCGCTGACGACAGCGGAATTCATCAATGGCACTTCCATTTGGAGAACAACGGATTCGCCAAACCAGCACTTCACTCCGCGACCATTCTCTCCGCGCCATACATCCCCAACATGAGTGCCATCCAGTTCTACGCGCCATCTAGCCCGTTCCAAGAAACCATACACGATCTGGTTTGTATGTTCGATCTTAATTAGAACTGGCTCAGACATGACAATCTCCTAAACTGCAGCAGAAGGATTAGCGGCGTCGATAGCAGATTGAGCTTCCTTATATGCCTTCTGCCGCTCTCTATATAATCTCAACCAATCCTCGCCCCATTCCTCCTGCGCCGCCTTGATTGCATCTACACGCTCACGCGCAGCAAGGGCTTCAGGCTTCCCCTTTTCGGTAATCTCCCAAAGCATGTCAGCCTTGGCACCCATGATTGAGAGGCCGAACTTCGTCGACCGCACCCAACCGTTCCGACGAGCCTGTTTGAAAGCAGGCTTTAGATAGCTATCGTCTGGAGGGAAGCTGTTTTTGAACTCGCCGTCTGAACCCACAAACCAGGACATCACCGTATCGAGATGCTTGGGATGTTTTGGAAAATAGCGTCCGACCATCTCTTCATTATGGTTCATGGGCTTCTTGCGAGCCATCGATCCTCCTAGGCCACCATCGGTGACGGGGTTGCATCGAAGTGGTCATAAACCGCTTCCGGATTGTTGCTGTCCCAAGGCACGAAGATGCCTCGATCATATCCTGCCCGTTCGGCGACGAGATCGACCTGCAGATGAGCAACCTTCTTGATGCCCTGCTGATTGATCGCAAACACAGTGCCTTCCTGCGGCAGGCTGACCTGCTCGACGCCATTGCTGAGCGCGATATCGGCATGGGCTTCCATGTGGCGATCTTCACCATGAACGGGGATCGCAAAGCGCGGACGAACGATCTCATACATGGCGGCGATCTCGTTCCCGACAGCGTGGCCAGTCACGTGAAGCGGGGAACCGCGATATTCCTTTTCAAGGATACGAACTTGCTTGGAGCGGAGCGTATCGAAGATGGAATAGAGATCCTCTTCGTTGCCGGGGATGACGCGAGCCGAGTGAACGACGGTATCGGTATGATGCACAGCCGGAAGCCGGAAATTCTCACCAGCCGCATATTTGGCAAGAGCCGCATTCTGTTCGCCTTGCGCGCCCGTGCAGATCAAAACCATTTCACGACGATCCAAGCCTCGCAGATGCGATGGCTCCTTCAGGAAAGGCATGACGCCATCCATCAGGCCAAGATCGCGTGCGATCTCTTCGTTGCGGCGCAGAGAACGACCAGCAAGTGCAACCTGGCGGCCTGTGGCGGCTGCTGCACGGCCGATGGAAGCGACACGGGCAATGTTGGTAGCAAAGCAGCTCACGACACAGAGGCCCTGAGCCTTCTTGAATACCTTCGCCATGCCAGTGGCGACATCGCGCTCCGAAGTGACCGAACCCTGCCGATCAGCATTAGTGCTGTCGCAGATCATGGCGAGAACGCCTTCGTCACCCAGCGCCTGAAGCGCCTTCATGTTGGTCGGACGACCAACAACTGGATGCGGATCGAATTTCCAGTCACCCGTATGGAAGACCTTGCCGACAGGCGTATCGAATACGAGGCCAACGCATTCCGGCACCGAGTGCGTCATGCGGATCGTATCGATATACATGTTGCCGACCCTCAGCCTGTTCCCAGGCTGGAACTGGCGCATCTTCACGCGGCCCAGCGTTCCGGCTTCAGCGAAACGACTCTGGAGAACCTTGGTAGCAAACGGGGTTGCGTAGATCGGGCATTTGATCGTTGGCCAAAGGCGATGAACGGCACCGATATGGTCTTCATGAGCATGCGTAACCACGAGACCAGAAAGCCTCGGCAGAACATCTTTCAGGGAATTCAAATCAGGGAAAATGGCGTCGACGCCATCAATGTCACGAGGAGCGAAAGCCGATCCTGCGTCTACAAGAACCCACTCGCCATCGTAGCCATAGAGGGTCCAGTTCATTCCGATCTGTCCAGTACCGCCTACGGTGCACACGAGAATTGAATCTCGTCCTGGGATCGGAAGCTTCGTTGGTGAATCATTCGACTTCGGATTTAATAATTCGACTTTTAGCTGGGATTTACCCAAAACATCTTCTTTTTCTTTCATGCTCTTTCTTTTCCACTTAATTAATCCAAATGTCAATTCAGAGCACGCATGAAACAATAAAAATAAGAAAGCGGGCTATCGTTGTTGCATAGATGCCGCACTGGTTACCGCCACTTTGAGATTCGTTGACGCCAGATTTTCACCAGCGCCGTTGCCAGCAAAGCCATAACTGCCAAACAGACTAAGGCGTTCATACCCGATAGACTGAGGCCGAGAATACGAAACGCAGGCTCCGTGCATGAAACCATTTGCGTCTTCTGAATAGCCTGAAGCAAGTCAGCGGCATTAACTCCGGATTTCAAATTAAGAGAGCCGCATGCGGTCGGACCATCCCAGAATTTCCACTCGGCACCTGCATGGTAAGCCGAGATAGCAAGGCTGTACCCATAGATTAGGAACGTGAAAGCGATCATCGGATACATTTTCCGATATGGCGCAGCACCCCAAGCCAGCGTCAGCAACAGTAATGGAATGCCAACATAATGCGAAATCCGTCCCTTATAGCAGAGTTCACATGGTAGATAGCCGCCGATGTGTTCAAGCCCCAGTGCGATTCCAATCGCTGTGAATGAAATCAACAACGCAAGCGAAACAAGACGATCTGGGGTTTTCAGCATTCTCATGTGCATTCCTATCTATATTTTTTACCCGTAAACCTTAAATCAGGAATGCCCCCGAGGAGAACCCACAAAATTATTTTCTTAAAAAATTATTGACAAACCCCTTTTTGCAAAGCCTTTAAGGCAGGTATTTTCGCAATAATGCGTGTTCAAATCCATAAAGGAGTTTTTTGTGATTAACCCATCAGCCTACGTCCTCAACCCCGCTTCCTCCGATCCCTTCGCGTTTGTATTCCAGATTTTCACGTCCATCATTATCGGCATTGTCGTTGCGATTCTTGTTCGATCCTGCTTCGTGATGGTCCGTGAAAAGACGTTCAAGACCACCGTTCTGTTTGGCGGCAGATATTTCCGCACTCTGAAGCCTGGTTTGCACCTGAAGCTCCCGTACCCGATTGAAATGGTCGACATGACCAAGCATACCGTCATTGCCGAGCTTCCAGTTGAAGTGAAGTCACTAACGAAGGATCGCGCCAATATCTCGCTCGGCGTGCGTGTCCAGTACGTCGCCAACGAAAACAAGGCCTACGAAGCGGCTTACATGCTGGAAAATCCCGAAGTCCAGATTCGCTCGTACATCGAAAATACCATGCGTGCGCAGATCACCACGATGAACGTTGAAGAGGTCTTCTCTTCGACCAATGAATTCGAGCGCAGCGTGCAGACCGAACTGGAAACGCGTTTCCATGATTATGGCTACAACATCATCAACGTTCTGATCGACCAGCCTCAGCTGTCGAAGGAACTCACCGAAGCCTATCAGGCCAAGCTTGTGGCAGTTCAGCTTCAGGCAGCCGCTACGGCTGAAGGCGAAGCAACCCGCATCAAGATGGTCGCCAAGGCGAATGCCGAAGGTGAGAGCCTCGTCGTCAAGGCAGAGGCATTCAAGAAGTTCCGCCAGATTGTCGCCGAGGGCAACGCAACAGCCATCAACGCCTTCTTGAAAAATCTCCCTGACTCTTCAATCACAGGTAAGGACGTCATGAACTTTTTCGCAGGCATCGACGAGCGTGATGCTCTTCGAGATGTCGGCCAGCATGGTGGCCGTGTAGTCATGATCGCTGGTCAGACGAACGGCAACCCGATTGCCACCACTACGGCGGCTGTTGAAGCTGCTCTCGAAAGCGGCACCGCAACCAGCGGCGCAGGCAAAAAGACCAAGAAGGTCGAGGACCTTATCGAAGCCCCTGCCGGAGGCAAGTAAGTCCGACAAGAGAGTAAAAAAAAGGCGCTGGATTTTCCTGCGCCTTTTTTTGTTTTCATGCTCCACGGCAAAGAATGCCCGATAATTAATCCTCATTCCTTATTTTTGGCGAGACTTTTCCATTTAAATAAGTTAGACAATCTCACCTTTTAATTCGAATAAAGGTTTGTCGGAAGGAGCGGCCTCGTTTGCCGAGGCAATTTACGTCATGGAAAAATCGAAGCGAGTTCTATTTCTAATGGAAAAATGGCAGGAGCGCGTGATGGAGCGTTCCAACGACGACCATTCCAGGACAGAAGATTTCAAAGGCGTTGAAAGCCTGGTTTCGTTCGACCCGACTCCTCGACATGAATATCTCGACTGGATTTGCCGAACCTATGTCGGCCAATCATTCCTGCTTGAAGATGCCAGCCGCGTCTTCGACACCCTCACCGTTTTTCATCGCTACAAACACCGCCTGCCTGTCGCGCAACGTGACATTGGCCTTCTCAAAAGCGAACAGGATCTATGGGAGCTTGTGGAGCGCTTCACTCCTCAGAATGGGGAGGAAGAACCAGCTGAAGGCAAGGAGCTGAAGCGACAGGAAAAGGCAAAGGCGCTGAGCGAAAGCGACATCCTCGAAAGCGAGGACCTCGATGGCTGGACGGTCGCTAGCCCGAAAACCCATTTTGCAGCACGCTGGTGGTCCAAAGGCACCCGCTGGTGTACGGGCATGAAGAAGCCTGCCTATTTCAACAACTATGTGCGAAGTGGTCCTCTACGCGTCTTTATTTCGCCATCGGGCGAGAAGCTCCAGGCACATGTAGCTACACTCACATTCTGCGATGCGGCCGACCGCAGACTCTCAAATAACGCGTTCCTCGATCAAATCCCCGCGCCTGCGCTCAAAATGCTGCAGGATGACGCAATTCGATCCATGGACAAGCTAGGCATTTTTTCAAGAATTCCAGCTCCGCTACGGTCTGAATCCATGATCGAAAAAGCCAAACAGGAAGGTTTTGATCAAGCCGTTACGCTTGCCGAAAACTCAGACGGCTACTTGCTGAAATATCTTCCGTCCATGCTATCGATGTGGGCATTCGGTCTGATTTCTGAGAATGAATTCGGGCGCGGTGGACAGCGAGCAGACGTCATCCTGATGCGGGCCGAGACAGTGCTCGCCCATTATTACGACTCTTCTAATGGAGCCACGCTGTGCGATCAGATCAAGAACACGACGGACGTAGATTTTATCCGCAAGTGCGCGTCCAGCATGCTTTGCCTATGGGAGAGAAATAATAATTTCCCGAATAAATTCGTCAATGTCATCGGCAAAGCTTTTGCAGACGAATATTTCGATCAGGCGACGTGGGACGCATACTTCGCCAAGGCGGCAAAAAAGCTTCGTAACAACAATGATCTCACCATTCCGGTTGCCGAGCGTTACATTTCGGACGAAATGGCCGACGCCTTGGCGAAATACAATCTTCTGACCATCCTGCCTCAATCAATGATCACTCCTGAGCGTGTCGATATCTTCGTTGCAGACACACCTGAGAACATCAGCCGCGTTGCTTATCACGGTCACGAGCACATGATTTCCGATGAAGCAATCGCAACTGCAGCTAAATGGAAGAAGGGCAAAGGTCTTGCCTATGTCCCATACGAGCGCTTGTCCCAGGAATTGTTCCATAGCGTCGTCAAAGAACATCCGACAGCCATCTATCACGCTGACCAACGTCATTTGACGCATGAGCTAATCGACTACGTCGTCTCGATTGTGCCTAGCGCGATCATCAACATTCCAGAACGTTTTGTGACAGAAGAACTGGTTCTTAAGGCGATCTCCATCAACGGTAGTCTGTTCCAGCAGCTGAATCAGAAATGGAAAACTCAAGCCGTCACTGAATTAGCGTTGCGTGTCTCTCCAAATGTCTTCGTCAACACAGATTGCTATCTAACCTATGAGCAATTCAGAAACGGCGTTGCCATCGTTGGTAGCTCTCTCTCGCGGGTTCCGCTGATTTATAGAACCATCGAAATGTGCGAAGCCGCATTGCTCGCTCACGTCGCTGACGCAGTCGCTCATGTGCCGCCACGCGTACTTGCCGCCATTAAAGAGCGGCGAGATAGCAACCCCGACAGCCCTTTAAAGACGCACACTTCCGGCTGGAACCGTCCGCTTTCCAAGCGTTATGCGCCGAATGATCCTATCCATTCATTCTTTCCAGATGACGACACCGTTTTACCTGAACGTCTCCAGAAGTTGATGCACGCTGACAAAGTGACCGCTATCAGCACTGATCCTGACGGTCTGCTCGCGAGACAGCTTGTAGATGCTCCTATGACGATGGCCATGTAGCGTTGTCGTTTTCGGAAGGTTTGGACGGCTGGTTCCATGCAGCGCCAAGTGGTCTCCTGACTGAAGGAGATTTCATATGGCAATTACACCGAGACTGCTCTTCCTCAAGAAAAAATGGGACGAGCGCCTAGTCGAAAGGCAGGCGAAGGATAGCTCGCATCCACAGGACGTCAATCCGATGGACTTCCTGATCGATATCGATCCAACGAAGAAGCGTGAATACACTGACTGGCTATGCCGCACATATGTCTCGGGTAATTTTCGCTACGAGGATCGTGACCGCGTAAAGGTCACACTCGAACTCTTCAATCGCTACAAACACCGCCTCCCAGTCGAACAGCGAGACATCGGCCGCATGAAGACGGAACAGGATGTCTGGGCCATCGTCGAGGGCTTTCTGCCGAAGGAAGACAATGAAGATTCAACGCCTGGTGGACGCGAGAAGAAACGCCACGAGCGCGCAAAGGCAATGGCAGAGAGTGATCTCGTTGATAGTGAACTGAGCGACGGCTGGATTATCGCTTCGCCAAATACACACTTCGCTTCCCGATGGTGGGGCAGAGGTACGCGATGGTGCACCGCCATGAAAACACCCGAGCACTACGACGCCTATATGGAAACCAGCCCTCTACGCATATTCATCACACCTGAAGGCAAGAAGTTGCAGGCCCATATTTCTTCGATGACGATCTGTGATGATCGGGACGTCGCCTTGAACTTTTCCATTATGGCGAAGACGCTGCCAGAAGCGGGGCTAGAACTCCTGAGACGAGATTTAGTTACGTGTTTCGAAAAGGCCGATATAAACCTTCTTGAAAATCCATCGGACACACCTGACGAAATACTGAACGAAGTCACTAAAAATGCCCTTCGTCAGAAATTGAAAACAATAGCAGATGTAGAAATGGCATCATCAAAGGACGGCTGGTCACTTAGAATGCTTGAGACAAAGTATTCCAAGTGGTTCCGTCATTTAAATGAAGGTGCAGACATACCACTGCAGAAGGGCACCGTTCGCCAAGACGGTAATATAATCTATCTCACAAAAAATGATAAAGTAACAAATGTGTTTCCTTTTCACAGCAGGGAACGGGACAAAGCAAGGACCGCCAAGCTCCTTGATGCAATCGTTGCTACTAATGATCGAGAATTCATTGAGGCGTGCGCAGAAAACCTGATGGAAGCGTGGCTCGACAAAATGGTCGCATCAAATATTGTCAATCAGTTCATGGATAAATTTCCTGATGATTGCAAAAACGATAATTTCTGGCAGGCATACACGAAAGGGTTTGCAGCATACACCCGAAGTGCGGAGTTTGTATCACCTCCAGAAAAATACCTCACTGGAGAAGTTACGAAGCAAGTCGCAACATATAACCTGCCGAGAATTCCTCTCCATTTGATGTCCCGAGAAATCGTTGAAAATGGTCTTTCAGGATCGGGAAGTGAAGGTAAAAGATTCGCAAAGGAGAACGATTTGTTCCGCTTCATGACGGAAAAGGAAATATTGAACTTTGCAACTCTCACAAAAGGGGATGACGTCGAATATCTGCCAAATAAATACATAACGCCATTTTTTGCGGAAAGATTTGTCGAGCAGCGGCCAGCACATATTGGCCTGCTCGATTTGGCTACGGAATACAAATCAACGGGCGTCAGCGTAATCACTGAGGATTTGTGTCTAAAAGCAATCGAACTATCTCAGGCGGCGATTAGCTCGATCCCAAGAAGGATGCTCACACCAGAAATGTGTCACCACGCCATTCAACATCACAGGTTCGCAATCAATGAAATCCCCGAGGTCATGCGGACGCCTGAGATGTACATGGAAAGTATCGCAAAAGAGCCAGATACAATCTCTTATGTCCATAGCGATGCAATATTAATTCCGTATGATACGTTCTTGGCGGCGGTAACAAAAAGCTCAAGCCATCTTGGCATTGTCCCATTACCTTATCGTACAGTCGATATGTGCCAAGCAGCTTTATCTGAACTAAACGTGATAAATACAGACGTCTCGCACCCTGAAGCCATAGAAAACGTTAGAACTCAAAAAATTGAAGCCATCGCAAAGCACATTCCACCGAATGTCGCACGCCAGATTCCCGAAGTAAAAGCCATCATGGATGCACGCCATTGGCAAGGCGATTTCTTGGCACGTAGTTACAGCAATGACCCATATATCCGAGAATTTGTACCTAGTGACGATATCCCCGATGCCCTTCCGCGCCTGTTTAAAGGTACGGCGAAAAAGGAATTTTCGAGCATGCCTGACAACGTCATCGAAATCATGGAAGAATTTGAGGCGATGCGTTTGAGTTCATCACAAATGCATCCGTAGTTAAAGATAGATTGTCTTCTAAATAGCAAGCGACTATCAGATATCAAAAACGAAGAAGGCGGCTCAATGGCCGCCTTCATTATTTCAGGACGCTCCAGAGACGTTGAAGAAGCCTCTCTGTCGTCGGACTCGGCCGCTTGTTGGTATCGACATTGAGCCACTCTCCTTCCCATCCTACGAACTGCTTCTGTATCCGCAATTTGCCGAATATATGCCATCCAGCAGTTTCGACCGTCATGACCATTTTCAGGCCGTAACGCTTATCGACCACATGATCCACAACCCGAACCTTCTGGCCGAAAGTTAGAAGACCGAGTTCAAGGCCGACCAGCGCTATCACCGCCAAAAACATGATTTCCCAAGCCGTCATCGAACGCTCTCCGTCACGGCAGTGTGCGCCTTGGCGCGATACCGCAAAGAGGAAGCCTGCGAGGCCACCACAAACGCAGTCGTTTTCTCAACCAGATGCATCAGAAACCACCTCCGGTCGATGAATCGTCGCCGCCAAAGCCACCACCAGAGGACCACGAGGACGAACCGCCGAAACCACCACCTGAAGAGTCCGACCCCCAAGAAGACGAGGACGATGACGAACTGCTGGAGCTACTTGAGCTTGAACCACCCCAACTCGACGACGAACTGCCGCTCGAAGACGAGTAGTAGTCATCAGACGGACGATGCGAGCGCTGGACCGCGTCCCAAAACACCGAAGCTGTGATGACACCCGTTGCCAGATTATCGATCATGCGATCATCGACCTTATCGCTGAAACGGTCAGACGAGCCGCTCCAGCCACGGCGACGCAGCTTGCTTTCTGCCTCATCGAGCGCATTCATCCGCTTCTCGAATTCAAGCTTTCCAGGCGTAAGCTGGAGAATCTGAACGCGAATGTTATCGTGGCTGGCTTCCAGAGCGCTGATTTTATTTACCAGCTGATCGTCTTCCGTACTTTCAGTCTTCCGCGCCAGAGCATGAAGATCGCTAATGCCGAGCTTCGCCAGCTGTTCTGCGTAGGTCTTGGTGATGCGGAACAGGTCTTCGTCGGTCGCGTGAGCCGCTTCTGAAATGTACTCCGACGCCTGACGAACTTCGGCCCGAAGCGTCGAAATATCGCTGTCGATCTGCTTCAGCTGCTTGTTCGAATTATCGACCTTCTCCTTGAGCGGGAATACCTGCTCATGGGTCTGACGATAGATTACGTCCAATGCGGCCGCATCTGCATCATGATCGACGTGGACCTTTTGCATGCGCTCTTTGAACCACTCAGGGATCGCGTGCAGGATTTCGTAGTCGCCCTTCTTGCGCTTAAACGAGATCAGGTTCGCCAGCCATCCGTCGATACGGGCAGTCAGGCCGAAGCTCTTATATTCAGGCGTGCCGAAATTGCGCTTGATCAGATACGCGAAAAACGGGTCCTGTTCGTAAGCCACACGCTTTTCGTCAAGCTCTGCCTTGGCGCGATTAAGCTTGCGTTCAAGGCTCTCAAGCGTTTCCGTTACACCCGCCAAGTGGTTGCGCAGACGGATAGCCTCTTCGTCTTCCTCAAAGCGGATATTGGCTTCCTTGTTGGCCTTGTCATAGACCTCAAAGGCCGCATTGGTATCGCGAGCCACGACTTCGCGCCGTTCGCGTTTCTCAGCGATCTTTTGCTCAGCCTGCTTGATGGTAGCCTTGGCTTCGTTGATACGTTGTTCGCGAGACTTCAACATGGTCTCGATGTTCTTCGGCAGAGCGACGTCCTGATTCAGATGAATCGCGGCCAGCTGCTGAAGAAGCCTTGCCTGTTCCTGAACCACACCGCTCAGTTCGCGCTCAAGACCAGCAATTTGGCTAGTCACGATGCGCGCCTGACGCTGGAGTTCATCACGCTTGCTGGCGAGCTTGTGTGCGATTTCTCTTCCTGTAGCCATTTAAATATCCCCTTCCTTACCAGCGCGTGATCATCTGATTATTCTGCTGCGGAATTGACCACTTGAATTCCAGCGTGCCAGCAGGTTTCTTGCCGACCTCGAAATCGTCGATGACACCATCCGACTGCTTGTCGTGACCAACCTTGTTGTAAGTCGCCTCAGGAACACGGATGCCCCAATGCGTCACTGTCTCGGTATTGCCCGTTTCGAAATTTTTGATCGGGAAAGAGACAGCGACACCATTCACGTCCAACGCCTCGACGATCAGGTAATAAACCTTCGTCCGATTGTTATCGGGAGTGCGCCAGACACCTGAACGAACGCCAGCCCGATCAACAATACGAAGCGTCAAAGGCGACTGAATGCGGTTGATCTGCTCGTCGAGGCTTCGCTTGGCTGCATTGAAGGCAACAATGTCACCCTTGCGAGCCGCAGTTTCGACTGGGCCGAAGAGCGGCGTGAGAGAACGTTTTGCGCCATCGTCCATAGACATCCTCAGAGTTTCACTCTTGGTTGTCTCGAAATTGCTGATCAAAGTTGCGATTGCAGCCTTGGCCTTCAGTGACGAAGCCATTTCATTGAGTGCATCGATATTCTTCCGCGCATCCGCAACGCGCTTCGCTTCAAGAAACTGTAGTGTCGCATCGCGAAGATTGTCTGCATGCGCCTTGGCAACTTCGTCCTTGTATTCCGTCGCGGCAGTAACTGCGGCCGTATGAGCGCTCTTTAGCGCTTGCGGAAGACGCGTCTCGATATCCAGCTTTAATTCTGCAGCAAGGCGTTCCTGTTCGGCCTTCGCGGCAATTTCAGCGCGCTCACGAGGCTTAACAACGAACTCGCTATGAATAAATACGGCAGAGCCGTACAGAAAACCGATTGATGCAAGTGCTGTTGCTGTGCGGAGGGCGATTTTGCCACGATTAATCCACATGCGAGCAAAAAGACGCGGCAGTCCAGGCGCAAGCGGCTCATGGACATAGCGATTTTTGTCCATATCATCGACGGCACGTTCGATAATTTCGTCCGAGACAACGGTGCCCTGCGATTCATACCACTGACGAAGTTTCGCTTTGAGAGCCGCACGACGATCATCCGAGAGCATTTCTGTCTCTTGAATAGCCATTTCATGACGGATGGTGTCGACGGTATCTGCCGCCATCAAAACGTCTTCAAGTGTTGGAGCATTTTTCACTGCAATAGCTGACATTAAGCCTATTCCCTTGTCGATTTAAGCAGGAAGCGTGGGGCCAAAACCATTTCAGCCCCACGCCGAGAATTAAGCGTTAACGGTCAGACCAGGAGCCTTGCCGCTGGCAACCAGATCGGCAATGCGACGCTTGCCATCTTCGACATAATCGCGAATTTCCTTCGCGTTCTGCTCCGATTCCTTGCGCATATCGGCAATGATCTTGGTGCTGTTTTCCTGGAACTCGACAACCGAGTCGACCAGCTTCTTCACCGACTGGGCGCGAATGCTCGGCCCATAACCCTTGCGGAGCGCATTTTCGGTAACCTTCGTGCCGACATCAGCGATGCTTTCAAGGCTCTTGGAAATGCCGTCATGCATAGCGTCCAAAGCCTGCGTGGCTTCATGGAGACCAAGCAGACCTGTGTAGGTCGCCTTGAGCGCCGTCAGAACCGAGCTGTTGGTGCTCATGAAAGCAACCGACTGCTTGAACAGGCGATCCTTGGCCATATGGGATTCAGCCAGCTTCGCCATAGTCACTTCGGTGACGGAGTAGGAAACCTGCAAATTGTTGGCGAGGTCCGTCGCAATCTGCCAGCGATCTTCGACGGCCTTTGCAGCACGCTGCGCTTCATCGCGTTCCAGTTCGAGTCGGCTCTTCTCCTGCGGAGATGCGTCAGAAGCCTGCTGAACCAACGCCATTGCATCGGCAACCTTCGCCTGAGCGGCCTTAAGGTCCTCATCGAGAAGAGCCTTGATTTCGTAAGCGATGATCTCAGCTTCCTTGATCGAGCTACGGAAATCCGCATAGGCTTCAAGAATGTTGCGCTCACGCTCCACCTGACTGCCGACGTCCTTGATCACTGCGTCGAACGTCTTGCGGATGGCGTCGAAGCGATCCGAAATGTCGCCGCGAGTGAGTTTCATGACGACGTTCGATACGCGGTCACCAATGGTCGGAGCAGAACGTTCAGCCTGCACAACAAGGCGCTTGGAGTCATCGCGAATGCTGTCGAAACTCTTTACGATTTCGTCGAAACGATTGCTGAAATTGATCTGAGAAATCTGGTTCGCAACCAGGCTGTCGAAATTCTGCTGGTGAGACAGCGTGCGGGCAATAACGAGAACGCGATCTTCGTCGACATCGGAAATTCGCTTCAGAAGATCAACAATTGGAGCAGTGCCAGTGTCAGGCGAACCAACGCCGAGCACCTTCAGGCTATCAAGAGCCTTCTGGAGGAATTTCGGGGCAGTCTTCGTCACTTCAGTCATTCGCGTTGTTTCCTTTCAACAATTTCGTTTTCAGAGCATTCGATTGCCTGAGATATTTCAGATCGCCAATCGAACTCCCTCGGCGCATCACGCCTTTTTCTAAATGTCAGGTAATTTATCCGCCCTTTAATGTCAACATATTTTCACGTATTTATAGCCCCTTCCCGAATAAATCTCCTTTAATTATTCTCTTTCGCTTTCTTGCCGATTTAGGCTGATCGCAAGTCCTTGAATTTAAAGCCCCAAAAAGCCTCATATGCGGAAATAATTGCCGATCCGTGCTGCCGATTGCCCAGTATTCCTCCTTTATTTAAACATGTCCCGAATTCGAAAGGAGGTTGCGGAGTCGAACAAAATCATTTACTCGTCAACAAATTTAATTGAAACTCAAATGGAGTTCAGATATCTGACCCATATTGGAAAAGGCAGATTTACGCATGACGAAAGCAATTAATGGGCTTAGTTTTCGAAAAACCATTTTGGTCAATGGCCGTCTGGCACTGCGCACCGAACGACTGCGCCTAGCCCGAGAACAGGTCAGCGGAACTCAGGTAATGGCTATTGAACATTTCGCCGAGCGTCTCGCTGGCGGTTTTCTGCGAATGGTCGACACCCGCACGCTCAAGGAAATTATCGGTAAAGTTCTTCCTGAAACCGATATTGGCGAGCTTGAACCAATCAAGAATCTGCCGGGGATGACATCGGCGGCAGCTGACACCCTCATGAAAATGTGGCTCGCGCGCCCAGATATTGACGCCATCAAGGATCACAAGCGCATCCAGGCAATTCTTTCGCTTGAAAAAGCTGTCGTTGCCGCCCTTCCCGCTCACATGAAGCGGCCAAATGACATCATCGAGATCGCAATCACACGTGCTCATCACGCTCCGTCCATTTTTGGCGATGTGACTATTAGCGGTATGACCGAACTTCATCCGGTCTGGCGTCCTCTGATCACTGAGGTGTCCAAGCACATCAACATCGAATGGAACGCTGGTCCGCGAGAGGTCTCGCCTTGGATTGAGGAAGCGATGAAGGTAAGGCGCTCTGAGCCTAAGACACCAGAAGTCCAATCATATATCTGCGGCACCGCGCTTCACGAAGTCATAGAGTCAGTGCGTTGGGCGCGTAAGCTGATGTCGGAAGGCGTATTGCCCCGTGATATCGCTATCGCAAGCGTTTCAACGACTGCTTATGACGAACACATGCTGGCGGTCTGCTCTGACAGCAAGCTCGGCATTCATTTCGCTCACGGCATTTCCTGCGTCCATCGCATCGAAGGTCAGGCGGCAAGCGCTCTTGCCGATATTTTGCTACGTGGTCTCTCACAGAAGCGCGTCCAACGTCTTCTCGATCTCCTGCAGGGACTTGGTTCGGAAGCCGTAAAAGGCCTTCCTGGCGACTGGAGCCGTAACTTCCGACCAGATGCCGCACTCACCGAACTGCCTCGTTGGGAAAAAACGCTGAATAGCAAGCCGTATCTCGCTGAACTCAAGAATATCCTGCTTCCTATCCTGACGCTCGTCTCCAAGGGCATCGAGGTTGCAGCGGAAGCAGGAGAAAAGCTGTTTCATGGTCAAGCAAAGAAGATTTGGGACGCCGCGCTTCTTGAAGGTCCCGCCGCCGCACTCGACCGCACAATTCCAATGCAGCGCATTGATGATGGCGAAGACCCTCACTCGTCTGCATGTTTCATGTCTGCTGAAAAGCTAGCTGCGTCGCCGCGTCCATATGTTCGTCTGATTGGCCTCACGTCCCGCGACTGGCCACGTCAGTCCGGCGAAGACGCATTGATCCCTGACTACATCATTCCATCGAACATCCTCGATCCTATGCCGCGCTCGGATATCGACCGTCGCGATTACAATACGATCAAGGCAACGACTGAAAAACTGCTCGTCCTTTCGTGGCCGCGACGTGATGCTGAAAGCCGTCAGCTGGGCGTCAGCCGTCTGGTTACGCAGATCGAGCGCGACAACGGCAAGCCTATTCAGCTTACTGATCGTCCAGATCACGCTTTCTCGGAAGCCGACCGCCTGTTTGCCCGCGACAAGGAATACGCGACATCCCCGCACGCAATTTCGGCTGCTACTTGCTGGAAGAATTGGCGCTCCAAGGATCTGACTGCACATGATGGTCTGATCGCCCCCAGCCATCCACGCATCCAAGACGTCTTCGACCAGTACCATTCCGCCACGTCTATTCGCCTGCTTCTGCGCGATCCGATTGGCTTTGTATGGCGATATGCGCTTGGATTCAGCGCCCCTGAATATGAAGACGCTCCTCTGTTTGCCGATGCCCGCGAGTTCGGCAACATCGTCCACGACATTCTCAAGCAGACTGTCGACCAGCTGATCCGCAAGGGCGGCTTCGCAAATGCCTCGCCAGAGGACATTTCTCGCACGATTGACGAACAGTCGATCAATGTAGGTATGCGCGTCGAAATGTCGAAGCCGATCCCGCCAAAGCTGATCTGGTTCGGCATGATGGAGCGTGCCACCAAATTCGCAAAAGCGGCACTGCTGAGCGAGATTGAAAGATATCCAGATCAGGTGACGTACGCGGAAGTTCCGTTCGGCGGCAAGATTGAGCTGAAAGAGGAATCTTTCCCGTGGGACATCGAGCAGGAAGTCACAATTCCTGGGACGGGCCTGAAGCTACAGGGCATCATTGACCGTCTGGATTTTTCCACGTCTACGCCGAAGGCTCGCGTTATCGATTACAAGTCGGGCAAGACCCCGAAAAACATCGACGACCTCATCATCGGTGGTGGCAACGAAATCCAGCGCGCCATCTACGGCTTCGTCGTGAAGTCGCTGATGGGTGGCAATGCTGAGGTTGAGACTGGCCTGCTTTATCCGGAAACCGGAACCTTCGCAATGCTGGAAGAACCGGATGAAGTGTTGGCACAGGTCGCCAATGGAGTGCTGATCGCCAAGGAATCTCTAGAGCGCGGTAACGCGATCCCCGGCATCGGCACCAGTGAAGCATACAACGACATGCGTTTTGCGCTGCCAGCAAACGCCGCAGCAACCTATCTGCTGCGCAAAAACCAGACGTTCCTTGATCGTATCGGTGAAGCGGCAGAGATTTGGGAGCACAAATAATATGCTGAATGACTCGACAGCTCGCCGTACGGCCCTTCTTGAAATCAATCGCACCCTCATGGTTGAGGCGGGCGCTGGATCGGGCAAGACATCGCTCATGGCAGGCCGCATCATTTCGATGCTCGCCAACGGCGTTCACCCTCGCGACATCGCAGCTGTGTCCTTTACGGAAATGGCCGCAGCGGAATTGATGGGCCGCGTCAGTGATACGATTGACGACGTTCTGAAAGGCACGCCTCCGGCCGACCTTCGCGCATCCTACGATGGCGGAAATATCGATCCCGAAGGCCAGGCCAAACTGCAGGAAGCGCAGCATCACCTCGGTGAAATGACCTGCACGACCATCCACGGTTTCTGCAAGCGCCTTCTGAAGCCTTATCCCGTTGAAGCCGACATCGATCCAGGCGCGGCGATCCTCGACGCTACGCAGGCCTCACTTCTGTTCGAAGATGTGTTCAACGAATGGATTCGTGAGCGTCTCAACAGTGAGGACTATCACAAGGACATCATCACTGAGATGGTGGCCACCCATTCCGACACAAAGGAAGCTATCGAAACGATCCGCCGTCTCGCAGACCAGCTTCGCGGTTCGCCAGACCTCTTCCTTCACAAGCAGGAATTTGACCTTGCACCTGCCAATCAACTGATTGATCAGATCGAGAAATACGAAAAATGGATCGCAGGCCTTGGCTTTGAAGCCGAAGGTAATGAGGACATTCGTGCGGACTTCGCGCAACTGCGAAAAGAGCTGCGCGCCGCCATGGGACTGCCCAAGCATCAGGCCCTGATGAACATCATCCGGCTGAAGCTATCCTCGTCCGTTCTCAAGGTCGATGGAGGTTTCCGCGTCTACAAGATGAAGGGCAAGTGGCAGGCCGCCGCTCCTTCGAAAAAGGTCGGCGAAGACTGCAACACGGAAGCGACCGAACGCTATAACGAGATTGCCGCTGGCTACGAAGCTCTGAAGACCATGGCTGCGTCAGCCGCCCTCACGATCCTTGAGAGCGAAATTCGCCCGATGCTTGATCGCTATCGCGACCGTAAGCGTCAGGGTGCCGCCCTAGACTTCGAGGACCTGCTCGTCGCCACCCGTCAGCTCCTGCAGAACTATCCCGAGATCGCCAAGGCTCTTGGCCAGCGCTACAAGCACGTGCTCGTCGACGAATTTCAGGACACCGATCCGGTCCAGACCGAAATCTTCAAACACCTCTGCTTCGACCGCGATGCCGATGGCGAATGGGTCCCGCGTCCAGGCGCGATCTTCCTTGTGGGTGACCCCAAGCAGGGCATCTATCGCTTCCGTGGCGCAGACGTGAAGACCTATCTGGATATGCGCAACCTTCTCGAAAAGCACGACTCGACGTCGATCCTGAAGATTTCGACGAACTTTCGTTCGAGCAAAGGCATTCTGGATTACGTAAACGACGTCTTTGACGTTCCGTTGAGCGCTCCCTCACAGCCAGGCTTTACCGCACTCGATCCATTCCGGCAGGACACCAGCAAACACCCGTCTGTGGCGACGATAAAGATTGGCGAACTGGATAACATTGCCGAGACACGTGACGAAGAAGCCCGTCAGATTGCAGAAATGGCGCGCAGGCTGATCAACACCTTCCCCGTCTTCGACAAGAAACTCGGTGCTACCCGCCCATGCAAACCGTCTGACATAGCTCTACTCGCGCCTACTGGCTCCGATCTGTGGCGCTACGAACATGCCCTTGAAGAAGAAGGCATCTCTGTCGCCACGCAGGCTGGCAAGGGCATGTTCCAGCGTCAGGAAGTTCAGGACATGATTGCGATCACTCGCGTCCTGGCCGATCCGCGTGACCACCTTGCTCTCGGTGCTCTCCTGCGCGGGCCGCTGGTGGGCATGACAGAAACTGAGCTTCTCGATGCAGCCCACGGTCTTCCAAAGTTGGAAGACGGCGGACTTGCTCATCTGCACGTTGGTATCGACACAGGCCTGATCAAGAACCCTGTGCTCAAGACGGTGCTGGCCCAGCTGAATGCGCTTCGCAATTCTGGCAAATACACGACACCCTATGATGTCCTTTCCAGCGCCGTCGATGTGCTCAATGTTCGGGCGACTGTGAAGGCTCGCCATTCGAAGTCGCCCCACCGTGCTCTTGCCAACGTCGACCGCTTCCTCGAAATGAGCCGTCCTTACACAACCCGTGGCCTGCGCGCGTTCTCAGACGAAGTCCGCTCACTCTGGGAGGATGGCGAACGCATCGCCGAAGCACATCCAGACGGTGAAGATCAGTCGGTCTCCATCATCACCATGCACTCTTCCAAGGGACTGGAGTGGCCTGTGGTTTTCGTCATCAACACGATGACCGAAATCATGCGTTCCAAGCCTCTGGTCGTCGACGTCAGCTCGCGGCAAATCTCGATGCCGTTCTTTGGCTTCCAGCCAAACGGCTATAGCGAACTGAAGCAAATCTCAGATCAGGAGTCCCACAACGAGCGCGTTCGCCTGCTTTATGTGGCCACCACCCGTGCTCGCGACCTTCTCGTTGTCCCTGTGCATGAGAAGACTACCGAAAGGCAGTGGGCAACGGTTACGGACCTGAAGTTGCAGGACATCCAAACGATGGAGCTGGAAGGCTTCTCGAACGCGATGCGCGTGCAGCGCGACGTCACCGTTAACAATCAGGATGCGAAGACTTTCGCCGAGCAGACCGCTGCAATCCTCGCGGCCAAGAAGCCTGTCATCAACAAGACCCCTTCCCGTCACGAAAGCCATGCATCGAGTTTGCGGATTTCGCTTGATGACCTGATTGACGCCGAACCAGTCGCCGATCCTTCCGAATTCGTCCAGGGCAGTGCTGAACGCGGCGTTGTCATGCACAAGCTGATGGAAGAAATCCTGACTGGCGAACTGACAGACAATGAACCAGAGATCGAAAACCGTGCACGCGAACTGATCCAGCAAATGATCGCCTCCAAAGAGGATGAGATCAAAGACATGGATGCTCGCGTCATGGCCAAGGAGATCATGCAGACGCTGGCATTGCCGCAAATCGCATCTATCCGTCATCGTCTCGTGCCAGAACTCGCAACCAGCTCGTCCTACGAGGACGACAAGTTCGAAGGCGTTACGTTCGGCATTATGGACGCCGCCGAAATTAGCGACAGTGGCGTGGTCGAAACGATCATCGACTGGAAGTCTGACAGAAGTCCAACAGCGGCAACTATTGAATTTTACCGCGATCAGATGTCAGACTATATGAAAATGAATTCGGCCAAACGCGGCTTGATCGTTTTCATGGCGAGCGGAAAAATCCTAGACATTGCCGCGTAAAAGCGGCAATCGTCATTTGGAAAGCAGGGGGTACTTTTAAAATGGATTCAAAGCCGCAACTGGTCAGCGATCAGGATATTGATTCAATTGCCCAGATACTTGAAGACAGAATGAATGACAATGCACGTTTCATTGACGCTATGAATGTTGATGACAACGATTTTGCAGATTTGGATCATGAAACTTATCGGTGCACAGCAGAATTCAAAACTGACGTTATTTTTGACATCGATTTTTATATAGACACCCACGCAGGAACGTCCGACGACGACAGATTCCCACTGCTCAGCGATAAAGCTTCCGTCGCAAGCCAACTTGCCAAGGCGTCTGAACTTCGTGGGAAATACGAAAAACCAGAGTTCATAAAAGAATTCGTAAAAGCCGGAAAAAGGAAAGTCCAGCTTGCTGACGCACACGTTGCTCGCAACAGTTATTCCTGCACCTCCTGTAGCGGTCGCGGCTCTAACAGCTGCTCCAATTGTAGTGGGCACGGCACGACCACGTGTTACAAATGCACCTTTGGTACAGTGATGTGCTTCCATTGCGGCGGATCGGGAAAAGCGGACCCATCAGCCAGTCGCCACCGTACTCCATGTTCTTTGTGTTTCGGCTCGGGACGCAGACGTTGTGACGATTGCGAAGGAACTACGAAGATCACCTGCGGGTCATGTGATGGTGCAGGAGATATTAGATGTGGCACTTGTCAGCAAACAGGTGCTTTGACTGACTTCTATGGCGTCAAATACACCGCCGAATTCAAACACAATATGATAAATTCGACGTTCCTGGAGGATGAATTTTATCCGCTTCATGATTGGATGCACAGCGGATACGCAAACGCGAATACAAAGAGCTTGCAGTCCCCTTCCATGACCATACACAAGGTCGAGTTGGACCAAAATCCGACATTGGAAAAGGCCAGACATGGGCTGATCATAAAGATCGATGCATTAAAGCTGACGCTTGATGGCAAGTACAAGAACAAGCCGATTTCAGCCAGATACATCATGTTTGACAAACCTTGGGTTTGGTACAGCCCGTATTTGGATGAAGCCGTCGATGGAATAGCCGAGCAAGCTCAGAAACTGGCGAACAGTTCACCGTCCGAGTTTCTTGCCCAGATGTCGAAGCACCCGCTCATCAATGAAGCCCTGAGGAAAGGATGGGATCGCGACGACACCCATGGCGCAAAGTGGGCAGAAAAAATCCAGCAGGACAGCCTCGGCTCGATAAGTCAGGAAGCTGCAAGGCCGATATTCGTCGCCTTCCGTCATTGCATGGAAAACCACGAGAAAGCGACCGTCAGGAAGACATTCAAACTGCCATTACTCGCAACGTTCCTGCTCTGGCTCGGGACGCAGTACATGGACCTTCCGTGGGTGATATCCCATGGCGGCATAGGGACCATATTCCTCGTCCTTTACGTTCTCGCCCCTTACTTCATCACCAGCAAGATGATCCAATCGAGCGTCAAAAGGCGCATGCGCAAGGAAACAGGCGCAGACCAGGAACCGAAGCTGGGCGTTGCCGGACGCGTAGTGCCGATACTCAGCTCTGCGCTTTTCGCAGCCACCTGGCTCTTCGGCTTTCAGTTGTCCCATATCATGATCGCTGGTCGTCCATTATTCTGACCAAAACGAATAACGCCAAAAACGCCGTCTACTCCTGCTAGGCGGCGTCTTTTTGTCGGATCGAGAAGTGCAGCGTATCCATGTCGTATCCGCGCTGGATCAACGCCTCAAGCAGCGTTTCTGAAGGTTCCTTCGGCCCAAGCATCCGCTGAATCTGCTCACGACCATATCCCAAGCGAGACCACTCATTCTCCAGCCGATCACGGCCGGGATTATTGACGTCCCATTCCTCAAATGCGTTGCTTACGACGCGCGCATCCGGACTCTCGGCTCCTGCTCCACCCCAGGCATAGCAAAGCTGCTTTGTATTTCTGTCTTCTGGAGGGGAACCCCAATAGACCCTGAGTTCGCCTGGCTTGGCTCTTTTCAGGGAATAACGCTTGGGGCTTGTTGCTGGAGCCGCGCCTTCTGGCTTCAGGGCAACCGAGAACTTTAGAGTTGTTTTATCATAGCCACGCTCTTCGAGGATCGAGACGAGGTTCGTATATCGCAACTTGTCCTCAAAAATTGAAATCAGTAAGTGCGCGTCGCTGCTTCGTGCTCCGTGGCCGCCAAAGGCATATACTAGGCTTGGCGAATTATATGTATCATATCGACCCCATGCGACTTTGAGCGTGCGAGGCTTGGCTTCAATCTGATAAATACGACGACGCTTAATGGCTGGCGAGCCTGACATTTTTATCTCCGAGGACGAAGGAATTATGCGATCTGATTGGTCGATAATCCATTGAGATAACAATACAGGATAATTCCCATTGTCGCTGGTAATTTGAATGTTATTTTGATAATTATTCACCGAAAGGATTTCAAATGAGAGCACTCCTCAACTGGCTATTTCCGACAAAACCTCAGCGCATGTGCAAAACGCATGGCTGCAGGCACGAGCAGCCAAACCTTCTGGATGAGAAATGCCTGATCTGCCGCCTGCCTATGGACGACTGAGATTATCCGCTATTGAATGTGCTAGCGGCCCATTCCGTTCACGAGATCCGGCTTGTTAACCCAGGTCAGATGTTCATCGAGAAGCTGGTCTTCTCCTCGCCACGTATATGCTGCCAGAACGCCATCCTTCGCAATCGAGAAGTCGAGACAAGCGATCTTAGGCGAGAGTAGATATGGCGTTCCGCTCATCCAGTAGTGACCGAAGAACGTCAGCTTGTTCGATGGCGCGATCTTCAGATGATCCGGCAGCTCGATCTCAGGCAGGTCCTCTAGGCCTTCTTCCGGCATGACAGCATTGCGATAGTTCGTGGCGTCGTCTTTCCACCACTGAATACGCGACTTGCGCCGGACAACGCCCCCTTTGTCTGTGAAGGTGAACCCTTCCGGCAGATCGACTTCCAATCCCTTCAGGACGATCTCAATAGGACTATTGAGGTCGTGGCCCTGCTCGAAGCTCGCAAACAGAGCATCGCGCTTCATGGAGCCGTCTTCGTTTAGATGAGGCTTCAGAGTATCGAGAGACTTAGGGTGCCAGCACGCGTGCGTAGCTCGTAACTCATCAGTCTCGAAGGAAACGGGCAGGGTCGAGAAAAATTCGACCATTTCTTTATGGAGATCGCTGTCTTCACCAACGGCTTCTATGAACGCCTTGTGCTGAAAGCGGTTCTTGGGTCCACGAAGACGCATGTGACGGCCAGACTTGCTGCCAGGAACAGGAGTAGCGTAGCCGATTGCGTTGAGTTCGTGATTGCCCATCAGAACATGGGCGGTACCAGCATCACGCATGCGGCGAGCGATGTCGATGGAAAGGAGCTGGTCGGGTCCGCGATCAATCAGATCGCCCAAGAAAACAGCCATCCGGTTCGGATTTGAATGACGGTATGCGCCATTTTTGTTTTCGTAGCCGAGATTGTCTAGTAGCGCTTCAAGCGCATCTGCGTGACCGTGAATATCTCCAATAAAATCGTATTCCATCATACCTTCTTTTTATTTTTATTTATCACTCCTATGAGACCTCAATAATCTGCAAACAGCAACGGTTAGCCTTCTGACACATCCAAGGAATCAAGCTCGTTTTCGATGTCCAGGAGTTCCTTATTTAAGGCGGCCAATTTGTTCCCGCTCGGATCGATTGTGGGATATGCCTCGATAGTCTCAATATCCTGCAGTATTTCTGTATGCCTATCGACTAAGGAATCAAATCGAGAATATGCCATAGTTCACCCGCTTTAACGTGGCCGAATGCCAATAATAGCCTTGCCTTCCTCGCGGTCGAAGCTCCGATAGGCTGGCGCAAGAGGCGTAACCATGACACCCCCCCGCGATGTCGCAACCGAAATTACTTCGGCTGAATGATCTCCAAGCCGCCCATGTAAGGCCGAAGAGCGGTCGGGATCGTAATCGTACCGTCCTCGTTCTGATAGTTCTCCATGATCGCGATCAAGAGGCGGCCGACAGCGACACCCGAACCATTGAGGGTGTGAACGAATTCAGTGCCCTTCTGGCCGCGCGTCTTGTGGCGAGCATTCATACGACGGGCCTGGAAGTCGCCGCAGTACGAGCAGCTCGAAATCTCACGGTAGGTCTTCTGACCGGGCAGCCAGACTTCGATGTCGTAGGTCTTACGGGAGCTGAAGCCCATATCGCCGCCGCATAGTAGCATCACGCGGTACGGAAGCTCGAACGCCTGCAGAACAGCCTCAGCAGCACCTAGCATGCGCTCCAGTTCCGCTTCGCCGTCCTCTTCCTTCACAATCGACACCAGCTCGACCTTGTTGAACTGATGCTGACGAAGAATGCCACGGACGTCGCGGCCAGCCGAACCAGCTTCCGAGCGGAAGCACGGAGTAAGCGCGGTGAAGCGCTGAGGCAGGCTTTCCGTCTCCACGATCTGATCCGCGACAAGATTGGTGAGCGAGACCTCCGCAGTCGGGATCAGATAGCGGCCATCAGTCGTTTTGAAGAGGTCTTCCTCAAACTTCGGAAGCTGCCCTGTACCGAACATAGCGTTTTCGCGCACCAGCAGCGGCACCTGGCACTCCTCGTAGCCGTGCTTGGCGGCCATATCGAGCATGAACTGCCCAAGCGCACGTTCCATCCTGGCGATACCACCACGAAGGACGACAAAGCGCGAACCCGAGATGCGGCCAGCGCTCTCGAAATCAAGACCACCGAGTTCTTCACCAAGCTCGAAATGCTGCTTGGGTTCGAATCCCATTTCGGGGATCACACCCACGGTGCGAACAAGGACATTTGCCTTCTCGTCAGCGCCAGCAGGCACGCTATCGAGCGGGAGGTTCGGGAACGTAGCGAGGCGATCATTCAGAGCATCACCAACCGCTTTCGCCTTGACCTCCAGCAACGAAATGCTTTCCTTCAGCGTCGCGACATCCTGCTTGAGAGCATCCCCCGACGCCTTGTCGCCAGCCTTGTAGAAGGCTCCGATTTTCGCGGAAAGAACCTTGATCTCATGGTTTTTTGTTTCGATTTCCGAGTTCGTTTCATTCACGGCATCACGGCTATCGCGAACAAACTCGAAAATGAACATAGCGTCGTCACGCGTGTAACCGCGCTTCTCAAGGCCCGCTACGAATGCGTCCTTGTTTTCAATAATGGTTTTAGCGTTATGCATTTATCCTGCTTTCAAAGCCTATTCTATGATCCCTTACTTACCAGCGTCCTTGCTGGAAATCTCTCGCGTTTTCTTGAGAGATTTTGAGATCATAGATCGAAGCTGATCCCGATAGAGGGCATCATCCTTCTTCTTCGGTTTGAAATAGCCCCAGTTATCGAGCAGCAACAGAAATTGCTGATGCTGCTCACGCGTCAGCTTCATGATGTCATTCATGAAGCTGTGCATGACCACGACACGCGGATCGCCGTCAGGCGACATCGTGATAACCATCTTCGTATCCGCATTCGGATCAGTCTTTTCGACCAATCCCCCAACGAAATCCTGGCGATCATGGTTTGCTTCAAACCACGGCAACAGATCGCTGCAATCAATGATCGGCACGTATTGGACGCCGCCATCAGCTTCGTCGATGCGCTTCACGATGCCGTCGCTTACGAGAGTGTCCAACGCATCCTGCGCACGCTTGGTAGGACGAACCGCCTTCATGCCAAATCGAAGCACACCTTTATTCGGCTCAAGCATGCCAAACCAAGCCGCACAAATTGCCTTCACTTCATCAGTAAGTTTCTCAAACTTTTCGATGCTCATAATTAAATTCCTCTTCGCGGGCATTTAAACACCAACGACAGATAAATAGCAACAAAATTATCCAGAAAATAAACGGTATATTGTTTAAAAATTCAAAGCATAATCTTCGATTTTGCCAAGTCGCTGGTAGTCCGGAATTATTATTCCCAGAGCTGTAACAGATCCAGAGAGAAAACCGCCGAGTTCAACCCGAATGGTCTCGTCATTTCTGTATATGGCTGCGGCCAGACGATGATATCCATCATAGACGCTGGTCGAGCCGCCATCAGGTGAATTGAACTCGATCTCGATTGGCTCATCGGAGCCGTTCTGAACGAGATAGGCGATCCGCTCTTCGTGTTTGGCCGCTCCCCAAGATCGATCATAAACAGATTTGACGGCTGAATATGGCTCGTTTTCGAAGCGGGAAGCCTCAATCGCCGCCTTCACACCTTCGATGGATACGCCTTCACCGTCGTGCCAAGGCGAAATCTCGAATGGATTGAACTCGGCAAGTCGCTTAAGCGGCAACAAGCCAATCAAGCGGCCCTCTTCATCTGGATGAAAGGACACGAGGTGTTCAGGGCCGCCCCAAAGGTCGGCTTCCTCAATTGCAATAATCTCGAACTCGTCTTCGTCCATCACCACGTCTCTAGAACAGCAAACGGACTCACCGTCGCCCACGTAAGGCCATCGTACTCGACCAGGTGGTGTTCTCCAAACTGGTCCAGAACATCAAAGACCCCTTGATCCGCATAAGGCTGCGTCTCACCGACAAACTGGACCTTTCGACCCAGGTCGTCATCCATCACCGACAATTCGATTTCATCGCCAATCTTGGGCTGTTTCATGCCATTTCTCCTTCCAAGATGCCCGCATCCAGTCGCCCCTTCTCGGTGACGACATAACCAACACCACCGCTCTCGATCCAACCAGCTGTCATCAGATCATTGATCTCACCGTTGCTAATGTCGAACGCACCGCATCTCGCACGAGGATTGGAGCGCTTACTGTAAGCATGCAGACCACCCGCCGCATGGGCATCTGCGAGCAGCTTTTTACGTTTTGAGGTCATCTTGATCGTAGCGACATAGGCATCACGAATGGCCTTCGTCTTGGCTTCCTCAGCCTGTTTCAATGCAGACGAGATTTTTTCAGAGATCACAATCACTTCGGAGATGGTGGCAATACCGCTCACTTTGATGTCGAACTCGTCCGTCTCAAATCCGTTCTCCTGCAAGATCGAGTGAACGAGTGCTTTATGCTGAGGATGAAACTGGAAAAGTTCACCGCAGGAGGTTTCGACCGAATACGGACCAGAAGGCTCCTTGAAAGACACCTGCATCAAGTCGCCTTGAGAGTTTTTGACACGCAGGAATCCACGGCCAAATTCAAAGCCAGTTGGTTGCCTTTCAAAGCGCGATCCGCCTGCAGCGACAAATGCGTCGAGAATTGGCTGCGCGGCAGTGGAATCAGCAGCATGATCCCGTGCACGTTCTGCAGTGACTCTGTCCAGATGGCGAGCGATGGCTGCCGAGTCGTGCTTGCCGTAAGTATGGTCTACGAATTTCAAACAGTCTTTGACTGCATTCCCTTCACGACGAGGTTCATCAAGGCGACCGATGATGACAATTCTGTTTGCTTCGGTGGTGCCGACATTCCAGTCATAGACGACGCTGTTCCCCAGCCCACCATAGTTGAGACCCTGCACAAAAGATTCAGCTGTCCTGCCATCTGGGAACGAATGAATTTCAACCAGGAACGACGGGAGCTGATCAACTGATGTCAGCGGCTCACCATCGAGCGCGGCGATGCCTGTATTGTTATCCAGATTGACGAACAGCTCGACCCTCACTCCACGCCTCCTGGCTTGTCTGGATCTTCGGGATGACGCTCAGCCCGGATGTGATACTTGGCTTTAGAAGACCGGAGGGTCGACAGGATGCGGGCGATCTCACCATAAGTCAGCTGGTTTTCAGCGACAGAGGTTGCGAACACATCGCCGAGCATCTTCAGGGACGAGGTCAACGTATCTTCAGGGAGACTATAGGTGGGCCATTCAGTTGCGGCCTGTGTTTCAGACAATCCACGGCGCGCAGCAGCGATCCAGTACCGCTCAATCTCATTGAATACGAAATATACATCGGCATATTCCATTTCACTGATTTCGATAAAATGACTGGATGCATCGAGTCCGAACTTGGCCTCAGCCTTGTTAACGATCATTTCTCTCTTATGGATTTTCATTTTCCCGTTCCAAGTAACCCAACTTAAGCTGCCATCGCGAATTCAACGTATTCATTCTTGTTGAGCACAGTACCGAGACCGCGATCAAGGCGAATTGGTTCAACATCGACGACAGATTTCGCACTGCCATCGGTCTGAAAGAAGCGGTACGAGCCATCTTCAATTGCGACGGCAGTCAGACGGCCACTTTCATAAGCACCAGTGTCGATAGAAATACGGTTCTCGGTAACGACAGGCTTGTCACCAACGACAGTGTGGCCGTGCACGACTACGTTCTGCAGATGGCCGACATGTTCCAAGAACGGGTCCCTGATCCACATCAGGTCTTTCTCGTTCTGATCAGCCAGCGAGGCCTTCGGATCGATGCCAGCATGAGCAAACACGATGCCATCTACGACAGCCATCGACTTGGCGGTTGCAAACATACGCAGGTGATCGCCATGCATGGTTCGCACGAGTTCGATAGCCTCGTTCAGGTCACCATAGTGATAAGAAGCCAGCGTCTCAATGCCGCCGCGCGAAATCCAAGCGGCCGCATAACGGCGATCACGCTCGTGAATAGCCTTCAGAAATAGATCGTCATGATTACCCTTGAGGACGATGGAGCCTTCGTACTCAACGAGAGCTTCGGCAACGATGTCCATGGCCTGACGCGAACGAGGCCCTTTATCACAGATATCGCCGAGGAAGATAAAACGGGGCGCGGCACCATGGGTAGAGGCGTCATTTACAGCGTGAGCAATAATCGCATTCAGAAGATCAGCTCGACCGTGTACATCACCAATTGCATAAGTGATTGTCTTCGACATTTTCTCGCCCCTTTTGGATGCGAGAATTAATATCATTATTGAATGGGTTGTCAATAAAATATTCAAATAAAAAGGCGAGAACTCCGCAATTAATTACGAAATCCCCGCGTCTCTAACATTCCAGAATCTTATTTTCGTTTCAAGTCCTGAATCACCAGATTTCCGCTATCAATATCCTGCAGCATTCGCGTAAGCATTTCGGCATCGCCTTTGTTTTTGGCGACCTTGGCTTCTACAGCCTCGATATCCTTTTTCAGGACATCGATCCGCTCGCTGTAAAATTCGGCGCTTGAATCCGCGTTTTTCAAAGCCCATTCGACAGCCTCGCGTTTATCGGTGAAATGCGAATTGTCGTACTGCAGAACACCAGAATGCGTGGTGTTGGGAAATCCGAGCTTCTCGGCCTTGTCCTCGACAATCTGGTTGCCATCCCACGTATAGACGGTGGTAGATTCCGAGAATTCATCTGCCTTGTTTAGCAGCTCTACGAACAGGTTGGGATCAGCTTTGATTTCATTTTGATACCGCATGAGTTCGCCTTTCCGATCCCACAAATCGTCGTAAGGCTTGATGATCACACCTTCAGCTGTGATGCCGATCAAATTCGGTGCCATGGGCGAACCGATATAAACCATGTCGCCAACCTTGTGCACTATATGACCGACCTTATAATGTTCCTTGATGGCTTTAACGCCCATAGTTCTCTCCTGATTTTTGATTGCTTCGTTTTGCCAGCACTAAGCAGCCGTGCTCACTCTCCTTCAGGGCTAGAAAGTGCCTTCAGGGTTTCGACGTTAGCGGCATATCGATCTCGTCGCGTCTTAGTATCTTCAATTTCTTTCTGAAGATCGGCAAGCCGTCTCTCTTCCCATTTCACAGCAGACTCGGCATCCTTCAACGCCCATTCAATGGCTTCGTTGCGATCAGTAGTGAATAGGTTTTCGTACATAATATGGCCATCATGGGTAAGATTTGGCCAGCCGAGTTCTTCGCAGAAATGTTCGGTGATTTCAGCACCTTCGTATGAGTAGACGCGGATCGAACGTTCGAAGACGTCTTCCTGCCTGATTAATTTGAGAAGCAGTTCTGGATCGGATACAAGCGCCTTATAAACCCGATCCAGCTCATTGCCTTCGCGTACAAACAAGTCGTCCTTCTTGTGAATTTTTCCCTCAAAATCGAAGGCGATAATATCTGGCACGAGCGCTGAGCCAATGGTGATCAGCCCATCTCTAACGTGAACATTGTGCTTGATTTCGTAATGCTCTTTAATTGCTTTCCAACCCATGTTCAGGACCCTTTATCTGGATATATATTCCTGTCAATAAGCAGAATTTAAATGGATTTGTCAATTAATTTTGAGTTTTTATTTTGTTTTGCGTTATTTCATCCCGTTCATTTAGATATAGAATGAATCCTGGCCTCCAAAGCATGACGATGGATCAGGCGCGCTTCTCCCCTTCTGAGAACATCATTCAGGACTGAAACTTTAGCTTATCAGATGGTGAACTTGATGCCGTCATCATCGAGCGACGGCTTCGGCCGGATTATAACGGCAACTGCATGCCGAGTATCTGTGGCAATATCGGCCGCGAAACGGTGCCAGCCGTCCAGAATGGCCAATCCCTGATCATTGCCGTTATCTACGACGAACTTTGGGGTGTGGTGCTTTTCCAGAACCAAATCTGAGTAGCCTGCCGAGCCTTCAGCAAGGTGGATTTCGTGCTGTTCAACCAGCCATTTAATCCACTCGTCCCGAGACTGAATGGCGAGCATTTGACCGACGTCAAACTGCTTGTCGACCTCGATGTCCGCATCCTCTTTTGCGCAACCACACACTTCGGAGTCCCACCACGAATGCGCTTCTCTGATAGCGGCGTCGAGAGTTGGATCGGGATCAGGTCTTAGCCATGACCTCACTGTCAGCCAGGCTTCATATCGGCCGAGGGTAACCAAGTCATCATGAGACAACTTCGTCTCTCGTTTCCCGAAAAAGAAGCTGTCGATGTCGTCCTGATCGAACTCCTTCCAGATGATGCCGTAGATATCCTCGGTCTTCCCAAGCGCCTCATCCACACCTGTCTTGAAGCCTTCTACGTGAGCTGGAGACCAACCAAACATGCCAGCTGCGATCTCCATCCGACGTAGGATTTCTTCCTTGATATAGCTCATCTTCTTTATCCAGAAATGTGCCTCCACTTTCACTAAATTAAGTGCAAGCAACAAAAAATCCCGCCTTGAAAGCGGGATTCGAATTTTTCTAGAAAGTCAAAACTCTTAATTCTGCTGACCGCCCGTTTTCCAACGCGACCGCTCTTCGAAGATGACCTCAATCATCCTATCGAGTTCCTCGCTGGTCAGGCCATCAGTGATGCCCTTAAGACGCTGACGTTCCTTGTCCATCTTATAGCGCTTCATCACTTCGCTATTCTCGTTGTCGACGATGCTCTGGACACCTTCCTCAGCGATGTTAACGCGCAGGTTCTTGAACTTCGTCACGAATACGACGCCAGGATTGATGTTCTCGATTTCCATGCGAACCGGATCACCGACCTTGGTCACCACGATGTCGCCGATCTTCTCTTCCGTGATCTCGAAAATCTTGTTCGGAACCGTATCAATCGAGACGTAGAAGTTCGTCTTACCGTTCTGGACATAAGGCATGTGCGTCACGACGAGACCTTCAATAGCTTCGCTTTCTGCGTCATGCTTGGCTTCAAAGGCGCTGTCACGCGAGGAACGCTGCAGAGCACGGCTGTATTCGGTCACAGCGGCCTGCACAGACGATCCGATACCGACGATGTTGCGGTTGTCCTGAGCGACGATAGCGAAGCCCTTACGAACGCCAGAACCATCCACGACAATCGAGAAGTAGGCTTCGCTGCCGTTGATCGAGATCAGGATTGGCTCGGCAGCTTCGTAGCCACGGTAGTTCGAGTATGCTTGCGTCAGAACCTCACGGGCCGTTTCTTCGGTGATGCCAGCGCGCTGATAGAAGGTGATGTCGCCCGTACGAGCGTCAGCGATATAAACGCCAGAGGATGCACCTTCCGATTTCGCGTTCTGAAACTGAGTGCCAGAGTAGTAGACGATCTTGCCATTCGGATCGATGGTGACAGAGATGCCTTTGGTGCTCTGGATCACGTTGTTGCCCGAGATCGCGCAAGCCCACCAACCCTGAGAGTAGCAACCCCAATCGTCAAAACGCTCTGCAACCTTCTCCTGCGGGTAGACGCGGTCGATCCATGCCGGAACATCTTCAGGCTTCGAATATTCCTTCAAATCGCCAGTCGTCGCATTGATGACGACCCACTTCACTGGCTGATAGGCAGAGAAGCCTACCGTTGGATACATGAGCGGCACAATCCAATACGGAACGCCTTCAGGATCGATCTGAAAGATCGGCTCATCATAGCGGTAATTAATATAGCCTGCCGAGTAGACGCGACGACCGACAGAATCGTTGAAGAAGGCTCCCTCACCGATCTTGATCGGATGGTTCTGAACAAACTTGGTGTCCAGCTCATTGGCCTGTGAAACCATGATGTAGCCAGGCGTCGTTCCGAAATTCATGTATCGGAAGAAACTCGAATGCTCCAGCGGAGCCACCCAGAAGAACTTGCCATTGATTTCGTTGCCCCACATGTCACCGATAGTGACGCGCGAACCGACACCCTGCTCATCAGAGCTGGAAATCAATTCAGCTGCCCGCTTACGAGCCATTGCAGAGGTCACGAGGCGAACCTGTGTCTGGTCAGTCAGTGGCATTGCCGCATCACGACTGGCTACTACAGGCTTCACAAGGTTTGCGTATTTTTCCGCATTAATCATGCCGTGAGTCGACACAAACGCGACAATGAGGAACCCGAAAAATACGACAGCATAAGCGATAATCGCCAAACCCAATGTCTCTGCTTCACTTCGTGCGAACAATGCAGAGGCAAAGAACGAAATCGCCCAGAAGATCAGGATGGCGAAAATGGATTCAACCAACCAAGGGTCGAGGGGTAGCATGAAAATGTAGGACACAACCCAACCAAGGATGGCACCGAGAATACCCATCCCCACAGAAAATCGACCAGTGACGAGAACGCCATTAATCATGAAAATTGCGGCGGTCGCGGCCGCCCACAAACCATAACTGAACAAACCAGTATCTCCTTTAGCTTCGCGTACTGCGCGTATTTAATGTGGCTTTTACATTTCTACGTTAAATATGTCAAATATTTTCGAGAAAATCTGAATAAATAAACAAATTTGATATTGATGTCGTCCTCCTAAAATGCTATATCGAGCGCGAATAAGGAGAAAATAATGTCGAGCGCCTGGACAAAGGAAGATTTCAACGGCTGGATGGACCGCAACGGTCTCACCTATGTTGAGGCTTGTGAAGTCCTGAACCTCTCCATCGACGACGTTTGTCATCTGATGGATGGCACCAAACCAGTCTGGGCAGAAGATCAGGAACGTGCTGAACGTTTCGAAGCCAGCCGCTTTGTATCCGATGACATCGACATGGCCGCCGCCCTTGCTGAACTCTCCAACACCTGCAAGCTGTGCCCGCAGGGCGTCATCACGGGTGTCAGTGCAGCCGCTCTCCGTGGCTGGACAACAGCCAACACGCATGTTTACTTCGTCGCCCTCCTTCCCGCGCATGTCGGCAAGCCACTTCCTTCGAATGTGGTTCCGGTTGTCACGGACAACATTCTGGATCGCGTTGAAGTCCGTAAGGACGTTGAGGGCGGCTGGTATCGTCTCGCTGATCCAGTTCGCACGGTTGTCGATGCTGTCCGTGACGACGTCTCTCAGGACCGTTTCTCGGTCGAGGAACTCGTTCGCGAAGCCATCGCTGAAGGTGTGGATCGCGCTGAGCTGCTCGATTTCGCTCAGAAGCAGGGCGAACATGCGGTCGAGCGTCTGAACTTCTACCTCTCTCAGATCGAGTAGGATGGTTTGTCCAATGCTGAAGTCGAAGCCATCATCAGGTGACTTCGATTTCAGCAGGACACCGATATGCAGCCAGGCGATCAGATCGCAGAATCCATCAGACAACGCGCAAAGAACTCTGGGTTCGATCCTCTCGACGCCATGCGCAGGTATGTCATGGAGCGCTTCATCGTCCGCCTAAACATGGCTGACAAAGCTGACAAGGTCGTACTCAAGGGCGGTATGGTCTGGTGGCTACGACCGGAACTCGCCGAACACGCTCGTTCAACCTACGATGTCGACATTCATCTCCACGTCCCCGAGAAGCACGAAGACGTCGTCACACTGTTCCAGTCAGCCCAAGAGATCGACTGCCAGGACGGCTGTCGATTCGAATTCAAGAAGATCAGGAAACTGGAACACGCTGGTGATCACGAAGGCCTGCGCGTGATGGTCCGCGCCTACATCGGCACCAAGTTCGTCGATTTCCATAGCGATATCGGCTTCGGCGGCACCAAGCCATCCAACCTTGCTGCGACCAGCTTCAAGTCGATGCATCCTCGCGTTTCAGGCGGCAGCATCCTGATGACCCCTCCAGAATTCGTCGTTTCGGAAAAGCTCTCAGCCATCATCAAGAACGGAATGACCAATACCCGCATCAAGGACTACAACGACCTATACGTTCTGTCGGAGATTGGGATTGACGGAGCTGACCTCGCTTATGCGTTGGAGACCACATTCACGGATCGCAACCAGGATATCCCCTCAGACATTGGCGAAGTCCCTGGTCTCACATCAGAATACGCGGCCGCAAATCAGGAAGCATGGGAGCGCTGGTTGGTGCAGGCAAATCGCTCTACAAAGATGCCGAAGGATTTTGGGGAAGTCGTCGAAAAAGTCAGCGAATTTGCAGACGCAATTTTCTCTTACAAGAACTCCCCTGCCCCGTAGTATCGTTCAGGTCCACCAATAAGCAATAATTGGGCGCAATTTATTAATACCAGCATCGTTCATGATACCCAGTTTCTTAAGATACCAACGAATTTCACTCGGAATCTGAGGAACAACCTTTAAGTTTTCCTTCCATCTCTGTTCCTCCGGAGTGATTGGGAAACGATAATCGTCCATACGAATTGGTGTACCGTCAGGCTCCATGATGTAATGGCAGAAAACGTCAAAACCTTCATTCAGGTAGCGAATGCGATCCTCAGGACGCCAATTATCTTCTGTCATACCTGGCCGCCAGCGCTCAATCATCTGATCGAGGTAGTCACTCCGACGACACCATTCCTTCCGATACGTGAGATTTGGGAAAAAGATGATGTGTCGAGGATCACGGTCGTCAGGGCCAAAGACCAGTTGATAGAGATCTTCCGCCCTTCCGATATCGGCAGGTTTCCGGTTTCCGTCCGTATAAGTCTTTGAAAGAAGCCGTAGTTCGCTAAACGACGGGATAGGGTCAGTGCCGTACCAAACCTTGTTATGTTCCTCCAGCGGAACAGTCAGCATTTCATCTGTCGCACTGTCAAAGATGTTTTCGAAAACCTGCTTGGTCTTATGCGCTTCGCAATCAAGAATTACCTCATTCTCGAAATCATGCCACGGCATGCCATATCCAATTGCGTTGTAAAAAGCGCTTCCCATCCACGTCTCCTATTATTTGAGATCTGTATTATTGACTAGCCGTCAAAGAACTCAAGCGATTTTGGGATTATTCCTCAATTGGTGCAGTCTCATTCATGTTTCAGACGATGCGGTGTTGTGAAACGTATCGCCATCAGAGAAGGTTGAGTATGCATACCACTCAAGGAGATTAATATGGGAACTTGGTCCGCACCTCAGACAAGAGAAGCAGCAAACCAGCTTGCTGAAATTCTATCGGAGAAAGTGCCCGTGAAATTGGCACCTGGGATTTTTTATCATCTCGTCGGCGACGACACCCTATTTGACATGTTCGATGACGCGGCCGAAGTCGACCCGGAGAGCGATGCACGTGGCTTGGTTATTTACAAACTATTCGATTGGAATGTCCTCCTGCCTGAACATGCCATGAAGTATCCGAATGAGGATGGCGCTCACAAAATGATTTCCGACATTATCGACGAGCATCTGCCGAACATTGGAGCTGACGACATGCTCCTGAAGATTTCAAAGATGACCAACGAGGAGCAGGTCAAGGAGGCCATCACCTTTAGTTGCGATTTCTCTAACGAACAGCTCGAAACAATGATTATCAGTCCTTCGCCGCTGCCAGGCAGCTCGATGGTCGAGCTTTCGACTGGTCAGAAATTTCATGTTGACGGCGTGTGGGGTATGGTGACACCGCTCACCGAAGACATCATTGAGAGATACGAGGCGCGACTACCAAGCGAGATGCCGCGCCCAATCTGATCAATTTGGCTTCGGGGCGGCAAAAGAGCTGTCGGGAATGTCGACCCCTGGTACCTCTTTTCGTGTGAGTTTCTGAAACCAAGGGTCATTGAATGGCGCATATGGCAGGTTGCGGATTACCGAGACGATGCGACTGAGTCTGGGTTCTATCCCATCTTCATTATGGCTGTCGAAATCTGACATCGGATTTGGCTTCGTCTCCTCCAGCCGGGAACTAATCCCTTTGCGGTCGAGGCCATAACGCTTCTCCAGTGTGAGTTCATCGATCCAACCATGGACATCCAACAGACGTCCGTCATGGGCCTGAACAAGAGAATGATGCCCAAAGCCATCGGGACCTGTCCAACGCTGTTCTACGACCCGATAGTTCGTCAGCTTGTGGAGGACATAAGCGAAATCATCGCAGTCAGACGACGAAAATGCATATTTCAAAACGGAGATTTGATCTTTTGGATCGATGTCGTCGTTCTCATAAACCTCGGCTACGTCATAATAATAATCGGCGGCCTCTTTGAGGGCTGCGTCGTCGATCAAGATCACTGGTTCCGCCAGAACTTCGATCTCTTCCATGTCGCACAAAGTAGACCAGCCACCGATATCGCTGGGAGACACATTATGTACGATGTCGAGCGCCCCATTCGGTAGCTTCCGTTCAAAATCTCCATCGGCATTCTCATACCAACCTGCAGCAGTCGCGGCGGCTTTTGCGTCGTTTTCGGTCTTTGCTCCACGGCAGCGCATTTCTTCAATTTGATCAAGGGTCATATTGAGTTCCTTCAATTCAATCAGTGATCCATTTGAAGAGAAAATAATGGCTAACCGGATTATTCGGTTGAAGCGGGAAATTCATCAAGAAAATAATAATTGACATTTCTCATCTGGGTTGTATCTCTGAGTAGAACGAACTGAGAACATGATTTGCAGACAATTTCCATTCCATACCGCTGTAGCAAGGAAGATCGCGATTTTATCGTCGCGATTCGGCGTGTTTATTCAGCGGCTGTGCGAAGCGGTTATGCGAATGCGGTTCGTGATGGAAAAACGCTCAAAGAAAAAGAATTACGCGAATTTGTGAAGGTACGTTTCGCAGGTGGAATTGTTGACGCGTGGGTGTTGCATTGCGCTACGCTTGAAGCGCGGGATTTGCGAAAGATTGTACCTGATGGGTCGATGCTTTTTGGTGGTCGCAAGGATTTTGAGCGTCGCATAAAAGGCTTGATCAGCAACGATGAATGGAAGGTTCAGCGCTTGCGGCCATTCTGTTCCAGGGGTGATAGGATTTATGCTGGAAACAGGCATTTCAAGCTGTCCGAAGATGGGCTGAGCTGCACATTCTCGATGATGGAGCCTCGCGTTGCGGGGCAGAAGATGCAGTGGCGCGTAGTGAAGCTCGATCTGGCTCATATGCATGGCAATGCGGGTGAAATTGTCAGGCAGGCGGCAAAACTGGCCGCTGAAAAGAAGATCAACATCACGTTTCGGATCGATGATCAGAAGCTGCATGTGACGGTCGATCCTGAAGATCTGCCTGATCACCCAGAGCGACGTCGGCCGATCAAGGGCGTTGCAGGTCGTGCCATCGGCATCGACCTCAATCCGAACTTTGTCGGAATGAGCGTTGTTGCCAACGCGAATGATCCGATGAAGTTGAGCGTAACACAGCTTCTGGAACATCAGCTGGTACAGCTCGCTCTCCCGCTCGACGCATCTGCCGAGACGGTGCGCGAGGCACTTGCCAAGGTCTGTGACAGAACGATCCGGCTGTGCCGCAAATGGGGCGTTGGCCTGATCACCTTCGAGAAAGGCTTGGGCAAGCTGCGCAGCGGCGGCAAGAACAAAGCTCGGAACAGGCTGATCAATTACTGGGCCAGGTCATTGCTGATCGCAA